>UMAG01036609.1_pt1 | contig 62483 bp, 58 predicted proteins | sample 1963651 | NCBI WGS metagenome assembly UMAG01 (sample SAMEA4835910, study PRJEB28245) | human gut metagenome | biome: gut microbiome; material: fecal sample | place: Denmark | collected 2008 | reverse complement strand
TCTGACACCGGCGTCCCAACTCTGGGACACCGGTGTCAGACCCCTGTCCCAGCCAGCCCCTGTCCCAATTAGTTTTCGTCATCCTTGTGGCTTAATTTGTAGAACATCATCGCGACATATGCTGTCACTGGAACAAGCACTGTCATCACAAGAGTGAGCTGTAACAGCTTGAAAGCTGCATCACTATGTATAAGTGCGAGCACAAGGCATGCTACATACAGTCCGGCTAATATTACGATGGCGGCTATCGCCAATACTCTTTTTTTCATATATTCTCCTTTCAAAAAAGGCACACGCGCATCATGCGGCATGTGCCATAAAAAGGGGAGGATAATTTTCTGTCATTTAAACAGAAAATCGGTAAATCTTCTTTTGTGATAATAAAAGTATTACCATAAGAAAAAGATTTATGCATTCGCTCCACAGCATTTTTTATATTTCTTTCCTGAGCCGCAAGGACATGGATCATTACGTCCAACTTTAGGCTGTGTGTTGACAACAGTTGTGGAAAGCTTCTGCTCCTTGTAGAGAGCCTTACGTGTGTCAGCGTCAAGAAGAGCATCCCACTGTGGGAGTGTATATAACCACTCTGCCTTGGCAGCTACCATGTTCTTGTAGAGTAATTCCTTGTCGAAATCCATGGAAACAACTGTGTTCTCGTCCATAGTCTCGATAGGGTTAGGTGTCTTTAAGCTGTCATTGATTCCATCGAGAACACCTACCATGGTAAGAAGTTCAAGACCGAAGCGCTCAGCAAGCTCCTTAACAGTGCCGCTTACAGGCTCCTTGGCTGCAAGAATCTGCTCATAAACACCTTTCTCAAAGTTAAAATATGTTGCCCAGAACATCTGGTATTTCTGGTCGTCCATCTCCTGCTCGTAAGCAAGATTTCTCCATGTTTCAAGTAATGACATGATTATACTTCCTTTTAAAATATTATATTCTTCTGCCGGTTGCAGTAAAACAACCATAGTAAAATCATTTTATAACATAAGCAGGTCAACGTCAAGACTGAAATTTTCCGGCACTGTAGCCGATGAGTATTTCCGGAAAACGTGTCTGAAGTGCATTCAGAACCAGCTCAACAGAATCCTTTGTCTTGTGATGTACAATGTAGTGCTTTTTATCATTTGCGACAACACTGAGTGAATAGCTTATATCGTGATGAAGCAGTCTTGTGTGAAGAGTACCGAATTTATATGCCCATACAATTACATCCAGTGGGACAATATGTATATTGTGCCTGTCATAAGCGATAAAGAAGTTGTCCGTGAGAGTGATTCCCGGGGCATAGGCGTGGGAGGATTCGAATTCATCACAGGCTGTCTGATACAGCTCCACTTTGCTGCCGTATCGGGAAAGACGAAGAACAGTGCGCGAATAAAGGGGATTTATAAGTGCGACAATAATTATTATCTCATGTATGATTGCGAGCAATGTTGTAAGTGCAATAAGTGCGAGGAGAATATATTCCCTGCCCTGTGACATTCTGTATTGGTTTATCAGTACCTTGCTGCTCATCATATTGAGAGCCTGACTTGTCCAGTTGAGATTATAACTTACAAGATTGTTCAGCGTATCTATTTCCGATATATTAGAGTCGAGCTTGGCACTACACTTAAACTGTGTAAGCTGTGCCGGTGGTATTGAAGTAAATTCGTTTAAACCCAGTGCTGATGCAGATATCAGGACATAGTAACAGTTGTTGTCATACAGACAGTAGTAGTAGCATGCCTTTATTTTTGAACCATGCATACGGTTCACACCTGTATAGTGCAGGTTGGAAAGATTTGCCTTGACGTAAGGGGTACGGTTATGGTATGCGGCAGCTGCCTGCACCGGATTTTCGACAACCGGGACAGAAAACAGATTGTATAACCCTGTGGCATACAGGATAAAAATACTGAAAATAATGAAAAAACCCGGCATGATAAGCTTGCGGCGGTTTATTTTCTTGATGGTTGCCTGAAGATGGAATGTATTCATTGATATATGCCCCTTTTGATGGTTAATACGATAAGTATACGGTTATTTTATTAATAATTCAAGGTCAGCTTGCATTTTGCAGGAAAAATTGGTACTATATTGCGGTGAAAGCCTGAATGCGAAGCTTTTAAGCAGATTGTTGGCAGCAGTGATTCAGGCAAGGTCTGCAGTAAGCATGGGCATATAAGAAGGGGATTTATGATGGCAGCATACAGGAAATTCGCGCAGTGGTATGACAGTTTTATGTCGGACATTCCTTATGGAGAGTGGGCAGAGTATATAATTGACAGATTGAAAGAGCATGGAGTTGTTCCGGATATGGTACATGACAACGAACATTCCGGAAGCTGCATAAATAATAAGAATACTCAAAATGATGTCATTCTTGAGCTTGGCTGTGGTACCGGAAGCATGGCAAGGTATCTGTGCATGGAAGGTTACCATGTTGTGGGAATCGACCTTTCATCCGATATGATAAAGGAAGCGCGAAAGAAGATTATACCCGGCTTTGAACCCTATGTGGGCGATATGAGGGTTCCGTTTCTTGAAGCTTCAAGCTGCGGGGCTGTTGTGAGCGTGTGTGATTCCATGAATTATCTCACATCAAGGTCGGATATGGAGCTTACAATCAAGGCGGTGCACAGCCAGCTTCGTGACGGCGGAATTTTTATTTTTGACATGAAGACGGACAGCTTTTACAAGGATGAGCTTGGGAACAATGTTTTTGCGGACAGAGCCGGAAGGGTGTCCTATGTCTGGCAGAACCATTACGATGAAAAGACACACATAAACACGTATGATATCACCTTCTATCGGAGAATATTCGCAAATATATGCTTAAGCTGCAGTGAGAAGCACAGGCAGAGGGCATATTCGGTGAAGCAGATTAAGGATATAGCTGCAAAATGCGGAATGGAGCTTTTAGAGCACACGGTAAGAGGCGAGAGGGCTTACTACATATTAAAGAAATAGGCCATTGTGAAATGCAGTGTGTGACAGATGGACTTTGCGTTTCACAATTACGTAAATAAAAAGAAGTAGAGGAGAAACCATGGAAGATTATATTGTCAGGGCAACAGCGGCGGACAATCAGTTGCGCGCATTTGCCATCTATTCAAAAAATCTTGTCGAGGAGGCAAGACAGAGACATAATACATCACCCGTTGCGACTGCAGCGCTCGGAAGAATGCTTTCAGCTGCGGCTATGATGGGAGTGATGATGAAGGGTGATGACGATCTGCTCACCATAAAGCTGGAGGGCGATGGACCTATCGGTGGAATTATGGTTACAGCCGATTCAAAGGCGGGGGTTAAGGGCTATGTCGGAAATCCTGATGTCATGCTGCCTCCTAACAGCAAGGGTAAGCTTGATGTCGGCGGTGCGGTCGGAAAAGGAATGCTCACCGTAATCAAGGATATAGGAATGAAGGAGCCTTACAGCGGAAGCTGTGAGATAGTCACAGGCGAGATAGCGGAGGATTTAACATACTATTTTGCTTCGAGTGAGCAGGTTCCGTCGGCGGTTGCACTCGGAGTGCTTATGGAGCATGACAATACAGTAAAGCAGGCGGGTGGTCTTATCATCCAGGTCATGCCGTTTGCTGAGGATGCACTTATCGACAGGCTTGAGCAGAAGATAAACAGCATGAGTTCAATAACTTCAATGCTTGAGAAGGGCATGCTGCCGGAGGATATATTGAATGAAGTACTTGGTGAGTTCGGAGTCGATATAAATGAAAAGATTCCGGCAGCATTCAGGTGCAACTGTTCAAAGGAGCGCGTTGAAAAGGCACTTATAAGTATCGGAAGGAAGGAACTCAAGGAGATGATTGACGAGGGAAATCCGATTGAACTCAAGTGCCATTTCTGCAATACAAGCTATGATTTTTCGGTCGAAGAACTGAAAAAAATACTTAGATATGCAAAAGGATAATTCTTGACACCCTTATGTTTCTGTGCTATTCTAACAATGTGCTGTATTTAAGCACGTATGCTGTGGTAAAGTACTACAGTATGAATTTTTTTTAAATATTTTGGAGGTATCACAATGAGCAAGGGTACAGTTAAGTGGTTCAGCAACTCAAAGGGCTACGGATTCATTTCTGACGAGAACGGCAAGGATGTATTCGTACATTACTCAGGTCTTAACATGGAAGGCTTCAAGTCTCTTGAAGAGGGCCAGGCTGTAGAGTTTGACGTAGTAGACGGCGCTAAGGGACCACAGGCTACAAACGTAACAAAATTATAATCAACGAAGTTTTACAGTGTGCCTTTTTAATATATATAAAAGAGCAGTATTTGTACTTAACGAGATTATGAAAATAGGGATTGCCGATATGGCAATCCCTATTTACTTGCGCTTTTAAGTACAGCATTATTTATTTATGTTCTTGTTAAAGTCCGGCATTCTGCTGCCTGTGGATGACTTAGAACCTTTCTTATCGCTGCTCTTCTGCTCCCTGACAGGTGGCTTTATATCCTTATAGTATTTGTTATGTATTCTGTTAAAGAGGAATACACATCCGGCGAATATGATGATTTCGGTTATAAAACAGGCTATACGGTTGAAGATTATACCGGATGAATAGAAGTTAGCCGGAAGATACATCAAGGTCTGTAAGCCTATTATTGATACCAGATGAAGCCTTTTAAGCTCCTTGTGGCATACGGCGTAGAACATTACGGATATCATTGTGTTGAAGATGAGGAACATAATGCTCTCCGCACCTGAGAATAAGTATACATAGGATGGGGAGCTGTATAAAAACCATACATCGTTCAGCTGTCTGGTGGCTTCCTCAATAGTGTCATAGCCGTTTGCGAGTGCGGCAAGCCCTGATGAGTTGAGTGTAAGGCACAGGGAATAGTTGAGAAAAATTGTGACAGCAGTTATGATTGCTTCGGTAAGTGCAACACCTACACCTATTCCGTATGCATCACAGTATTCGGCATAGTATTTGCGGATGAACCACATTGCAAAGAAGCGGCCGCATACTATAAGGGAGGATGTTATAAGCAGCACCATAAAGCGCGCTACAGCGAGGGTGGCTGTTCCGGCACCCTGTGGGATGGTGAGGGAGAGCAGACCGGAGAGAAAACTGCCTATAATTATATAGAACAGAAGGTAGGACGTGGCACCGTACAGTACAGGCATAAATTTCAGACCTACAATGCGTCTGACTGTGAAGGTGACAAGTATGCAGGCACACAGGAGCAGAATCCCCGACGCTGCAATAAATGATATAGTAAGAGATGGAATTGTCTTACTAAAGTCAAAAAGACCACTTAATTCGGATGCAATATCAAAATTCATACATATATCCTCTCATTAATTATATATTTTGTCCAGATGGACTATTCAATTATAGACTAATCATCATAATCAATCAAATGAAATTTTATTAAATTCTTGAAAAAATAAAAAGTTTCAGTATAATAACAATTATGTATTTCTGTAAAAGTTTGTTGGAGGTAATTTATGGCGGTTATCAGTGGAAGTAATATGTACGATATTCTTCGCAAGTCTTTTTCAATACTGAACCCACAATTGATGCACCATAGCGAGAGAACAGCATATATTTTGTATAAAATGCTGCAGACTGAAGGTCATATGAGCAGCAAGGAGATGGCGGATTATGTCATAATCGCAGTTCTGCATGATATAGGAACATGTAAGCTCGAATACATACATCAGTGGGCACAGTTTGAGAAGGATGACGTATGGCCGCATTCTATATTCGGTTTTCTGTTTCTTAAGTACCTGTCACCGCTTGAAGATAAGGCAGAGATAGTGCTCTACCACCATCTTGATTATAATAAGCATTATCTGATTAAGAGCCAGTATATAAAGATAGCAGAATATCTTTTCATGGCAGACAAGATTGATGTCACCATGAGCATGCCGGGAACTTTAGAGCCGGATTATCTTCAGAAGTACCGCAATATTAAGTATTCGGCGGAAGCACTTAACCTTTTTCTTAAGGCTAACACGAGGTACAATATACTTGAGAAGCTGAAGAAGGAGGATTACCTTAAGGAGCTTGATGAGCTTATTGCTTCGGTCAGCTTTTCGGAGGATTATAAGAGAAAATTCCTGCAGATGTTGATTTATATAATTGATTTCCGCAGCCAGTACACGGTAATACATACACTCGCCACAACAATTTTTGCGCAGGAGTTAGGAGATCTGATGAAGCTGTCGGGTCAGGACAAGTATAATATGTATTACGGAGCGCTGCTCCATGATATTGGAAAGATTGCCATTCCGCTGTCGATACTTGAGTCTACGGGAAGACTGTCTGATAAAGAGATGGATATTATGAAAAAGCATGTGGAGATTACCGACCATGTACTTAAGGGCATAGTGGATGATGATATAAGGGAGATTGCGATAAGGCATCACGAAAAGCTTGACGGCAGCGGCTACTTCAGGGGTCTTAAAGGGGATGAGCTTACAAGACCACAGCGTATAGTTGCTGTTGCGGATATTATAAGTGCCCTGTACGGAAAGCGAAGCTACAAGGAGGCATTTGCTCCTGATAAGATTAAGGCTATAATTCAGGCTGATGCGGACAATAATAAGATATGTCCGGCAGTGGTGGATGTTGCTGTAAAGAACATGGAGAGCATAATTCGGAACTTTGAAAAGAAGAAGGAAGCGGTGCTCGGAACCTATATGCAGATAAAAAAACAGGAAAATGATATATATGAGCAGTTTAAAGGCTTGTAAAAACATGGAAACATGGGGAGGATGCCGGCACAATAATGGTGCCGCCGGCATCCTCCCCATGTTTTTTATAGATTTACAGATTATTTAAGCGCCTTCTGTGCAAAGCCGGTGTCGACTAAGTCGGAGTAAGGGGCGTATTCCTTTATCACGCCGGCTTCGTATAGGATATCCTGAAGAAGCGTGAAGCTGTCCTTTGAGAATACAAGGTCATTTTTCCATGTATCCTGGGATTTGTATCTTTCGACAATGACTGCTATGGTGTCTGCGTCGGTGTCAGGAAACTGCGGCGCGATGACCTTGGCAATGTCCTCGGAGGAGTGCGAATTGACATATTCCATTCCGCGCTGCAGTGCATTGGTGAAGCCCTGTATTATCTCAGGATTTTTGTTTATATAGCTTTTCTTTGCACTGTAGGCCGTATACGGAACATAGCCGCTGTCGACGCCGAGACTTGCGACAACGTAGCCGGTGCCTTCCTTTTCAAGGGCGGTGGCATGTGGTTCGAACTCAACGGTGAAGTCGCCCTGTCCGCCGGCAAAAGCACCGCCTGTCAGCCCGAAATCTATGTTCTGGACTATTTCTAAATCTGTTGAGATGTCTATTCCGTTATTTTTCAGGATGTATTCAAGAACCATTTCAGGCATTCCTCCGGCTCTTCCGCCAAGTATCGTGGTTCCCTTCAGCATATCCCATGAAAAATTATCAATGGGTTTTCTTGATACGAGGAAATTACCCGCACGCTGCGTCAACTGTGCGAAGTTGACCGCATAATCGCTGTTGCCTTCATTATAGGCGTAGATTGAGGATTCGGAACCCATGAATCCGATCTGCGCCTCACCTGAGATAAGTGCTGTCATAACCTTGTCGGCACCGAAGCCTGTGACAAGCTTCAGATTGATTCCTTCCTCCTCGAAATAGCCGTTTTCTATTGCAACATATTGAGGAGCATAAAAAATAGAATGAGCAACCTCATTCAAAGTAACATCCTTTAGTGTACTTTCATCTTTTTTACATCCGCAGAAGAGGAGTGGAACAGTAAAAATAAGCGTGACAATTGATAAAACCAGAGAAATTCTTGCTTTCAAGATAACCTCCAACAATTTGTTAGGCCCAAGGTTCTGACCATGATATCATAGTATATGGATGCTGCGGGAAAATGTGACTTTCGACAAATGCAATTTTTTAATTTAATACTTGAAAAAGGGAAAGTTATAATGTACTATATGTATCTGTGCTTGGAATCAGACAGGATTTCATAATACAATACATATAAGTCGGAGGCATTATGGCATACAGAGTACTTGCACTTGATATAGATGGAACTCTTACAAATTCTAAAAAGCAGATTACAGAAAAAACTAAGAAGGCAGTGTCGGCAGCAGCGGCAAAGGGCGTGAAGATTGTGATTGCATCGGGGAGACCGGTGCAGGGAATCAGGGCTTTTGCAAAGGAGCTTGAGCTTGAGAAGAAGGATGGATATATTCTGTCATTTAATGGAGGAAGGCTTATCTCATGCAGGACGGGCGAGATAATCCATGATATGAAGCTGCCGCTTGAGTATCTGCCGGAGATATATGAGCTTTCTAAAAAGTATAAAGTGAATCTGATGTCATACGAGGGCGATGACCTTATAACCGAGGAACCGGATGACGAGTTTCTTGCGATAGAGGCACGCATTAACGGTCTTGGAATCAAGAAGGTCGACAATCTTGTTGAGTACATCAATTTCCCGATTAACAAATGTCTGATGCTGGGGAATGGAGATTATCTTGCCGAGGTTGAGAAAAAGGTTCATGCCGCGCTGTGTGACAGAATGGATGTATACAGGTCGGAGCCATATTTCCTTGAGATACTTCCTAAGGGGGTCGACAAGGCAAAATCACTTGAGAGTTTTTTGAATATCATAGGCTGCAGGAGGGAAGAGCTTATGGCGTGCGGTGATGGGTTTAATGACATCACGATGATAAAATATGCCGGACTCGGTGTGGCGATGGCTAATGCACGGGAAGAGATAAAAAAATGTGCTGATTATATAACAGCCTCCAATGATGAAGACGGCGTCGCTTTAGCAATTGAACGCTTTATTTTATAAAAAAAATTTGTTAATTTATTTGCAAAATATAGTGGACTTTACAACTTCATTGTGCTAAAATGCTATTGTGCTGTTAAAGCGATGTATGGATTTGCCTGATTACAGGCAACATGGCAATTAACAAAAAAGGAGTATTATATGGGTAAGAATTTAAAATCAGAAGCGGTTGACCATCTTTTTGAAGCAATTATGACATTGAAAGATCTTGATGAATACTATGCATTTTTTGAGGATGTATGTACTGTAAATGAACTTTTATCATTATCACAGCGCTATGAGGTGGCGAGAATGCTGAGACAGAGAAAGACATATCTCGACATCGCAGAAAAGACGGGCGCCTCCACAGCAACCATCAGCCGTGTCAATCGTTCACTTAATTATGGAAACGATGCCTATGATATGGTATTTGAGAGACTTAACATCAAGGGTGAAGAACAATAGAAATGGGACAAGGGGTCAGACCCCCTGTCCCAACTATTTTTTTCTGGAGCAGGAATCAGGATTCTCTGTATCATTCTTTGAGTTGAATTCGTCTATAATGTTCTCGACCATTTCCTTCTTGAGGTACATATCAAAGCATAGATAGCAGATGAACGAAAATGTCCGCAGATAGTCTCTCTCCTGTTCATCGGTGACATCGGAAAAGCTGTTCTCCGCCTTCTTGAACATGGATATGATGTCCTTTGTTATCGGGGAAAGGCGTTCGCGCTCACCTTGATAAATCTCCTTATATATATGTTCTAAGGAAACACTTCCCTTGTCGCCGAAGAATCTGTCGGTGAGAGGTCCAAGTATTGACTGTATGTCACTTATCGACATCAGCGTCTTAAAATAGTAGATAAACATTAGGGTTATCATGTGGTCATGTGAGTATTTCTTTTTGACCGGTGGAGGAAGAAGATTATTCTTGGCATAATTGTTAATCATTGTCTTGGTGAGAATCTTGTCCTCCTCATTGCGCTTGGTGGCCTCAAGGTGAGTATCCATGAATGTCGTGACCTGATCCATGTACAGGTCGATATTGGGTATCTCGCCCGGGCGTATATAATCAAGCTTTGCGAGCTTGTGAAGCATATCTGCTAAAAATTCAGAATGTTCAAGTGACATGTTGCAACCTCTTTTCTATGTGACATAGTTCTGATGTCTGGTTCATTATAACCTAATTTCATATCAAAAACAAGAAAAACATGATTCGGGTGTCAAAACATATAAATGGATTATTTCAAATAAATATAGTGACTTTTATATTTTCATGTGCTATGATATATATGATTTCTGAATATTTTGGAGGGTAGGACAATGGGTATTATTTCAAGATTTAAGGACATAATGTCCGCTAACATCAATGCGCTTCTCGACAAGGCAGAGGATCCGGAGAAGATGATAGATCAGTATCTTCGCAATCTTGAGAGCGATCTTGCCAAGGTTAAGCAGGAGACGGCTTCTGTTATGGCAGAGGAGGCTAAGGCTAAGAGACAGTTAGATGAGTGCACGGCAGAGGTTGCCAAGATGCAGAGCTATGCAGAGAAGGCAGTTCTTGCAGGCAATGATGAGGATGCCAAGAGATTCCTCATGAAGAAGAAGGAGCTTGTTGTTAAGCAGACATCTCTTCAGGAGACATATACCCTGGCTGCTGAGAACGCAGCTAAGATGCGCCAGATGCACCAGAAGCTTGTAGGGGATATCAGCCAGCTCAATTCAAGAAGAGATGCAATCAAGGCTAAGATTGCTGTTGCAAAGACCCAGCAGACAATCAATAAGATTGGAGCCAGTGTGGATGGGGCTGCGGAGAACCTTTCAGCATTTGACAAGATGGAGGCTAAGGCTAACAAGATGCTTGATGAGGCTAATGCCATGGCAGAGCTTAACAGAAGCGGTGTCGATTCAATCAATGATATCGCACGTAAGTATGAGGGCATGTCAACACCTGAGGTTGATGACGAGCTCGCAGCACTTAAGGCTAAGATGGGACAGAATTAATTGATTTTTACGGAAGCACCTCGTGCGACTGGTATACCGGTTGACGGGGTGCTTTTTAAGTTTCATTGATGAAGCTTTTTTGATAGATGTGTTATTTGGAAAGGAAATAAAAATGAGTATTTATGATACTTTAAATGAGCAGCAAAGGGAGGGCGTTTTTACAACGGAGGGACCTGTGCTTCTGTTAGCAGGGGCAGGTTCCGGAAAAACCCGTGTTCTGACTCATAGGATAGCATATTTAATAGAAGAGAAGAATGTCAATCCATACAATATTCTTGCAATCACATTCACCAACAAGGCTGCGGCTGAGATGCGCGAGCGAGTTGACAGACTTCTGGGGATGGACGCAGGAGGGGCATGGATAATGACATTCCATGCGGCATGTGTGAGAATACTCCGAAGATACATAGAGAGAATAGGTTATTCCAACAGCTTTACAATCTATGATACCGATGACCAGAAGTCGATAATCAGACAGATTCTGAAGAAGCTTGACCTTGATACCAAGCTCTATAAGGACAGAGCGGTATTGACCGATATATCAAGAGCGAAGGATAAGCTGAAGGGACCGGATGAGATGGAGCTTGAGGCAGGTGCCAACTATCACCGGAAGAAGGTGGCAGAGGTTTACAGAGAATACCAGAGGCAGTTAAAGGCTAACAATGCGCTTGATTTTGATGACATTATATGCAGGACGGTTGAGTTGTTCGGGTCATGCCCGGATGTGCTTGATTATTATGGCGAGCGCTTCAGATACATCATGGTCGATGAGTATCAGGACACCAATATGGCGCAGTTCAAGCTTATAAGCCTTTTGGCGGCACGTTTCAGAAACCTGTGTGTTGTGGGTGATGACGATCAGTCGATTTATAAATTCAGAGGAGCCAATGTAAGAAATATTCTGGATTTTGAGAGCGTGTTCCCGGAGGCTAAGGTTATAAAGCTTGAGCAGAATTACCGTTCCACACAGAATATACTCGATGCTGCCAACGCTGTAATAAAGAACAATGAGGGACGAAAGGATAAGAGCCTGTGGACGGACCAGGGTGCAGGCGATAAGCTTACATATAATGTATATAATACGGCATACGAAGAGGCGTATGGTATTGTATCCGATATAAAGAAAAGCGCGGCAGAGGGCAATAATTACAATGACTTTGCGATATTGTACAGGACCAACGCACAGTCGAGAGTACTTGAGGAAAAGTTCGTGGAGCTGGGTGTGCCTTATAGAATATACGGTGCGGTCAATTTCTATGCCAGAAAAGAGATTAAGGATGTTCTTGCTTATCTTAAGACGATAGACAATGCGAGGGATGAAGTCGCGGTAAGAAGAATTATCAATGTGCCTAAACGTGGAATAGGTGCCGCAACAATTGAGAAGGTGGCAGCTTACGCTGAGGACAATGACTTAAGCTTTTATGCTGCTGCAGCGAATGGCAGTAAGATACCGGGACTTGCTAAGGCAACGATAGGAAAGCTTGACAATTTCTGTACACTCATATCCGCATTCCGTGCAAAGGCAATGCAGATGTCGATTAAGGAGCTTATATCCGATATAGTTGAGAGCATAAGATATGAGGAGTATCTCTCCGATGACGATGAACCGGATGAGATTGCGGACAGGATGTCGAATATAAATGAACTTATTTCAAAGGCGGCAGCGTATGAGGAGAATACGGATATGCCGACTTTGTCAGGCTTCCTTGAGGAGGTTGCACTTGTCGCGGATATTGACAATATGGATGAGAATAATAATGTTGTTTCACTTATGACACTTCACAGCGCGAAGGGGCTGGAATTTCCTATTGTGTACCTTGCAGGCATGGAGGATGGCAATTTTCCAAGCTACATGGCGATTACGTCCGATGACAAGAGCGACCTTGAGGAGGAGAGGAGGCTGTGCTATGTAGGAATCACGCGTGCGAGGCAGAGACTTGTGCTAAGCATGGCAAAACAGCGCATGGTCCGCGGAGAGATGATGCTGTGCAAGCAGTCGCGCTTTATAAGTGAGATTCCGCCGCAGCTATTATCGGAGGGCGGTCAGGGAATAAGAAAGCCTGTGGCATTTTCTGATGATAAGGGTATCACGGCTGCCGAAGCTGCCATGAGGGAGGCACTGCCGTGGAACCGCCCGGCTGCAAAGAAAAACAGCGCAGTCTGGAATAAGCCGGCTGTTTCGATGGTTGATATCCAAAAAGGAGCACCTAAGGTCGCAGCAAGCCTTGATGAGCTTGGCTATGCGGTGGGAGACAGGGTAAAGCATGTAAAATTCGGTGATGGTACAGTACAGAACATTGTATCAGGAGGCAGGGATTTCGAGGTTACGGTGCAGTTCGATTCGGCAGGTGTCAAAAAAATGTTTGCTTCTTTTGCAAAACTGGTAAAAATTGACTAGATATTTTTAACAATATATGATAAAATTATACTTAAGTTTATAAGCTGATAGCGTACAAAGCTTTTTGTGCCGGTATCATAATATATTTCAAGAAAGGATGAATGAAGTATGAATAAGATTGAAGAATTACTTGAGCAGGTTAAGGGTAAGGACTTAAAGGATCTTAAGGAACTCCTTAATAAGAAGCAGGTGGTTGTTGAGAAAGAGAAGAAGTGCAGCCCACTGTTATGGATTCTTGCAATTGTCGGATTCGTAGCCGCTGTAGCAGGTATCGCTTATGCAGTATACAGATACTTTACACCTGATTACCTTGAGGACTTCGAGGATGAGGATTACGATGATGATGATTTCGAGGATGAGGATGAAGACTTCGAGGATGACTTCTTCGAGGAAGAGGATGAGAAGTCCGAGGATAAGTAATCCTGTGATAACGGAATACCAATAGTAAGCAGTGAATAAATGATAGGAGGGATAATGCCCTCCTATTGTTTTAATATGTATTATTATACAACAGACAGAAAAGATGGAATAGGAGCATGTTGAAAAGTGAAGAAGGAACGTAATGAACTTTTGGAATTTTTAGGCGGTCTTGCAATGCTGGTTGTTGGTCTGTATCTTTTTACAAATAAGGCATCGGTGCAGACCTCTTTTTTTGCGGGAAATTTAAGCCTGTTCGGGCTTAATGTCAATTCAGGACTTGTGATAATACCGTTTATTATAGGCGTTGTATGGCTCTTTGTAAAGCCCGGCTCTTTTGGAGCTAAGTTAGTTACAGGACTTGGATTTCTGTTAATAATTGTGTCAGTAATCGCATCGACAACGATAAGACTTCAGAGATTGACACTGTTTGAGTGGATATTGTATCTGGTTCTGATCTTTGGCGGTGTCGGACTTCTTGCAAGGGCATTGTTCGGCGGAAATAAGAAATAATAGAGGCAGGAGCTTGGAAGTTAAAGCCTGCGGAATGGAGATTATATGAAAAAAGGAGAGCACATAGAAGGGGTTGTAGCTTCCGTTGCTTTTCCTAATAAAGGTAAAGTTATATGTGATGAGGGAACTGTCACGGTCAAGAATGTCATACCCGGACAGACCCTTGACGTGAGAATAGACAAGGTGCGAAATGGAAATGCAGAGGGTACGGCATGTGCTGTTATAAAGGAATCGGATATTGTTGATGAGAGCATAAGGTGCGAACATTTCGGAAGGTGCGGGGGCTGCGTGTACCAGCCGGTGCGCTATGAGGAACAGCTTAAGCTTAAGAGCGCACAGATAGAGAAGCTTCTTGCTCCTGTAGGAGGAGATTACATCTACGAGGGGATAAAGGGAAGCCCGGAGGTGGCTGAATACCGCAACAAGATGGAATTTTCCTTCGGTGATGAGGTGAAGGATGGACCGCTGAGCCTTGGCATGCATAAGAGAGGAAGCTTTCATGATATAGTGACAGTCAGTGGCTGCAGGATTATGGATGGCGATTTCAGAAGTATACTTTCGGCAACCCTTGATTATTTTAAGAACAGTGGTGTTCCGTTTTATAAGAAGCTTGCTCATACTGGGTACCTCAGGCATCTGCTTGTGAGAAAGGCTAAGAGGACTCAGGAGCTTCTTGTGGATATAGTGACCACCTCACAGCTTGACACACGGGCTGAGAAGGCACTTCTTGATGGTTATGCGTCTCTTATTATGGATATGGTGTCGGACGGCAGGATACATGGCAAGGTGGCGGGAGTGCTTCACACCGTGAATGACAGCCTTGCTGATGTGGTGCAGAGCGACAGGACGGATATCCTCTGTGGGCAGGATTTCTTCTATGAGGAGCTTCTTGGACTTAAGTTCAAGATAACACCTTTTTCATTCTTCCAGACTAACTCGCTCGGAGCGGAGGTTCTGTATGATACCGTAAGAAGCTATATAGGTGATACCAAGGACAAGGTTGTGTTCGACCTGTACAGCGGAACCGGAACGATAGCGCAGCTTGCAGCGGCGGTTGCGAAGCGCGTTGTAGGTGTTGAGATAGTCGGGGAGGCGGTAAAGGCAGCCGGGGAAAATGCTGCACTTAATGGTCTTGATAACTGTAAGTTTTTAGCGGGTGATGTGCTCAGGGTGATTGATGAGATAGAGGAGAAGCCGGATATACTCATCCTTGACCCGCCGCGTGATGGTATACATCCGAAGGCACTGCCGAAGCTCATAGCATACGGTGTCGACAGGATAGTATATGTATCCTGTAAGCCGACAAGCCTTGCGCGTGACATGGCTGTCTTTAATGAAAATGGATATTATTTGGAAAAAGCGGCTGCGGTCGACATGTTTCCGGGAACGGCAAACACCGAGGTAGTGGCACTTATCGACAGAAAAGGTTAAGAAAATAATAAAAATTGCTTGACATTCGGAGCATTTGAATATATACTATTTACGTTAATTAACGCGGAATAATTTAAATTTAATACTTACCGGTATATTGCACATAAAGGGGTGGGCTAGTCTCATTCCTTTTTCTTGAATACGGCGATAATTTAAACTGGTAAAGCGTAAACGCGTTAAAATATAACAAGGAGGAAAATTTTATGAGAAAGTTTTCAAAGCGTGTTCTTGCTGTTACACTTTCAACTGCAATGGTATTTTCACTTGCAGCATGTAACAAGTCGAACAACAATCCTACTGATTCTACAACATCACAGGGTCAGACAGGTGAGTCCACTTCTGCTACAGATGGCAGCAGTGAGACAGGTAACGATGGAGTGCAGACCTATACATACAATTCCTATACGTCAGCACTTGCCAACAACTGGAATCCGCATACATGGGAGTCAAATGCGGATGATGAGGTTTTAAATAGTTATTTATCTTCACCTTTCTGTACAATGCAGATTCTCGATTCTGAGAATGGTGTATATCAGTGGGTATATGAGATGGCAACATCAATCACTGATGTGACGAAGGATCACAAGGATGACCTCACTAAGTACAATGTAACTCTTCCATCAGGCAAGACGGCAGATGAGACAGATGCCGGCTTTGTATTCGAAATCAAGTTAAATCCGGATGCCAAGTGGCAGGACGGAACACCTATCACTGCTGATACATACGTTTACTCAATGCAGCAGTTACTTGATTCTTCCATGAAGAACTACAGAGCTAACCTCTACTATAGCGGTGAGTCCGCAGTTGCAGGTGGTCTTGCATACTATAATTCAGAGTCTCCGCTCTACACTGCAATGGTTCCGGCTTACGGCGATGGAGAGACTCCTGACTACTCTTATGATTTAGACGCAGGTATCGATGCAGGATATGTATATATAAGCGACAGCGCTGATACAACCCTCGGCTATTCTGTGAGCGCTCTCTGGAATGACAATGGTTTAGGAACAGAGGACGGCTATGCAGCAATCACTGACGGTGCAGATGATTACGGCTATACTAAGATTACTGCAGATAACAAGGATGCAATCTTCGGCTTCGTTTCTGCAGCGCTTGCAGCAGGCTTCGGTATCACAGATGAGGCAGAGATTGCTGATTTAACAAAGGAAATGTTATTCGTAAATGATGGTACATTAAGCGAGAAGGTTGACTGGGATACAGTAGGTCTTTACAAGGTTGACGATTACACTATCCGTTATGTAACACAGACATATCAGGATCTCAACTACTTCTTAACAAGCTGTACATCAACATGGTTAGTATATGAGCCATACTATGAGGCAGGCAAGGATACAACCGGTACATTGGTAACAACCGATTACAACACTAAGCTTGAGAACACTATGTCCTATGGACCATATAAGCTTGTTTCTTTACAGAATGATAAGCAGATGGTATTCGAGAAGAACGAGAACTGGTATGGCTATACAGAGGAGAACGGACGTCTTGTTTCAACAACACCTTATCTTGTAGATGGTGAGAATGTTCCTAGATATGTAACAGATAAGATCGTTATCAACGTTATGGATGACAATGCTGCAAAGCAGGCATTCTTAAAGGGTGAGATTGATGGGTGGTCTCCAAGTGCTGATGACCTTTCAACATATGCAACCTCAGATCAGTTATACAAGGTTGATGAGACATACACAATGTCATTCTTCTTCAACACTAACCTTGAGAAGCTTCAGGAAATGGATCGTTCAAAGGGTAATACTAACTCAGTTGTTCTCTCTAATGACAATTTCCGTAAGGCAATGTCATTAGGCATTGACCGTACTGAGTGGGTAACAGCTACACCTGGCTACAAGCCGGCTTACGCTATACTCAACAACTTATATTTCTATGATGTATACAATGACCCAACATCCTCATACCGTAACTCTGATGAGGCTATGCAGGCAATCTGTAACCTTTACGGAGTAGCTTACGGCGATGGAACACCTTATGCAACATTACAGGATGCATATAAGTCAATCAATGGTTACAACTTGACAGAGGCTAAGGAGCTTATGAAGACAGCCTGCGATGAGCTTGTTGCCGCAGGTCTCTACACAGCCGGTGAGGATATCGTTATCCGTATCGGTTACAAGAAGGGTGCACTTGATTCATCTGATAACAAGCAGATTGAGCTCTTCAACAAGTATGTCAATGCTGCTGCTGAGGGTTCAGGCTTCGGTAAGATTACACTGACTGCAGTTGATAATATCAACGACCGTTACGGTGATGTAGTTAAGGGCGAGTATGCTATCGGCTTCGGTGCATGGGGCGGTGCCGCATTCTATCCGTTCCGTAACTTCCAGGTATACTGCGATCCGGATCAGTACTCAATTAATGAGGCCGGCTGCTGGGATCCTAAGACAGAGGAGTTAACACTCAATGTTAACGGTGAGGATGTTACAATGACATGGCAGGCATGGTCAGGCTCGATGATAGGCTCAGGCGAATACTCAGAGGCTGATTTCTCCACAAAGCTCAGCATCACAGCTCAGTTAGAGGAGGAATTCTTAAAGAAGTACTATAGAATTCCACTTGCCGGAATGACATCTTGTTCAATGCTTTCATATAAGTGCTCATACTACACAGAGGACTACAACATCATGTATGGCTTTGGTGGAATGGAGCTTATGAAGTACAATTACTCTGATCAGGAGTGGGCTGATTATATAGCAAATAATACATTAAGCTATGAATAAGCCGCAAATAAGTCACTTTAACTAATACAGAACAAAACTCAGGCTGCGGAGAAGCAGAAGTTCTCCGCAGTTTTTGTTCAATAGCTATGTTTTTCTCTGTTTTGGTTTGGTTACCGCTTAAGGGAAAATTACGAAGGATTACTTAGAATAATTGCAATATTATTTATTGCCGTGACAATAAAAATATATTATAATTTCGTGTAGCTGAACCTAAACAAAGAAATGCATTGTTTAGAACCAGTATATAAGTTAAGGATAAAGTAATAAAAAGGAGAAAGCTCTAATGGGAAAGGCTAAAAAGACCGGAGGACGAAGAAGTGGAATGGGAAAATACGTTGTAAAACGTATTGTATTGATGTTTTTTACATTCTTTATTATTTCCACAATTTGTTTCATGTTAGTACGTTTACTTCCTAGAGAGCTGCCTACGGACAAGGTACAGGCGGCTGCTATTCAGGAAAGATGGGAGGCACTTGGATATAATAAGCCATTGCTGATTCAGTATGGTATATATCTGAAGAATATTTTCACCAAGTGGGATTTTGGTACGTCCTGGTACATTCAGTTCAGACAGCCTGCATGGGATGTGCTCACAAGCAGACTTTTACCGACAGTGCTGGTAAACCTGTACTCACTCTTACTTTCAATTCCTCTGGGAATAGGACTTGGTATATTTGCCGCTATCAAGAAGAATAAGTGGCAGGATTCATTGATAAGCACACTTGTCATGGTATTTATCTCTGTGCCGAGCTATGTATATGCATTCTTGGTTCAGTATTTATTCTATTTCAAGCTTGGATGGCTTCCGCTTATGGTATATTCCATCAACGATGCGGGAGGTTCATGGCTCACAGGCAAGATGTTCCACAGTATGATTGCACCTATTCTTGCACTTTCCTTCGGTGAGATTGCAGGCTTATGCAGATTTACAAGAGCGGAGCTTACCGAGACGCTTACATCGGACTATATGCTTCTTGCGCGTACTAAGGGTCTTACCCGTGGACAGGCGACTGTAAGACATGCACTCAAGAATGCGATGGTACCGATACTTCCTATGATTATCTCCAGCTTTATAGGAATCATGGGAGGTTCAATGATTATCGAGCAGATATTCTCAATTCCGGGTGTCGGACAGCTGTACATCAAGTCTATTTCGTTGTTTGACTACGATGTATTTATGATGGACAGTATTTTCTATACATTTATAGGTCTTTTAGCGAACATCGTTGTAGATATAAGCTACGGCTTTATTGATCCTAGAATAAGAATGGGGGAGAAATAGTATGCAGGACAACAATTTAAACTATGAAAACATCCCATTGGAGAAATTTGAATTTGTTCATGATGGAGATAGAATATCCGACAAGAAATTTGAGGATAAGCCTATCAGCTACTTTAAGGATGCATGGATTCGTTTCAGGAAGAACCGCGCCAGCGTTATCGCAACGGTTATAATTGCACTTATTGTACTTTTTGCATTCATAACCCCTCTGTTTATAAGAAATTATGACTCAAGATTCATGGACGCTTATTATGCTAAGAAGGGACCTAGAAATGAGTTTCTTGCAAAGTTCGGAATAGCAGATGGTTCCGTTGCGCGTAAGTTCTCAGACAAGGGACTTATCAAGGCTGTAGCTATAGGTATGGGTGCAGAGGATCATGAGGGAAACGGCAATGTCACACTTGAGGAAGGACTTGCCAGCAGGTATCAGCCGATTATCAAGGGCTCAATAGGCGAACCTTCTATAACCTACGATGCTGCCAAGAAGGAGAAAAAGGTCTATGGTGCCAATATCGACACTTATCTTGAGGTAGGCTTTATGTACAACAGCATTGAGCAGTCCGAGTACAAGGATATCCTTAGATATCAGGAGGAGACAGGCATTCAGATATTATATCCTCTTATTGCGGACAACGAATGGAACTTCGACGCGTTAGATGCCAACTACTGGTACAAGACCAAGAAGGGTGCACCTGTCTATATTGATAAGAATGGAAAGGCCAAGACTATCGAGTATGGAGAGGGAATGGTACTTGAGGATAACTATGTCCGCGATGCTGACGGAAATCCGGTTTATTACGAGTACACAGGCGGTGGAAGCTATGATACAGCCCAGTATAGGGTAAGAGTTCTGTACTATAACTATTATCAGTATAAGAACGGCTTCGTACCTCAGTATATTCTCGGAACGGACAGCCAGGGCTATGACCTTGCGCTCAGGCTTGCAGATGGTATCAAGCTGAGCCTGCTTGTCGCTGTATGTGTATCGGTAGTCAACTTCATAATCGGTGCCGCTTATGGTGCGATTGAGGGCTACTACGGTGGAACAGTTGATATAGTCTTAGAGAGAGTCACTGATGTACTGAGCGGTGTTCCGTTCATCATCGTTGCCACACTGTTCCAGTTACACCTCGCTTCAAAGCTCGGACCGGTTGCCTGCCTTATCTTTGCCTATGTGCTCACAGGCTGGATCGGTACGGCATCAAGAGTGCGTACACAGTTTTACAGATTTAAGAATTCAGAGTATGTTATGGCTGCAAGAACACTTGGTGCGAAGGACAGGAGACTTATCTGGAAGCATATTTTCCCTAATTCACTTGGAACAATTGTTACTTCAGCAGCGCTGTCAATTCCGAGTGTAATCAACTCAGAGAGTATGTTGAGCTACTTAGGTATCGTTAAGCTTGGTACAGCTTCTACGACTTCGCTTGGTAACCTTCTTGCTGAGGCGCAGGGTATCTGGACTAACTACCCTCATCTTATGATATGCCCTGCATTAGTGCTTTCGTTACTTATGATATGCTTTAACTTGTTCGGTAATGGATTAAGAGATGCGTTCAATCCATCGCTGCGTGGTGTGGAGGAATAATATATGGATAAGATATTAGAAGTTAAGAACCTGAAAGTTTCCTTCCGTACACAGGGAGGAACCGTTAAGGCTGTTAGAGATATTTCGTTTGACCTTGAAAGAGGTAAGACACTTGCAATCGTTGGAGAGTCCGGCTCAGGTAAGTCAGTTACATCCAAGGCAATCCTTGGTATCCTTGCCGGTAACTCAATAATAGAGGGCGGAGAGATTCTGTATGATGGAAAGGATTTATTATCCATCACAGAGGATGAGATGTACAAAATCAGAGGTGATAAGATATCGATGATTTTCCAGGATCCATTGTCCTCCCTCAATCCAATCGTAAAAATCGGACGCCAGATTACAGAGGCGATGCTTCTTAAGAATAAGGCGAACAGAAAAGAAGCGAGAAATGAGTTCAATTCCCTTCTAAGGATATTGAAGAGCAACATGATTGCGGCTCAGGGACAGGGCTCAGAGGCAGAAATAACAGAGATGATAAAGACCTTCGACGGCTTTGCAACTCTGTCGACAAAGCTTGAGATGCCATACAATGATGCTATGGCTAATGCCGAGGAAATCAAGGCATCTGTTGAGGATCTTCTTTTCATGGTAGAGAAGAAGCAGAATCCTGATGTAAGAGAGAAGCTTACAGATTATGTTCTGATGCTTCAGAAGGTTCAGAATGAATTCATCGAGGATGAGTATGCTGCAAGGCTTACAGAGCTTCTTGATAATTATAAGAAGGAGAAGGACAGCTATCCGAAGAAAGTACAGGAGAATGTCGAGCTGTCAGCTTCTCTTGAAAAGCTGTTAAATGATACAGCCGGGCTTATGGAGGACATTATCAACCAGCCAAGACCTAATTTCTTCAGAATAGGTTACTATAAGCTTAAGGGAAAGGATAGCAGCATCAAGGGAAAGGGTGTTGAGAAGCTCAACGAGGAGGCACTTACATTCCTCAACGATAACTTCATGAACCATTTCCTTGAACTTGAGGATAACGGTATACGCTATTCATTTGAAAATGCACTTGAGAACAAGAAGAAGCTTCTTCCTAAGCTTGAGGAGGCTAAGAAGTACTACGAGGGCAGCTTCACAAAGGCTGAGGCTAAGAGCTATGCAAAGACTCTTGCCGATTTAGTTCCGGCTTCCATTGACCAGCTTGAAATCAATAAGGACAGTGTCGCATATACCTTCAGAAGCAGTCTTAATAAGGCTATCGATAAGTACTTCTCCGCCCAGAAGACCAATCCGAAGGAGGAGGCAAGATTTGCAAGTCAGTCTGCCAAGAGAGAGAAGCTTATCGCAAAGGGAAAGACTGTGGACTGGAAGGTTGTACCGAAGTCAGTTTATGACCTTGATGAGCTGAAGGCAGATATCGTGCACGTGGTAACACGTCTTGAGGACAAGTATAAGGCAGAGATAGCAGCAGCAGAGAACTTCGATGTCGAGGCAAGAGGAATTGAGATAGTTGATTTCTTCAAGACGAAGGCTTCGCAGGTTGTATATAAGGTAACTAAGGCGATGGCGAAGGAGAAGGCAATCAAGCTTATGGAGGAGGTTGGCATCCATGAGCCGAGACGCAGATACAATCAGTATCCGTTCGAGTTCTCAGGTGGTATGAGACAGCGTATCGTTATCGCGATAGCGCTTGCGGCAAATCCGGACATTCTTATCTGTGATGAGCCTACAACAGCACTTGACGTTACGATTCAGGCACAGATACTTGAGCTTATCAACCAGTTGAAGGTTGAGCGTAACCTTTCGGTTATCTTCATCACACATGACCTTGGCGTGGTTGCCAACATGGCTGATGAGATTGCCGTTATGTATGCCGGTAAGATAGTTGAGTACGGAACAGCGCAGGATATCTTCTATGACCCGAGACATCCGTATACCTGGGCTCTTCTCTCCTCAATGCCGGACCTTGATACGAGCGATAAGCTCGATGCTATTCCGGGTACGCCGCCGAATATGATTTATCCACCTGTAGGTGATGCATTTGCGGACAGAAATAAGTATGCCATGAAGATTGATTTCGAGAAGCAGCCGCCTATGTTTAAGGTAAGTGATACACATATGGCAGCTACATGGTTACTTCATCCTAATGCACCGAAGGTTGAGATACCTAAGATTATTACGGATCGTATTGCAAGAATGAAACAGAAAAGCGCAGGAGGTGAAATCTAATGGAAGCTAAGAATCAGGAGGTTTTACTTCGTGTTGAGAATCTTTGTCAGTATTTCGGTCCTACCAAGGCAGTTGATGGCGTAAGCTTCGACATTAAGAAGGGTGAGGTTTTCGGTCTTGTTGGAGAGTCAGGCTGTGGTAAGACTACAACCGGGCGTTCAATCATCAAGATTTATGATATTACAAGCGGTAATATATATTTTGAGAACCAGAGAATCTGTGCCGGAACAGGAAGCTATAAGCTTGCAATAGAGAATGCTAAGGCAGAGGCTAAGAAGGAGCTCAAGGAGCTGGACGAGGACTCTAAGAAAAATCCTTCCAATGCCGAGGTTAACAACAGGAAGAAGGCTGAGATTAAGGCTGAGCTTGACAAGACAATAGCCAAGAACAAGGCGCAGATAAAGAGCGCCGTGTTCGACCATAAGAACTGCGACAAGGAATACTCAAAGAAGCTTGTATCCGAGGTAAATGAAAGATATAAGAAGGCTATGGCTGAGGCTGGAAATGACAGCGCAAAATTAGCTGAATTAAAGAAAAAATACAAGGATGAATTAAGAGTAGCTAAGAATACACGTCTTATAACCAAGATACAGATGATTTTCCAGGATCCTATAGCATCACTTAATCCGCGTATGACAGTCCGCGAGATTATCGCTGAGGGACTTGTAATCAACGGAATAAGGGATAAGGAGTACATTGACGAGAAGGTATATGAGATACTTGAGATGGTAGGACTTGTAAGAGAGCATGCGGGACGTTACCCACATGAGTTCTCAGGTGGTCAGCGTCAGCGTATCGGTATCGCCCGTTCCGTTATTATGAGACCTGATCTGCTCATTGCGGATGAGCCGATTTCAGCGCTTGACGTATCCATTCAGGCACAGGTTATCAACCTTCTGAATGACCTGCGGGAGAAGCTTGGTCTTACAATATTATTCATCGCACATGACTTGTCGGTTGTTAAGTATTTCTCCGATAGAATCGGTGTAATGTATTTTGGTAATATGGTAGAGCTGGCTTCCTCGGATGAGTTATTCGCCCATCCGCTGCATCCTTACACCCGCTCACTGCTTTCGGCTATTCCGCTTCCGGATCCGGATGCCGAGAAGAACAGAGTCCGTATAACCTACAACCCTATTGCAGAGCATGATTATACAGTTGACAAACCATCAATGCGTGAGGTTGTTCCGGGACATTTTGTATATTGTAACGATGCCGAGGAGGCTCGTTATCGTGAGGAACTTGGTAAGTGAAAAAAGAGACAAAAAATAAGGTGATTTCATATAGTATTATTGCAGCGATGGGTCTGCTTATTTCCTTCGTATTTTTAAGACTCAGGTCATTTAATGCAGTGACATTGCCTGCTGAAAGGTACAGGCTGTTAGCGGATGCTTTTACCATTCCGGGTATCGCATTCATGATGTTCGGAGCCTTAATCTGGGTGGCGGGTCTTGGAGCACTGGACGGTATTTCCTTCGCGGTGAAGGGACTTCTCAGGAGACTTATTCCGGGTTCCCGTCTTAACAGTGAGGATAACGAAAGCTATTATGAGTACATCCAGAAGAAACGTGCCAAAAAGACTAAGGCGTATCTGCCACTGGTGCTTGTCGGTGCTGTGTATACCGTATTTGCGATAATATTTATAATATTGTTTTATCAGGTATTCTGACTTAAGAGGTGCCATTGAACTTCGGTTCAATGGCACTTTTTTAAGATATCCCGGCAAAAACTATTGACTTTTGAAGCGGGTTAGATTACACTAACATACGAAATGGAGGTAATAGACTATGGGAACAGTGATTGTAGCGGCAATACTTGTTGCAGTTGTTGGATTTATTGTCTACGGAATGGTTAAGGATAAGAAGGCAGGCAAATCCATCGTGTGTGGAGGCGACTGCAGTAAATGCAAAGGACATTGCAGCCATTGATTGAACGCAGAATAGGCAAAGCGACTGCGTTCATGAGCAAGTAGCGAAAGCGGATTGCGAATGTCCGCTTTACTAATAAAAGCGGTGCTACAGCCGCCCCGGAGGTATTCGGAATGTATATCTCCGGGGCGGTTTTTGTATATTGTATTTTTAAAAGAAATATGGAAAAAATGCTATAAAAATATTTAATTTTTCGAAAAAATATGGTATAATTGTATAATCAAATAGCTGAAGTATTTGAGCTTGAACGCAGAATAAGCAAAGCGACTGCGTTCATGAGCAAGCAGCGAAAGCGGATTGCGAATGCCCGCTTTACTAAAAGAATAAAAAGTATGTTCAAAATGAAGGAACAGGAGGCAGCGTATGGAGATTAGAGAATTTGCAGATATGGATAAGTTTGAAGATATTATGAATAACTGGGCGAAGGCAACCGGACTTGCTACAGTTGCGGTCGGCGCAGACGGCAAATATATTTCCGGATGCTATAATTTTACGGATTTCTGTATTAAGCTCACAAGAGGGAGCAAGGAAGGCTGCAGAAGATGTGAGAAGTGCGACAGGGAGGGCAAGGGCGTGTACCACTGTCATGCAGGTCTCATCGACTTCGGAATTGACCTTGTTGTAGAGGGACAGAAGGTTGGCTCGGTTATCGGAGGACAGGTTCTCCGGAGCATCCTGATGAGGAGAAGTTCCGTAAGGTGGCGAGGGAGCTTGGAATCAATGAGGATAGGTACATAGAGGCGCTTAAGAAGGTCAATGTCCGTACTGAGGAATCAATCAATGCTTCGGCCATGCTTTTAGGACAGGTGCTTAACAATTTTATCAATGCCGAATATTCCAAGAAGATAAATGGCAGTATTATAGGCAGCCTTACAGATGGTGTGAATGCGGCTAATCATCTTGTCGAGGAGATTAAGAAGAAGACAGGTGAGCTTAGAAGCATACAGAGTAAGCAGAAGATACTTGCACTTAATGCCAGCATAGAGGCAGCAAGAGCAGGTGAGCTGGGAGCAGGCTTTTCTGTTGTAGCGAATGAAGTCGGTAAGCTGTCGGAGAAGAGTTCATCAGTCAATAAGGATATAGAGGATATTGTGACTAAGATATCGGACGTTGTCTCATCAATGAAAAGTTAGAAAATAAATTCACACAAAATTAACTACAAATATGAGCACCAATCTGTTATAATCATTGATAGCGATTAAAGGATTGGTGCTTTTTATGTTTCAGAATAGGTTGTATTATATGATGAATAAGCCGGGAGGGTGTATAACAGCAAGAAGTGATGCTTCTCATAGGACGGTTATGGAATATTTTCCGGAGGAGCTGGCAGGAGAGCTGTTTCCGGTCGGGAGACTTGATAAGGATACACAGGGGCTGCTGTTTTTTACCAATGATGGAAGCTTCGACCAGCGCATTATGCATCCTAAGCACCATGCACCGAAGAGATATTACCTGTTCGCTACAGGCAGCTTAAGTGATGAGGCGATAGAGAGGATTGAGGAGGGGCAGACTCTTTCAGGTGAGGAGAAGCCGACCAAGGGCGCGGTAATCACAATCACCGAACGCGGAAGATATGAGGAATTTGAAAAACGGTTCACACCGAAGAAGCGTTTCAGGGATAATGAATTTAACAGAAACAGACCTGTATTTGCCGCGGAGCTTGAGATTTATGAGGGGAAGAAGCACCAGGTAAAGAGAATGCTTCTGGCAGAGGGCTGCAGGGTAATATACTTAAAAAGGATTGAGATAGGCGGAGTGAGGCTTGATGAGAGCCTTGCACCTGGTGAATACAGAAAACTGACAGAGACAGAGTACGATAAGCTGATGTCGGGTGATTGGAAGAATTGATTATGAAAAATATAGTTATAGGTATGCTTGCACATGTTGACGCAGGAAAGACAACTCTATCAGAGGGACTTTTGTACACCGGGAATGTGATAAGAAGGCTTGGAAGGGTGGATAATAAGGACGCATTCCTTGACACCGATAAACTGGAGAGACTCAGGGGGATAACCATATTTGCAAAGCAGGCAGTGATAAAGACGGAGAATACATATTTTACGCTGCTTGATACACCGGGGCATGTGGATTTTTCGGCAGAGATGGAGAGGACACTGGCAGTCCTTGACTATGCGGTGCTTGTCATAAGTGCTGCGGATGGTGTGCAGTCCCACACGCGGACGGTGTGGAAGCTTCTTGACCAATACCATATTCCAACCTTTATTTTTGTAAATAAGATGGATATGAGTGGGGCAGACAGGGACATGCTCATGGAGAATCTGCAAAAGGAGCTGTCCGGGTGCTGTATTGATTTTGATGAGAAAATAGATATTTTTAATGAGAATCTTGCAATGTGTGATGAACCTTGCATGGATGAATACCTTAAGGATGGGAGCATTGGAAAGAGTGCGATAGCTAATGCGATAAAGCATAGAATGGTGTTTCCCTGTGTGTTCGGTTCTGCGCTAAAGCTTAATAACGTGGACAGGCTTTTGTCTCTTATGGATGAATACACTGTCATGCCGGAGAGCGGCAGGGATGAGTTCGGCGCGCGTGTCTACAAGATTTCGAGGGACGCGCAGGATAACAGGCTCACATACCTTAAGGTGACTTCGGGTGAGCTTAAGGTACGCCGGCTTATCGGCGATGACAAGGCGGCACAGCTGAGAATATATTCGGGGGACAGATACGAGACTTGTGACACAGTATATCAGGGAATGGTGTGCGCAGTACTGGGACTTAACGGTACATATCCGGGAGAGGGGCTTGGCTGCGAGTATGGGAATATCCATGCCGTGCTTGAACCGGTTCTTGATTACAGGATTAAGCCTGTTGATGACATTACACCGGCTAAGCTGCTCCTGTCGCTTCGTGAGCTTGAGGAGGAAGAGCCTCAGCTAAGTATAGTCTGGAACGAGGAGCTTGGTGAGCTTCATGTAAAACTGATGGGTGAGGTGCAGACGGAGGTTTTAAAAAGTATAATAAAAGATAGGTATGATGTAAACGTGGAATTTGATGAGGGAAGTGTGGTCTACAAGGAGACTGTCGCAGGAAAGACCGAGGGCGTAGGTCATTTTGAACCGTTAAGACATTATGCGGAGGTACATATACTTATTGAACCGGGAGAGCGTGGCAGCGGAATAACGATAACTACACAGTGCAGGGAGGATATACTTGACAGGAACTGGCAGAGACTTATAATGACACACCTTGCCGAGAGGGAGCATAAGGGTGTGCTCACAGGTTCGGCACTGACTGATGTCAAGTTTACCATTCTTACCGGACGTGCACATCAAAAGCATACAGAGGGCGGCGATTTCAGGCAGGCTGTCTACAGGGCTGTTAGACAGGGACTTATGAAGGCGGATAATGTGCTGTTAGAGCCGTACTACAGCTTTTCACTTGAGCTGCCGCAGAGCTTTCTCGGGCGTGCCATGACGGATGTTGAGCGCATGTCGGGTCATTGCGGTTCCCCGGTCTTATCGGACGGTAAGGCAGTGCTTACAGGACGTGCACCGGTGGTGGGCATGAGACATTATCAGAGGGAAGTTAATGCATATACAAGAGGCGAGGGACATCTCACCTTATTTGCCGATGGATATGATGTATGTCACAATGCAGAGGAGGTTATAGAGCAGAGAGGATATATAGCTGAGGCTGATACGGCTAATCCGGCAGCTTCGGTGTTCTGTGCGCATGGAGCCGGATTCATTGTGCCATGGGACGAAGTGGAAGCCTATATGCACCTAGAGGCTGTTCTTTTAGATGACGGAAGCCTGCGCGGGCTTAACGATGAGGAGCTTAAGCTTATCAACCCCCTTGCGGCAAGGAGCGGTTCTGCCGGTAAGGATGATGACTACTACGCACTTGGCACGGATGAGATAGACGAGATTATTGCAAGAACCTCACATGCTAACAGCCATGACAAGGGTGCGGTAAAGCAGTGGAAGAGGTCTGCCGGCTCAAAGGCGGTGGTATATGACTATGGCACCTCCTCAGGGAAAAATAAGCCTGAGCCGAAGAAGGAAAAATACCTTCTTGTCGATGGCTATAATGTTGTATTTGCGTGGGATGAGCTTAAGGATATTGCTGCAGTGAATATAGACGGAGCACGAGGAAGGCTTCTTGATATATTGTGCAATTATCAGGGAATTAAGAAGATCAACCTCATTGCCGTATTTGACGCATACAGGGTGCCGGGACACAAGACGGAGTACCTTGATTATCACAACATACATGTTGTCTATACCAGGGAAGCGGAGACTGCGGACAGATATATAGAGCGGTTCGCGCATGAGAATGCCTCAAAATATGATGTAACGGTTGTTACCTCCGATGGCCTTGAGCAGATTATCATAAGGGGACAGGGATGCCAGCTTATGTCGTCGAGGGATTTTGAAAAAGAGGTAGCTTCTGCGCGACAGAGCCTCGCTGAGGCATACAGTGCAGCCAACAGACCGGAGAAAAATTATATAGGTGACCATGAGATATTTAAAAATGGTATTTTGTCTGAAGATAAAAAAGATGGGTAGATAATATATACGGAAGAAAGCTTGAAGAAGTGGCGGAACCGGCTGCATATACTTATGCGGTTGGTTTTCGGCCGGAAATGGAGAATAAAATGAAATTCAGAAATGTTGATAAGAGAAGATTGGTTATTGTTGTGGCTGCTGTTATTATGATGGGCTTTGCGTTGTCATTCCTGAATAGGACGAACCTTGGAACAGACCCATGTACGATGTTTAATCTTGGAATGTCAAGAATCCTTGGTCTGAGCCTTGGAACATGGCAGGCAATTTTTAATTCTTTTTTGTTTATTTTTGTATTTATCTTCGCAAAAAACCAGATTGGCTGGGGTACTCTGGCAAACATGTTTCTTGTAGGCTACAGCTTTGATTTTTTTACGTGGCTTAATGATAAGTGGATACCTGCCGGGGCATTTGATCCGATGGCTGTGAGAATCCTCGTAATGATACCTGCGCTGTTCATTTTTATCATCGCTGCTTCGGCATATATGGGGGCTTCTCTTGGCACTTCTCCGTACGATGCCATTTCGTATATACTTGCCGACAAGATAAAGAAGGTTCCTTTCAGGGTTGTGAGAATATGCTATGACCTTGTTGTATGTGTGGCAGGCTGGGCTCTCGGGTCAACGCTCGGTGTGGTCACCGTGATTATGTCACTGGCACTCGGACCTGTCATCACATGGATGACGGATAACGTCATAGACAAATATATTATTTCAGATAAAAAATGATTGTATGGAAGGTAAAAAGCTATGGAAATTATGGATGAATATAAGCTTGAGGTGTTCAAGGACTATTTCGATTCGGGGGAGATAAGAAAATTCCGTGAGCTTATGATGTACTATGAATGTGCGATGCTTGAGGTCAAGACTAAGCTTGATGTCCTTAACAAGGAGCTTGCCCTGAAAAAGAGCAGAAACCCATTCGAGAGCATAAAGTGCAGAATCAAGACACCGGAAAGCATCGTTGAGAAGCTTGCAAGACGAGGTATTGAATTCTCGGTTGATAATATTGAGAAGGAGCTTAACGATATTGCGGGAATAAGAGTTATCTGCTCATTCCCGGATGATATATATGAGCTTATCAATTATCTGCTTGAGCAGGATGATATACGACTGATTGCAATAAAGGATTACATCAAGAATCCAAAGCCGAATGGCTACAGAAGTGTACATCTTATAATTGAGGTGCCGATATTCTTAACGGATATGAAGAAGCCGATGAGAGTTGAGGTACAGTTCAGGACAATCGCCATGGATTTCTGGGCAAGCTTAGAGCATAAGCTTAAATATAAAAAAAATATAAAGAAGGCGGAGGATATCTCAGAACAGTTATTTTATTGTGCGGAGCTTATCAGCCAGCTTGATGCGAGAATGCAGCAGATTCGCGATAAGATAGAGACAACTGAAGCTGAATAAAATATTGTAACATATAAGCTATAAATTATTGATGTAAAAGGGAAGTTGGCATTATACTATACTTATTGCCTGTTAATAAGCGATTTACATGCGGAAGTATGCGATGCAGGTACCGTATGGATGTATGCGTCAGGTTCAGAATATGAAGAGGGATTTTATTGATGAAAAAAATAACATTGGCAGGAGCTGTGATAGTATGCAGCATTGCGTTATGTGCGTGCGGCAGGAATGCTAAGAAGCTCAACAATACAGGTATAGAATATTATAATGCAGAGCAGTATGATAAGGCTGTAAAGGCATTTGAGGAAGCCGTTGACAAGGATAAGGACGGAAAAGCCGAATATAATGTTAATCTCGGAAAAGCTTATGTGGAGCTTGGAAATTATGACGAGGCAAAGAAGGCTTTTATGGCTGCATATACTGATGACAAGTCGTCAAAGGAGGCACAGTGGGGAATAGGTGTCTGCTCATATTTCCTGAGAGATTATGCCACATCTATGGAGTATTTTGGCAAGGTTGTGGAAAATATCAGCGTTTATGATGAGATAGACCTTGATTCGCTTCAGTATTACGCCTCACTCCAGACATACTATGGTGACAGTGCGGGAGCAATTGACAGTTATACGGTATTAATCAGGAAGAATTATAATGCCGGGCAGCAGTATTTTCTCCGCGGAGGCATATATGCCGGGCAGGGAATGGAGAATGAAGCAGTATTAGATTATGAGGAGGCATTGAAGGAATACTCCGATGATTATGAGATGTATTATAACATTTATTACAGCCTGCACAAGGCGGGCTTTGAGAATCGTGCCATCTCATATCTGAGGAGGGCACTTGAGGTTGACGGAGCGGATAATTTCGTTAAGGGCAAGACATATTATATCATAGGCGATTATGAGAATGCCATGAAGTTCCTTTCAAAGGCTATAGATGATGGAATGCAGGAGGCGGAATTCTATCTTGCGATGACTTATGAGAAGCTTGGCAATGGTGAAGAAGCGGTGAGCATGTACGAGGCATACATTAAGAGCTATCCGTCGGATGCCGGTGCATATAATCAGTATGGCGTGTATTGCATGAACAAGGGAGACTATAATTCTGCTCTTGGTTATTTCGCGGCGGGACTTGCTCTTGGAGATACAGATGCGAAGAAGGAGCTCATGTTCAATCAGGCATGCTGTTACGAATATATGTATCAGTTTAAGACTGCTTATGAGAAATTCGGTGAATATCTGGAGCTTTACCCTGATGATGAGGCTGCAAGGCATGAGTATGAATTTCTGAGTACCAGATAATTGGTTGTTACATTTAAATAGTGTTAGTGAATGGAGGCTGCAATGGCGGAACTTATAGATACAGCAAAAGACATTGAGAAGGTTATTCTCATAGGGGTGTGTACCTCTGAGAATGACGATACAGAGGAATCACTTGATGAGCTTGAGGAGTTGGTAAAGACTGCCGGAGCAGTTACACTTGAAAAGATGATTCAGAACAGGGAGTCGGTTCATCCGGGAACATATATCGGCACAGGTAAGATTGAGGAAGTTCGCGAGCTTGCGGAAGAAATAGGTGCAACAGGTGTTGTGTGTGATGATGAGCTTTCACCTGCACAGCTAAGAAATCTTGAGAGTGAGCTGAGAATGAAGGTCATGGACAGAACCATGGTCATTCTTGATATTTTTGCGAAGAGGGCTGTGACGAGTGAGGGAAAGATTCAGGTTGAAGCGGCACAGCTTAAGTACAGTCTTGCCAGACTTGTAGGCCTTAGAAGCTCCCTTTCGCGGGTAGGCGGAAATATGGCAGGCTCAATAGGAACAAGAGGTCCCGGTGAGAAGAAGCTTGAGCTTGACAGAAGACTTATAAAGGACAGAATCGTACAGCTCGGACGGGAGCTTGAGGATATAGAGGGGCATAGAAGCCTTGCCAGAACACAGAGAATGAGAAGTTCAGTCCCGGTGGTGGCTATAGTAGGCTACACTAATGCCGGAAAATCGACGCTTCTCAACAAATTGACACAGGCAGGTGTGCTTGCCGAGGATAAGCTTTTCGCAACACTTGACCCGACTACAAGGGGAATCGAGCTTGAGAGCGGACAGAATGTTCTTATGACCGATACGGTAGGCTTCATAAGAAAGCTTCCGCACCATCTTATCGAGGCGTTCAAGAGCACACTTGAGGAGGCAAAATATGCCGACATCATAGTGCATGTCGTTGACAGCTCAAGTCCTCAGATGGACACACAGATGCATGTTGTATATTCTACGCTTGCCGACCTCGGAGCAGGTGATAAGCCTGTCATAACCTTGTTTAACAAGCGTGATAGGTGTGAGAGTGATGAGCTTCCGAAGGATTTTAAGGCGGAGAAGGTAATATACGGTTCGGCTAAGACAGGAGAAGGGCTTGAGGAGCTAAAGAGCGCAATAGAGGAGATTCTCAGGGCGCAGAAGGTGTATGTTGAAAAGACATACTCTTATGATCAGGCAGGTAAGATACAGTTAATCCGCAAGTTCGGACAGCTTCTCTCAGAGGAGTACACGCAAGCCGGTATTATAGTGAAGGCGTATGTACCTTCTGAGATATATAGCCAGATATCGTAGAAGGTGCGGTAAGTGGTTGACAGGTATACATGAATGGAAGGAGAACAGATATGAACATAATTGCGGCAGTTGATTCAAACTGGGCGATAGGCTATAGAAATGACCTCCTTGTGAGGATACCTAATGACCAGAAGTGGTTTCAGAAGGTCACCACAGGCAAGGTTGTTGTGATGGGAAGAAAGACGCTTGAGAGCTTTCCTAACGGCATTCCGCTCAAGAACCGTACCAATATAGTGCTCACCAATGACAGAAGCCTTAAGGTAAAGGACGCAACGGTGGTATACAGTGTCGATGAGCTGTTGAAGGAATTGGGGAAATATAAGTCAGAGGATGTGTATGTGATTGGCGGCGAAGCTGTATATGAGCAGCTGCTCCCTTACTGCGATACGGCACATATAACCAAGATTGATTATGAATATCAGGCGGACAGGCATTTTCCGAATCTTGACAAGCTGCCGGAGTGGAAGGTTGCCGAGGAGAGCGAGGAACAGACATATTTTGACCTTGAGTATACCTTTGTGAAGTATGTGAGAGGGTAATTGGGCATATAATAGACATGCAAATAAATATATCGATAATGTATGGATTGTTCTGTAAAAGTACATTATATAAAATGATAAACATAGACGATATGACCATAGGATAAAATAAGGGTGTTGAAAAATATTTTCACATCCTTATTTTTTTTTCATAGAATATACCATATTATCGAAAACAGGATGGTAGAAGTATGCTTGTTGTCATTGACCCGGGGCACGGCGGAAGTGATCCGGGAGCTGTATATAATGGACGTCAGGAAAAGGATGATGTGCTGAGGCTGGGAAAGGCAGTCGGGGCACTTCTTGAGGCGAGAGGAGTTGATGTTGTATACACAAGAGATGGGGACTTCTATGAGACACCTTTTAAAAAGGCACAGGATGGAAACAATGTCGGAGCGGATTATTTTGTGTCCATACACAGAAATTCCAGTGAGTACCCTGATCAGTATTCAGGTGCGGAGGTGCTTGTCTACAGCGACAGCGGCATAAAAAAGGAGCTTGCCAACAATATACTTGAGGGAATGGAGAAAGCAGGGCTTAAGAATCTTGGAATTGACGAGAGAAAAGACCTTGTCGTTTTAAGAAGAACCCGGATGCCTGCCGTGCTTGTGGAGGCGGGGTTTATCAACAGCGATAAGGATAATGAGACATTTGACAGGAATTTTGATGAGCTGGCGCAGGGGATAGCTAACGGAATCCTGCAGACGCTCGGCTATCCTGTATATACATCACCGACAGCTACGACAGCGGATATGTGGCAGGATGATGGAAATATGGGGAACACTGGAAATATGGGTAACATGGGGAATATGGGAAAAACAGGAAATGAGGGTAACACAGGTGGCACAGGAAATGTTGGAAATGCGGGTAATATGAGGGACAGCACAGGGCTGTCTTATCCTGATGGCATGGACAATAATGCGTGGAGAAATGAGATGAATAATGATAGCGGCATGCGTTCGGACAGAGCTGATGATAATATGCGGAATGATAGAGGTAATGATGGTATGCGTATGGACAGAGGCAATGACATGCGCTGGGATGACGGGATGTATGATGGCGGAAGCATGATGGGAGGTAATAAGCAGGGCAGGATGCCTTCGGATAGCACGCAGGATTATGGTGTGCGCGGAGGGGAAAGGTTCTACGATGAGAGTGCCGAGCTTTTCAACGAACCGGGAATACGCTCCTGTAACTGTCAGTGCAAGGATGTGCTCTACCGCGTTCAGGTCGGAGCATACCGCAACAAGGATAATGCAGACCGTATGCTCAATTCACTTCTTGTGGACGGCTTCCCTGCATTCATCGTATATGACGATGGGCTGTACAAGGTACAGGTAGGTGCATATAGGAATCTCTCCAATGCGATAGCGATGGAGTATAAGCTTAGACAGTACCGCTACAACACTTATATTACAACGAAGTGATGTGTATACCCGTGTGGACGGTTCCAATGGGATGTTGGAACCGTCCGCATACTCAAAAAATTCAGGTCGCATACATATACATTAAAATTCTTGGGTTTTTCCAAATGATTGAGCTGCATATTTTATTAGTGCCTCAAGTGCGCGTTGCTTTGTTGAAAAATTATTTGCATTGACTTTGAAACGTGAATTGCGTTCCGGCAAAACCACAAAAACGCTGAAAACATCAATTATCAGGGGAGAATTAGACAGAGAACATCAATTTTTGGGTATAGTTAGAAAAAAACTGTATATTGCCCACGATATTCACAAAAATTGAAAATATGATTTGCGAAATGGGCACGGCAGGGCAAAGAGTGAGTTATATACCCATTGACTGGCTGCTCATTGGATGGATACAGCGGATTATCAGGAAAAAATATGGATTTAAAAAGTTACCAATGAATGATGTTTTTGCTTATTGCGATAAGTAGTGTGGCATGTTAAAATAAAAAGAATTGTGTTTTAGAACGAAAATTAAAACAGTCAGCAGATGAAAGCATAGAGCTATACAAAAGATTACAGAAATGTAAAAGCATACAGGGAATAGAATGAATAAGGAAAGCAAAGCTACACAGAAAGGTAGAACGGACATGGAAGAAAATAAGCCGCATGTGCGCAGAAAGAGATATTCGGGAACACATCCTAAGAAGTTTGAGGAGAAATACAAGGAGCTTAACCCGGAGAAATATGCCGATACGATAGAGCATGTTATAAGCAAGGGAATCACACCTGCCGGCATGCATATTTCTATATGTGTGAATGAGATTCTTGATTTTTTGCAGATAAAGCCGGGGCAGAAGGGGCTTGATGCGACCTTCGGTTACGGTGGGCACACAAGAAAAATGCTTGAAAAGCTTGAGGGAGAGGGGCATATGTATGCACTTGACATCGACCCTATAGAGATTAAAAAGACTACCGGGAGACTGCGCGATGCGGGCTATGGGGAGGATATCCTCACGGTTAAGCAGATGAATTTCGCCGATATAGACAAGCTTGTGCCGGAGAGCGGACTGTTTGACTTCGTGCTTGCAGACCTTGGAGTGTCCTCAATGCAGATTGATAACCCGGAGCGCGGATTTTCATACAAGGTGGACGGACCGCTTGATTTGAGGCTCAATCCGGAAGCAGGGGTGCCCGCTGCGGAGCGTCTTGCGGAGCTTGCTGAGGACGAGATTGTCGGAATGCTTGTTGAAAATTCGGACGAGCCTTACGCTGAACAGATAGCGGCGCAGATAATGAGGGAGCGGAAGAGGAAGCATGCGATTGACACCACAACGGCACTCAGACAGGTTATAGAGAAGGCTCTTGAGTTCCTGCCCGAGGCAGAGCGCAGGGAGATGGTAAAAAAATCATGCCAGAGAACCTTTCAGGCATTGAGGATTGACGTGAACAGTGAATTTGAAGTGTTAGATGCGTTTCTTAGCAAGCTTCCCGGCATACTTGCACCGGGAGGCAGGGTGGCTATTCTCACCTTCCATTCCGGTGAGGACAGGATGGTGAAAAAGTATTTTAAGCAGATGGAGAAGGACGGAATCTACAGTGAGGCTGCCAAGGATGTGATAAGACCGTCCGCCGAGGAGTGCGCGCGCAACAGCAGGGCGCGTTCAACGAAGATGCGTTGGGCGATAAAGGCGTAGAATAATATATTTGCTGAGTTTATTACAGGCATCTGATATTAATTTCGTGACATAAAAATAAGTATGCCTCGGGTGTCAAAACATGCTGATTTAATTTATGAGTGTATAACGTATTATATTTATACATATCAGCTCCGTTGTACATAGCAAGATGTTCTAAGAACATCTAAGCTTCAACAAAAAGTCGTGATATGCATAAATATAATACGTTATACACAGCTAGGTATATACAGAATGTTTTGACATCCGGATCATAAGTATACGGCATTATCAAAATAAAAATATTATTGGTGCAAAATATTATTTAAAATATCATAAAGGACAGAAGGATCGAATTTAATGGACAAGAATATACAGGATAATTTCATAAAAATACTTGAGGAGGAGCTGATACCTGCGATGGGCTGTACGGAGCCGATTGCGCTCGCCTATGCGTCCGCGCGATGCAGGGAGGTCTTAGGTGCGGTACCGGAGCATATAGATGCGTACTGTTCAGGAAACATGATTAAGAATGTGCGCTGCGTTTCCATACCTAATTCGCAGGGAATGATAGGAATTGAGGCGGCATGTGCGCTTGGTGCGTTAGCCGGTGATGCCTCCAAATGCATGGAGGTATTAGAGGCTGTCGATGACGCAGGAAGAAGAGAGGCAGAGCAGTTCGTAAACGACAAAAAATGTCATGTCGAGTTCCTTGACTCCGAGATTCCGCTTCATTTTATCATCGGGATGAAGGCGGGAACGGAGAGTGCTTCGGTTGAGGTGCGCCATTCACACACCAATATCACATGTATAAGGAGGAATGGTTCGGTGCTTGAAAATGTATCCGGGGCAGAAAATGCTGCCGGAGGGTGCGGTTCACAGGAAAAAGGTGCCGCATGTGCAGACCGCTCGCAGCTCAGCATTGAGAATATCAGGCAGTTCGCCGATGAGGTCGACATATCGAAGGTGAGACAGCTTTTTGACAGGCAGATTCAGTACAATATGGACATAGCATACGAGGGGATGTCCGGAAATTACGGTCTGGGACTTGGAAGAGTAATACGTGAGACATACGCTGAGAGCGTAGTCACAAGAATGAAGGCTTACGCCTGTGCAGCCTCCGAGGCGAGAATGGGCGGCTGTGACATGCCTGTTATCATCAATTCGGGAAGCGGCAATCAGGGAATAGCCTCATCCGTGCCTGTAATCGTGTACGCGCGAGAGAACAACATACAGTCTGAAAAATTATACCGTGCGCTTGTATTTTCAAGCCTGCTCACCACATTCCAGAAGGAATTTATAGGAAAGCTCTCTGCTTTCTGCGGTGCTGTATCGGCTTCGTGTGCGAGCGCGGCTGCGATAACATATCTTGCGGGTGGTACGATAAAGCAGATTAAGGACACGATAGACAACACACTTGCGAACATTCCGGGAATTATCTGCGACGGAGCCAAGATTTCATGCGCGGCTAAGATTGCGTCCAGTCTTGATGCGGCGATGATGGGACATTATCTTGCGATGAAGGGCAAGGCTTATGAGGCGTACACCGGAATCCTCAAGGAGGAGGCAGGCGAGACGATAAGCTGCGTCGGCTACATAGGCAAGGTGGGCATGCACCAGACGGATAAAGAGATAATCAAGATGATGCTTGAGGAGAAGTAGTAAAATGGCAGGGAAATTTTATGCGGTAAGAGTCGGAAGAACTCCGGGGATATATCTAAGCTGGGATGAGTGTAAGAAAAATGTGGATGGATTTTCCAGTCCTGTGTATAAAAGCTTCAAGACGCGTGCGGAGGCGGAAGAGTTCATGGGCAGCACCGGAGGCAGCGCATGCACCATAAATAGCGCACGCAGAGCACCTTCAACTACAGTTGATGAGGGGGGACGCATTGCAGGAAATGAACAGGCAGTGGATAAAAGCTCCGCTTCAATGGGGCTGGATACATTACCCTATGCCTTTGTCGATGGCTCATACAATATAGCTGCCAAGGTATACGGCTATGGCGGCTTTTTGGTACATGATGGTGTAAGAGAGGTGCTCCAGGGGCATGGCGATGATCCTGAGATGGCTTCGATGCGGAATGTATCCGGCGAGGTCGGGGGAAGCATGGCGGCAGTCAGACGCGCTATTGAGCTTGGAATCAAGGAGCTGGTAATCTACTATGACTATATGGGAATAGAGATGTGGGCTAATGGTTCGTGGAAGCGCAACAAGAAGGGAACGATAGCCTACCATGACTATATACAATCCGTAAAGAACGATATAAAGCTTCATTTTGTCAAGGTAAAAGGTCATTCCGGTGTTGAAGGCAACGAGGAAGCGGACAGGCTTGCCAAGGAGGCTGTAGGCATATAATCCGGGACAGGGGTCTGACACCGGTGTCCCGGCACATTGGGACACCGGTGTCAGACCCCTGTCCCAGCGTTGGAGGATAAAAACTTCATATAGATAAGCCCGGTCACATCTGCAAGAAACCAGCCGATAGGGATTGCTGCCCATATTCCGGTCACGCCGATGCTGCTTATGGAGGACAGTGCGTAGGCTAACAGAACGCGCGCACCGAGGGATATGACCGTGAGAACGACGGACATTCCGGCTCTTTTGATGGCGCGGTAATAGCCATATAATAGGAAGAGAAAGCCTATTCCGATGTAGAAGGCACCCTCTATTCTGAGGTAATGGACGCCGGCGGCGATTACCTGCGTCTCCGAGGCAGCTATGAAGGTACGCATGAGAGGTGCGGCGAATATGAATACTGCGGCGGATATTATGAGGCTGAAAATGCCGCTCATAACGAAAGCGGTTTTGGTGCCGCGGCGTATTCTCTCCTGCTCACCTGCACCGAAGTTCTGCGCGACGAAGGTTGAGTAGGCGTTTCCGAAATCCTGCACAGGAAGGTAGGCAAAGGTGTCGATTTTTACCGCGGCGGCGAAGGCAGCCATGACAACGGTTCCGAAGCTGTTCACAAGCCCCTGGACCATGAGGATACCGAAGTTCATCACTGACTGCTGCAGGCAGGTTAGCGAGGAAAGATTGAGTATTTCCTTAAGTATCGCCGCCGAAAAATGTCGGTCGGATTTTTCCGGAAGGAAGGAGCGGCATTTTATCAGCACATACACAGCTATGCCTATCCCGGACACATACTGCGCGATGACCGTTGCGAGAGCGGCTCCGCCAATTCCAAACGGGAGCACGGCGACAAATAGTATGTCGAGCGCGATGTTTAAGACGGCGCTGACCGCGAGAAAAATAAGTGGCACCGACGAGTTGCCGAGCGCGCGCAGCATACATGAAAAGAAGTTGTAAAGTGATGTAGCCGGTATTCCGGCAAAAACAATCAGAAGATATAGCCTCATTCCGGCGTAGACCTCGTCCGGTACGCGAAGGAATAGCATTATCGGTCTGATAAATGCATATACGGCGATATTTATGACGACGGTTACAGACATTATAAGGCAGAAGGCGTGAAAAATACTGCTTTTCAGTGAAGCAGTGTCGCCGCGCCCCTGATATATTGAAAACAGTGCTCCTGAACCCATGCACAGTCCAAGAAACACGGAAGTTAAAAAAGTCATGAGTGTGTATGCCGAGCCGACGGCAGCAAGAGCGTCGCGCCCTAACACCTGCCCGACGATGAGAGTGTCGGCTATATTGTAAAACTGCTGCAGGAGATTGCCTGCTATCATCGGAAGGGCAAAAAGAATAAGGGTGCTTACTATGCGCCCTTTGGTCAAATCACGGTACATGTCAATCCTCTTTTCTGTGCTTCAGTTGCCTGCATACTTAAATATGTTAAGCTGCGGCAAGAATATATTATCAAGCTGTGGATATATCGTCAAGGCAGAGTTGCGTAATGCGTTTTTATACGCCAATGCAGGAAGCATTCTGTAAACAAAAGAGAATAAGCTTCCGATATAAGCATATATGGATACATAAATGAAGTATTTGTGAACGGACTCACATATTATGGGTGCATCGGGCAGCAGATGCACAGAAAAGGTGGGAAACATGGACGTTAATAATTTACAGGCAGGAATGTCAGGATTGGCGGCATCGGGCATGAGTATCACATGTACGAGAAGCTCGTCAAATTCCAAGTTAAAAAACGTAAAGAAATCATTGTCATACAATCCAAAAGAGATTTCATCGCAGATTCTGCGTGCGAAAAAGACTGTGGGGGCAGCACGGGTGCTTAGCCGTGCAAGGGCAAAGCTGGCAATGTTAAAGAAAGCGCAGGCTACAGGAGAGTATGACAGCGCGGAGCTTGAAAATGCAATTGCACATGCGAAGAGAATGGTTGAATGTGCAGATATGAAGGTGAATAATCTGCGTGAGGAGGACAGGCTTAGGAAGAGGGCGGAGGACAAGGAAGAACTGAAGGTTGAGAAGCTAAGAAATGCCGGGAGACTTGAAAATCTCAAGAAACGGACACACAGGCAGGATGAAAATAAAGCATTGTTCGATGCGGATACGAAGTATTACCAACGGGAGGGGAACGGTATTGTGGGAGCAGCAGCTTCTGCGATTTCGTCAGCTGCAGCATCACTTGAACTGAGTTCTGTGTCAGGACAGATGAGAAATTTAGAGATTACACAGGCTGCGATAGCTCAGAGCAGTGTGCAGGGACAGAGTATGGATGTAATTGTATGATATTGATAAAAATAGATGTATTTATTGCTTAAACACGCTAGGTTTATAGAGCATGTTTTGACCAAGCATCATTTTATAAAATAATTAAACTGCCATATCAAAAAAATGTTGAATTTTTATTGGTATGGCAGTTTAATTTTGTCAGCAAGTTAGAAAAAACTAACGGAAATACAACATAACTAACAATAGCGGTTGGAAATATTTAATCTGGCTTTTAGCCGCGGAAGTAACAGATACCCTTGCCGATGAGCTTTCCGGTGAGCTTGTGATGTCGGATGCGGTCGAGATAGCCAAGGTAAAGAATGCCTCATCTGCGGAAAAGAAGAAGGAGACATTAACTGTCATAGAGGGAAAGCAGCTCTACAACCTGATAGACGTCAATAACGAGATAACACAGCTTGTGCCGGGGACGGCACCTAGTTTAATGCTCTCAAGCAGAATCAAGAAGCTTGACCTTGTGGAGGCGCTTAAGGGAGTGGAATAAAGATTTAACTGCCTTGGATTTATATTATAAACATGCTATAATCGGATTATGAAAAAAATAGTCTGATTATAGCATGTTTTTGTTTACTAATATAGAAAATAATAGTAGACAAAATACAATTCTTTTTATATAATTATCTATGTAACCTTGACTAAAAATTACAAAAGGGGGACTACAATATGAGAAAATTATGTCTGATACCGATAATATGTATGACAATACTTTCACTTGCTGCATGCTCAAAGGGAGCTGGCAGTCAGAACGGAAGCGGCGCAGAGCTGTCAACAGAAATGCAGCACAAGTATCTTGAGAGCTGCGATTGTCCGACTGATGCCAATGGGGTGAAGCAGCATGCCGGCAGCTGTGATGTGCCGGAGATATCCGACAAGGTGGAGCTTGTCGCGGACATGTACACGCCGAACATGATTACCAAGGATGGCTACGCGACCTATCAATATGTGATTACCGATGCGCAGTATTCGGGGTATTTTGATGACAGGAATCATATTAGTATCCTCGATGACTATGCGGGGCTGGCGGAGGAAGTGCTTGCGACTGTTGCGGCGCAGGATAGCAGACCAAGGAATATGCTCTCCGGAATGTACCTAGGAGCGCAGAGGGGAACAACGCGCACGAAGGAGGGCATGAAGATACTGGCATTTAATGAGAATGATCCAAGGCAGGTTGCAAGGGATGTCAAGGTCAAGGACATGAATTCCAAGAATATCCGCTGTCTTGTGCAGAATTATTTTATTGATACAGAAGGAAATGTTCTTTCGGACAAGATATCGGATGAATATTTTGATGGTAAGAAGTCAATCAAGCTTTCCGGCGAACAGCTTGAATGGGCTAAGGAAGCCGCAGATGACACGGTCAACATGGGTGACCTGACTTATGAGGAATTTGTTGAAAAGTACAATGAATTGACCGCGGAGCAGCTAGAGGTGTGGAATGATATCTGGGGTGTGGAATATTAATCAAAAAGGATTAAAAAAAGTTAAAATCCCCACTTGACATTGGAATATATGAGTGTTATATTCTTTATAAATTTAACAGACTAAACCGTTGAAGCGAAGGTAAAGGTAATTATGCTCCTACAGAGAGCCCACGTTGCTGAGAGTGGGTAGAACACAGGTTATCAAGTGGATCGCAGAGGGCACGGAACAAAGGCTTATATCGTGTGCAGCATAACAGAATGTACATATTGCCGAGTATTTCGTGACGTGCAGGCATACGTGAGTTGCCGGGGATATGACTGTATCCTGATAAGTGCACAGCGTGGCTGTGAAGCAAGGTGGTACCGCGGATTTGTAGATTCGTCCTTGGCAGAGAAGAGATTCTCTGCCAAGGACTTTTTTGTTATAGACGAAGGGAGAACACAATGAAAATTAACATTTCTTTGGATGAGGTTAAGAGAATAGCCGCAGAAGGTGATTATGACATCGTACCTATATGTTCGGAACTGCTGTCGGATATCAAGACACCTGTTCAGGTTCTGCGAAGCCTTATGAATGTCTCAGAGCATTGTTATATGCTTGAGAGTGTTGAGGACAATGAACGATGGGGACGCTATTCATTCCTTGGGTTTGAACCTAAGTTTATCATAACCTGCAGTAACGGAAGGATGAGAGTCGGGGACGAAGAATTTCAGACATATGACCCGGATAGTCATATAAGAGAGGTGCTGTCAAGGTATAGGAGCCCGGTGATACAGGGGATGCCGACCTTCACAGGCGGGCTGGTCGGATATTTTTCCTACGATTATTTAAAATATTCGGAACCGACGTTAAGACTGGACGCGAAGGACACGGAGGGCTTCAAGGACGTTGACCTGATGCTGTTTGATAAGGTCATTGCCTTTGACAATTTAAAAAGCAGGATAATACTGATTGCAAATGTTCCGACCGCTGACATTGAGACTGGTTATGTGCAGGCTGTGGCAGAGTTAGAGAGGATGGAGGAGCTTATAAGACATGGTGAGCCGGTAAAGGATACAGGAGGGCACATGACAAGTGGAATTAAGCCCTTGTTTTCCAGGGAAGAGTATTGCAGCATGGTGGAAAAGGCTAAGCACCATATATTCGAGGGCGATATTTTCCAGATAGTCCTGTCAAACCGTCTTGAGGCGGAGTATGAAGGAAGCCTCCTTAACACCTACAGAGTACTGAGGACACTTAACCCTTCGCCGTACATGTTCTATTTTTCGGGAACGGATGTGGAGGTCGCGGGAGCTTCGCCGGAGACACTTGTCAAGCTTGAAAACGGAGTGCTCCACACCTTTCCGCTTGCCGGGACAAGACCAAGAGGCAAGACGGCGGAGGAGGATGATAGACTTGAAAAGGAGCTTCTGGCCGACCAAAAGGAGCTTGCGGAGCACAATATGTTAGTCGACCTTGGAAGAAATGACCTTGGAAAGATAAGCAGGTTCGGGACGGTTGAAGTTGAGAAGTATCACTGCATAGAGAAGTATTCGCATGTAATGCATATCGGTTCGACGGTGAGAGGACAGATAAGGGAGGACAGGGATGCACTTGACGCGGTCGACGCGGTATTGCCTGCCGGAACCCTGTCAGGTGCGCCGAAGCTTCGTGCCTGCCAGATAATCAATGACCTTGAAAACAACAAGAGGGGCATATATGGCGGTGCGATAGGCTACATAGATTTCACCGGAAACCTTGACACCTGCATAGCGATACGAATTGCCTACAAGAAAAACGGAAAGGTCTTTGTAAGAAGCGGCGCGGGAATCGTTGCGGATTCGGTTCCTGAGAAGGAGTATCAGGAATGTATCAACAAGGCGGCTGCGGTTGTGAAGGCACTTGAGGCGGCGCAGAGTATAGATGAATGATGGTGTGAAATCAGATACAATTACCTTTGCTTAGAACAATGACAGATAAGGTTTATATCTGATAAAAAATAGTACTGAATATTAAAAATATGCAGTTTAAAATACAAACAGAGTTCTAAAAAGGAGGTCAGAAATGATTTTACTGATAGATAATTATGACAGCTTTTCATATAATCTGTATCAGCTTGTCGGGAGCATTGAGCCTGATATCAAGGTTATAAGAAATGACGCGATGACAGTCGGTGACATTGAGAAAATGAACCCGGATGGAATTATCATTTCACCGGGACCGGGAAGACCTGAGGATTCAGGAATCTGCCCGGAGGTGATAAGAAAGCTTGGAAGCAGATTTCCGATACTTGGTGTGTGCCTTGGACATCAGGCAATATGCATGACCTACGGGGCAACGGTGTCATACGCTAAGGAGCTTATGCATGGCAAGCAGTCGGACACGACGCTCGATACGGACTGTGAGCTTTTTAACGGCTGTTCAAGGATTACGCCGGTGGCACGTTATCATTCGCTTGCAGCGGTTGAGGAGACTATGCCGGAATGCCTGTCGGTGACGGCGCGCACAGCGGACGGTGAAATTATGGCGGTGAAGCACAGGGAATATCCGGTCTACGGAGTACAGTTTCACCCTGAATCGATTATGACGCCGGAGGGGAAGCAGATGTTGAGGAATTTCATTGAGCTGGCTGGAGGAAAGCAGGCAGGAGCTTAAATATAAGAGGTGTAAGAAGGGGAAGAACAGGCAGGAGTTTAAAATATAACAAAGACAGTGAGGAAAAAAATAAGTTTTATTTTGGAAGGTTTTAGATACTAAAAGCTGCCTTATTAAAATGAAATATCAATTGAAGGAAGTAAGATTACCACTATAAAAGACTAAGATAAGCATAGAAAATAATTTATATTAAAGTAGTTATATAAGAAAGCGGGGATTCAGGTATGATTAAGGAAGCTATTGTAAAGATTGTAGAAAAAGGTGATTTGACCTACGATGAGGCATATCAGGTCATGAATGAGATTATGAACGGTGAGACAACGCAGACACAGAATGCGGCATTTCTTGCGGCACTGTCCACAAAGAGCACCAAGGCTGAGACAATAGATGAGATTTCGGGCTGTGCGGCAGCTATGAGAGAGCATGCCATCAAGGTTGAACATGAGGGTGATGTGCTTGAGATTGTCGGAACGGGCGGCGATGGCGCACACAGCTTCAATATTTCCACAACGGCAGCCATGGTGATTGCTGCGTCGGGTGTGAAGGTGGCAAAGCACGGCAACCGCGCGGCTTCATCTAAGAGCGGAACAGCGGATTGTCTTGAGGCGCTTGGCGTCAACATAAATCTTGAGCCGGAGCAGTGCAGAAAGCTCCTTGACACTGTAGGAATCTGCTTCCTTTTTGCACAGAAATACCACATCTCGATGAAGTATGTCGGCGCTGTCAGAAAGGAGCTTGGAATAAGGACTGTATTTAATATACTTGGACCTCTCACCAACCCGGCACACCCTACATTCCAGGTGCTTGGAGTGTATGACGAGTCTCTTGTAGAGCCGCTTGCACAGGTGCTTATGGAGCTTGGCGTGAAGAAGGGTGTTGTCGTATACGGCATGGATAAGCTTGATGAGATTTCGATAAGTGCACCGACCAAGGTATGTGATTTCGAGAACGGAAGATACAGAACCTACATGATTAAACCGGAGGATTTCGGATTTAGGACAGTCGATAAGTCTGAGATTGTCGGTGGAACACCGCAGGAGAATGCGAAGATTACGGAGGGGATACTTGACGGAAGCATAAAGGGAGCTAAGAGGGAGATTGTACAGTTAAACGCAGGTGCAGGACTTTTTGTTGCAGGAAGGACAGCTACACTTGCAGACGGGGTAAAGCTTGCCGGTGAGATTATCGATTCCGGTGCAGCCCTTGACAAACTCAACGAACTTAAGAAAGCGTCACAGGAAGTATGAGCACAATACTTGATACAATAGCTGAGTACACGCAGCACCGCATAGAAGAGGAAAAAAAGAATATCTCCGCACAGGCTATGAGGCGGCAGGCGGAGGAGATATATAGGCAGGAGAGTGCAGCCGGAGCAGAGCATTTTTCATTTGAAAGGGAGCTTGCCCGCCCGGAAATCACATTTATATGTGAGTGCAAGAAGGCTTCACCGTCGAAGGGACTTATCGCACCGGATTTTCCATATCTTGACATAGCAAGGGAATATGAAGCCGCCGGAGCAGGGGCGATATCAGTTCTCACAGAGCCTAGGTGGTTTTTAGGAAGCAATGATTATCTGCGTGAGATAGCCGCCAATGTAAATATTCCGTGTCTCAGAAAGGACTTCACGGTCGATGAGTACATGATATATCAGGCTAAGACGCTTGGAGCTTCGACAGTCCTGCTTATATGCGCGATAACGGAGACGGCAAGACTTAAGGAATACATAGCTATAGCAGACAGCTTGGGACTGTCGGCACTGGTCGAGGCACATGATGGACATGAGATTGAGGCGGCGCTTGACGCAGGCGCAAGAATAATCGGTGTGAACAACAGAAACCTCAAGGACTTTACCGTTGATATACATAACAGCGAAAGGCTCAGAAAACTTGTTCCGGATAATGTAATGTTCATAGCCGAGAGCGGAATCAAGACCGCGACGGACATAGACGTACTAAGAGCCGCCAATGTCAATGGCGTGCTTATAGGCGAGACACTAATGCTGTCAAATGACAAAAAGGGCATGCTTGCCAGGTTGGGACACAGGGACCAGACCCCTGTCCCAGATTGTGGGACAGGGGTCTGACCCCGTGTCCCAAGGGAGGTAGTGATATTGTCGAAGATAAAGATATGCGGTCTGAGGCGTGGGTGCGATATAGAATATGCGAACAGGTTAATGCCGGACTATATCGGATATGTTTTCTGGCAAAGGAGCAGAAGATACGTCACAGCAGAGCAGGCGGCAGGGCTTACGGCTAAGCTTGACAGGGACATAACACCGGTCGGCGTGTTTGTCGATGAAGAGCCGCAGAGGGTGGCTCAGCTTGTAAGCGGAGGCGCGATAAGAGTGATACAGCTTCACGGACATGAGGATGAAGCGTATCTTGAGCGGATAAGAGGCATGACGGATGCACCTGTCATCAAGGCCTTTAAGATAAGAAGCAGACAGGATATAGAGCTTGCGAACTCATATCCGGCGGATTTTATCCTGCTTGACAATGGCTGCGGCACAGGACAGACCTTCGACTGGCAGCTCATTTTGGGGATGAAAAGACCATTTTTCCTTGCAGGGGGCCTGACCATTGACAATGTATCCGATGCAATAGAAAAATATCAGCCCTACGCAGTCGATATCAGCTCCGGCGTGGAGACGGATGGCTATAAGGATTGCGGTAAAATGCAGCAGTTCGTGGAGAAATGCAGATGGCACAATACATAGATATAATGATTTTTGTAATTCCATTATAATATGATACCAGGGTCAAAAGGTCAGAAATCTGAAGCAAGCTTGCGTGTAAAAAGATTTTTGACCCCAACATCATAATATTTCAATAGATAAGGAGAACACACATGGCAGATTCACATGACAGCTTCTACACAGGAAGTACAGGAAACGGAAGGTTCGGGCAGCACGGCGGCCAGTACATTCCGGAAACACTTATGAATGCGGTTATAGAGCTTGAGAAGGCATACAATCACTATAAGGCTGACCCTGAATTTAACAAGGAGCTCAATACACTTTTAAATGAGTATGCGAACCGCCCAAGCCGCCTTTATTTTGCAAAGAAGATGACCGAGGACTTAGGTGGGGCTAAGATTTATCTTAAGAGGGAGGATTTAAACCATACCGGGGCACATAAGATCAACAATGTGCTTGGACAGGCACTTCTTGCAAAAAAGATGGGAAAGACAAGGCTCATCGCTGAGACAGGAGCAGGCCAGCATGGAGTTGCGACTGCGACGGCAGCAGCTCTCATGGGAATGGAATGTGTTGTGTTCATGGGCGAGGAGGACACCAAAAGACAGGCGCTCAATGTATACAGAATGAGACTTTTAGGTGCCGAGGTCATACCGGTAAAATCGGGAACGGCTACACTCAAGGACGCGGTATCAGAGGCTATGCGTGAGTGGACGAACAGAATAGACGATACGCATTACTGTCTCGGTTCGGTTATGGGACCTCATCCGTTCCCTACGATTGTCCGCGATTTCCAGGCGGTTATATCAAAGGAAATCAAGGAGCAGCTCATGGAGAAGGAGGGCAGGCTTCCGGATGCAGTTATAGCCTGTGTCGGCGGCGGCTCTAACGCAATCGGGACATTTTACAATTTTATAAATGACAAGAGCGTGAGGCTTATAGGCTGTGAGGCAGCAGGAAGAGGAATCGACACCTTCGAGACGGCGGCGACGGTAAATACCGGAAGGGAAGGCATTTTCCACGGAATGAAGTCATATTTCTGCCAGGACAAATATGGACAGATTGCCCCGGTTTACTCTATTTCAGCAGGGCTTGACTATCCTGGAATAGGACCTGAGCACGCATATCTTCACGATATAGGAAGGGCGGAGTACGTTCCTGTCACGGATGACGAGGCGGTTGACGCGTTCGAGTATCTGTCTAAGATGGAGGGAATCATCCCTGCAATCGAGTCGGCACATGCGGTTGCCTACGCTAAGAAGCTTGCACCGACAATGGATAAGAACCAGATAATAGTCATAACGATTTCAGGCAGAGGAGACAAGGACTGTGCGGCTATTGCACGCTACAGAGGGGAGGATATCAATGAGTAGATTAAAGGAAGCATTTAAGGACGGCAAGGCATTTATACCATTTATAACCTGCGGGGATCCCGACCTTGAAACCACGGCGGCGATAGTTAAACAGATGAGCGCAAACGGAGCGGACATAATAGAGCTTGGAATACCTTTTTCAGACCCTACGGCTGAGGGACCGGTCATTCAGGAGGCGAATATACGCGCGCTTGCGGGCGGAGTGACCACCGACATGATTTTTGATTTCGTGAGGGAGATAAGGAAGGAAGTGAGCACCCCGATGGTGTTTATGACCTATGCAAATGTAGTGTTTTCCTACGGCAGTGAGAAATTTATCTCCATCTGTAAGGAAATCGGAATCGACGGACTTATCCTGCCCGATATCCCATACGAGGAGAAAAATGAGTTCCTTCCTATCTGTAAAAAATATGATGTTGACCTCATTTCACTCATAGCGCCTACATCGCATGAACGTGCGGCGATGATTGCGCGCGAGGCGGACGGATTCATTTACCTTGTGTCATCGCTTGGCGTCACAGGCGTGCGCTCTGAGATTACAACAAATATCGGCGAGATTGTCGATATGATTAAGAAAAACACGGACATACCATGTGCGGTAGGCTTCGGAATATCCACACCTGAGCAGGCGGCGCAGATGGCGGCAGTCTCCGACGGAGTCATTGTAGGAAGCGCCATAGTAAAGCTTGCAGCCCGGTACGGAAAGGACGCACCGAGGTACGTCGGTGAGTATGTAAGGAGCATGAAGAAAGCGATAGGTTAGTGGGACACATGGTGTCAGACCCCTGTCCCAGCTTTTGGGACAGGGGTCTGACACCAGTGTCCCATTTTGTAACAATAGCGAAATATCCGTAACAATCCTGTAACTAAAATTAATATTTTTGTAACCAAATGTAAGGATTTTGTAACCACTGATGTGCAGTTAAGTGCTAACATAGTGTGCATAGAGGTGAGTTTTACAAATATACATAAGACATACGTGGGAGGTTACAAAATGGTGAAAAAAACAACATTGGCACTTGGTGCGCTGGCAGTGACAGTCCTTATGACTGCGTGCGGAAGGGCAGACGAAAGCGGGAATACGGCGGCGCAGGAACCGACGGAGAGCATTATGCAGACCGATATTGTACAGTCCGGGACGGAAAATGGCAGTAGTGGGACAACAGAAATTACAGGAAACACACAAAACTCAACCGGTGAAGCGGCAAGCGAAGCTCCCGGCAGGATACCGGATAAGCCGACTGAGGAGCTTACCTGCCCGCTGATTGGCGGTCAGTACGGACAGGACATAGAACACAGCGCGGACTACAGATATAATGAGAATACCAACAGTTGGGATGAGATATACACTGTCGGCGATGTGAGCCTTGTGTACAGCGTGGCAGAAAATAAGCTCACTATTGAGTATGATGGCAGGACAGATGAGGTTGCGTGGGCGATACAGCATTTTGGCGGCGGAGTCGGAATGAGCATAGGGCTTGTCGATATGACAAGGGACGGCAGTGAGGAGCTTATTTTAGAGGCGCATGACAGGGAGCTTGGATTGTACTTTGTGTATGATTTGAAAAATGAAAAGGATTTGTCGCCATATTACTGCACAGATGCGTCAAATATTTTCAGTGCGTATCTGAAGGAGGAGTATGTCGCGCAGCTTAAGAAGGAGGTAAACGAAGGCTTTACCGCTATCGGAAAGGACAGTGTATTTGCTGATGTGAACGGCGATGAAAAATTAGTTTATTTCGGTCTCAGAAGCAATGCCGATAGTGTTGAAATGTTCGAGAATGTGGTCACGGAAAAGAGACTGTGCTATCACTGGTACAGTCAGGACGCGGAGGGAACATACTGGAATGTTGATTTTGATTTCAGCTTTGATGAGAGTGGATGTCATATAGGAAACATACTCACAGTTAACAGGGAAGTCATAAATATCGTGCCGGAACCGGTAAAGCAGGCTCTTGCAGGCACGAAAGAGGTTATATATAAGGGAGAAGCCTTAGAGAATGTGGATGCCCTGGATGACATGCAGTATGAGCAGACCGGAAGGAGAATACAGGCGGAGAGCTTCAGCGTGCTTGACTTTGATGGGGATGGTCTTAACGAAGTGGCAGTCATCGCTGAGAAGTGCTACATATTCCATACAGACGGCGATAAGGTCTATGTGTATGATATCAATTACAGAGCATTTTTAGACCTAAAGACGGATGCTACATGGAATGGCTCCGGCGGTGCCTCAAACTGGTATTATGTGGAATTTACAGGCTTTACAGACACGGAAATGCTCTACAATACCTATCTTCATATATATGAGGATACATACTGGGACGGAGATTATTACTCCGGGAACGCCAAGCAACTCACCAAGGAGGAGGCGGATGCAATCATATCATCAGGCTCCGATGTGATGGCTAAGAGGTATAAATATTCTGAAAATTATTTCAAGCAGTGAATCGCTGGGACAGGGGTCTGACACCAGTGTCCCAAGCCAGGAAACATCGGAAGCCGGAAACCAGCCGTGGGACACTGGTGTCAGACCCCTGTCCCAGCCAGCCACAAAAATGAAACCGAAAACCGGTTTCATTTTTGTGGTTTTTACATAGATTTTACATTTATTACATATAACCATGATAGCTGATTACGCAGATTTTACTTATACTAATCTGGGACAGGGACCTGACCCCTGTCCCAGATTTCTTTTACGCGGATTTTACATTCGGATGATTGGGGATTTTACACAGGGGTAGTAGACTGCTGATTGTAAACGGGAGGTGAAGCGATGATACGCACAGCTTACACAGCTTCGTTTATGAAAAAGAAAAGAAAAAAGTGTGAAAAAGAATGTAAGCCGTGTTGCGGCTGGAAAGAGGCAGAGAAATGAGAAAGAATTTATTTAGGAAGTGTGCAGCAATGGTTGCATGTGCTGCTATGTCGATGATGATGGTTACAGGCTGTAACAGCAATACAGCGGGAAATAATGCAACAGACGGAACAACAACAGATTCAAATGCAGCATCAACACAGCAGACAGAGCAGGAGACGACAAAGACTGCTGAAGCTGATAAGAAGCTTTCCGGTACAATCTCACTTGCAGGTTCAACATCAATGCAGAAGCTTGCGGATGCACTTGCAGAGACCTTCATGGAGGCTAACAGCGGCGTGACAGTTACGGTTGAATATTCAGGTTCATCGGCAGGCATCGAGTCACTTCTTAACGGAAGCTGCGATATAGGTGATGCTTCAAGAAACTTAAAGGACAGCGAGAAGTCCGGCGGAGCTGTTGAGAACATCGTGGCAATCGATGGTATAGCAGTTATCGTTGACAAGAATAACACTGTTGCAGGTCTTACAAAGCAGCAGCTCTCAGACATCTACACAGGTGCTGTAACCAACTGGAGCGAGGTTGGCGGAAGCGATACACCGATTGTTGTAGTAGGCCGTGAGGCAGGTTCAGGTACAAGAGGAGCATTCGAGGAAATCCTAAAGGTTGAGGATGCATGTAAGTACGCTGTAGAGTGCGATTCGACAGGTGCAGCTATGGCTAAGGTTGCTTCGACAGAGGGCGCAATCGGTTATGTATCACTTGATGTACTTGATGATTCTGTAAATGCACTTAACCTTGATGATGTAGCTCCTACATCGGACAACATTGTTGCAGGTACATATTTCCTTTGCAGACCGTTTGTTATGGCTACCAAGGGTGAGATAAGTGAGCAGAATGAGCTCGTTCAGGCATTCTTCGATTTCCTCAAGTCCGATGAAGGAAAGGCAGTAGTAAAGGCAGTCGGACTTATCACAGTAGACTAATAGAAATATTGGAAAATACATAAGAACGCTTCTACTTAAAAAGGTTATCACAAAAAGCAGTTAAAAAGCCTTCGTTGTAGTAACCTGAAATTAAAAAAATTTTCGGCGGCATGAGTGTGGTGCTAAGCATTACACTTTGCCGCTAAGTGTCTATTTCTTATGTGGTATATCTGCCATATAGTGGCTGGGAAATGAGGTAAATATGAAAGCTGAAGTGATAAACTGTCCGAATCCGGCGATTGAGATTGCTGCAGAGCCGGCAGCAGGTAAGAAAACAGATAGGGATGTACCGGTAAATACTGATAAAAGAAATGATAAAGCGTTAAAAATGACTGAAAATAAGTTTGAAAAGAGCAATTTTCAGGGTGACGCACAGATAAATATTTTTAAGGGAAAAATAACAAAAAATCTCATAGAGGTTATCGCTAAGGTCATCTTCACAATATTTGCCTTTGTGGCTGTGGCGGCGGTAATTTCCATCACAGTATATATGTTCATAAAAGGTCTTCCGGCTCTTGGGGAGGTCGGAATTGCACAAATCCTGTTTGGCACGGTGTGGGCGCCTACAGCGGCGGAGCCACATTTTGGAATATTATATGTCATCCTAACCTCGCTTGTGGGTACAGCGATGGCGATAGTTATTGGAGTTCCGATAGGACTTTTGACAGCGGTTTTCCTCGCGGAGGTAGCGCCGCAGAAGCTGTCTAAGGTGGTTAAGCCGGCAATCGAACTGCTTGCAGGTATTCCGTCAATTGTCTATGGACTTATAGGAATCATGGTGTTAAATCCTCTTATGTTCAAGCTTGAGAAAATAATATTTGCCGGTAGTAAGACACATCAGTTTACGGGTGGCTCGAACCTTATATCAGCGGTTCTGGTGCTCGCGGTGATGATACTTCCGACAGTTATAAATATAAGTGAGTCTTCGCTTCGTGCGGTTCCGAAGCACTACAAGGCGGCTTCGCTAGCGATGGGAGCCACACATATCCAGACTATATTCAAGGTTATTATTCCTGCGGCTAAGTCGGGAATATTGACAGCGATAGTACTTGGAATCGGACGCGCGATAGGTGAGGCAATGGCAATCACGCTGGTTGCCGGAAGTGCCGTGAATGTGCCGCTTCCGTTTAATTCGGTACGTTTCCTCACGACGGCGATAGTCAGTGAGATGGCATATTCGGCGGATACACACAGAAGGGTGCTCTTCACAATCGGACTTGTACTTTTCGTATTTATCATGATTATCAATCTGGTTCTGAACCGTATGATGAAGAAGGGGGAAAAGGCAGATGGCTGATTCAATTCTTGTAAAGAAAAAGCGTCCGTTTGACAATGTGGCATACGCGCTTATATACCTGTCGGCATTGATATCCGTGGGAATCCTTGTCGGAATAATCATCTATGTTACAATAAAAGGCTTAAGCAATGTAAACTGGACTTTTCTCACCACAGAGAGAAGCGCATTGAAAGGAACAACCGGTATTGCTGGAAATATTGTGAACACGCTCTACATAGTGGTTGTCACGATAGTCATTGCCACACCTATCGGTGTTGGCTCAGCCATATACCTGAATGAGTATGCCAGGCCGGGAAAGCTTGTAAAGATAATTGAGTTCACAACGGAGACACTTGCGGGAATACCTTCAATCATATTCGGTATGTTCGGACTTGTGCTCTTCAATCAGGCTTTCCACCTTGGATATTCGCTCCTCACCGGAGCGCTCACACTCACACTCATGGTGCTTCCGCTCATAACAAGAAACACGCAGGAGGCTCTAAAGACGGTTCCTAAGAGCTACCGCGACGGAGCGCTTGGAATGGGCGCAGGCAAATGGCACATGATAAGAACCATCATCCTGCCATCGGCAATGCCCGGAATAATCACCGGAATTATTCTTGCGATAGGAAGAATCGTCGGCGAGTCGGCGGCGCTCCTGTTCACTGCGGGTTCAGCCTACAAGCTTCCGAAGAGCCTTATGGCACTCTTCATGAAAATCAGGGAGGCGGGCGGTACTCTCACAATAGAGATGTACTTCCGTATGTCGGACGGAAAATACGGTCAGGCATTCGGAATTGGTCTGGTGCTCCTTGTGGTTGTGCTTGGCATTAATTTTATCGCAAAATGGCTTGCGGCACGATTCGATGTGAACAGGAAAGGATAGGTACATATAAATGGATGAAAAAAAGAATTTACCGGAAAATATTTTGGATATAAAGAAGCTTGATTTGTGGTACGGTGAGAATCATGCACTCAAGAATGTCAATATGGAGATAAAAAGAAACGCAATCACAGCGTTCATCGGACCTTCCGGCTGCGGAAAATCGACATTTTTAAAGACCCTGAACAGGATGAATGACCTTGTGCCGGGAGTGCGTATTGAGGGGCAGGTGCTTCTTGACGGTGTGGATATCTATGACCCGAAGGTTGACACCTCAATGCTCCGTAAGAAAATCGGCATGGTATTCCAGCAGCCTAACCCATTTCCTATGAGCATATATGATAATGTGGCTTACGGGCCGAGAATACATGGAATAAAGAATAAAGCCAAGCTTGACCAGATTGTCGAGGAGAGTCTGAAGGGTGCGGCTATATTCGATGAGGTAAAAGACAGACTTAAGAAGTCAGCGCTTGGCCTTTCAGGCGGTCAGCAGCAGCGTCTTTGCATCGCGCGTGCGCTTGCGGTTTCGCCGGAGGTGCTTCTCATGGATGAGCCGACCAGCGCCCTTGACCCTATATCGACACTCAAGGTTGAGGAGCTTATGGAGGAGCTTAAGAAAAAATATACCGTTGTTGTTGTGACACATAACATGCAGCAGGCAGCAAGAGTATCCGATGATACAGCATTCTTCCTCGTCGGAGAGGTGATTGAGAAGGACAGCACGGACAATATATTCTCGCAGCCGAAGGATAAGAGGACGGAGGATTATATTACAGGACGATTCGGTTGATATAATGAGCGCAAGAGAGTCAACATGCTTGCATGATTGGCGAACGGCGAATTGGATCATGATAGTTGCGAAGCAACGGTAAGCACCGAAGGTGCAAATCATGATATAAGGAGGATTAGTATGAGAAGCAGATTTGACAAGGAGTTAGCACAGTTAAACAGTGAGCTCATAAATATGGGGACGCTTATTGAGGAAGCTATACAGAATGCGGTTGGTGCGCTTGTGAACCAGAATGTGGAGCAGGCACATAGGGCGGTTGATTTCGATGTGGATGTCGACCAGAAGGAGAAGGACATAGAGAATATATGCTATAAGCTCCTTCTTCACCAGCAGCCGGTGGCAGGTGATTTAAGACTTATCACGGCGGCGCTGAAGATGGTGAGTGATATGGAGAGAATCGGCGATCAGGCAGCGGATATTTCGGAGCTGACGATAGCTATGTCACAGAAGCCTTATATAAAGAACCTTGAGCATATCCGTTCGATGGCAAAAGAGACAATGATAATGGTTATCGACAGCCTGCAGGCGTTCGTCGACAGGGATTTAGATAAGGCGCATGCTGTTATTGAACATGATGATGTTGTCGATGACTTGTTTATGACGGTAAAAAAAGAGATTATAGAGATTATACATAACCGCCCGGATGATGGCGACCAGGCAACAGACCTTCTTATGGTTGCAAAGTATTTTGAAAGAATCGGTGACCATGCGACCAACATCGCAGAGTGGGTAATCTTTTCGATAACCGGTGAGAGGTGAGCAATATAGCTTTAAGTCAAGGGTTCATAAGCTTTATCATATATTTGATAAATACTTTTGGACTTTTGGCTATTGCATTATGCGTTACGGCATGATATATAAGATTTAATAGGGACAGACGGATTTATGGTTTGTTATACCTGATGGACGGCGCCGTAGGTGAGCTGCTCGCTCGGTTAGAGTGCTGGGTGCTGTGTTTGTTATACCTGATGGACGGCACCGTAGGTGAGCTGCTGCCCGGGACAGCGTGAAAAACTTTAATTTTTTTATGAAATTCCGGAAGACGGGTACTTATACCGTAATTGTAAAAAATAGCTAAAAACTTTTATATTTTTCAGTAAAAATTATTTCAGGAAAAAAAGGAGGCAGGAATGGATATTTTCAGTGTTTTGAATATGCTTGGAGGACTCGCGCTCTTCCTATACGGCATGAATGCAATGGGGGACGGACTCGCCAAGGTGTCGGGAGGCAGGCTTGAGAGCGTGCTTGAGAAGCTTACAAAGAAAAGAATAATGGCTGTGCTTCTAGGGGCTGCGGTTACTGCTGTAATCCAGTCCTCTTCGGCTACCACTGTAATGGTAGTCGGATTTGTCAATTCCGGCATTATGAAGCTGGGTCAGGCAATCGGAATTATTATGGGGGCGAACATTGGTACAACCATCACGTCATGGATACTTGCACTCACGGGAATCCAAAGTGACAATATCTTTGTATCGCTGTTGAAGCCAAGTTCGTTTTCGCCCATACTTGCGGTTATAGGCTCGTCCTTCATATTATTTTCCAAGAAGGACAGGAAAAGGGATATAGGAACTATTTTAGTCGGCTTTGCCATACTCATGTTCGGAATGGAGACGATGAGCGCAGCAGTTAAGCCGCTTGCGGATGTTCCACAGTTCACCAATATGTTCACCATGTTCACCAACCCGATACTGGGTATGATAGTCGGAGCGGTGCTCACGGCGGTAATCCAGAGCTCATCGGCTTCCGTCGGTATATTGCAGGCACTCTGTGCAACCGGCGGTGTCACGATGGCGTCGGCAATTCCTATTATAATGGGTCAGAATATCGGTACCTGCGTGACGTCACTCATATCTGCGATGGGAGCGAGCAGGAATGCGAAGCGTGCGGCGCTGGTACACTTCTATTTTAATCTTATCGGAACAATTATTTTCATGGTGGTATTTTACACTCTGAATGCCTTCTTACACTTTGAAATACTTAATATGACAGCGAACGCATGGCTTATTGCACTTGTCCACTCATGCTTTAACATAGCTGCGACAATTATATTCCTTCCGTTCGGCGATTTCCTTGCAAAGCTTGCCTGTCTCACAATCAAGGATAAGGATGAAGCGCAGGAAAAGGCGGAAGCAGGTTCCGTCGAGAAGGATATACAGGTGCTGGATCCTCGTTTCCTTGAGTCCCCTGCGTTCGCAGTACAGCAGTGTAAAAATGTTGCGGTAAAGATGGCTGATGTGGCGAGGGATGGCTTGTTCCTGTCGATGGAGCTTCTTGAAAGCTATGATGAGGATAAGGCACAGAGGGTACTTCATTATGAGGATATCGTTGACAAGTATGAGGATGAGCTTGGAACCTATCTGGTAAAGCTCAATGGAAAAGACCTCACTAAGAAGGACAGCCAGACTGTGTCAATGCTTCTTCATGTGATTGGAGACTTTGAAAGAATATCCGACCACGCCGTGAACATCAAGGAGGCTGCCGAGGAGATGAGAGACAAGAAGCTTCATTTTTCCGAGAAGGCAGCGGCTGAGCTCAATGTCTACACGACGGCGATACATGAGATTGTGAATATGGCATTTGATGCCTTTGCTACGGAGAATGTGGAAGCAGCGGGCAATGTCGAGCCGCTTGAGGAGGTCATGGACTATCTCAAGGCGGAGCTGAAGGACAGACATGTAAGGAGGCTTAGAAAGGGCAAATGTACAATTGAGCTGGGCTTCGTGCTCACCGACCTTATAACCAACTATGAGAGAGTCGCCGACCACTGCTCGAATATTGCAGTCTGCCTGATACAGGTGGTAGGAAATGACGGCTTCGATACACATGAGTATCTTGACAATGTGAAGAGCAAAGACAATGAGGAATTCAGGATTAAGGTACATTGGTATAAGGAGAAGTATGAGCTGCCGTAGGATGGAAAATTCAATTTATTGAAGTACCAGAAATATATGGCAGCCTATGCGGTGATAAAAATTGCTTCAGTCTAAATGTGATAAAATTTCCGATAAGGGCAGAGAAAGCAAGTAAATTCTTGAAAGACAGGGCTTTTTATCAGTCCAAGTGTGATAAAAATTCCGAGAAGGGCAGAGAAAACATGAGAATTCTTGAAAAAACAGTGCTTTTTCTCAGTCTAAAAGTGACAAAAATTCTAGGAAAGGCAGAGAAAGCATGGAATTTCTTGAAAGACAAGGCTTTTTCTCTGTCTAAATGTGACCAAAATTCCGACAAGGGCAGAGAAAACATGAAAGAAGGTAAAGAACATGGCATTGATATATATAGTTGAAGATGACGACAACATAAGGGAGATTGAGAGCATAGCCCTCAGCAACAGCGGGCATGATGTGAGCGGGTTTGCATGCGGCAAGGATTTTAAGAAGGAGCTTGCAAAGAGAAAGCCGGACTTGATTTTACTGGATATCATGCTTCCGGATGAGGATGGCATAGAGATATTGAAGAAGCTGCGCGCTTCCGGAGAGACGAAGAAGATTCCGGTTATCCTTGTCACTGCGAAGTCAACTGAGCTTGACAAGGTGAAGGGACTTGATATCGGAGCGGATGACTATATAACCAAGCCATTCGGGGTTATGGAGCTGATATCGAGGGTGAGAGCGCTGATAAGAAGAAGCATGGACACCGGAGCTGACAAAAGTATCCGCGTCGGAAATATATTTCTTGACAGCGACAGACATATCGTGTATGTGGATGACGAGCCGAAGGAGCTGACATTCAAGGAGTATGAGCTGCTCCGCTGTCTTATGAACAACAGCGGCGTTGCCATGCACCGTGACAGAATAATGGAGCTGGTGTGGGGCGTGGATTTCGAGGGTGAATCAAGGACCCTCGATATGCATATCAAGACACTGAGGCAGAAGCTTGGAAGTGCGGGCGCAATGATTAAGACAGTCCGCAATGTGGGGTATGTATTAGAGCCATGAAAGAGAAGATATTAAGCCAGTTTTTGAGGATGACATTGTTCGCCATTGTGGTGACACTCTTTATGTCGGTTATGGTGTTCTATGAGCTTTTCAAAAAGCAGGTTTTTGATGATTTGAAAACCGACGCGGAGTTTGCAAGATACCTGATAAATGATTTTTCCGGTGAGGACGAGTTCAATGTGCGTGTCACCTGGATAGCCGGCGACGGAAGTGTGCTCTATGACAATGAGGCGGGTTCGCTTGAGAACCACTCTGACAGACCAGAGTATATTGAAGCGCTTAAGACCGGCGAGGGCAGATGTGTGCGGAATTCGGACACACTCTCGAGAAGAATTTTTTACTATGCAATGAAGCTTGAGGACGGCTCGGTCATCCGTATCGCCAAGGAAGCGAACAGTATATGGACCATATTCATGTCAGCGATTCCTATAATCATCGGTCTGTCACTTATCCTGTATGTGATGTGTTTTTTCCTGTCAAAGCATCTTACAAAGCGGATGGTGAAGCCTATAGAGGAGCTTGTAAACAACAGCGCGAATCCATCTCTTGTGCCGGAGTACAAGGAGCTGATACCATTTGTCGGTGCGCTGAAGGAGCAGCGCGAGGATATTCTAAGAAGCGCCACAATGCGGCAGGAGTTCACTGCGAATGTATCGCATGAGCTGAAGACCCCTCTCACCGCGATATCAGGCTACGCTGAGCTGATAGAGAACGGCATGGTAAAGGGCGATGACAGCGTGCGTTTTGCCGGGGAAATCAGAAAAAATTCCACAAGACTTCTCTCCCTCATAAATGACATCATCAACCTGTCGGAGCTTGATGACGGCGTGAAGTTAAATCTTGAGAGGATGGATTTATATGAGGCGGCGAAGAACTGCGTGAAGAATCTTGAAGTCGCCGCCGCGAAGAACAACGTTAAGCTGATGCTCCTTGGAACCTCCGCCTATATAAATGCAGACAAGGCGATGATGGATGAGGTGCTCTACAACCTGTGTGACAACGCCATCCGCTACAATAACAAGGATAAGGGCGGAAATGTGATTGTCGATGTCAGCAGTACCCTTGACGGCAAGGTGAAGCTCACCGTCAAGGATGACGGAATAGGCATCGGCAAGGAACACCAGGAGCGCATCTTTGAGCGTTTCTACCGCGTCGACAAGAGCCGTTCAAGGGAGAGCGGCGGAACCGGACTTGGACTTGCCATTGTCAAGCATATCCTCACCAGCCACGGCGCACAGCTTGAGCTTGAGAGCGAGCTTGGAAAGGGGACATGTATCACGGTCACGTTTGAGGGGGCGAAGTAGCGGTAGAGTATGTATAGTAGTGAAAGAAGTAAAAAGGAAAAGATTGATTAAAGATTTTCGGCGCCTGTAAGCCGGTAAGATTATTATATAAACCAAACGAGCCTGTACCATTCGTAAAGCATTAAAGGTTGTGGTACAGGCTGTTTTGTATATATTATAAATATTTTTTAAAAATTATTGACAAGAAGCATTTCTTAGTTTAGTATTTAACCGTAAGGTTAATTAACTTTTTGATTAAATGAAATGGGTGTGAGTGTGGGAAGTGTTTTTAAAGCTATTAGTGACCCA
>UMAG01004758.1_pt1 | contig 65155 bp, 45 predicted proteins | sample 1963651 | NCBI WGS metagenome assembly UMAG01 (sample SAMEA4835910, study PRJEB28245) | human gut metagenome | biome: gut microbiome; material: fecal sample | place: Denmark | collected 2008 | reverse complement strand
GAGCTTTTTGTTCTTGCGTAGCAAGAGCTTTTTGTTCTTGCGTGGCAAAGGTTTTTGTGACAGTTGTACACACTATAAATGCATTTTCAGAAGATAACTATAGGGTGGTGTGTGCGGGTAAGGAGATATATACTCCTGTAGGTGCATAGCTGCCTGAAAAGCCAGGAATGTAAAGTATGGGAAGCTTAACAACCGAAACGTAAAGAAAAGAGGGATGATATGGCATTTGTTGAGTGCAGGCATGTGAAGAAGACGTATCAGATGGGAGAAGTGACTATTACGGCACTTCAGGATGTGAATTTTGAGATTGAGAAGGGAGAGTTCTGCGTCATTGTCGGAGCCTCGGGAGCCGGAAAGACCACCATTTTAAATATTATCGGTGGCATGGATACGCTTACGGAGGGCGAGGTAATTCTTGATGGAAACAGGATATCGGACTACAAGCCTAAGCAGCTTACAACCTACAGAAGATATGATATTGGCTTTGTGTTCCAGTTCTATAATCTTGTCCAGAATCTGACGGCGCTTGAGAATGTCGAGCTGGCTTCACAGATATGCAGGGAGCCTATCGATGCCATGACGGTGTTAAAGCAGGTGGGGCTTGAGAACAGGGCTTCCAACTTCCCGGCACAGCTATCGGGCGGAGAGCAGCAGAGAGTGGCGATTGCGAGAGCTCTTGCAAAGAATCCTAAGCTGCTGCTGTGCGATGAACCGACCGGAGCACTCGACTATGCCACGGGCAAGCAGGTGTTAAAGCTTTTGCAGGATACCTGCCGCAGGGACGGCAAAACGGTGGTGGTCATAACCCATAACAGCGCTCTCACTGCCATGGCGGACAGGGTGATAACCGTGAAGAATGGAACAGTAACGTCCATGGTTAAGAATGAACACATTGTTCCGGTGGAGGATATTGAGTGGTAAGGAGGGGTGTATGATATGAAATCAGCGATGAAAAAGACCTCACTCCGTGAGATAAGGCATAGTCTGGGAAGGTATCTTGCGATATTTTCGATAGTGGCACTGGGCGTTATCATGTTCGCCGGACTTAAGGTGTGCAGGGAAGACATGGTTGCCACGGCGGATAAATATTTTTCCGATACGGCATTATATGATTTCAGAGCACTCTCGACGCTGGGCTTTGATATTGATGATGTGGAGGCGCTAACACAAGCCGATGGCGTAAAGTACGCGCAGGGCGGCATAAATCAGGCTGTGCTGCAAACACTTGAGGATGGAAGAGAATGTGTGAGTGCCACATATTCGCTGTTAGACAACATCAATATTCCTGAGCTTGTTGAGGGCAGATTCCCGGAAAATGACAGGGAATGTATAGTCGACAGCAAGTACTATGGAAGCGGATATATAGGAAAAGAATTTATCATATCTGATAGCAACACGGACGATGTGAAGGACGCCTTTAAATACAGCACCTATAAGATAGTGGGGCGCGTGCAGTCACCCCTGTATCTCAACTTCGAGCGCGGAACAGCTTCGGTTGGCAATGGCAGTGTGTCGAGCTTCGCATATTTCCTGAGGGGTGCGTACACAGCGGAGTATGATAACGAGATATACATAAAGATGGATTCTGATGCGGTAATATATTCGGATGAGTATGATTCGTACATTGATTCACACACCGATGTACTTAAGGCTTCCGTGCAGGCAATTGCGGATAAGAGGTATGACAGGCTCTACAGTGAGGCTGCCGGCAAGATAGAGGACGCGAAAGAGGAGCTTGAAGACGAACTTGCGAAGGCACGTAAGGAGTTGGACGATGCTTACACCAGGCTTCAGGACTCTGAAAAGGAGCTTGATGAGAAGCAGAGTGAGGTGGATGCAGCACGTCAGGCACTTGAGCTGGCCGGAATGAATACGGAGGGCATGTTTGATGATGCACAGTCGCAGCTTGATGAGGCCCGCAGGCAGCTTGAGGATGGATATGCAGAGTATGCTGATGGAGTTAAGGAGCTTGAAGCTGAGAGTGCCGAGGCACAGGCAGAGATTGACGATGCACAGAGTAAGCTTGACGAGCTGAAGAAGCCGACGGTGTATCTTCTTGACAGGAATACCAATGCAGGCTATGCAGGCTTCGACAATGATAGCAATATAGTCAATCAGGTTGCGGCGGTTTTTCCGATATTCTTTTTTGCTGTTGCAGCGCTTGTGTGCATGACCACCATGACGCGGATGGTAGAGGATGAGAGGACACAGATAGGAGTGCTTAAGGCTCTTGGCTACAGTGAGGGTGCTGTCATGGCAAAGTATCTGTTTTATTCTGGTTCGGCGGCGGTGGGAGGCTCAATATTCGGATATGTGGCAGGCAATCTGTTGTTCCCGAAGGTAATCTGGATGGGTTACGGAATGTTGTATGACTTCGCTGAGCTTACATACGTCTGGGATATAAGAATAGGGATAATATCAATTGCGGCGGCGGTGCTCTGCTCAATGGGAGCGACATATTTTTCATGTGCCGCACAGTTCCACAGCTCACCTGCCATGCTGATACGCCCTAAGGCACCTAAGAGCGGAAAGAGGATTCTGCTGGAGCGTGCAGGATTTATCTGGAAGAGACTCAGCTTTTTGAAAAAGGTCTCCATAAGAAATGTTTTCAGGTACAAAAAGCGTTTCATTATGATGATAATGGGAATTGGCGGCTGCAGTGCACTTGTTGTCGCTGCACTTGGACTTAAGGATTCCTTTAGCGATATTGTAAGTGCACAGTACCGTGAGATATCGGTATACGATATGACACTTACCCTTGGGGAGGCAGCAGATGAGACGGAAAGGCAGCAGCTTGGAGATGAATTTGAGGAGTATTTTGACAGCTATGCCTTTCTTAACTCTTCGACGATGGATATCGTGACCGGCAGCAATAAGAAGTCCTCTAATATCATAATTCCTGAGAATGAGGAGGATTTTAAAAAGCAGTATAATTTCTTAAGCTATAAGAGCGGTGAGGCGCTCACATACCCTGCAGAGGGAGAGGCGATACTTACAAGGAGACTTGCAAAGATACTTGGAGTGAAAAAGGGCGATACACTGACAATTACGGATGATGATTTTAACACTATGACGGTCACGGTTGCCGCTGTATGTAAGAATTATGTGTTCAACTATGTTTTTATTGCCAAGGAGACTTATTTATCGGCTTATGGGCATGAGCCGGAGTACAGAACAATATATGCCTCACTGAGGAATGGAAGGGACGCACATCAGACAGTGGCAGACCTGCTGTCCACGGACGATGTGAGTTCGGCAGGTGTCAATGCGGATACGGAGAGCCAGTTCAACAATATGATATCGAGCATAAATTATGTGGTGCTCCTTGTAATCGTGCTTGCTGCTGCGCTTGCGTTTGTTGTGCTTTATAACATTACGAACATAAATATTACCGAAAGAATAAGGGAGATTGCAACAATCAAGGTGCTGGGCTTCTATTCGTGGGAGACAGCTTCGTATGTGTTCAGGGAGAACTTTATCTTAACCGGAATAGGAGCGCTGTTAGGTCTTGGTCTTGGAAAGCTTCTGCACATGTTCATCATGGAGTGCATCAATGTTGAGGCTGTATACTTTGAGAGCAGGGTAACGCTCACGAGCTATATATTAAGTGTTGTGCTCACGTTTATATTTGCCATAGCGGTAAATCTGCTTATGTATTTTAAGCTTAATAAAATCAATATGGCAGAGTCGCTTAAGTCGGTTGAATAACATAAATAATGACATAATATGATGTTGGGGTCAAAAGGTATTTTGCCCCCAATGATACCGGATTGCTTCGGGAGAGGGTTCACGGATAATCCACACCGTTGTAGTGGATTTCTGCGCTCTGGTATCGTTTTCCGTCCTTGTATTCGGGTTTGCCGACTACAATCTTCCATCAATATTCAGTTGTCCGTGACGGTTAAACTGTCACCGAAGTTATTATATAGAACGAATGTTTGGCTATCAAGATTTTCTATGCCAAACACGAAGACTTTTTGAATATTTTACTGAAATGCGGGAATACTGTAAGGTCTGGGCATAGGCAAAGAAATACTGTTTATTGTGTTGATTACGATTTTATTTTATAAAGTCTTTAATTTTTTGCAGATTGGCATTGCCGTCTTTTACTCCAAGCTCATATACCGCTTGCAGTTTGTCGGGATTTTTCTCAATTCTCCCGATTTCAATAGGGCTTGACGGACGAATCACCATAGCTTTTCCATCGGCTTCCCATTTTCTTAATTCTTCCACGGCACGATTATAGTTATTGTGACGCTGTAATAATCTCTCGGCAATTTTGGGATATTTTCTTCCATACAACTTAACTAAGACCGGAGACATCGGTTTCTTTCGGTATTCCATATCACGAGTAAGAATTACAATCAGCTTGTCGCAACCTTGACCGGAAAGCCATTCAAAAGGAATACTGTCAGCAATTCCTCCGTCAAGGTATTTCTTGTCACCGATTGCCACAGGCTTTGAAACAAAGGGCATAGAGCCGGACGCTCTTAAAGTGTCCATCTGTTCAAATACGCTGTGTATTTGTATGTATTCCGGGTTTCCGGTAGCAACATTTGTAACCACAGCATAAAAAGGAACATTTGACTTTTTGTACGCTTCATCATCAAAGGGGTCAAGGGTTTTCGGAACATCTTCGTAGGCATATTTTGTGCTGACAATATTACCCTCACGAAGCAAGGGGCGAAATCCCATATAGTTTTTGTCTTTGTTAAACCTCTTGTTATAGCGGATTACCCTGCCTTTTTGTCCTGACAGATAGTTTACACCGAACAATGCTCCGGCGGAAACACCGACCACGGAATCCATCTTGATGTCATTATCAAGAAATGTGTCTAAAACACCGGCGGTGAACATTCCACGCATAGCACCGCCTTCTAATACCAATCCGATTTTCATAATGGTTTCCTCACATATTTTGATTATTGTTTTGGCTGCTCTTTATTAAGTTGGGCGGTAAGCAAAACAATTTCCTCCGGCGTTTCGGGCATACCCTGACGCATCCATTCGTCAATCCATCCCCAAATCATTCCGGCTATCATTGATTTTGCGTATCTTTCCAAATTGTTATTCGCTTCCTCGAGTTTGACTGAAACTCGGAGTGTTTCGAGAAGCATATTGGATAAGCCCTGATTGTAAAGAAGCAGATAAAAGTCTTTGTGCTTATAGTAATGTCGCAATAGGCTTTCGGAAAAATAGGTTGGGTCATTTTTACCCTCATAATCCTTTTCCCACTCCTGTATCAGTTGCAGGAGTTGTTTTTTTATTACATCCTCTTTGCTTTCGTAATTGCGGTAAAAAGACATTCTTCCGACACCGGCAGTTTCGCATATCTCACTTATGGAAATTTCATTAAGGGATTTTTCTTTAAGCAGACCGAAAAGTGCTTCATTTATATGTTCAATCACATAGGCGTTTCTACCTTCATTGCTCATCGGTGATACACTTTTTGACTTTTGTATCATTTTCTCTCCTCCTATTGACTGCAATAAATAATGCAGATATAATTGTAACAGCGATACAAGTGTATCATCAAAATAATATCACAGAAGTTGAGCAAAGTCAATAAACAAAGGAAAGGAACAGAAAAATGACACTCATTCAAAAACGACTCATAATTTTAGCGATAATCATCATTGTCGGCATTGTTCTCGGCAGATTGGCGGTAAGAGGTTTCCTGAATCTCTTAATGGGCGGCACGCTGTTTGGGGGTAACATCTTATGATAAGAACAAAACAAAAGAAAGGCAGTAAGATTATGTGGGCATTTATTTATAGCGGTGTTTTTATTGCCGCATTGATAATTGGCGTGGTAAGCAAGTTTGTCCAACCGTCCTGGACAAAAGATTTTACGGCGGAGTGGAGCGATTCTGTCGGCACAGTTTATAAGGATATTACATACGGAGAGAAGGACGCTAACAAATTCGACCTCTATGTCCCGGCAGATAATACGAAAGAAAACTACGGATTGGTGGTTTATCTCCACGCAGGCGGATTTACCACTGGTGATAAATCCGATGATGAACAAATCCTAAAATGGCTGTGTTCCAAAGGTTATGTAGCGGCAGGAATTAACTACACCTTGCGTGACGAAGCACACCCGGAAGCCAGCGTTTATTCCCAGTCAATGGAAATTAAAGAGAGTATGCCCGTAGTTATTGCAGAAGCGGAGAAACTCGGATATCATGTAGATGAAATGTCCATCGGCGGCGGTTCGGCAGGTCATTGTCTTGCAATGCTGTATGCCTATCGTGATGAAGAAACTTCTCCCGTTCCTGTGAAAATGGTGTTCGGTGCTGTCGGTCCTTCCAGCTTCTATCCGGAGGATTGGGGCTGTTATGGTCTGGACAAGGATACGGAAGAAAGCAGAGCTGCCGCCGCAGGACTGTTTAGCGTGATGGCTGGCAAAGAGATTTCTCCCGATATGTTTGGAACACCGGAATATGATGAAGCAATCAAGGACATTTCCGCTCTTTTGTGGATTGACGAAAACACAGTTCCGTCTGTTTTAGCGTATGGTAAGTTTGACAAGGTGCAATCCTTTGAAGCGTCTGTTCGTCTTGATAAGGCTTTGACGGAACATAATGTGCCGCACGAATATATTGTCTGCGAGCACTCCGGACACGGCTTGCAGAATGATAACAAAGAATCTCATCTGTATAATCAAAAGATGGAAGAATATCTTGATAAGTATATGCCTGTGAAATAATAATGAAAGCGTGAACATTGTATGGACAAGAAAAGAAAGAAAGTTTTCATCAATATCGGCATAACCATTGCCGTAATAATCTTTGCCGTCATACTTGGCATGGTTGTCGGGGAATTATTGCTCGACAATTTGATATAAGGTGGTGGTGGTATGAAGAAAAGAACAAAAATAACACTTTGGAGTATACTATTCGTTATCGTGTTTACCGTCAGTGCTTTAATCAGAGTAAATTTGCTCGGTTCGGCACCTATGAGGCTGATGCAGGTCAAATGGGACGATACCGTAGGGACGATTTACAACGACTTAAACTATGAAAATGATTACGGACATAAATACGATTTGTATGTTCCTGCAAACCTTGATATGGGAAACGCACAGCAGCTTATTCTTTTTATCCATGGTGGCAGTTTTAATTCCGGTGCGAAAGAGGACGGAGAAGTTTGGTGCAAATATTACGCTTCAAAGGGGTATATTGCAGCTTCACTTGACTACTCTCTTCAAACTGTTCAAGAGGACGCAAGCCTTGTGAAAATGAACACGGAAATAAAAGAGTGTGTGAACGCAATCAACGAAAAGTGCAAAGAACTCGGTTATACCCTTGATGGTATGGCAACCTGCGGTGTTTCCGCAGGCGGAACGCTTGCAATGAATTATGCCTACACCTGTGCCGAAACCTCCGTCGTTTCTGTGAAATTTGTGTTTCAACTTGCCGCACCTGCTGACTTTGAACCGAGCGATTGGGATATACTAAAAAAAGTCAACAAGCTCGATACCGATGCTGAATTTCTTTCTATGATGACAGGCGTAAATATTACAGAGGAAATTATCAAAAGCGGCGAATATGAGAAGTATGTCGATATGATTTCTCCCGCAAGGCTGGTAAATGAAAACTCTGTTCCCACATTACTGGGATATGGGCTGAAAGACCATCTCGTACCGAAAGAGTTAAAGTACAAATTGGTTTCTGCATTAGAAGATAACGGTGTAGAGTATGATTATTTTGAATTTCCCAACTGTAATCACGGTATGTACCGTGACCTCGATATGCTGAAGCAGTTTTTAGAACTGTCCCTTGAATACTGTGAAAGGTACTTTTGAAAAGCATAAAGTTTCAACATATTGTTTTTGAACAAATGCGTTAAACAGTAACCTCTGGTCTTTTAACATAGCGATGGAGGTCGATACCGTCAAAAAGTATCGGCCTCCCTGTTTTTACTTCGTATCCAGTCGTATTTTTTGATAAGTTCCTCGTCCGTGCTTCCGGTGAAGAAATAGTAATCAAAATACTGTGCCTCGTCTAAGGCAATGAAGGTTCCGTAGGTTGGTATGCTGTTAAAGAGCACCGTAAAGTCATGGCTTATCGCCAGAGCGTAGCCTTTATCGGATATGATACAAGGAGCTTTCAGCCTGCTCTTTCCGAAAGATATATATCTTGCAACGCGGTTGAGCGGAAGCTGGTCGCGGTTGCTTGCACCGAAGGCGTAGAGCTTCTGTGTACTGTCAAAGTCGAAGAAGCATATACTTCTATTTTTGGTCGTCTCCAGGATATGTCCCGGCTGCTTTTCGTTTAAGAGTACGTTTTTGTCCTTGTCGCAGAAGCTTATAAGCCCATTTTTTTTGTCAATGCGAAGGTAGAGCGCGGAGGTGGCGAGCAGAACTGTGTCCGGAGTGTCTTTGAACTTCCATTTATCGGTGGTCTTTCTGTTCTCGATGCATTTCGCCTCGGGTATCTGAGCTCCTGCCCTGTGGTAGGTCACACGTATCATTGAGGAAGCATAAGGGGTGAGCGTGAGCGTTGCATTGATACTGTCGAGGATGAGGCTGTTGCCCTCGCGTCTTACCGCTCTGAACGGATATGCGGCCATGCGGTTTGGATTCTGCTTAAGCGCATCCATCTTCGGAACGGAGCCGAAGGTGGATTCCGACCTGCACATAAGCTTGTTGCTGTAGTCGACAGCTTTACTTGCAGCTGTGGGCGGTGTGGTGTACGGCATGGTTCTCTTTACGTCCGGTGTGGCAGGATGTGTTCCGGCTGCACCGGCCTGTTCATCTTCGCCGGAGACGGCTGTGGCAGGCTTGATGGAGCTGAACGTCACAGTCTTTCGTACTCTGTTAGGCTGCATGTTCTCCGCGTCAAACACAGCATTTCCTACCGAATCGGGGATAGGCTCTGCAATCAATGGCGTGAGTGTTCCGGTGTGGTAGACGGCAAGCTCATGGAGAGCGCGGGTTGCCGCTACATAAAGGAGCTTCACATTGGCATCACATGCCGGATACGCGTCAATGTCAGGATTCATAAGTATGCAGCAGTCGAATTCAAGTCCCTTGGTGTAGGTGATTGGAAGAACCATTGTCCCGGTGTCAAATTCCATCGCGTCAAAGTCATTGACCTGAGTGTATTTTGCAAGCTTATTGGCGGCTGCTCTTGAGGTATCAATATCAGGGCAGATTATCGCAATTGTCTCATAGCCGGCTTCCTTCCATGCATTGATTTTGGCAGCGGTATTCCGGATAAGCTCATTATCATCCGCAAAAGCAGCTATCTCCACGTCCTTGCCATGTCTTATAATCGGTTCAACAGGGTAGATTGAGAAGGTTCCGTGCCTTAGTATGCCCGTTGCAAAGTGTGAAATCTCGACCGTGTTTCTGTAGCTCTTTCTTAGCAGGTTGAAGCTGTCATATTCCCCGGTGAGGAAGCTGGCGGTGAGCTCAGTCCAGTCGTTGAGACCGTGTTCATAGTGGATATTCTGTGCGACGTCACCCATTATTGTGTAGGTACAGCCGCGCATGCAGTAGTGCAGGCTCATATATGCCATCATTCCGAAGTCCTGTGCTTCATCTATGACAACATGATGTGCCTCCTCGATAGGGTCATTTTCCTTGGTACGCTTGTAGATGTAGGCTAGGGCGGCGAGGTCATATAAATCAGGAGCTTCAGCGTCATAAGGGAACACGGTGCCGTATTTTTTCTCCTGGGATTTCAGAAAATCGGAGTATATGCCGTATGTGGAGTATTTCCATTTCTTAGGTCCGAAGTACTGGCGGTAGAAGCGCGTGAGCGCCTTCTTTTCCTCCGGTGAGTACTGGATTTCCTTTCCCATGAGTTCATTCTCAAGGCGCGAAAGTATGCGGCTGTTGAGGTGCTCTATCTTAAGCTGTGTAGATAGCTGTGGGTTTTCATCAAGGAACGCTGTGATGGACTGGGATGTGAGCAGGGTGACACAGACGTCATGTTCGAGAAGCACATTCTCATTCGATTTTAGGATGACATCCCTTGTGTCGATGACATTTCTCTCAAAATTATTGCAGAACGCCTCAAGCTCACGAAACCATGTGAGGGTGCCGCGCTTTAAGGAGGCAGGGTATGCTGTGGACGGCATGGCAAGCGGAGCAATATTCTGGGTGTCTCTGTCCCAGTCCTCATACAGAAGTCTCACAAAAAGCTCCTCCATTGTCATCTGGCGGACACCGTTTACGTCTAAATCCGGCAGGACACTGGTAATGTAATTGAGGAGAATCTTGTTGCTTCCCACAATGTAAAAGTCTGCCGGCTTAAAGTCCTTCGCATAGTTGTACAGGATATAGGATATCCTGTGCATGGCGACAGTTGTCTTTCCTGAGCCGGCGGCTCCCTGAACTATTATGCTTTTGTAAGGTGACTGTCTTATGATGTCATTCTGTTCCTTCTGGATTGTCGCAATAATCTCACCGAGAACAGCCTTTTTGTTCTGGGAGAGGTATCTGTTTAGAAGCTCATCGTTTGCGACAACGTCACTGTCAAAAAAGGAGAGCAGGGTATCATCCTTAATTTCGTAGGTTCTCTTTTTCTTAAGGTCAATCACAAAGTCGCCCTCCCTTGGGACAGAGTAGGTGACTTCTCCGATGTGGCTTTCGTAGTATGAGTTGGCAACAGGGGCACGCCAGTCGATGACCTCAAGGTGGGTCACATCGCGGGATATGCCGACCTTGCCTATATAGATGGTGTCATTGCTCTTGTGCTTATCATCGACAAAATCGATTCTTCCGAAGAAGGGCTTCTGCCTTGCCCTTTCAGCTCTGGAGGCTTCATGCCGGGCACGCTCATACATTACCTGTAGGTTGTCAATCATTGAAAGAGCTTCGACATCCTTGGCACCATAGGTCTCAAGAAGAGTGTAGAGTTCATCGGACAGAGCTTTCTCCTCTTTTCTATATTTTTCCAGATTTTCCTTGGTAAGAGCCAGCACTGCTGCAAAGTGACTTTGCTCAAAATTATTGTCATCGGGTTTAAACATGGTAAACTCCTTGTCTTTATATATACTGCCGTAAAATACAATGTGTTGGGAAGGAGTACTTCCCAACACATATATTACTTTATCATTTTAGATGAATATTTTCAAGGCATTTGCAGGAACATTATTGATAAAACAATTAAAATTCAGAGGATGAATCTTCATAGAACAGCTTCACCACGATGTTCTGGCTGAAATCTCCGAATGAGGCGCCGAACAAGGTGAAGCCGCCGCAGTTAGGTGTATCTGCCGGAACGGATATGGTGAAATTGATTATCGAATCATAGTTAAGTGCAAGGTCATTGATGGTTACTGATGACAGTCTGGCGGTTCCGTCCATAAATGTACCGGAATTATTTATAACCAATGTTTTTAACAGACCGTACTGGTTGAGTCCGTCCGGCCACCAGTTAGGGCACAGCATACCTCGTCTGTTGCCGAAGTCACCGGGGCTAATCCATTTCCCGAGAGCTTTCCCGTTGATGTCAAAATAGATATCACTTGGATAATTGTCATTGTGCTCAGGACACTCGGAGCTTATCTCAAAGGAAATCTGTATTTCGGACAGGGTCTGACCGAGCTTTAAACGGTTGGGAAGATTATATGTCACATAACCATATCCGACCCATAATATATCAGCCTTAAAACGCTCAGGATATGAAAAAATCTTAGGGTTATCGAGGTCGCCGATAAGGTTTCCGGAGGTGGACAGACCACAGGTAGGATGAACATCGTAACTGATGTAGTGTCCTATATCTATCTCATCGGTATAGCATTTGATAGAACCGGCATTGGGAACCATGTCTATGATAAGGCGTTCATAGCGTGGACGGACTATCTTCATAATACCTCTCTTGCCGGAGGCCACCTGAACGGAGACAAGACCGGCCGCCTCAAGCTTGCCGACATGCATAGATATGGCACTGTTGGTAAGACCAAGAGTTTCCGCAAGGTCATTCATGCTCAGATGATCATTTTGATAGATAAGTTTCATAATCTGAAGTCTCATAGGGGTGCTGAGTGCCTTAAAGACTTCTTCGGCTTCGTTTAATGATTTAATATAGTACATGTTGGCAGGTCTCCTTAGGTTGGTAATTATGAATGGTTTGATTTATAAAGTGAAATATTTAATTTTTCCTTTAAGTATAAAATGTTTAAAAGAAATAGTCAATAAGAAAATGCTTTTGTGCAAAATGCACAAAAAATGAGCAAATCTTTCTCTATCGGATTAAGCAATTAAGTATTGAATTATACAATAAAAAGAGCTATGTTTATATTAACATTTCACCGAAAATAGAATAGGTTAAACAAAAAGTGAAATATAGACTACGAAATCGTTTTAAGACTTGTTCTGTTTTACTGAAAAATAAAATTTATGTAAATTCAATAAAAAAAGTTAAAAAGGAGGACGGAAAATGAGCAAGTTGTACATAAACCCTAAGAACAAAAAGGGTCATATCAATCCTGAGATTCAGGGACATTTTTCGGAGCATTTAGGAAGATGTATTTATGAGGGAATTTTTGTCGGAAAGGATTCTTCCATTCCTAATGTGAACGGAATGAGAACGGATGTCGTGGAGGCATTAAAGGACATACAGATTCCTGTTCTCAGATGGCCGGGCGGCTGCTTTGCGGATGAGTATCACTGGAAGGATGGCATAGGACCTGCTGAGGGCAGAAAGAAGATGATAAACACCCACTGGGGCGGTGTTGTAGAGGACAACAGCTTCGGAACACATGAGTTCATGGAGCTTTGCAGGCAGCTTGGCTGTAAGAACTACGTCAACGGCAATGTCGGAAGCGGAACGGTTCAGGAGATGAGCGAATGGGTAGAGTACATGACCTTTGAGGGTGTATCACCTATGAGCGATTTGAGAAAGAAGAACGGTTCCGAGAAGCCTTGGACAGTTGACTACTTCGGAGTGGGAAATGAGAACTGGGGCTGCGGCGGAAACATGACCCCTGAGTATTACGGAAACCTTTATAGAAGATACCAGACTTATGTAAGAAACTATCATCCGGATAAGCCTATCTTCAAGGTTGCATGCGGAGCGAATGTTGACGATTACAACTGGACAGACAAGGTGATGGATACCTGCTTTAAGGCACCGGAGTTCCTTCACGGCTTTATGGATGGCATATCACTTCATTACTATACACATCCGGGTGGATGGGATCACAAGGGAAGCGCAACGGATTTTGATGACAAGATGTGGTATCAGACACTTAATAAGACTCTCTATATGGATGAGCTTATCAAGAATCACGAAGCAATCATGAACAAGTATGACAAGCATCACAAGGTAGGCATGATTGTGGATGAGTGGGGAACATGGTTCGACTGTGAGCCGGGAACCAATCCGGGATTTTTGTATCAGCAGAACACGATAAGAGATGCACTTGTTGCAGGAATCAACTTGAACATCTTTAACAAGCACTGTGACAGAGTTAAGATGGCGAACATTGCACAGATGGTAAATGTTCTTCAGGCAGTTCTTCTCACAGAGGGAGAGAAGATGATAAAGACTCCTACATATCATGTATTCTATATGTATAAGCACCATCAGGATGCCGAACTTTTAGACAGCTTCGTCGAGACAGAGCAGATAGGCCTTGAGGAGCAGAACATGGTACCTAACCTTACAGAGTCGGTATCGCTTGGCAAGGATGGAAGAATTCATATTACAATGACCAATCTTTCCATAGATAAGGACTATGAGATTGACGGCTGTGTGGCAGATACCGAGATTGCTTCGGCATGCGGCGAGATTGTCGGAGGTGAGATACATCTTCACAACACATTCGATAAGCCTGAGGAGGTAACTGTAAGACCATTCAATGATATAGAGGTAAACGGCAACAGAATCAAGTTCTCAATTCCGGCAAGCAGTGTACTTCATCTGGAATTGAACATCAGATAAGCGTAGGAGTGTTTATATGATTCGAAAAGGTATTAAGAGAATCACATCACTTGCACTTATTACTTCCATGATAGCCTGCACATTTCCATACGCGTCCGTGCCTGTATATGCACAGACGCAGATGGATGAGCAGCCGGTGGCAGTTGTGACAACAACCCAGGACGCAGCACAGGAGAGCAGGCTTACAACCAATTATTCCACGGTAAGCAAGGGCTATAAGGAAGCGGTATATACAGGTGATGCTATTGTCTATAGGATAAGCGAGGCTGTCGCTAAGGCAGACAGAGCTTTTCTTACCAATAATAATTATGAATATGTGAATGACGTGCTTGCCGTGAAGGCAGGTGACACCGTGACACTCACCATTGATGTTCCGGTATCGGGAAGATATGTTATGAGCTTCGATTATCTTTCCTATGATGAGTCGATTCTTCCTGTTGAGATGGGAATGAAGATAGACGGAGGTTACCCTTTTTACGAAGCAAGAAGCATGAAGTTCGAGACAACATGGGTTTCGGACGGAGTGGATGTCGACAGATACGGCAACGAGATAGTCTCTCTTCCTGATAAGCTTATCAGATGGGAGCACAAGGAGGTAATGGATGCCAGCTACAGGTATTCAGACCCATTGCCGGTTGAGCTTACAGCAGGTGTTCACGAGCTTGAACTGAATATTCAGGAGGGAACACTTCTTCTTGGAAATATAAGTCTTGAGGCTCCGGGCGATGTCGCTGAGTATGCAGGTTCAGCAAAGGCTGAGGGAAATGCACTCATAACAATAGAGGCTGAGGACTTCTATCAGAGGAATGATTCATCAATCCATGCGATAGGTGAGTACGGTTCAAGCCTTTCACCATTGTCTGCAACAACAACGGTTCTCAATATCATTGATGAGGATTCCTTCAATGAGGCAGGGCAGACGGTAAGCTATCAGTTCCATGTGGACAATGCAGGTTATTATTACATAGGAATGAACTACCGTCAGTCTGAGAAAAATGATTTTCCTGTCTTTGTCGACTGGAAAATAGACGGCGAGATTCCTAACAGCGCATTTAAGTCATATCAGGTTGAGGCGGCTAACAAGTTCAGGACGGTCACGCTCACAGATGACAATGATGATAAGCTTAGCGTATACCTTGAACCGGGTGACCACACAATCTCACTCACGATAAGCGCAGACAATCTCAGATATGCACTTGAGGCGGTAGATGAGATTATGAGCGGAATAAGCGACCTGTCACTTGAGGTAACCAAGGTTGCCGGAACCAACAAGGATAAGTACAGAGACCTCAAACTCACAAGATATATTCCGGATGTCCAGGACAGACTGCTTGGATGGGTTGATGAGCTCTACAGCCTTGCAGAGCAGGCACAGCCTTATGTCAACGCTAAGAGCCCGGATAAGGTGGCAGCGTTCTCGTATCTGCTTATAGCAGCTAATCAGCTTAAGAGCCTTGCAGAGAAACCGAATGAGCTGGTCTACAGAGTTGATGAGCTTTCGACGAGCGTCAATTCAATAAATACACAGATTGCGAATTTCGTGGACCTGATAAATGACAATGACCTTTCGATTGACAGAATCTACATATATCAGGACGGAGCCAGGCTTCCTAAGGGACAGAATATTTTCCAGTCGATAGGTACGTCTTTAAAGAGGTTCGGCTATTCATTTATGGGGCAGTCGTATTCAGCGAGCAATACAGATGAATCGCACATACAGGTGTGGGTGAACAGACCGAGAACCTACGTTGAGATTATGCAGAAGATGATTGACGAGAAGTTCACACCGGAGACAGGAATAGAGGTTGATTTATCAATTATGACGGATGCACAGAAGCTTATCCTTTCCAATGCTTCAGGTGATACCCCGGATATAGCGACCGGAATCAACTATTCAATACCATTTGACCTTGCCATAAGAGGCTCGCTTGTTGATTTATCGAAGTTTGACAATTACAAGGAAGTGTTCGGAAGATACAGCGAGGGACTTTTAGTTCCGTCCGTTGTGGGTGAGGGACTTTACTCACTGCCTGAGACGATGAACTTCTATGTAATGTTCTATAGAACAGATATTTTAAGCAAGTTAGGACTTTCAGTTCCAAACACGATGGATGAACTCATTGCTATGCTGCCTGATCTGCAGATGAGGGGACTCAATGTGTACTATCCGACAGCAGCGATGCTTGTAATGAGAAACTTCCATGGAACAACACCTATTATTTACCAGATGGATGGAGCACTCTACGGCGACACTGCACTTGATATATTGGTTGACAGTGAAGCAACGGTTGAAGGCTTTACAGAGCTTACAGAGTTATTCACACTCTATGACCTTCCGGTCGATGTGCCTAACTTCTACCAGCACTTCAGAAACGGAGATTTACCTATAGGAATAGCTGATTTCAATTCATACAACCTGATACTCAATGCCGCGCCTGAGATTGCAAATTCATGGAGCATAGCACTTGTGCCGGGCATCGAGGATGAGGAGACCGGTGAAGTGAAGAGGTATATGTCCGGAGGTGCCGAGAGTACTGTAATGTTCTCATCGGATGATGAGAGAGAGCAGAAGGCATGGCAGTTCATGGAGTGGTGGTCAAGGGCTGATATTCAGGCGGAATTCGGACAGCGGCTTCAGATTCTGTACGGAGACGAGTATATATGGCCTACAGCCAACCTTGAAGCGTTCGAGAGGCTTCCTTATCCGACATCGGATAAAGATATAATCCTCACACAGGCTCAGTACATCTTAGAGACACCAAGACTCCTTGGAAGCTACATGATGGAGCGTGAGCTGAGCAACGCATTCAATGATGTGGTAGTAAATGGTGACACGGTCCGTTCAAGAATTGATGAGGTAGCCAAGACAGTATTAAGAGAGACAGAGAGAAAGCTTGAAGAATTCGGATATATCGATTCGGACGGAAATGTGCTTAAAGAGTATGAAGTACCTTCCGTTGAAAAGGTGCTTGAGATTCTTAACAGAGAATAAGGAAATAATAGTATGGCTGATAAAACTAAAATTGCAAAGAAATCAAAAATAGGAAAGAAGTCGATAAGCAACAAGGCAGGATATGCATTTGTATTTCCTTATGCGGCGGTGTTTACGGTATTCATACTTGCTCCTGTTATAATGGCTGTTATCCTTTCCTTTACTAACTTTAATGCCATCCAGAAACCTAAATTTGTCGGTTTTTTAAATTACATCAATCTTATAACAAGTGATGATGTATTTATGAAGTATGTTATTCCGAATACAGTCAAATATGCGCTTATTGTAGGTGTTGGTGGTTATGTCCTTGCCTTCTTGTTAGCTTTCGGACTTGCCAATCTGCCTAAGATACCAAGAACAATATTTGCACTCATCCTGTATTCGCCGAGCATGACAACAGGTGTTGCGATGGCAGTGCTCTGGAAGATAATGTTCACCGGTGACCAGACCGGATACCTTAACAGCTGGCTGATGGAGATAGGAATTATAAATGAACCCATTATATGGCTTGTAAATACCAATTATCTGCTGCCGATTGTTATTATCATAGGTCTGTGGAGCAGCATGGGAGTCGGTTTCCTGTCCATACTTGCCGGTCTTTTAAATGTCGATGAAGCGCTGTATGAGGCAGCTGCAATCGACGGTGTTAAGAACAGATTTCAGGAAATGTTATATGTAACAATACCGAGCATGAAGCCGCAGATGCTCTTCGCAGCGGTAATGCAGATTGTTGGAGCCTTCCAGAATGGTACAATTGCAACATTACTTGCAGGAAACCCTACACCGGGATATTCGGCACAGCTTATTGTAAACCATGTGGAGGATTACGGATTCATCCGATACGAGATGGGTTATGCGGCAGCAGTATCCGTTGTGCTTCTTCTCATAGTACAGATATTCTCAGTGGTTGCAAACCGATTGTTCGGTGAACGTGATTAGGAAGGGAGGAAAAGATTATGGCGGCTTATAGTGGTCACAAGATGAACCCTGATAAGTTTGAGAAGGGTCAGATAAAAATATACCTTTTGGTTCTGCCGATGGTATTGCTTTGTGGATTGCCTATCGTATTTATTATATTCCATGCGTTTAAACCGATGGAGGAGCTGTTCGCATTCCCACCTAAATTTATAACAACACATCCGACACTTGATAATTTTTCAAAGCTTATAAAGGCATCGAGGACAGGAAGCAATCCCCTCAGCAAGTATGTGTTTAACAGCATACTTGTGACGGTGGCGGTAGTTGCAGGCTCACTTTTATTCTCAACAATGGCGGCTTACGCATTGTCGAAGATGAAGTTCAAGGGAGCCAGAACAATGATGAACATTAACCAGATAGCACTCATGTTCGTATCCTGTGCGGTTATGATTCCGAGATATCTGGTTGTAAACAAGCTTCACATGATTGATACATATTGGGCAGAGATTCTTCCTCTTATAGCACTTCCGGTTGGACTGTTCCTTATAAAACAGTTCGTTGACCAGGTTCCGGATTCACTCATAGAGGCGGCATATATGGACGGAGCATCGGAGTGGACAATATATAGAAAGGTGGTAATTCCGCTCACCAAGCCTGCGATTGCGACGGCTGCGATTCTTGTATTCCAGCAGGTATGGGCTAACCTTGAGACATCCAATTATTACATCAATAATGATTCTCTCAAGAACCTTGCATTTTATATGAATACACTTACCAGTGCCTCTACAAGCAACACTGTAGCAGGACAGGGTATGGCGGCAGCGGCTTCACTTATTATGTTCCTGCCGAACCTCATATTGTTCTGTATTTTACAGAATAACGTAATGAACACGATGGCACATTCAGGAATCAAGTAACTTAAGAGAGGTATGAACGTGAATAAAAAGTATATTAAAAAAATCATAGCTTTTGCCGTACCTCTGCTTCTTGCCTGTGTGATTTTAGTATCCTCGACTCTTGAGACGTATGCGGATGCACCGTACAAGACATACACTGTTGACGGATATGGAAGCATGACCGAGACACAGACAGCGTATCTCCCTTTTAAGACGATAACAAAGATCGGAGAGGAGACGCTTGTAAATCCTACTGATTTCACACTGCTTGAGGACGGTTATATGTATGTTCTTGACAGCGGTAACAAGAGGGTTGTCGTATCAGACGCGGATAACGAGCTGGTGATGACCTTCGGAGAGGGAATTTTACAGGGACCGCGGGGAATATATGTAACACCTGAGCACATCACCTACATAGCTGACAGAGATGCTAAGAGCGTATTCGTGTTCGACGGCGATGGAGAACTTGTAAATACATACACCAAGCCTACGGCGGCGATGTATGGGGAGACACTTGATTTCCTCCCACTCAAGATTGTTGTGAACAGCTCGGGCGTAATGTATGTGATATGTGAATCTAACACCAACGGTATGGTTGAGATAAGTCCTGTTGACGGAGAAACCTTCTTAGGCTATTTCGGTACTAACGCAACCAAGGCTAATCTGTGGACGATTCTCTGGAGAGCGGTTCTCACGGACGCGCAGAGAGCGAAGATGCAGTCTAACATACCTGCAACTCCGGATAATATGGCGATAGATGAGAAGGGTGTCATATACACAATAACAAGAGGTGAACACAATGACACCTTAAAGAGACTCAATATCGCAGGTGTCAACATGATTGAGACCAGCGAATATCCGGATGTTCCGGCAGCAGTTGCAGTTGGAAATCATGATAACACCTTCGTTGCAACACAGACAGGTTTCATCTACGAGTATAACAACGAGGGCAATCTGTTATTCATATTCGGCGGAAGCGATGACGGAAAGCAGAGAATCGGTCTTTCAACGAAGGTTGAAGCTATTCAGGTGGGAACGGATGATAAGCTCTATGTGCTTGATTCGGATAAGGCACAGATTCAGGTGTATGAACCGACAGAGTTTACCAGGTATCTGCATGAAGCACTTTACCTGTTCTCCAAGGGACGTTATGAGGAGAGCAAGGAGCCACTTGGTAGGGTGCTTGAGATGAATAATCTTTTTACCTACGCTAACATGGCGATGGGCAAGGCTCTCTACAAGGAAGGTGACTATGAGGGGGCGTTAAAGTATGCCAGACTTTCAAAGGACATGGAGAACTATTCAGATTCGTTCTGGGAGATAAGAAATGTATGGCTTAAGCACAATCTCACAGCGGTGGTGCTTATACTGATTGGTATATTTGCTGTATTGAAGGTACTTAAGCTGCTTGATAAGAAAAAGGGAATATTCAATGCTCCGAGAAAAGCACTTAAGAAGCTTGGAGATAAGAAGCTCATAAGGGAATTAAAGTATGTGTTTACCTTTATGAGACACCCTATAGACGGTTGTTATGGAATAAGATTTGAGAATAAGGTTTCCATTGCAAGTACGAATATATTGCTTGGGATTATGATGGTATTCTACATAATCAACAAATATTTCTGCGGCTTCCTTACAAAGACAGTGCGTGAGGGCAGCTACGATATCTTATCAGACATCGGAATGATACTTGTGGCACTCGTGCTTGTGGTAAGCTGTAATTACCTTATGTGTACAATCAATGAGGGCGAGGGTAAGTTCAGACACATATACAGCTCACTGGTATACAGCTTCGGACCTTATGCAGTGCTGACACCGATTATATTCCTTCTGTCACATGTGGTGACCAACAACGAAATATTCTTCGTGCAGTTCGGAAGCCTGTGCATGACAGTATGGATAATTGTACTGATTTTCATTTCTATAAGAGAGATTAACAATTATACGGTCAAGGAGACATTTAAAATTATATTCCTTACAATATTTACTATCCTGATTGTTTGTCTTCTCATATTCATTATCTATGTATTATGGTCGCAGGTATTCGACTTCATACAGTCGATTGCGGGAGAGGTGGTGTATCGAATTGGCTCATAAAAGAACGGCAAAAAGAATAATTTCCCTTCTGTTGGCGTTTATGGTAGCGTTCGGTGCAGCCGGCTTTAACGGAAAGGGCGTGCAGGTGCAGGCAGCGCAAAAGACTATAAACGGCTGTAAGTACCTCACCGAGAACACGGATTACAGGCTGTATGTCAACGAGGAAGACCTGTCACTTGTGATAGAGGATAAAAAAAGTGGTTCGTACATGACATCGGCTATTGAATATGACGATGGAAAGAACAATGCGACATGGCAGGGAGCCATGAGGTCTGCTGTTGTCATAACAATGATAAGCGGAAGCGATGATTCCAAGCAGGCAGACTTAATCAATGACAATGTTACAAAGACAGTAAGCTACACGGATAACGGATTTACCGCCAAGCTCTACTGGACAACTTACCAGTTAGGGGTGACACTTGAGGTTACACTCACAGATGACGGACTTATTGCGAGAGTTCCGGATGAATCGATAGTTGAAGATGGAGAAAAGTATTTTATTGGAACTATTTCCATCTACCCATACATGGGTAACTCCTATCTTGATGACAAGGCCGGCTACATGCTTGTGCCGGATGGCAACGGAGCGTTAATCTACCTTGATGATAAGGAGGGAAGATTTAAGAGCGGTTTTTCCAAGATGATTTATGGCGGAGATGTCGGATTCGATGAATCTAATGTCCAGACACTTTTAAATGATAAGTACAACACAATAAAGGATTCCGAGGAGGTCATTGCACCTGTATTCGGAATAGCACATGTGGATGATAATATTGCTTATCTTGGAATTGTCGAGGAAGGTGAGGCGCGGGCTTCAATCGAATGTATTCCGAACGGTGCGAGTGTGGATTACAACAGAGCTTATGCCAAGTTCATACTCAGAAAGACCTACACACAGCCTACAAGTAATAATTCCACAGCAGGTTCACTTCATGTATATGAGAATGAGAGAAGTCATTCAAACCTTGCGGTGAGATATGTTTTCCTTTCCGATGACAACGCCAACTACACAGGTATGGCGGCAGCTTACAGAGAGTATCTTCTTAGGTCTGAAGGCCTTGCACAGAATGAGAGCAGTTTCAGAACGCGTGTGGACTTCTTAGGAACTGAGCGCGAGTCCTTCCTTCTTGGAACATCATCGGTGGTTATGACAACTGTCGATGACATATACGAGATATATGATGAGCTTGATAGTGAAGGCGTAAGCGATTTACTTACAGTCTATAAGGGCTGGCAGAAGAAGGGACTTAACAGTGTCCCGATCACAAGCTATAAGGCTGATTCGAAAATCGGAGGAACAAGTAAGCTTACCAAGCTTATAAAGGATGCGGGTGAGAGAAATATCAGGATGTATCTGTACAACGATGCACTAAGAATAAACCCGGATGAGAAGAATGCCACCTTCAATGTCGTAAAGCAGATTAACAAGAGAAGGTTTGAGGAGACGACCTACAAGACGGTGTACAGCACGATGAATTATCTCACACCTGCAAGAACATTGAGTCTTCTCAATTCCTTTATCGGAAAATATGTCAAGAGCGGAGTAGGCAATCTGGCGCTTGCAGGTATCTCGAACACGCTGTTCTCCTACACATACAGTGGGGACACCTACACTAGGTACGATACACAGAAGATGTATGAGAATATCGTGACAGAGGCAGCACAAAAGACAAAGCTTGTGCTTGAACAGCCGTTTGCATACCTGTGGTCCGATACGGATGCCTTCCTTGATATGCCGTTGTACACATCAAGCTATATATTTGAGGATGAGAGCATTCCGTTCTTAAGTATAGTATTAAAGGGTGTGATGCCTATGTATTCGGAGTATGTGAACTTTGAGGCGAACAAGCAGGAATTCTTCTTAAAGCTTGTTGAGACAGGAGTTTATCCTTCCTTCTACATAACAAAGGAAAGCTCCGCAAAGCTTCTGTACACCAATTCAAGCGATATATACAGCTCAGAATATTCCACCTACAAGGATACGATAGTGGAGTATTATAAGGAGCTTAAGGCACTGCACGAAAAAATAGCGGACTCAACAGTGACAAAGCATGAGATTGTCGACAACGACATAAGAATTGTGACTTATTCTAATGGGGTTACAGTCTACATCAATTATGGTGCGGATGCCGTGAGCGTGGATGGTGTGACTATAGAATCAATGTCGTATGAGGTCAGGTGAGCGTATGGGGAAAACGAAAAATAAGAAAATAAAAATTAAACAGGGACGTCTTGAGGCAAGGGAGGCAAGGATGGGATATCTGTTCCTGCTTCCATGGTTGATAGGAGTTGTTGTATTCCTGTTATTCCCGCTGGGACAGTCATTCTACTACATGTGGTTTAACATAAGAATCACACCGCTTGCAACCAAGTTTACCTGGGTCGGAACCGGAAATTTTACCCAGATATGGCTTGAAAATCCTGAGTTTCCAAAACAGCTTGTGACATATATCTGGCAGACGATAGTGGAGGTTCCGGTAATAGTGGTATTCGCACTTATCATCGCGATGATGTTAAACGGCAAGATAAAATGTAAGGCTTTTTTCAGGCTTATATTCTTCCTCCCGGTTATCATCGTGAGTGGTCCGGTCATGAATATGCTGGTGAGTGAGGGAGCTTCAACAATCCCTTCAATGAACACACAGGTTATTGTAAATGCGATAAGCACGTTCCTTCCGGCATCAATTGCTGCGTCGATTGGGGAGATTTTCTCCAACATGATTATGATACTCTGGTATTCGGGTGTCCAGATACTTATATTCCTCTCGGCATTGCAGAAGGTTGACCCTTCACTCTATGAGGCAGCTAAGATGGATGGTGGCTCAGGCTGGGAGTGCTTCTGGAAAATAACACTTCCTACCATAAAGAACTTTATCCTTTTAAATGCAGTGTACACAGTAATCTTCCTCTCAGGAAACGAACAGAACCAGCTCATCACAATGATAGAGTCGGCGATGTTCTCAGGAACCAAGGAGAAGGGCTACGGATATGCCTCAGCGATGGCATGGATGTACTCAATCGTCGTGACACTCATTGTGCTTATCTTCTTCTTACTGCTTGGTAATAAGAAAGATGTATACGACAGGATGGTGAAGAAGAGAAAGAGACAGCTAAAGAAAGACGAACGTATGCACAGAAGAATTGAGAGGAGGGGAAGAAGAAATGTCAAGAAGCTCGAAAAAGGCATTAAGCACGGCAGATACAAGACGTATGACGGCAGCGGAGATTATTAAGAAGAAGTTTACTAAGGAAAAGCTTCACAGATTTATCTTCGGTACGCGTGAGAAGCAGGGCGTAGGAAAACAGCTGGTCGTATATGCACTTCTTATATGTATAGGTTTCGTATATCTGTACCCTGTATTATATATGATAAGCACAAGCTTTATGAGCAGGAATGACCTTCTTGATACCTCAGTCAAGTGGCTGCCTTCCAAGCTGTATCTTCAGAATTTTATTGATGCGGCAAAGGCGATGGATTATGTTTCATCATTTGAGAAGGGCATACTGATAGCCGGTCTTCCTACACTGTGTAATGTTGTTATATGCATGATGGTCGGATATGGTTTTGCAAGATATGAGTTCAAGGGTAAGAAAATATTGATGGGAATACTCATATTTTCCTATATTCTTCCAAGACAGATAACCATGATTCCTACTTATGTTCTCTACACAAAGATGGGGATTCAGGGTACGCTGTGGGCATTTATCCTTCCGGCACTGTTCGGAAACGGGTTAAACTCACCTATATTTATTTTAATCTTCTATCAGTTCTTTAAGCAGATACCTAAGGTGCTGATGGAGGCAGCCTCTATTGACGGAGCAGGACATTTCAAAGCATTCTTTAAGATAGCAGTTCCATCCGCAATACCGGCTATTGTGACGGTTGTTCTGTTCTCCTTTGTATGGTACTGGAATGAGTCATACCTCACTGAGCTGTATGTACAGGGACTTGCGGCAAAGAGCAATTGGACGAATCTTGTGGTTCAGTTAAAGCAGTTCGACACTGCCTTCCAGACAAGGGCAAGTGTCGGAGACACTGCTACAAGCCTCAATGAATCCGTCCGAATGGCAGCTACCACACTGAGTATACTGCCGCTTCTTATCATGTACCTTGTGCTTCAGAAGCAGTTCGTTGAAAGTATTGACCGTTCGGGAATTACCGGAGAATAGTATTTAGTCCGGTATATCCGGACTATAAAAGCAATTCAATATTTATATGCCGCCCGGAAGCGGCGGCAGAATGGAGGGTTCTATGAAAAAAAGGTTAGTTGCTGCACTTATGGCATCGGTTATGACAGTAGGTGCACTGACAGGCTGTGCTGCTAAGAAGGACACAAATGGTCCAGCAGTGAGCGGAGAGGTTGACGAGAATGGTGTGACTAAGGATGATATCACCCTTACATACTGGCATTACGAAGATGAGACTACAATCAATCTTCTGGCAGAGGCATTTATGAAAAAGTATCCTAATATCAAGGTAGAATGTAAGCAGATATCGGATATGAGCACAGACCTTTCTGCCGCAGCCAACAGCGGAACTTTCCCTGATGTATTCTCAGGAACAGATTCCGACACAGCACTTGCGAATGAGTACTGGCTTGACATCACGGATTACGTTGAAAATGACCCTGATATGGCTAACATGATGACTACAATCAAGGATTACGGAATCGGAAAGTTCGATACAAGCAGATGGTTCGGTCTTCCTACATGGTATCAGCCAAGTGCGATATTTATTGACAGAAACGTAATCAGCAAATTGAATCTTGAGATGCCTAGAACAGACTGGACATGGGATGAGATGCTCCAACTCATAAAGGACGCAACCGTTGATGACAGATCAGGCATGAAGTATTATGGACTTGGTTATTATAACAGACTTGATTCGCTCTACGGAATTGCAGCCTGCTCAACAGCGGAGAGAGCAATCAAGGGTGAGTTCGGATTCGACGGAACAGATTTCGACCTTCAGTACTGGGCAATAGGTGAGCAGCAGTTCTCAGACCTCAAGCTTGCAGGTTATGTTGCACCGCAGCAGAATACACAGGCTATGGAAGACTGGTCAGGAGACTGGGGCGCATGGTTCGGTGCCACAGGGCATGTAGCAGTATTCTCAGAAGGTTTCTGGACATACCAGAATCTCTGGGGAACAGAAGGGTATCAGGATACCTATGGACTTGATATTGTTCCTTATGTAACACCTAATGTAGTAGATGAGAAGATGCACAACGTAATTGCCAATATGTACATCGGTGGTGTATCAACATCATGTAAGCACCCTTATGAGGCATACCTCCTCCTTAAGTTCATGGGTATCGGAACAGACGGCTGGAATACACGTATGGATATCTATGAGGATACATCAATAACAAATGCTTCAGGAACACCGCTTAAGAACTCCAACATGCCTGTTCCTATGACACTTGATCAGGGTGTATGGGCAAGATATAAGGCACTCTTTCCACAGGATGAGGATCACAAGGCATACTGGGATGACTACTTTGATTCAATCACAAGACCTGTTCCTTACGGATGGTACAGCATTGCAGGCTATTGGAACTTCTGTGACCAGTACTTCAACAAGATCGGTATCCATGACCTTGTAGACAACGGTACAGCTAAGGCTGCTGATTACACAGACGAGGCAACAGAGCAGGCTAACTACTACCACGCTGAGGCAATGCTCTCATACTTCGGACCTACAGGCTACAATGTATTGTCTGATGAGGAGATTGCGCAGTACGAGGCAGTGACAAGTGCATTCGGAAAGTAATGTTTGACAAGTATAATATGGAGGTAATTCTATATGAGGAATAAGAAGTTTTTAAGCGTTATGTTATGCGGTACAATGGCAGCTACAATGCTTGCGGGCTGTCAGAAGCAGGCTGGTTCGGATTCGACATCACAGCAGGACAGCTCTTCACAGGAGAGCAGCGTACAGGAGTCATCATCACAGCAGACAGTTAAGGCTGGTGAGATTCCGCAGGATTACAAGTATTATTATTCATTTGATGCAGCGGATAACAAGACGGATATCCAGCCTACTGCACAGACTATCGGCGGAGATCCTATACTCAGTGCGGCAGACAAGGATGTTGTATATATTCCGGGTGTAAAAGGTGATGCCGTATATACGGACGGTATAACAGGCTACAAGCTCACAGATGTAAATGGAGTTGGTGACAATTACACAATCTCATTCTGGATCTATGCTACAAGACTTTCCAATTACATGCCGACAGTCCAGTTCGGACCGGATGTTCACGGAGATGCTACAGGCGGACAGCATTACACCAACATTACAAGAGCAGAGTGGTCCGGTGAGGGAACATTCCCATGTATATGGTCTTATGATCAGCTCGACAATGCACTCTGGCCGGCGTGGTCGGATGCCGCAACCGGTGAGCCTATGAAGCAGTGGGTACAGATTGCACTTGTTGTTGATTCTAATAATTTATCAGCAGACGGAACACTTATTGCTTCTAAGCTTTACATCAACGGACAGGAGTGGATTACCAAGGATTCAGACGGAAATGTTGTTCCTGCCTATGTAACAAAGAACTGTATGCAGGCTTCTGATAATTTCGATTTCTTACTTGGTGTAAACTACTGGGATTCAGTATTCAAGGGAGCTTTTGATGAGCTTTATATCTATGATTACGCTCTTAACGCTGAGCAGGTTGCAGCTCTCTATGCGGACGGAAATTCTAATGCAGAGTTCGTTGAGCCGGAGAGAGTTATAAATGTAACTAAGGATGACAGTGCTATTGCCTCCATCGGTGCATTAGATTTCTCAAAGGCAGATGATGTATATTCAGAGCCGATTGACATTGCAGACGGACAGACAAAGCAGATTAAGTTAAAGCATTGGTCAGACGGTAAGGACGTTAAGAACAACTACTACTTCATATTCAAGGATGCAGATGGAAATGAAGTTGCAAGAGTAAATGCCGATATGACAGGTACTGCAGATGGCAAGGATATAGCGGACAGCTGCTTTACATGGTCATGGGGTAACTGGAACACATGGGAGCAGTCAGTAATGGTTGAGACAGATGTAACTGCTACAATCACTTATGCGGATGGCACAGTTACGGTTGATGTTGACAATGTTGACTACAACAAGACCTCCAACACCGCAAGGGCTGAATTCCCTGTAACAGGCGAAATCGCTTCAATTGAGATTGGAACACAGTCAAGCTATACAGATATCCTTTCAATCAAGGATAAGACAGTTAAGGCGGCGGAGGGCGTTATCGTAGGTAATACAGACTGCACAACACCTTTCTGGAGCGCATTCTCAGATATATTTACAATTCCTGAGGGCGAGTCTGTCACAAAGACATTCAAGAACTACACAGACGGTGTAAACAACTGGGATAACTTCATTGTTGTACTTCAGACAACGCCAACCGGACACAGTGCAGATGATGCAGAGGGCTATGCAGAGTATGCAGTGCTTCGTGCAGATAACTTTGGCTGGGGCACAGGCTACGAGACAGCAACAGCAGAGTGCGATTGGAACTGGGATACATTTACAGCGGATATCGATGGCGCAACCTGTGAGGTTACTATAACCAACAATGGTGCAACAGCAGACGTTGCAGCTGTAGTTACAACAGTGGACGGAACAGTATATACACAGAAGTACACAGGTATCACAACAGGCGGAGACTTAAATGCATGCTTCACATGTGAGGCTTCATATCTTTCATTTACTGCACCTATAGTAGGAAGCACAGACTGCACAACACCTTTCTGGAGTGCATTCTCAGACATCTGGAGCGTTGAAAAGGGAGCAACAGTTACAAAGAGCTTCACGAACTACACAGATGGAGTAAACAACTGGGATAACTTCCTTGTAGTACTTCAGACAACACCGGAAGGCCACAGTGCAGCGGACGCAGAGGGCTATGCAGAGTATGCAGTGCTTCGTGCAGATAACTTTGGCTGGGGCGACGGCTATGAGACAGCAACAGCAGAGTGCGACTGGAACTGGGATACCTTCACAAGTGATATAGATGGAGCAAAGGTTGAGGTATCAGTAACAAACAATGGTGATACAGCGGATGTTGCAGCTGTAGTTACAACAGCAGCAGGAACAGTATATACACAGAAGTATACAGGTATCACAACAGGAGGAGACCTTAACTTCTGCCTTACATGCGAGGGTGCTTACCTTGTAATGGAATAATGTAATAAAATAAAAATCAGCTTATCCCCGGGGTGTGGCAATGGGGCATCCCGGGGAATTTTAAATTAAATGTGCAGATTTTTCTGTAAAATAAGTATGGGAGAGGATATGGTATGGAAGAAAGACCTAGAAACGGAAAAATTACTGATTTTAATAAACCTTTTATAGAGCAGAGAGCAGATCCGTTTGTTATGCGTGCGGAGGATGGAAAATATTATTTTACTGCTTCAGTACCCGCGTATGATAAGATTATTCTCAGATGTTCAGACACACTTAAGGGGTTAAAGGATGCCAAGGAGAAGGTCATCTGGACAAAGCATGAGTCCGGCGAGATGAGCAGACATATCTGGGCTCCGGAGCTTCATTATCTGTTTGGAAAATGGTACATATATTTTGCTGCCTCAATGGAAGAAGACATCTGGAGATTAAGACCATATATCCTTGAATGTCAGGGACCGGATCCTATGAAGGATGATTGGATAGAAAAAGGGAAAATCCAGAGAAGCGATGATGATATATATTCATTTGATGCGTTTTCGCTTGATGCTACAATACTTGAAAATAAAGGAGAATATTACTATATCTGGGCAGAGAAGGTAAGTGTCGGCATTCAGATATCTAATATATATATTGCAAAGATGGAATCAGCGACCAAACTTGCCACAGCCCAGGTGCTTCTCACTACTCCCGATTATGACTGGGAGCGCGTGGATATATGGGTAAATGAGGGACCTGCGGCCATACACCATGACGGAAAGATATTCCTCACCTACTCTGCGAGCGCGACAGGCGAGTGCTACTGTGTGGGTATGCTCTCAATTGATGAGAATGAGGATCTGCTTGACCCGCGTGCGTGGAAGAAGGAAAGATACCCTGTACTGTGCTCCGACAGGGAGAAGGGAATATACGGACCGGGACACAACAGCTTTACCAGGACCGAGGACGGAAGGGATGTGTGTGTATACCATGCGCGCACCTATCCTGAGATTGTCGGAGACCCACTGTATGACCCGAACAGACATACCATGCTCATGGAAGTGAAGTGGGATGAGGATGGTAAGCCGGTGTTTAGGTACGAGAATAATATCCACTAAAAAAGGAAATTGCGAAAATCGGTTTGCTATGCGAATTACTATGGATTACAAAATTAGTTTGCTATGCGGACAATTATTAGTTTCAAAGGTTCAGGAAGTTTATTAATAAAAATACATAACTGTTTATCGGAGAAATTAAGTTTCACAATTATATATTTGATAATAATTCAGGAGGTGAGGGCATGAGAAGAGGTTCGGGCAGATTGGTTCGGTGTGTTCTATTGCCGCTGATGGTGGCGGGACTGGTTGCCGGATGCGCCGGAAATAAGAATAGTTCATCTGATGCTGATAACACAACATCGACAGGAGGGACAGGCGTGGTGTGCTCTAAGACGGAGAATGACATCACAGTGGAGCTGTCGACGGATAAGGAGGAATATAAAGTCGGGGAGGATATCAAGTACACTCTCACAGTAAAGAATGACAGGGACGGATATACGATAAGCAGGGTGTATGCGGCATCAAGCAATGACGATAAGCTTGCACAGACTGAGGCACCCGCGTTTGGCGGAGCGATAAAGTACGGAGAGAGCAGCTCATACGAGGGAGTTCTCCAGGAGGCATCGAAAGTTGAAAATCCTGCCGAGGTTACCAAGGAGAAGATAAGCGGTTCTGTTGAGACTGTAACTTTAAGACCTTATGTCTATGTAAAGTATGGTGGTGAGGAGGTTACCGTAAGGTATATTGTGGATGTCATTATGTTTCAGAATCATGTTGAATTTTCAAAGGATGAGTTAAAGTCAATAAAGACTGTGAGCTGCCATGACCCATCCATAATAGTTGGCGAGGACAAGGAAGGAAAGAAGTGCTATTATATTTTTGGTTCACACAGGGCATGGGCGAAGTCATACGACCTCGAGAACTGGGAGAGCTTTACCAACAATCTCTCCACAGATTATAGAGAAATATTGAAGGAGCCGGCAGCGTGGTCTGCACACGGAAGCACCGGCTATCAGGTCGACGGCTACATGTGGGCGCCTGATGTCGTGTACAACGATAAGCTTGGCAAGTGGTGCATGTACCTTTCGGTTGACGGTGACAAGTGGTATTCCTCAATCGTCCTTCTCACAGCGGATACACTTGAGGGCGACTGGGAGTATCAGGGCATAGTAGTGTACTCAGGCTTCTATAATGAGGAATACTATAATGAGACGGATGTCGCAAGGGTGACCGGTGAAACCGAGCTTGCAGACAGATACAAGAGAGCATGGGGAGATTACTACCCTAACAATATTGATGCCTGCGTTTTCTACGATGACGACGGAAACCTCTGGATGAGCTACGGCTCCTGGAGCGGTGGAATCTTTATGCTCAAGCTTGACGAGGAGACAGGCTTCAGGGATTACAGCGTGACCTACGAGGATGGTATTTATTCCGACCCTTACTTTGGCAGGAAGATTGCCGGAGGAAAATATGTGACCGGAGAGGCCTCGTACATACAGAAGATAGGCGATTACTACTGGCTGTTTATGTCCTACGGTGAGCTTTTCGCAAAGGGCGGCTACAACGTGAGAGTGTACAGGAGCAGTACACCTGATGGTGAATACCTTGATGAGAACGGCAGAAATCCGTTCTACGATACCTACATACTCAACACAAACGATTCTGCCGGAATCAGGCTTTTCGGCGGTTACAAGTGGAGAAGCTTCTCACAGGGACAGGTTGCGCAGGGACATAACAGCGCATTTGTCGATGATGACGGAAGGGCATACATCGTATTTCATACCAGAACAACCGGCGGAAACGAAGGCCACTATGTTAAGGTTCATCAGCTCTTTTTGAACAAGAACGGATGGCTGGTGGCTGCACCGTACCAGACAGCAGGAGAGAAGCTTGATGAGAACGGTTTTTCCGCAGACGAGATTGCGGGCAAGTATGATGTTATTCTCCATGAGCTTGACATCGACTACAAGAATTTAGGTCTGAACACGCCACAGACAATAACACTTGGCGCTGATGGAACGGTCACAGGAGCATTTGCCGGAACATGGAGCTGCGATAAGGGCACAGCCTACATCGACCTTACACTTGACGGCGAGACCTACAGTGGTGTAATTTTAAAGATGGATATTGAGGGCACGAACGTGGAGACAATCGTGTTCACAGCACTTGGAAATACCAACCAGCTCACACTGTGGGGGAGCAGGGTGGTTGATTAGGGTATAACCGTAAGAATTTCTGATTTGGACCTTTTAAATACAATATACGTTATAAGAGTATTTAAAGGGGTAAAATTATGATAAAATATAAATAGGTGATTGTGCAGCTTGGTGTGCGGCAAACGCGCGTTGCGCAAGGCAAAGCGAAGCTGTACAGTCACCTGATATAATATGAACTGAAATGAGGTTAAAGCTGGAACATGGAAAGAGACTTATCAAAAATGTACAAGGATAAAAAGCAGGAGAGCGTGAACAAGCTTAAGGATATCAGCGCAGAGTACCCGCAAAAGCCGTTCACGGCTCAGGATGTGGTTATGGATGTAATTATGCTGTTCGTGACCACGGCACTTGCGTTCGGCTGGATGCTCATAATGCTTCTTATTTTCAGCTTTGTGACCCTGTCCTACGTTCATATTGAGATCGGCACAATGCTTATCATATCCACGGTGTTCGCGGCGGTTATCCTTGTGGTGTATATTGTGAAGAAGGGGCTTAAGTATAGGAAACTGATGGGGATAAGGTGAGTAAATAATTTTAATTTTTAATGTTCATAGAAGGCATTTCGACAATTAAAGCTTGTCGGAATGCTTTTTTTGATACTTTACATACAATTACACCTATTTTACAAAGAAAATACGCTTTGCAGATAGTCGGCTGCGGGGAAAAACGGTAAGGTAAAAAAGGATTATAGAGAGAAAGGAAAAAGACAGTGGAGAAGATTAAGCTCGAACATGTGGGAAAGACCTACGACAAGGGAGTACAGGTAATTGATGATTTGAATCTGGATATTGAGGAGGGAAGCTTCACAGTACTGCTTGGTCCTTCAGGATGCGGTAAATCGACAACTCTGCGGATGATTGCCGGACTTGAGGATGTGACAGAGGGAAAGCTTCTGATAGATAATCAGGATATGGAGAATGTATCGCCGGGGGACAGGGATATTGCGATGGTATTTCAGAATTATGCAATCTATCCGACAATGACGGTTTACGGAAATATTGAATTTGGTCTTAAAAATGCTGGGATAAAAAAGGAAGAGAGAAAAAGAAGAATAGAGGAGATAGGCAAAATTACAGGGCTTGAAGAGTATATGAACAGAAAGCCCAATGCACTGTCCGGGGGACAGAGACAGCGTGTGGCACTTGCAAGGGCTATGGTGAAAAATCCGCAGGTATTTTTGATGGATGAGCCGTTATCAAATCTGGATGCGAAGCTGCGTACTCAGCTAAGAACGGAGCTGATTGAGCTTCATCAGAAGCTGGGGTCAACATTCGTGTATGTGACGCATGACCAGGTAGAGGCAATGTCTATGGGAACGAATATTGTGCTTATGCACCAAGGAAGAATTATGCAGCAGGGCACACCGGAAAAAATATATGGAGATCCGGATAATGTCTTTACCGCCAGGTTTATAGGCACGCCGCCAATGAACATCATTGAGACAATGGAATGTCCGCAGGAGTGGAGCGACAGCGAAAAAGCGGTATATCTGGGCTTCAGACCGGAGCATGTAAGCTTTCGTGAGCAGGCGGAGGCAGTCTGCATGGAAGGAAGGGTTATGACGCGCGAAATGCTGGGCTCTGAGATACTCTATAAGCTGCAGACGCAGTACGGAATTGTACAGGCGAAGGATTATCACAGCGAGAACTATTACTCAGGCGATGTGAGATTCTGGATACCGCGAAGAAGTATATGCTGCTTTGACATAGAAGAGAACAGGATAAGGTGAGAGGGGGGAATCGAAATGGATGCAATTGGGACATTGGGAAAAAATGTTGATTGCAGAACACAGGAAAAGGTAACCATCAATAGAAAAACAAAGGCAAATAGGGCTTACAGTATCGGAAGAAAGCTGGTGCCTTATCTGATGATTCTTCCGGCAATGCTTATTTTTATGGTGTTTGTCATTTATCCGGTTATTCACATGGTTTATGTGAGCTTTTTTAACTGGAATATGATAGCGGACATGAAATATGTGGGACTTAAAAATTATGTCCGCATGTTCAAAAGCAAGGATTTCTGGCTTGTTCTGGGGAATACGTTCAGGTTCATGGTTATGATGGTTCCGGCGACGATTATTCTAAGCCTTGGGATTGCGGTATATCTTAAGAAGAATACCAGAGTCAACAGACTGCTGCAGAATGTCATGTTCCTGCCGAACATCGTATCGTTGGTTTCTATCTCCTTCATCTGGATGTGGATGATGGATGAGGACAGAGGTCTTTTCAACTTCGTGCTGGGTCTGTTTTCCATTGCACCTGTAAACTGGTTAGGCAGCGCAAAGACGGCGATGCTCTCACTCGTAATCGTGAATGTGTGGAAAAGCCTTGGTTATTATGTATTGATATTTGTGGCAGCATTGCAGGGCATACCGTCCTATTTGTATGAGGCTGCGGCAATGGATAAGGCAAAACCTGTATCGGTATTTTTTAAGATAACGCTGCCTATGCTGTCACCGACACTGTTTTTCCTCACGCTGACAGGTGTTATAGGATCATTTAAGACATTTGAGTGTGTATCACTTATGACAGGGGGAGGTCCGGCGGACTCAACAAATACATTGGTGTATGAGCTTTACCAGCAGGGCTTCGTGTTCTACAAGACAGGTTATGCCTCAGCGATGGGAGTTGTCCTGATGGCGATTGTCGGAGTTATGACACTTGTTTACTTTGCATTGTTGCAGAAGAAGGTTCATTACCAATAGAACATGTTGCAATGGATTATTAAGATGCCAAAAGGCAGATTGGAGAAAACGTGAAACGCATTTTAAAAGTATCAGGGCGGGGAATAGTAAATATACTTTTATTTCTTATCTTCTTTATTCCTTTTTATTGGATGGCTTTGACCTCAGTAAAAACGCTGGGGCAGACATTACAGTCTCCTCCGATTTTCTGGGTGAAGAATCCTCAATTTCAGAATTTTGTGACAGCTTTTAAGTCGATACATTTTATGCATTATCTGAAAAACAGTGTGATTACAACCGCTGGAATCCTTGTGGCGCAGCTCATGACGGTTGTTCCGGCGGCGTATGCCTTTGCCAGATTCGACTTCAAGGGAAAAGGGATTTTCTTCGGAACGGTGCTGGCAACAACGATGATTCCGGCACAGCTTGTATTTTTACCGGTATTTCTTGTGCTCAGCAAAATGGGACTGATAAACACCTACTGGTCACTGATTTTACCTCAGGCAACCAGTGCTTTCGGAATTTTCATGCTGAGACAGAGCTTTATGCAGATTCCAAAGGAGCTTATAGAGGCGGCGCGGCTTGACAAGGCAGGCGAATTTAAGATTATGTTCAAGGTTATGCTGCCAATGTGCAGAAGTACGGTGGCAACCCTGTCGCTACTAACCTTTATAGGGAGCTGGAATGACTATTTCTGGGCGAAGGTGCTCACGACCAGCGATGCGGTGAGAACACTTCCGGTGGGAATAACCGCACTCAGGGATGTTGACGGAGGCGTTGCAAATCATATTGTTATGGCGGGCAATCTGATTATGCTTCTGCCGATACTTATAGCATTTATAGTGGCGCAAAAGCAGATTTTAAAGGCATTTGCGTACACCGGGGTCAAATAGGAAAAATGCACAAACAGCATTTTCAAATATAAATGTGCCGGGGAAACGGCAGGAAGGATATTTATGAGAAAGATTGTAAAGAAAACAGTGTCTGTAATGGTGGCAGCGGCAATGACATTAGGTCTTGCAGGATGTGCAACGGATCCGGCAAACGGTACAACGGCGGGAAATGACACTACAGGCGGTACAAACGCGGCAAACAATGTGGGCAATGCAGGTACATCGGGCGGTGGAAGTGCAGCTAACGAAAATACATCCACAGATGGCAGCAAAAAAGCCGGGAATACAGATGTGACGGAGCTTACATTCTGGTTTGCCAATTCGGACACCGTAGAAACATATATCGGGGAGGCAACAGAGCGTTTCAACAACACAGTGGGAGCAGAAAAGGGAATCCATGTGACAGCGGAATATCAGGGAGCATACACGGATTTACACCAGAAGCTGCAGGCGGCGTATATCGCTAAGACCGCTCCGGAACTCACAGTTCTTGAAATTGGTTCGGTTGGTCTTTTTGCACAGGGCGGAATGATTCAGCCGATTGATGACAGGATAAGCAGTGATGGGATTGATATGGGTGATTTCCACGATGGACTTCTCTACAACTGTTATATTGATGATTCATGCTATACGCTGCCGTTTTTGCGCTCAACCTCTATTTTTTACATGAACACCACAATCCTTGAGCAGGCGGGTGTGAATCCGGATGATATTGTGACATGGGATGATGTGGCGAAGGCGAGTGTGACGATAAAGGAAAAGACAGGAAAGTACGGCATTTCAATGCCAGTCAATTATTGGTTCCATGAGGCATTCATGCTCACAGAGGGCGGGTTTACCGTGAATGATAATGAGACGGTATGTACAGTGGACAATGATGTTGACAGAAAGATAATAGCGTATTTTAAGGACTTAAAGGACAGAGGGCTGGCTCACTTGTATCCTTATGCGGAATATGATAAGATGAGCGCAGATCTGATGAACCAGGATGCGGCATTTTTCTTCCAGTCCACAGGCGGTTTAAGCCAGATGCTTGCAGTGGCAGACCAGCTTGGTTTTAAGCTGCAGACAGCATTCATACCTAAGGGAACACAGTACGGTGTCACCACAGGCGGTTGTAACATTGCAATGCTCAGCGGACTTTCAAAGGAAAAGCAGGATGCTGCATGGGAGTACATGAAGTTTATGACTTCACTTGATGAAACCGTTGAGGCAAGTATCGTGACAGGTTATCTGGCTACCAGAAAGAGTGCCATTGATGATGCTAAGATGGTGGCATGGTATGAGAAGTATCCACAGTACAAGGTTGCGCTTGACCAGCTTGAGGTAGCTTCAGGAAGACCTAATAATCCGGGCTATGTGGAGTTTCAGGTTGAGCTGACCAACGCCATGGCGGAGATGATGGTAAATGATGCGGATGTCGATTCTACATTAAAAGAATTAGAAGCGAAAGGAAATGAACTGTTAAATGAGTAAGGTTAAAATTATGGCACACAGAGGTGCCTCATATCACGCCCCGGAGAACACCGCGGCAGCCTTTAAAAAGGCGTATGATTTCAATGTCGATGGTATTGAGACGGATTTACAGCTTACAAAGGATGGAGAGATTGTTATTCATCACAACTATTATATTGATGACACCTCAGATGGCAGAGGTGCAATCCTCACAAAGACCTTGGAGGAGCTCAAGCAGTATGACTTTGGCAAAGGGGAGAAGATATTGACCCTGGCGGAGCTTCTGCCGATATTAGATGGAATGGACATAATCAATCTTGAGTTGAAGTCCCCTCTTGACAAGGAGGCTGATTATGTCGGGAAGGTGCTGGATATTGTATCTAAGAGCGGCATGAAGGACAAAATAATATATTCTTCATTTGACGAGAGGCTGCTTGGCGAAATGAAGAAAAGAAATCCTAAGTGCAGGGTTGGACTGCTCACTTCCTATGAGAAAACGCAGCCCTTCCAGAGAGAATTTGCAGCATATTTTGCCGGCAGGTATCCTGTGTGTGACTTGGCAGGTCTTTTAAATGACGCAGGAAAGAGCCGGTCACTTACAGAGCTTGTGGACAGTCTTGAATATGTCCCGGACTATCTCCATCCTGATTACAAGAGTGTGCTTGAGAATCCTGCTCTTGTAGCCAAGATGCACGAGAGAGGTATTGGTGTCAATCCTTACACCTGCGACAAGCCGGATGACATGAGAAGGCTTGTGGAAGCAGGGTGCGATGGTATTATCACCAACAGACCTGATGTGGCAATGGAACTTACTCAGAAAAGGGGATAAAAATGGCTTTTTTAAATGTAGACTGCTTTTCACAAGTGCTCAGCATGAGCGTGAATATGAGCGTGATTCTGCCACAGAGACTTGATATACCTAATTCGGTGAATGGAGGAAGCCTTACTCCTCCATACCCGGTTCTCTATCTTCTGCATGGTTATAATGGGGATCACACTGTCTGGGCAAGAAGGACATCCGTGGAGCGATATGCCGCCGATAAAGGAATTGCCATTGTAATGCCTGCGGCACATTTAAGCTTCTATGCGGATATGAAGCTGGGCTTCAAATACTGGACATTTATCTCACAGGAGCTGCCTAAGATATGCCATGATCTGTTCCCGCAGCTTAGCGAAGCCCCGGAAAAGACATTTGCAGCCGGCTTGTCAATGGGAGGCTACGGCGCTTTCAAGCTGGGGCTTGCTTTGCCCGAAAGCTTCCGGGCAGTGGCTTCACTGTCCGGAGCAGTGGATGTTGCGGCACTTATGGACAGGATGAAAAATCAGAATCCGGAAGGCTTAAGCGGCTTTGAGTATATCTACGGCGATTCACCTATTGCCGGCTCCGACAATGACCTTTTTGCACTTGCCGGCAGGGCGAAGGCGGAGGGAAAGAAGCTGCCGAAGCTGTACCAGTGGTGCGGAAAACAGGATTTCCTGTATGAGGATAATATAAGACTTCGTGATTACCTGCAAAAAATGGGGGCAGACATCACTTATGAGGAAGCCGATGGCGACCACCAGTGGAAATACTGGGACAGTGGCATTGAGAGAGTTCTTGGCTGGATACAGGGGATACTTGAAGGGGATAAGTGACGGATTTGCAATATGATAATAGAATAGGTTATTAGAAAGGGGGAGAGGAATAAATTTAATTTATTTCTCTCCCTATAGTGGTTTTTTCTACATTTTTTTAATTATCCAACATTTTATTTTTTTACGATACTTACAATGGTTATGTTATTTATAATTATAACCATAACGCTGTGCCCAAAGAAACACTGGAAAAGGTACTTACATATTATCAGCTTAGTATTGAGAAAATTAGTGATAAACTTGTTTCATTGTTTTATGATGACGATGATGATTTGGATGATTTGATAGGGGGATTGGAAGATTGAGAGCCTTTTTGGATACAAATGTTATTATCCATTTCTATAAGGCTGGTCTTCAGAATATCCTGTTTGAGTTTTTTGACGAAGGTGTGTTCATTTATGAACAGATTCGTAATGTCGAGTTGGAAAATCATGGGCAGGACGTAATACTCAAGGTAGATTCTGATATTGCCGCAGGAAGGATAGAGCTATATACAGATCAGAAATTAAAAGATTTATATGGTTTTAGCTTAAAAGCTAAGTTGACCTTATTGTTCAAATTATTATAACAGAAATTATTAACAAGGATCGTGAAGCAATACATGGCTCTTTTATTGAGTCAATTCCAGCAAAGGTAATAGAATAAAAATATTTGATAAAAAGAAAAAAGATATATTTCTTAAATTATTTCTTAAATTTGCCAACTATGTCAGGTTACAAGACCTCTAACATGTGTTATTATTAGATTATACTATATAATAACCCACTAATTTCGCGAGGCAGCCCATGATGATGAATCTCCCCCAATCCCCACAACTGAATATCAACGACCTCCAAAGAATTTTCGACAAGACGACGGAGTGCTATAAGCTCTTCTGGTTTCGGGCTATTCTGAGCAGAGTCGGGGACGGAAAGCAGAGAATGACGTATAATGAGCTGCTCTGCCGGATGATGGCGGACGCTTATTATATGGTGAACGAGTATCATCTGAATCTTGGACCTAATGACAGCCTTGAAAAGATTGTGAAGATAGTTTTTGAGCAGACGGGGGTTAAGTCGTCCGAGAATACGGACAAGATTTACAATATGCTTCTCGATTATAATACAAAGGAGATTGCCAGGCTTAAAGGTGCACTGATCAATTATGTCCCGTATCATCTGCAGTCCTGCTTTCTGCACGATAAGACATTGGCAGAATTTCCTACAGGGAGTGCAAAGAAAATTAATGAGCTGAATCAGCAGGAGCGGCTGTTATACTATTATGGCGAGTACATGCGCTACAGAACCGAGATTATCATACAGGACGACTGGTTTGCCTATCTGAGCGAAAACAGTGAAATTTTGGAGGGGTGGGTGCAGTATAAGCTGATTGATTATCTGCAGCGGAGAAACCCGACAATCCCGGGGATACCGAACAAGATTTCCGCACCTGAAAAGAGAAAGCTTGAGGAGGCGAACCGGTTCTGGCGTGCCGTTGTTGACAGGGCAGAGATTACGGATTGTTATACCGGAAAGGTGTTCAATAAGGACAGCTTTGAACAGCTTGGACAGCTGGAGATTGACCATTTTATACCGTGGTCTTTTATTGCGAGCGATGAAATCTGGAATTTGACACCGACCTTTAAGCAGGTAAATATAAATAAGAGCAACGATTTGCCGGACATGGATATAGACTTGAAAAAGATGGCACATCAGCACCACATTGCGTTTGGAATGGCGGAGGAGAACTCCGAAATAAGAAAATTGCTGGATAAATTTTTAAACAAAAATCTTAATGACAGCGCCGCCCGGCTTGATTTGTATTCAAGAAAGCTGTCGGAAAAGGAGTACTCCGACGGGATTTTCAAGATAATTGAGCCGTTGTATATGTCGGCGCAGAATGTGGGATTTAAGAAATGGACGAAGCGGTTAGAGGCATAAGTTTTGAAAGCAAAACCTTCAAACTATTTATTGGAGGCAGTACTGCAGGCAATGCTTGCAGTATGCGAGGGATAAGTTTGAAAGTGAAACTTTCAAACAATTTATTGGAGGCAGTACTGCAAGCTATGCTTGCAGTATGCAGGGGGATAAAAATAAAACATAACATGGAGGGAAAGCGGCTATGGGAAAGCTGGTCAGAGATAAAATTCCGCAGATAATAATGTCGGACGGCAAAAATCCGATTATACGGACATTGCCTGATGAGGAATTTTTGACGGAGCTTGATAAGAAGCTTGACGAGGAGATTGCAGAGTATCAGGCGGACAAGTCTCTTGAGGAGATGGCTGATGTTCTGGAGGTGCTTTTTACAATCTGTGAGGCACGCGGATATTCGATTGATGAGCTTATGAAGGTGCGCGATGAGAAGAGGGAAAACAGAGGGGGATTTAAGGAGAAGATTTTTTGGGCTGGCAACGAATGAAAAATAGTGTATAATTATAAAAACAAATACATTTCAGAAAAGAGGACCCCGGATTGTCCGGGCTATTCGGATAAACAGCATAGAGGGAATGAAGGAGAGCCAATGTCCGGTTATGGCATTGGCTCTCTTTAAAGATTAAGCAAGAAACTTATTATCCCCTTCGACAGCCTTGTTTATGATTTCGATTTCATTTGAATCCAGATTGAATGCTTTGGAAACAAGAAGGTCTAGTTCATCGTATACCTTTTCTGCTTCATCTGCTTGAAGCACTGAAATAAGCTTGTCTGTGAGGGCAATAATTTCAGCTTGTGTTGAAGCATCCGCTGTAGGGATAGGTATGTTCTCAATATGTGAACGCAATACCTTTACTGAATTGAATTCCTTTTTATAGATGAATTGAGCAATTCTGGAATTAAGTATTGCAAGAACGTATTTTATTTTTATCCCCGGTAGTCTGGGAATGACAATATTACAACTGTTAAGCGAAAGGGTCTGTTTGTCGTCATAGGCGAATACTAACTGACTACTTATGAACCTGTATAATAGCTTTTCCGGGGAACGATACATTTCGGTTGGTGCTGCCTGTTGAAAATTTTCAGGCTTAAAAACAATGTAATTGTTGGTCCGGGTGGTATGGTATTTACGGATATCTGCACCTTTCAATATCATTTCGTTGTTGTCATTCTTTATATCAGAAATATATTCCTTATTGTTTCCTGTGACAATCCCTAGTGCAAAATCGGCATTGTCAAGTAGATATGCTGAGTTTGGCATGCTTCTGATTTTGCACAGAACATTGTATTCTGCATCGGATGTGGTAAAACTAAAATATTCAGCACTTACGGTCCGCTCGATGTTGATGGTAAATGAAGCTGTACCGGTATTGACATTCATACCAACGGTTGAGAGAGGAGAGCGTGTACATTGTAAATCGAGTATAATACATGGGCATTGAACACCATCAAATGCATTGCCTAAAAAGACAAGATTTTTTATTGAGCAGTTTTCCAGAATCGTTTTGCGAATATTTGTGTGTGCCTTAACATTTAATATTGCTTCCGGAAGCACATATGCTAAATGACCGTTATCTGTAAGATGATTAAGTGCCTGTTCAATAAAAACATCATACGATTCTATGTTTTTTCCGGTGGCGGATTTATATATAGTTCTAAGGTGTGATTTTTCTTCTTCTGAAAAATCGTATCCCCAAGGCGGATTACCGATAATGTACTGAAAATCTTTTTCTGCATAGGCGGTTAAATAATCTTGTCCTGTTATATGTTCGTAAATTGCTGCGACAGGAACATTATATTTTAATGCCATATTTAGTCTGGTGATTTTTACACTTGCTGCATCAATATCGTTCCCATATATCGAATCAAATGGAAGAACATCAGGCAGCTGTAATAGGAAATTTCCGGTTCCACAGCAAGGATCCAGTACTTTCACCGGTTCTTGAAAAGAAAGCCTGCTAATAAGATTTTTTACAACCTTTGTTGATGTATAGTAGGAACCGGTAGCTTTTCTGTTTCCTATATTTTTGCAGGAAATGTAAATAAGACCAAGTATATCTTCATCAGTCTCATAAATATACTCCATATTAAATAATAAAGGATTTTCTTTACAAAAGCTTATAGCTGAATCAGTGTCATCAATCAGATCCGAAATCAAACAGTCATATTCTCCTATTGAAAGCTCATTTACAAGGAATCCAAGCAGGAGATTAGTATTCGTATTTATATGTGTATTGTTTTTAGACAGAAATAAATGTAATGCACAGTCTGCAACCAATAACTGAATTGTTGAAATATCTAAGACAATGTTATTGTCTGAAGCTGACGTTAACAGCCTTTGCAGGGCAGGTATGTTTTTACATTGTTCGGAAACATAGGAATTGTATAGTGAATTTCCGGATACAAACTTTTTATTCCTTCTGCTTTTTAAGGCTTTGTTTTTGCCGGACTGAAGTTCAGCATGCAGACTTTTCATATATTTTTTTGAAAAATACGGAGTCTTTTTTTCGGTATACTCTGGGGTTATTTTACCGAGTTTAATCCAATTTCTCCCCGTAGCAGTTGAGATAGATAATTCATCACATAATTCTTTTAAAGTCAGATATTCATCTGAATCTGGAATATCGGATAACCTTTCGTCAACGGGCTTCGTGGAATCAGAGGGGATCAGCCAAACACCACTTACCATTTTGCAGCCATCGATTCTATTGGTTTCGCAGAGCTTCTGGACACGTCTTTCTGACAATTCAAATTTTATCGCGGCCTCTTTTACTGATATATAGTCCATAATATTCTCCTAAAAAATTATAATTACTATTGTATACGCAAAACCGAATAAACACAATATTAATATCAATAAAATGCAGGGAGATAATAATCTGTACGGATTTTCTGATAGAAGACCGATGGAACCTTCGTGCAAATTTTTGCAGAATTAAATAGAGTGGACACAAAAATCAGTTTTTGTGAAAATATCCGAAGAATATTGTTGCTAAAAGTGATTTGTACACCTGTTTAAAAAAATTTAACCGGACTACCTTTAATAAAAATACGCATGATTTTTTGCTATTATGGTGAACTCTTTTTTTGATAATTATAAGCTGTTCAACTTTTCGTGTCCATAGTTATATCTTAGCACCAATCAAAAGGTAGAAGAATCTGCATACGTTGATTATAATCATGTTCGTCCACACAGTTATAATGGTTATCGAACCCCATATGAAGCAGGGACGGCAGCATAAATTGATAAGCGCTGTTTTTTAGCCACAAGTGTTACAAAAAAGCTTGACCACAACAAAATCCGATAGTACTATTATGAAAAAAGGACGAAATCCATCGTTTTGTAGTGAAAGGAAATCAGCATGAAGTCAATTTTATACAACTGGAAAACATGTTATTTTCATAAAATATACAGTCATTTCCTTAAGCTGTGTTGAAACATAATGCCTTATTTGTTAAAATAAAAGATATAAACTTTATTTGGTTATATTTCATAATTTTGAAGGGAGATGAAGCAGTGGACAACAGAAACAACAGATTGCTGAATGCAAAGCTAAATAAATACATCATTCCAGGAATTATGATGTCACTGGCACTTCAGCTGGGAAACATTGTGGACACAATTTTTGTAAGTAATTTAATTGGTGTTGAGGCAATGTCAGCAGTCACCATGAGCCTTCCGGTTGAAACTATCGTTCAGCTTACAGGTTACTGCCTTGGAGTAGGCGGCTCCATAGCAGTGGGAAACATGCTTGGTAAGCGCGATAAGGAAGGTGCCTCGAAATTATTTTCAGCAACTTTTATGGTGACACTTGTTGTAGGCCTTCTTTTTTCAATCTGTGCATTGGGGGTTGCAGATCCCATTGCCAGACTCCTTGTATCCGGTGACGGAATTCTGACAACGTATACAAGAGATTACATCCGTATCAGTATGTTCGGTGCTCCGGTAATTGGGATTGGTCTTATGATGGTAAGCTACCTTGGCGTGGAGAATCATCCGGAACTGGCATCTGTCTATCTGATTCTGGCCAATGTAATAAATCTTATTCTTGATTATATCTTCCTTAAGTTTACACCCCTTGGAATTACAGGTGCCTCATTGTCCACAGTACTTGGTTTCCTGTTTGCAATGGTGGTTTTCATTGCCTATGTCCGTTCCGAAAAAAGAAATATCTCTTTTGTCCGGCTGAAGGCAAAGGACTTTTCCATTATCAAAGAGGCAATAATTACAGGTGTTCCCATGCTTGTTTTCATGGCAACCAATTTCATAAAATCCCTTGGTCTGAATACTATTATTATGAATCAGGTCGGGGAAGAGGGAATGGCAGTATTTACAGTCTGCGATAATGTTCTTTTGATCGTGGAAATGCTTACAGGCGGAATCATCGGCGTGATTCCCAATGTTGCAGGAATTCTTTTTGGCGAAAAGGATTATGTGGGAATCCGTGTACTCTGTAAAAAAATGCTGAAATACAGTTACATAGTACTGGCGGTTATCTTTGTCTTTATTATGCTTTTTACCCATCAGATCACGGTTCTGTTTGGAAGCGGTGGTGGAGAGCTTGGTGCACAGATGATCCAGGCACTGCGTATTTTCGCTCTGTGTGTGGCACCTTATCTCTGGAACAAATTTATAATAAGCTACTATGAATCCATTGAAGAGACGGCCATTGCAAGTTTTGTTACATTCCTTGAAAATGCAGTCGCTGTTCTGCCTGCAACATTTATTGGAATTTACATATGGAAACAAATTGATGGAATCGGTATAGATGGAATTGCCATAGGATTTGTTGCTACCGAAATTATAACAGTAATTGCAGCCCTGATTTTCAGAAAAATCAAACATAAAAATTCAACCTTTTATATTGTCCCGGACAAAAATCCTGGAATAAATCTGGATTTTTCAATTAAAAGCACCATGGAAGAAGCAGGAACTGTCAACAGAAAAATCATGGATTTTTGCAAAAAAAACAATGTGTCCGGAAATAAAGCCAATCTTGCTGCCGTATGTGCAGAAGAAATGACAGTAAATATTATTAAATTCGGTGGAAAAACTTCTAACTGGATCGATATTAACCTTTGTCTGGAAGAGGATATCTGCAGGTTAAGAATAAGAGACAATGGAATAAACTTTAATCCGCTGGAATATACCTATGATCATGAAGAATTTGATATCCACGGAATAGAGCTTGTGAAAAAGATTTCAAAATCAATGGATTATATCCGAGCAATTGATATGAATAATACCATAATATCATTTTAGGAGGTGCAGAAAAATGTCTGTGATCAACGAAAGAAGTAATTTTGTTTTTGAATTTCATCCGGTAACAAAGTTGTTTGAAGAACAGGTGCAGCTTCATCCGGACAAATGTGCTGTGGCTTCAGGTAAGGAAAGTTTTACTTATGCCCAGCTAAATGAAAGAGCAAACAAAATTGCAAACTCACTTGTGGAAAAAGGTGTTGGACGGGAAACCATTGTAGGTGTAGTGCTTGAACGATGCTGTGATTTTTACGCAGTGCGACATGGTATTTTAAAGGCCGGGGGTGCATTTGCAGTTGCAGCACCTGATTATCCGGATGACAGAATACAGTTTATCTTTGAAGATGCAGGTGCTCCCTTTATCATAACCACAAAGGAACTGGCGGGCGAACGTAAGGAAATCTTTTCAAAACTTTCCGGCACCATACTTCTGCTTGAAGATCTTCTGGAAAACAAAAATACCCAGAACCCGGATATCAAAATCGAAGAACATGACCTTTGTTATTGTATCTATACATCCGGCTCAACTGGAAAGCCAAAGGGCGTTATGATCGAACATATCAATCTGGCCAATTTTGTAAATCCAGATCCAAGAAATTCAGAAACCTATGGCTATGTAAGCAGGGGAAGTGTCTCCCTGTCCATGGCAGCTATGACATTTGATGTGTCCGTGCTGGAGGAATTTATTCCCCTTACCAATGGACTTACAGCAGTAATCGCAAGTGACGAGGAAATTCTCAATCCAGTCATGCTTGGGGATTTAATTCTGAAAAAAGGTGTGGATATCATGACCACCACGCCTACCTATCTGTCTAATATGATTGATCTGCCCCAGCTTCGGGAAGCTGCTTCCAGAATTAAAGTGTTTGATGTGGGTGCAGAAGCCTTTCCTCCGGCTCTCTATGATAAGATCCGCACTGTAAATCCAGATGCTTATATTATGAATGGCTATGGACCTACAGAAACCACTATAAGCTGTACCATGAAAGTGATCGCTGACAGCAAAAACATCACCATCGGCGCGCCAAATGGTAATGTTCAGGTTTATGTGGTTGACAAAGAAAATAAAATCCTTCCAGATGGAGAAACAGGAGAGCTTGTAGTTGCCGGTCTTGGAGTAGGCAGGGGCTATATCAATCTGCCGGAGAAAACAGCGGAGGTTTTTATATCCCTGAATGGAGAAAGAGCATACAAAACCGGCGACCTTGCGAAGATTACCCCGGAAGGTGAAATTGAATTTTTCGGAAGAATTGATAACCAGATCAAACTTCGCGGACTTAGAATTGAGCTGGGAGAAATTGAAGAAGTCGTAAACAGCTATGAGGGAATTATTACCAGTATTACAGTACCGGTAGATAATAAATATCTCTGCTGTTATTTTATTGCAGACCGGGAAATCAGTTCCGAAGCTCTTAGCGACTATGCGTCAGAATCCCTGGCACATTATATGGTTCCGGACGTTTTTATCCAGCTGGAAAAAATGCCGCTGACCCAGAATGGAAAAATTGACAAAAAGGCATTGCCAAAACCGGTAGCACAGCCTAAGAACCTGAAAGAGCCGGAAACACCAATGCAGAAAAAAATATTTGAAATTGTTTCCAAAGTCGTAGAAAACGATTATTTTGGAATCGACACAAGTTTTTATAAAGCAGGTCTTTCTTCCATAAGTGCGATGAAGCTTTGCGTCCTGATTTCAGATGAGTTTGGAGTTACCGTAAAAACAAGCGATATCCATGAAAACAATACAGTTGAAAAACTGGAAAAATATGTAATGCTTGCTCCAAAAATCAGAACCTATGAAAAGCGGGAGGTTTATCCTCTTACCGGTTCCCAGAAGGGAATTTTTGCAGAATGCAGTAAAAATCTGCAAAGTACCGTTTACAACATTCCCTTCCTTTTTGAACTGGATCCTGCTGTTGATATACAGAAATTATCGGATGCAGTTGCAAAAATGGTGAGTGCCCATTCTTATCTGCTTACACAGGTATATCTTGATGATAAGGGCGAAATGGTGCAGCGCCCATGTAACGATACATTTATGCCAGAAGTGATTGAAACCACAAATGCAAAATTTGAACATTTGAAAGAGGAGCTGGTTCGTCCGTTTAAACTGGAAAAAGGACGTCTGTTCCGGGCAGAAATTTATCTTACAGAAGACCGGAAATATCTCTTTACAGATTTCCACCATATTGTTGCAGACGGCAATTCCTATGATATTATTTTTGCCGATATCAACAAAGCTTATATGGGCGAAAAACTGGAAAAAGAATCTTACACCGGATTTGATGCTGCCCTTGATGAAGAACAGCAGATGAAAGAGGGCAAATACAAAAAAGCTGAAAAATATTATGACAGTATTTTTGAAGGAATTGAGACAGAATCACTGCCTCTTCCTGATCTGGCAGGCAAACTTCCTAAGAAAGGATATCTGGAAAGACCGATGAACATCGGGGAAGAAAAAATTCTTTCCTGCTGCGAAAAACTGGGAGTGACACCAAATATTCTGTTTACAGGATTGTTTGGTATCCTTCTTACCAGATATTCCAATTCAGAGGACAGTCTTTTCTCCACAATCTATAATGGAAGAAACGACTCAAGACTGGAAAATACAGTCTGCATGCTGGTAAAAACCCTTCCTGTTTACTGTAAATTTGACAAAGATACTACCATCCAGGCCTATATGACAGCTTTGTCAGAGCAGCTTTTATCCTCAATGGCAAATGATATTTTCCCATTTTCTGACATCTGTGCAAAATATGGATTCAGTTCTGATCTTGTTTTTGCATACCAGGCAGAACTTAGTGACGATTATCCAATTGGAGATACTGTTGCAAAAGGTCATGACCTTTCCCTGGATATGGCGAAGATGCCTCTGCTTATCCAGGTAAGAGAGTACGATCATACATATGTACTTACTGCAGAATATCGCAGTGACATGTACAGCCAGGCTTTTATTGATGGAATACTGGATGCCTATGAAGCAGCAATGGGCTCCATGCTGAAAACAAAATATGTTTCCGAAATTTCTGTTATTTCCCAGGATGGAGTAAATAAAATTGCAGAATTTAACCACACAGAAGCAGAGTATGACAGAAGCAAAACTATTTCTGATATGTTTGATGAGCTGGTACAGAAAGTTCCGGATCATACAGCTGTGGTATTTAAAGATAAAAAATATACGTATAAAGAACTGGATGAAATCAGCGACAGGCTTGGAAAGTATATAGCATCCCAGGGAATCGGCAAAGAAGATGTGGTATCTATCCTGATTCCACGCTGTGAATATATGACAATTGCACCAATGGGTGTTATCAAAGCCGGAGCAGCATATCAGCCCCTTGATCCCACCTATCCAAAAGATCGCCTTATGTACATGCTGGGTGATTCCGCAGCCAGACTTCTCATTGCTGACAGAGAACTTTTACCGCTGGTAGACGGATATGAAGGACCGGTTTTATTTACAGATGAGATCCTTAAACTGGAAAATACAGACGCAAAACTTACAAAACCAGATTTACACGACCTGTTTATTTTGCTGTATACATCAGGCTCAACAGGCATCCCAAAAGGTTGTATGCTTGAATACGGAAATATTACTGCATTCTGCCGCTGGTACAAAAAATATTACGATATCGATTTCGATTCAAAAGTAGCAGCTTACGCATCATTTGGCTTTGATGCTTCTATGATGGATATTTACGGTGCACTTGCAAATGGTGCCCAGCTTCATATTATCCCGGAAGAAATCCGCCTGGATTTCATCGGACTTCAACGTTACTTTGAAGAAAATGGAATTACCCACTCCTTCATGACAACACAGGTTGGAAGACAGTTTGCTCTTGAAATGGACTGCAAGAGCCTGAAATATCTTTCTGTAGGTGGAGAGAAGCTTGTTCCTCTTGATCCGCCAAAGGGCTATAAATTTTTTAATGCATATGGTCCCACAGAGTGTACGATTTTTACAACAGTATTCCAGGTTGACAAATATTATTCCAACATTCCAATAGGAAAAGCACTTGATAATATCAAGCTTTATATTACGGATAAATTTGGTCATATGCTTCCATACGGTGCCTGCGGTGAACTGATGATATCCGGCTGGCAGGTTTCAAGGGGATACCTGAATAAGCCTGAAAAAACAGCTGAAGTTTATACAAAAAATATTTATGACGATACCAAAGGCTATGAAGTGCTGTATCATTCCGGTGATGTTGCAAGATATCTTCCAGATGGAAATATCCAGATCATTGGAAGAAAAGATACTCAGGTTAAGATCCGGGGCTTTCGAATTGAGCTTTCCGAAGTGGAAGAGGTGATAAGAAGATACGAAGGCATAAAGGATGCCACGGTAGTTGCTTTTGATGATCCAAATGGAGGAAAATATATTGCTGCATATGTTGTCTCTGACAGCCAGATTGATATTAATGGATTAAATGATTTCATTAAAGAGACAAAACCAGCCTATATGGTGCCTGCCGTTACCATGCAGATTGATAAAATTCCGCTGAACCAGAATCAGAAGGTGAACAAAAAAGCCCTTCCTCTGCCAGAGAGAAAAATTGAAGAAATCATTAAACCGGAAAATGAAACTCAGCAGAAATTATTTGACTGTATTGCAGAAGTACTTGGCCATACAGAATTTGGCATTACCACGGATATTTATGAGGCAGGTTTAACTTCTATCAGTGTCATCAAACTGAATATTCTTATTTCAAAAACTTTTGACATTGTCATAAAAACATTTGACATTAAGAATCATCCTACCATTCAGATGCTGGAAGGCTTTGTTAAAACTGCAGGAAAAGAGAAGACAAGAGAAATTCAGGAAACGTATCCTCTTACCAATACACAGGAGGGAATTTTTATTGAATGCACTGCAAATATGGGATCCACTATTTACAACATTCCATACCTTCTGAAACTTGATAAAAAAGTAGATCTGGACAGACTGGCTAAGGTAATTGACAGCACAGTAGAAGCACATCCTTATCTGAAAACCCGTCTCTTTATGAGTGATGAGGGCGAGGTTCTTCAGAAGCGTGACGATACTTTAAGCTATAAAACACAGATCATAAACGGAATGAACAAAGAAACTCTGGTTCGCCCATATATGCTGTTTAATGAACAGCTTTTCAGATTTGAACTTTACAGAACCTGTGATGGTAATTACCTGTTCCTTGACATTCATCATATTATTGCTGACGGTACCTCTCTTGGTATTATCATTAATGATATTAACAGGGCTTACAGTGGAGAAAAGCTGGAAACAGAAAAATATACCTCCTATGATCTTGCCCTTGATAACAAAGATGCACTGGCAGGCGATGCCTATAAAAATGCAGAGAACTATTATAAATCTGTTTTTGAAAAAACTGGTGGAAGTATTAATTTCTATCCGGATAAAAGCGGAGCCCTTCCAACAGCAGAGCTTTATCATCGGGAAACCAGTGAATTTTCTGTACAGGATGTAAAAGATTTCTGTAAGAAACAAGGAATTACTGAGAATGTATTTTTCATTTCTGCTTTTGGTATTACACTTGGAAAATACAATTTCAGGAAAGACGCTGTGTTTACCACTATTTATCACGGCCGAAATGATTCCAGACTTTCTGAAACAGTGGGTATGCTGGTAAAGACACTTCCTGTTTACTGTGATTTTTCCGGAAATGCAAAAGACTGTCTGGCTGGTGTTCAGCAGCAGCTGATCGATTCCATGAACAATGATATTTATCCGTTCTCACAGATCAGCCATGAATTTAACATCAAGGCAGATGCCATGGTTATCTATCAGGGTGACAATTTTGCATTTGATAACATCGGCGGGGAATATGCCCAGGAAGAACCGGTTCAGTTAAATATGGCCAAAGCGCCTGTTTCAATCAGTATTTCAATTGAAAGAAATAAATTTGTCTTTGAAATTGAATACAGAGGCGATATGTACAAAGAGGAAACCATAAAATATCTTGCTGACAACCTTGAAATTGCCGCAGATGGAATCCTGAGAGGAAGTGATCCTTCCGATATACGCCTTCTGTTTGAAGAAGAGACGAAGATGGAAGATGATTCCTCCCATGTAGGAAAAACTTTTGTAGACCTGTTCAGGGAAGCGGTTCAGAAATATCCAGACAGACCGGCTGTAAGAGATGGAATGGGCGAGATCACCTACAAAGAGCTTGATAAACTGTCGGATTATGTTGCACAGAAACTTACTGAAAATGGATTTGGAAGAGAAAAAGCTGCCGGTATTCTGTGCGGAAGAACCAAGGAATTTGCCATAGGATATGTGGGTGTTATGAAAGCCGGTGGAGCTTATGTGCCTCTGGATCCGGAATATCCCCAGAGTCGAATTGAGTATATGTTAAAAGATTCCGGAGCGGAAAATCTGCTTGTAATAAACAGATACCGCAGTCTGGCAGGCTTCTATGACAAAAATATTATCAGCCTTGATAATGTGGCTGCCCAGGCAGAAAACTTTGAACTTTCTGTAGAACTTACACCTCCTGCTCCGGAAAACCTTGCGTATATGATTTATACCTCCGGTTCCACTGGAAAACCAAAAGGTGTTATGCTGGAACAGAGAAACCTGATGAATCTGATCGAGTATATCTGCCAGACAAGAAAACTTACGCCAGATGATATTGTTGCAGAGTTTGCAAGTTTTTGTTTTGATGCATCTGTAATAGATCTGTTTGCTCCGCTTACAGCTGGATCTGTACTGTACATTTTGCCGGAAGGCATACGAAAAGATGCGGTTGCAGTTGGAAAATTCATAAAAGATGCAAACATTACCACTGCAACATTCCCTACACAGATGGGTGAGCTGGTTGCAGAGCTGCTTGAGGATGCCCCAAGTCTTAAATTTGTCACACTTGGCGGTGAGAAGTTTAAGTATTACAGGGAGAGGACCTATCAGATGATCAACGGTTATGGTCCAACGGAAAATACAGTATCCTCCACAGAATTCTGGGTTGACAAGCAGTATGACAACATACCGATTGGAAAATCACAGCGAAATGTCCGCAGCTATATTGTGGATGAAAATCTGAACAGACTTCCGGTTGGGGCATCTGGTGAGCTTTGCCATTCCGGCCGGCAGATTGCAAGAGGATACCATAATCTTCCTGAAAAAACTGCCTCTGTATTTGTTGAAAATCCTTTCTCTGTATGCGAAGAGGACAAACGTCTTTACAGAACCGGTGATATGGTCCGCATGAAAGGTGACGGAAACATTGAGTATATCGGCAGAATTGACTCTCAGGTGAAGATAAGAGGATATCGCGTTGAGCTTGGTGAGATTGAGGGCGCCATTTTGAAACATGAGCTTGTTCGCAGTGCTGCTGTTGCAGTGATTGAAAAAGGCGGAAATAAGTATATCACTGCTTATTATACAGGAGAAACCATCCCGGACGATCAGCTTAAGACTTTCCTTGAACCTCTTATTCCTGATTATATGATGCCTTCCTTCTTCGTCCATATTGAAGAATTGCCTATTACTCCAGGCGGTAAAGTTGATAAAAAAGCCCTTCCATTACCGGAGATAACAACTGCAGCCAGCGCTGCCTATGTAGAACCGGTTACGGCTGCTCAGAGAGCGCTTTGTGAAATATTTGAAAAAGCACTTGGCACTGAAAAAGTGGGAATCGAGGATAACTTCTTTGAACTTGGCGGATCCTCACTTACAGCTTCAAAGGTTGCCGTTATGTGCCTGTCAAAGAATATTTCCATTGTATATGCAGACATTTTCAAATATCCTACTGTACGGGAACTCGCCGCAATTGTTGACAACAGTGAGGCATTTGAAAAACCGCAAAGTGATAACGAATTTGCAGATTATAATTATAACCGGATTCAAAGCGTGATCAGTGGAAACGTGGAAGAAAATGCAGGCCAGGTAACAAAAGAACAGTTAGGCGATATTATGCTCACCGGTGCAACCGGTTTCCTTGGAATCCATATTCTGAAGGCATACCTGGACAACTATGATGGAAAAGTTTACTGTCTGGTACGCAAAGGCAAATATGAATCCATGGAGAAACGAATGATGCATATGTTAATGTATTATTTTGACAATCCATGCGAGGAACTGTTTAAGGATCGTATCATCTGTGTAGACGGTGACATTACCTCAAAAGAACAGGTGGAAAAATTCTCAGATTATAAATTCCATACCCTCATCAACTGTGCTGCCTGCGTAAAACATTTTGCAGCAGGTGATGTACTTGAAAAGATAAATGTACAGGGTGTGGAAAATCTTATTGAATTTTGTAAAAATAACGGCCGCAGACTGATCCAGATTTCCACAGTTTCCGTCGCAGGAGAAGGCTCCGATGGAAATCCGCCAATGTCCAGAGTTTTCTGTGAAAATGATCTGTATATTGGCCAGAATATTACAAATGAATACATCCGTACCAAATTCCTTGCAGAAAGAGCTGTACTGGAAGCTGTTTCAAACGGACTTGACGGAAAAGTCATCCGTGTTGGAAATCTGATGAGCAGAAATTCTGACGGTGAATTCCAGATTAACTTTATTACAAATGGATTTTTACGCAGTCTTAGAGGTTATCAGGCAGTTGGAAAATTCCCAATTGGCGGCATGCATGAGGTTACAGAATTTTCACCAATTGATTCCACCGCACTTGCAGTTTTAAGACTTGTACAGACAGACAGAAGATTTACTGTATTCCATGCCTGCAACAGCCACCATATCTACATGGCAGACCTGATTTATGCAATGCGTAATCATGGATTTAAGATTGATATTGTAGAAGATGATGAATTTGAGGAAGCTGTAAAGGAATTTGCCAAGGACAGTAAAGACTCCGATGTTGTTTCCGGACTTATTGCGTATACTTCCCATAATGAAAATGAGATTTATACCCTGGACTACAGCAACCGGTTTACTGCACAGGTTCTTTACCGGCTGGATTATAAATGGCCTGTTACAGATGACAGATATCTGGAAAGTGCAATAGAAGCGCTTGACAGACTTGCATTTTTTGATTAACCTTAGAAAAAAAGAATAGAGAGGAACTTATAATGGAAATTGTAAGCAAAATAGAGGGAAATAAAGCAACTATGGAAATCAGCGGATGGCTTGACACACAGACAGCACCCCAGCTGGAAAAAGAGCTTTCAGGTCTTGATGATTCGATCACCAGTCTTGTATTTGACTTTTCAAAACTTGAGTATATCTCTTCAGCAGGACTTCGTCTGGTAATTGTTGCATACAAAAAAATAGCGGACAAAGATGGTTTCAAAATTATAAATGTTTCCGATGAAGTATATGATGTTTTCAGCCTTACCGGATTTGATCAGAAAATCAATATTGAAAAAGCAAAATGAAAAATTTCACAGAAAAAACAGAACAGCAATATCTGGAGCTATCCTGTAATTTAGAGGAACTTGAAAAAATAAAAGAGTGCATTTTCTGCCTTCCGGTTGATATGGGAATGAAAAAGAAAATTTATCTGGTATGCGATGAAATATTTTCCAATATTGTCAATTATTCCGGAGCAGACCGGGTACAGTTTGGCTGTAATAAGAATGTAGACAAAGTGAATGCTGTTTTTATAGACAATGGAAAGCCTTTTAATCCTCTTGAAAGCAAAAGTGAAAAAGATTTTGAAGATTTTGACACAGGAGGAATGGGAATTATGCTTGTAAAAGAAGTGTGTTCCAATGTCAGTTACAGCAATCCGGATGGAAAAAATGTTCTCACACTGGAATTTACAGATCGTGTAAATGATGGAAATATATAGAATTAATATTAAAAATTTTGAGGATCCTCTGGAAAATCAAAGACTTCTTGAACTGGTTGGTCCCAGACGAAGAAATAAGGTCATCAGGTATTATCTGCCTGATGACCGAAAAAGAAGTCTTGGTGCAGGCATTATAATCCAGAAAATCCTGACCGAACACGGATTTTCAGAAGACAGTCTGAAGTACTCTGAAAATGAAAAACCTTTTGCAGACAATCTTTTTTTTAATATATCACATGCAGGAGATTATGTTATGGGGGTATTGTCCGACTGTGAAGTGGGATGCGATATTGAAAGAGTTGTTCCTGCACCCTTTGAAATCGCAGAACATTATTTTTGCCCGGCAGAACTTGAATACATAAAATCTGCAAAAGAGAAAGACAAAGCTTTTTTTACACTTTGGACATTAAAAGAAAGCTACATGAAAATGACAGGTCAGGGAATGAGTCTTTCTCTTGATTCCTTTGAGATTATCCAGACGACAAACGGATTTACACTTGGGAATCTTTCCCAAAAGCACTGTGTTTTTAAAACAGTAGAATTTGAAGATTATGTTTTTTCAATCTGTAATGAAAATGATTTTACTTTAACCCGGACTCATTTGTATGATTTATTGTGAAAGTTTAGCAGAAATAAAGCTTCTGGCTTTCATAAATGAAATGAGTTCAGAAAGGTGATAAATATGTTTTCTTTAACGGACAAAGAAGTGAATGTAGGGCGTCAGAGAGAACTTGACCTGGTAAAAGGCTTTCTGATGATCATGATTGTGTTCATACATTCTTTTCAGACGATAGCAGGTGAGGCGGCTGCAGACTCCGGTGTACATAAAATCATGTTTGCACTGTTTATGCCCACCGGAGCCTGTCTGTATCTGTTTACTATGGGATTTGGAAGTGTATTTACACGCCACTCCCAGCCAAAAGACATGGTTAAAAATGGCGTAAGGTTACTGTTATATCAGGTACTAAGTAATTTATGCTATGGAGCAGTAATGACAGTCAGTTTTTACATAAGAAATCTGATTACAGGTGAAGTGCCAGGAAGCAGAGAATTATATAATGGGAATCTGTACTCCATGCTTACATTTGTAAATATCTTTTTTATTTCCGGTATGTGCTATCTTGTACTTGCAATATACAGGAAATTAAATGTAGGATTAAGCGGATATGTTATAAGTGCAGTCATAGTAGGACTGGTATCCCCATTTGCCAAGCTGATCATTACTGACAATCAGGCACTTAACTGGATTCTGGACATGACTTTTGGCAGTAAAGGAGAAACAAGTTTCTGCTTTTTCCCATATTTATGTTATGTATTTTTAGGCTGTGTTTTTGGAAAAGTGATCAGAAGAATACCTGAAAATGAAAAAGGAAATTTCTACAAAAAGAGCGGAACAATCTGTGGCATTATAGCGGCAGTATGGTTTATAAGCTGCATAGTACTGCATCCCGGCGTTGATGGATTCTTCAATTATATGCTCGAACAATACAGAGTTCCAGGCCTTATAAAGGTGATCGGAAGTTTCTGCATGATCATACTGGTATTTGCACTTGCATTTTGGATCATGCCAGTTATAGAAAAATGGAAGTTCGGATACAATAAACTTTGCTTTTATTCCAGACAGATCTCCAAGTTATATGCAGTGCATATCGGTGTCTATTGGGTAATCGGCGGTCTTGCTGCCTTTTACGAATTTAATGTGGCAGAATGTCTGATATGGGCAGTAATCGTGCTGATCGCAACCGATTTACTTGTACAGGGATATCTTAAGTTAAATAAATCCTCAGGAAAATAAATGGCATCTGGGGGATTCCCGGATGCAAATTTTTAAACAAAGGAAATATATAAAATATGACTGAAAAAAAGGAAAAACATTTGGGAACCAGTCTGACAATTACCAGCATTATTTTTGCTTTGTGCATATGTATTGTAATGGGCAGCATTGGTTTTGCAATTTATTCCAGAAGTACAAAGAAGCAGTATCAAAAATATTTATCCGGTATTCTTAATATTACCGCCGCTCATCTGGACGGTGATGATATTGAAGAATGCATCAATACACAGACTGTGTCTTCAGCGTATGAGGACAGCCAGGTTTTTATGAATCAGGTTCGGGATAATTATGATATTGAATATGTGTATCTGGTGAAGCCCCTGAAAAAAGAGGGCACGGATACTATGATGTATGTAATGGCCGGTGTAAGTAAAGAGGAATTAAATGATTCCGATAATGTCCATCTTGGAAAACTTACGGGATCAGAATATGATGCGAAAGTGACAGAATATTATATTTCCGCCATGTCTGATGATGGCATTACATACTATGAGAACAAAACCACTTTTGGATATATGTACAGTGGACTTATGGCCATAAAAAACAGTGCCGGGGAACCGGTAGCAGTACTGGCAGTGGATACCTCCATGAGAGATATGGAAGGTGTATTTCTGGAATACGCAAGAAGTATTGCGATTGCCGGTATCCTGAATGCCCTGGTTTTCTTTGTTATGTTATATTTATGGATACGAAACAAAGTAATCCAGCCTATCAAAAAACTGGATGCATCTGCAAATGCGTTTGTCAAGAGTAGTCATAAGGGATTACAGCCGGAGGAATTGAATTTTATTGATCCTGAAATTCATTCTGAAGATGAAATGCAGACTTTGTCAGATTCTTTAATGACATTATCCAATGATATCAAAAAATATATGGGCAGTCTGCTAAGTGAGACAAAAGAAAAAGAACGAATTGAATCGGAATTAAGCATTGCAACACATATCCAGGCAAGCATGCTGCCGTGTATTTTCCCTCCATTTCCGGATGTACCGGAGTTTGATATTTATGCAAGCATGTCTCCGGCAAAAGAGGTAGGCGGTGACTTTTATGATTTCTTTATGATCGATAAAAATCATCTGGCTGTTGTTATGGCAGATGTTTCCGGCAAAGGAGTACCGGCTGCTTTGTTTATGGTGATCGGAAAAACACTGATTAAAGATTATTCCGGATTCGAAACTTCATTAGGCGATGTGTTTGCTAAAGTAAATGATCTTCTGTGTGAATCCAACCAGGAAGGGTTATTTATTACAGCTTTTGAGGGAGTTCTGGATCTTCGGACAGGAGAAATGGAATATGTAAATGCAGGTCATGAAAAACCAATCATTTACCATAAAGAAGAACAGACTTGGGAAGTTTATCCAACCCCATCCGCTTTTGTACTAGCAGGATTAGAAGGAACGAACTATCGTTCTGGAAAGATAAACTTAAAGAAAGGTGATAAATTATTCCTTTACACAGATGGTATTCCGGAGGCTGTCAATTCATCAAAGGAACAATATGGAATGGACAGACTGCAGAAGATATTAAAGATAAATGAACATGAAGATCTGAACACGCTGATTGGCAATGTACGGACAGATGTAGATGCCTTTACAAATGGTGCCCAGCAGTTTGATGATATTACTATGTTATGTATGGAGTATAAAGAAAACAAATGATTACAACTTTAAAAGATTTGCTGTCCAGAGAGGATACACAAATTGAAGAAACCCCATATTGTAAAGAACAAAAGGAAATGCTTGATTTTTCTATTGTTTCAGGGGATTTCTATGAAATAAAATATAACCGCCTGGGAGAGAAGAAGCTCCGGTTTAAAAATACGGTAAATATATCTGATTTTGAGGGAATCAAAAAAAAGGTTCCCGCTTTGTCACAGGCAGAGTTTCCGGATAAAGAGCAAACGCCGTATTTTACTGCAAATTTGGGAAAACTACAGGAAGCATTAAATGCTGGCCGAAAGGTTGCCGTCGAGGGTGGCCCCTGCCTGTTTGGTGCACATGAAGTAGATGTAGAGATCCTGTTGAAAAATGGAACTACCTGTTTTTTTGATTACTGCACAGGAAAAAGATATGGGGAAAGCGGGAAATATTCCGAAGAAAGTATGGAGAACTTTATTAAAATCCATATTGAGGATATTGACAGCATTCTTTTTCATGACAAAAAAAGAGGACTTACTCACCAGGAATATGACAGTATTCTTTACGTTTTTGAAGCAGCAGAAGCACTGCATGCACCTGCTGTGATTCCCTTGCCGGATATGTCTTATATCAAGTATCTTTCAGCGGTTCTTAAGGATTTCGCAGAAGAGAAAAGAGAACAGATACTAAAGGATTTTCGAAAAGTATCCTGGCGGATCAGTGATCTTTATATTGATTTGATTTATTCTCTGGAAGAACACTATCCAGATGTTACCTGCCTAATTGTTCATGAAAGAGATGTGGAATTATGCAGGCGTTTCTTTGAAGAACGTACCCCGTATATAGAGAGAAATAAAATACTCCGTACCATTACTGCCATGGAACAGAGACTGGAATCTGTAAAAGATTATATTTCCATGCCTGCACTGCCTTTTTATCTGCTGGGAATCAGAGATATTCTGGAAATTGATAGTGTAGACGAAACAGATTCTTTCCGCAAATGTGGAAACGCACACAAAGGAACCATCAATTTAAGCTGCATTTTGTATCCGGAAAAATTAAGTGCAGACGGAAAAAATACTGTTTATCATGCAAAGCAGGAGTTTAAAGACTATTTATGAAAGGCAAAAAAAACAACAGAAGAAAAATATTCATTTTTCTCATTATGATACTGGTGGGATTTGTTTATCTGCATTTTAATGGATTTTCTTATCCCGGAAATATTAACATCAGCCAGGCATATTCCTTAAAAGAAGGAGCAGATGGCAGACGGTATCTTCTGGATGAAGGACATGAACGGTTATTATGTATAGATAAACAGAACAACGTTTTATATTCTATAGAAAATCCACAGGATACCAACAAAAGAACATTGTATATTGATGACTTTTGTGTAGATAAATCCGGGAATCTTTATCTTCAGACCAGTCTTTGGGATGGCATGCATGTATCCGAAGAGGTGATTTTAAGTTATGACTCAAATGGAAAACAAAAAGAAGTGATCCGGCAGTGGGACTACAGTTCAGACTGGGTTTACAAGCACAAAATTTATGGTCTTTCCCTGTATCAGGATAAGCTGCAGTATGTGATTCTAAACGAAAATCAGATAGAACTGACAGTAGATAAAGAAGTAGAAATTACTTATCCAGAGGCCGACACCAGAATCAGTGACTGTGTTCTTATTGAAAATAAGCTTTACATACTTGACAAGAACGGAAAGATTTTTGAAAAAGAGGATATTTATTCTACAGAAGAGCTCAGGGAAGTTTTTGATGTAAATAAATCCGAATTTTCTAATGGAATTCCCTATAAGTTAAGTATTTCCCAGAATGGAAACTTATTTTATACAGATATCCGTAACCGCATGGTTATGATGCTGAATACAGATGATTCCATTCCTGTTCCGGTTGTGGAAAATACAGATACCTTAACGGTATGGACAATGGAATCAGACAAAGGTGAGGATCTTATTTTTTCAGCAGAATCCGAATCCGGACAAATATGGCAGATAGATGGAACCCTTCAAAGCGAAATAAAAGATCTTCATGTTGATGGAATAAAAATTGCGCTGTGGGGAATTTCAGTCTTTTTGGTTCTGGCAGGTGTTGCGGGAATTATTGTGCCTGTTCTTCTTTTGCTGAAAACATGTAGTGGGGTATTGTCAAGTGTTAAACGCCTGGGCCTTCTTATAGGCGCAATGTTACTGCTGGTAGCAGCAACGGTATCTGCCATGCTGATCAGGGAATTTCGCAACAATTACCGGCAAAAAGTAGAAGAGCAAATTGAAATTGCGGCCTATATGGAAGCAGAACAGATAAAGAATGAAGATATCAGCTCAATCAGAACGGCTGCTGATTATGATGGCACAGCATACAAAAGCATCAGCCGTATCATGAGTGAAACCATGCCTACAGATATTGAATTTTACCAGAGTATTTACTGTAATATTCTGATTATGGATGAACAGAAAAATGCCTTTGCAGTAGCATATCTGGATCAGTCCATCGGAGATTATTATCCTCTGGATGAAACGGAAACAGAAGAAGTACAACAGGTATATGAAACCGGAAATGCTCTCTGGAATAAGGGAAAAGAAGATATCAGCGGCAATTACATTTATATAAAAGTCCCGGTGAAAGACCAGGATGGTAATGTAACAGGTGTGGTTGCTGTAGGAACTGAACTGATCGTGTTAGATCAGATCCTGGCTGATATTATAAAAAATATTCTGTCAGTACTGCTTATTCTTATATTACTGTTTTGTATCTTTTTTGAGGAAGTGCTTTCTTTTCTGGAAGAGGGAAGAAAATACCAGAAAGCAGAAAAAGAAACCAAAAAGGCTTCTCCCTGTCATTTGATGAGGCTTATCATTTTTGGAGTATTTGTTGCCTATAATATGACCGCCTCCTTTCTTCCGGTATACCTTATGCGTTATGTACAGAATGCACATTTTGCCAATACAGAACTGGCAGCCTCTTTACCTGTTACCTTAAATATATTTGTAATAGGGGCAACTTCCCTGATATGTCAGAAATTAACTGTGAAGCTGGGAATTCGAAAGCTTGCCGTTCTTAGCGGAATCTGTTCCTTTGCCGGAAATGCCATGCTCTTTATTGCGCCTTCTTATATAGCAATCGTAGCAGGACTGATTCTGGATGGTGTTGGTGTTGGATTCATGACCAATGCAGTCTACATTTTAATCAGCCAAATTGCAGATTATGAGAACAGGATGGAGGGGCTGGCTGTATATAACAGTACATATCTTGCAGGAATCAATTTTGGTGTTATGCTGGGCAGCCTTCTGGCTGTACAGTTTGGACAGCGTATTGTTTTTGTATTTGTCTGTACGGTATGGGTTGTTCTTGTTGGAATTATTATGAGTATTGGCCATGCATTGGAACATGGTGATGCGAAAGAGAAAAACAAAGGAGATTCCGAAACAGAAGAAAGAGTAAAAGAAAATGTAAACGTAAAAAAAGGAGCCCCCAAAAAAGGCATAAAAAAATTTTTGTCCGACAAAGCAGTAAGCAGCTTTTTCATTTTGATTCAGAATCCATATATCATATTTGGCAGTTTTGTATTTTATTATGTACCGCTGTTTTGTGACCAGCAGGGATTTTCAGAGCTGGCATCTACACTGTTACTGCTTTTATATGCGGAAATTCCGGTATTTATGGGAAACTGGACAACAAAGTGGATGATAGAAAAACTGAAATACCATTCCATGTACCTGGCCTGCGGCATAAATGTTCTGGCACTACTGGTATTTGTCTGTTATCCGAAACTGCCGGGAATGATACTTGCCCTGATTCTTATGGGAGTGGGAGCCTGCTTTGGAAAAACAGTTCAGCAGATGTATTTTCTGGATCTGGAGTCTGTAAAAGAATACGGAGAAGATAAATCCATAGGTATTTACAACTTTACAGAGAATATCGGAGAATCCTTAGGACCTGTTGTTTTCGGACAATTAATGTTTATTTCTCCACTGATAAAGGGAGTTCTGCCATTTTGTATGGCAGTGACAGGTATGGGTGGAATTTATTACCTGATTAACAGAAAAAAGGAAAAAGAAAACATATAAATCACAATATCTTTTGAAATTTGCTTGGACTCATTCCTGTAATTTTTTTGTTTAAATAGATGGCTCTGTTTTATCAGAAGATAATTCTGGAAGAATATCGGTATCTTGGAACATGGCAAAAAATTGCTTTGTACAATTCGTAGAGTTCGCTGATTTGCCTGAAGCTGTATGTGTTCTTTCTGGACAGCAGCTAATTCGTTTTCAAGTTTCTGGATCTGTTTTTGTAATTTTTCCTGTGATGGTAGCTTTTGGATTCCGAGATCAGATAATTCCCGGAGAGTGGAATCATGGAGCTGGTATTCTGCCAGATGTTGCTTCTGATATGCTTTTTTGAAGATGTTCTATTATCGTGGATTGAAAGAATGGAACAATGAAAAAGGCTATCTGACAGATACCTGTCTGACCGCACAGGATAAGTATAAGGCGTATCTGGATTATTTTAGAATTGTATATTAATCGTGATTCAAAGTGAAAAATTTGCGCTTTGAGAAAATATAATGATATACATTTTAAAGACGAGAGTAAATACATGTTCTATAAAATGATAGAAAATGGTCTACCATCATTAAGGCAGGAGGCGGTGATGACGGACTGTACAAAGACAGCAGATTTGAGGACAATTACAGAAAATTTCGTGTTTGTAACCGAAATAAGTGGAACAATTGGCCCTTTGATAATGTTGATAAGATACATGATGATAACATAGTAAATTTGTATGCATTTTATGTTTTGGAGATTGCATTACGAATAGCTGTGTTAGAGGTGATTGGAGTAAATGTTTCTGACGATGTTAAAAACTATGTAATGGATGAGCACTTAGATTGGATAAAGTTAGAAAAGCATCTTGATGAAGATTGTGTACTTCCTATGAATGTTTTTCGACAGATGATTGAGAAACTTCAAAATCCGACTTGAATTTACGACACTTTTACGACAAATGAAGTCAAGCTATGATAAATATGTTGTGAAAGAGGTTAAATACGATTAAAGAAAGAATTACGAAAAATGGAATTGATTATGTATTGGTTGGGGATTATTACATACTGGATTTGAAGTTACTGGAGGAAGAACGTCCTATTGGAAAGTATGGGCGTATGCATCGAGAGTATTTAAGGGAGAATAATCCAATATTGTTTAATGATTTGGTGCTGAGCTGCCAGCTCTGGACTTACCTTACAGACATAAACGAGCAGGCTCAGGCGAGATTACAGACCATCATCGGTCAGATGCAAAAAGCTGAGTCTGTAACTGAGAAAATGAAAGCGGATAATCAGTGTGAATGGATTCAGAGAATGGGCAGTATCCATAATCGTGCAGAGGAAATTGTGTTGAACGAATTGATTTATAGATAATTGACAATGCAGTACATACCTGTTACACTTCGTGTAAAAAGGTATGTACTGCAAGAAATAGTGGGAGCTTGTATTCTTTTTTGAAAAAGGAATCTTGACAGTCGCAATAAAAGTTGTATAATGATAATAACAGAACCCACCACGCCTCTGATTTTCATGCGCAACCCGGTGGGGCTTTTTATTTATGGGGTGTTTTATGTATCAATATCCAAAACAAATATTAACAATAGCACAGCAGGTACAATCATATATTGATGCAGGAATGGTAATTACTTCTCGTGAGGATGTAGAAAAGGCATTAAAGGCAGTTGGGTTTTATCGTTTGCGCGGATACTCATTTCAATTATATGATAATGCTACAAATTATGGACCGGACAGAAGGCTCCACTGGATGTGATGCGAAA
>UMAG01001882.1_pt1 | contig 91929 bp, 76 predicted proteins | sample 1963651 | NCBI WGS metagenome assembly UMAG01 (sample SAMEA4835910, study PRJEB28245) | human gut metagenome | biome: gut microbiome; material: fecal sample | place: Denmark | collected 2008 | reverse complement strand
AACTCTTTCCACACAACAACTGTTGTAGATAGCATAACCTAAACAACAACTTAATTATGGAATGGATTATTAATCAACTAAGGGTACATCCTGAACTTGCTATTTTCCTTACGCTTTTTGCCGGATTCTGGCTCGGCAGACTCAAAATAGGAAAATTTTCCTTGGGGACAGTCACCAGCGTTCTTCTGGTAGGAGTATTGGTCGGACAACTGAATATCACTGTAGATGGTCCGATGAAAGCCGTGTTCTTTCTGCTTTTCTTATTTGCCGTTGGCTATAAGGTGGGTCCGCAGTTTTTCCGCGGATTGAAGAAAGACGGTCTGCCACAAGTAGGATTTGCCGTATTGATGTGTATTGTCAGTCTGGTAGCCCCGTGGATATTGGCCAAAATCATGGGATATCATGTAGGAGAAGCTGCCGGACTGTTGGCAGGCTCACAAACAATATCCGCCGTTATCGGCGTGGCAAGCGATACGATCAACCAGCTGGGAATCAGCGATGCACAGAAAGCCACGTTCATCAATGCAATTCCGGTAGCTTATGCCGTAACTTATATTTTCGGAACGGCCGGTTCGGCATGGATTCTGGCTTCTCTCGGCCCTAAGATGCTGGGGGGACTGGATAAGGTGAAAGCCGACTGCAAGGAACTGGAGGCTCAAATGGGAACATCGGAAGCTGATGAACCCGGATTTTCCCCAGCTCTTCGTCCGGTCGTATTCCGTGCTTATAAAATCACCAACGAATGGTTTGGCAAAGGAAAGAAAGTCAGTGAACTCGAAGCTTATTTATGCAAGAATGACAAACGTCTGTTTGTAGAACGGATTCGTCAAAAAAGAATGGTGAAGGAAGTAGATCCGAACCTGATTCTTCACAAGAACGACGAAGTGGTACTTAGCGGACGCCGTGAATTTGTGATTGGAGAAGAAGACTGGATAGGTCCGGAAGTGATCGATGCACAATTACTTGACTTCCCGGCAGAAACTCTTCCTGTAATGGTGACCCACCGGACTTTTGCCGGAGAAACAGTTTCCAAAATCAGATCGCAGAAGTTTATGCACGGGGTCAGCATCCGGAATATAAAGCGTGCCGGAATCAACGTTCCGGTATTACCTAAGACAATCGTAGATTCGGGAGACATTCTCGAACTTACCGGTCTTAAACATGAAGTGGAAAGTGCTGCCAAACAAATGGGCTATATTGACCGGCCTACCAATCAGACAGATATGATTTTCGTTGGATTGGGTATTTTGCTCGGTGGCCTTTTCGGTGCACTGGCTATTCATCTGGGAGGTGTTCCTATCAGTCTTTCTACCAGTGGAGGCGCATTGATAGCCGGACTTCTGTTCGGTTGGCTACGCAGCAAGCATCCTACTTTCGGAGGTATTCCCGAACCTTCTTTATGGGTATTGAATAATGTAGGGCTGAATATGTTTATCGCAGTGGTCGGTATCGCTGCAGGTCCCAGTTTCATTGCCGGATTCAAGGAAGTAGGCGTCAGCCTGTTTATCGTCGGTGCATTGGCAACGGCTATCCCTCTCCTCGCCGGATTGCTGATGGCGAGATACCTGTTCAAATTCCACCCTGCCCTGTCATTGGGATGTACGGCAGGAGCACGTACTACAACAGCTGCGTTGGGAGCTATTCAGGATGCAGTGGAAAGCGACACACCGGCATTGGGATATACGGTGACGTATGCAGTCGGCAATACACTCCTGATTATCTGGGGAGTTGTCATCGTACTACTTATGTAAAACTAACTAACTAAATATCATTATGGAAAAGAAAACAAATAACCCTGCCATTACCAAAAGTTATGCAAAAAAAATGGAAACAATTAGCCCGTTCGAGCTGAAAAACAAACTGATCGATATGGCAGATGAAAGTATCAAGAAGATAGCACATACCATGTTGAATGCCGGAAGAGGCAACCCGAACTGGATTGCTACCGAACCACGCGAAGCCTTTTTTCTGCTGGGGCAATTCGGCCTTTGCGAATGTCGCCATGCGTTTTCACTGGAAGAAGGAATAGCAGGCATTCCGCAAAAGGCGGGAATTGCCGCCCGTTTCGAGGCTTTCCTGAAAGAAAACGAGAAAGCTCCCGGTGCTAACCTGTTGAAAGAGGGCTACAATTATATGCTGATGGAACATGCTGCTGATCCGGATACACTTATTCATGAATGGGCGGAATCGGTGATTGGCGACCAGTATCCTGTGCCCGACCGTATTTTACATTTTACGGAGTTAATCGTACAGGATTACCTGGCACAAGAGATGTGTGACCGCCGTCCGCCAAAAGGAACTTTTGACCTTTTCGCAACCGAAGGAGGTACGGCAGCCATGTGTTATCTGTTCGATTCATTGCAGGAGAATTTCCTGTTGAACCAGGGGGATGCCATTGCTTTAATGATTCCAGTGTTCACTCCTTATATAGAAATCCCGGAACTGCGACGCTATCAGTTCGACGTGACCGAAATTTCTGCTGACCAGATGACTCCTGACGGTTTACATACCTGGCAGTATAAGGATGAAGATATAGACAAGCTGAAAGATCCGCGGATCAAAGCATTATTTATCACCAATCCGAGTAATCCGCCCAGTTATGCGCTTAGTAAAGAGACTACCGAACGTATCATCAACATTGTGAAGAATGATAATCCGAACCTGATGATTATCACGGATGATGTGTACGGGACATTTATTCCTCATTTCCGTTCATTAATGGCAGAATTGCCGCATAATACGCTTTGCGTTTATTCGTTCTCCAAATATTTTGGAGCTACGGGATGGAGAACCGCAGTGATCGCTCTACACGAGGACAACATCTACGACAAAATGATTGCCCGCCTGTCGGAGGAGCAGAAATCAATATTGAACAAACGTTATTCCAGTCTTAGCCTACAACCGGAAAAGATGAAGTTTATCGACCGTATGGTGGCCGACAGCCGGCAGATTGCATTGAATCATACTGCAGGACTTTCTCTACCTCAACAAATGCAGATGAGTTTGTTTGCCATTTTCTCACTTCTGGATAAAGAAGACAGTTATAAGAAAAAGATGCAGGAAATTATTCATCGTCGTCTGCATGCGTTGTGGGATAACACAGGTTTCACACTGGTGGAAGATCCGTTACGTGCCGGATATTATTCGGAGATCGATATGCTGGTATGGGCGAAGAAATTCTATGGGGATGACTTCGTTGCTTATCTGCAAAAGACCTACAATCCATTGGACGTGGTTTTCCGCCTGGCAAACGAAACTTCACTCGTTCTGTTGAATGGTGGTGGATTTGCCGGACCGAAATGGAGTGTGCGTGTGTCACTAGCCAACTTGAATGAAGCCGATTATGTGAAAATCGGACAAAGTATCAAGTGCGTCTTGGAAGAATATGCCAAAGCATGGAAGGCATAAAATCACCACTTATTTAAAGCGGGAAGTATCGACCTCTTCCCGCTTCTTCTCTTTGTACCCTCCGAATTTATAGTTAAACGAAATGCCGAATGTACGGGTGGTCCGCATATAGTGGTTTTTCACATTCTGCAATCCGTAACGGACTTGTGTCGAAATGGTGGAGGTATTGAACAGGTCGTCACACTTCAACGTCAATTGTGCTTTTCCTTTTGCAAAGGTGTAACGAAGCGCTGCATCCAGATTTCCCGAACGGGGAAGATCGAAAATTCCCTGTATGGCTTTATTTTGATAAAATCCGGTCAAGGTAAACTTTAAGTCGGGCTTGGTGGAAAGGGTGAATGTGTTGTTCATCGTCAAGACGAATGTATATAGTTTGCGGTCAAACGGGATATCCCAGAAATCACTGTCTTTCTGGCGATAACGAAAACCGATAGCGGTGAAACGGGAGTCCAGCCATTTTTTCACCTTAAAGGGAACTGTCATTACCAATCCGGCCTGTGATGAAAAATCAAAATTGAAGAATTTGTAAATCTCTACCAAGCGTTCCGGTGATTGGTAGAGGGTTTGCATTTGATTGTCTTTTGTATAGCTATAAAAGGCGGTAAAAACATACTTGCCTTTTAATATATAATTAAGGCTGGTTTCATAATTCGTGGCAGGTTTGAGATAAGGATTTCCTTGAATTTCAGAATATGCTCCCATGTAAGAGATTGCATTCTGTACGCTCCAGTATTCAGGATATTCCTTGTCACTACTCAATGAGAGCTGGAGGACATGTCCGGCAGCGGGTATATAAGTTAGATTAGCTACCGGGTACAGGCTCCATTCATTCCAGATATTTGTATGATACTGCTCCGCTGCCAGAGAAACATCGGCCGAGAGTTTTTCACCGAAGCTTTTACTCAGTCCGGCATACACATTCAGGGTTTGCTCGCGACGGCGGGAGGTCATGTTATTATCCGGTAACAGGTTGTCTGTTTCCGGGTCATAATACCTTTGATAACTATGGTCTAAAGCGGTCGTATAGGTTATGCCATAATTCAATCCCCAGCCTTTGCCCAAAGTATGTTCTTGTCCGGCATAGAAACGCCATTGATTGATTTGCTGCTTATCCCGGCTTAGGAAGTTCATCGTCTCTGCTCCCATCGTGCTATGTAATAGTTCGCTACCGGGAGAATGATAGGATGTAAATGCTACGCCTGCTTTCAGTCCGAAAGGGGTTTGATAATCTAATTTTGCATTATGGAGCTGGCTGTCTCCCTGTGAATCGGTAACGGAATTCTGTGCACCGGTAGCTATGGAATAATGCTTGGAATCGGTAAAGGCTGTTGTATAGACCAAGCTTAACAGATGATTTTCAGCGAAAGAGTAGTCCATTCCGAGGCGCATCTGATGAGTGTTGGTACGGGAAGTCATGATTTCATCCATATCCATCTGATGCACCGAACCATCGGCCAACGTGTGAAGTGCTTCTTTCTCCGTAATCCTTCGGTCGCGATCATAAGAGTAAGAGTAAAGAAGATCTGCAGAGAATTTACGTCCGGAGTACAGAAGACTTCCACGTTCTGCCAAAGATTCGTAGTGATGTTGATTCAAAGCTGTATAAAGTTCTCCCTGAAGGGAAGATGCCTGTCCTGTGCCGGGTGCTAATATCAGGTTAATCATCGGTCCGCGTACCTGATAGCGTGCCGGAGCGGAATACATCACCTCCGCCTTCTCGATCCGGCTGACAGGGATTGATTTTAATAAAGCGTCTAATTGCTCGACGGACAGTGTGGTAACTTTTCCGTTGATGACAACGGTAACTTCCTGTCCTCCCAACATCAGACTATTATTCATATTTACTATACCCGGAAGATTTTTCACAACATCATAGGCATTATCCACAGGCAGGTTACCTACCAGCCTCGGTACGTCATACACAAGTTTGCCTTGTTCGGCTTTCACTATCGGGCGTTCACCCGTAATCATTACTTCGGGCAATTCCTGAAACAAGCTATCCATATAACCTATATTCTTGATACTGTCGACAGGTTCCTGTGACTGTTGTCCGATTTGTGCTGTAGCAGATATCCACACGCAAAGAAGAGACATAAATAGTAAATTAATCCGTTTCATTTCGTCTTTATTTTTAGAATACGACAAAATACGGTAGAAAAAATGGATATTTGCGTTATCACTGGCTTATCTAGTGTTATTTAGTCTTATCAAAGAGAAGAATAAGAATAGTTTCCTATTATCTTTGTCAGTATGAAATTACCGCTAAAACATATCGTCATACTGGTTATCTGCTCGCTAATCGGAATTTTTGTTTATCAAGCTTATTGGTTGACAGGGCTTTACCGGTCGATGAAAATGGAAATGGAGAGCAATATCAGAGATGCAATGCGGACGAGTGACTTCAACGAGGTCGTGCTCCGGGTTAATGATTTGCAAAAAGATAATGTGGAACACGGTTCGCTAACGGTATCGGCCGGATATGATGCGGACGGCAATTCATTAGTGACCCAACAAACGATTTCTTATACGGATAGTAGCCGTCAGGATACGATACATTCCCGGACAGAAACTACCACAGACACGGTAAAAACCGTTGGCAATGCTTCTGAAGATTCCAAAGCTGTTGCAAGTAGCGAAAGCGGACTGGATGTATTATTGAAAAAGCAAGATTCGCTAAAGGAGTTGTTAATGAGTATTCAGCAGGGCATTCATTCAGGTGTGGACACTTATATAGATGTCAACCTGCAGCGATATGACAGTTTGCTCACCCATGTGATGAAAGAGCATAATCTTTCTATTCCTCATCACACTCTTTTGATTTATACAGGAACCAGTGCCGATTCTTCCATTGTATATATGGATACATTAGGTATTGCGGGAGATAGCAGTTATATTCCCAGTCCCAAGGCAATTCGCTATGATTATGAATTTAATATGCATCATAGCCAACGCTACCAACTGGTGTTCGAGCCGATCAATTCATTGGTATTAAAGCAGATGACAGGTATTCTGGTCACTTCATTTGTAATTCTTCTGATTCTCGGATTCTCTTTCTGGTTCCTTATCCGGACGCTCCTGAAACAGAAAACACTGGATGAAATGAAAAGTGATTTTACCAATAATATCACGCACGAATTAAAGACTCCCATTGCCGTAGCCTATGCGGCTAATGACGCATTACTGAACTTTAACCAAGCGGAAGAGAAAAGCAAGCGCGACCAGTATCTACGCATCAGTCAGGAGCAGTTGCAAAGGCTTAGCGGGCTGGTGGAACAGATTTTATCCATGGGAATGGAGCGTCGCAAAACGTTCCGTTTACATCCGGAGGAAATCAACCTGAAGGAGCTGATTACTCCGCTCATGGAGCAGCACCAGCTAAAAGCGGACAAGCCTGTACATATCGAATTGGACATTAAACCGGAAACGCTTGTTATTGTTGCAGACCGTACGCATTTCAGCAACATCATCAGTAACTTGATAGATAATGCTGTGAAGTACTCGAAAGAGGAAGCCGAATTGTCTATTTCCTGCCGACAGACAGGGGGAACAGTAACCATCAGCGTTACCGACCGGGGAATCGGAATTCCACTTGATAAACAAAAGCATATATTTGATAAATTCTACCGGGTCCCGACGGGCAATCTTCATAATATAAAAGGTTACGGACTAGGACTGTTCTATGTCAAGAGCATGGTCGAAAAACATGGAGGGACTATCACCGTAAAGAGTGAACCGGACAAAGGAAGCACTTTTACCATTACTTTATAAACCCATAAAATCATGAGTAAAAACAAAATTACCGTATTACTGGTAGAAGACGAGCAGACGCTCGCCATGATCATCAAAGATACACTTGAAGAAAATGATTTTATCATTCATACGGCGAATGACGGCGAGGAAGGACTAAGCCTTTTCTTCGAACTTCATCCGGATGTACTTGTAGCCGATGTGATGATGCCGAAAATGGATGGTTTTGAAATGGTACGTCGCATCCGCCAGACGGATAAACAGACTCCTGTCTTATTCCTGACTGCCCGTTCGACCATCAATGATGTGGTGGAGGGCTTTGAACTCGGAGCGAATGATTACCTGAAAAAACCTTTCGGTATACAAGAGCTGATTATCCGAATCAAAGCACTGATGGGAAAGGCTTTTCTCTTCACAGAGAATAAGGTTGCCAATCATTTTGAGATAGGAAGTTATCTGTTTGATCCTGTTGCACAAACTTTATTACACGCAGGAACGAGACAGGAACTCTCTCATCGTGAATCGGAAATCCTGAAACGGCTTTGCGAGAACCGGAATCAGGTGGTCAACACGCAGGATGTCTTGCTCGAACTTTGGGGAGATGACAGTTTTTTCAATTCCCGAAGCTTGCATGTGTTCATCACCAAATTGCGGCATAAACTCTCGCAAGATGAACAGATACGTATTGTCAATGTACGGGGAATCGGTTATAAACTGATTGTCAACTAAACTCTTTAACACCGCAAAGTGCCATGAATAAAAGACAGTTCACAGGATTTATATTTTTACTTTGTACCTGTACCGCATTTGCGCAACAGGTGGAAGTGAAAAAGGATAGCATCGGCCGTGCGGTTCTTCTGCCACCGGAGCAAAAGCAGCCATTAAATATGGATAAGGAGGGCTTCATCTTACCCGATATGAATATAACGCCGAACGACAGGAAGCCAACCATTCAAACGGATAGCATGACGCTTCATATATCTCCTCCCGAATTTATGGATACTCCCTGGCCTACTCCCAGACTGGGTACTTCTTTCGATCCTTTCAGCCGCGACTATAATCGGTCGGATATTTTCGGGATCAATGCTAACAGCTATTTAAGTACGTATAGTTTGCATAATACGTATCCTACCATGGGGACGCATATTCAGGTAGGTGCCATTTATACGTATGCCCCTAATGAACGATGGGAGTTTTCAGGTGGGCTGTTCAGCGCCAAGTATACAATGCCTTCTTTCCAACATGGCGCCAGAAATGATTTTGGTTTTAGCGGTTCGGCTGCTTACCGGATTAATAATTTTCTACGTATACGGGCTTTTGGTGAATATTCTGTGAATGGTGAACGAAACGTTTCGCAGGGGTATCTCACTCCTATCTATCCGCAAAGCGGTTATGGCATGATTCTTGAAATCAAGTTCAACGATTATATCGAACTCCATGGAGGTATGGAACGTTCATACAACCCGATGAAAAGGAAATGGGAGACGGCTCCTGTCGTTTATCCGGTGATTAAATTGAAAAGATAAGTTTTTTTCTAAGAAAACATAACGGAAGCGGATAGTCAGGTGGAAATTATCTATCTTTGTGGTAAATCAACCTTTACGAAGATGAAAAAACTGATTCTATTTCTTTCGCTGATATTATCGGTCGGTTTTGCATCCGCACAGTCGGAAATTCCTTCCGATAGTATTCGTCGTGCTCCATCTACCAATATCAAAGAGTTTGGTGGTTTTCTGCTGGATATGGGGTTAATGAACGTAGCAACTCCCGAACTTCCCAAGTTTAATTTAGATATGCCTAATATGACGAAAGATTATAATCAGCTCTTTCGTTTAAACACGGATATTACCTATTCTCAAGGATTCACTGACTCTTTTTCTTCGCCTTCTTACTCCGGGTTTTCCGGTTGGGGATACGGATATGGTTGGGGATTGTCTTCTTCTCCACAGTTTATGCAGATGGGATCTTTCAAACTGAAAAACGGAATGAGAATCAATACTTACGGAGATTACAACAAGGATGGCTGGCGGGTGCCTAACCGCAGCGCTATGCCTTGGGAAAGGAATAATTTCCGGGGAGCGTTCGAACTGAAATCTGCTAATGGTAATTTCGGAATACGAATTGAGGTGCAGCAAGGAAGAAATGCTCCTTATTAAATAATAATTAGGCACGGATTACACGGATTTCACGGTCTTTAGGGTTACCATTGCTGAAAAACAACCGCGTTAATCCGTGTAATCCGTGCCTAAAAAAATAGCAATTAATTAGTGGCAGGTAGTTATTAAAATCTGGTAAATCAGAAGGCTTTGTCTGCCGCACTGATTGCATTGGCTATACGGTCACACCACGAATCAAATTCCGGGTCAGGTGTTTGAGTTTCCGGATGAGAAAGCATATAATGTACAGCTTGCCGCAATCCGTCCGCCATGGAGATATGGCATATAAAATCCGGGACGAGCCGCTTTATCTTCGAATTATCGAAAACAACCGTAGCTGCTTTATCTCCTAAGAGTTCCCCCCTGAAATCATAATGATCGCTATGTTTGGCAAGGAAATCGGATGCTACGTGCAATGCGTTCAGAGGTTTGCCTAACGCATCGGCGATTGTCTGGTAAATCTGATTCCAAGTCATACTTTCATCGGTAGTGATATGAAAAGCGTTCCCAATGGCATGTGGATTCGCCATCAGTCCGACATAGCCTTTGGCAAAATCTTTGGAGTGAGTCAGTGTCCACAAAGAGGAGCCATCACCGGGAATAATGACAGGTTTTCCGTCAAGAATCCGTTTGAGAATCTGCCAGTTTCCCTTATCTCCATGTACGGCTACGGGAGGTTTGGTTCCGTTATAGGTATGGCTGGGACGAACGATGGTCACCGGAAAGCCACTTGTCCGGTAGGCTGACATCAATACTTCTTCCGCTTCTATCTTGTTTCTGGAATACTGCCAGTAGGGATTGACCAGAGGGGTGCTTTCGGTAATGCGATAATCAGTCAATGGCTTTTGATAGGCAGAGGCACTGCTGATAAAGATGTATTGCCGCGTTTTATTCTGAAACAGACGGATATCACGCTTTACGTCTTCTGCCGTATAACCGATGAATTGTGCAACCACATCGTAATGTTCAAGTGCGATGGCTTTTGCCACAGCTTCTTCATCATTAATATCCGCAATGATACTGTGAATTCCTTCCGGCATTTTTTTTGAGCCGCGGTTAAGGAGAGTAATCTCCCACCCTCTCTGTTGCGCCAATGCAACTACATCTGTACTGATAGTACCCGTTCCTCCAATGAATAATGCTTTCATAAAACCTGTTTTTTATATTCTCCGTAGCAAATATATCAATTCCATGACTTACTTCCAGCAATCATTGCCATTTATTTTTCCGCCCGCAAGTTTATGTAGTATACAGATTACTGATTCTTGTACCCATATTACTGATTTGAGTAATGAAATAAAAAAGATACCTCCAAATGTTTTATCTTTGTATCAGATTAATAACAAAGCATATGGATGAAATAACAAAAATTGAAACCGTCGATCAGTATGACCAGTTGTTTGGACTGGAAACATTGCACCCTTTAGTTAATGTAATCGACTTCTCAAAAGCTACCAAGTCGGTTGAGTATATCCGTATGAACATCGGATTCTATTGTCTGTTCTTGAAAGATGCCAAATGCGGGGATCTCACATACGGACGTAAGAATTACGATTATCAGGAAGGAACGGTTGTCTGCATGGCACCGGGACAAGTGAGCGGAATAGACAACCGCAACCGAACGGCTCCCCGTACCAAGTCGATTGGGGTTTTATTCCACCCCGATTTAATCCGTGGAACTTCATTAGGACAGAATATCAAAAACTATACTTTTTTCTCTTACGAGGTCAATGAAGCATTGCATCTTTCAGATCAGGAAAGAGAAATCGTAACCGATTGTATACATAAAATCCGGCTCGAACTGGAGCATACTATCGACAAGCACAGTAAGCAACTTATCGTACGGAATATCGAACTGCTACTGGATTACTGTATGCGTTTCTACGAACGGCAGTTCATTACACGCAATCAGGCGAATAAAGATATAGTCGTTAAATTCGAGCAATTACTGGACGAATATTTCCAAAATCAGGTGGCAATGACCGAGGGACTGCCATCCGTGAAATACTTTGCAGACAAGGCATGCCTCTCTCCTAATTATTTCGGGGACCTGATAAAGAAGGAAACCGGGAAAACTGCACAGGAATATATCCAGTGCCGGATTATCGAACTGGCCAAGGAAAGAATTCTGGAAGGTGTTCAAACCGTCAGCCAGGTAGCTTATGAACTGGGATTTCAATATCCACAGCACTTCAGCCGGTTATTTAAAAAGCATGTCGGCTGCACCCCGAACGAATATAAACAAAAAAACTAGACGTATTTTAGATACAGGAGTCTCAACATCATGGGAGATAAAGTACTCAAAATAGGAACCGTGCATCAATGCAATTGTTGCCTGGGGAGTAAGACACTACACCCGCTGGTAAGTGTCATTGATCTCTCAAAGGCTGACTTGTCAGCTCATACGGGCATCAAGTTCGACTTTTATACGATTCTATTGAGTGAGTGTAAATGTGAAGCGTATATGTATGGTCACCAGTATTATGATTTTTCGGATGGTACTTTGCTCTGCCTTAGTCCCGGAGAGTCTATCAATATGAAGGAAAACAGTAAGAATTTTCCCTCTAAAGGATGGATATTGGCTTTTCATCCCGATCTGATTTGTGGCACTCCGCTCGGACTTCATATACATAACTATACTTTCTTCTCTTATCTGCCTGAAGAAGCATTACATATATCTTTGCGCGAGAAGCAAATCATCCTGGAGTTTATGGATAAAATAAACCAGGAACTCGAGCGTTGCATTGACCGCCATAGCAAGAAGATAGTTTCCAAGTATATAGAACTATTGCTGGATTACTGCGTCCGTTTCTACGAACGTCAATTCATTACACGTAATGAAGCGAATAAAACGATTATCAAACAATTCGATAAAATCATAAATAACCATTTCGAAACGAAACAGGTACCGTCTGTTGATATACTTTCACATAAGTATTGCGCGAACCTGCTTCATTTGTCTCCTGAATATTTCAACGACTTACTGGAGTATGAAACGGGAAAATCATTTAAAGAGTATATCGAATTCAAACGCTTCGAGATTGCCAAAGATTGGTTGGTAAATACTGATAAAACGATCAATCAGATAACGCAAGAGCTGGGTTTTCAGAATCCACAGTATTTCAGCCGGTTATTTAAGAAAATCACAGGTTGTTCTCCGAATGATTTCAGGATGCCTAATTGAAAGTATATGTAAAGGGATTAGAGGAGGATAAAGCCATCAAAAAGTCTTAATAAAAATTGAATTGGAATATCAAATTCTTAATCTATGTTATGAAACATACTTTTTTTCTTGGATTATTTGCTAAGTTGCCAAAAGTATGTACCTTTGCAATGTGTTTTTCATAGTATTAGATTTAAGGTTAACAAAGGTTGGAGCAAGGCGTTGCTCCTTTTTTTATGTCCATACGCTAGATACTCCTTTAAACATGGCATGACATTATCCCTTAATCACTGCCATTGGAGCCAGCTCTACCAACGGTTTCACCAAGTCCCGCTCATTCGCTATCACTTGCGCAATATCTTTATAAGCTCCCGGTGCTTCATCCAGTTCGTTCTGCGAACGAAGTCCGTGAATGATACCTTGCTGATCCATTCTTTCCTTCTCTTCATCCAGTGACAAACGGCGACAGGCATCCTTTCTTCCCATTAATCGACCTGCACCATGCGAACAGCTTTTAAAACTCTCCGGATTACCCAGTCCCTCAACAATATAGGATTTAGTACCCATAGATCCGGGGATAATACCGATCTCGCCCTCATAGGCACGCGTAGCACCTTTTCGGTGTACAATCACATCCTGATCGAAGTGCTTCTCCCAAGCGGCATAGTTATGGGCAATATTAATCATAGGTTCAAAGTCTGTTTCAGGTTTCACCGCTTGGATAGATTCACAGATACGGTTCATCATCAACTGACGGTTGGCAAAGGCAAAAGCCACACAATAATTCATTTCACGGAAATAATCCTTTGCCATCTGTGTCTCCATTGGCAGGTAAGCCAATCCCGGTACCATTGCAGAATACCATTTCTCATTCCAATACTGTGCAATCTTATTATAGTGATTGGCAACCTTCAAACCAATGTTACGGCTTCCGGAATGAATCATCACCCAGACGTCAGATGTCTCTGTATCTTTCTGAATCTCAATAAAGTGATTTCCTCCTCCCAAGGTTCCTATCTGCTTCAAACAAGCCTCGTACTGATTCTTCAAAACAGGCATCTCTTCAATGTCGAATCCTTGCGGAAGCAATTCCTGATCCTGCTTTTTATTCTGATGATCGAATCCCAAAGGAATAACTGCACGAATCTTCGACATAATGGAAGTCAAATCCGTATAACTAAAATCTTCCGCTTTTAGATTCGTTTTAATCGCACACATACCACAACCGATATCCACTCCCACAGCATTGGGAACAATCACGCCTTTGGTAGCCAACACACCACCAATAGGCATTCCTTTTCCCGCATGGGCATCAGGCATGATGGCAATATGTTTAAATGCAAAAGGCAGTGAAGTCAAATCCATGATCTGCGACATACAAGAGTCCTCTACTTCATCCAACCAAAGCTTAGCGGGTAAACGTGTTCCCATAATTACTTTTTCCATACATCTTTTCTTTTATCAATTCATATAAATCTCGTTATCGGGAGCAAAGTAAGAAGGGAAGTACGAAATCTATTTGCGCAGTTGATATTATTATTTATTTTTGTAGAAATAATCTATAACATCTATATATAGAATCTAATGAAGAAGATATTAATTATCGGTGCCAACGGATTCACCGGACGCCAGATTTTAAACGATTTGTCTGCTTGTAAACAATATAAGGTAACGGGCTGCTCCCTGCATCCGGATATTCTTCCCAATAACGCGGAGGATTATCGTTTCGTCGAAACAGATATACGGAATGAAGCGGACGTTAAGCGTCTCTTCAAAGAGGTTCAACCCGATGTAATCATTAATTGCTCCGCCCTGTCCGTGCCGGACTATTGCGAAACGCATCACGAAGAAGCCTATCTTACCAATGTTACCGCAGTGGGCCAACTGGCTGATTTATGCGAAGAATTCAAAAGCCGGTTCATTCATTTATCTACTGACTTTGTTTTTGATGGAAAGATAAACAAAGCTGCCGGACTGTTATACACAGAAGAAGATCTCCCTGCTCCGGTCAACTATTACGGATATACCAAATGGAAAGGAGAAGAGAGAGTGGCAGAAACTTGCAACAGCTATGCCATTGTCCGTGTAGAAATTGTTTATGGCAAGGCACTGCCGGGACAACACGGTAATATTGTGCAGCTGGTAATGAACCGTTTGAAAGCCGGACAAGAAATACGTGTCGTGTCCGATCAATGGCGGACACCAACCTATGTTGGAGACGTTTCGGATGGAGTGCTACGTTTAATAGAACATACGACGAATGGCATCTTCCACATCTGTGGAGATGAATGTATGACCATTGCAGAGATTGCCTATCAGATAGCAGATTATATGAAACTCGACCGTTCTCTTATCCATCCTGCCACCACAGAAGAAATGAATGAAAGCACTCCCCGTCCCCGCTTCAGTGGCATGAGTATTGATAAAGCCCGGACAATGCTTGGATACAGGCCCAAAAAGTTAAAAGAGATTCTTACGAACTGGGATAATCTATAAGGGAAAGAGCACATAACCAACTTTTTACAACCATCTATCTCGTTCAGGATATTCCTTTCTCTCTTTCTCTTCATTTATTGCATATTTATTTTGAAAATATGCAATAAATAACTATCTTTGCACCAAATTCAAAAAAGACCAATGATGAATCAAACATTACAATTACATAACGCTACTCTTTTTCTTGCAGGAATACCAATTTTCTGTAAGTCCTGTTGCGTGCATGTGCATTGGTTCAGTGGATTCATCTAAATTTCCCAACTATTTCTTTACAGGAACTACCTGCTGACTTGTTTTGTTAGTCACAGCAGTATTCCTTTCTGATTTTCAAGTAGATGTAACATCTTCTTTGAAAATTCCTTTGTGTGTTGTCAATCATCAGTTTAACCTAACCCAAAATATATACAATTATGTTCTCTATTATATCTACCATGTTTTTAGGAATCGGCATCGGCTATGTATTGCGTAACTGGAGTATTCTGCAGAAGACAGAAAAGACAATTTCTCTTACAATATTCCTGTTGCTCTTTATTCTCGGTGTGTCTATCGGTTCTAATAGTCTGATTGTGAACAATCTCGGTAAGTTCGGATGGCAAGCCATCGTTCTTGCTGTGTTCGGTGTATTGGGAAGTCTGATTGCTGCCCGTTTGGTACTACAATTATTTTTCAGGAAAGGAGGTGAACAATGAAAGGAAGTCTGATCGTTATAGTATTCTTTTTTGTAGGCTGTATCATGGGAGCTTTCAATAAGTTCGAGTTCGATACGCACACAGTTTCCATGTATATACTTTATGCATTAATGCTACAAGTGGGAATCAGCATCGGTTCCAATAAGAACCTGAAAGCCATTGTTTCACATTTGCACCCTAAAATGTTGCTGATTCCATTGGGAACGATTATCGGTACGCTGTTATTCTCCGCCCTGGCAAGTTTGCTATTGCGTCAATGGAGCGTGTTCGACTGTATGGCAGTGGGAAGTGGATTTGCCTACTATTCACTCTCTTCCATCCTTATCACGCAGTTCAAAGAACCCTCCATCGGACTGCAACTGGCTACGGAACTGGGAACCATTGCCCTGCTGACTAATATTTTCCGTGAGATGATGGCACTTCTTGGTACTCCGATCATCAAGAAGTATTTCGGGAAACTTGCTCCTATTTCAGCAGCAGGAGTCAATTCGATGGATGTACTGCTGCCTTCCATCACCAGATATTCAGGAAAAGAAATGATTCCCATCGCCATTCTGCACGGTATTCTGATTGACATCAGCGTTCCCGTTTTCGTTTCTTTCTTCTGTAATCTTTAACCCTGTCCGGGATAATAACTTTATTTATTAATGCCCGGAAACAGCCAATACAAACTTGATATCAGCATAGGAGACATCGTCTCCTAATGCTACCTTTATAGCGAATATTCCCATGTATTCATGTTCATCCAAATACTTGCGAATCTTCGCTATATTTTCAGCTTTCACCACCTGCTCCACTTTGATCTTTCCCGAACGGACATAATGCTCCAGATGTCCGGCAATGGTTCCGGATACCAAATCACGAGCCTTGGCTATTTCATCTATATTCATCCCCTGACGGAACATTTCATAGCTAACCAACTTCGTATCTTTCTTCGCCTCCTTCTTTTTCTCCTTCTCCGCCTCTTTCTCCTGTTTCTCTGCCTCTTTCTGCAGCTTCGTCTTTCGTTGCCTTACCGTATCATCGCTATTACCGGAGGAGATTAACATATCCGTTATCTCCGGCCTCTCCAATTGATTCTCCGCCATATACTTGCGGATAATACCCAGAATTTCAAGCCCGTATCTCTCTACTCCTTTCGCTCCAAAATAAGGTATCGCCTCCAAAGCTCTTGGACTATCCGGTAGCAGATTCACAATTCCCATCAATGCTTTCTGTTGCATAATCACATAAGCAGGGACATTCATCTCCCTTGTTTTGGCTGTTCTCCATTCAGACAGGGCGCGATAAAGCTCCGGATGCAGAATATCCGTAGGAACTTCCACCTTTACCTTTTCAGCACTGCGCGTACGCTCTTTCCGTTCCTTGCGTTCTTTCTTCTCCTTCAAAGCCTTCGAAGAACCGGAGGACATAGAATCATCTTCAAGACTCAACATTACTTTAGCCTTCAACTTCAAATAATCCGTGATAGCAAACTTCCCTCCCGCAGACACAGCTTCCAACAAAGACTCTTTAATCCACAACGCATCATCCAGCGCCTGCATACGTTCTGCCAACAGCTTTCTCAACTCTTTATTATCAAGAGGCATATTAGTCTTATTGTACAAAGCCCGAACCGGTTCCAACTCCTTATGAAAATATCCGGCACCGGAACGAATCCGTTCCTGCAACTCCTCATTCGTCGCATAATCCTCACTCTCATGTATCAACCGGGTATACTGATTGCGGAAACGTTGGGACACCTCCACAATCTTCTCCTTAACATGGGGAGCCAACGCCTTATATTCAGCCAACTGCTTCGGAAAGAGCTTATACAAATCCTCATCCATAAGACGAAGCAACCGTTTATAAGCCTGATCGATTGAATAGAAATTAAACAAATCACTCAACAAATCAAAGAAATACGCCTTTTGCATATCATTCAACTGCTGGCTGCCCGGCTTATTCTGCTCCACCGCTTTGGTGAAATTATCCACCGTAGCATCACTTATTATGGCTTCCCTGCGCAAAGGAGACTCCAACACCATACCCTCCAGCGTCTTGCAACGGCTCAAAGCCACGTAAGTTTGTCCATGTGCAAAGGAATTTCGTGCATCAATAATAGCACGTTCAAACGTCAAGCCCTGGCTCTTATGTATCGTAATAGCCCACGCCAAACGAATAGGATACTGGCGGAACGTCCCTTCTATCACTTCAGTGATTTCCTTTGTCTCCTCATTCAACACATACTTATAATTCCCCCACTCTTCGGGCAACAACTGAAATTCGGATCTGTCTCCCTTACCACGCACCACAATACCCGCTTCATTAACCGCTACCACCTCACCAATCATACCGTTATAATACCGTTTCTCGGACGATGGATCATTCTTCAGGAACATAATCTGTGCTCCTTCCTTAATTGTCAGAAGTTTATCCGCAGGATACGAATATTCAGGAAAATCCCCCTCTATCTCGGCACTAAAATGATACGCCTTGCCGGGCAACGATGCCAGTTCGCGATCATTAACCCTTTGTGCCTGATTATTATGCGTCGTCAGACGAATATATCCCTCTTCTTTTTGCGGCTGAAAACCGGGCTGATAACGACGGTTCAATTCATTCAACACTTCATCATCCGCCTTATTCTCCCGGATTTTATTTAATAAGGAAAGGAAGAACGTGTCACTCTGACGATATACTTTCTTGAGTTCAATCGTCATATATGCCGTTTCTTTCAAGGCATGACTTGCAAAGAAATAAGGAGTCTCATAATGCTTTCTCAACAACTCCCACTCATTATCTTTCACGACAGGCGCCAACTGTTGCAAATCGCCAATCATCAACAGTTGCACCCCACCAAAAGGTTTCTCTCTATCGCGATACCTCCGCAGAGTTGCATCCACCGCATCCAACAAATCGGCACGTACCATACTGATCTCATCAATAACCAGCAAATCCATACTACGGATAATATTCCGCTTTTCTTTACTGTAACGATAATGCGTCTGGGAAGAATTAAAGGTGGTTTCGGGCACAAAAGGAGCAAAAGACAACTGAAAGAAAGAATGAATCGTTACGCCTCCCGCATTGATGGCTGCAATCCCTGTCGGAGCTAATACGACCATACGCTTGGGAGTATGTTCTTTCAATCGTCTAAGAAATGTCGTTTTCCCGGTTCCTGCTTTTCCGGTAAGAAATAAATGTGTGCCTGTATTTTCAATGAACTGCCAAGCAAGCTGCAGTTCCGGATTATTTTCCATGCTTTTTACAATTTTCGGTAAAGTTACTGAATATTCTTTTTCTTTCGTCTTGATACGAAAGAAAAAGAACCAAAAAGAAAGAATCAAGGCTGCGTTTTTCCGGCTACTCCGGTGCTTCCTCCGGCTAAAGGGCAGAAACTCGCTACGCTCAAACAGTCTGCCCTTTTTAACGCCGGAGAAATCACCTGCGCTTAACACCGGAAAAACGAGGCCGGAAGACCTGCGGCGTGAAAGCCTTACAATGTGGAAAACTTTATTTACTAAAAACTCACTATATAAGAGAGGAATATAGAATAAAACTAATATAGCAAAAAGGATTTATAGAATAAAGACTTAACAAAATGAAAGTGAATGTAGCTAAAGTCCCAAATGAAAAGCTTAATAGAATAAAAAGCTAATAGAATGATAACCAATATAACCCTAGTAATATAAAGAGACTTATGAAAGATTCCCCCCTTATAAAAAAGCTTTGCTATATAAAAGCCGCAGACGTTATACGACTTAATATAGCAAAGCAGAACAATATATAATAAAATTACAAACGATATAACAGCGACTCACCAAAACAATACAAACATATCGCGCGTCTTCCCCGCAAACTCCTCCAAAACAGCTTCCCCACAAACCTACCCTACATCCTGCAATACCTATCTTGCACCCCACCCCGCCAGGTTCCCCGGCCTACTTTTTTCTCCGTCAGGCGAGCGCCCGTAACGGAGCGTTAAGAAGGGCAGACTGTTTGAGCGTAGCGAGTTTCTGCCCTTTAGCGAAGTGAAGGAAGCGAGTAGGAGAAAAAAGTCAGCCTTGAATTTTTCTTTGCTTCTTTCTTTTGTTTCAAGACAAAAGAAAGAAGATTACTTCATGGAGCCCCCCACAATATCCAGCAATTCGTTTGTAATCGCCTGCTGCCGACTCTTATTATACTGCTTCGTCAAATCCTGAATCAGCTCGTTTGCATTGTCCGTAGCCACTTGCATAGCTAGCGTACGTGCAGCGTGTTCCGATGCATTGGAGTCGACAGCAGCGGTAAAAATCTTCTGGCTCAATACAGTTGGGATTAAACTGGCGATTAATTCTTCCGCGTTTGGCTCGATGATATAATCATTAGCAATTTCGTTCTCCTGTATATCTTCCTTACCTCTGTTTCCCTCCTTGTTCCCGTCCTCTTCGCCAACCACATTCGTCAGATTAATAGGAAGATACGTCTCACGGAGAAGAATCTGTATCCCCATTGATTTGAAGTGATGATAGATTATTTCCACACGGTCTACCTCGCCTGCCACATACATATCCATCAGTCGGTGAGCCAGTTCGGCAGCCTCCTGATACGTCGGTTTGTCGGAGAGCGTCGGAGAAACCTCCTGCGGTTTGAAACCCATCCGTTTGGCAGCTTCATCCACCTTCTTGCCTACCGGGAATATCAAGATATTATCCTGTCCTAAAGTACGGAATTCCCCGATAGTCTGCATCATCATTTTGATGACGTTGGCGTTGAAAGCACCACAAAGAGAAGTGTTCGAAGAAAAAACAACGATTGCTACACGCTTCACTTCACGCTCCTGCACATAAGGAGATTCGATAGGCAGGTCCGCGCTTAGGAAGTTAGTCAAAATCTTGTTCAACTTCTTCTGATAAGGCAGCATATTCTCAATGGCTCCTTGTGCCTTGTGTAATTTGGCAGAAGCCACCATCTTCATTGCTGAAGTGATTTTTCGGGTACTCTTGACCGAATTTATTCTGGTTTTTACTTCTTTCAGTGAAGCCATAGTGATAATTAAAAATTAATAATTAAAAATTAAAGGCGATCAGATAAATTGTTTAGCAACCATGGCAGCAGTCTCTTCGATAGCCTTGGTCACCTTATCGTCAATCACACCCGTTTTCAATACATCCAGTACATCCTCCTGATGATTCAGTTGCAAAGATTCGATGAAGCTACGTTCAAAGTCCTGCACCTTATCCAAGGGAACATCGTGGAGCAGTCCGTGTGTACCACAGTAGAGGATAGCAATCTGCTGCTCTACGGGCATCGGACTGTATTGAGGCTGAATCAACAGCTGGCCGTTCTTACGTCCCTTATCAATGGTCAATGCGGTAATCGGGTCCATGTCGCTGCTGAACTTGGAGAACGCTTCCAGTTCACGATACTGTGCCTGGTCGATCTTCAATGTTCCCGCCACTTTCTTCATGGCCTTAATCTGCGCGTTGCCACCTACACGGGATACAGAGATACCGACGTTGATAGCCGGACGCGTACCCTGGTTGAACAAGTCAGTTTCGAGGAATATCTGTCCGTCAGTGATAGAAATCACGTTCGTCGGGATATAAGCCGATACGTCACCAGCTTGCGTTTCGATAATAGGCAATGCCGTAAGCGAACCACCGCCTTTGACAATACCCTTCAGACTTTCCGGAAGGTCGTTCATTTCGCGAGCCACTTCCTCCTGGCTGATAATCTTGGCAGCACGTTCCAACAGACGGGAGTGCAGATAGAAGATATCACCCGGATAAGCCTCACGACCAGACGGACGGCGGAGAATCAGAGAAACCTCACGATAAGCTACCGCCTGCTTGGAAAGGTCATCATAAACCACCAATGCATGACGACCGGTATCACGGAAATACTCGCCAATGGCAGCACCCGCAAAAGGAGCATAATACTGCAATGCAGCCGGATCACCAGCCGTAGCAGCCACCACAATCGTGTAGTCCAGTGCTCCGTACTCACGAAGCGTATTAACGATAGAAGCAACGGTAGAACCCTTCTGACCGATAGCCACATAAATACAATATACAGGATCACCTGCCAGGAAGTTACTGCGCTGGTTGATAATCGTATCAATAGCGATGGCAGTCTTTCCCGTCTGACGGTCGCCGATAATCAACTCACGCTGTCCGCGACCGATAGGAATCATGGCGTCTACCGCCTTCAATCCCGTCTGCAACGGTTGGTTCACAGGCTGACGGTAGATTACCCCCGGAGCTTTCCGTTCCAATGGCATATCATACAGTTCGCCGCCGATCAATCCTTTGCCATCGAGCGGTTCGCCCAACGGGTCGATCACACGTCCCAGCATACTCTCTCCTACACGGATGGAGGCGATACGTTTGGTACGCTTTACAACAAATCCCTCCTTGATCTTGTCCGTCGGCCCCAACAGTACAGCTCCCACGTTGTCCTCTTCGAGGTTCATCACAATTGCTTTGATACCATTGTCAAACTCCAGCAATTCATTGGCTTCGGCATTCCGCAGTCCATAGATACGCACTACGCCGTCGCTCACCTGGAGCACCGTACCAATTTCGTCAAGTTGCACATTAGCGTTGATTCCTTCGAGCTGCTTGCGCAATATATCAGATACTTCGCTTACTTTTATATTTTCAGACATTATACAATTCTCCTATTCTTATCAATAAATTGTTGTTTCACTCGCTTCAACTGCGTGGCAACACTTGCATCCAGCCGGTAGTCGTTGACATCGAAGATAAATCCGCCTTCAATAGAGGGATCTACCACCGTTTCCAGTTCCATCTGGGCATGCAAGATATGCTCTGCCGCAGAACGGATCCGGCTTTCCGTTTCCTTATTGACAGGAACGGCTGTAATCAACTTGCCTATTCCGATGTGCTTCAGTTTCCGGTAAAGATCCAGATACATCAGGCTGATAAATTGCAGATAGCCTTCACGCCTGTTGCGCAGTACCAAAGTGATAAAACGGACAAACTCTCTGGTCGATTTTCCGTCACCATCGGCAGCTGTGCAGACTAACGCCAACTTCTCCTTGAATGAGATGACAGGATTATCAAGCGCTTCACGCAGACCGGGCAGTTCACAAAAGCTGTGTGACAGAGTCAAAAACTCCTGATACAACCTATCCTCCATACCTTTTTCCTGTGCGTATTCAATGATGGCTTTCGCATAACGCATTGAGAGTATTCCGACTTCCATCTTCCTTAGTTCTTATTCGGGGTTAGTACTTCATCCAGCATACGGTCGATCATACCCATCTGTGATTCCTTGTCCTCAAGACTCTTGCGGAGCACTTTCTCGGCGATGTCCACAGAAAGCACGGCTACCTGGCGACGGATGTCGCGGATGGCTTCGTCTTTCTCTATCTGGATTTGTTGTTTCACCGCATCCAGTTCTTTTTGTGCGGCAATTTCGGCTTGTTTACGGGCCTCGTGAACAATCTTGTCACGTTCTTCCATTGCTTCCCTCAAGATGCGTCCTTGTTCTTTGTTGGCAGCTGCCACCAATGCGTCGCCTTCTTCTTTCAGTTTAGACAACTGGGCATTAGCTTCTCTCGCCACCTCCAAAGACTGGTCGATATAAGTCTTGCGACCCTCCACCATCTTGATGATGACGGGGAAGCCGTATTTCGCCAATATCACGAACACAATCCCGAATGAGAGAAACATCCAGAACAGCAGGCCACTATCAGGTAATAGTAATGACATAATCTTTATTTACGATTTTACGATTTACAATTTACGATTTCGCGGCTGATCATGATTTGAAACATGGCTCACGCCTGCGAAATTCGCTTGTTATATGCCTGATTAGAGGAAGAACACCAACAGACAAACTACTACCGCCAACAAAGCCACACCTTCAATCAAGGCGGCAGCGATAATCATATTCATACGGATGTCCCCTGATGCTTCCGGCTGGCGTGCGATTGCTTCCATTGCCGAACCACCGATCTTACCAATACCCAAACCAGCTCCGATTACTGCAAGACCTGCACCGATAGCTGCACCTAATTTACTAACTCCTACTGCTGCTGCAGTGGCTTGTAACAATACTGATAGTAACATAATTTTCAGTTTTAAAATGGTTTATATTTTCTCTTGTTTATTATTTAATCATTCATTCCGCACGCCTATTCCGTATCTTTTTTATCGACGTTTTCACCGCGTTTCATTTCAATCTTCTTCTGTTTTCACTTTGGCACCTTCCTGTGCCAGTCCGATAAACACTGCCGACAACATCGTAAATACGTAAGCTTGGATGAAAGCAACCAACAACTCAAGCGCATTCATAAAGATGTTGAACAATACGGATGCCACCGTCAGCGTGCCGTTCAGTGCAGGCCCCATGCTTGCCGAGATAAAGATCAGGCAGGTGAGCACCAGCATCGCCATGTGTCCTGCCAGCATATTGGCAAAAAGACGGATCATCAAAGCAAACGGTTTCGTAAAGATTCCGAAGAACTCGATGAACGGCATCATCGGTATAGGCACTTTCAACCACCAGGGCACATCGGGCCAGAAAATATCCTTCCAATAATGTTTCGTACCGAAGATATTCACTGCCAGAAACGTGCAGACTGCAAGCACCATAGTGATAGCGATATTTCCCGTCACGTTCGCCCCTCCGGGAAAGAACGGAATCAATCCCATCATGTTATTGATAAAGATGAAAAAGAACGCTGTCAACAGATACGGTGCAAACTTCCGGTAGTTGGGTCCTACACAACTCTTGATAATATCGTCGTTCACCATCATGATAAACATCTCCATGAATCCGATAAATCCTCCCGGCGCTTTCGCTCCTTGCGGGCGTTTTCTGTACCAGTGTGACACGCTCAATACGATAACGAGCAACAACACGCTGTTGAACAGCAAAGCAAACGTCACTTTTGTGATGGAAATATCCCACGGGCGAACCTGTTCGCCTGCCGCATTATACTCTACCAGTTTGCCCTCGTACTTGCTTCCTTCGGGAGCGATGGAAAGTCCTTCATAAGTACCTCCATTCTCTTCGAGACGGGAAGAAAGGAACGTGTGCCAACCTGTAGTACTACTATAAACAATGATAGGTAATGGTATAGTAATGTGCGTGTTACCCCACGTTGTGATATGCCATTCGTAGGAGTCTCCGATATGACCGAACACAATTTCTTTCACATCCACCGTGTTCTCCTGTTCCTCTTTCGGAGTAATCTCGTCCTGCGTCTGTTGTGACACCGCTTCCCCCTCCTGCTCCTGTGCAGGAACCGGCAAGCTGACCACTGCCATGAGGCAGAACAGAATTAACGGAGCTACTATGTTATGCAACTGTTTCATTTTTCTTCTTATTTTTCTTTTTCCGTTTCTGATTCAACTCAAAAGAGAAAAAGAACCAGGTTTCGAATACCAGATATATCAAATAGAACGAGATAAACGTCAGCAGAAAGGCTCTGGCTTCTTCGCGAACGGCAAGACAATAAATCAATACCAGAATCAGCGATAGAATCATTTTTATCATCTTTATTGCCAGATACAACAGTAACAATCTCTGTGGAGCATGCCGGCGGCAAGCGTCGAACATATAGATGCTAAACAGACCAAAGAAGTAAAAATAGACCGGAATAAACGGATACCCTCCGAAATAATGTCCTGGCAAAGCGAAGTGTAGAATGACAGCTCCGAGTGCCGCACTTATTACTGCAAATAAGGTATGCAAAAAAATAAAATTCCGTTTAGTTTTACTTATATTCACCATGTTACTGTGTTTTTCTGTAAAGTTATAATCTCGTTTTTTTCACACTTTTGATATTTAGTCTTTGTGCCGGTGGGGAACTTCCGTCAGGAAACACACGCGGAAACCGTACCGTCACTCATTTCGACAAAACCGCCCTGAATATCCATCGTGTGCTCTTCTCCGTCCATCGTCGTGTAACTCAACGTTCCCTCTTTCAACGACGAAACAATGGGCGCATGCCCGGGGAGAATAGAAAACGAACCGATCATTCCCGGCAATGTGACAATCTTCACATTTCCGTCGAATATGCTCTTTTCGGGCGATACTATACTCAAATGCAGTTCTTTCATCATGCTATCTTTTTATTTTTTTGCCTGTTCCAGCAATTTCTTACCTTTCTCTATTGCCTCCTCAATGGTTCCGACATTCAAGAAAGCCTGTTCGGGAAGATAATCCACTTCTCCTTCCAGAATCATCTTGAATCCCTTGATAGTGTCTTCGATGCCCACCATCACGCCCGGAACGCCTGTAAACTGTTCGGCTACGGCAAACGGTTGCGAAAGGAAACGCTGCACACGGCGGGCGCGGTTCACTACCATCTTGTCTTCTTCCGAAAGCTCTTCCATACCGAGGATGGAAATAATGTCCTGCAATTCCTTGTTACGTTGCAGAATTTGTTTCACTTGCTGCGCTACGTCGTAGTGCTCCTGACCAACAATGTGCGGATCGAGGATACGTGACGTAGAAGCCAACGGGTCTACAGCCGGATAAATACCCAGCTCCGTAATCTTACGATCAAGTACGGTAGTGGCGTCCAAGTGGCTGAAAGTCGTTGCAGGAGCCGGGTCGGTCAAGTCATCGGCAGGCACATACACCGCCTGTACGGAAGTGATAGAACCTTTGCGGGTAGACGTGATACGTTCCTGCATCGCACCCATTTCCGTAGCCAGCGTAGGCTGGTAACCAACGGCGGATGGCATACGTCCTAAAAGGGCGGACACTTCCGAACCTGCTTGTGTGAAACGGAAGATATTATCGATAAAGAACAAGATATCGCGTTTCTCACCTTCTTTTCCTGCGTCGCGGAAAGATTCCGCTACCGTCAGTCCGGACAATGCCACAGAAGCACGTGCGCCCGGAGGCTCGTTCATCTGACCGAAAATCAGAGACACCTGCGATTTCTCCAGTTCGTTATAATCCACTTTCGAAAGATCCCAATGACCTTTCTCCATTCCTTCCTTGAATGCCTCGCCGTAACGGATTACACCGGATTCAATCATTTCGCGCAGCAAGTCGTTACCTTCGCGGGTACGTTCACCTACTCCGGCAAATACAGAGAATCCGTTATGTTTCTTGGCGATATTATTGATAAGTTCCTGAATCAATACAGTCTTTCCTACACCGGCGCCGCCGAACAAACCGATCTTACCACCTTTGGCATACGGTTCGAGCAGGTCGATCACCTTGATACCTGTGAAGAGCACCTCTTGCACAGTTGTCAAATCCTCAAACTTAGGGGGTTCTCGGTGAATGGAATATGCACCTTTACGGTCGAGTCCTTTCATACCGTCGATTGAATCACCGACTACGTTCATCAGTCTTCCTTTAATCTGTTCGCCAATCGGCATCGTGATCGGGCCTCCGGTGGGATACACTTTCATGCCTCTCTGAAGTCCGTCAGTACTATCCATCGCTACGGTACGCACCGTATTTTCGCCGATATGTTGCTGAACTTCTACAACCAGTATTTTGCCGTTTGGCCTCTTTATCTCCAGCGCATCGTGGATGCTTGGCAGCACCAATTCTGCATCCGTACCTTCAAAGTACACATCGACCACAGGGCCGATCACCTGCGAGATATGTCCGATAATCTGTGACATAAGCAATCTCAATTTATTTATATTATTCTTTTCTCTCCCTTTGACTTTATAATATGACAAGGAATGAACATTTTTCGCGTTTTACCTATTTTCATTATTATAGTAAACAGTTGAGTTCAGTTTTTGTTCAACTATTTTCTATATTCGATAAACTTCTGTCCTTAGAAATAGTTAAAGAAACAACTGCGCAAATGTAGAAACAATTCCGTGTCGTTGTGCTTCCTTTTTCATTATTTGTCGTTCGATAACACTTATTAGACCTACAAAGACTACAGATTAACCAATTCCGGCGGTTTTCTGCTATAAATTAAAAGTAAAACAAGTTTAGTACTAATAAACTATCAATAAACTAAATTATCTCCTCCATTTTCCTATCTCCCTGTTTAAAATCAATGAATTAGCCAGAACAGAAAATAGTAGCAAAGGCAACTAGTTTTGTGTTCGAACACAGAAAAGACGGTTTTTCCATGCTTTCCTTAAGAAAGTTTAAAGTCAGACTCCCTGTTTTCCTACTATTCATTCTTTCATATTCCGTATTCCTGCGTTAAGACCCACATCCATCTTTATAAACTTCCCGATTTATATAAAAGAGCAATATAATAACGCTCTATACAATTATTATCTCATTTTTTTGCTGTAATTTTGCACCACTTAATATAAAACACTCAAAATGATGAAGAAAATACTATTACTCGGTTCCGGCGAACTAGGAAAAGAATTTGTAATTTCAGCCCAACGTAAAGGCCAGCACATCATTGCATGTGACTCCTATGCGGGAGCACCGGCTATGCAAGTGGCCGATGAATTTGAAATATTCGACATGTTGAACGGTGAAGAACTGGAACGCGTGGTGAAGAAACACCGCCCGGACATTATCGTTCCGGAGATTGAAGCAATCCGTACAGAACGTTTATACGACTTCGAAAAAGAAGGCATTCAGGTAGTTCCCAGTGCCCGTGCCGTGAACTTCACCATGAACCGCAAAGCCATCCGCGACCTTGCCGCTAAAGAACTCGGATTAAAAACGGCCAAATATTTCTATGCCAAAACCTTGGAAGAACTGAAAGAAGCTGCCGATAAAATAGGTTTCCCTTGTGTCGTTAAGCCGTTGATGTCTTCTTCCGGCAAAGGACAATCGCTCGTGAAGAGTGCCGACGAACTCGAACACGCTTGGGAATACGGATGCAGCGGCAGCCGTGGCGATATTCGCGAACTTATCATTGAAGAATTTATCAAGTTCGACAGCGAAATCACCCTGCTCACCGTTACTCAAAAGAACGGTCCTACCCTCTTCTGCCCTCCCATCGGACACGTGCAGAAAGGTGGCGACTATCGTGAAAGTTTCCAACCTGCACACATCGATCCCGCCCATTTAAAAGAAGCGGAAGAGATGGCCGAGAAAGTAACCCGTGCACTGACAGGCGCAGGACTTTGGGGAGTTGAGTTCTTCCTAAGCCACGAAAACGGAGTCTATTTCTCCGAGCTTTCTCCGCGTCCGCATGACACAGGTATGGTGACACTGGCGGGCACACAAAACCTGAATGAGTTCGAACTCCACTTACGTGCCGTGCTCGGCCTGCCCATTCCCGGCATCAAACAAGAACGGATAGGTGCAAGCGCTGTGATCCTTTCCCCGATTGCCAGTCAGGAACGCCCTCAATATCGCGGACTGGAAGAAGTGACGAAAGAAGAAGACACCTACTTCCGTATATTCGGCAAACCGTTTACCCGCGTCAACCGCCGTATGGGAGTAGTGCTTTGCTATGCTCCGCTGAATGCCGATTTGGATGCCCTGCGTGATAAGGCAAAGAGAATTGCCGGGAAAGTAGAGGTTTATTAAAATCCAAAGAACCATAGAAAACTAGAGGAATCATAGAGAAGATAAAAAACGAGGCGTGTGTCGAAAGTTAGTGATTACCACTTATTGACACACGCCTCACTTTTTCAGAGAATATCTATCGATTCATCACCATCTTATTCTTTAGAAGAACACCATCCGCTTGTTTATAATTTCAAAAAGTTTGTTTTTTAGCACATTAGCATTGATCGGTTTGGAAGCATAGCCGTCGAACCCTTTGCTAAGAATACGCTGCTCATCCGAAGCATAAGCATAAGCCGTGATAGCGATGATAGGAATTTCGGCAGATAGTTTGCGTATCTCTTTCGTTGCTTCGTATCCGTTCATTATAGGCATATTGATGTCCATCAATACAATATGCGGATGCTTCTCCTTGAACAAATCGACAGCCTCCTGACCATTCCAGGCATGGATAATATTGAAATCCTTGTGCAAGATATTCTCGAACAATTTATAATTACTCTCGTTATCTTCGGCAATCAAAATACTGATATCATCGCGATGCACGTGCATCATGTCGAACTTCGGTTCCTGCGACTGCATCTTTTTTACAGGATGATAAGGCAGCGTAAACCAGAAAGTAGAACCCTTTCCGTACTCCGATTCCACACCTATTTTCCCTCCCATGTGCTCCACAATCATCTGGCAGATTGAAAGTCCGAGTCCTGTGCCTTGCGCAAAACTGTTGAGCTTCACAAAGCGGTTGAACACCGTTCCCAGTTTGTCCTCCTGTATGCCACAGCCCGTGTCGGTCACATAAAAGCGCAACATATTCTCTTCTTTCTCCAGTGTATATCCGAAAGTGATGCTGCCGCCTTTATCGGTGAATTTGATTGCATTGGTGATAAGATTCGTAATCACTTGGTTCAACCGGTTGCCATCTGTTTCAATACAACAATCCGGCATAGGCTCCATCAGGCTGAAAGCCAGCCCTTTTTCTTCCGTTCGGGCTTGCAGTGAGCATTTTATACCCCGCAAAATCTCGCTCAAATGCTTGGGCAGGTAAGCAAACTCAAGTGTGCCCGATTCAATTTTGGACAAGTCGAGGATGTCGCCCACCAGTTGCAACAGCAGCTTGTTGTTGTTTTCGATGATCGTAATATACTCTTCTTTTTCTTCCGGTTCCTCTACGGTAGGTAATAGTCCGGAGAAACCGACAATCGCATTCAGCGGCGTGCGTATCTCGTGGCTCATATTGGCAAGGAAGGCACTCTTCAGGCGATTCGATTCCTCGGCACGGTCCTTGGCACTTACCAATTCCTCTTCCAAAGCCTTGCGGGCGGTAATCACCAATGAAGAACCTACCAACGTCAGCGGGCGACCGTTTTCGTCACGGGTGGCAACAGTTGCCTGTGCTTCCACCCAGTCTGTTTGCAGTCCCGTAGCCGTGCGGGTAACCACCCGGTATTCTTCTTTCACCTTCTTGATAGTTCCGGTTATCAAATCCTGATAAGCCTTCTCGATGCGTGGCCGATCTTCCCTGAATATTTTTGCAAAGTACTGTGCATCCGGCACAGAAAGTTGCTCTTCGGTAACATCCTGTTCTTCGGTGCTCAATTCGATAGGACGGTTTATGTCGCAAAGAATCATCCTCCGTTCCAGATCCCACTTCCAAGGAATGATGTCGGCCACTTCGAGAGCCATAATCAACTTCTGGTTTGTGGCGTTCAGTTTTTGCTGGGTGTGATACAAATCCGTGCTGTCCACACCAAACACATCTATGTAATCTTTCTTCGAGCTAAGAGCCAGCACGATTTCCTGATGCTTATTGGTCTGTGGGGTATAAAATGAATACGTGATCGGACGTTTTCCCTTATCCAGAATCTTCACATAGTTTATAGAGGCAAGGAAGTTTGTTCCAAACAATTCACTGGCCCGCTTGCCGATTACATCCACTTTAGATTCATACTGTTTCAGGAAATGCTTGTTTATGGAACAGATTTCCATATCAACGATTTCGCCCTCATCATCACGTATCAGACGTTCACGGGCATAGATGATAGGCATATTATCAAACAAATCCGACAACTCTTGTGCCGTTTCCAATTGCGTCTGTTGGGCTTCACGCACCCTGCCTAACGCTTTTATTCTTATATATTGATAAAGCACCACAAAGAGAATAACAAAGAAAGCGATAATGGCTATGAATAAATAGCCATACTGCTGCCATACAGTTTGCGGACGGTTGAAAAAGACAGAACCGGACGGACAACTGTCCGGCGAGAAATTCCGTTGCAACAAAGCGGGATAATTGAATATATTTTCTCCGTTCGGAATGTAAAACGGGATAGTGCGCGGAGCAACTCCCGACAGTACAGCGGAGAGTGTTTTGAGCAACTGCTCGTTGAAATCCGTTTGTGAATACATAAATCCTCCTATCATTCCGCTATTTACGACCAGAGAGTTTTTAAGTGCAAATATCGGAGTCACACTATTGGAGATTACCTGGAATGAATTAGCTTGCAACTGCACATTTCCGGCTACCACCTGACGGGTGAACCAGGATGAAAGAAGTACTCCCGTGGTAGCACTGTCCACTTTGTTCAGTTTCAACAGCAAACTGTCCGTAGTCATGTTTGCAGCCGAATAGAAATCATATTCCAGCTCCGGATATGCCTTCTGCAATAACTGTTTCATGTCAGTATTGAGTTGCTGATTCACATAACGTCCGTCTCCGATCAGGATAATCTTCTTCATACCGGGAATCATATGTTGCAGCAGCTTCACATTTTCCTCAATAAACACACGGGTCTGGAGCAGTGTGAGATTATACTCTTCGGTGAAGTTGGTAAGCGGAACCTGTTCGGACGGTACTACCGGATATTTTTTGATGTAGCAGTCATCGGGACCCATGTAGCTCTCTTCCCCGCACAAAATGAGGGGAACATCTCCCCATGCTTCACGCATCTCATTGCGGAAGAGCATCATCGAGTTGCCCAACAGCAATACGGCTTTAGGTTTCTTCTTTCCATATTTGGCAAAGATATTCGTTTTGAGGTCCGCCAGTTTCAAGCTGTCATCAATCATCAGCATATTCATGTTTTCCACATATACCTCTGTTTTTCTTTCCATGTTCAGCCATTGCAGAACAGGGGAAATGATGGCATTACTCCAAGGAGCATCCGATGTATAGGTATTAAGTATTAGCAGATAATCACTCTGGAAAATGGTATCTTCTTTCACTTGAGGAAAAACGGTGAGAGTCCAAAGGCATAGACTTACCAGCAAAATGGCTTTACGGAACTTTAGTGCTTCCATATTTTCTTGTTGTTTTATTTGTGATATTGATAAACTTCGCAAATCTATGATTTATTTTTGGTATTTTGAGTAAAAACATCAAAAAAAGAAATGATTTTCACTCACTTTCCGAAAAATATCAGTTTATCTTCGTTATTATGCGAATCCCGTTCCAGAAAGTGCATACGCACACTCTGAAACGGGACTACACTTTTGAATGACTCCGGATTCATCGTCCAAAAAAATTTCTACATACCTATTTATATAATTATGTCTTTCTCCGGCGACCCGAATTCGGCTTTTACCTCAAAACAGGGACACGATTTCACCCATTCTTCCGGCTCTATTTCACCATTTCCGTTCAGGTCGGGACTAAGATCACGATGGCCGCACACCCTGCAATCCGGGTAATCCCGCAACAACGTGAGAACCAATACGCGCAGTGAGTGCTTCTGCCATTCGGTACGGGTGTCTTTGGGCTGCCCTGTGCGGTCGACATGTGTACCGAAGCAGTTTGAATGCAATCCGCACTTTTCTGGGTTCGGACAAGATGCCGTTTCGGCAACTGACGCCCAAATGGTTGAAGCGTTTTGAGAACAGTCTACGGGAACATGGATGCAGTTGGAACACGGTGTCTACTTATCTGCGGAAAGATTATTGATTTTGTGAAGCGGTCAAGAGGGAAAGCAATCTCCTGACAAATAAGACGTTACTTCGTAGGTAACGGAAATTTAATTTGAAACGAAAAAGGACACAGAGTATGTATATACTGTAACTGTCAACATGCCGGATGATGGAAAAGTAGAAGCCGGACAATAGTCACCTTTTGGATTATTTTATCCTTCTCCTTGACCATATTCAACAAAAAAGCGCTATCTTTGTTTTGTAATTGAGACACAACATACAATGGGAAGATTTATCAATCCCTTTACCGATTTTGGCTTTAAGTTTTTATTCGGCAGAGAGGTAGAAAAGGAGTTATTAATTGACTTCTTGAATGATTTGCTCGTAGGAGAGCACATAATCACCGACATCCAGTTCCTCAACAACGAACAGCAGCCGGAAGTAAAAACAGAGCGAGGTATTATCTACGACATATATTGCGTAACCGACACGGGCGAACGCATTATCGTAGAAATGCAGAACCGGGAACAGCCTTATTTTAAAGACCGTGCCCTCTTCTATCTCTCACGAGCCATCACGCAGCAAGCAAAAAAAGGTGTTTGGGACTTCCAGTTGGATGCAGTGTATGGAGTGTTCTTCATGAATTTCGTGATGGACAAGGATATGCCCGCTAAAATCAGAACGGATATTATACTTTCTGACAGGGATACTGGGAAGCTCTTCAACAACAAGTTCCGGCAAATCTTTATCGAACTGCCGAACTTCAACAAAGAAGAGGATGAATGTGAAAACGATTTTGAACGCTGGATTTATATATTAAAGCATATGGACACACTTGACAGAATGCCTTTCAAGGCTCGCAAAGCAGTTTTTGAACGACTGGAGAAGTTGGCTTCCAAAGCGAATATGACCCAGGAAGAAAGAGCGCAGTACGAGGAAGAATGGAAAATTTACAACGATTATTTTAATACGTTGGACTTTGCTGAACAGAAAGGACGACGGGAAGGACGGCAAGAAGTTCTTATCGAAACCGCCCGCAGGTTCAAAGAAATGGGATTTACTACTGAAATGATTGCCAAAGGCACCGGACTTTCAAAAGAAGAAATAGAAAAGCTATAAAATCGACTTATTACGATTAGTACCTCCTCGGAGGAAAACAGGAATACATATCAGAAAAATAAAAGTCCCGTTTTGTTGCAAGACAAAACGGGACTTTCTCTATAAAAAAACTACTACCTATCGTTTCTTGCTCAAGAAACGCTTTGCCAAATACTTACGCAAAGGTTCATCATAGAATTTCAAGCTTAGATAAGCCAGTACAATGCATAATGCGTAAACACATAAAGCTACCTGCCAAGTCTCGCCCAGCGTATAGAGTTGATTCTTAATCAGCCATGCATAGAACAGATACATCAACGGATAGTGTATCACGTAGATCGGATAAGATATATCTCCCAAGAACTTACATATCTGCGTTGACCGCTTATCCGTCGTACTTCCCGACGCACCCAGCCACACAAGGATAGGGAAAGCTACGACAATGCAAAACGCTTCATACACACCGTTCGTACAAACCGGCTCTGCACCCTCCAAATAAGGAACGGAAAACAGGGCAATCAATACAAGGGTACATATCCAGAAAGCGCCTTTCACTTTCACAGGTTTGAAGTTGCGGGATAAAAGCATACCCAAAGAGAAAGGGAAAAGCATTCTCAATGATCCGCCCAAGAAGTTTACGCCATCCAGCGTCCATCCTACCCCCATGTTTCCATAACCGGAGACATCGAAGATGGCGAATGACGTCAACGCCACTCCCAACAATACCACCATCACAGTCAACGCCTTATTAGACAGACGGCGAATGAACAACGCATAAAGGATATTGCCTATATATTCGAAAAATAACGACCAGCACGGCCCGTTCAGCGGAAACATCTCGCCATTGCCACGAACCTCATAGCCCGCCCCCGGCATGGCAGGAATGAAAAATATCGTGCAAAGAAGAGACAACATCACCATGGATATGGCAACGTGTGTTCCATCCCATTGCACAGAGCCCTGAATGCAGAACGTGATAGCTCCCAGAACAGCCCCCAGAACAACCATGGGATGAAGACGTATCAACCGGCGTTTAAAGAAATCTTTCATGGTGAGACTCTTACCCCAACGGTCGTCGTAAGCGTAACCGATCACAAAACCCGAAAGGATAAAAAAGAAATCCACGGCCAAATATCCGTGATTCAAAGTTTCAATAGCACTATTACTGGCAAAAGCAAAGCCCTCGAATACATGATACCAGATCACCATAAGAGCCGCCACACCGCGAAGTCCGTCAAGAAGATCATAATGCGCCTTGGTGTCTGAAAAGGCTGAAGCAGAAATGTTCGACATTTGTTTTTCTATTAGTAAGTTAGTATTTTCAGAGGACAAAGATACGGTTTGCGCTACGAAGTTTCTTTGCTCTAAAGCAAAAAAGCCCTGCTAATCGCTATTTTTTAGCGCGCACCCGGCTAAGGGTATAGATGGAAATGCCCAAAAAAGCAGCCACATATTTCAGCTTCACCCGGTTTATAAGTCCGGGATAGCGGCGGTTGAACTGTTCGTAGCGTTCTTTAGGCGAAAGTTGGAGGCGTTCCACAAACATGTGGCTAAGCTCCTTGTTTACATTCTGATGCAGGATTCTTCCCCAGTTGGCTATGTCGATATACGTTTCGTAGAGGGCATTCAGCTTGTCGATGTGGATAACGTAGATTTTGCAAGCGGAAAGCGTTTCAACGCTTTCTATCGATGGTTGCTGATAGTAGAGCGAATCCATGCCGAACGTAACGTCACCCTCCTGACTGAACCACGTAGTGGTGTCCTCTCCGTTGTGATGGAATATAGAACGGGCAATGCCCTCTTCAATGAAATAAACCAAGCGGTCTGTCACTCCTGCCTGAACAATATAGGTATCTTTGGGATAATACCTTAATTCCATATTCGCCTGAAGCGCTTGAAGTGCTTCGTCGGAAACCGGATAGATTTGCCTGATTTTACGAATGATATTTTCCATTTGGGGGAATGGCGTATTGGGGGTTAATGACGTACTTTAGGATATTTATTATTAAAACGGAAACCAAGACCGAGCATCAGATAATTAGGAGTCTGGAAATCCTGAAGATTGTAGCCGATGTGAAGGAATGAACTCCGGGTGACGTCTATCTTCAACGCAAAGACCTGATACAATCCGCGCAAATCGCCACGCCCCAGCACATTTGTTCCCAAGCCGACACCGATGGTAAAAAACGGCATCACGTATTCTGCCCGTCCGGAAAGTCCCAGCGCAAGCTGATGCTGAATGCCCGGCACGAGAAATTTACGACGGGAGGAACCGCTGCCGCCATCGTACTCTACCAGCGCATCTTCGGTATACACATTGGCACTACCGTCATAGACACCATCCAGCGAGACTCCGAAGCGCAGCTTATAGTTGAGATTGTACATCGGAGCAAAGTTGAATCCCGCTACGGGATAGCTGCCCGGTGATGCAATCTGTTTCTCGCCCACATAGACACCTTTCCGGCGCCACGAGCCGAACAACACAAGGTCATAACTGACGTGCCGCGGAAAACGGGGAACGTAGGGATGAACCAATGATTTAGTGAGGTCGGCTTCTTCCCGGTTGAAGTTGTACACCAGTCCGATTTTCGCTCCGGTGGTGTTGACACCTGCATTGGGAAACTTGGTGTTGCCGTTAGAGAAATGCGTGAAGTCTCCGCCGATGATAAAGTCGAAATAACGGGAAAGCGACCAGTTAAGGTAGATACCTGCGTTGAGATAGGCATTCACCCGTGAGCCTACGGCTCCGTTGTAAGAGTTGTAATCGTTGTCATAAGGTTTCCATCCGGCAGAGATACCGAAATTCCACTCGTAATTGAGCGAAAGGCGGGGATTGAAACGGGCAATGCGTGCACCTTGAAAGACATAGAACGTCACAGGATCACCCAGCTGCTTTTTATCGCCAAAGGTGGTGAAGGCCAAGCCGAAACCTTGATAGGCTCCGCCATAGATGCGGTCGGCACAGGTGTTGGGACGAAACTTGAAAGAGTATTTCAGATGAGCGGCAAATGAACTCTGGATGGGTTTCCACCGTTCGTTCTCGCCTTGCAGGAAAGGATTGGTGGGGAACACGTATTGCGGCCGCGCCTCTATCCCCAACCGGTGAATGAAATGGTGGGGAACGTAGGGAGCTACGGTGTCGGCTCCGCATTGCGGGAAACTGTTGTGCCGGAAGCCATGAATTTCTTCCTGCAATCTCCGCACTTCTTCACGAAGTTGGCGGACGTCCTGCCGGAGCTGTTTCACCTCTTGCCGCATTTCCTTCATCTCTTTCTCTTCCTGCCCTACCTCCTGCGCACAAAGCGAAGTGCCGGGAAAAAGCAAAGCGGAACAGATTACGGCAATTTCCCATCTGGGTATCTTTACTCTCATATAATAGTCTGGTTAGTCTTTTCAGAACGGAAGTTATAAATGGAGCTTCTCAATAAACTGTGCCACATGATAGCCGTCCATCAATCCATGATGGCAGGTTACGGAAACGGGCATCATCAGTCTTTCTCCGTCGCGGAAGTACTTTCCGGTGGAGATTTTGGGAACACTGTCGCCCGAACGCATATTGGTGGGGTGCTTCATGTCGGTGAATGAGAGCCACGGCACTGCCGAATAATGAATGGCATTGGGATGGAAAGTGCCTCCTTTGTTGAGTCCCGTAGTGGCTTGCAAACGTTCCATCTCTGCTTTTGCCCGACGGATAAAGACGAGTTCGTCCGGATCGTATTCAAAGGCGGCAAAAGAAAAGGTATGGTCGGCACGGCCTACGGTAGCTTCGGGCAGAAGGCTGTCATAACACACCACCTTATCGCCTTCGATGCGGTAACGGAATTCTTCTACCGCAGCAGCGGCTGTCGTTATCCGGTGGAGGACTAACAGGGAAAAGGATATGCCTTTGGCTTTGGCTTCCTGATACGCGCGCGTACAGTCTACCTGAACGGTTACTCCGAAAAACGGATCGTCAAAAGCACTGAAATGTTCGTAATGTTCTCTTCTGTTCCAAGTAGCAATATCGATGATCTTCTCTATCTGATTCATTCTAAACACTCTTTTTTAAGTTTCACCACAGAGGACACAGAGGACACAGAGTTTTTTCGGTAAGGTAAGACCGGAAACAATGGAATCAATTGCATTAATCCGGTGAAAAAGTTCTATAAAAGCTCTATAAAATCTCTGTGTCCTCTGTGTCCTCTGTGGTGAATAAATTACTGATGTTGCTCACGCAACAGGTCGTTCACTGTTTTTACCGGGTTGAAGGTGGAAAGTGGCACTTCTACGAAGACGGTATTCCAGTCGCTCATCGCACCGTTCCACAAGCCGGGAAGTTCGAGAGCTTTCAGGTCTTTGCCGTTCTTCGATTTGTAGGAGATGAAGCCTGTTGCCTTATCTACGTACTTCACCAAGTCGAATTTATGTCCTTTATAATCGCGCACAGCACATACGAGGTCTACCGGATTGAAGTGTGTGCCTTTCTCGAACATTTCTTTCTTCTCCGGATCGTCCATGTCGATCTGTGAGCTTTCGAGGATTTGCAGGGAGATGGTTCCGTCGCTGTTGTAAGCAAGGAACGGGCCGCCACCGGGTTCGCCTACGTTCTTCACCATTCCGCAGACACGCATCGGACGGTTGAACTTGTTTTTCAGGTAGATGGCGAGTACGGAATCTTCGAGGTCTTTCGTCTCCGGATTCTTGCAGAAGAGTTTCTTTTGCAGGAATTGAAGCATTTCCATCATCTGGTCGTGGGTGTATTTACCGCTGTCGAGCAGGGTAAGATATTCGAATACTTGTTTTTGCAAAGTCACGAGCACTCCGGCAATCAGTTTCTTATAAGTAACGGTGTCGGCCTTCAGTCTGTCGGGCACTACGTTGTCGATGTTCTTGATGAAGATAATATCTGCATCGAGGTCGTTCAGATTCTCAATCAGTGCACCGTGCCCACCGGGACGGAACAGCAGTTTGCCGTTGTCGCGGAAAGGTTGGTTGTCCATGTCGGCGGCAATCGTGTCGGTACTCGGCTTCTGTTCGGAGAAGGTGATGTAATAATCCACTCCATAGCGTTTGGAAAATTCGTCTACCTTTTCGGCTACCAATTTCTTGAAAAGTTCGCGATGTTCGGTAGATACCGTGAAGTGCACATTCACTTTACCGCTCTTTCCGGCAGCATACATGGCTCCTTCGGCGAGATGTTCTTCCATCGGTGTGCGTGAACCTTCGGGGTACTTATGGAATTTGAGCAGACCTTTCGGCAATGCGCCATAATTCAGTCCGGCAGTTTCGAGCAGGGCGGACACCACTGCTTTATAGTTACCTTCTTCGATCAGTCCGGAAATATCTTTTCCGTCGATACGCTGGCAGGCTACATTCAGATCGTCATAGAAAGCAAAATCCTTGATTCCGTCAAAGAATGCCTGTTCGAACTTGGTAGTCGGCCGGTCATAGTCGGCGGACAGGAACTCGAATAGGTTCTTGAACATACGACTCGCTGCACCGGAAGCGGGCACGAACTTCACAACAGTCTTACCTGTGTTTGTATACGCATCCCAAGCGGCCAGATAAGCCTTCTGTTCTTCTGCATCGGGAGCCAATATTCCTTTTTCGATGGAAGCGGCTGCATCCAGTTTCAAAAAGGGGAAACCCGTCTGGAAGCATGCTAATTGTTCTGCAATTTGCTCTTCCGTAATGCCTTTCTTGGCAAGCAACTCTTTGTCCTGTGTCGTTATCATAATATCTAATTTTATTAATTGATGCCCAAAAATACAAAATGTTATTTACTTCTTGCCGAATAACCGGGAAAAAAACTAATTTTCCTTCCATATTTCATTATCAGCCACTTACGAAGAAGTGTTATTCATTTATGTACTTTTCAGCGTTATTTGAACACAACAAAGATAGATAAATATCCGATGTTATCACAGAATTTGTAGAATAAATAGAGTTAACCAATTACAATAAGATTACAACCCTTTTAGATATTTGAAAATTTACCAGTCGTGGAAAGTTGGGAGGACTGTGGTTTAAAGCACTTCCCCGATAAAATTTTACCCCATACCCCTACTGCTTGGGCTAGTGGCATAGAGATTAACAATAGAGCCATAAAAAAGCCAGCTAACATTACGCTAGCTGGCAACTGACATCAACGGCTAAAGATTACCGTTTATCCTATTCTATTTAGCTGCTCAATAAAGTTGTGCTTCTGTGCTTCTCTCATAATACTGTCTACCGTCTCTCTCTTTACATTCTTTAACCTTCCAAGAAGTTCTGTATATTGAATCCCCAAATTATTCTTTTTCGCAATCCAATCAATGAAGAATCCTTTAGCCAAAAAACGATAGGTAAATCCTGCATCTAATCCAGCCTTAATAATCTTCTCTGCTCTTTCAACCATTTTTTCAGGCTCATTACCCACACATTTCGTAAGAGTGTCTTCTCCATATTTACACGTATCTGCCAGTACCGATTCTTTGATGTCAGCGGAATAAATCAAATACTTGCTAAGCGTTGTCAGTTTGAATCCACCGTTTGGTAACATGTCATCAGCATCTCCTTTCTTTGTCTTTTGATGCTTCATATCCATATACTTAACGATAAACTTTAAAACCTCATTATCAGGATACATAGCCAAAGCTTGTTTAGCGAAATCGCCTTTTCCCCACTTCACTGACGTATTATTCATTTCGGAAATAAGAGTCTGTATGAGTATATCATTATTCAATGGATATTTAGCCACAATCTGCTTAGGAGCTTTAGGAGTAAATTCTTCTGGCTTATCTTTCTCATTGTTGCCATTATCCTGCCATTTCTTCATTGCATTTTCATAACTCTTTTTAGCCTTTGCATCTTTTTCTCGAAGCTCCATTATAGCCCTATATCTATGTTGCCCTTCAATAATGACCAAATAATCATTAGCCTTAGAAGAATCTATTGGCAGCCCAGATACAGGTTCTTTCAAACTTAATCCCTCTTTTACCACATCTTCACCATCAACCACAACAAGTTCCATTAATTGTCCACATTCTACAATAGATTTCATTTTTGCCTTTAAATTTGACTTATCAATATCACGATTAACACCACCAGCAATAAAAGCTACTTTCTTTCCTTCGTTCAATTCTTTGGATTCCAGAGTAAAGTTTTCATTAGTTTTCATATTTCCTTTGCAGTTTTTAGACTGGTGCGCTCCAGCTTTATTTATTATTATACTGCAAAGATGATGCTTTATTAAGAACACTAACAGGGATAAAAAAAAGCTGCTTTCTTATTCCCCTACTTCATAAGCCGTAGAATGAAATATTTAGAGAATGAGAAAGCAGAAATGAATAAAAAATAAATCAGAATCAATAATAGAATGCGTTCATACTCCTTATGTCTTTATCCTTATATTGTTTCAACAAAGATTTCAGATAGTCATTATCAGTTATCACACTCTCATTGCCCACGATACCAGTGAAATATAGGAGATGAGAGATTAGCATCTTTTCCTTGTCAGACATATTAGCTCCCTTCTTCCTTTTCTCCTTTACCTGTTCTTGATAATTCAGCGCTGTGATAATCATTTGTGAGAAATAATAAGCCAATACAGAGAATGATTCAGTATGTGGATTACTCAAATCAATATGACTGGTATTCATTTGGTTTGAATCAACAGTCTTTAATCCATTAGCACAAAACTTCGCCATACAGGCAATAGCAGTTTTGTTATCCACCACAATATTCTTCCTTCCTATTTTCAATGTAATACAAATTGGGCTTTTAAAGACTGCACCAAACGGAGTATCTCTTTTATAATCCTCACTGATAGCATTAACAAATTTTTCTATCTGTTCTTTAGGGGATTCTTTTATTTCTATACCCTCCATACATTTACCCCAACTGCAATCATAACAGAAAAGCAATAGATACCAAAACTTTTCAGCGTCTAATCCCAATACGGCAAGCAATTCTTGTAATTCTTTATTCTTTATGTATGAATCAAACGAGAATCTACCTTTCAATATTCCTCTGTTGTATCTTCCTTTAAAAGTGTCTGACGTTTGTGACGGCAACATATATGCCTGTCCTGTTTCTTCGTCATAATCAAAATCAGGGAAATATTCTTGTGTCACTGGATATATATACTCTAGCAACTCGCTATACTGGATTGAGAACTTATCTACTGGCTTCATAGTGTTTTTGTTTGCAATGATAATAAAAAAACAGCAAATAAATTTCTTCAAATAGTGATAACCTTCTTAGTTATCACCATACCAAAGAGATATTTAATTCAAAATGTCAAAGTTACATTTATAGGGTAATTACCAATCATCATTACTTGTTTGCAATGGCTTCTTTAGAACAGTATCAATTTTGTCTACAAGGATTTTATAACATGATAGTGAATAAACAAAAGCTCGTGATGAGGTCACTTTAGGATGTTGTCTGTTTTCTGTAAATGGAAAGCAATCAGAAAGTGCCCATATTTGGGTGTCTTTAGTAACGCCATTACCTGTTACACCAAAACCACCACCAAACATTATGACATATCCACTATCGTCATTTATCTTCAATACCTCATAGTTCTGTAAGGTATATGTCATTCGAATACGTTCTTCTTTAAAATCAAATTTAATAAGTGGTCGAATACTTACTCTATATGAGTTATCTCCCATAGTCCGTTTTGCAATATTAGGCAGATAACAACGTGCTATGATTGTTCCTTCTTCCTCATTTGAAACCTGTATAGCTGACTTTGCATCAGAAGACATAGATATGACCCAATCTATAATTTTGCGATATAATTGAGATTTGGACTGACCTTTATACTCTTTTATAACCGATAATGATAGTTCACCCAATTCATTCAGCTTATATTCATTAGATAGCTCCTTAGCTTTAGCTGACCAAGTCATATCCCCTATATTGGTATATTCTTCTAATTCTTGTTTAGTTACAATTTGGGCATTAATTGTATTACAGACTAATCCTAATAACATTATAAAAATAATCTTTTTCATGTTGACTTGAAGCTTACTATTAGTATGATGTATTTTTGTGTTCAAATGTACAAAAAACAAATTAATTAATCAGATTTTATTATATATATATTCTCCAACAGGTCTTGTTGTAAAAGATGTGTTGCAATTATTGATAGAACAATAAAAAAACAGCAAATGAATTTCTTCAAATGCTGTTTTATTTTATAAGGTACAATGGTGCTTGTATACACATTATAGTGCAATATATAAGTACTGCAACTGCAACAAACCACCCTACTACCCCACATACTCTTTTACTACTAATTCCTGAATGTGAAGTAAATATTTGTTTTACAAAGGTTATAAATCTCATTTGTTTATAATTATTTATATTAACTTCCCACAGATAGTTTAATATTGCCAGTTTCTACATCGAGAGTGATTTTCTCAAGCCATAAATTCTCTATATAATGCCCCCATATCCCATACTTGCCCGGATTCTCTTTCTCTTCTTCATAAATCTTCTTATATGCAAGAACAATTTGATTTATCAAACTACTTGTAGTATCACATTTGGCAGTAAATGTATATGGATTCTTTAATGGGTAACTAATAGTTACATTTACTGTGTGATTCATTAAATAGTAATCAGCTTCACTAAAAATGTAAATTCCAGAGTTATTTGAGTAATCACAGATTCTTACTTGAACTCCTTTAGGTAACATATTATATTCTTTTTCTAGTGTGAATTTAGACGGAAGTCTATTTATTACTTCTTGTTCATTAAAATCTCTGTCAGTGTATACACGTATATTAGCTTCTTTGTGTGTTACGCAAATATAATACATATGTTCACGGCCACCGCCAACATTAACATCCAGTTCGTGGAGTCTAATTTCAAAATCTGGATTTAATTTTCTAACTTTATTTAAATGCTTTTCATCAGTCATAGTTCATTTGTTTACTCGTTTTTGTTATATCTTGGATTAGCGTTTAGAACGATAATCTCACTTATATAAGCCTTAGGAATTACCATACTATCCTTACATAAAGAATCAGGTATGTTAATACCATAAATACTTGAAGCAAGTACAATAGCCTTATCATCTTCTTCTATAAAGTAGCCTACTGTACTTGTTTCTAAATCTCTATCTAAGAACTTAACATCTTCTGATAGACCACATCCTTCTCTATCTGTCATATACTTGCTATTCCACTTAACAAGTACTAAGTCTTTACGTTTTAATTCATTTTCCATATTATTCATTTAATCAATAGTTTTTAACTATATTTGCAATGCATCTCCTGTTCTTCATCAAGTTACAACTAAACAAGATTATCAAGTATATAGATTAGTCAGTTTGTAATACTTAAATGAAGAAGCAATGGAGAACACTATTTATTGCATTGCGAAGCCAGTTCTTGTACACGCATACAAACGTACAAGATTTGGCAAAGTCGAGTTCGTAAGGGAACATCGAAGAAGATTACCTCGTAGGTAAATTTAGTTGGTTTAGTTACAAGATTATTTCAATCAAGTAGATGTAACAGTAAAGGTGGTATTAGCAGTACCACCTTTTTATAAATCTTAGAAAATAATCATATCTTTGCATAGATAATCATAAACATAGCCCCTCGCAAACATTATGAGATAATTAATAGTCCACGAGATTAATTAGTTATTCACTGTTAAAAAGGAGGGCATATGTTGTATGACTGTCCATGTTGCTTTGGTGATAAGCCTGTCTTCGTAAGGGCTTACACTCGTACAAGATTTGGGCGAAAAGAGCGTGTAAGAGCACACTGTCGCAGATTACCTAAACGGTAAAGATTCACCACTGTAGTCTGGTTCTAGCGGGAACTGGACTACTTTTATTTCTACAAAGTTACTAAAAATCAATCACTTAACAAAATAGAAGATGTTAAAATATATTACAACCCATCATGCCAATCTTTTAGCCTTATTGGTTCATCTGTCTTAACACATAAAGAGACATCATCTGTTATAACAGCATTTCCATACTCTTCTATCAATGCATTTATTTTCCTTAAAAACTCTTGCTTGTCTAAGCTATTATATATTTCTTTAAAATCATAACTAAGCCAATAATGACGACATTCTCCATATATATCTTCTTCTAATTCTTCAATAGAATTAAATCTATCAATATAGGACTTATTCTTATTGATTCTATTTCTAAATATTTCCTTGTAATAACTAACCATATCATCATTAGATAAACCAAATTGGTAGGTTAAATTAGGGTCACAATTTGCTACCAAATAATCATTTGAGGAACTTGGAAGTGGATTTATTTCTATCATTTTTCATTTTCATTTAATATTAGTGGAGTAGCTGAAATTGGGGAATATTTACTAATCCACTCTGCCATTTTCTTATAATCTTTTATTCCCTTAAAGAAATCAGTCATGTTATTGTCATACCCTCTATCCTTTACATAATTTTCTGCTGCATATTTAAGCATATCTTCTGTAATAGGTTCTCCTTCTTTCAGCCCAAAGTAATTTTTAATTTGAGTTCCTCTAGCTGTAAGTTCCATTCCATTTATTTTAACAGCATCAGTACCTAATAAATATTTACTAACGTTTTCGGGAGTATCTTTAGAGGGAGAATAAATGTTTATACTAGGTAATCTATTGGGATTGTATGCAAAATGAGAAAATTCATGAGCAGTAATATCACTTTTAGGCTGTGGGTTTTGATAAATATCAGGAGCATCTTTAAATGTCTCTGTATAAAAGGTCCTCTTATTATCAGTGGCTCCCAGTGCATTAGGAGTAGAGTTAAAATCACTAGCTTTACCAATCTTAGGTTGTTCTGCTATTATTCTATCTCTTCCAGCTGGACTGAAATCATTATAAGCAATATCATATTCCTTAGGGTCAATTCCAAATTTTTTCTGCAATTCTAAAAGACGTCTATTCTCAACTCCGCCTTCTAATTGTTCCAATCTATCAAATCCTCCATTTTTTAATCTATCCTTAGTTAGAGTTAGAGCATTTCCTTGCCAATTAGGTTTAGCATAATCTGGAAGTACTTCTTTACCAATTCCGAATTTTAAAGAAGTTGAGTTTCCTGTAGTTGAAGCGGCAGCTTTAACAGCATTTCTAGCTATCCTCTTACCAGCATACTTCAATCCTCTACCAATAATACTTCCAACTCCTGCACCTAAGCCTATATAATCAGACATAGTTGCTAATCCATCTAAAGTTCTAATTGCTTCTTCTGTATTTTTAGCTTGTATATAATCTTTATATGCTTTATCAGCTTTTTCACGACTTTGTGATTTCTCCCATTCACTTCTATTATCTTGACTTATTTCAGAATAAGTCGGAGTATATTGTTGCTTTATAGACTCTTGAATTTGAGGTTTATAATCTTTAATAGCATCTCTTCTCTGAATCCCACTAGAAGGATTCTGATACTTCAATATCCCACCTCTCTTTAAGTACTTATTGAGAGATAAAGTTCCATTCAAATTTCTTCTGTAAGAATCTTTATCTGCACTATAATTATGTCCTCCAGAATTATTTCCATGCAATCTATCTATAAAGTCATTAGTATCTTTAGCATCTAAGGCTTTATATCTATCATTCAGTACTTTTACTTTATAGTTAGCATAGGATTTTAAGTCATCGAAATCTATATAATCAAATCCATCTTTATATCTGGATTTTTTATAATTAGGGGCAATCTTATCGCCTGGGTGTTTAATTCCACTTAGATTAAATCCTCTTTCACCTCTTGGGTCAAGCCCATAATTACTTTCGAGTGCTGCCTGTCTTACTAAGTTATTAAGATTAGTAGTGGGCAATCCATTTTCTTCCAATGCTTCTCTAAAGATGGGAGTCATAGTACTGGCAAACTCTTCAAACTTATTATCAGTACTTCCGAATTTATGAGTATAATCCAATGTAGGCTTATTCCCTTCAAATAGTTTACTAACAAATGGATTTATATTGCCTGTTAAAAATGAAGTTGCAACGCTTGGACCATATTCTTTAATAACTCCAACAGTATTAACAGGCTCTTTAGGTTCTTCTTTAGGAAGAAATGATTTAACTTTATTAACTGCTTGAACAATTAATCCTTTCTGACCTTTAGCTATTTGATTATAGACATTAGTAAGTGCATTTTTATAATTAGGGTCTGTAGCATAACCTCCTCTAACTACACTATCTATAAAGTCTCCATTGAAAGCTTGATATCTTTTATTGTTTAATAACGATACATGATAGTTAGCATAATCATTAATGCACATACCAATAAAAGCGACATCTTCAACTCGTAATAACATCATTTACTAAATTTATTGGATGGAAAAGCTTCTAGCATATTTGATGAAAATACCTTTACCTCTTTTTTTCTCAAATCTATATATTCCAATTTCACTGTTACAATAATATCGCGTTCATAAACCTTTTTACAAGTAGCTTTACTGTAAAAACATCTACCATCCTTAGTATTGCCTTCAATAGTATAACTATGGTCTGTGATATCTTTCTTAGTAATTCTATTGCCTTGTTCTATTCCAGAATCAATCATCATATCAAACCATTCACGAAGCGAATAGTCATCTTTAAAAACATCGAAATACATAGCATATACATTCAAACAGATTGTACTATCCTTATTTACAAAATGATTACCATCGCCTAAATCAGGTTCTTTCCCATGCGTAAAACTAGAGGGATATACCAAGAAATAATCAAAAGTCTTATTCCAATAAAACCTCGTATCATTATATTGGTATATCCCATTCCTATAATCAATCAGTTTCACACCTTTTACTCCTAATACTGAATCCACCCATTGCAAATGTTTAGCTTCTGATACTTCTAAAGGAGTATGATTATCACATATAGATAAGCTATCAGCAGTAGCCTGTACACTACTATCCTTTCTACTAGTACAAGATAGTAATAGCACTAATAGTAGTATGTAAATCGCATATATATTTTTCAATTCTCTATAAAAACAATCAATTATTACATATAAGATAAATCGCCAAAACCACAACAGGAACAATGATATACAATGCTACCGCTCCTTCTTCAAAGCTTCCATTTTCTTTACGTGGACAAGTTATATATGCTATTACCACATAAATTACAATTCCTATTACTGCGCCCATAATTCTTTATTTTATCAGTTATGTTTACTTTTGTTCTCAAATTTAACAATGAGTAAAAAGATTAAACCACCTACTGCTCCCGCTAATATCACCATTAATAACCCTTCCATTATACTTTTCTATTTAATACTTTTTCAGTTCACAAGCTTCCCATATTATAGCCACAATATTTAATACGCTATACAGTATCACACTTCCCATTGAAAGAGGTAGAAATCTTGCTCCCAAATATGTAGCAATAACCAACATGATAGGACATGTCGAGTCTCCACTCTTTTCTCCTTGTACAACATCCATTATAATGATATAAATAACCGTTAAAGCAGAGTAAACCATTTGCTCATAGTTCAAAATATTCCCCATTGTAGTATCACCGTCAATTGTGATAATAGAAAAGACAATATCTTTTAAAACCCATCCCAATAAAAAGTAGACAAGTATTCCTATAATAATCCATCCAATCTTTGTCATATCAAATCATATTCTGAATATTTCTAAATCTATCATTCACGTCGCCATATTTGTTATCAATGATAGCTTTGATTTGCTCCATTGCATCTCTAACATAAGGCTCATTATCTTTCAGTATAGTAAATTTACGTTTTACAATAACATTAAAAGAAGAACTAAACAATATACGTTCCTTCAGTTTCTTCATTATGTCATAAGTTCCATTATACCCACGATTATAAGGCGTTGGAATCAATGTTGAAAAATAGTTTTGTCTCTGCTGTTGATAGCGAGCTATTTGTATATCTTCTGCTATTCTGTAATAAGTATGGTCGCTAATACCTATATCAGCTTTATAAGTTCTTTCTCCACTCCAAAAGCTATCTTCAATACAATGTATGAAAACTTCATATCCTTTGTATTCAAACTTTTGGGCATTTGATAAATCCCTAACAGTATATGCCATTATTTCTTTTTTGATTAATAATTTAATTTGTAGTATAAGCTGCTCAAAAAATGAGTTGGCTACTTAAAAGATAGTAGCAAAAGTTATTTTTTAATGTCTGGTTCGTAGTTATATACCGTTTTATCTACCCTGTTCCCTATGGATAGCATTATTACAATAAAAAAGCGTGGAAACTATTGAATATTATCTAATCTAAGGCTCTCGACTGCCCATCTCCAAATAATAAACAATAGCCCACGCCAAACGATATATAGACTATCTTAACAAGATAGGTATATAACATTGACGTGAGCGTTCTTGCCTATTATTCTTGGAGATTGAAATTGTCGAGATTTCAGATTAAGAATAATATTTAAAACGCTCTTCGTTAACTAATATGTCCTTTCAGCCCTAACTCATTAGGTATCTGAAATTGCCACAAAGTTACGAAAAGCGTTTGTAATAACAAGAACTATTGTTTATTAAAAAGTAAGGCAATCATAAGTATTTAATAGCTCTTCTTGTCTCAATCCTAAATATCTCTTAGTAATGGATACACTAGAATGATTAAATAGCTCCATCAGTTTAACGAGTGCTAGCTCTGAATTATCGTTATTCATATTATACACCTGTCTACCAAATGTTTTCCTTAATGAATGACATGAAAAGTTCTTAACTGATAGCTTGTATTTGATTTGCATCTTTTTCAATAATACATCAATACTTTGTACCCTGTAAACCGTTCCTTTCTGACTTATCAAAATAGGTGCATTTATTCCAATCGGTTGTATCTGTTTATAACAGTCTGCAATATGTCGTTTTAACTGCTGATTAATTCTGATAGTACGCTGCTTTCCTGTTTTCTTCTCTATTATCGTAAATTCATCAACATTTAAAATCTGTTTCCAATGTAAAGCAAGCATATCACTTATTCGTAATCCCCAAAAACAACCTATTGCAATAAGTAGGGACATCTTATAATCTCCATCTTTATAAAGAGAACGAACTAGATTCATAGCTTCTCCCCATTGTAGATAATCGGCTGTTGTATTACTATATTTCAAGCTCATAAATATTCAATTTTATAGGTGAATGAATAAAAGTGAATATTCCATCATTACCACCAAGAAGCCTATAAAGCTAACTTGCTGATTTATAATGAAACATTCACTTTGTATATTAGTGACGATTATTTGCGTCTTCGACATTCCACAAACCAACACAAAGGATAAGCAAGATTAATGGAACACAACCTGTAATAAAAGACAATACCACCCAAAAGAGCCAAACGAGTATTTTATAATAGAACATGATTCTTTGTTTTTAGAAATTAATTAAAAGGTTTATTTCCATATTGGTAATCTGTAATTGATAAACATACTCTATCAAAGAAAGAATGTCCCTTATCTGAATAGAAATACTTTCGATAAATATTATCATTGGAATTATCCAATAGAACATCTAATTTCAGTAACCAATACTTTAAGGCTTGTAATCTCTTTATATATTGGAGATTGTTTTCACAGTGGCAGATTGTTTCTTTTAGATACTCAATCTTTTTAACCATAGTTTTTTTCTCTTTATCCATAGCCATACAAGTTAATAAAATAGGAGAATACCCATTACTGAATATTCCCCTGTTTAATCAATCAATAAACCACTTATATTTGGTGTCTCCATGTAAAGCGGCATTTATTCCTGTTGCTATTTCAGTAGCATTTACCGCTCTATCCAAAAATGAATCTATATAACTGCTCTTATTTGCTCCTGTTAACAGATTATACAATTTCCACATACTTATATCATTCCCCAAGCTCCCAAAGTTTTCATCATTGATATATGCTTTTGCAACCGCATTTATTTGCGAATCAGTGATAAGCATTTTAGGAATATCTTTTTGATAGCCTTGTGGTAATGATTGATAAAGTCTCATTCTCCCAAGTAACTGGCAAAATTGATGTTCTGTCATACTAGTATTGCCTAATGACTGCAATAGGTGTAAATGTTTGGCAGGTTGGTAACTCTGAAACATCTCTAATACAGCTTGATATAAATCCCTTGTATTAGTGACCTCTAAACAACTAAGAAAACCGTCTGTTGATACACACAAATTAGTACATACTTTACAAGTAAAGCCCACAAAGATTTTAAAGCGTTCTGCTCCCTTCTTACTATACAAATTGGTATGATTATAAGCTCTCACACCTCCAATAGTTAATGTAAGCTTATTACCGTTCACCGTTTCGTAAATCGTAGGAACTTGAATAATAAAAGCACATCTTTCGTAGTAGATTGTTTTATCCGTTTCCAATAATTGATTTGCAGGTTTATGAACTGCTTCGGGTATTCTTCCCTTAATAATGTGGCTTACACGAATATCGGGCTTATCAATACTTTCACCACTGAAAAACGTATTTGCAGCATCATAAACAGTATCAATAAATGCAGGATGAGGGATTGTAAGCTCATTATCTTTGGCGAATACAGGTGTAATACAATCATCTTTTAAATGTTGCATTGTTACCTCTAGTGTATTGGCTTCCAAGAAATGAGGATTCTCTTTCTTTACTTTTGGTTGTTCTTCGATAACTGTTGCCTCTTCTGCATACAAACCAAAGTTACTTTCTCTTCTTACCTGTGGCACATTGCCAATAATCTGTAGATTTCTCATAACGAATAAGATTTTAAATGATTTATAAATTGATTACGTGGAGAATAGATATTTCACTTTTACTCCAACTACCCTAGGGGGGCGTTAGACGTACTCTGCACGGTCTTATGTAACTTTCAATTCAGTAAATCATAGGAGAAATAAGCTGATATATATTTAAGCTCATGTTTTTAATGGATGGGGGGATTATATATAAGTACCTATACTATATTGCGTGCTCATGTATTACTATGTACTATAATAGAAAACAGGGTATTGTACTATTGTATAAAGGTATGCTAAGTAGTAATATCAAAAAACGAGAATTGTTTATTTTTTTACTTCATTTATAATGAGTAACTTTGAGTATTCTTAAAAATCAAGAACAGTCTGTTTGCCAAATATTCTACTCCTTGAATTTTGGATAAATCAAACAGGTCATATTTGCATTTTCCCACACTTCCATTGGGAAAATTAACTCCCATATTTAAAATTGCGAACTGCTATATTCTCCGTACTTATGGAGATTTTAGTAGTTCAACAAAAAAAGCCGCATTTGACTGTTTTTAGGCGTACAGTCGCTTGCGGCTATTTTTGTATTCAGATGACTAGTAATACACTTTACTTATTATGCTTCCCATATCGGTCTTATTTTGTCTTATAGGAGACATTTCCCATGCTATATCTCTTTATAAATACATAGGCATTTCCACAAATTCTTGCTTCTTTGGTTCTATATTTAAAAGAGCTTTTTTAAAATATTCCCAATGTGGTTCTAATGGAAGCGTTGGAAATCTTTCAGGGAAAAGAATATCTTCCATATAGGCTTCAAATTCCATAGGTGAATATTTCTTATCTTTAATAAGTTCTGAATTATACATACTCCACCAAGTCTGCATATTGGGGGTACACATAGTAAGTCCATCGCATTGCACAGATTTCCCTTTTCTATTAAACTCGTATCTATCTGGTGGTACTGCTCCCTTATCTATACAATACCTGTATAGAGCATTATATACTTTATCTTCGAGGGTATTAGTTAGATTGAGTAAAAATGAATCTTCTAAAATAATATATCCACGTGGTATAGGCTTTATTAATTTTAGTTCTTCACATTCATTTAGTTGTCGCTTAACTTTATCCCTGCTCATCTTTAAATCATCTGCTATCGATGATATATTTGCTTTCTCTTTTCTGCAATTAGCTGTATAAATCTTAGTAGTGCCTGGCTCACATAAACAAGCCAAACGGATTAAAAAGCCTTTTATTTCGTTCTCAATATCCGTCCTGTATATAAACTGTGGATTTAAAAAGTAGAATCTTTGTAGTTCATGGAAATAATATAAATTTTTCTTCCTTTTATCTCCCTCATAAGGTACACCAAGAACTTTATCAATTTCTTTTTTATCCTCTTCATTATTGGGATTCAAAGTTTTTATGGATAATATGGATTTATACTCTTTCAATTTACCAATATAACCCTCAACTGTACTTTCAGATAAATTTAATTCTTCCTGCATCTTTTTCTCACCAATAGCGGAAGCACATTCTTTATTGCATTTAGTCCGTATATAATAAAGTAGTAATGCTTCCATATTGGCACTTTTACTTTGAGGAGTAAGTATCAAGTCTTTGTTTACCGTTATATATTTCATCAGTAGCTACGAAGTCGTGGTTATCAATCAAAATAATCTCCTGCTTTTCTTTTTCTATCTTTCTATATCGTGAAGTACCAAAAAACTTTTTAGCTTCCTTTCTGTTTTTAAAAATATTTCCTGTTGGTTCGTGTAGTATCATATATGAAAATATGAAAAATGGGGTGTACCCCTATGGGTATTAGTATATTTTATATTAGTATATTATCCTTGAGAATCTGACACTTTGAAAAACGAGAATCTGACACTTTATAAAAATCTTAGTTAGATTGTATTTGGGGTATCGAATAGACTGTGACAACCTTTCCCTGTATCTTTCGTTTGCTTTTAATATAGCCATTTGAACTAGCCCACAAGCCAACTCTAAGCTTATTATCTGTAATTCCTTGTTTTAGTGCTTTTTCTCTGATTTCTTCATAGGTGAATGTTTGCATAGTACTGTTTAAAATAAAAAATGGTGATAAATAGTGTATCTTTTGTGTCTGTTTTATCTTATATACTATTTGTAATGTATTGATACAAAGGTACTAAGTTTTTGGGAAGTGACCTAATACCTGTAGCACAAACTGAAAAAATCGACTAGAAGTATTCATTAAGTAAGAATACTATTCCACGAGTGTATCACCATTGATATATGAAGATTAGAGAAAATAATAAACAAAAAAAATAAATATCAAATTAGCTTTAAATTAAATTGATTATTAACAAAATAATCCCACTTTGATTAATTTCAGGGTGGGTTATTATATTATTCACACCAAATAATAGACAGTGCCATATTATACCTTTTTAAATCTAATAGAAGCCTTACCGTCTGCATCATAAGTTACATCTGCATCATCAGATAGTATTCCCTTATGCTTCATAAACTTTATAACATCACATTCATTCATTCCATTATTTATAAGGAAGTCAACAGTATCAATTCCACTGTCTATTAAGCTAGATGCTTTATCAACCTCTTTAGAAAAAGACAATTTATCAATATCTTCCCTATGCTCCTGTTCCAATTTACTAAACGCTTTACCAAACTGATAAGCATAATTTGAACTATCAATCTCCTGTTGTACTGTTCCTTTAGTTTGCGCCTTGTTTGCTTCTGTATCCAAAATAACATTAGCTGCATCCTCTGAACTTAATTTTGCATATTTCTTAAACGAAGCTTCTGTTTTATGCCCTGTTATTTTCATTAGAATATGACCATCATAGCCACATTTCAGCATATTACTAATGAACGAACGTCTTCCTGTATGTGTACCTATCAATTCATACTTATAATAAGTAGTATTAGTTATTTTTGAACCTCTATCTTCTGTTACAATATGCTTATCGGTTATACCAGCCTTTTGTCCTGCTTCCTTTATATATTTCAACATAGTATTTTCACGTATTTTAGGTACTTGAAAATTATATTTCTCCAATATTTCTAAAGTTACAGGAAGTAATGGAATGGAAATCTTATGCGTTCTTTTCTTTTGAACTATTTCCAATATTTTTCCATTATTAGAGTCCTTAACAATACCATCATTTAACAGTTGTATATCACTAAACCTTTGTCCTGTCCAACATTGCAGAACAAAGACATCTCTAGCTTTTTCCTCCAAACCTTCAAGTTTTAAAGCATACATTCTGTCTATCTCTTCTTCTGTCAAATATATTTCATTATCATCTCCTTCTCTACTTTTAGGTTTTTTATATTGATTCAACTTTGCAGTAGAAGTGTCTATTAAGCCATACGGTTCTGCTCTCTTAATAATTGAAATTAAAGCAGTTATTTTATTACCAACAGTACTCGTTTTAGTACTCTTGTCCTTACTGACCTTTCTATTAAACAGATAAGTTTCATAATCTTTGATTAAAGCCAAATTTATATCTGCAAATGTTATATCGTCCCTATCTGTTGCTTCTAAGAATTCTTCAAATACCTTTAGATGTCCCATATAAATAGCTAATGTATTCCTTTGTCCATCTGATTTTATCGTTTTATCTTGGCTAATAGCTCTACGAAGCCACTGAACAGGCTTCTGCAATTCTTGTTGTTTCATAAACCTATCTTTGTAAACATATTTTCTTAAGAGATATAAACTGTTATCTATCTCATTCGGATTATTGCAAATATAACGTTTGAATTCCAAGAAACCTGATTTCAATTCACTTATTTTTTCGTTCACTATTGAATTATTTACATTATCCAATTCGGTTAGTCTTGGGCTTACATAAGCTTCTTGCTTTTTAATATTCCATTGGTTAGGATATACCCGAACTCCAGTCGATAACTTTACCTGTTTTTTATCTATCCGACATACTAAATAAATATTCGTTGGTTTGTCACTATTTGGCTTCCGTAAATTAAAACTAGCCCTAACTTCATTGAAAAAAATCTGCCCTATCATAATCTGTTCTTTAACTTGGTTCTTTTTTACTGTTCTTCATTTTGGTTCTTTTAAGGCTAGAAAGTGACACATTGATAACCAAACCATATTTATAAGTTACTGATAACAAATAATTGTTACTTCCTTTTGAAAGTGCAGGAAAAAAACTAATTTTACATCGAATTAACAAGATTGAATATGGACGACTTTTTTACATCGGAGGAAAAAAAGGAGCTTTTTTCACTCTACCGGCATTTGTTGCAATCTGCAGGAGATAGTATTTCCTGGAAGGATTGCCTAAAGTTAAAGAGACATCTTATCAAAGCGGCCCAGTGTAACGGTCTGCAACGCAATAACTTCGGGATGAATCCCGTCATCAGAGATTTACAAACGGCAGTGATCGTTGCGGAGGAAATCGGCATGAAAGGTTCGTGTTTGGTCGGTATCATGTTGCACGAAATCGTGAAAGGGCATGTATTGTCTATCGACGAGGTGAACGCCGAATATGGGGATGACGTGGCAAGTATCATCAAGGGATTGGTGAAAACAAACGAGCTTTATGCGAAGAGTCCGGCTATCGAGTCGGAAAACTTCCGTAATCTGCTGCTTTCTTTCGCGGAGGATATGCGTGTAATCCTGATAATGATTGCGGACCGCGTGAACGTGATGCGCAAAATCAAAGATACGGGCAACGAGGGGGACCGGATCAAAGTGGCGAACGAAGCTGCATATCTGTATGCTCCGCTGGCGCACAAGCTGGGACTGTATAAGCTGAAATCGGAACTGGAAGATTTGTCTCTCAAATATACGCAGAAGGAAACGTATTATTTTATCAAGGATAAGCTGAATGAGACGAAGGCTTCCCGCGACAAGTATATCGCTGCTTTTATCGAGCCGATCCAGAAGAAGGTGTCGGAAGCAGGATTGAAGTTCGACATCAAGGGGCGAACCAAGTCGATTCATTCGATATGGAACAAGATTCAGAAGCAGAAAACGTCTTTTGAGGGGATTTATGACTTGTTCGCCATCCGTATCATCCTCGATTCGGAACCGGATCCGGCTAAGGAGAAGCAGGAATGCTGGCAGGTTTATTCGATTGTTACGGATATGTACCAGCCGAACCCGAAGCGTCTGCGCGACTGGCTCTCTATTCCGAAAAGCAATGGTTACGAGTCGTTGCATATCACTGTGATGGGCCCGGAAGGGAAATGGGTGGAAGTGCAGATACGTACCCGCCGCATGGACGAGATCGCGGAACGCGGCTTGGCTGCTCACTGGAGATATAAAGGTATCAAGGGTGAAACGGGTCTGGACGAGTGGTTGACTTCTGTGCGGGAGGCGTTGGAGAATGCGGACAACGACTCGCTGAAAGTGATGGATCAGTTTAAAATGGATCTCTACGAGGATGAAGTGTTTGTCTTCACGCCCAAGGGGGATTTGTTCAAGCTCGGCAAGGGGGCTACGGTATTGGATTTTGCGTTCCATATCCATAGTAAGTTGGGATGCAAGTGTATCGGCGCGAAAGTGAACGGCAAAAATGCACAGCTTAAACAGAAACTGAACAGTGGCGACCAAGTGGAAATCATGACTTCAAACACCCAGACTCCGAAGCAGGACTGGCTGAACATCGTGACGACTTCCAAAGCGCGCACCAAGATAAGGCAGGCTCTCAAGGAGATGGTGGCACGCCAGCATGCTTTTGCCAAGGAGACGCTGGAACGGAAATTCAAGAACCGTAAGCTGGAATATGATGAAGCGACCATGATGCGCCTCATCAAGCGATTGGGCTTCAAGAATGTGACGGAGTTTTATCAGCGGATTGCCGACGGTGGACTGGACGTTAACGAGATTCTGGATAAATACGTAGAGCAACAGAAACGGGACAGTGATACGCACGACGAAATTGTGTATCGCAGTGCCGAAGGGTATAACTTGCAGGCTACGCAGGAGGAAACGACGTCTAAGGAAGATGTACTGGTGATCGACCAGAATCTGAAAGGGTTGGAATTCAAGTTGGCTAAATGTTGTAATCCGATTTACGGGGACGATGTGTTTGGTTTCGTTACGGTAAGCGGTGGTATCAAGATACACCGGGCGGATTGTCCGAATGCCAACCAGATGCGTGAGCGTTTCGGTTATCGTATTGTGAAGGCTCGTTGGGCGGGGAAATCGGTGGGTACACAATATCCTATCACGCTGCGGGTTGTAGGACACGATGATATTGGTATTGTGACTAATATCACTTCTATTATATCCAAAGAGAACGGTATCACGCTGCGCTCCATCGGTATTGACTCGCACGACGGTTTGTTCTCCGGAACACTGACGGTCATGGTGGGTGATACGGGACGTTTGGAGGCTCTTATCAAGAAATTACGTACTATAAAGGGAGTAAAACAAGTTAGCCGGAATTAATTCCGGCTACTCTCCTATCTTACTTTCTTCTTTATATAATAAGGATAGGTAATCAATACAAAGAAGAGTAAAGCAATGGATGCTACTATCTGTCCGGTATGTAGCATCTTATCTGTATCCAGTTCCATGTAGCAGGCGGTAGCGATTCCCAGAGAAATGCCGATTTCGGTTGCCAGCAGATGGGTAGTGTTGGCTGTTCCGCGTTGGCAATGGTGGGATAGCTTTACAAACATCACCAGGAATTCCGGCAGGATAAAGCCTAAGCCCAATCCCAAGAGTACGGAGGAAATGCCTATGGAGATGTCTGTATTCAATAAAGACATGGCTATCATTTCCAATCCGATTCCCATAATGACCAGTCGCAAGGTTTTCTCTTTCAGGAAAAACAGACGTGCAAAGAACAGGGAAACAATGTATCCGAGGGCTGTTCCTACAAAGAACGGTACGGGGATTCCTGTGTTTCCGAGTACGAAATCGTTTAGGAAAGGGTGTACCATGGGAACCAGCAGTCCCGGAATGAAGGTTATCAGGATCAGATTGATGGCAGGAACCCATCCACGAAGCAATAAGAAGCGGTCGAAGGAATAGAGTTTGGTGACAATCGGCGCACGGAAAGGTACGTAGACTCCTGATAAAATGAGGATTCCGACAGCTCCGGTTATGACAGATACAGTGAGCAGGGTTTGGAAGGATTGGCTTTGATAAAGCCATACCCCGAGGATAATGCCTGCGATCATCCCCATACGTGCCATCCAGGAGAAACTGACGTTTCCCGCACTGCGCAGCGTGGAGTTGGTGATGTCGATGGCCAATGTGATGCCAGCTGTTGTGCCTATGCCAAAGGCAAGCCCTTGCACGGTGCTCAACAGAATCAGTTCTGTGAGGTTGGTGACAAAGGCGTATCCGATGGTCGCCACTACCATCAGGGCGGCAGCAAACATACACACGTATTTACGCTTGTATGCATCTACCAGATAGGCATGGAAAGGACCGATGAGGAACATCCCCAAGGTGAAAAAGAGAAAGATTACTCCTGTCTGTGCAGCCGGCACTCCGAGACGGTCGCCCATCTCTACGGAAAGCACCGGAAATAACACATACAAGGATATAAACAACAGCAAATTAGCTACACATATCCGCATAAAATGAACTGTCCACAATTTAACTGCCATATACTATATTTAATATTGTTCCTTCTCGTTGGGAAAGTAGCAATTCTTCACGTCAGAAACATAACGGCTGATGGCATCGGTCATCACCGTGTACAAGTCAGCGTAACGACGCAAGAAACGGGGACGGAATCCGTTGTTCATGCCAAGCATATCCTGAATCACCAATACTTGACCGTCTACGTGTCCACCGGCACCAATACCGATAATAGGTATGGTCAGTTCGGAAGCTACGCGTTCGGCAAGGGTTGCGGGAATCTTTTCGAGTACAATGGCAAAACAGCCTGCTTCTTCCAATAGATGGGCGTCGCGAATCAGCTTCTCGGCTTCGGCGTCATCCTTGGCACGCACGGTATAGGTACCGTATTTATTGATGGATTGAGGCATGAGTCCCAGATGTCCCATTACCGGAATGCCGGCGCATACGATGCGTTTCACCGTGTCTATGATTTCTTCACCACCTTCCATCTTCAAAGCGTCAGCGTGGCTTTCTTTCATGATGCGGATGGCAGAAGCAAGTCCTTCCATCTCGTTGCCCTGATAGGATCCGAAAGGCATATCAACCACTACCATCGCACGCTTTACACCACGTACCACGGATTTAGCATGATAAATCATTTGGTCTAGTGTGATAGGTAGTGTAGTCACATTACCTGCCATTACATTAGAAGCAGAGTCGCCTACCAGAATTACATCCATTCCTGCACCGTCTACAATCTGCGCCATTGTGTAATCATATGCAGTCAGCATAGATATTTTTTCACCTCTCTGTTTCATTTCAACCAAGCGATGAGTAGTCACCTTTCTTGTATCATCCGATATATAACCAGCCATGTCTTTTTAAATTAAAAATTAATGATTAAATATTAAAACGACGCCAAGCGCCTTCAAAAATCGCGGCAAAGTTATAACATTTAATTCATAACAGAGAAGGAAATGCAAAAAATCCTTTCAAACGCCTCGCTTAGGTAGCTGGGGAGGCGGTTGAAAGGATTCTGTGAGGTATAATAAAAGCTCCTTAACGATATAAGGAAGCGATTTATCAAGTGCAATAATGCGTTTCGGATTTATTCTTTCTCTTAACGATGCAGAGTCAAGAGCTTGTCGTAAGTCATGCCGGTAAAGTCATCTATTATATAATGTGCTTTGCCGGTGATGGCTTCACGTGAGTTGGTGGTGGCAAGTCCGATCACTGTTGCCCCGGAAGTCATTCCGGCTTGCAGACCGTGGAAAGAATCTTCAAAGACATAGGTATTTTCGGGAGTGGCTTCAAAGATTTCCATTCCGAGCAGGAAGCAGTCGGGAGCCGGTTTGGAACGGGCAAACATCTCTCCGGTCAGAATGCGGTCTACCATTCCTTTAAATTCGGGGTGGGCATTATAGACGTTGGCCATCTTCTCTTCGTTGGAGCTGGTGACTACGGCTATCTTTGCACCGTTACGGCGAAGATCGGCTATAAAGGCTTCTACTCCGGAGATATATTCGTAGGACATCTTTTGCTCGTAAACGTAGAGTTCAGCGCTTATTTCAAGCTGGGCTTCGGGTTTGTCCGAGAAATACTTTTCATAGATTTGCAATAATGTCTGTCCCTTGATCCGGCGGCCGAAATCTTCTTCGTTCAGATATTTCCGTCCCTGCTCGTCCCAGAAGACTGTATACTGCGTTTCTGTATCCATAATGACACCATCAAAATCGAAGAGTGCCGCAATCGTTTTCGTTGTATTCATATATAAACTTTCTTTTTACCTAAACGTTAAACCTTGTGTATCCATCGCTGCAAAGTTCCGAATAATCATCGAATCAGGCAAATAATTCGTACCTTTGCAAAGCTAAAAAAAACGTAACATACGTTTTTATCCAACAAAATCTACTAGCGCATGAGCAAGAACGACCCACATATCTTAGGCAAAGAAAGTATCGGCAAATTGCTGTTACAATATTCCATTCCTGCAATTATAGGAATGACGATTACTTCTATCTATAATATTATCGATAGTATCTTCATCGGACATGGCGTAGGCCCGATGGCGATTGCCGGACTGGCCATCAGCTTTCCGCTGATGAATCTGGTGGTGGCTTTCTGTACATTGGTATCGGCGGGCGGTTCTACGCTGGCGTCTATCCGTCTGGGACAAAAGGATATGAAGGGAGCTACGGAAATCTTGTCACACACGTTGATGCTCTGTATCACTAATTCGTTCTTCTTTGGTATTTTGTCTTTCATCTTTCTGGATGATATATTGGTTTTCTTCGGGGCCAGTAACGAGACGCTTCCTTATGCGCGGAGCTTTATGCAGGTGATCTTATTGGGTACTCCTATCACTTATACGATGATTGGGTTGAACAACGTGATGCGTGCTACCGGATACCCGAAAAAGGCGATGTTGACTTCGATGGTGACGGTGGTGGCGAACATTATCCTCGCTCCTATCTTTATTTTCCACTTTGAATGGGGAATGAGGGGAGCTGCTACGGCAACGGTGATTTCGCAGTTGATCGGTATGGTGTGGGTGGTGAGCCACTTTGTCAAGAAAGACAGTACGGTGCATTTTGAGGGGAATATCTGGAAGATGAAACGGAGAATTGTGGAGAGTATCTTCGCCATTGGTATGTCTCCTTTCCTGATGAATGTGTGTGCGTGTGCCATTGTGATTATCATCAATAACAGCCTGCAAAATTACGGGGGTGATATGGCGATCGGTGCTTATGGAATCATCAACCGTTTGCTGACGCTTTATGTGATGATTGTGTTAGGTCTGACGATGGGTATGCAGCCTATCGTGGGGTATAACTTCGGAGCGCAGAAGATAGACCGCGTGAAACAGACGTTGCGACTGGGGATTATCTCCGGGGTTGTGATTACCAGTAGCGGGTTTATTATCTGCGAGTTCTTCCCGCATGCTGTGTCGGCTCTTTTCACGGATAGCGATGAATTGATTGATTTGGCCGTAGACGGTATCCGGCTGGCTGTATTGATGTTCCCGTTTGTAGGGGCGCAGATTGTGATTGGTAACTTCTTCCAAAGTATCGGGAAGGCTAAAATAAGTATTTTCCTTTCGCTGACGCGGCAGTTGCTTTATCTTTTGCCTTGCTTGCTACTCTTTCCCAACTGGTGGGGATTGAAAGGTATCTGGATTAGTATGCCGGTATCGGATGCACTGGCATTTATTACGGCGGTTGTCAGTCTGATGATTTACATTAAGAAAGTATCTAAACAACATCCGGAAACGGTAGCGGAATAAAGCATTAGCAGCTTTACTCCGCCTATTGGTTTTTATTATTTATTCTGCTTTAATGCTCTTTACGGGGTTTTCATTGGCAACGTGCCAGGCTTTCACTACCACGCAAGCCACGATAACCAATAGTACCAGCAGGGCTATTCCTATAAAAAGTAACAGATCCATATCAATTCGTTCGCTAAACTGTTCCAACCATATTTGGCCTGTAAAATAGGAAGCGGCAGTACCTATCAGAACAGAGATTACGGAGATGTTCAGAATGTCGTATATCAATAATTTCAGGATGCCGGAGGCTTCTGCCCCATTCACTTTGCGTATGGCTATTTCCTTGCTGCGGCGTTGAGTTTCTCCATTCACATAGCCAATCAATCCCGTGATGACAATAAGCAGGATGAAGCAGGACGAAATCCAGACTGCATTACGGAAACGATATACACTCTTATAGCCTTCCCGGATCTTGCTGTCTACTGAATTGAAGTTCAGAGCTACATTTGGAAATGTTTTTGCCACACATTCGTTCAAGCGTTTCAGGTTCTCGTCATAGGGTTCTTTTAGACGGACATTGATGGTGTGATTGGCCGATTCTTTATCGGCAATCAATGCAATAGGAGACTGACTGGAATAGAAACTTCTATTACGAATATCATCAAACACTCCTACGATGGTACCTTCTACCCCACTCACGGATTTTCCTACGGCACCATCGGTCCATTTCATCAAACGGACGAGTTCTTTATTCACCAATAGATCGCCTTTTTTCTTGATGGTGGTGCCTTCTGTTATTCTGATTCCCATCACATTCGGATAATCATAGTCGCACATATTGAAATTAAGGGTAGCAATGCGTTTGCCGTCGTTGCCAATCAATCCACGTGTCCAGTACTCTCCCAGTACGCTGTGTGTGGATGCCGATACCCCATCCACCATCGGTTGGCGAAGCAACTCGTCTTTTACATGTTCTACTGTTTCGCCTGACATCCAGGTTTCGGCTTCTACCAGTCCCGGAATCTTGATTCCCATATCTCCATTCATCAGGTGAGAATATTGTAACAGGGTAACCAGCAATAGTCCGAGTACAAAGGAGGTACCCGTGAACTGGACAAATAGCAATGAACGTTTCCATCCTCTTTTCCCATCCGTGTAGTGCCGGAATACTTGCGTGACGGGAATACGTGAAAACAGTTTCCCCGGTATGCCTCCTGCCAGGAGGAAAAGGACTGCTACAGTGAGCAACGGTATCCAAATGATGTCCCAGGCAAACAGTGAGGCAAGGCTGGTTCCCAGCAGGTCTTCGATCAATTCGCCCATGTTGATTATCAACAGGAAGCTAAATAGAATGGATAGTAGAACCAAGACTCCGGTTTCTGCCAGAAACATACCAAAGACGTTCCCTGAACTGGCTCCACTGCATTTATGTACTCCTACGCTTTTTGCACGACGACTGATAGTGGCTATTGAAATCAACATATAATTCATGATGGCTACAAAAAACACTGAAAAGCCGAGGAAGCCGAATATCATCAAACGTTTCTGGGTATCGGCAGAATCCAGATGACGTTTCGAAAGAGGAACAACGCTGTATTCCAACTTCCAGTCATCCCATTGCAAGGGGCTGTATTTGGCCATTACTTGTTGGATTTTGCTGTTCACCTTGTCTATATCCGACGCATGACGCAAGCGTGCAAAGGCATAAAAGATATCATTCCCATTCCAACCGTTACCACTCGCATAGCGACCATCGCGGTGGATGGTAATCACAAAGTCACGGGAGAGCATCGAATTTTCGGGTATGTCTTTATAGACGCCGCGAATTGTCAGTTCCAACTGCTTGTCCGCCGAAAGGGTTTTCCCAATAGGGTCTACACTGCCGAATGTTTCACGGGCAAAATGTTCTGAAACAAATATGCTATTCGAAATGATGAGATCTTTCGCGTTCCCTTTTAGTACGGGTATACCCATCGTTTCAAAGAAACAGGTGTCAACCCTCATGTAATTTGCTTTTGACAGCAGTTTGTCTTCTTTATAAATATGATAAAACTGGGAAGGAAGTACACAGGTGGCCGACTCTATTTCTTCAGGCATATCCTGCGCCAGGGTAAAAGCTACCGGATCGCAGACGGTATAGTCATAATTCATTCCGTCATCGCCCTGCACTTCGCCGGTCGTCATATTCTGTGCCGCTATTCTCGCCATTATCAGATTCTCCGCTTCCGGGTAACATTTCTCATAGCTCATCTCAAAAGCTATTTGCGAGAAAAGCAAGATGCCAACTGTTAGTCCTAAAGAAAGGGAGAGCACTCTTACGATATTCAAAGTACGCTCATGCAGTAATGTACGTATGCTATAATAGATTTGTCTCATACTTGCTTCTGATCTAGTTTATGCTATCACACTGGCTACCACGCTGCCGTCGAACAAATGAACTGTACGATGGGCAAAGGATGCGTCATGTTGTGAGTGTGTCACCATGATGATGGTTGTTCCTTCTTTATTCAGTTCGGTCAACAGGTTCATCACTTCTGCCCCATTCTTTGAATCGAGGTTACCGGTCGGTTCATCGGCGAGAATCAGTTTCGGATTGGTCACTACGGCACGGGCAATGGCGACACGTTGTTGCTGACCACCGGAAAGTTGTTGCGGAAAGTGTTTGGCACGATGACTGATGTTCATCCGTTTCAGAATATCTTCTACCATGCGGCGGCGTTCGGATGCTTTAAAGCCCAAATATGTCAGAGGAAGTTCTACATTCTCGTAAACATTCAGTTCGTCGATCAGGTTAAAGCTCTGGAATACGAATCCGAGTTTGCCCTTACGCACATGGGTACGTTCTTTCTCTTTCAATCCGCCCACTTCTTCACCCATCAAGCGGTAGGAACCTTCGGTAGGGTTATCGAGCAACCCCAGAATGTTCAACAAAGTGGATTTACCACAACCGGAGGGCCCCATAATGGCTACAAACTCTCCCTCTTTTACTTCAAGGTTTACGTGATTCAAGGCAACTGTCTCCACTTCGGAAGTACGGAATACTTTACTGATGTTGTTTATTTCAATCATAATCTTTTTATTTATGTTTTTAATTATTCACTTTTAAGGCTATTCACCGGATTTTCATTGGCAATCCGCCACGATTTCCAAAGTACGCAGGCTACGATAACGAGAAGATTTACAATCGCTATCAGTACATACGCCGCCCAGCTGACGGGCACGTGTTCGGCAAACATATCCATCCACATATCATTGACGTACCATGATGCCGCCACACCGATCACAACGGCTGCAACGGCTACATAGAGCACATCTTTCACCAACATTTCCAAAATGCCGGAGGCTTCGGCGCCATTGACTTTGCGTATAGCAATCTCTCTGGAACGGCGGCGGACTTCGTCGGTTGTGTAGCCTATCAATCCCATCATCATCACAAAGAACATGGTAACCGCTGCCAGTATGGTAGCATTGCTGAAGACGCGGATGGAGTTATAACTCTCTTTTATCATCTGCTCCATCGAACGGAAATCGACCGTTTTATCGGGGAAAGCATCTGCCGATACTTTATTCAGTTTCTGAAGATTCTCCGCAAAAGGTTCTTTCAGCCGGACATGAACACAGCTCCCGAAATTCTTGGTACTCATCAGGATGAAAGGTGCTTGCGGGTTGGTGAAATTACCGATCCGGAAGTCTTTAATCACTCCCACTACTTTACATACGTAGCCTGAATTATAGACGGTACGGTTCAATAGTTCGGTTCCCCAGTGCATCCATTCGCCGTATGTTTCATTGATGACTACTTCGTCTTCATTTCGTGGCATACGCCCCTCCTTCATCACCATACCCATCATCTTCGGATAGTCTTCCATCATTTTACAAAAACGGGAAGAGAAAAGTGATTGTCCACTTTCATCCTGAATCATCGTTCCGCTATAACTATATACGGGATGGGAATCGGCACTGGACACGGACTCTACATAAGGCAGGCCGCGGAAGAAAGTCAGGGCATAGTCTTGGTTTTCTTTATTGCCGAAACCGGTATTGGCTACGACAACGCGCTTCGGATTGTATCCCAGGTCTTTGTTTAAGACATAGTAGTATTGCAGCATCACCACATACATCAGTCCGCAGATGAAAGCTACGCCGGCAAACTGCACGAATAATAGCGGTCGTTTCCAGCCTTTCTTTCCTTCTGTATAGCGGCGGAAGACTTGTGAAACGGGGATTTTGGCAAAGATGCGTCCGGGCAGTGCTCCTCCTATGAGGAACAGGATAGCTACCGTCAGCAGGGGTACCCAAAGACGGTCTAAAGAGAACAGAGCTCCGAGTTCAACGGCGGTTGTATCTTCTATAAAGTCGCGGAAGTTCAGTAAGATTAATCCCATCAGTAGTAAGGCGAAGAGAATAATGATAGCTGTTTCCAATAGGAACATTCCCAGAATTTTGCCGCTGCCTGCACCGCTACACTTATGTACGCCGATGGCTTTGGCGCGATATGAGAGTGAAGAGATGGAGATCAGTACGTAGTTCAAGGTAGCGATAAAAAGGATGATTATTCCCAGGATAGACATGATGTTCCGCATCCGCTTCACGTCCGGCTCTTCCCTGTACACATCACGGATCGGCTTTACAAAAGCGGTATAACCTACTACTTTCTGGTCTTCTGCAGGACGATATTTCTTTATCAGGTCATTCAACCGGGCATTCACCACGGATTTGTCTGCTCCGGGACGGAAACGGATAAATGCAATCCAGCTATCGCCTCCCCTCCAAGAGTAGTTTCCCCATCCACGGCTCCATACGGTAGGCAGAGAAATCACAGCCTCCGGTCTGACGGTAGCATTTTCAGGTATGTCAGCATACGTACCTTTCACTGTCAGTTCTATTTCCTTATTATAAGAGATAACTTTGCCTATCGGATTTTCTTGATCGAACATCTTACGAGCCAACCGGTCACTAAGAAAGACAACATCTTTCTGCATCAGTTCCTTTTCCGGAACACCGCTTAAAACGTCAATACCCATAGTCTGAAAGAATAGTGAATCGGCTGTCACTTTGTTAGCTTCAAAACGGACACTTCCATGATATAGAGGGGCACTCATCCAGACGCAATAGCTGGTGGCTGCCTCCACTTCTTTAGGAAAATTCTCCAGTATGGCACCCGCCACCGGTCCGCAGTTCTTATCCTGCGGATCATAAGTCTGACCATTGGCGGAAAAGACGGAGAAGATCTGATACAGGTTATCATAATCTTTGAAGCATTTGTCAAAGCTCTGTTCGAAAGCCACACGGGCAAACAACAGAATGCTCATCGTCAGCCCCAACGCCAAAGAGAGGATTTTGATAACGTTGGAACCATGCCCCCGCAATAAAGTACGGATCACATAATAGATTTGTTTCATATTATATTTTATTTTTGTTTTTCTATTTTCAATCATGCAGAAAGCATGCCAAAAAAGAATAACAATTCATTATCAGGTGTTTATCATTTCAACCTTTCTGAATATTGTCTAAAAATTAGACAGTACCGTCTAATTTTTAGACAACCGGGAGACTATTCCATTTCTCCTTTAAATTGTTCCAACAGTCTCTATTATCCATGGGGAGATTGTCCATCCCGGTAGAAAACTTTATCTTTGCATTCAGTTTTATAAACTATTAAAGTAATGATGAAGAGGAAGAATTTATATGCACTGTGTTCGTGCCTGTTCCTTTCGGGATGCGGTATGATAGACTATCATCCGTATGACGTCCGCATCAGCGGAGAAACAGAGGTCAATGCACACAACATCGAAAGAATAGAAGCGAGCTGCCAGGGTAAAACTACGATACGGTTCGTAACAATGGGCGACTCACAACGATGGTATGACGAAACGGAAGATTTTGTAAAAGCGATCAATCAACGGAATGATATTGACTTCGTCGTCCACGGAGGGGATATGAGTGACTTCGGACTGACCAAGGAATTTCTTTGGCAAAGGGATATCATGAACGGACTTCATGTGCCTTATGTGGCTCTGATCGGAAATCATGACTGCCTGGGCACGGGAGCGGAAACCTACAAGGCTGTATTCGGCTCCACAAACTTCTCTTTCATCGCAGGAAATGTGAAGTTTGTCTGCTTGAATACCAACGCTTTGGAGTATGATTACTCCGAACCGGTACCGGACTTTACCTTTATGGAAAATGAGATAACGAACAGGCGGGAGGAGTTTGAAAAGACAGTTATTTGTATGCACGCGCGTCCCTATACGGATGTGTTCAATGATAATGTGGCAAAAGTATTCCAGCACTATGTCAAACAGTATGCAGGAATACAGTTCTGCACGGCCGCCCATACCCATCACTATCAGGACGATGTGATTTTTGATGATGGAATACATTATGTTACCAGTGATTGTATGGATTACCGTACTTATCTGGTATTTACAATAACTCCGGAAAAATACGAATATGAGCTGGTTAAATACTAATTATATCTTACGCGCAGGAGTACTGTACGTGCTTCTCCTGCTTTCCGGTCTGATGTCTGCCACCTGCCAGACAAACGCACCGGAACAGACCCAACATACCCGTTATGACAATCGGGTTCACCGTTTCCGCAGAAACTGGGAGCGGATTATCCCGACTCATTCCAAAATACAATATGCCGGAAATATGGGATTACTCTCTTTCGGTACAGGATGGGATTATGGAAAGCGTAATCAGTGGGAAACGGATGTATTGCTCGGATTCATCCCGAAATATTCTTCGAAGAAAGCAAAAGTGACCATGACGCTCAAACAGAACTATATGCCCTGGAGCATTAACATTGGAAAAGGATTCTCGACGGAGCCTCTTGCCTGTGGTCTTTATGTGAATACCGTATTTGGAAATCAGTTCTGGGTGAATGAGCCGGAACGTTATCCGAAAGGGTATTATGGTTTCTCAAGCAAAGTGCGTTTCCATGTCTTTATGGGACAACGCCTGACCTATGATATTGACCCGCAACGCAGATTTATGGCCAAGTCCGTAACCTTTTTCTATGAAATAAGTACGTGCGACCTTTATGTGATTAGTGCGGTAAACAATAGTTATCTCCGTCCGCGTGATTACCTTAGTTTATCATTCGGATTGAAGTTCCAGTGGTTTTGATTGGGGGCACAAGGAGTCTAAAATCAATTTTGAATTATGATTCTTGAATTATCACATCCTTTTTTCGTAAGTTTGCGCTGTACAAACTTGAACGAAAATGAGTAAATCTGGAACAATCATCATTGTAGACGACAATAAAGGAGTGCTGACTGCCATACAAATCCTTTTAAAAAGTTATTTCTCAAAGGTCGTTGCCCTCTCCTCGCCTGTCACCCTGACGAGCGTCCTGCGGGAGGAAATGCCGGAAGTGGTATTGCTGGACATGAATTTCACATCGGGCATCAATACCGGCAATGAGGGATTATTCTGGTTACATGAAATAAAAAAAGTACGTCCGGATCTTCCGGTCGTACTTTTTACGGCTTATGCCGATATTGAACTGGCTATCCGGGGGATTAAAGAGGGAGCAACGGACTTTATCGTTAAACCCTGGGACAACCAGAAACTAGTGGAAACGCTGCAAACCGCAGCAACCTCTACGCACAATGACAGGAAAACAGCAAGCAAAGAAAAGCCTGCTCACTCGCCTATGTACTGGGGAGAAAGCAAAGTAATGCAACAGTTACGGGTTTTGATTGAAAAGGTTGCCATCACCGATGCCAACCTCCTGATAACGGGTGAAAACGGAACAGGAAAAGAGATGCTGGCACGTGAAATCCATGCGCTTTCCAACCGCAAACATAAGGAAATGATTGCTGTGGATATGGGAACCATCACGGAATCTTTATTCGAGAGTGAGCTTTTCGGACATATAAAAGGGTCGTTCACTGATGCACATACCGACCGGACAGGTAAGTTCGAGGCTGCCGAAAAGAGTACGCTGTTTCTGGACGAAATAGGAAACTTGCCCTACCATCTGCAAGCAAAACTACTGACTGCCATCCAACGGCGAAGCATTGTAAAAGTGGGAAGTAACACGCCAATTCCTATTGATATCCGACTGATATGTGCCACGAACCGGAACTTGCAAGAGATGGTAGCGAAAGGCGAATTCCGGGAGGACTTGCTCTACCGCATCAATACCATTCATGTGGAAATTCCTCCCCTGCGCGAACGGAAAGAGGATATTATCCCATTGGCCGAACGATTTTTGTCTCACTTCTGCAAGCAATATGACAAGTCGTTGATGAAGTTCACTCCCGAAGCAGAGGATAAATTGACTGCGCATCCCTGGTATGGGAATATCCGCGAATTGGAGCACGTCATCGAAAAAGCGGTTATCATCAATGACAGTCCGCTGATTCCTGCTGAATTATTCCAATTATCCGTACCACGGATAGCCATTCAGGAACAAAACATCTCCACCCTGGAAGAAATGGAAGTGCAGATGATACGGAAAGCACTTGATGCCTGTGCGGGAAATTTATCGGCAGTGGCCGCTCAACTGGGAATAACCCGGCAAACGCTCTATAACAAGATGAAAAAATTCGGATTATGAACTCACAGATCCAACAACTGGGGATTCGGTACTGGTTCAGAGTTTTGCTGACTGTACTTTTCTGTATATCGACTGTCTGGTTCGGTATTCATCAATCATACGGTTGGTTAGGCGTCAGTCTTTGTCTGCTGGTGCTTAGCATCATCTGGCAAATCCGCCTGTACCAACTTCACACCAAGCAGGTGCTTTTCATGATTAACGCGCTTGAAAACAATGATAACACCTTTCATTTTCCCGAAGAAAACGGTACTCCCGAAAGCCTAAAGATCAACCGGGCACTCAACCGGGTGGGACATATCTTATATAATGTAAAAGCGGAAACCGCCCAGCAAGAGAAATATTACGAGCTGATTCTGGATTTTGTCAGTACAGGATTGCTGGTACTCAATGACAATGGGGCGGTTTATCAGAAGAACAAGGAAGCACTCCGTCTTTTGGGGCTGAATATATTCACGCATATCCATCAGTTAAGTAAAGTAGACACTACGCTCATGGAGAAAATAGAGAACTGCCGTCCCGGAGACAAACTGCAAGTGATGTTTCACAACGAACGGGGAACCGTTAATCTATCCATACGTGTATCGGAAATCAATGTACGCAAAGAACATCTGCGTATCCTAGCCCTGAACGATATCAATACCGAACTCGATGAAAAGGAAATAGATTCATGGATTCGCCTGACACGGGTTCTGACGCATGAAATCATGAATTCGGTCACTCCTATCACTTCCCTTTGTGACACTCTTCTTTCCATGTCCGAGGGCAAAGATGAAGAGATCAGTCACGGGTTGCAGACCATCAGCACCACAGGAAAAGGGTTGCTCTCTTTTGTAGAATCTTACCGGCAGTTTACACGCATACCTGCACCGGAACCGTCGCTGTTCTACGTGAAAGCGTTCATAGAAAGGATGATTGAACTTGCCCGCCATCAGAATCCGTGTGACAACATTTGTTTCCACACGGAGATTTCTCCTGCGGACTTAATCCTGTATGCAGATGAAAACCTCATCGCCCAAGTGGTTATCAATCTTCTAAAGAATGCCATTCAGGCAATCGGCAGCCAGCCGGATGGTAGAATCGAGATCCGGGCTTATTGCAATGACATGGAAGAAATATGGATCGAGATCAAGAACAACGGCCCTGAAATCCCGTCGGAGATAGCAGAGCATATCTTTATACCTTTCTTCACCACCAAAGAAAATGGTAGTGGAATCGGACTTAGCATTTCACGCCAGATCATGCGTCTTTCGGGCGGAAGTCTCACTTTGCTGCGGGAGAAAGAAACAACGTTTATTTTAAAATTCAAATAACTATTGATATATGATACCTGCACTCGTCAACAATCCCTTATTCCGGGGAATCACTCCGGAAAGACTTTCTGCCGATCTGGAAGAGATCAGTTTCCATACACGTTCTTATAAGAAAGGGGAAATCCTGGCTCAACAGGGGGCTGTGTGCAACCGCCTTGTCATCCTGACCAAAGGAAGTGTGCGTGGAGAGATGATCGATTATTCGGGGCGTCTTATCAAAGTGGAGGACATCGCTGCTCCAAGAGCGATTGCCCCTCTGTTCCTGTTCGGTGAGGAGAACCGCTATCCGGTGGAAGTGACTGCCAACGAACCGACAGAGGTTATCGAACTTCCTAAATCAAGTGTATTGAGTTTATTCCGCAAAAACGAGCAGTTTTTGGAAAACTATATGAATCTTTCTGCCAATTATGCACGGACCTTATCGGATAAGCTTTTCTTCATGTCATTTAAGACGATTCGTCAGAAACTTGCTTCGTACTTGCTCCGACTACATAAACAGCAGCAACAGGCACATATCACCCTCGACCGTTCACAACAGGAATTGAGTGATTACTTCGGGGTGTCCCGTCCTTCCCTCGCCCGTGAACTGGCGCATATGCAGGAAGACGGATTATTGATAGCCGATCGTAAGCATATCACTATCTTACAGAAAGAAGAACTGGTCCGGCTTATCCAATAATGGAATCGACTTAAAAATTCATGGATTGAATATTGACCGGATAATAATCAAATAGTGAGTATCTATATAAAAAATATTCATTGTTGTAACATTGGTTACAGAATCACCTGAAACCTTTCCTCTACTTTTGCGTTCAAGAAATAAACTATTGGACTAATTAAAAACGTAAAAGTTATGAGTATGTTCTGTTATCAATGTCAAGAAACCGCAATGGGTACCGGTTGTACCTTGAAAGGTGTGTGCGGTAAAACGTCTGAAGTGGCTAACCTGCAAGACTTACTACTCTTCGTAGTACGTGGAATTGCTGTCTACAACGAACATCTGCGTAAAGATGGACATCCTTCCGAACAAGCAGACAAATTTATCTATGATGCATTGTTCATCACCATCACCAACGCCAATTTTGATAAAGCGGCTATCACTGAAAAAATCAAAGAAGGACTGAAACTGAAAAAAGAACTTGCCAACAAGGTAAAGATTGAAAATGCTCCCGACGAATGTCTTTGGAATGGAAGCGAAGATGAGTTTGAAGAAAAATCAAAAACTGTCGGTGTGCTTCGCACTCCCAACGAGGATGTCCGCTCACTGAAAGAACTTGTACACTATGGCCTGAAAGGAATGGCTGCCTATGTAGAGCATGCACATAACCTAGGCTACGAGTCACCGGAAATATTTGCTTTCATGCAACATGCCTTATCCGAACTGACCCGCAATGATATTACAGTGGAAGAACTGGTTCAGCTGACTTTGGAAACAGGAAAGCATGGAGTATCGGCAATGGCACAGTTGGATAAAGCGAATACCAGCAGCTACGGAAATCCGGAAATCTCACAAGTGAGTCTCGGTGTACGCAATAATCCGGGTATATTAATCAGCGGACATGATTTGAAAGACCTGGAAGAGCTATTGGAACAAACGGAGGGCACAGGAGTAGATGTATATACTCACAGCGAAATGTTGCCTGCACACTATTATCCTCAACTAAAGAAGTACAAGCATCTGGCAGGAAACTACGGAAATGCCTGGTGGAAGCAGAAAGAGGAATTTGAAAGTTTCAACGGTCCTATCTTGTTCACAAGTAACTGTATCGTTCCGCCACGTGCAAATGCCAGCTACAAGGATCGTATTTACATCACAGGAGCCTGTGGTTTGGAAGGGGCACATTACATCCCCGAACGCAAAGACGGAAAACCGAAAGATTTTTCTGCCCTGATTGCTCACGCCAAACAATGTCAGCCACCGGTAGCCATTGAAAACGGAACGATTATCGGAGGATTCGCTCATGCACAGGTGACAGCCCTGGCAGATAAAGTAGTGGACGCCGTGAAGAGCGGAGCTATCCGCAAATTCTTTGTAATGGCAGGATGCGACGGACGTATGAAAAGCCGTGAATACTATACGGAATTTGCTCAAAAATTACCTGGTGACACCGTGATTCTTACTGCCGGTTGTGCCAAATACAGATATAATAAACTGGCTTTAGGTGATATCAACGGCATTCCGAGAGTATTGGATGCAGGACAATGTAACGACAGTTACTCACTGGTCGTCATTGCTTTAAAACTGAAAGAAATCTTCGGACTGGATGATGTAAATCAGTTGCCTATCGTATACAACATCGCCTGGTACGAACAAAAGGCAGTCATTGTTTTATTGGCATTACTGGCTTTAGGAGTGAAACATATTCATCTGGGTCCTACTCTCCCCGCTTTCCTTTCACCGAACGTAAAGAACGTATTGATCGAACAATTCGGAATCGGAGGTATCAGCACAGTAGATGAGGATATTGTGAAGTTCCTATCCTAAACAACAATGGAATAGCCGGAAATTTCAATTGGAGATTCCCGGCTGCAAAATAGTGACGGTATATGATAAAGATAGTGACGGTATTGTTGTCGTATACCGTCACTATCTTTATCATATACCGTCACTATCTTTTTCTATATTGAACAAGATTTCTATGTTTATCCCGCACGCATAGTTGATGGAATCTTTTTGAATAGTTTCTTTTTAAATAGAATATCAATCTTCTTTTGGCAATATTAAATTGAGAAGCACTCCCACCAAAGCTGCCAGTCCAATGCCGGACAATGAAAAATCGCCCCAATTAAAAGCAGCGCCGCCAATACCGACAGTCAGTGTCAAAGACACAATGACTATATTTCTTGTACGACTCAAATCAATGCAATTATTCACAAGATTACCAATTCCCGCGCAAGCAATCGTTCCGAAAAGCAATAACATGATGCCGCCCAGTACCGCACTAGGAATGGATCTTAATAATGCACTGATTTTACCGATAACAGAAAATAAGATAGCGGAAATGGCAGCTATTCTTATCACTTGCGGATTGGTTATCTTTGTCAGAGACATGGCTCCGGTCACTTCCGAATAAGTTGTCACAGGAGGGCCACCCAATAATCCGGCACAGAAACATGCCAGACCATCCCCCAATAAAGTACGGTGCAACCCCGGATCTTTCACGAAATCTTTTCCGGTGACCGTATTAACGACATAGATATCACCAATATGTTCTATCACCGGAGCAATGGCTACCGGAATCATAAACAACACAGGTTCCCATGAGAATTTAGGAAAGACAAACTGCGGCAATCCAATCCAGGCAGCATCTCTGACACCGGACAAATCCAAATCGTAGAAAAGCCATGCAGCCAGATACCCTACAACAATTCCACAGAAGATAGGAATCAGTTTCAAAAGCCCCTTGGCCTTCATTGAAACAACGACTGCGGTAACCAACGAAAGCAGTGCCAGTACCCAGTTCTCTTTTGCCATATTCACTCCCGTTCCCGCCAATGACAAACCTATCAGAATGATGACAGGCCCTATGACAACAGGAGGAAACAGCCGTTCAATCACCCTCACTCCCTGCCATTTGACAAGCGCACTCATCACAAAGTAAACTAACGCTACTCCAACCATACCGGATAAAGTGCCGGGCAATCCATAAAGTTCTGTCGCTTTAATGATAGGTGCAATAAATGCGAAACTACTCCCCAGAAAGACAGGAACCTTTCCACGCGTAACCGCATGAAAGATAAGCGTACCAATACCTGCTGTAAACAGAGCTGTAGAAGGGTCAAGCCCCACCAATAACGGCACGAGTACCGTAGCACCGAAAGCTACAAACAAGAATTGTACCCCCACCATCCCTTTCCTCAAAGGTGTAAGATTATTTGAATCCATAAGTATAATGTAGATTATTCTTTGCAAAATTAGTCTTTTTAGACAATTTAACTCCCTTTTTTCACAAAAATACATCCAAAAAGGGTTTTTATTTGTTGTTAATAATGTGTAACTTCGCACGGTGAGAATTAATACGACAATTTTATAACTTTATAATATATTGCCTATGATATTTACAGCAGAAAACACTCTACTTATCGGTTCTATCTTACTTTTCGTCAGCATCGTTGTTGGAAAAACCGGATACCGCTTTGGAGTACCTACCTTATTATTGTTCCTCGTAGTAGGAATGTTGTTTGGAAGTGACGGCCTCGGCCTGCAGTTCCACGACGCGAAAGACGCCCAATTTATCGGTATGGTGGCCCTTAGTATTATCCTTTTCTCGGGAGGTATGGATACGAAATTCAGAGAAATCAAACCTATTCTAGGTCCCGGTATCGTGCTTTCCACTGTCGGAGTACTACTCACAGCCCTTTTCACCGGACTCTTTATCTGGTGGATATCAGGTATGAGCTGGTCTAATATCTATTTACCTATCACTACTTCCCTGCTTTTGGCTTCTACCATGTCGTCTACTGACTCGGCTTCGGTGTTCGCCATCCTCCGCTCACAGAAGATGAACTTGAAACACAACCTTCGTCCCATGCTGGAACTGGAGAGCGGAAGTAATGACCCGATGGCCTATATGCTGACCATTGTCCTGATACAGTTCATTCAGTCGGCAGGTATGGGAGTCGGAGCCATCGTCGGATCTTTCATTATCCAGTTCATCGTTGGTGCCGCTGCCGGATATATACTTGGAAAGCTAGCCATCCGAATGTTGAATAAGCTCAATATTGATAATCAGGCCTTGTATCCTATCTTATTACTTGCATTTGTATTTTTCACTTTCTCCATCACCGACTTACTGAAAGGTAACGGTTACCTTGCCGTATATATTGCGGGTATCATGGTAGGAAACAATAAAATCATGCATCGTAAAGACATCTACACCTTTATGGACGGACTGACCTGGTTGTTCCAAATCATCATGTTCCTTTGCCTGGGATTGCTTGTCAACCCGCACGAAATGCTGGAAGTAGCTTCCGTGGCATTGTTGATTGGTGTCTTCATGATTATTATCGGCCGCCCGTTAAGCGTGTTCCTCTGTCTGCTTCCATTCCGGAAAATCACGATGAAATCACGTATTTTCGTGTCTTGGGTAGGATTACGCGGTGCAGTTCCTATTATCTTTGCTACCTATCCGGTAGTGGCGGGCGTAGAAGGTTCGAACCTCATTTTCAACATTGTATTCTTTATTACCATTGTCTCATTGGTCGTACAGGGAACAACCATTTCTTTCGTCGCCCGGATTTTGAATCTTTCCAAACCGCTGGAAAAAACCGGTAACGACTTCGGAGTGGAACTTCCGGAAGAAATTGACTCTGACCTTAGTGATATGACTATCACTAAAAGTATGCTGGAAGAAGCAGATACATTGAAAGATATGAATCTTCCGAAAGGCACGCTGGTAATGATTGTGAAGCGCGGAGATGAGTTCCTGATTCCCAACGGAACGCTGAAACTGCATGAAGGAGATAAACTGTTACTTATTTCCGAGAAGTCCAAAGAAGAAGATGCTGATTCAGAATAACATCAGAAAAGAGTTATTCAGTACACCATAATTGATTCGTCTCCACGCATGAAACCTCTTGCCTTTGCAAGACATTCGTTTCATCTTCATGCATGGAGACGAAACGTTTTATACAGGCCAATGAACTAGTTTTAAGGAAGAAACACGAAAGACCTTTATCCGGCTGGTAAAATTGTTCATTCCCCTCCGTTAATTAACCGTAAAACTTGAATTTAAAATTCGGTTTACATCTACGAAGTATTAATTTTGCGCAGTTTTAAACTAAATGTGCAAAAATCGAATGGAACAAGAACATCAGTTCATTGATTATATTGAGCAAAGCATCATCAAAAACTGGGACAAAGATGCCTTAACTGACTATAAAGGAATTACCCTCCAATATAAGGATGTAGCGCGTAAAATCGCTAAATTTCACATCGTCTTGGAAAGTGCCGGCATCCAGCCGGGAGATAAAATAGCCGTTTGCGGACGTAACAGTGCTCATTGGGCGGTTACTTTCTTGGCGACCATCACTTACGGAGCTGTTATTGTTCCCATTTTGCATGAATTCAAGGCAGATAATATTCATAATATCGTCAACCATTCCGAGGCCAAATTACTTTTCGTCGGCGACCAGGCATGGGAGAACCTGAATGAAGATGCCATGCCTTTGTTAGAGGGCATCGCTTCACTGACAGATTTCTCGGCATTAGTGTCCCGGAACGAAAAACTCACTTACGCTTTTGAACACCGGAACGCTATTTACGGCCAACAGTATCCCAAGAACTTTCGCCCGGAACATATTTGTTACCGGAAAGATCGTCCGGAAGAACTGGCTATCATCAACTATACTTCCGGTACCACGGGTTACTCTAAAGGAGTGATGCTCCCCTATCGCAGTCTTTGGTCGAACGTGGCTTATTGCTTCGAAATGCTTCCCGTTAAACCGGGAGATCATATCGTTTCCATGTTGCCTATGGGACACGTGTTCGGTATGGTATATGATTTCCTTTACGGATTCTCTGCAGGTGCACACATCTATTTCCTGACACGTATGCCGTCTCCGAAAATCATTTCCCAATCTTTCTCCGAAATCAAACCCAGAGTGATTTCTTGTGTACCGTTGATTGTAGAAAAAATTATCAAGAAAGACATTCTTCCTAAAGTAGACAGCAAAATCGGCAAGTTATTACTGAAAGTGCCTATTGTGAATGATAAAATCAAATCATTGGCACGACAGGCTGCCATGGAAATCTTCGGTGGAAACTTTGACGAGATTATTATCGGAGGTGCTCCTTTCAATGCGGAAGTAGAGGATTTCCTTAAAAAGATAGGGTTCCCCTACACCATCGCTTACGGTATGACGGAATGCGGTCCGATTATTTGTTCCAGCCGTTGGGAAACACTGAAACTTGCTTCCTGCGGAAAGGCAACCAGCCGGATGGAAGTCCGCATAGACTCACCGGACCCGAAAACGCATGCCGGAGAAATCGTATGCAGAGGAATGAATATGATGCTGGGGTATTATAAAAATCCGGAAGCTACGGCACAAATTATTGATGCTAACGGTTGGCTGCATACCGGTGACCTCGGTACGTTGGATGAAGAGGGTTATGTGACAGTCCGCGGACGTAGCAAGAACCTGCTTCTCACCTCTAGCGGACAGAATATCTATCCCGAAGAAATTGAAAGCAAGCTGAACAACATGCCGTATGTTTCGGAGTCACTGATCGTCTTACAGCACGAAAAGCTGGTAGCCCTGATCTACCCGGATTTCGACGATGCTTTCGCTCATGGATTGCAGCAGACGGATATTCAGAAAGTAATGGAGCAAAACCGTATCGAATTGAATCAACAGCTTCCTAACTATTCTCAAATAAGCAAGATTAAAATCCATTTTGAAGAATTTGAAAAGACTGCGAAAAAGTCAATCAAACGCTTTATGTATCAGGAAGCAAAGGGATAATATCTCAAATAATAAGATAAGTATTCTCGCAAATAAAAACAAAAACGGTGGACAGCCTCAACACTGTCCACCGTTTTTTTCTAACCTCTAACCAAATTTATTTATACTACCTGTTTTCTATCTTTCTACCTAAAAACGAATCCTATTTCCATTATTAACAGTCTAACTTTATAATCAATCAGTCTTTTTTAAGTGCTATAAATGAAATAGCCTGTCCGCCTCCGGCAGCCATTCGTATGTTCAACGTATTTTCAGAAAATAGTTCCCCTTTGCTTTACGCACGATGGCTACAAATTCACCCGGTTCTCCTGCCAATGCTTTCGATTCGTCACAATCCGGATCGAAGTCGCGGAAGAACTGGAAAACCGGATGGCCTTCATTATTTTCAATCAACAATGAGTCACCTACTAAAACATTATATAACGGTTTGCCGTTGTCGTCTACTGTTAAAGCCATTTTGATATGACCGTCCGGTGATTTCACTTCTGTTTTCGGACTGCTACACCCATAACATCCCAGCACACAGAAAAGCTCCAATGACACAATTTATTTTCATAGCATATCTATTGTTTGTATATAGTACAACTCAAAAAGAAGAAACACTTAAATGTAGCGCAGATTTCTTTCTCCGGATGCCAGGAAAAAAGTATCTTTGCACATAAACAATCTGAATTATGGCAAAGATACTATTGGTTGAAGATGAAATTAATATCGCCTCTTTCATCGAACGGGGACTCAAAGAATTCGGGCATTCGGTAAGCGTCTGCCATGACGGGAACGCCGGTTGGAAAATCCTTCAGGACGAGCCTTTCGACCTTTTGATACTGGACATTATCATGCCTAAAATAAACGGTCTGGAACTTTGCCACCTTTACCGCCAGATGTTCGGGTATCAGACTCCGGTTATTATGCTGACGGCCTTGGGTACAACGGAAGACATTGTTAAAGGACTGGATGCGGGAGCAGACGATTATCTCGTCAAACCTTTTAGTTTTCAGGAGCTGGAAGCGCGCATCAAAGCCCTATTGAGACGCAACAAGGAAGCAGCTTCCAATCTATTGACTTGCGACGATCTGGTGCTGGACTGCAATACCCGGAAAGCCAGAAGAGGTGAGACAGACATCGACCTCACCGTTAAAGAATACCGCCTGCTCGAATATTTCATGACCCATCAAGGGGTTGCCCTCTCACGTATCACCTTGCTTAAAGATGTATGGGACAAGAACTTTGATACCAATACCAACATCGTAGATGTTTATGTGAACTATCTCCGGGTAAAGATTGATCGTGACTTTGATAAAAAGCTGATCCATACAGTCGTAGGACTAGGATATATCATGAATACTTAAACTCCCAAGCACCCCGGCTATGAAAATAGGTTCTAAAATAGCTCTTTTTTATACATTAATCAGTGTACTGACCACTGTCATTATCATTGCCGTATTTTATATTTTCAGTACACAGTACATCAATAAACTTTATGCTTCTTACCTGCGTGAAAAAGCCTACCTGACCGCACAGAAGCATTGGGAAAAAGATGAAGTAGACGAACAGAGCTACCAGATTATCCAACGCAAATATGACGAACTCCTGCCCGAAGCCCATGAGATTCTTTTAAATATGGACAGTCTCTCCGAAGTGCGTGATACACTGAATAAATACCTCACGCAACACCAACAGGTTCTTCTGCTGGCAGGACAGGACAGCATCCCTTTCTCCTTCAAATATAAGGATCAACTGGGAGCCGCCCTTTATTATCCGGATAATGAAGGAAACTTTATCGTACTCGTCATGTCCCGGAATGCCTACGGAACAGAAATCAAGGAACACCTATTGTTGCTTTCCATATTTCTCATCTTAGCCAGTTCCGTCCTGATCTTTTTCATCGGGAAAATATACTCCGGCCGCATTCTGGTTCCCCTGCAACACATATTAAAGGAGCTGAAAAGAATACGTGCCAACAGTCTGAACCGCCGATTAAAGACCACCGGCAATAATGACGAGCTGGAAGACATGATAAAGACATTAAATAGTATGCTCGACCGTCTGGACAGTGCATTCAAGGCAGAGAAGTCCTTTGTCAGTCATGCTTCACATGAGTTGAACAATCCGATTACCGCCATTCAGGGAGAATGCGAAATCAGTCTGCTGAAAGAGAGAAGTACGGGAGAATACATTGAATCCCTTCAACGAATCTCTTCGGAAAGCAAACGATTGTCCAGCCTCATCCGGCACCTTCTTTTTCTTTCACGACAAGAAGAAGAACTCCTGAAAAACAATATTGAAGAGATTATTCTGGCCGATCTATTAAAAGAGTTGACGGCTTCCGATGAAAGGATCCATCTTCATTTGGAAGAGACAGACCGGCAGATGACCGTAAAAGCCAATCCATATCTATTGAAGATAGCATTAAAAAATATAATAGATAATGCCTGCAAATACTCTGATAGAGAAGTCAATGTGACTCTCTACCGGGAGCAACAACAAATCATTCTTGATATAGAAGACCGGGGAATCGGTATTCCACAAGAAGAAATAGCACACATATTCCAGTCCTTCTATCGGGGCAGTAATACCCGGGACTATGCCGGACAAGGCATCGGACTTAGCCTGACCCTGAAAATCATCTCTGCTTATCACGCAAAGTTGGATATATTTTCAGAAATAGAAAAAGGAACAAAAGTACGGGTGATTTTTTAATTCACCCTTCTTTTATCCCTTTCTCCCTCTACCTACTGAAAACCTACAAATTTAATCTATGAGAGTTTTTTTCACAGAATAGAAATGAACTAAATACGTCTTTGCAATAACTTTCCATTTTTATCATATAACATTCGTTCATATACCACTTCCACAATAAGAGGAAAGACAAACAGCGCAAAGAAAGTCGCTCCTATCAATCCACCGATAATGACAATCGCCAACGGACGCTGTGATTCCGAACCAATTCCATGACTCATGGCGGCGGGCATCAAACCGATAGCTGCCATTGCCGCTGTCATAATCACAGGGCGGATACGCGAGCGCACTCCTTCCTTAGTGGCTTTCTCCAAGGGCGAGCCCAGTTTCAGATTCGCCTTAATATCGGAAATCATAATCACCCCATTCTGAATACAGATGCCAAACAAAGCAATGAAACCGATACCGGCAGAAATGGAGAAGTTGAACTGCGTTATCAGAAGAGCCACAATACCCCCCACGGCGGCAAATGGTACATTCAGCAATACCAGTCCCGCATCCCGCGCATTAGAGAATAGAATAAACAGGATGATAAAAATGATAGCAATACTGATAGGAACAACCTGTGCCAGACGTTTTGTGGCACGTTGCTGGTTCTCAAAATCCCCCGTCCATTTCAGCGAATAGCCTGCTGGCAGATGTATGGAAGCATTCACCTTTTTCTGCGCCTCGGCAACTGCCGTACCCATATCGCGGCCTCTCACCGAGAACTTCACCGCACAGAAACGAGCGTGATTATCACGGAATATCAATAACGGTCCCGTAATCGTCGTTATATCTGCCAATTCCTTGATAGGAACCATCGTTCCATCCATCGCCGGAACCAATATCTTACCTATCTCCTCTTCATTCTGACGGAATTGTTCGCTGTATCTTACCATGATATTGAACTTCCGCTCATCCTCATACAACAGTGAAGCCGATTTTCCGCCAATAGCCATTTCTATAATCGATTGCACATCCTCCTTGGCAACCCCATAACGCGCTAACTGACGTTCATTCAACTCTATACGAAGCTCCGGCTGACCGATGTTCCGAATCACACCCAAGTCTTCAATTCCCTGAACCGTACTAAGAATTTTTTCAATCTGAACCGCATATTTCTCCGACTCATACAAGTCTTTACCAAACACTTTCACCGCAATAGATCCTTTCACACCGGAAGCAGCTTCCTCCACATTATCGGTAATCGGTTGTGAGAAATTGAAGTCAATACCGGGATAAATGGATAAATCCTCCTGCATCTTATCAATCAGTTCCAATTTTGTCAGCTTGCTCTCCCATTCCTTTTCGGGATAGATATCAACGTGGAACTCGATATTATAGAATCCGGTAGCATCTGTACCGTCATTCGGTCGTCCGGTTTGCGACAGCACTTGCCGCACTTCCGGAAACGTCAAAAGTTTCCTTCTCATTTTATTGGCGAGAACCACCGATTCATCCAACGAAATACTTTGTGGCAAGGTGGCACGAATATAGATAGATCCCTCATTCAACTGCGGAAGAAACTCCGTACCCAGGAAAGAGAAAAGCCATAATCCGACACCAGCTATGACCGTTGCCAACCCGATAGTCAGCTTCCTGTGCGCATAGAATAAATCAAAAAGAGCCGAACACTTCGTATTGATAAAATGGACAAAACGGTTATTCTTCTCACGGACATTCTTCTTCAATAACATGGAAGACATCACGGGAACCAATGTCAATGTAAAGATCAGCGCTCCCAACAGTGCAAAGCCCAGTGTGTAGGCTAAAGGAGAGAACATTTTTCCTTCCACCTTCTGGAAAGAGAAAATAGGGATCAATGCGGTGATGATAATCAATTTGGAGAAGAAAACCGCTTTCGCCTTGTCTTTTGCCGTGTTGCGGATCAATCCCATTTTAGACATCACATTAAAAGCAGGCATCCCCACTTCCCTTGCCTTCTTGTCCAAAGCCACAAACACTCCTTCCACCATCACCACAGCCCCATCAATAATAATACCGAAGTCTATGGCTCCCATAGAAAGCAGATTGGCGGACATTCCCATCACCCGTAAACAGATAAAAGCGAACAAAAGGGCTAATGGGATAACGACAGCAACAATCACGGTAGTCCGCCAATCTGCCATAAAGATCAATACAATAAACGTAACCAATAATATTCCTTCGATCAGGTTATGCGTCACAGTCTTTACCGCCAGATTCACCAAGTCCTCCCGGTCATAGAACGCCACTATCTTCACATCTTTCGGAAGCACATTCTGATTCAAGTCTTCTATTTTATCTTTCAGGTTTGCAATCACCTCACCCGGATTCTCTCCTTTCCGCATGACTACAATGCCCTGAACAACATCATCCTCATCCATTCGCCCTACCTGCCCCAGACGAGGCAGACAGGATTCGTGTACATCGGCAAGATTCTTCACCAGAATGGGAGTGCCATTGATGTTTTTCACTACGATATTTCTCAATTCGTCCAAATCGTTAATCAGACCGATTCCACGAACGACATATGCCTGTGAGCTTTTAGTAATGACATCACCTCCTACGTTAATATTACTTTTGGCAATCGCATCATAAAGTTCCAAAGAGGTAATGCCATAATTAATCAACTGGTGAGGATTCACACTTACCTCAAACGTCTTCACCTCCCCGCCGAAGCTCACAATATCCGCCACACCGGACACCGAACGAAGATTACGTTCAATCACCCAATCCTGAATCGTTTTCAGTTCCCGCACACTGCGCTTGTCACTACGAAGCGTATAACGGAATATTTCTCCCGTCGGTCCGTACAGAGGTTGCACTTCCGGAGTCACCCCGTCCGGAAGGTCGGCATCATTCAATAAATTATATACCTGTTGACGTGCGGTGAAATCATCGACACGATCTTCAAACATTACATTGATGACAGAAAGCCCGAAAAGAGTGGTGGAACGAATATCCGTTTTCTTCTGAACGGGATTCATCGCAATCTCAACAGGAATGGTGATAAACTTCTCTACCTCTTCGGCACTACGTCCCGGCCATTGCGTGATAATCGTCACTTTCGTATTCGTCACATCCGGGAAAGCATCTATCGGAGTATGTTTAAAGGAAACAGCTCCGGCTATAACGGCAATCGCTGTACAGAAGAAAATAAAGAATTTGTTCTTCAGCGAGAAAGCCACTATATTATCTATGAATTTGTGCATACTATTTTCTGTTTTTAATCTGCATTCAACGCATTATATACCAACAATACATTATTATTCAGCACTCTGTCTCCCTCGGAAAGTCCGGAACGGATATAACACTCCTTGCTCAACTGCTTGTACACATCCACCTCTTTCACCTGCAAACGCTCATCCGGCTCCACCACGACCACATAATTCTTTCCTCCTTCAAATACCAGTGCATGAGCATCGATACGGGGCATGGAAGTTCCATCCGCTTTACATTTCACACTTACATTCGTAAACATCCCCGGTTTCAACAAATACTCTTCATTCTTTAATTTGATACGGACATTCATCGTTTTACTTTCACTGTTCAGCAAATGATACACCTTATCAATCGTACCGGCAAACATCTTATCCGGATAAGCCAACGTAGAAATGCGTACGGAAGCACCTTCAGAAACCTTACTGATATCGCTTTCATACACATCCGCCATCACCCATACATCTGACAACCCCGAAATCGTGAACAGCTCTTCGCCCTGATCCGGACGCAACTGCATATCCCTGCTGATTTGTTTCTCCACAATAAACCCCGAAACAGGAGATTTCAGCTGATAATAAGCATTTCCGGAGAAATTATAAATAGAGAAAACATCCTTTATTCTTCTTTCTTCGGCTTCGGCACTTGTCAACTCCTGCTTCGCCTGAAGTACATCTTTATCCGAGGTCATGCCGGAAGCATACATATCCTGCATGGCATCCATATTTCTGCGTGCCAGCAATAACTGTTGTTCCGCCTCCTTCAATTGCTTTTCATAATCTGCCACTTCTCCACTGCGGATGACTACCAATACCTCTCCCTTACGAACAAAGTCTCCTATTTCAACCTTCAGTTCCGTTACCGTACCTCCAAACATCGGATATACATGTGCCACCTGATTCTCATTAAACGTCACCCGTCCGTTCAATGTCAGTTCATCAATCACCTCTTGAACGTGAACCGTATCGACAGATACAATTCTCAACAAGCTATCTGTCAGGCATAAGGCAGTCGGTTCAACATTCGTTTGTTCTCCTTTACCGGAGCATGCTCCCAATACGGTAGTAAGCAATATGCAAGGAAGGAATTTATTCCAGTTCATAGTCTTTGATAATTTATGAATATTAGTAGTTCAATATGGTTTGTCCGATAGTTGTATTCAAGTTTTCCATCGCCAGGAAAACGTCTTTCTTTATTTCATGTAGCTGAATACAAGTTTCTTTATAGCTGTCATAGTAATCGATAAACTCCAACAAACTGATATTCCGTTTCTTAAAGTTTTCATTCACTCCTTCTATCAGTTTTTCGAAGTTACGTTCCAGTTCCATATGGGTAGATTGATAAAGTTGAACAGCTTTATCCAGTGAAGCATAAGCGGTATAAAGCTCCATATCCGCATGGTTAGCCGCATTTTCCTGTTCCGCTCCCGCCTGCCGGATACTAAAACGGGCAGCTTTAATATTTCCCTGGTTGCGGTTGAAAATAGGCACTGACAGGCTCACTCCTATTGCAAAATAGTCATTGATAAAGTTTCCGACACGGTCATAACTACCTTTCACCGAGAATTCCGGAAATGCCATCGATTTCTGCAATTTCAAGTTCGCACGGGAAGCACTTACCATGCTCCGGGCAATCTTGAGATCCGGACGCTCATTCACCATCGCTTTCAAGTCGGCAAACGATAATTGAGACAGATCCAATTGTTTTAACACTTCTTCATCCAGCGATAGCTTAATCACAGTATCTCCCGGAAGATTTAACAAGACATTGAGTTCCCCTCTAAGGGTCAGCAACTCGTTTTCCCGTTCGTTCTTCTCTTTTTTCAAAGAGAACAGCATAGATTCCAGACGGGACATTTCCATCAACGAAATATTTCCTTTCTCCTGTTGCTGTTTCATTCCGGCAAGTAACTCTTGCAGAGAGTTCACTTCTTTCTCGTAAATAGATATGGATTTCGAAAGAAAATAGACTTGTACGAACTTCTCATTCAATTCCTGTCGAAGTGTCCTCATCACCTCTTCAAACTGATATTCCGCTATTTCCTTATTGATTTTCTCCAGCTTCACCTGTTTATTTCGCTGTCCGGCAAGATGAATCACCTGTTCAATCTCCACAACCGCTTCGCCCTCCTTACCAAAATCAAAATACTTCCCGTTCAGTCGGTTATAGACATTCTGTTCCAACGAGATTACCGGATTCTCAAATAATTTGGCTTGCAGCACTTGTGCCTGTGCCACATCAATGTTGTACCGTTCGGCTATCAGCGATAAGTTACGTTCCAGAAAACGCTGTTCCGCCTCTTTCAGGGTTAATGCTCCTGTGGTAGCCTGTTGTGCACATATTCCTCCTGTCAACAGAAGAAAAAAAGAAATTAGAAATACTCTATTCATTACTCTATTTATCTTTATTACCTTATTGTAGTTGTCGTGGCAAAATTACAATTCTGTAACCGGAGAGATGGGAAAAAGCGATTATAAGCCTCTCATATCAGATTAGAATTCGATTAGAAAATAGCTATAAAGGAAGAATTGTAAACACAACAGGAAAAATGGCTATCCTTCTTTCATCCCAACTCCCCTATCTTTGCAGAAGAGAAAATGAAATGAACCATTAAAAATAGAATATATGAAAATAATAGATTTAACCAAAGATAGTTTTGTAGAAAAAGTAGCTGATTATCAATCTTATCCTGACAACTGGAACTTCAAAGGGAATAAACCTTGCCTGATCGATTTTCATGCTCCGTGGTGCGTTTATTGCAAAGCGTTATCGCCTATATTAGACCAACTGGCTAAAGAATACGAAGGGAAATTAGATATTTATAAAGTAGACGTCGATCAGGAACCGGAACTGGAAAGTGCATTTAAAATCCGCACCATTCCCAACCTGTTACTTTGCCCGCTGAACGGCAAACCGACAATGAAATTAGGTACAATGAATAAAAACCAATTGAAAGAACTGATAGAAACCAGTTTACTTTCAGAATAAAAATACATTAAAAGTCCGGGAAACTTCTGATGATGATAAACTGCCGGACTTTTGATATCATACAGAACATTGGCTTTTATATAGGGAGTGTGTCAAAACGCAGATTAACGCAAATTATCGCAGATTATTTCATTTATATTGATATATTAATCAACGACTTATAAAATTATTTCTGCGATAATTCGCGCTAATCTGCGTTTTATTATTCATTATGCCCCTCCTCTTCGGGGATTATTTCAACTATTCTTTATGCAGCAGAATATCAGTTCCCGGAACAATCTTCCCCATCGACCATACACATCGCACATTCAGTTCCTTATCAAGAATCACAATATCGGCATCCTTTCCCTTTGCCAACGCCCCTTTCCGGTCACTCACTCCAATTAAACGGGCGGGAGTTTCAGAAGCCATGCGCACGGCATCTTCCAAAGGTATATTCGCTTTCTTCACCATGGTGCGAACCAATACATCCATTGTAGCCAAGCTACCGGCCAGTGCAGAATGATCTGCCATCTTACATACGCCGTCCTCTATGATATAGCGAGGATCAATCGGTTCGTTCCCTTCATAAGCAGCATAAGCCAAAGCATCGGTAACGAGGCACGTATTCTCTACACCTTTCAACTTATAAACTAATTTTAGAATCGTGGCAGGCAAGTGAATACCATCTGCAATCACTTCCACTGTCATCCCATCCGTCAAATATACACTCTCCACCGTACCTTCATATTTATATTCACGACGTTTGTGGAAACCCGGCATCGCATTGTAAAAATGGGCAGCATGAGAGAAACCCACTGCATACGCAGCCTTGATATCATCATATTCGGCTTCCGTATGTGTTACGGCAGTCATAATTCCTTTCGAACGGGTGTACTTTGCAAAATCATGCGCGCCGGGCAGTTCAGGACTGATATCCCAACGTCTGATACAAGAGGTATGCTCCAATAAAGGAATATATTCATTTTCATCCGGAGTTTTCAGAAAACCGTCATATTGTGTTCCCGCCATCTTCGGATTCAGGTAAGGACCTTCAATATGCAGGCCGAGAACAGGAGAATCCTTCTCTTTCATCAGGTTTTCACAGACATCGACAGCCTGATAGATTCTTTCGAACGAGGTAGATGATAATGTAGGAAATATCCCGGTAGCACCATGTTTCAGATGTGCAGTAGTTGCCATGCGGAATGCTTCTTCCGTTGCTTCCGTATAATCATGTCCGCCACCTCCATGTGCATGCATACTTACAAATCCGGGCACAATCGTCATCCCTCTGGCATCAATAACCGTTGCACCGATAACCGCCAAATCACTGTTGGTCACCTCTAATATTTTTCCATCACAAATCAATACGGAACCATCTTTCAACCAGCCTTGCGGGGTCAATATTCTTCCGTTTATTATTTGAGTCAACATAGTCTTCGTTATTTATCAGATTTAAAACAGTTTATTGGTGCCTTCCACCAGTTCTCCCATTGCCCATACAGCTCTCACATTCAAGTCTCTGTCTAAAGCAATCATATCGGCATCCTTGCCACGCTCCAGCGTTCCTTTGCGGTCGAGTACTCCCATGATCCGGGCAGGGGTTTCGGAAGCCATGCGCACGGCATCCTCCAAAGGTATTTCCGCCTTCTGCACCATGGTACGAATCAGTCGGTCCATCGTTGCAATACTTCCCGCCAGTGCTGAATGGTCTGCCAGCTTACATACTCCGTCCTCGATAATCACACGCGGATCAAAAGCCACCTGACTATCGCTGGCCGCACAAGCCAATGCATCCGTTATCAGGCAAGTGCGTTCCACTCCTTTTATCTTGTAAACAAGGCGCAAGATTGTTGGAGGCACATGAATTCCGTCTGCCACCACTTCCACTGTCATATCATCAATCAGATAAATACTTTCTACCGTACCTTCATACTTGTACTCTTTCCGTTTATGGAATCCCGGCATCGCATTATAAAAATGAGTGGCATGTGTATATCCCGCCTCGTAGGCTGTCTGTATATCCTCAAACTCGGCCTGGGTATGTCCTACCGAAGCCAACACCCCTTTCGCCGTGATATATTTACCAAATTGCATGGCTCCGGGAAGTTCCGGTGCGGCATCCCAACGCTTGATACAATGAGTTTCTTCCAACAACGGAATATATTCTTCGGGATCGGGATCTTTGATATTTTCCGGAATTTGTCCGCCTGCCATCGCCATATTGAAATAATGTCCTTCCAGATGAAGTCCGAGCACAGGGCTATTAGGCTCCGCCATCATTTTTTCAGTAGTTTCCGCAGCTGCACGGATCATGGGAATGGTAGAAGAAGAAAGAGTAGGAAAAATACTGGTAGTGCCATGCTGCATATGAGCTTTGATTGCTGTCCGGAAAGCCTCTTCCGTGCCTTCCATAAAGTCTCTTCCACCACCACCGTGAACATGGATTTCTACACCGCCCGGAACAATATACATTCCTTTGGCATCAATCAGTTTGGCTCCGATAATTGCAAGGTCACAATTGGTTACTTCCAGAATTTTATTGTCACGAATAAGAACTGACCCATCCTTCAACCAGCCTTGCGGAGTGAGGATGCGTGCATTAATGATCTGTGTTAACATATCACAAATAGTTAAATTAATTAAAGGTCTGTGTGAATCAATGACGCTCTTTTTGGGGGGAGTACATTGATTTTTTCGTTTGCAAAATTACGTTTTTCCGTTCAATCTATCGCTAAAATCGTCCGGTAAACTTCCAATATTATACAAAAAAAGGTTGCCAATCTTATCGACTGACAACCTCATTCTATATGGAGCGGAAAACGAGACTCGAACTCGCGACCCTAACCTTGGCAAGGTTATGCTCTACCAACTGAGCTATTTCCGCATTTCACTTTTATAAACTGTGAAGAGAAGGAGACTCGAACTCCCACGACATAACTGTCACTACCCCCTCAAAGTAGCGCGTCTACCAATTCCGCCACCTGGGCAAAACTTAGTTCCATTATTTCAAAGAAACAAGAGCGGAAAACGAGACTCGAACTCGCGACCCTAACCTTGGCAAGGTTATGCTCTACCAACTGAGCTATTTCCGCATTTCACTTTTATAAACTGTGAAGAGAAGGAGACTCGAACTCCCACGACATAAC
>UMAG01043666.1_pt1 | contig 176994 bp, 149 predicted proteins | sample 1963651 | NCBI WGS metagenome assembly UMAG01 (sample SAMEA4835910, study PRJEB28245) | human gut metagenome | biome: gut microbiome; material: fecal sample | place: Denmark | collected 2008 | reverse complement strand
CGCACCTGAAACGTGCGCGTCTACCAATTCCGCCACCTGGGCAAAGATTATTGTTCCAACATTTCAAAGAAACATGAGCGGAAAACGAGACTCGAACTCGCGACCCTAACCTTGGCAAGGTTATGCTCTACCAACTGAGCTATTTCCGCATTTTTCCGTTTGCGGTTGCAAAGGTAGGGATTTTCCGTAAACCTGCAAACATTCTGCCTACTTTTTTCACAGAAATCTGTTCACTTTGCATCGACCGCAAAACAATCATTTTGATTATCAACTCATTCGGTCACGATAATCTTCATAAGAAAATTGCTTGTATATTTCAGCTTTCCCCTCTTTTGTCCAGATGGCAATGGCAGGATGATGAATTCCGTTAAACATATTTGTCTTGACCATCGTATAATGAATCATATCTTCGAACACAATACGCTCTCCGATTTGTAACTCATGATCGAAGCTCCACAGCCCCATATAATCACCGCTCAAACAGGAATTTCCTCCGAGACGATAAATATATTTTCCTTCATTTCCCATCTCTGCACCACGCACGGCAGGTTGATATGGCATTTCCAGACAGTCAGGCATGTGGCAAGTGAAACTGACATTCAAAATTGCCGTCTTGATGCCACGACTTTCCACCAGATCCACTACTTCGGAAGTCAGCACTCCCGTCTGCCAGGTAAAGGCCGAACCGGGCTCCAGAATAATGCGCAAATGAGGATAACGTGCTTTTAACCCTTGCAACAGTCTTATCAAATGATCAGTATCATAGTCTTTGCGGGTCATCAGGTGTCCACCACCCAGATTCAACCATTTGATCTGTGAAAACCAGCGGGCAAATTTAGCTTCGAGATGTTCTAATGTACGTTCCAACTCATAAGAAGAAGATTCACAGTGACAATGGCAATGAAAGCCTTCAATCCCTTGCGGTAATGCTTCGGGGAGCAGATCGGCCGTTATCCCAAAACGTGTGCCGGGTGCACATGGATTATAAAGTTCGGTTTCCACTTCCGAATATTCAGGATTTACGCGGACACCACAAGAAATACCGCTTCCTTCTGCAACCACCATCGGATAGAAACGTTCAAACTGCTGCATTGAGTTGAATGTGATATGACTGCTGCAACGCATGATTTCCGGGAAATCCTGTTCCGTATAAGCAGGAGAATATGTATGCGCCTTACTGCCGAACTCTTCCAATGCCAAACGGGCTTCATACACCGAACTTGCCGTAGAATGATCTATATATTCACGGAATATAGGGAAAGAACGCCACATGGCAAATGACTTGAAAGCAAGGATGATCTCCACTCCCGCCCTGTCGGCTACGCTTTTTATCAAACACAGGTTCTTTCTTAAAAGTTCTTCTTCCATGATGTAACAAGGAGAAGGGAACTGATTAAAATCTATCATATATAAAAATATTATCTAAAATAACGCCTTATGAACGTGAATGCAAAAATACAAATTCAAAAGCAAAGAGGGATTGTTTTATTTTTAATTAAGATATTGGTTTTCGCGAACTTTTTCTTATTTTTACACCTTTATAATCTATAAGTAGTTATATCATCCTAAATACCTGATTGAATATGAATAAAGATTTAAGAAAAGTAGTGATTCTGCTGGCACATCCAAACATAAAGGGATCCCAAGCAAACAAAGCATTAATTGATGCTGTCAGTGACATGGAAGGGGTGGCAGTTTTCAATCTTTACGAGCTGTCGCAGGAAATCGCTTTCAATGTAGATGAATGGAGTAAAATCATTTCCGATGCCTCGGCTGTCATCTATCAATTTCCTTTCTATTGGATGTCTGCACCGTCATTGCTAAAGAAATGGCAGGATGAAGTCTTTACTTTCCTATCCAAGACTCCGGCAGTCGCCGGCAAGACATTGACAGTAGTAACAACTACGGGGTCCGAATACGAAGCCTATCGTAGTGGCGGCAGAAACCGTTTCACTACGGACGAATTATTACGTCCTTATCAGGTTAGTGCCATTCATTCGGGAATGTCATGGCAAACTCCTATTGTTGTTTACGGAATGGGAACGGCAGACGCAGGGAAAAATATTGCTGAAGGAGCAAACCTGTATAAACAACGTGTGGAGATGCTTATCGGTAGCAGTAATGCCGGGAATAATTGGTAAGACTATATAAAGCGTAGCTTTATCCTATCTAAAGCTACGCTTTACAAGTGCTAAAGCTTAGCTTTAGGTATCATCAACCACTTCTTTTTCAACGTCAGCACCGGCAGGAAAATAAATACTCCGATTACAGACATTATCAATCCTCCGATAGTGCCTGCTGCCAATGGAAACCAAAAGCCTTCTTTCTCCAAACCTACCATAAAAGGAATGAATCCTAAAATGGTAGAAGTCACCGTCAGGAAGATAGGAATCACTTTCGTATTCCAGGCTTTCACGTAAGCCCGAAGCGGTGAAAGACGCGGAAAACGTTTACGAACGGAATTATATTCATTCAAGATATAAATGCTCGCATTTACCGTAATTCCACAAAGCAAAACAAAGGAAGCAAATCCTCCCTGATCGAAATTCAATTTGAACCAATAGAATGTCAGAAACACGCCGATATAAGATACAGGAATCACAAAGATTATTGCCAATGGCTGTTTCAATGAATTGAACAAAATACTCGTAATAAAGAAAATAATAGCAATCACAATCAAAAGCAGGCGATATTGTTTATTATCCTTTCCGCCCCATGACCAGTTATTATCTTCCGATTTAGCAGTATATCCCATCGGAAGGATCTCATTAAACTCTTCCAAATCCTTTTTCAGTAGTTTATTTCCCTGTTCCGAAGAGCCGATATACTCATATTGCAGGCATAACCGATACTGCTGATTCTCCTTGGCCACTTCCTGCGGCATCTGCCCTTTTTCCACAGTTGCCAATTCCGACAACTTATATTCTCTCCCTCCTATTTGAAAAGGATAAAACTGCATCGCCCACACATCCCTATCCACCGACTGACGCGAAGAAAGCTTTATCTTTTCAGTACCCTCTTCCGCCATCACTGAACCAATTTCCATATTCCGTCCATATATCGGATGGATAGCGGCAAACAACTTTCCGGCTCCAATCTCCTCCTCTGCCATTCGCTGTTTATCCAGATTAAAATAGAATTCCATATAATCATCTTTCCACCAAGAGAAATCAGAACCGATTGTCACTTCTCTAATCCGACGGTGAGACAACAACTTTGCTTTTAACTCTTCAGCCCAACCATACAGTTCATCATAATTATATCCATACATCTTCACCCGGAAAGACCCCGCATTCTCACGTACATCATTACTGAATCCCTGGTCCTGCAAGCCATATATGCTCCAATTTCCACCTCCCAGTTGAAGAGCTTTACTAATCATATTAGCTTTCAATGTATAAGGAAAACCGCTTTTCTGGTGTTCTTTCGTAAAATAGATATGAATAGATGCCCTGCGGGCACTTTCCACAGATGTCTGGAACTGCTTGATCTCTTTAAATTCACTCAAATAAGTCTCCATTCGTTTAATCAGTGTATTCATCTGCTCAAGTGTACTTCCATTCGGCAAATTGGCATTAGCGTGAAGCACTACCTCTTCATTATTTGAAAAGTAACTTCCTTCATACACCTTTTGCACAAATAACCTCAAAGTGCCGCCCAATGCCTTATCCACTATTGGTTTCACCTTTTCCTTATAAGTGGAAGTACCCAATGTCTTATTATAAGCTATCGCCCATTTATCATCACCTTTCATCTTTTCCGGTAATAGAAATACCGGTAATCCGAATGCCAATAATAATAAAATACACACTGCCACCCTCCAACGGCAAAGAACTTGTATCAACCACCTGTAAAAACGGCTAAAATAAACCGGAATCCGGCGTATTCTTGAACGCATCCACACAAAGAAATGTACATTCCCAATCCTCCATCTAACTATTGAAAAAGAAGACTTCTTTCTTCGTTTCAATCCTATTTTATCAATCAGAGAAGGAACAAAGAATAAGGCAACCAGCAGTGATACCCCCAGATTTATAATGACTACTGCTGCAAAATCCTGTAAATTAAGCCGTATCTTCTCATCCAAAAAGAAAATGATAACCAAGGCTCCCATTGTTGTCAACGTAGCTGCAAGAATAGACATAAATGCCTTCCGGTCTCTGCGTCGCAGATAATGATCACTCATTACAATTGTATTATCTATCACCAGGTTTAATGAGACCGTAATACCAGCTAACGAATACAGTTGCATTTCCAATCCGAATATATAATAAAGGATTACAGCTATCGTCATATTGACAATCAAGCTAATCACAATCAAAAAAAGATATTTAGGACTGAAGGTTATCAACAATACAAACAGAAGCAAAATGGCTACAGTCATTCCTGTACGCAAATAGATTTTGCCCAGTTCTTCCTGAATAAATTCCGTTGCATCATAACTGGCATGAATTTCATATCCTGCCGGAAGTAACAACCGGATATCGTCCATAGATGCCTTCACCTTTTCACTCAATGCCAGTTGATTTGCCGTTTCCTCTGCAACAATCGACAGATAGATCGAATTCAGCCCATTAATCCGGTAATAGCTCTGAGGTTGTTCCTCCATGCGGGAAACCTTTACCAACTCATTCAGACCTATGATCTTACCATCCTTCATTCTCACCTTTATCTGCTCCGCATCAAACTCCCGAATCTCATTCTCGGGAACCAATGCCAGACGTATCCATTGTCTGCCCGCAGTTCCCTGTTCCATATCATAAGTACCCAGAAATTCTTTCTGATAATGCAACCGGACGGCCTGACGAATATCATCCGTACTTACCCCAAGTATACGCAATTGTTCTGAATCATACTCCAATCTCCACTCCATCGGAGTAGCTCCACTTAGATTAATCCTATAAATTCCCTGAATCTGTGCAAGACGTGTTTTTATATGTTCCTCCGCATATTGCTGAATTAAGATAGGAGTAGCGGGCGCATTGATCGTAAATGCCATAAAAGGTCCCTGACTACTCTGCCCCGGACTATGCATCTGAATATACGGATAGCTCACCGCGTCCGGCAGTTCCGGCCATGTCTGGCGAATAATAGTAGAAGCCTCAAAACGGGCAACCGCCGCATCCACATGTTTATCCAGATTCACACTGACGCTTCCCCATCCATTTCCTGACGTAGAAGAAATTCCCCGAATCCCTTTCACACGGGCGAGCATTGCCTCCAATTTACTGGTAGCCGTCATTTCCACCACACGTGCCGAAGTGCCCGGCATACTGAAACGTACCGTGAAACCGGGTAATGTGCGTGACGGATTCAGTTTGACAGGCAGCAACGGAATAATCGCCACCCCAACCAATGCCACACAGACAAAAGCCACAATCAGTGTGAAAGCGGAGGCTTTTGAAGACTTTTTTATTTCAGAATCTATATTTTGCATTATTATTTATATGAATGGGAATTTTTAGGCACGGATTACACGGATTACGCTGTTGCTTTGTACAATCATATATCAGAAAACCGTGAAATCCGTGTAATCCGTGCCTAAATTAAAATTATCATTTGATCAACTTCCCTCCGTTAAAATCAAACCTGTCCGAAAGCGAAAGTTTCGAAGCAAAATCAAATAGAGTGAGCCTTCGTATCTTATAATAATTCAGCCAATAGTTCTGTAAGGCAGAGATAAAATTGCGTTGTGCCTGTTGCTGTCTGTTGAGAGAAAGAGTCAGACTATTAATATCTGCTTTACCGATAATAAAACGCTGTTTTGTTTCATTGTAAGCAAGTATGGACAGATCCAACGCTTCTTCCGCACTGGCTATCAACTGCTGCTGGATATTAAAATCGCTTACCGTCATGATTACTTCCTCCTCGATGCTTATCTCATCCTGACGTGCCGATATCTTCACTACATTCAGATTATTCCTCGCCATATTATACTTTCCCTTGCGAACACCCCAGTCCAGTAGCGGAATAGAAACACTGACTGCCACCAAATCCTGCTGCATCGGCTTATGATACACATCCCCGAAGTTATTCGCCACCTGGTTGAAGCCAATACTCGCATTCACACTTGCATTAAAGCGAGATTCCTTTTTTGTCTTATCCACACTTCGTTCCGCTTCAAGTACATTCTGTTTCAGGCCCAACAATTGCGGGTTATTATTCCTACCCCACTTCAAAGCCTCATCTATCGGAATTTCCATCCTTTCCGGACGGGAAGGAAGTTTTAATTCAATTTGCGTATTCTTATCCAGATTGAGGAAAGATGCCAGTGAGAACATAGCCCGTTTCAGGTCACTCGCTTTATTTTGTAACGTATTCTGCGCATTCACACGATCCAGCTTCAACGTCAACAAATCAGCCTGCGAAATAGCCGCAATTCGATGACGCTGTTGCCCTATACGATACAACGTATCCGTAGAAGCCAGATTTTCTTTGGCTAGATTATATTCCGCCTGTGCCATAGCCAGAGAGAAAAAATAATTAGTAGCAGTTTCCGACACCTTTTCCACATTATAGAGAAATTCCTTTTTTACGCGTTCGTATTTTAACGGCTCTATCTTCCGTTCCCATTTAAAGGAATTATATCCCACCAGACTTTGTGAGTATCCAATTCGTATAGGGACGCTCGTGAACTGTGTCGCACTGTTCCCTCCGAAATTACGCATATAGGCAAGATTCGATTCCAGATAGAATGTACCTCCAGTCAAATCAAAGTTCTGTTTCACACTCAACCCTCCATAAGCATAGTAAGACTGTTGCGTACGATATACATCCAAATCCTGCCCCGAATCGTATCGTTTCGTTATATCCCGGTTATATTGTGCCGGAGTAACATCCAGTGTCAGACTAGGCAAACGATTTGCCCGGTAAGTCCTGTATTCCCAATAACCGGATAAATACATATTCTGCGTACGGAAGGACTCCAACGAACTGTCGTTGGCAAGAGAAATAGTCCGGTTCAAATCCAATACCAGGTGTTTCTGTGCTCGAAGCTGGGATTCACCACAGAGGACACAGAGGGCACAGAGGAAAACGGGAATTCTTTTCTTTAATCTATTCATAACTCTCATTTTTGGACTAATACTTAATACCTAATATTTATTTTCTTGTTCCGGTAAATAAACCAGTAAAGCAACGGTATGATAAACAGACTCACCGCCGTACCAATCGACATCGTTCCTATCATAGCAATAGACAGAGGTTTTTGCAATTCCGAACCCATATCCGAAGAAAAAAGCAGCGGTACCATTGCGAATATTGTAGTCAATGAAGTCATGATGATCGGTCGTAAACGTCTTCGGCCAGCTTCATGTATAGCTTCTAATAGCGGGACACCTTCCTTACGTAATTCATTAATAGCATCCAGTTTCAGAATAGAGTCATTGATTACGATACCACAGGTAACAATAAGTCCGATAGCAGACATTAAATTCAGCGTATGTCCACAAATCCAAAGCAAAAGCAAGGCAAATGCAAGGTCAATCGGTATCTCCGCCAGAACAAGCAAAGGCTGCAAAAAACTTTCAAACTGTGCGGCAAGAATAAAATACATCAGCAACAACGAAATAAATAAGATTACCACCAATTCATCCAGCATCTCGCTATTGGAAAAGAAACTGCCGGAAAAACCGGTATCCCAATCCTTCATTTCTTCCGCTGTTTGTTTCACCTCTCTTATGAGTTTGTTCCCGTCCGATACACCGTAAAAATCAAAAGGGATATATTCCCCGTTACGTCCGGCAGCAATACTCTTCAAGTCTTCGGCAGGAGTGACCGTCACCAGCTCCCGGAGTGGAATATACTCTCTGTTGCCTTTATTGTCCGGTTCAGTCTGTATCAATGTTTCCTGTAATATTTCATTCACAGTCTTCTCACTGCCCGCAACGTTAATCGGAAGATATTGCTGGTAGGAATGCAGCATAGTCACACTATTTTCCCGGAAAGCAGTTTTCAAGACTCGATAAAGTTCATTGTAAGCAACACGGTAAAGCAGTAGCTTTTCCTTATTGATACTTAGGTTCAACTGATTTTCAAAAGCAATACCTGTAGGAGCGATTCCCGTTCTTCGGAATAACTCCTGTTCCAGCATCCGGATATCTTCCGCTTCCGGTGCTTTTGCCTTATTACGGGTGTAAAATTCGGCTATGATATCCGGTTCTCCTGTTACAAAAAGTTTCTCAAATACCGTCTCCGGTGGAGAGAAAGAAATAACGGAAAGCGGATAATGTTCTTTCAGTTTATGATATATTTCCTGCTGCAAAGGATTGATTGTTTCTGATGTCTCCGTTCGGAAATAGAGTTCTGCTTCGGAAGAAGAAAGTTCCCTTTCACGATTCAGAAGAAAATCCTGTCTGCCAACCGATGCCGTGTGCTCCAATACCTGTTCTTTTAAATCCTTAAAAAGCTCATCCACACGCCGCCTGTTTTCATCCACATGAATATTTTCATTCCACTCGATTCGGGCGATCAATTCATTCTCTTCTATATCAGGCATCCGCTGCTTGTCTATAAAGAAAAAGAAGAATACACAAAGCGGAATAGAGATAATACAAAACAATACACTAAATGTTTTGTGACAGAACACCCAATCCACACCGGCATCATAGAATCGATCCAATGTATGATCCTTTATCGGGTTATTGAATTTAAAAGAAAGCCATTTCCGGGTATGAATACCTGTCCGATAAACCAGCAGATAAAGCACCGGAAGAAGCATAATACCTGTGAAATACGAAATCATCAGTCCCACTGTAACCGAAAAGGCCTGATCATAGAAAATAGCTCCGGCAATACCACTCATAAAAATCAAGGGAGCAAATACAGAAATGGTAGTCAGGGAAGAACTCAACATGGGTGTCACCACTTCACTTGTCCCTGTTATACAGGCGCGGCGCAATGAATATCCCCGTTCCCGGTATTGTGAAATATTTTCGGTCACAATGATCGAACTGTCAATCATCATACCCAATGCCAGAATTAATCCGGCAAGCGAGATGATATTCAGGGACATATTGCACAGATAGAAGAAAACAAAACTAATCACGATAGAAACCACCATACTAAGTCCGATCACCAACGGAGATTTCACATCTCCCAAAAACAGGACAGCTACCAGACAGATAAAGAAAAAACCTAAAGTAAGATTCTGTTGCAGATTTGAGATGGTGTAGTCCAGTAGCTCCGTCTGGTTGCGACTGATATTGAAGTCAATATCAGGATATAACCGCCTAAAATGCTCCATCGTCCCTACCAAGGAGTTCTTCATCTTGTCCATATTCTCATCCGCCTGCTTGATGACAGCCAGTGTCACCGCACGCTTTCCGTTCGATAAGGACACGCCCTTCTCTTTCACAGGCACGATATTGACCTTGCAGAAATCCTTTAACTGCACAATGCGGTCGCCCTTACGCAGATAGATATTTTCCACATCTTCCGCCGTACGCAGTAATGTCGAGAATTTGATATTATATTCATAGTACCCGTCACGTACCGTCATACTGCCCGGTTCTACATTGTTGGACGACAGGGCGGACTCAATATCCTCGATGGCAAGTCCCATCATGGCAAGCTTGTCCTCATCGGGCACAATCTGTACCTGACGTTCCACCAGTCCGGTCACGTCCACCATAGCCACTTCTTCAAGCTGCTCTATCCGGCGCTTGATAACCGATTCGGCAAATTCACACAAGTCAAGAAAGGATTGCTGTCCCGTGGTAGCAGTACTATAAGCACTGTCATTCTTCAAAGTCAGATTCAGGTAGAACACGGGAATATCCGTTGCGCTCGCCTTGATGACTTTCGGACGTTCCGTTTCCTTGGGGAGATAGTTCATCGCAGCGTCTATCTTCTCATTGACCTCGATAAAAGCAAGGTCCGTATTAGTGCCGAACTCAAAAGACAGGCGGATGATGCCCGCCCCGTCCCTTGATTCGCTATGAATGTCTTTCAAAGTGGAAACTTGAATCAGTTGGCTGCGCAAAGGTTTCACAATCGTGTTTTCCAGTTCGCGGGCGGATGTATTCGCGGCAGACACTTGTACGGTAATCTCCGGAATGGCGATATTCGGAAGCAGCGATACCGACAGTGTGGAATAAGTCACCAGACCGATTATAAAACAGGCGGTGAACGCCATCAATACGGCGATAGGACGCCGGATTAAAAATTTTATCATACTTACTTTAGTTTTAGTCACGGATTACACGGATTACGCTGTTGCTTTATGCTATCACAATTCTAAAACCGTGAAATCCGTGTAATCCGTGCCTTTTTGATTATCTTACATTTACTTCCGCTTCATGCGCCAGATTCAGGTTTCCGGTCACAATAACCGTGTCTCCTTCCAATAAACCGTCTTCAACACCTTTCTGGGATTTATCAGAAACGATGTATTCCGTTGCGTTCTCCAGTCCCGTATGCACATAGTTCCACATAGCCTTGCCTTCTTTCAATGTGAACACCACCTGCTTGCCGGAGCGCAGTACCACAGCCGTCTTGGGAATCACCAACTGTTCACCCAGATTCCGCCTGACACTGACCCTCACATTCATACCGCTGAACAGCCTGCCTTCACCGTTTACGTCAGCCTTCACCTTCACCATTCCATTGGTATCCACCAACGGATTGACTTCAGATACCCTACCCTCAAACGAGCTTCCCCCAGCATAAGGAATGACCGTCACCTTATCACCTTTTTTAATAAAGGCAAGTTCATTCTCCAATACGGTAAATTCAGCTTCCATTCCTTTGGCATCAAGAATAGTACAGAATACTTCCGAGGTATTGGCCGGATTATAAGGCTTTGAAAAAAGATTAGCCACCACCCCGTCAAAAGGCGCGGCAAGCGTCGCATGCTCCGTCTCCCTTTTTGCCAGTTCGTACTGGGATTTCGACTGCTCGTAACCGCTCTTCACTTTCGCAATCTTCATTGTCTCCACAGGAACCTTGCTGAAATCATCCGGCGTATATCCCTGCCCGATGAGTACATCTTTCAATTCTAGCTCAGCTTTCAACAGAGCGTCTTCCGCCTGGGACAGTTTCTGCTCCAGACGAAATCTGTCCAATTCCGCCAGTTTCTGCCCTTTATGTACACGGTCGCCATTCTTCACATAAATACGGGCAATGACTTCGCCCGTTTCAAAGCGCAAATCGGCTTTACTGCGGGCATTCACCTTTCCGTTGCTTACCAGTTCATGGTCAAAATTCCGCTTCTTCAGAATTTGGGTAGTAACTTCATTCTTTGTGTCAGGAAGAACGGTAGTCACTCCTTTCTCCTGTTCATCAGCACTATTTTTCTTGCCAGAGCAAGAGGTGTTTGCTCCTAATGCCAAACATAACAGTAACCATATACAATCGTGTTTCTTCATATTTATTGGTTCTTTTATTTCAATAATTTCTTTACTTCTTCTCTCATTTCTCTGACTGCCGTAGACTGCACTTTCGGTTCTTTCGTCAACACTATTTCAGCAACATATTTTAATTTTTCAGGTTGCCGATATTTTGGCTCCGCATAAAGTTTCGCCAACAGATAATAGGGATAAATCCGCCCCGGAAGCCGGTGCGTAGACCGAATCAGGTATTCTTCCGCTTGCTCATAATCTCCTGATGCCTGATAATTCTTGCCGATAATATTCAGAATCATGGGATCATTACTGTGTGTCATCGCTTCCTCCAATATCCTTGTCGAGTTATCATATTCTTTCAATTTATGCAGAGAATATCCGTATTCAAAAAGAAATGCTCCACGATTTGCTAATTCGGGATATAACTTCTCGTAGTCTTCTTTAGCTGACTGGTAAGCCCCTATATTATAGAGCATCTTACCACGATGCCAGTCCTTACACGCATCATATTGGTTGTTTTTCCAATAATACGCTCCCAATAGGACCATCAGCGAAACAAAAAATAATAGTATTATCTTTGAACGCCCGATAACACAAGCCGCCAATAAAAAATAAAATGTCACTGCAAATCCAGGAATCTGTATCGGATAAGAGGAAAAGGCAAATACCATAACAGAAATTACACTCCCACAAAGACCTATTCTTCCTTCACTGCTCCCCTTCCAAAGACAAAATCCAATAACTAAAGAGACAACTAATAAGAAAGGAATCCCATATTCCACTGCTACTTGCAGATATTCATTAAAAGCATATTCCGGACTTCCTGCCACCAATTCTTCCGTTTCCGAATATTCTCCGTTGGCGAAATAATCTTCCTGCGCTCTGCCATAGGCCGAAACAAAATTCCCAGTTCCATGTCCGATAACGGGACTTTCGGCAATAGTAAGAGTGCTGACTTTCCACATGAACAAGCGTCCGTTGGCGGAAGTGGCTTTCAGTTGGAAAAGTGCGTAACCAATCATTATGATTATAACACCGCCTGCGATACAAACCAGTCCTACCTTTCTTTTATCTCTCTCTCTAATCTCCTTTAATTTGCTTCCCCATGAAGCGTGCATCCCATATACCCATACACCCGATATAATGGCAGCAATCCAAGCCGAACGGCTCATTCCGGCAGGTAGTACACAAAGAATCAACAGCATCACTCCCAATGCCATATAATATTCCCCCTGTTCTCCCCATGTACGTTCTGTTTTTTCTTTCAAATTTAGCCATTCATACAGGCAAAGCGGGAATATCATCGCCAAATATCCCGAATAAGGTCCCGGATTATAGAAAGAGCCCGTAAGTGCATATAAAGAGTGATTGGAAACAGCCAAGCCATATATCTGCCTCAATCCCCAGATAGCTTCCATTCCTCCCAATATAATCAATACCCATGTCACGATGGTTGGAAAAGACAAATAGTTTTTTCTATTCAGACAAAAGGATAATAGACAGCAAACGACAAAAACAAAAGTCATGCGTCCCAACCATAGTATTTGATATGCCATTTCACCGACAGGAATATCATTCGAAGTAGCAAAAACTACTACGCTCAAGATTGCCGCAACTCCTGTAAGAGTTATTACATCCGCCATATTCTTCTGTGTCATCCGCATCAATTCCAACTTTATTTTCGTTCTTTATTTGATTTTCTTCATAATTCTGTCCCAACGGGGTTTCTCCGTAAATTTATCTTCCGAATACCAAATACGGGTAGCCTTACCTACAATATATTCTTCAGGCAACATCCCCCAGTATCTTGAATCTTGTGAATTTGCCATATTATCACCGGAAACAAAATAATAGTTCTTTTTAAAGCGATACTGGATAATCACGCTGTCCCCCAATACTATCTGTCCGTCTTTTATACGTAGTTTCTTCTTCTGTTCCCAACCTATCAACTGCCTGTACAAAAGGCAATTCGTACGGTTCATCATTACTATCTGACCTTTCTTGGGAATCGGCAAAGGTCCGAACTCACAAATAGTCCATCCAATTTGTTTGTCATACGGAAATGTACCTACTACAATGCCATGCTGTTTCGGATACTGTAATCCAGCGAGATATTGTTGAGCCTTATAGTTTCCCAACTGTTCATCACAACCACGTATTTTATAAAATCCTCCCCGAATCTCTAATGTATCTCCCGGCAAAGCAATACAACGCTTTACATAATATTGCATTACATCCATCCGTACACTATCCCAACGATTCATTTGATATGGGAAATTAAAAACCAGTATATCATTTCTCTTGAAATTCCCAAATCCGGGCGTTCGGTGAATAACAACATCCTCATTATTCAAAGCTGCAAACACATCGAACAAACGAGCCCCCTTTATCATCTTATTAACTAATATCCGGTCGCCATCCTTCAACGCCGGTTCCATAGAATCCGAAGGTATCCTGAATGAAGTAAAGCAGAACAGTTGCATCAAGAATAGAACTACTACCATACAGAATATGAAGAATGCTAAATTCTCCAGTATCGCCCAAATTCTCTTTACTTTACTCATAAGTTTCCCTTTAATTGAACCAATTTGTGATAAGCCATCAGTCCTAACACACATTTCACACGTTCGTCATCATTATCCAATAATCCAACAGATGGAAAAGTCATTTTCTTCATTCTTTCCTGCAAATAATCCGCCCACAAGCACAACTGTTTCCAATGCATATCAGCGTAACCGAAATCCTGTTCCGCTTCTACAATAGCAGTTGTCATCATCAACATATTAGACGCCGCTTCTACAGCACAGTCTTCCAATTTTACTTGTTTACTAGCAATAGGATACAAACCTATATCGTAAGGTGGATACTTCTTCACCCAATAAATATCTTCACAATATGCAAATATTGGATTCAACAAGCCTTTCATCCAGTCAGTACAGTTAAAAAACAACAACGTTGGAAAATTTTCATAAGCTTCTCTGACATTACTCAAAGTATCACCAAAACAAAAAAGCTTATTATCCGAGGATAACACAAACCTATGAGAGGATATAAAATTACGATAAGCAGGAAGCATTTGTTCGGCAAAAGCTTTATTCCCTGCTTGAAACGCCTTGATATTCCACCGATAATCCAATTTATTACATTCTGCTTTCAACTCCTGATACCTGTTTCCTACAGACATCATCAATTCTTTTATTTCTCTTGTTCCATCCTTATTCCAAAGTGGGCGTAAACTCTCACCACTATACTGGAAAGTTTTCCCTTCTTCATATCCGAGAAGCAATACCCCCCTATTTTCATTTCCCGCACACAATTTTTGAGATAGAATGATATGATTATCTTCACACGAAAAGGTTGTTTCATCTGCTGCCATAGCCAAATACAAACTGTCGGACTTCACAAAACACCAATCCTTATCGACCCAACTATCAATTTTCCTTTTGCCAAACATCCATTCAGTGTCCACGTCGAACAAAACTTCCACCGTATGTTCCTTTTCGCTTTTCGTACGAACCTGATAGGTCAGAAAACCGACAGGCCATCCTGTCATATTCCACTTTTCCGATAAGGAAGGGGAAACAAAGTCAATCTGAAGTTCCACATCTCCACATTGGAAAATAAATTGAGTCTGCGTAGCTTGCACTTCCATTTCTTTCAAAGTTGCCGGTTCTGCATCAGCATATGTTTTATTTTCTATATACAAGCCAAAATCCAACAAGCCGGCACCACCCGTATTACGACAGTATGCAGCCAGAACATTATCTCCATCAACTATTTGACTAACAGCTTCATCAGTCAAGCGTTGACATTTCGTTCGATGCGTAAATCCATTCTCTAACAGAAATCCCCCATTACAAAAAAGCTTTATTTGATCGTCACATACATAACGGGCATACACCTTATGATTCTTCAAAACATCTTTATTGTCCACCTTGATATGCCTGCGAACATAAAAATTTTCCGCTCCCCACAGAGTATGAGCCGGATAATAATATCCCTTTGTCGGACCAAAAGCTCCGTTACCTTCATTCCACAAAGAATCATCATATTCTCTCAATTCCCATCCTTTTCCCGGATACAAAAAAGAATATTTCCCCATCCATCCGATAGTATCCTCTGAAAGAGGAGCTAAAGGAGATATACGCAAAGAATCGTCTCCCATGAAACGATAAGCTTTACCGTCTACACGCAAAAGACCTGTTATCGGGAATACTTTCCCGGTTCTCAACTGCGGATAACTTTTATTTAGCGAATCACCTATTACTTTGATACTAACATCGGGAGTAATCGCCAATAATGTATGTTCAGAAGGAGCAATACCGGAAAGATGCGAAATCTTCTTATCCGAATAAGAACAAGCATATATTAGAGAAATAATACCCGAGATTATAATTATTCTCCATGCCACGACAAGCCTGATATGAGTTCTTATTTCCATAGCTGAGTTCCGTTTTCATAAATAAAGATTCTCTCGTCCAGTCCGCGCGTATGATTTCTCAGAAGTAACAGTGTATTTACGGGAATATCCCGAAATACCAGTGAATCGGCAGTTGCTTTTATTTTTCCGGCAGACTTCCAATCCCGGTCACAATAAAATAACTCATATACATCATCAGGACGAACATAATTATCCCTATTGCGCGGAGTATAGACAATACGGTCTACGCAGACTTTTCTGCCTAAATCAAGTCCTGCCCATCCTCCGGTAGGCTTAAAATAGTCGAAAGAAGTCCATGTTTTCCCGTCAAACACATTGGTATATTCATGCGTTCCGTCATGTTGATAGCATCCGGGAGTCCCTATCACTTTCCCTGACAGAGCAACAGTATCATTCTTCTCATAAAAAGCGACTTCTGAAATATTACATGCGCTTCTGGGTGGACCAAAATATCTTAGATAACGATATTTTTTATCAGACCAACTCTTTACAGTTGTATTCAAACGATTAGGTCTGCCCTGTATTATGAACAAAGTGTCTTTTTCCAAAAAATCAGGATGGTTGCTCCCTTCAAAAACACCGCCTATCATCCGGTCTCTGAACATATTTTCTCTCCCAATATCACACTTGGCATATAATACTACATCTTCCTTCCCCTTTCCTGCAGGATAATAACAGTTCTCATTACTCTGTTTATCAACATAAAAAGGATCGGTCAGAAAGCATAATGTTCCATCCTCATAAGTAGCCACTCTCATAAACGAACCATTCCGTACATACTGAAATGCCAAATGCCCCGCATCATATGCAGTCCAGTCAACAGGAGTCCAACGATCCCTGTCACTGACACATAGATAAGCCATTTTCCCGCTCCGTTTCGTTTTATACTGTTTTTCTAAAGGGATAACCAATTCTTTCTTAAAATTATAGCCATATCCATAAGTTACGTCTGTAAATTTCGGCAAACGCCAAAAAGGATATACTTCTTCACCATACTTTGCCATTTGCTCATACAGGTCTCTATTCACACTAAAAGTATATCTATACACTTTGGAACTGTCATCCCACCGATACCACCAGTTCTTCCGTACAGGTCGCAATTTTTGCGGGAAATCAGTCATATATTCCTCTCCATCCTTATTCCATGTTGTCAACCAAAAATGCCCGGCATTTATGTAACTTCGTACAGGAACAAAATCTATGGCACAAGGAATGCCCAAAGCACGGAATAGATACACAGCAAAATCGGTCACTTCCCTACATGTACCGGATAAGTATTGTACATATTCCGGCCCTATATGTCCAAATGGATAGGGCGTTACAGAAGTATAATAATAGCTCTTATCAGGCAATTTACTTATTAGATAATTAGCGGCAACCACCGGGTCTTCAATATCCAATGAATCAGACATACGTAATGAATCCAGTAACGAATTATATTTGTCATAATACATTTCACGCCAATAAGTTAATGGTTCATCACCTATTCGGTAAGGCAATAAGTACTCACAAAACATTTCAAATGAGATATTCTTTCCCCAAGGTTGTTCCTGCCAAACCTTAAATGCCCAGTCAATATTATGGCATAGGTAGGCAGAATCTATTTCCATAATATCTCGTTTCTTGCTGGGCTCCTTCATAGGACCATATATCTTCTTAATAGAATCAGCTACTTGTTGCGGAGTTTTTCCTTTACTTTTCTTCAGCCATGTATAGTAAGATTTATAATTTTCAAATTGTTCACTATCGGAATAAGTATAAAAAGGAATATTTTCTATAAGGAAACAAGCTGCTTTATATTTTAGGCTGTCTGCCAAATTTATTCGATAATAATGAAGCACCTTTTCTAATTCTTTTCTATTTTCACCAGCCACTTGTAATACTGTTTCCAAAGAAGTAACATACTCTTTTCTAAGAGAGTTTATTATTACTTTTCCAATTAACATGATAACAAGTACAATAACTAAAGTATATTTAAAATTCCTGTTCATACATTTTTAATGAGCATTTCCAGTAACTTTCACTCGTAATGGTGCATTAGATGCATTACAATAAACTGTAATAGTCTTATCAAAACGTTCCGGGCGCTCTGATTTATAAATTATTTTCACCTTTGATGTTTCATGAGGGTTAAGTGGTTTCTTAACGTATTTTGCAGTAATACAACCACAAGATGTAATCACATCATTAATTACTAATGGGATTTTTCCAGTATTGCAGATTTCGAATTCTACTTCTTGCTTCTGCTCCCAAGAAAAATTACCCATTTCTATTTGAGACGAAGAAAGTGAAACTGTAGTTAGCGGTTGATTATCCAACATAGATGAGTCTTGTCTACCTGAGATTATATTCCAATAAAGTTCTTTAATACGCGGATTCTGCATCGGATTACCAATTGCCATAACTTTATTATTTTTATCTAATAAAAAAGTTTGGTATTGCATATCAGAAGGAAAGTGGTTTATTTTATTTAAGACATCTAATGTATCAATACAAATTGGATATACGAATCTTTCCACTCTTAAGGTAAGATATATATCACGTCCATTTTTTGGAAAAAAGAAAAATAAAAACTGAACTTTATTAGGATAAATAGAATCAATATTATTAATATAATTGTTCCATTCAGATAAATGTAACTTACAACTGGTACATCCCATAGAGTCTACATATGCTATTATCTTAAATTCACTATCACGTATAGTAAAATTCGAAGCCCTTTCACTTCCTTGAATACTAAAATTAAGATTTTCAGGAAAAATAATCTCTTTATCTATCCATTTCTTTAATATTTTTTCAGCATGTATACTCTTTTCATCTTGACAAGAGAACATACAAATGGAAAGAAAAATTATATACACAAAATATTTCATAATCAATTCTTACTTAATTTTAACTTATAAAAATGATAGGGATCATTAGAGTCTACACCATAAAAGCAATTCAATAACTCATCTATAAAAAAATAAGATATAGTTTGCCCTAAATGATATATAGCTTTAAATTCTCCATCCCAATTTGCGACTAGTAAACTGGAAGGTGAGTTTACTTCCTTTGTATCCGGACACAACAAATAAATCATATTATTAGTAACATATGCATCTCTTATATGCAAGAATCGTCTCTTTATGTCAGTATCAATAATAGTCTGACAAGGTTCGTAATTCAACAAAATGTCACGAAATAACACACCGTTTTGGTTATAAATACGACAACGCCGTGTCCTATAATAAAACACCAATAAACGACTCCCATCAGGCTTTGCTATAATTTCATGAGCATAAGCTGATTTAAAATCACTGATAGAACTAAAATTTACATGTGTATCTGGATATATGCCTTTAGGTTCTTTTTGTTTTCGAGATAAATTTATCATAAAAAATTCGTTCATTCCTTTATCAAAACAATTGTCAGAATAAGCATACAAATTATCATTTAGCTTAGCAACTCCTAACATTTGTTGTCCCATTATATTATTAAAGAAAGAAGTTGAAAACAACTTCAATGAATCACCTTCAACCCATTTATAAAAATATAATGAATCATTATGAACTAAATAAAATTCATCATTAAACTGCTCCAAAGGGACAATAAACTCAGATTGTTCACCAAAATATGACAGATGTTTCATTTTGGGATAAGAAAATACAGAATAGACAGCATTATCCAAAGTTGAAGTACGTACTAAAATTCTCTCATTATTAAACAAGATACACCGAGGATTAAATTGAGCAGGATACATCGGTAGTTTTTCTAAAGTAACAATAGTATCTTTGGAAAAGATGTTATTGTATACAAGTGGCACTGTAGATGAAGATGGAATACAGCCCACCAAACAAATCCCTCCCCAAATCACTATGGTCAACAATCTAATTCTCATAATTCATATTTAGCCAACACATAATCAGGATCAACTCCTATTGCATATAAAGTATTACTTTTTCTATTAGCTACTATTCTAATTGCAGGCATTCCTATATCCACTATTTTCAACAAGTTACCATTGTAATCATACAAAAACAGTGTATGAGGACACTTACTTATATTGCGACCAACCGTAGATTCGTCTACGGGCTCTTTCTCACGATCCCGTTCTAAAGTAATTATATAATCCTTACTCATACATACATCATACGCTCCAACTATTTTTCTATCAAATATAACTCTATCATCTGCAATAGTATAATTCTTTTCTTTATTAACTTTCCGTTCCCATTGTAAAACAAAAGTAGAATTTTCTTTTTTATACAAAGCCAAATATGGAAACTTGAAAGACGAAATCAGAAACAATCCTTCAATTGGATCATAAGATTCATAAATACCAATATGTTCCTTAATTTCAGGGATAGGATAAACACCCCACGATGATTCTTGCCCATTTATTATTGTTCGAAAATAATTTTCCGAACCATTTTCTGTATATTTTATATATAGGTCCTTATCTACTTTTTCCATCTTCATTTCTTTCTCTTTATCCGACAATTCGCAAAATGGTTCCTGTCCATTTATCAGACTATCAATAGATAAATAACCAACTGTCTTCCCATTTGCATCTATAGCAAAAAGTTTATTATCTACACAATATCTATTAGTCATAGGCGTAATAAATTCTTTAGGACCTTCTCCTACTTTTCCCATTACTCCTAATTCTTCACCAGTTAATGCACTATGCACATGCAAAAAACAGTCTCGAGCAAATGGATCGGACCAAACTAAATAGTCATCAGCCAAAAGTAAATCGCCCGGCATCATGGTAAATATTTCATCATTTAAGACTTGCGATTTCAAAGATAGTCTTTGCACATCTGTTCTATTAGAAGAACAAGAACTAAATATAAAGACCGCAATACTAGCTATTATAATTATATTTTTACACATAGTATTAATTATAAAAGCTACCTTACTAGATAAATACTGATGATTTTCTTTTAAGGTAGCTTAATTCAACTCAATTATTACCAGTGACTACAGCCACTTTTTGTATCACAACTTCTATTAACAGATGCCTGATAAGTATAGTGAATACCATTACATACACAGCATTCTCTACTAGATGAAGGTTCACAATTTCCTCCTGAAGATTCGCCTTGAGCTAACGCCTCCATATTTACCATAGCTAAACCAGACAGCTTCACATCATTTGGTGAAGTAAGCATATTGTATCCCGCAATAGCGGCAATAGCAACAACAGCTATAAGCCCCATTATTTTCTTTTTCATTTTGTAGTTTTTTAATTTGTACTTTTCGTTTTTCTTCTGTATCTATCATTTCAACAGAACAGCAATAGTTTGCTACATTAACTTTTTATTCTTATGTTTGCATCGGAATCTTTTTTAAAGGTTTAGGAGCAGATGATATGTAAGCAAATCCGGCAAGATGGACAAACTCATCATTCTGCTCCTTTAATCATGTTAATTCTCTCATACGCTACCAAAACAAAATTTTAGTATTGGCTGATCGTTATTAACATCTGTTGCCATTATTGTTTTAGTAGCTTCATCCACCCAAATACCATATATATAATGGTCGAGTACATATTTACACATCGGTTCTCCTTTCAAACTAAATACATAAATGTATTTTCCTCCGTCAGGAAGCCTTCCACTTTGTCTTGCTATCTCTTTAAAAGACGTTCCATGAAATACTGCATAAATGGCACTATCTGTTACTTGTACATCACTAAATCCCATAATTCCCGTCGGTATACCATATCCATCTGATATTTTGAATTCAGGTTCACCATGCTTACCTATACGAACAACATGAGTACTATCTTTCAAATTATAGACCTCAACAACCTCTCCCAATTGGGTGACTGTCGCCAATATTCCGTTATTAGGATTGTAGTCAAGGAAACTCCTCCATGCTTGGGATAACGCTGGACGAGCATTTTTCAATGCTTTTTCATCAATAGTCGGAATAATCCCCATCTTATCTATAAGCTTCCCATTACAGTTAACTCGACATAAACGATTTTCACCGGAATAGTCAGGAATAATAAATGTTGTATCATTATATATAGCAAAATCAAGTGGTCGAAGTATATCTTCATCCAATGTTACCGCTTCGTCGCGAAACAGCGAATCACCGGATGAAGAAAAGCCTAACCTAGTTAATTCACTTTTATTGGCATCCAATATCCAGACTCCATGATTCTGTAAACGAAAATTTTCCATTGATAACATTTCTGTTGGTGAATCACCACGTCTGCCAAAAGAAGATAAATACTGAAAGCTAGGATATTGAAATAAGTGTCCATAATGATCAAGACCATGTAAGTCCATGACAATGGCTTTACCTCCTTCAATTCGTATCCTAAACGGGTAACGCAACAGAGCAGTATCAAGCTCTATCACTTCTCCTCTTAGTTCTCTCTCTTGCGGAAACTCCGAATAGAATAATACATCCTTTGCATATTCTTTATGCTTATGGTTGCAAGAGATAAAAAAGAAAAAAGAAAGAAACAGGAGACTTATATTATTTTTCAAGACTGTATCCGGTAGCAACATATTCCACTTTAACTTTTGTAGCTGGACAATCCACAGAACCACTACCAAAACAATTAATAGGTACATCGTGCTCATCAGCAGCCAAAGCTTCAATATTATCTAATAATAATGTATTTACTCGAGGTTCTTTTAATGAGTAATTTACAGAAAGAACTGCCATTATCAGAATAGAAAAGAATAATAGTTTTTTCATATACTATAGTTTTATCGATTAATTAATGGGAACGAAAGTAGGCAATTGGCTTACAACTGCCAATAAATTAATCTATCCATTTCTATCTAACCGAATCTATCCACTATATATACCATTTTAGAGATAAGGCTCTTATTCAAAAAAATCCCATTTCATCGAAAATTATAGCTTCTTATTTATGTCTTCTAATTTGTAACTGATATCCAGTATTTTCATATCTTTGAACCTCAATAGATGGAACATTCTCGAAAACTCTTCGCAAACGACTTATTGCATTATGAAGTCTCGGATCATTATTTGATTTATCCGACCAAAATATTCTTTTGATTTCTTCATCTTTCAATATGTAATCTGGAGTATCTAAAAAATGTTTTAATAAAATAGCAGTTTGTGGTGGTATCTGAATCTCCTCTTTACCAAATACAAGCTTTCTCAAGTTTGCATCAAACATAATATCTTGGTCTATATGATAGACATGAACAGAAGTAGGAGCAACTACATTCTTTTGCCCTCTATTTCCAAAAAGTAGCACTATATTAATAGCAACGACACACAACCAATAAATAAAGCCATAAATAAAACCTCTTACACCCATAAGAGTAAAAAATGAAAAATAGAAAAAACCCTTTGCTTCAACTTCGCAACGATAACCTGCTGTAATTTCAAACTCTGGTATACAATTTTCGAGTAGAAAAGTGTCAGGGTAGACACTATCTGTAATGTTTTCATCTTTATCGGATACCAAAAGCTGCAAGGCAAAAGTGCCAGACAAACTTTGCCGTTTCAAATGCTGTTGCCACTTTTCATATAAAGCACCCACTACCAAAGGATGTTTTGATAAATAAGTGGAATGTAAGAAACGTAATCGCGGATCAAATGTTATATTTTTACGACTTTTTTCTTTATCCAAGTAATATCCATGTTTTCCATTTCCATCTGTTATATAAACCGTATCAGGGTATTCCTTCAATCGCTGTTTCCGCTCACTAGTGTAAAAATAACCTTCAAAATAATCTTCTTGTAATTGTTGCAAGAGAACTTCTTTGAAAGCACTTTCCACTCTTTCACTAAACATTTTTTTTCTAGCCTCACAATATAATTGTCCTAGAATGAAAAATAATATTATCTCCAGAAGAAGTATTATAAACAAAAGGAACACCTTTTGTTTATTTCTAAATGTAATTGCATCGCTTAGTCTCGTTGTTAATTTCATGGTGTGACTTATTTATCTGTTTGAATAGCACAAAGGTAGCATTATTTACAATAATTGACAGACAATATAAAAACAATTTTGAGTTTTTATATTGCATCAAAATAATATTTCCAACAAGGAGAGTCTGTTCTATTTTTAAGATTCTCCACTTTTATTTCAAATCAAAACCGAAGTAAAAAGAGAAATAAATGTATAAATTAACGCAAGAATATACATTTTCAGACCAATAAATGCATAATTAAGCGATAAAAAACGAATTATTCTCCTTTAAACAAGCTCCATTCCTTTAAAAGGAACGTATCGTTGGTCAGTGAGGAACGACTCTTTTCTCACCGACCAACGAGATGTTCATCGGGATGACTCAATATAATTGGCATATTTCCTGCTATTTCAAGCTTTGTTCCAACAAAAACATATATAGTAAAATACCATAAAAAGACGAATTTACAAACAAATATCCACGATTAGTCATTTATTTCAAACAATGGTTACCATGACAACATACAAACAGAAGCATTATGAATCTTTGTAATCCTTCATCATTCGCATATTTACTTGCACATCATATCTTGGCTCCAAATTCAAACAGAAGAAACGCATAAAGTATCCCATTTTTATGAATGTTCTTATTCTAATATTTCCGTATATAAAAAATCCTATATCACATCTTAGACATGATATAGGATATTAACAATTATATGATAGAAGCAATTGATTGCAGCCTCTTTATTTCCTCTATGGACAAAACAGTAACTTACAAATACCACGAAAGCCTTCAAGAACTACAAAATAGGCTTTATTGCGTAATAAACGCTTCATAGCCCAATCGAAACGAATATAATTACTCGGCATAGGTTCGTCTCCTTTCTTGTTACCTTGTTTCATGCTCTATCACCCACTTTCCCAAAGTCCGTGTTGTACTATCAAAATTCACTCCGACCTTGACAACCTTGTGATGATCTATCTCGTAAGGAATAGCATATTGCTTACTATTAATTTGAGCCAATGCTTCTTCGGGAGTTCCATCTACCTTAAATTCAAATACATAAATTGCATCGGGCATCTTAATTACCACGTCAGCCCTGCCAATGGCATTCTTTACTTCTACATCTACATATTGGCCCATTAAACGGAATAATAAATAGAAAATAGTCTGATAATGTTTCTCCTGATTGTTCTCCAAATCATAAGGTATAGATGAAAAGAAAGAACGAGTACGAAGAAGACATTGCTCAATATCACCTTTCATCAGGTCTCTTACAAAAGAGACTACATAAAAGTTACTTTCTCGTGTCGGTTGATTGAGATAGGAAGGGATCAACGTCTCAATAAAGCCTATTTTAACTTCTTCGTTGGGATAACCTAATGTATATGTACGAAAGAGAGGTTCATATCCTTTAATAGTCAAATAGCCACTCTGATAAAGCACAGGAATCGGATCGGTAATAACCTCTGTCGCTTTATCAAAGTCTTCGTCTTTCACTTCCATCTTTTCCAATAGATTAAGACTGAAGTCCATTCGCTGTAACATTTCAATCAAGAAAGTAGGCGTGCCGGTAGAGAACCAAAAGCTCTTATAATCTTTTTGCGAAAATGCATTGAAAAGGCTGAACGGATTGTAAATATCTTCACAATTCTTGCTGAAATGATAACCGTCATACTGCCGTTTCAAATGCCGACAAGCTTCTTCATAGGTTTCATTATTCGCTTGAGCTATCCTCTCAATATCCGGTTGCATCTGACTTAGCAACTCTTGCTCTGTAATACCACAAATAGCACTATAATCATCGCTCATGCTGATATTCTGCAAGTTATTCAGCTCACTAAATATACTCATCTGACTGAACTTGCTGATTCCTGTCAAAAACAAGAAACGAAGATATTGCCCTTGTGCTTTAAGAGGACTGAAGAACTTCCGCATTTCAGTTCGCAATTGTCCTTGTAAAGCAGAGTCACTATTACTATCCAATAAAGGTGCATCATATTCGTCAATCAATACGACGACCTGCTTTCCTGTCTGTTGATAAATTCGTTGAAGCAAACCGGTTAAACGGGCTGCATAGCTCGTTTCTTCTTCATTTTTCCCATAAGTCCTCTCCCATTCGCTTAGATAAAGATTCAATTGCTCTTGCAAATCTTCGATAGTGGTATATTTTGTTCTGCTGAAATCAATATGCAACACAGGATAAACAGTCCATTCCTGTTCCAACTGTTCTATTGCCAGTCCTTTAAATAAATCTTTTTTTCCGGAGAAATAAGCTTCTAGAGTAGAGACTAGAAGACTTTTTCCAAAGCGGCGGGGACGGCTAAGAAAATACACAGTATCAGTATGGACTAATTGATAAACCAATGCGGTTTTATCAATATATACACAATTCATATTACGTAACTGCTCAAAATTCTGTATCCCGATAGGATATCTTCTGAATATCTCTTTCATATAAACCTAATGCATTAGTTGAAACATGAACAAAGATAATGTTTTTACGCGTATCTTACACAGATAGAGACTGAATTTGTTATTTCTAACCGTATCATTGTTGTATTGAAAATGAAAGTTGCTATCTATTATTCATTATCAACGAGAAGTATTACCACTTTTCACTCATTCACAATGAACAATTTTAGCATTTTATATTCGTTTATAATGAGAAGTTTTATATCTTTGCAATCAAAAGCCCAGTTATCATGAAAGAATTATTAAAGCATATCATATTCGACCAGCGTGAAAAAGACATATCCCAAATGATAGAAAGGGATATTGACATGAGTTGTGTAAACAATCCCGAAGTGCTAGTCATATCTGGTATAAGAAGATGCGGAAAATCTGTTCTTTTACAGCAAATACGTTCGCAACAGTCAGAACAAGACTTTTACATGAATTTTGATGATGAGCGGCTTATCAACTTCAAAGTCGATGATTTTCAAACCTTATATGAAGCTTTCATCGAATTGTTTGGAGAACAAAAAACATTTTATTTTGATGAAATACAGAATATTCCCGGTTGGGAAAGATTTGTAAGAAGGTTGCATGACAGTGGATGTAAGGTATTTGTTACAGGCTCTAATGCCAATATGCTAAGTAGAGAATTAGGCACACACCTCACCGGACGTTATTGCCAAATTGAACTATACCCTTTCTCATTTCCCGAATTTCTAAAAATGAAGGAAGCATATCCGCAACAAAAGGACTTTTATACTACTACCGGAAAAAGTATGCTAAAAAAACACTTCGACGAATACTTGAAAACTGGCGGTTTTCCCCGTTATATAAAAGACCGGAACAACAATTACCTATCCACTCTTTATGAGAATATTATTTATAAAGACGTTGTCACTCGAAACAAACTAAATGGTGAAAGAGAATTGCTGGAAATGGTTTATTACTTAGCCAGCAATGCTACGAAACGTTTCTCGTACAGTTCGTTAGCAAAAACGATAGGTATCAAACATACGGAAACAGTCAAAAACTATCTGGAATATCTTGAAAATACTTATCTGCTATTTCAGGTAATGAAGTTCGACTGGTCTGTAAAAAAACAGATGAACAACCAAAAGAAAGTGTATTTCATAGATAATGCCATTATTGGCAAAGTGGGATTCAATGCGACCGACAACATCGGGCAATTACTTGAGAATTTGGTATTTATAGAAATAAAGCGCCAGGGAAAAGATATCTATTATCATAATGACGGAATAGAGTGCGACTTCATTATGCGTGAAAACGGACATATTGTATCTGCCTGCCAAGTCACCCGTTCGATGAAAGATGAAAAAACAAGGCAGCGTAAAATAAATGGATTAATTTCCGCACTCAATACCTATAATCTCACCGAAGGAATAATTTTGACTGATGACGAAACCGAGGAAATAACTATCGGCAACAAAACAATACATATAATTCCTATATGGAGATGGCTATTAAAATAGTGACGCTATCCCACCAACATAGTGACGGTATATGCTTAGGATAGCGTCACTATTCCAGGCATATACCGTCACTATGTTTGAACCGGATATTCCGGGCTGTTATTTCTAGTTTCCGCGCTGTGTAGGCAGGGTAAATTCTTGCGAATCACAAATCACTCCATTCTCGTCCGCCACTGCGACACGGAATGTCACTTCACCGTCTTTCAATTTTTCACCTGCATGAATGGAAGCGGTATAACGGATGCCTTCACCCGGAAGAATTTCCTCCACCATCACGGAAGGAGAAATGCCGAGATGCTTCACCTTCCCCACCGTTTCTACCACAGGAACTACATTATAAACTGGATTTCTCCCTTCATTCATAATCTCAAAGATTATCTTGCTATTTTCTCCCGCATCAATCACATGACTGCGATTATCATCTATAAAACGGATCTTGCGCAACTTCAGTTGAGAAATAGGCTGTTGCACCTGTGGCTGCTTCTTATATTTTTGCACACGGACTTCCCTCACTTCAGGAATATACGCATCTTCCTCTATTTGCTCTTGTCTTGGCGCCGTCAACGCGTTTCCAATAGCCGCACCGGCAATGGTTCCCACAATATTCCCAATAGCAGAACCACGGTAACCGCCTCTCCAACCACGATTATTATCTCCGATAAGTCCACCTATCGAACCTCCCAGACTACCTCCGATAGAAGCACCTGCCATGATAGCTCCCGGATTTCCCATACGCCCCGACGCACATCCACTCAAAATCAAAGCGGAAAGCAAAATTACTGTTAGTTGTTTCTTCATGAGTCTCTCTATTTAGTGTTATTATTTATTCTACCACTTTAAAACGAGCGAAACGTAATAATAGTTGTTTGTCTCCCGCATTTTTAAAATGAATAGTTGCTTTCGCATTGTCTCCCGTTCCTTCTACTTTAATCACTTCACCCAATCCGAAACGTTCGTGCTCTATCATCTGTCCGGCCTGTACTCCTGCTACCGATGCCGAAGTGGAAGAGGTTGCCTGTGCACCGTTACTTGGGCTAACAGTACTAACTTTCTTCAAATTCCTCGGTACGCTGGGAGCAATGATCTGTGCTTTCGGACGTTGCTGTAAGGAAGCGCGGAAACGTCCCGCACCTTCATCGACAGCCCGGCTCACTCCTGCCTCATGCGGCAGTTGCAAGTAATGAACATCGATATCACGCAAGAAACGACTGGGGCTTCCAAATTCCATCTTTCCATAACGGAAACGGGTTTTGGCAAAAGACAGATAACAATGTTCCTCCGCACGAGTAATTGCTACATAGAACAAACGACGTTCTTCTTCCAGTGCCCGGGGAGAATCTCCTACCATCCCACTGGGAAACAGGTTTTCTTCCAGACCGACCACAAATACATTCTTAAACTCCAATCCTTTAGCCGAATGGACTGTCATCAACGTTATCTTTTCTCCATCATCCGCCTTATCGGAATCCTGATCGGTAAGCAATGCAATCTCCGAAAGGAAATCGGTAAGAGACACATTCGGGTTACCCTCCTCCTGCCGCAAAGCGCAGAAGTCGTTGATACCATTCACCAACTCTTCTATATTTTCCTTACGGCTTAGATTCTCGGGGGATGTGTCCTGACAGACATCATTGATAATGCCGGACTGACGGATGATATTCGTTCCCATTTCATAAGCGTTCTTATCCGCCTGATCGACAATGAAATTTTCTATCAATTCACGAAAGCCTTGCAGTTTCGCATGCGTTCCTTTATTTATATCCAACCCATAAGTTAATGGTTCGCAGAGTGCCGCCCAAAGACTTACACCATGATCGGTAGCCGCCGATATAATCTTCCCGACCGTCGTATCTCCAATGCCACGCGCCGGATAATTAATGATTCGCTTGAATGCTTCTTCATCATTCGGATTCACTACCAAACGGAAATAAGCAATCACATCTTTTATCTCTTTTCGCTGGTAGAACGAAAGTCCTCCGTAAATTTTATAAGGTATACTTCGTTTCCGAAGAGCCTCTTCAAAAATACGGCTTTGTGCATTCGTACGATACAGGATAGCAAAATCAGCATATCCGTAGCGATACTCCCGACGCAGTTCTGCAATCTTATTAGCTACAATATCACCCTCTTCCACATCGCTATACGCCTGAAACACACCGATAGGTTCCCCCTTTTCTTTCTCTGAAAACACGGCTTTCCGTATCTGACGTTCATTCTTCTCAATCAGGCTGTTGGCAGCACAAACAATGGTTTGCGTGGAACGGTAATTCTGCTCCAGTTTAAAGACTTTCGTATTGGGGTAGATTTTTGTAAAATAGAGAATATTGTCAATATCCGCCCCACGGAAAGAATAGATACTTTGCGCATCGTCTCCCACTACACAGACCCGTTGATTTTCTTTAGTCAGTTGCAGGACAATGCTATGCTGCGCATAATTCGTATCCTGATACTCATCTACCAGCACATAACGGAACTGATCCCGGTAGCGTGCCAACACTTCCGGAAAGTCACGGAATAAAATATAGGTGTACACCAGTAAATCATCGAAATCCATTGCACCTGCCTGACGACATCTGTCCCAATAACGGGTATAGATATCACGGATAGCAGGCATCTTGGCGGCCATATCTCCTTCGTAGGCCTCTTTATTGGCAGCATACCCCGTGGGAGTAACCAGATGGTTCTTGGCATTGGAGATGCGTGCTTGCACTACTCCCGGCTTATACGTTTTCTCGTCCAATCCCATCTCCTTGATGATGGAGCGAAGCAGACTCTTACTATCAGCCGTATCATAGATGGTGAACTGGGAAGTAAAACCGATATATTGTGCTTCGGCACGAAGAATCCGTGAGAAAATGGAATGGAAAGTTCCCATCCACAAATAACGTGCCCGTTCCATACCGACCTGACGGGCAATACGCTCTTTCATCTCACGTGCAGCCTTATTGGTAAAGGTTAATGCAAGGATATTCCATGGATTATACCCGTTCTCCTGCTCCAGCAAGTAAGCGATTTTATAAGTCAATACACGCGTTTTTCCCGAACCGGCACCGGCTATCACCAGTGAAGGACCGTCATTATAAGTCACTGCTGCACACTGACTCTCGTTTAATTCCTCTATATAATTGGTATTCATAACAGCATTATAAAAACTATGTGGATTTTTAACAAACCCTTGGCACTCAAATTTGTTCTCAATACAAAAGTATAATATTCATTCGAGAATGAAGGTATTTTTATGAATTTTCATCACTAACTATTTTAACCTAACACCAAAAAGCAATGAAAAGAAGTATATTTTTATCGATTATTTTGAGTTTGTTTCTGGTTGCCTGCATCCCACAGGCAATGGCACAAAAGCAGAGCCGCCTGGAAAAGCTGCTAAGGTATCTGAACGATAATGACGCCGACAAATGGCAGAAGAACCGTGATAAGATAGACACCGAGACTCAAAGCTATTACGCCGAAGAACTGGCATTATTGGATGTGCTCAACGAATTATGGAACGAGCAAAGCGAACAAGCCGCCGCCAATTATTTCGGATGCTATGAAAAGGCTGCGAAAGCCTATTTCCCGAATATCTGCGAAGAAGAGAAGATACAACTTTCCAACGTGCAAGACAAAGCGGAACAAGCTGTCATCTCTGTTCTGGAGGCTTCGAAAGACCAGATTCCTTTTAGCAAGACATTGATGGACAGCATCCAGTCAAGCGGTTATCCGGCAGACTCCGCCATTTTACAAAAGGTACGGGACATCCGTGAAATGGCCTTACTGGAAGGTATGCTGAAAACACCCACGCTGAATATTTATCAAACGTACATCACGGAATATCCGAACGGCAAATTTATCTCTCAAATCAACGCTGCGGAAAACAAACGGCTTTACCAGATTGTAAAGAGTAATCCGACATCGGAGAATTTCAAGGCATTCTTTGATAATGCCGATATGCAGAAATTTTTCACTGATAAAGATACGCGTCCATTCCTTCCGGAAGTTCGCACGCTATACGACGATTTTCTGTTTCAAGGGATCGACAGCCTCCGGGAAAAAGGAAATGCGACAGCCATCCGGCAGATCATTGACGAGTATAAGCAATCACCTTACCTGACTTCCACTGCGCGTACTCATCTGGATGATCTTGAATATCTTAGTGAAAAGGCTGATTTCGAGCTTTTAAAAGCTGCCATTGTCAGTTCCGAATCATTGAGCATGCTGCAGGATTTTCTTTGCACACACAGGTACAAGGAATTTCGTGACCAGGCCAATGCACTACGGACACCGTTTATCCTACAAACAATCGTATCCACCCCTACCTCTGTGAAATACTATAATGGAGGACGATTGATAAAGTCTGCGGAAAATGACAGTACAGGAAATATATCGACCACTTATTCGTATGACGATAAGGGACAGCTCATTTCCACCCTGTCGCTTACCATAAAAAACGGTCAGCCAAGCAATGAAATACAAACGAACAGATTATACGATCCGCAAGGCCACTGCATCTTTGAAGTGCAAACGAATCCGAAAACCAAAACGGACCTCTACCGGCGGACACGCCGTATCGGTACGGATGGAAGTATCGAGAGTGATTCACTCAAGTATACAGACGGAAGAGTTATCATAAGTTCCTATGATAAACAGGGGTTATTGACCGAAACCAAAGAGTATAATAAGAATGGAGAACTTCAGGCGTACACCGCAAACAAATATGATGATAAGGGCAGATTGATTTCATCGCAACATCAAAATTTGCTTTTCGCCAATTCTCCGGATCAGATTATATCACAAAAAGATGCTTATGAATACGATAAATACGGCTATCTGACACAGATCGTCTACCAACGGATTTTGGGCAATAACCAGAAAACATCCGGATGCCTGATCTGCCTGTACGATAAATACGGAAACCGGATCGATAGTAATTCTTATTATGAATATGACAATACGGGCCAATGGACCTGCCGTACCAACCGTGATCATCCGAAAGATGTGGAACGTATACAGTACATTTATAAATAAAGCAAGATAGTGTGAACATTTTGCAGAGGGCTTCTGTTATTATAGTATAACAAGCCGATTAAAACTTGTAACATTATGAATACTATATTAATGTCTTTAATTATGATGACCATGACTTACGAAATGCCTAAACTTCCTTATGCAAACAATGCATTGGAACCTGTAATCAGTCAGCAAACAATAGATTTCCATTACGGAAAACATCTACAAACGTATGTAAATAATCTGAATAGCCTCGTGCCCGGTACAGAATATGAAGGTAAAACGGTAGAAGAAATCGTTGCAGCCGCACCGGATGGAGCTATATTCAATAACGCCGGACAAGTATTGAATCACAATCTGTACTTCCTGCAATTTGCCCCGAAACCTTCGAAAAAGGAGCCAACCGGCAAACTGGGAGAAGCCATCAAACGTGACTTCGGCAGCTTTGAAAACTTCAAGAAAGAATTCAATGCAGCAGCAGTCGGATTGTTCGGTTCAGGATGGGCCTGGCTATCCGTAGATAAAGACGGTAAACTGAAAATCACTAAAGAAGTGAACGGAAGCAACCCAGTACGCGCCGGTTTGAAACCGCTTCTCGGATTTGACGTTTGGGAACACTCTTATTATCTGGATTACCAAAACCGCCGTGCCGACCATGTTAACGCCCTGTGGGATATCATCGACTGGGATGTGGTTGAAAAAAGAATGTAATCGGATTTCATAGACTAAACTATACTTATGAAAAGGTCGTTGTGTATTTCACAGCGACCTTTTTTACAGACTAAAAAAAACTGACTTTTATTGTATATCAGACGCATTAGTTGTATTTTTGCAACTAATAATCCAACATAACAAACAATTATGATACTATATAAAAGAAAAAAAATACGATTTATCGTCTCCATTGCAATCCTTTTCTTCCCTCTTTTTTGCAATGCTGCCACCACAGAAGAATCTGCGGGAGAAATTCTGTTCATCACCTCTTATAATTCGGATACTAAATACACCTACGACAACATCAGTACATTTATAGAGACTTACACCCGATTGGGAGGAAAATACTCGACCATCGTAGAAAACATGAATGCAACAGACTTAACGCAGGCACACCAATGGAAAAAAACATTAACCGATATTCTGGATAAGCATCCGAAAGCTAAATTAGTGATTCTTCTGGGTGGGGAAGCATGGAGCAGTTTCCTCCATCTTGAAGATGAAAAATACAAGCAGCTTCCTGTTTTTTGCGCAATGGCATCACGCAACGGAATCCGTATTCCGGAGGATTCGATCGATATCCGAGACTATAATCCAGTAAGTATCGACTTAACGGAACGAATGAAAGACTATAATGTAAAATACTGTAATTCATACGAATACAATATCAGCAAAGACATAGAAATGATACAGGATTTCTATCCGGATACCGAGCATCTGGTATTTGTATCGGATAATACATACAACGGACTTGCCGAACTGGCATGGTTCAAGAAAAACCTGCAGCATTTCCCGCAGTTATCTATCACTTACATCGACGGTCGCATCCATACACTTGATATGGCTGTCAATCAATTGCGCAATCTTCCCAGAAACACGGCAATGTTACTTGGCATCTGGAGAATCGACAGCCGGGGTATCACCTACATGAGCAACTCTGTTTATGCTTTCTCCAAAGCCAATCCTCTCCTGCCTGTGTTCAGTATGACTTCCACTGCCATTGGTTACTGGGCTATCGGAGGATATGTCCCGCAATATGAAGGAGTGGGAAAAAGCATGGGAGAATATGCTTACCGTTTTTTAGACCAGAAGGAAACTGATATCAGCAGTATCAATATCTTGCCCAACAGATATAAATTTGATGCGAAGAAACTAAAAGAATGGGGATTTGAAGACAAGAAGTTACCTGTCAACTCAATGGTCATCAATCAGCCCATCCCGTTCTTTGTAGCTTACAAGACAGAAGTGCAGTTCATCCTGATCATATTTCTCGTATTAGTAGGAAGCCTGATGATTTCCTTGTATTACTATTACCGGACTAGAATCCTGAAGAACCACCTTGAAAAAACGACGAAACAATTACGGGAAGATAAAAAGAAGCTGGAAGAGTCTGAAGTTGAATTACGTGACGCCAAGGAACGTGCCGAAGAAGCCAATCAGTTGAAAAGTGCCTTTGTTTCGAATATGAGCCACGAGATACGGACACCTTTAAATGCCATTGTCGGTTTCTCCAGCCTGATTATCGGCTCTGTTGAGCAAAATAAAGAACTGAAAGAATACGCAGATATTGTCCAGACCAATTCTAATTTACTGCTACAATTGATTAGTGACGTACTGGATATATCACGTCTGGAATCAGGGAAACTGCAATTCAATTATGAATGGTGTGAGCTGGTGAACCATTGCCAGAATATGATTACCCTGACCAACCGGAACAAGACAATGGATGTAGACATCAAACTTCAAATGCCTAAAGAACCCTATAAGCTCTACACAGACCCGTTACGCCTGCAACAGATTATTATCAATCTACTGAATAATGCTCTGAAATTCACTCCCGCCGGAGGAAGTATCACGCTGGATTATAAAGTGGATGAGGAAAAGCAATGTATGCTGTTCTCCGTGACTGATACCGGCACAGGAATCCCCGAAGACAAGCAGGAACTCGTATTCCAACGTTTCGAAAAGCTGAATGAATTCATGCAGGGTACGGGATTGGGACTGGCCATCTGCAAACTGACCATCCAATATATGGGAGGTGATATCTGGATTGACAAAAGCTATAAGAATGGAGCCCGGTTTATCTTTTCCCATCCCATCAAAAAACAAAAATCAACAGAAAAATGAAAAAAAATCGGATGATTTAGTGTTTTTCTGTTTCTTTTTCGCTTACTTTGCCCCTGTAAAGACAAAGGGGTGCCCCTCGAGGGGCTGAGATTATACCCTAGGAACCTGATGCAGTTAGTACTGACGTAGGGATTGTGTTTCTTCGTTATCGCCTTTCCATTCAAGCACGCTCTTTGTATTTACTTTCAATTTATTTATTCTGATAGGACAATGAAAGTACAAGTGAACAACAAAGAGGTGGAAATTATTCCTGATTCTACCCTTACACAACTGACAGCACAGCTCGAACTTCCTGTTCAAGGCATTGCTATCGCCGTAAACAACAAAATGATTCCCCGTACCGAATGGGAAGGTTTCATATTGCATGAGAACGACAACCTGGTGATTATCAAAGCTGCTTGCGGAGGATAAGGGAATGGTCAGTCTACAATTTATCACGCATCAGACCGAACGGTATTCGTACCTCGAATCGGCACGTATGGCACTCGAAGGAGGGTGCAAATGGATCCAGCTACGCATGAAAGACGCTTCTCCCGAAGAAGTGGAGGCAGTAGCCTTGCAACTGAAACCGCTCTGCAAAGAACACGAAGCGATCTTGATTCTGGACGACCACGTCGAACTGGCGCAAAAGCTGGAAGTGGACGGTGTGCATCTGGGTAAAAAAGATATGCCTATCGACCAAGCTCGCCAGATACTTGGAGAAGCCTTCATTATCGGCGGAACCGCAAATACATTCGAAGATGTCGTACAGCACTACCGTGCCGGAGCCGATTATCTCGGCATCGGTCCTTTCCGGTTTACTACCACTAAAAAGAATTTAAGCCCTGTACTGGGATTGGAAGGTTATTCCTCCATCCTTTCACAGATGAAAAAGGCGAATATCGAAATCCCCGTAGTAGCGATTGGAGGAATCACTTATGAGGATATCCCTGCCATACTTCATACAGGAGTCAACGGGATAGCCCTGTCGGGAACCATTCTCGGAGCGGACAATCCGGTAGAAGAGACACGTAGAATCATTGATTCACCACAGAGTACACAGAGTTTTTCGTTCTTTCCTAAAACAGAATGATAAACACATATACTCTGTGTAACTCCATAATGAATAAGAAATCATCAGACCTCCGTGTCCTCTGCGTCCTCTGTGGTGAACTCATAAATTAGTATTTAAATAATCAACTAAAATACATAAAATGGAAAAGTTAGTAATTGCGGGACGCGAATTTAACTCCCGTCTTTTCCTGGGAACAGGAAAATTCAATTCCAATGAAGTAATGGAACAAGCTATTCTGGCTTCAGGCACGGAAATGGTTACTGTTGCCATGAAACGAATCGACATGGACAACAAAGAGGATGACATGCTGAAACATATTATCCATCCGAATATTCAGCTATTGCCCAATACTTCCGGTGTACGTAATGCAGAAGAGGCTGTTTTTGCCGCACAGTTGGCTCGCGAAGCCTTTGGAACAAACTGGCTGAAACTGGAAATTCACCCGGACCCGCGTTATCTGCTCCCTGACTCTATCGAGACACTGAAAGCTACGGAAGAACTGGTAAAACTAGGTTTTATCGTGTTGCCTTATTGTCAGGCTGACCCCGTACTCTGCAAACGTCTGGAAGAGGCGGGCGCAGCTACCGTTATGCCACTCGGTGCACCAATCGGTACTAATAAAGGATTGCAGACCAAAGAATTCCTGCAAATCATAATCGAACAGGCAGGTATTCCGGTGGTCGTAGATGCGGGTATCGGTGCACCCAGTCATGCTGCCGAAGCAATGGAACTGGGAGCTTCCGCTGTATTAGTAAATACTGCAATAGCCGTTGCCGGAAATCCGGTAGAAATGGCAAAAGCATTCAAAGCGGCAACAGAAGCCGGAAGACAGGCTTACGAAGCAGGATTAGGATTACAAGCCGTAGACTTCGTGGCAGAAGCAAGTTCACCTCTAACGGCTTTTCTTGATTAAAAACGAATAAACTATGGAACAAAAAATAAAATTTCCCCGCTCACAGAAAGTCTATTTACCCGGTAAACTTTATCCGAATATCCGTGTAGCCATGCGGAAAGTGGAACAAGTGCCCAGTGTCAGCTTTGAAGGCGAAGAAAAGATAGCAACACCCAATCCGGATATATATGTATATGATACCAGCGGACCGTTCAGCGATGCAAATATGAGCATCGATCTTAAAAAAGGGCTGCCCCGTATGCGCGAAGAATGGATTGTGAGTCGTGGCGATGTGGAACAACTCCCTGAAATCACTTCGGAATACGGACGTATGAGAAGGGATGATAAAAGTCTCGATCACTTACGCTTCGAGCACATCGCCCTGCCCTATCGCGCTAAAAAAGGAGAGGCAATCACTCAAATGGCGTATGCCAAAAGAGGGATGATCACTCCTGAAATGGAATATGTAGCGATCCGCGAAAACATGAATTGCGAGGAACTGGGAATTAACACTCATATTACTCCTGAATTTGTCCGTCAGGAGATTGCAGAGGGACGTGCTGTATTACCAGCCAATATCAACCACCCGGAGGCCGAACCGATGATTATCGGACGCAACTTCCTTGTGAAAATCAATACAAATATCGGAAATTCAGCTACTACTTCAAGCATAGATGAAGAAGTGGAGAAAGCATTGTGGAGCTGTAAATGGGGGGGAGATACTTTGATGGATCTTTCCACCGGAGAAAATATTCATGAAACACGTGAATGGATCATCCGCAATTGTCCCGTACCGGTCGGTACTGTTCCCATCTATCAGGCACTTGAAAAAGTGAACGGCATAGTAGAAGACCTCACCTGGGAAATCTACCGGGATACATTGATCGAACAATGTGAACAAGGCGTAGATTACTTCACCATCCATGCAGGTATCCGCCGCCATAATGTTCATCTTGCCGACAAGCGATTGTGCGGTATCGTCAGCCGTGGAGGAAGTATTATGAGCAAATGGTGTCTCGTACACGATCAGGAAAGCTTCTTATACGATCACTTTGATGATATTTGTGATATTCTGGCACAATATGACGTAGCCGTTTCCTTAGGAGACGGACTTCGCCCGGGCTCCATCTATGATGCGAACGACGAAGCGCAGTTTGCCGAACTGGATACCATGGGAGAATTAGTGCTTCGTGCCTGGAACAAGAATGTTCAGGCATTTATCGAGGGACCCGGCCATGTTCCGATGCATAAAATTAAAGAGAACATGGAACGTCAGATTGAGAAATGCCATGACGCCCCATTCTATACGCTCGGCCCGTTGGTGACGGACATTGCTCCCGGATACGACCATATCACTTCTGCTATCGGTGCCGCACAAATCGGATGGCTGGGTACGGCCATGCTTTGTTATGTCACTCCGAAAGAACACCTTGCCTTACCCGACAAGGAGGACGTACGTGTAGGAGTCATTACCTACAAGATAGCCGCTCATGCCGCTGACCTGGCAAAAGGTCATCCGGGTGCACAGGTACGGGACAACGCATTGAGTAAAGCCCGCTATGAGTTCCGCTGGAAAGATCAGTTCGACCTGTCTCTCGACCCGGAACGGGCACAGACCTATTTCCGTGCAGGACATCATATCGACGGAGAATATTGTACAATGTGCGGACCCAATTTCTGTGCAATGAGACTGTCACGCGATTTAAAGAAAAGCGCTAAAACCAACAAATAATGAGTGGGGAGAAACAAAAAGTCAGCCCACTGACCGAACCTGCCCTCCCCTCATTTTAATTTTTAATTTTCAATTCTCAATTTAATAAGAATGTTCTCCGACGAATTAGAAAAAATATCCTGGGAAGAGACGACAAAAGCCATCTATTCCAAAACAGATGCCGACGTACGCCGTGCATTGGGTAAAAAAGAGCATCTGGATGTCAACGACTTTATGGCGCTGATTTCACCTGCCGCCACTCCTTATCTGGAAGTGATGGCACGCCTTAGTCAGAAATATACGATGGAACGGTTCGGTAAGACTATCTCCATGTTCGTACCGCTCTACCTGACTAACTCATGTACCAACTCCTGTGTCTATTGCGGTTTCCACATCAGCAATCCGATGAAGAGAACAATACTGACAGAGGAAGAGATTGTCAACGAATACAAAGCCATCAAACGGTTGGCTCCCTTTGAAAACCTGCTGCTTGTAACTGGTGAGAATCCTGCCGCAGCAGGCGTTCCGTACATTGCCAAGGCACTGGATTTAGCGAAGCCTTACTTCAGCAATCTGCAAATTGAAGTAATGCCTCTTAAAGCGGAGGAATACAAGGAACTGACAAATCATGGCCTGAACGGAGTGATCTGTTTTCAAGAGACTTACAACAGAGCAAATTACAAAACGTACCATCCGAGAGGCATGAAATCCAAATTCGAATGGCGTGTAAACGGCTTCGACCGTATGGGACAGGCAAGTGTACACAAAATTGGCATGGGTGTCCTGATCGGTCTGGAAGAATGGCGGACAGACGTTACGATGATGGCTTATCATCTGCGTTATCTGCAGAAGCATTACTGGAAAACAAAGTACAGCGTAAATTTCCCGCGTATGCGCCCGTCTGAAAATGGCGGATTCCAGCCGAATGTAGTCATGAACGACCGGGAACTGGCTCAACTTACATTCGCTATGCGAATCTTCGACCATGACGTAGATATCTCCTATTCCACCCGTGAGAGTGCAGAAATTCGAAATCACATGGCAACACTCGGCGTCACAACCATGAGTGCAGAGAGTAAAACAGAACCGGGAGGATATTACAGTTATCCTCAAACGCTGGAACAATTTCATGTAAGTGACGAACGGAAAGCGGTTGAAGTGGAACGTGATTTAAAGAGATTAGGCCGTGAACCGGTCTGGAAGGATTGGGACCAGTCTTTTGACTTTAAAAGATAAGCAGATGCGGTACGACAGACAAATCATACTTCCCGAAATCGGAGAAGAAGGTCAGAAGAAACTGCAGGAAGCCAAAGTGCTTATTGTAGGCGTGGGAGGGTTAGGCTCTCCCATCGCCCTTTACCTGACAGGTGCAGGTGTGGGCTGTCTCGGACTGGTAGATGATGATCTGGTAAGCATCACTAACCTGCAACGGCAAGTTCTCTATTCCGAAAAGGAATTGGGTAAACCGAAAGCCTTGTGTGCAGCCGGACGACTCTCCGCTCTCAACAGTGGGATCAGGATCTATCCCTACTCTACCCGGCTGACGAAAGATAATGCATATGATATTATTCAGAAATACGACATAGTGGTCGACGGCTGCGACAATTTTGCCACCCGCTACCTGATTAACGACATCTGCATTAAACAGGAAAAACCCTACGTATATGGAGCCATCTGTGGTTTTGAAGGACAGGTTTCTGTGTTCAATTACGGAAATCAGAAGAAAAACTACCGGGATCTTTATCCTGACGAAGAAGAAATGCAGCGGATGCCTCCTCCGCCTAAAGGTGTAATGGGAGTTACTCCTGCTATTGTCGGGAGTGTGGAAGCTACGGAAGTGTTGAAAATTATCTGTGATTTTGGAGATGTTTTAGCCGGTAAACTATGGACAATCGACCTGCGGACATTGCAATCTAACAAATTTTCACTATAAAGGTTGGTTTCTGACATAGTTAATTAGTAACTTTGCTAGACAATCCAATTTTAACGAAAGAAATGAAACTAATTGTAGTTACCACCCCTACCTTCTTTGTCGAAGAAGATAAGATAATTACCGCTCTTTTCGAAGAGGGGCTGGATGTCCTACATCTTAGGAAACCGGAGACTCCGGCTATGTATTCAGAACGGCTGCTGACTCTTATTCCGGAGAAATATCACCGCCGCATTGTCACGCATGAGCATTTTTATCTAAAAGAGGAATTCAATCTGATGGGAATCCACCTGAATGCCCGTAATCCCAAAGAGCCGCATGACTATTATGGCCATATCAGTTGTTCGTGCCATTCAGTGGAAGAGGTGAAAAACAGAAAGCATTTTTATGATTATGTTTTTATGAGTCCTATCTATGACAGTATCTCTAAAGTGAATTACTATTCAACCTATACTGCCGAAGAATTGCGCGAAGCACAAAGAGCGAAAATCATCGACTCTAAAGTAATGGCATTGGGAGGCATTAATGAAGATAATTTACTGGAGATTAAAGATTTCGGTTTTGGAGGGGCTGTCGTATTAGGAGATCTTTGGAACAAATTCGATGCCTGTCAGGATCAGAACTATTTAGCCGTAATCGAGCACTTTAAAAAGTTGAAGAAGTTATCAGATTAATGAAAAGCCGATGGTAAACTGACTGTGCATTCCCATTATACCCACAATAAAAGAAATGACTTTCTCAATCATGAACTAAAAAAGCCGCTGCAAATTGTCTTCTGCAACGGCTTTCTGTATTTTCAGTGTTTTCTCATCAGAACTTATATCCCACGATAATAGAGAAGTTCATATTTTTAGGATTGCCAACTTTTTGTACGTCAACTAAACCGAATTGACCATCCAAACCTGCAATGATCTTACCAAACTCCAATGCGACTCCCACACCAAGACCAGCATCAAAACGTTTCAAACCATCATCACCGAAAGTATTCTCTTTATGCTCCGTATTATTTCCTAAGTCAAACTTTGTCTTACCGGCAATACCACAAGCAATATAAGGACCTGCATTAACCACCAGATTAGTATTATCTGCTACATTGAAACGCGCAGCAGCCATTACCGGCAATTCCAAATACATTGCATTAATACTACTTCCATCTTTCTTTGCCCCCTTGCTAGTCAGGAATAATGAAGGTTGCAGTGACCATGTATCATCAAAAGCATATTCAAAACCTCCACCAAGTTTGAATCCAACCTTTGCATTCAGGTCAAGATCACCGGTGTAATTACTAAAGTTCATACCTACTTTGGCATTCCAACCTGTAATTTGAGAGAAACCTGCCACTGAAATCAGTGCAAATAAAACAAACAAAACACTCTTCTTCATAATTTTAAAGTTTTAAATTAATACTAAGGGATTTTATTACCCCTCCCTATTTAACAATACAAATGTATAATTGTAATTCGTATTAAACAACTTTTTCGTTAACAAGTGCGTAATTTATAGAGTTTATACATAGAAAAAGGGAATTCCCTATTTTTGAGAACTCCCTTTCCTATTTGATTAAACTGTTTTCCTCTTATCAGAAAGCGTAATGGAAACCAATTGAAAGATCTTCACTGGTAAGTTCAAGACCAAAAGAATCTCCAAGCGTATTTACATTTCTACGATATCCCAAGAAACCATATTTGGCAATAAAAGAAAAGTGATCGTTCAATTTAACGGCAATACCCGGTCTAAGTCCCACTTGTCCAGCCTTGGTGGTGTCTCCATCTTTAATTTTCACGAAGCCGATAGCAGCAGTTCCGTCCAGAAACAGACGGACAGCACCGGTTTCACAATAAGACCAACGAATGTACGGAGCTACAAATACAGAGTTTGCAGTTTGTCCTGTAACATAATTGTGTGAATAGTCCAATTCAGCACCCAATGCCCATGTCTCATTAAAGTTGTATCCGATTTCCGGAGCAATTTTAAAAGAGGTAGTGTTGCCTGTACTGTTACGCCACAGATTCAAAGATCCGCCTACGTAAATGTCTTGTGCTTTTACAGCGATAGTTGCCAACATTACAACTACCAATAATAAACCCTTTTTCATCTTCTTTGTTTTTTTAAATTAAACGTTAGACCCCAATTCGGTCGATTTCTGGGGTGCAAATGTAAAGCTGTTTTTACGATTAAACAAACATTTGGTTAGTTTTTTATAATAAATACCAAATATTTATTTAACCAAGAGAACGAATGCCCAAGACAAAGCGGACATAAAAAATAGACTGCAAATACTTTCACAAGTATTTACAGTCTATTTATCAGATAGTTAAGTACCTAACCAGCGTATTTGACTATCCTTCTATTGCTGCCTGCGCCGCCGCCAGTCTGGCAATCGGCACTCTGAACGGAGAACAACTAACGTAGTTCAAACCTACCCGGTGGCAGAACTTCACAGAAGAAGGCTCACCACCATGTTCACCACAAATACCACATTTCAGATCCGGACGGATAGCACGGCCCTTTTCTGTAGCCATACGTACCAATTGTCCCACACCATTCTGGTCGAGAACCTGGAACGGATCCACTTTTAAAATCTTCTTTTCCAGATAAACAGGAAGGAAAGAAGCTATATCATCACGAGAATAACCGAAAGTCATCTGCGTCAAGTCATTTGTACCGAATGAGAAGAACTCGGCAGAAGAAGCGATACGGTCGGCAGTCAAAGCAGCACGCGGGATTTCGATCATTGTACCAACTTTGAAGTCGATACTATCTCCCACTTCCTCAAACAACTTCTTTGCTTCCGAGCGGATTACATTTTCCTGCTCCTTGAATTCATACAGGATACCAGTCAACGGAACCATGATTTCCGGATGAGTTTCCACTCCTTCTTTCTTCAGTTCCAATGCAGCACCTAAGATGGCACGTGTCTGCATCTGTGTAATTTCAGGATAAGTATTTCCCAGACGGCAACCACGGTGACCTAACATCGGGTTATGCTCACACAGTGATTCTACACGCTGCTGGATATATTGCAAGCTCACCCCCATAGTATCTGCCATTTCCTGCTGTCCTTTCAAATCGTGAGGAACGAACTCGTGCAAAGGAGGATCGAGCAAACGGACAGTTACCGGACAACCTGCCATTGCTTTAAAGATACCCTTAAAATCTTCCTGTTGGTATGGAAGAATCTTAGCCAATGCTTTCCGACGTCCTTCCGCATTTTCTGCCAGAATCATTTCACGCATTGCCTTGATCTTTTCACCCTCGAAGAACATATGCTCCGTACGGCAAAGACCGATACCTACCGCACCGAAGTTACGGGCGACTTCCGCATCATGAGGAGTATCCGCATTCGTACGTACCTGCAAACGGGTATATTTATCAGCCAATGTCATCAATTCTGCAAAGTCACCGGAAAGTTCTGCAGCTTTCGTTTCCACCTTGCCATTATATACCACACCTGTACTCCCGTTCAAAGAAATATAATCTCCTTCTTTCAAAACAACGCCGTCGATTTCTACAGTACGGTTCTTATAATCAATATTCAATGCACCCGCACCCGATACACAGCACTTACCCATGCCACGAGCCACCACAGCAGCATGAGAAGTCATACCGCCACGAGCCGTCAGAATACCTTCGGCAACTGCCATACCCGCCAAGTCTTCCGGAGAAGTCTCGATGCGAACCATCACCACGCGTTTACCGGCAGCATGCCATTCAGCAGCGTCATCGGCGAAGAATACAATCTGGCCGGTTGCGGCACCCGGAGAAGCCGGAAGACCACGAGTCAGCACTTTGGCTTTCTTCAAAGCATCTTTATCAAATACAGGATGAAGCAGTTCGTCCAGTTTATTCGGCTCCACACGCATCAAAGCAGTTTTTTCGTCAATCATGCCCTGACGGAGCAAATCCATAGCAATCTTCACCATGGCAGCACCCGTACGTTTACCGTTACGCGTCTGAAGGAACCAAAGTTTACCTTCCTGTACGGTGAACTCCATGTCCTGCATATCTTTATAGTGATTTTCCAGTTTGGTCTGAAGAGCATCCAGTTCTTTATAAATTTCCGGCATTGCCTCTTCCATGGAAGGGAACTTCGCCGCGCGAACATCTTCAGTAACGCCAGCCAACACAGCCCAACGTTGAGAACCGATTTTGGTGATCTGTTGCGGAGTACGAATACCGGCCACAACGTCTTCACCTTGCGCGTTGATCAGGTATTCACCGTTGAAAAGGTCTTCACCTGTACCGGCATCACGTGAGAAACACACACCTGTAGCCGAAGTATCACCCATATTACCGAATACCATAGCCTGTACATTGACAGCCGTCCCCCATTCATCAGGTATACTTTCCATCTTACGGTAAAGAATAGCGCGTTCATTCATCCATGAATCAAATACGGCACAGATAGCTCCCCACAGTTGTTCGTATGCACAAGTCGGGAAATCTTTTCCCGTCTGTTCCTTCACGGCAGCTTTAAATTTCTTTACGAGTTCCTGCAAGTCTTCCACTTTCAGCTCGTTATCCAGTTCCACCCCTTTCGCTTTCTTCACCTCTTCGATAATGGCTTCAAACGGGTCGATATCATCTTTATTGGTAGGCTTCATGCCCAGAACCACATCACCGTACATCTGTACAAAACGACGATAAGAGTCCCATGCAAAGCGTGCATTACCAGTCTTACGGATAATTCCTTCTACCACTTCATCATTCAATCCCAAATTCAAAATCGTATCCATCATACCCGGCATAGATGCGCGTGCACCGGAACGTACAGACACCAACAAAGGATTTTCAATGTCACCGAATTTAGATTTCATCAACGCTTCCACATGGGCGATCGCTTTTACTACTTCATCTTTCAGCAGCTCAACCACTTTATCACGCCCTAGCGTATTATATTCCGTACAAACATCTGTAGTTATTGTGAATCCGGGAGGGACGGGAATTCCGATTAAATTCATTTCAGCAAGGTTGGCTCCCTTACCACCGAGCAAATTCTTCATGTCAGCTTTTCCTTCTGCCTGACCATTACCAAAGGTATAAACTCTTTTTTTATCCATAATATTGTGTTTAAAGTTACATTATGACTATTATCTTTTCGCAAATCTAAGGATATTTCGCAAACTTGAAAACTTTTTGCGAAAAAACTTTCTATCAAAATGCAATTTCGACATTACAATCCGGAATATTTCTATATACCCGAATTTTTTCCAAAAAAAATACCTACTTTTGCAAAGTAATTATTAGACTGGTGTAAAAGTGGCAAGAAAGAAAAAAGAGCTTCCCTTATTGGAGAAGGTAACAATCATGGATGTGGCTGCCGAAGGAAAAGCCATTGCAAAAGTAAACGACCTGGTGATTTTTGTTCCCTATGTAGTGCCGGGTGATGTGGTAGACCTGCAAATCAAGCGTAAAAAGAATAAATATGCCGAAGCTGAAGCGGTGAAGTTTCACGAGCTGTCACCCAATCGCGCTGTTCCTTTCTGCCAACACTATGGCGTATGCGGTGGCTGCAAGTGGCAAGTGCTCCCCTATTCGGAGCAAATCAGGTATAAGCAAAAGCAAGTGGAAGATAATTTGAGACGTATCGGAAAGATCGAACTTCCCGAAATTTCCCCGATTCTCGGTTCTGCCAAAACGGAATTCTACAGAAACAAACTGGAGTTCACCTTTTCAAACAAACGCTGGCTGACTAATGAGGAAGTCCGTCAGGATGTGAAATATGACCAGATGAATGCGGTGGGTTTCCACATTCCGGGAGCCTTTGACAAAGTGCTGGCCATCGAGAAATGCTGGTTGCAGGATGATATATCCAACCGCATCCGGAATGCAATACGTGACTATGCTTACGAGCATGATTACTCTTTCATCAATCTGCGCACGCAGGAAGGTATGCTGCGGAATATGATCGTACGCACATCCTCAACCGGGGAACTGATGGTGATCGTTATTTGTAAGATTACGGAAGAGCATGAAATGGAACTGTTCAAGCAGTTACTCCAATTTGTAGCGGACTCTTTCCCTGAAATCACGTCCCTTCTATACATTATTAATAATAAGTGCAACGATACCATCAATGATTTGGATGTGCACGTATTTAAAGGGAAAGATCATATCTTTGAAGAGATGGAAGGACTGCGTTTCAAGGTCGGTCCGAAATCATTCTATCAGACCAACTCGGAACAGGCTTATAATTTATATAAAGTAGCCCGTGACTTTGCCGGACTAACAGGAAACGAATTGGTATACGACCTCTATACAGGAACAGGAACAATCGCCAACTTCGTCTCACGCCAAGCCCGTCAGGTGATCGGTATCGAATACGTGCCGGAAGCTATTGAAGACGCAAAGGTAAATGCAGAAATCAATGATATCAAGAATGCACTGTTTTATGCCGGCGACATGAAAGATATGCTGACACAGGATTTCATCAATCAGCATGGACGTCCGGATGTAATTATCACAGACCCTCCCCGTGCCGGTATGCATCAGGATGTGGTTGACGTCATTTTGTTTGCTGAACCGAAACGGATTGTTTATGTAAGCTGCAACCCTGCCACTCAAGCACGGGATCTGCAGTTGCTTGATGAGAAGTATAAAGTGAAAGCCGTCCAACCGGTAGATATGTTCCCTCACACTCACCATGTAGAAAATGTTGTGTTACTGGAACTTCGATAAAAAGTTCACCGCAGATTACACAGGTTAACACAGATTTTTATTATTGATTATTATAATGTGTGTAATCTGTGGTGAAAAATAAAATCTCAAAAGAAGAAAAAGAAATGAAAAAAAGACCCAGAAGAACTCCTGCTGAAAAAGCACGCGCTCAATATACAAATTATGCAGTGAAAGAACCTATGGAACTAATGGAGTTCCTCGCTGCCAAGATGCCGGACGCAAGTCGCACCAAATTGAAATCGTTGCTAAGCAAGCGGGTGGTGTTTGTTGATAATGTGATAACCACGCAATTCAACTTCCCGTTGGAACCGGGCATGAAGGTACAAATCAGCAAAGAGAAAGGAAAGAAAGAATTTAATAACAGACTGCTGAAAATCGTGTATGAAGATGCCTATATCATTGTTGTCGAAAAGATGCAGGGACTTTTATCAGTCAATACGGAACGCCAGAAAGAGCGCACGGCCTACACGATACTCAATGAATATGTGCAACGCTCCGGACGTCAATTCCGTGTGTTTATCGTTCATCGCCTGGACAGGGACACTTCCGGTCTGATGATGTTTGCCAAAGACGAAAAAACACAGCGGACCCTGCGCGACAACTGGCATGATATAGTGACCGACCGCCGATATGTAGCTGTAGTGGAAGGTAATATGGAGAAAGATTATGATACAGTCGTTTCCTGGCTGACTGATAAAACGCTTTATGTAAGTTCCAGCGAGTATGATGACGGCGGCTCAAAATCTATAACCCACTACAGGACAATCAAACGTGCCAACGGATATTCCCTGTTGGAGCTCGATCTGGAAACCGGCCGGAAGAACCAGATTCGTGTGCATATGCAGGATTTAGGTCATCCCATTATCGGTGACGGAAGATATGGAAGAGAAGATTCCCCCAATCCTATCGGACGTCTGGCACTCCATGCTTTCAAACTTTGTTTCTATCATCCGGTAACGGGAGATTTGATGGAGTTCGAGACGCCTTATCCGGCAGAGTTCAAGAAGTTGTTTTTGAAGAAATAAAAAATAAAAGCGGAATTCTTTAAAAAAGAGACTTCCGCTTTTTACTTATATAAAAATATTCATCTTCTATTGCATTTCCAATGTAAAAGGAAAACCCTCTGAATCTCCTGTCAAATAAAAAATTCCAGTCATTAATCCCCGACGTATGTTCACATCATCCATGTAGGAGATTCCATTTCTACCATAATCCAAAACAAGGTTATTACTGTAACGATCCTCCCAATACCACTGAAAACGAAAATGATCATATGGTTCACCGTTACGATAATATTGATATTCTTCACCAAAGCCATCCGGATCAAAAGTAAACTCACTATATATATACCTTCCATTGGCAGCACTCATACCGACATCTCCTGCCCATATCCTGCCAAACATCTGCTCTTCTAAGTTTTCATCGTCTTCACACGAAGTAAAGCCAACCAATAAAGTCAGCATCATCAAGATACCTGCATATCTTTTTATCATTTTCATAATTCTCTAGTTTATTGCGTTTATTAATACAAAATTAGCATTTTATATTTACTATACATCACAAGCCACAAGTTTTTTGTACCTTTGCAAAGATAATATTAAATTTTCCACATGAAACTTCTTTGGCTTGATTTAAATAGTTCGTACGCACACTCCTCATTGGCACTCCCTGCACTCCATGCTCAAATAGCAGACGATACCACTATTGAATGGTGCGTAGTCTCCGCCACTATCAATGAAAATACGGGCAGTGTCGTCAATCAAATCTACCGTCATCAACCGGACATCATCGCAGCTACCAACTGGCTATTTAATCACGAGCAACTCCTACACATCGTTTCACGTGCAAAAGCATTACTACCCCACTGTTGTGTCATACTCGGAGGCCCCGAATTTTTAGGAGATAATGAAGCTTTCTTATATAAGAACAAATTTGTAAGCGGAGTGTTTCGCGGAGAAGGCGAAGAAGTATTTCCTTTATGGTTAAAAGTGTGGAATCAGCCAAGAAAAGAATGGAAATCAATCACAGGACTCTGTTATCTGGACGAATCGGGAGGATATCATGACAACGGACTCGCCCGCGTTATGAAGTTTTCCGAATTGGTTCCCCCCGAAAAGAGCCGTTTCTTCAACTGGAGCAAACCTTTTGTACAGTTAGAAACCACCCGCGGATGTTTTAACACCTGTGCCTTTTGTGTCAGTGGAGGTGAAAAGCCAGTTCGCACCCTATCTCTTGAAGCAACCCGGAAACGTCTCGACGTAATACACCAACACGGAATCAAGAACGTGAGGGTACTGGACCGCACGTTCAATTACAACAACAAACGGGCAAAAGAATTACTAAATCTATTCCGCGAATACCCGGATATCTGTTTCCATCTGGAAATTCATCCCGCACTCCTTTCCGATGAACTCCAACAGGAATTAGCCACCCTCCCTAAAGGACTGCTGCATCTGGAAGCCGGAATCCAAAGCCTACGGGAAAACGTGCTTGAACAAAGCCGGAGAATAGGAAAACTCTCCGACGCTCTGGCCGGACTTAAATATCTATGTTCACTTAAAAACATGGAAACTCATGCCGACTTGATAGCAGGACTCCCACTCTACCATCTATCAGAGATTTTCGATGATGTCCGTACTTTAGCAGAGTATGGCGCAGGAGAAATTCAACTGGAATCCCTCAAATTACTTCCGGGCACCGAAATGAAAAGAAGAGCGGACGAGTTAGGCATACAGTACTCCCCACTCCCTCCATACGAAGTTCTTCAAACTCGTGAAATCACCGTAGATGAACTACAGACAGCACATTATCTGTCCCGCCTGTTAGACGGTTTCTATAATACTCCCACTTGGCGAAGCATCACACGGATACTCATTCTGGAAAACCCTCATTTTATACATGAGTTACTCGACCATTTAGTTCAAACTGATGTCATTGACACCCCTCTTAGTCTGGAAAAAAGAGGATTAATCCTCTATGATTTCTGCAAGAATCATTATCCCGACTACCTGGCACAAGTCAGCATTGCATGGATAGAAGCGGGTATGTCATTAAAAAAGGCTCCGGCAGAAAAAGTAAGGACCAAAAGACAGCTACCACCTGAAAGCTGGGAAATAGAATATGGAGCATATCGCGAGAATCTACGATTATGTTTCCTTCCCACCGATGAAGAAGGACATGGTTACTGGTTTGGTTTTGAATCGGAGATTCAGAAGATACAACCGGTTTTCAAAGCTAAAAAACTATCATAAATAAAAGAGAAGTATTCCCATATTATGTGAAATAATTACTATTCATTGATCGTTTAGAGCAGCATTTCCTGTTTTCCATCGTCCATACAATAAACTCTACTAGCACAACGCAGTATGGACATTCGAAAATATCAATTGAATATTCTTTGTTTATTATTGTTCCCCTTATCCGCAGCAGGACAAGAATGGAACCAACAAGATTCATTGAAACTTCAGCAAATGCTGGAATCCGATCAGGAGATCAATATAAATAGAAAGTTCATCGAAAAAGACGGGAATGGATACCTCAAGTTAGCGTTTCATACGAATGGTAAAAACCTGCCGATAATCAGGAATCGAAAAGTTTTAGAAAACAAGGAAGCATATTTTCCATTTATTCTCGTACCTTTGTCATACGATTAAATATGCTATCATAATGAAGAACTTTATCAAGGGATTCCGGTTTACTCCCTCTAATTATCCGGCTGAAGTAGAAGCAAAAATACAGAAATACAGAAAGCAAGGTTACAAACTCCCACCGCGCAAAGTACTCCGTACTCCCGAACAACTGGAAGGGATTCGTGAAAGTGCCAAAATCAATACTGCACTGCTGGACTATATTTCGGAAAATATCCGGGAAGGCATGTCCACCGAAGAAATTGATGTGCTCGTATATGATTTTACTACCAGTCATGGTGCTATCCCTGCCCCACTCAACTACGAAGGATTTCCCAAAAGCGTCTGCACCAGCATCAACGATGTAGTGTGCCACGGAATACCCAATAAAAATGAGATTCTGAAAAGCGGAGATATCATCAATGTGGATGTTTCCACCATTTACAAAGGGTATTTCTCCGATGCATCCCGTATGTTTATGATCGGTGACGTCAGCCCTGAAATGCAAAAGTTGGTACAGGTAACCAAAGAATGTATGGAAATAGGCATTGCCGCCGCCCAACCTTGGAAACAGCTGGGTGATGTAGGCGCTGCCATTCAGGAACATGCCGAAAAGAACGGATTCAGCGTAGTCCGTGATCTCTGCGGACATGGCGTAGGAATGCAATTCCACGAAGAACCGGATGTAGAACATTTCGGACGCCGGGGTACGGGCATGATGATTGTGCCGGGCATGACCTTCACCATCGAACCTATGATTAATATGGGAACCTATGAAGTATTCATAGACGAAGCCGACGGATGGACTGTCTGCACCGACGACGGACTGCCTTCCGCCCAATGGGAAAATATGATTCTGATAACGGAAACCGGAAACGAAATTCTGACATATTGATGGAACTGATTCTACTTATTGTTATTGCCGTGTTAGTGATAGTCCTACTTGTATTATCACTAACCAAAGGCAACAATCAAACTCAAGCAGAACAATTACAAATAGCCTTGCGCCAGCAAATGCAGGAAAACCGGGAAGAACTGAACCGCAGCATCCGGGAACTTCGCATGGAAATGACGCAAACGCTGAACCAGAATATGCAACAGCTCCAAGATGTTCTGCACAAGAATATGATGACTACCGGAGAACTGCAACGACAGAAATTCGACATGATGGCCCGCCAGCAGGAAGCATTGCTGAAATCCACCGAAAAACGTCTCGACGATATGCGTTTGATGGTAGAGGAAAAGTTACAAAAAACACTTAACGAACGTATCGGCCAATCATTCGAAATCGTCCGTTCGCAACTTGAAAACGTACAAAAAGGACTGGGAGAAATGAAATCTCTCGCCCAAGATGTCGGTGGGCTGAAAAAAGTATTGAGCAACGTAAAGATGAGAGGCACGTTCGGCGAAGTCCAACTGGGTGCACTCTTAGAACAAATGATGAGCCCCGAACAGTACGACGCCAATGTCAAAACGAAAAAGAGCGGAACCGAATTTGTGGAGTTTGCCATCAAACTTCCGGGAAAAGATGACGCCAACAGCACCGTCTACCTCCCCATCGACGCCAAATTCCCCAAAGATGTATACGAACAATACTACGACGCATTCGAAGCGGGAGACACAGCATTGATGGAATCGTGCGGCAAGCAATTGGAAAATACAATCAAAAAGATGGCAAAAGACATCCATGATAAATATGTAGACCCGCCGTTTACCACAGACTTTGCCATTATGTTCCTGCCATTTGAAAGCATATATGCTGAAGTAATCCGTCGTACCAGTCTCATCGAAACACTCCAAAAGGAGTATAAGATTGTAGTTACGGGACCGACAACATTAGGCGCCATTCTCAACAGTCTTCAGATGGGCTTCCGCACGCTTGCTATCCAAAAACGTACCGGAGAAGTCTGGACCGTATTGGGAGCTGTCAAAACAGAATTCAGTAAATTCGGAGGGTTGCTTGAAAAAGTACAAAAGAACCTGCAAAGCGCCGGTGACCAACTCGAAGAAGTCATGGGAAAACGGACACGTGCCATCGAACGCAAACTGCGGCAAGTGGAACAGTTGCCGCATGAAGAAAGCCAAAAGATTCTCCCCATTGACGTAGAGGACGATTCGACAGATTACTAACTGATATTATTCAGGCACGGATTACACGGATTACACGGTTTTTAGAAATACGATTGCATAAAGCAACAGCGTAATCCGTGTAATCCGTGCCTAAAAAAATACTCCACAACATTTCCATATCACGTCAATCCGCATAACTCCGCAAAGCCAGATTCTTCACCCAAAAAACGAAGATACCCGTCAGAATCAGATTCAATACCAGAGTAAGCACTGAAATAACCAATGCAGGGCCACCCAAGTTATATCCCAATGCAATGAAAATGATTCCGGCCCCTACCTCGCCACGGGTAAACATACCGATGGAAAGAGCCAGCCGCTCACTTAATTTCCGGTCACGATAGAAGAACATCGGACAAAGCTTTCCTATATTCGACAATAAAGAGACAATCACCACATGAAACAGAATCATTCCCCACGACATCATCTCCTGCGAACCGGTTACGGAATAAGAACCTGCATGAGTCTCCGCAAAGTTCACTCCAATAAAATGCGGCATGCTCATTCCCACCAGAAACATGAAGAAAAATGAAATTCCGGTAGACACCTTTCGTTCCACCGGTGTATCATGTTCCTTATGTTTCATGATCATACCCAAAACAAATGCCGGCAACAGGACTTCAATATGAATACTTCCCTCGTCCCCATACAATTCTTTACTCCCCAGATACAGTATTTGAGTAGCCAGAAATATAATCACTGAATAAAAGAGGATAGCCTTCCAATCCTGACGCCAATCATACTTATTCAATCTTTGCCAGCCGATCGACAATAACAAGAACACAATCACCACCACAATAATCAACTGCCAGCGCAGTCCGATCATCATAATCTGAAGAGGAATCATCAAAAGAATCGTATCCAAATCATCGAAAATTGCCAATACCTGTATTTTCTTATAAATCCAACTGGACTTCAGTCCGATAGCCGCCAACATTGTAAACAGAATACCGGCCGATGTAGGTGCGGCAAAACGGCTTAGCAGCAAATTCTCCTTCCATGCTTCCCAACTATTCCAGAAATCGGGCGGAAGCAAAATAAACACATAATAAATAGCAATCATAAACCACGGTAAAGCAGCCGTCGCCATTGCAATAAAATAATCTTGAGCGTAACTTTTCCACCTCGTTTTATCAAGGACAAACTCACGGCCTACATTAATCATTATAAAACTAAGGCATACATAGAGCAGTACATTCGATATGGATTTAACAGCTCCATACCCATCCCCTGCCATCACCGGCAGGAATTGCGAAACGATGAGCCCCAACATCAGGAAGCCCGAAAAAGACAGAACTTTTCTCATATTTATAGTTGTTTGTGTATTAAAAACTAACCGCAAGTCAATTTGTTCAGAACATATCTCTGAAAAATTGCTTGCGGCAGTATTTTAATCTAGTTTCAGTACGGCGAGGAAGGCTTTTTGCGGCACCTCCACATTACCGATTTGTTTCATTCGTTTCTTACCTTTTTTCTGCTTCTCAAGCAGTTTACGTTTACGGCTCACGTCACCCCCGTAACACTTCGCTGTCACATCCTTACGGACCGCCTTAATGGTTTCACGCGAAATAATCTTCGCTCCGATAGCCGCCTGAATGGCAATATCAAACTGCTGGCGCGGAATGAGCTCTTTCAGCTTCTCACACATCCGTCGTCCCATATCGTAAGCATTGTCAATATGTGTCAAAGTAGAAAGTGCATCCACAGGCTCACCGTTCAACAAGATATCCAGCTTCACCAGTTTGGAAGTACGGAAACCATTCGGATGATAATCAAACGACGCATACCCTTTGGAAATACTCTTCAACTTATCGTAGAAATCAATCACAATCTCTCCCAAAGGCATATTGTAATAGATTTCCACACGATTACCGGAGATATATTCCTGTTTAATCAATTCACCACGTTTACCCAGGCAAAGCGTCATAATAGGACCGATATAATCGGTGGTTGTAATAATAGATGCTTTGATATACGGTTCCTCGATATGGTCAATCATCGTCGGGTCGGGCATACCACCGGGGTTGTGCACCTCCTTCATATTACCTTGCTTGTCATAGATATGGTAGGACACGTTCGGCACCGTAGTAATCACATTCATGTCAAACTCACGATCCAGACGCTCCTGCACAATCTCCATGTGGAGCAATCCGAGGAAACCACAACGGAAACCAAAACCCAAAGCCAGCGAAGACTCCGGCTGGAAAGTCAACGACGCATCATTCAGCTGCAACTTTTCCAAAGACGCGCGAAGATCTTCGAAATCCTCCGCCTCAATCGGATACACTCCGGCAAACACCATCGGCTTCACTTCCTCAAAACCGGCAATAGCCTTGTCACACGGACGGGCAATATGCGTAATGGTATCTCCCACCTTCACCTCTTTAGAAGTCTTGATACCGGAAATAATATATCCCACATCCCCCGTACGAAGTTCGTTGCGAGGTACCATATCCATTTTCAGCACTCCCACTTCATCGGCATCATACTCTTTTCCCGTATTGAAGAATTTCACCTTATCCCCCTTGCGAATCATACCGTTTTCAATCTTGAAATAAGCAATAATTCCACGGAAAGAGTTGAATACAGAGTCGAAAATCAAAGCTTGCAACGGAGCCTCTTCATCTCCTTCCGGATGAGGAATACGCTCGATCACGGCCGCCAGTATTTCTTCCACTCCCATACCCGTTTTGCCGGATGCACGGATCACTTCCTCCCGCTTGCAGCCCAGCAATTCAATGATCTCGTCCTCCACTTCTTCGGGATTGGCACTCGCCATATCGCATTTATTAATCACCGGAATAATCTCAAGGTCGTGCTCAATTGCCATGTACAGATTCGAGATAGTCTGTGCCTGCACTCCCTGCGAAGCATCGACAATCAGCAACGCACCTTCACACGCAGCAATAGAGCGCGACACCTCATACGAAAAGTCCACATGTCCCGGAGTGTCAATCAGGTTAAGGATATACTTCTCCCCCTGATAAGTATATTCCATCTGGATTGCATGGCTCTTGATAGTGATCCCCCTTTCTTTCTCCAGATCCATATTATCAAGCATCTGCCCCGAAGTCACCTGAATAGTGTGTGTAAACTCCAACAAACGGTCGGCCAAAGTCGATTTCCCGTGGTCAATATGAGCAATAATGCAAAAGTTGCGTATATTCTTCATTCTGAATTCTTATTATTTTTAGCTTTTTGGTGTGCAAAGATACGTAAATGGCGGAATAAAAAAAAATGCGTTGATAACATTATGACCATGTACCAACGCATTTTTTTTATTGCTTAAGTGAGTTACTCGCTTAGATCAATTTGATGAAGAGTTCACCTTCAACTTCTTCCACAGAGACTTTGTCTTCTCTCAATAACCAGCCAAGGCCGAGGAACAGATCTTTGTCAACCAATTTAGTTGCTTTTTTAAGCTGCTTGGCAGTCATTCCTTCTGTTTCGTTCAGTGCATTCCAGATAGTACCTGCAATTACACCAGCTTTTTCTTTCAACATTTGCTTTGCAATTTTAGTTAGACATGCTTAAAATCATCCGGTCCAAAAGACTTTCAGATTTTATTTCGGAGACAAAGATAGTTATTTTTATGTTATATAACACTTTATTGAGCACTTTTTTACCGTTTTTGTAATAAAAAAGCATTTTAGAACCTCATTTAGGATGCTTTTCGAGATATTCCGACCAAATTCTTGCCGCTTCTTCCACCATTTTAGCACAGGGACGCTTGCTATAATATTGAGCAGTACGCTCTTCCGGAATGGTTGAAACGGGATCTTTTTTCTTTAATCCCAACAATTCGCCACAAATCAGCGAACCGTTACGCTTCTTAAATTCAGCCGCCAGTTCTTGCACTACCGCATAATTGGCAGCTTTTCCTTCCCGGTCTGTCGCTTCCGTAGCGCCGGTTTCCAAGCCCGCCACCAAAAACATGCCGCAGGCAGCTCCACACGTTTCGCGCATTCGTCCTATTCCCCCGCCAAAGGAAGCCCCCATACGTAACGCCTGTTCCTGTGTAAATCCATACATATCTGCAAAGGCCGCTACCACCGACTGCGAACAGTTATATCCGCTCTTAAAAAGCTCCACTGCTTTCTGTATTCTATCTTCCATAAACTATTTTGCATTTTTATTTCGCACAAAAATATAAGACACCCGCAAATTGAGTATTACTATCCTATAATATTTCCAACGCCATCGGACAATGGTCGGAATGTACGGCCTCATTCAGGATATACGCCCGTTTCAACAGCGGGCGTACCGGCTCACTGACCATACAATAGTCAATTCTCCAACCTTTATTCTTGGCACGCGAATTAAAACGATAGCTCCACCAAGTATATTCCTGTTTTTCGGGACAAAGCGTACGGAAAGAATCCACATACCCTGCAGACAGGAAACGTGTCATCCACTCCCGTTCTTCAGGAAGGAAGCCACTGTTTGTCGCATTCCGGACAGGATCATGAATATCAATCGGTTCGTGGCAAATATTATAATCACCACAAAGAATCAAATTGGGACGGGACTTCTGCAACTCCGTCACATACTTCTGAAAATCTTCCAGCCACACCATTTTGAAAGCCTGACGTTCGTCCCCGCTCGTTCCCGAAGGGTGGTAAACACTGACTACCGATAAATCTCCAAAGTCCGCCCGTATAAAACGTCCTTCATTATCATAAGCCTCCATTCCCATCCCATATTCCACATGGTCCGGTTCCTGCTTGGTAAGTATGGCCACTCCACTGTATCCTTTCTTCTGTGCCGAATACAAATAAGACTTGTAACCCAACGCTTCAAACACCTCTCCCGGATATTGGTCCGGTTGCAGTTTCGTCTCTTGCAGACAAAGAATATCAGGATTCTCCTGCGCCAACCACTCCGGCAAGCCTTTAGATACGGCAGCACGCAGTCCGTTCACATTATAAGTAATAATCTTCATCGATCTATATTTATTGATTTATATTGATTTTATGAAAACAAAAGCATGATGTTCAGTGCCGAAACAATAATAGCAATCGAATACAACACAAACGTGCTCCAACGACTATTGACATAATCTCCCATCACCTTGCGGGAAGACGTCAGCCCCACCTGCAGAAACACTGTGAAAGGTAATTGAATACTAAGTATCATCTGCGAAATAATCAGTCCTTTGAAAGGATCTCCAATAAAGAAAATCAGCAATAAGGCAATTCCCAGAGACAAAAGGACTCCCACCTGCGAGTGGCTGTCTTTGATATGATACGATTCGCCGAAAATACCTGCAAAGATAGAACCCGCCGCCATTCCGCTCGTAATGGTGGATGAAATACCCGCCATCAGCAATGCCAGTGCAAATACGATGGCAGCATTACTTCCCAACAAAGGTTCGAGCAATGACTTGGCCTGTTGCAGTTCCTCTACCTGAATACCGCTTTTAAAGAAAGTAGCGGCAGCCAGCAGAATCATGGCACTGTTAATCGCCCAGCCGACAATCATGGAAAAAAGAGTATCAAACAACTCATATTTCAAGACCTTCTTAATAGAAGCATCATCTTTCTTATTATATTCGTGACTCTGTATCACCTCCGAATGAAGGAACAGATTATGAGGCATCACTACCGCTCCCAACACACTCATGATAATCAGCATACTTCCTTTCGGAAAAGAAGGAGTCACCCACCCTGCCGTCGCAGCCGGCCAGTCTATTTCCACCAGAAACAATTCGTAGATAAACGAAAGTCCGATAACGGAGACAAATGCAATGATGGAACGCTCTATCTTCTTATACGAATTAGTGAAAAGCATGATAGAGACAAAAAGCGTAGTCAATATAGCCCCCCATATAATAGGAATATCAAAAAGCATTTCCAACGCAATGGCACCTCCCAGAATTTCCGCTAAAGAAGTAGATATCGACGCCAGTACCGCCGTACCAAGAATAGGTCGCGACACCCATTTGGGAGTGTACTTAGTGGCCGCCTCCGAAAGGCAAAGTCCGGTAACAATCCCCAGGTGGGCAACGTTGTGCTGAAGAACGATCAGCATAATAGTAGACAATGTAACCACCCACAGTAAGGAATAGCCGAATTCGGAACCGGCGGCGAAGTTAGAAGCCCAGTTTCCCGGATCAATAAATCCTACAGTAACCAGAAGCCCCGGACCAATATACTTAAAAACATCCAGTCCACCCAGATAGCGTTTATGATCTTTGCGTTTTAAGTCTTGAAAAATATTCTTCATTTTTGCATAATAGTTTTAACCTTACAAATATACTTATAAATAACGAGTGAAGGTCAATTTTAGTTCAAAATACCGACAAGTAAGTATACAAAAATTAGGCACGGATTACGCGGATTTCACGGTCCTTATTTTATTGAAACCGTGAAATCCGTGTAATCCGTGCCCGAATAAATGTCGTCGATTAATATCCCATCTCGTGCAATGCACGACACAACTGGTCAGGACATGAAGTCGGCCTGCCACCACACCGCACTCCTTCAAGTTTTGCGATAACATCCGCTACCTTCATTCCTCTCACAAGACGGGAAATACCTTGAAGGTTACCATTGCATCCTCCCCAGAAAACAACCTCTTTCACCACTCCATCTTCCACGTTCAGCTCGATGTTAGTGCTGCAAGTTCCCCGGGTTTTATACACATATTCCATAACCAGCCTTACTCTTCTTCCCCTTCCGGCTGCATATTGGTATAAACAGTCTGCACGTCATCAAATTCTTCCAGACGTTCGATCATCTTATCCAATGTCTCGCGCTGTTCCGGAGTCACCTCTTTCATGTCGTTCGGGATATAAGTGAAGTCTCCACCGACATCTTCAAAACCACACTCCTCCAAGTGTTTCTGAATAGCGGCATAGCTCTTGGGATTACCATAGATAGTGATTGTTCCCTCTTCGTCATCTTCTTCATATTCATCCTCCACATCATAATCGATCAGATCCAGAATCAGTTCTTCCATATCCAATCCGTCTTTCTTCTTGAAAGTAAATACACATTTGTGGTCGAACAGGAACGCGAGAGATCCCATTGTGCCGAGATTACCGCCAAACTTATTAAATACCGAACGGACGTCAGCCACTGTACGGGTTGTGTTGTCTGTCAGGGTGTCTACAAATACAGCAATACCGTGAGGGCCGTACCCTTCGTAAGTCATGCTCTTGTAGTCACTCTGGTCTTTACCCATTGCGTTTTTGATAGCACGTTCAATATTATCCTTCGGCATATTCTCACGCTTACAAGTAGCGATTACCGAACGCAAAGTCGGGTTGTTTTCAGGTTCCGGACCGCCTGCCTTTACAGCTATAGCGATTTGTTTGCCCAGTCTTGTAAATGTTTTAGCCATGTGGCCCCATCTTTTCAGTTTAGCGGCCTTTCTATATTCAAATGCTCTTCCCATTGGTTTATATTTTTAGATTGAAATTTTAAGTTTATCTAAGTTTGGCACCCAGCTTATCTTCCAAGTTCTTCACCAGTTTCGACATGATCTTATCAATCATCTTATCATTCAAAGTCTGGCTCTCATCCTGAAGCAGGAAGCTCACCGCATACGACTTCTTGCCTGCTTCCAGATTCTTACCTTCGTACACATCGAAAAGTTCCACTTCTTTCAGCAGCTTCTTCTCTGTTTCGTAAGCAATCTTTTCGATTTCGGCAAACTGCACATTCTTGTCAAGCAACAATGCCAAGTCACGTTTCACAGCAGGGAACTTGGAGATTTCCTTGTAGCTGATCTTCACAGAACGGATAGCCTTCATCAGTTCCTTCCAGTTCAAGTCGGCAAAATACACTTCATTGTCGATATCAAATGCTTTCAACAGTTTTTTAGTCACGATACCGAAGGAAGCAAGACGCTTACCACCCTTCGTATTGACAGAGAGTGCGGCAGCAAAAATATCGTCCGTCAGATTACCGACAACCAGATTGTGCAAATCCAGTCCCAGACGCTTCAATATATTTTCTACATAAGCCTTCAACTCATATACCGAACTGTTCTCATCCGCATGTGCCCATGAATTGGAAACCTTCTTACCGGTTACCCACAAACCCAAGTGATAATCTTCCGAGTAAGGAGCCAATACCTTCTCTTCGTTCTTCTTGTCACCATCGAAATGATAGCAATTACCGAATTCGAAGAACTTCAAATCAGCATTCTTACGATTTGCATTATGAGCAATACTTTCCAGTCCACCGAACAGCAAAGTCTGGCGCATAGCGTTCAAATCCGCACTCAACGGATTCAGCAACATCACCAGGTGGTTGGACGGATAAGTCTCCATACCATCATAGTAAGCAGCACGCGTCAATGAGTTGTTCAGGATCTCATTAAATCCGCAACCCACCAATTGCTCTGCAATCAGGTTCTGCAATTTATTCGATTTATCATGTTCACCTTTGGTAGTCAGGCTGGAGTTCAGCGTAGTCGGGATTTCAACATTGTTATATCCGTAGATACGAAGAATATCTTCAATCACGTCACAATCACGCTGCACGTCTACACGATAAGGAGGAACAGCTAATGTCAGCCCTTCTGCCGTTTCATTAGTGATCTTCATTTCCAGGCTGGTCACAATGCTCTTGATTGTCTCTACCGGGATTACTTTTCCTACCAAAGAATGTACTTTCTCATAAGCCAGATCGACTATAAAATCGGGTGCAGGAGTAGTGAACACGTCTTTTATTTCAGAAGAAATCGTACCGCCCGCCAGTTCTTTGACCATCAAAGCAGCCAGCTTCAGGCAATAAATAACCCCGTTCGGATCAATACCGCGTTCGAAACGGAAAGAAGCATCCGTATTCAAGCCATGACGGCGGGCTGTCTTACGCACCCATGTAGGATGGAAATAAGCACTTTCGATGAATACATCTGTCGTAGCTTCCGTGGAACCGGAGTCCAGTCCGCCGAATACACCGGCAATACACATGGCCTCTTCCTTGTTACAAATCATCAGGTCGCGTTCGCTCAATTTACGCTCCACTTCATCCAGCGTAACGAACGGAGTTCCTTCCGGCATTGTCTTGACAATTACTTCATTACCTTTGATCTTTCCGGCATCGAAGCAGTGCAACGGCTGACCGAAAGCATGAACGATATAATTGGTAATATCCACTACATTATTAATAGGACGCACCCCGATCAGACGCAATTTGTTTTGCAGCCATTCCGGACTTTCCTTCACAGTGACACCTTTCACCGTAACACCGGCATAATGCGGACAAGCTTCGCTGTTTTCCACCTTCACTTCAATATTCAAGTCATGGTTTTCCACTTTAAAGCCGTCCACCGACGGACGTTGCAAAGTAGCCTGTTTGCCGTTCTGAATCAGATAAGCGTACAAGTCACGAGCCACCCCATAGTGAGAGCAGGCATCCGCACGGTTAGGCGTGATATCCACTTCAAGCACATAGTCGCTCTTGATATTATAATAATCCTTGGCAAGCGTACCCGGAACAGCATTTTCCGGCAATACGATAATACCTGCATGATCCGTACCGATCCCTATTTCGTCTTCAGCACAAATCATACCGATAGATTCCACCCCACGGATTTTTGATTTCTTGATGGTAAAACATTCGTCACCGTCATAAAGTTTTGTACCTAAAGTAGCCACCACCACTTTCTGTCCGGCAGCCACATTCGGGGCACCACAAACAATCTGTACCGGTTCACCGTCTCCCAGATTAACAGTAGTAATATGCAAATGGTCAGAATTAGGATGTTCCGTGCAGGTCAGCACTTCACCAATCACAAGTCCTTCCAAACCACCTTTAATGGTTTGCACTTCTTCTACACCACCTGTTTCCAAGCCGATAGAAGTCAACGCAGCCGCCGTTTCATCGGGCGTCAGATCGAAGTTGACATACTCTTTCAGCCAGTTATAAGAGATATTCATATGATTAATTTTTTATTGTTTCTCAAAAAGATTTGCAAAGTTAATAAGATTTTTCGGTTGACCGAGAAGGTTTGATAAAAAATTGCGCGTTATTTCACCACAGAGGACACAGAGGACGCAGAGGATACCGGAAAAATGAAAAATAAGTGTAAATCCGTAATAAGCAAATGTATATAATTCATTTACCAACAAATTCAACATGAGTACTTAATAAAAAGAAAGAACTCTGTATTCTCTGCGTCCTCTGTGTCCTCTGTGGTGAAACAATGCACAACTAGAACGGTAACGGTCCATCCCCCGGCGCCCCGAACGGATTCGCTGTCTGTGGCGAAAAATCAGGAGCCGGCGGCGGAGGTACAGACCCCGCATTGCCCGCATTCATTTTCGATCCCAGCATAGCCCCGGCAGGCTCACCCGGCATCGGGATCACCATATCGTCCTCCGGATTGGAGAAACGGGTAAATTCTCCCTTAAACCGGAGCAACACCTCGCCTACCGCACCGTTACGGTGCTTGGCGATTACAATTTCCGCCATGCCGCGCAAGTCATTTCCGCGGTCATCCTGATAAATCTTATAGTATTCCGGACGGTGGATAAAGCACACCATATCGGCATCCTGCTCGATGGCTCCCGATTCACGAAGGTCACTCAACTGCGGTCGTTTACCGTCAATACCTTCACGGCTTTCCACACCACGATTCAACTGTGACAGTGCGATGATCGGAATACTCAACTCTTTTGCCAATCCTTTCAACGAACGGGAAATGGTACTAACCTCTTCCTGACGGCTACCAAACGCCATACCACTCGCATTCATCAACTGAAGGTAGTCAATGATGATGATTCGCACCCCATGTTCGCGTACCAGACGGCGTGCTTTCGTTCGAAGTTCAAACACAGACAGAGACGGCGTATCATCCACGTAAAGCGGTGCATCCATCAGATTCTTCAGTTTATAGTCCAACTGTTGCCACTCATAACCCGCCAGCTGTCCGCTCTTGATCTTTCCACTTTCAATTTCGCAGACATTGGCAATCAAACGATTCACCAGCTGAACGTTACTCATTTCAAGAGAGAACAATGCCACCGGGTTCCGGTAATCGACAGCAATATTCTTAGCCATAGAAAGGACAAAAGCAGTCTTACCCATAGCAGGACGGGCAGCTATAATAATAAGGTCGGAATTCTGCCAACCCGAAGTCATCTTATCAAGTTTCGTGAAACCACTCTCCAGACCACTCAAACCGTCGGTTCGCGCCGCAGCCTTCTGAATCAGCTTATAGGCTTCGTCAATCACCGGATTGATCTGCGTATAATCTTTTTTCATATTCTGCTGTGAGATCTCGAAAAGCTTGCCTTCCGCTTCCTGCATCAAGTCGTCCACATCCAGCGTTTCATCAAACGCTTTACTCTGGATATTGCTTGTAAACGTAATCAGCTCACGCGCCAGAGATTTCTGTGCAATAATACGGGCGTGATACTCAATATGCGCTGATGAAGCCACCTTACTACTCAATTGAGTAATATAGAACGGGCCTCCCACCTCTTCCAATTCTCCGCGTTTGCTAAGTTGTTCCTTTACAGTCAGAATATCCACCGGTTTCTGATTCACCGCAAGATCGGTGATAGCAGAATAAATCAACTGATGCCGTCGTTCGTAAAAAGATTCGGGACGAAGAATCTCACTCACCAACGAGTAAGCATCCTTTTCAATCATCAAAGCTCCCAGAACTGCTTCTTCCAGTTCAGGCGCCTGCGGCTGAATACGACCATAATCATTTACCGGTTGTATTTTAGTAGACTTTGAATTGCGGGTATTTCTTTTCTGTTCGGCCATCGAGGTATTTACTATTTTACAATTTACTATTTACTATTTTACGACTGGACAGACTCTATTATCACATTTATCACGGAATTCTTCCAGTCGGGACGACAAAGATAGAATATAATCATGAAGAATGGATAAGGAAAAATGAAGATTTTACTAACTTTGCTCCCGAATTACATTCAACACATGCTTAATTGTAATATGCAGCACTGCAAATAGTAAATAGTAAATAGTAAATAGTAAAATAGTAAATAACCTTATGCTTGCTTTTCCTAATATCAAAATAAACCTGGGACTTTCCATCACGGAAAAACGCCCGGACGGATATCACAATCTGGAAACCGTTTTCTATCCGGTGGCTCTGGAAGACGCACTGGAAATCCGCACCTCCCCTAACGCTGACCGGAAATTCACTCTCCACCAACACGGAATGGAAATAGCCGGTAACCCGGAAGACAATCTGGTAGTAAAAGCCTATTTGTTGATGGATAAGGAATTTCATCTCCCTCCTGTCGAAATCCACTTATACAAGCACATCCCTTCAGGAGCCGGACTGGGAGGAGGATCATCGGATGCCGCTTTCATGCTGAAGTTGCTCAACGATCATTATCAGCTGGGAGTATCCGAAGAACAATTGGAAGTATACGCTGCCACTTTGGGAGCAGACTGCGCTTTCTTTATCAAAAACAGACCGATATTTGCCGAAGGAATTGGAAACATCTTCTCCCCGGTCGAACTTTCATTAAACGGCTACCAAATCATGATTATAAAACCGAATGTTTTTGTTTCCACCCGGGAAGCCTTTTCAAACATTCATCCCCATCGTCCGGAATACCCGATCAGGGAGGCAATCCAGCACCCTGTACAAGAATGGAAGGATACGTTAATCAATGATTTCGAAGCAAGTGTATTCCCGCAACATCCCGTCATTGGAGAAATCAAAGAAGAACTCTATCATCAAGGAGCAATCTACGCATCCATGAGCGGCTCCGGATCTTCGGTATTCGGATTGTTTGCTCCCGGATTCGTCTTACCGGAAATTAATTGGGGAACTGACGTATTCTGCTTCAAAGGAAAGCTATAAAGTAAAGAGCCATATAATCGTTCGCCCGTTCCGGGCAAACACAAAAAAAACGGTACCACGACTCACGTCGTAGTACCGTCACAACACAAACACAAAATAAAACACGACAAAACTACTATGCAATCTTTCCTGTCTATGCCGGGGAGGCATAAGTACTATTTACGTATATTCGCATACTCATAAACAGCTTCAGGTCGATTAGCATCAATTAAACAAATCGCATGCACGATTTGTTTAAACTTTTATGTTATTTAAAACAAGTTTCCCTTTTATTGAATCCCTCTTTCACGGAGTTTCAGCTGCCAGTTCCATGCAGAGCGTAAAGTATCTTCTAAAGTTTCTACGGCTTTCCAGCCCAGCTCTTTATTAGCAAAATCCGGGTTAGCCCAAACTTTTTCAATGTCGCCTGCACGACGTCCGACAATCTGATAATTCAATTTTACGCCCGTGGCTTTTTCAAAGCCATTTATTAATTCCAATACAGAAACACCACGTCCTGTACCAATATTGAATACTTCTACTTTTTCTTTTTGTGTCTTTTCCAAGATACGACGGATAGCAATCACGTGTGCTTTAGCCAAGTCAACGACATTGATAAAGTCACGGATACAAGAACCGTCCGGTGTATCATAATCGTCACCAAACACGCTAAGTTTCTCACGGATACCGATGGCTGTCTGGGTCAGATATGGAATCAGGTTTTGAGGAACCCCGTTAGGCAGTTCACCCAACAATGCAGTAGGATGCGCACCAATCGGGTTGAAATAGCGCAACATGATCGCATTGATCGGAGCACCTGAAGCTACCGTGTCACGAATAATCTCTTCATTGATCTGTTTGGTATTTCCATAAGGTGATTCCGCTTTCTTGATCGGAGCCTTTTCCGTTACCGGCAACTCGTCCGGCTGACCGTATACTGTACAAGAAGAAGAGAACACAATACCTTCTACTCCATGCTTTGGCATCAGTTCGAGAAGGTTAATCAAAGAAACCAAGTTATTACGGTAGTAAAGCAACGGTTTCTGTACCGATTCTCCTACTGCTTTGCTAGCTGCAAAGTGAATGATAGCCTTAATTCCTTTATATTTTGTAAATACTGCATCCAGACCGGCAAAGTCCAAGCAATCCAGCTTTTCAAAAACTGGACGAATACCGGAAACTTTCTCTATATTGTCAACAACGTCAGCACTTGAATTTGATAAATTATCGATGATGATTACTTCATATCCGCTGTTTTGTAGTTCTACAACAGTATGAGACCCAATGTATCCTGTCCCGCCTGTTACTAAAATTCTTTCTTTCATATACTTTATAAAATGGTTAGTTTCTCGGCTTATTATTGTTTGAGTTACAAATGTATGGAAATAAAATGGAATAGCAATAATTTGCCACGAATTTATTTGCTAAAAAGTAATTAAGGTACGATTTGGTAGCATTTAGGTATAAAAAAGAATTGGAAACTCTAATCTGTATGTCGCCACACAGCAGAGCTTCCAATCCCCTATTTAATTATCAACTGTAAATCCTTACCTTACACCACGCCGGAGAATCCCATGAATGCCATAGCAAGCAAACCGGCGGTAATCAAAGCAATCGGAGTTCCTTGCATTCCTTTCGGAATTTTCACAAGGCTCATCTGTTCGCGCAATCCGGCAAAAAGCACCAGTGCCAAACCGAAGCCGATAGCCGTAGAGAATGCGTATACAACACCCGTCAGCAGGTCATAGTCTTTCTGAATCACCAGAATAGCGACACCCAGAATACAACAGTTCGTTGTAATCAGCGGCAAGAACACACCCAAAGCCTGATACAGAGCCGGAGACACCTTTTTCAGGATGATTTCCACCATCTGCACCAGTCCGGCAATCACCAGGATGAACGTAATCGTCTGCAAATATCCCAGTCCGAAAACATCCAGTACAAACTTCTGAATCAGGAAGGTGACGATGGTAGCGATGGTCAACACGAAAGCAACCGCAGCGCTCATACCCATCGCAGTTTCCACCTTCTTGGATACGCCCAGGAACGGACAGATACCCAAGAACTGCGACAACACGATGTTGTTTACAAAGATTGCCGAAATAAATATCAATATATATTCCATAGTTGTTAAATTGAAAATTGAAAATTGAGAATTAAAAAATCAGAGAATGTGAAAATGAAATTAAGAATATGGTTCATATCTATTATTTCTCAATTCTCAATTTTCAGTTCTCAATTTATTAATTATTGCAATGAGGTATCCCAAAGCGATGAAAGCACCCGGAGCCAATACGAATACCAACATTCCATATTCTTCCGGCATGATGGTCAGATCGAAGATTTTACCGGTCCCCAGAAACTCGCGGACAGCACCCAGCAAGGTCAGGGCGATGGTGAAACCAAGTCCCATACCGATACCGTCGAACATGGAAGCAACTGCGTTATTCTTGGCAGCAAAGGCTTCGGCACGTCCCAGCACAATACAGTTCACTACAATCAACGGAATGAAAAGACCGAGTGTAGCATACAGTCCCGGCACGTAAGCCTGCATCACCATTTGAAGCAAGGTCACGAAAGACGCGATCACCACAATAAACGATGGGATACGCACCATGTCCGGAATCAGGTTCTTTATTAAAGAGATCACCACATTCGAGCAGATCAATACGAACATGGTAGCCAGTCCCATACCCATACCATTGATAGCCGATGACGTGGTACCCAATGTAGGACACATACCGAGCAGGAGTACAAACGTAGGATTCTCTTTAATAATCCCGTTCATCATTACTTTAAAGTTATTCATATCTGTCTCCTTTCTTATTTAGCACTGACCGAATCAGTTAGTTCAACTTTAATCGTAGCTCCCGTAGCAGCGTCAGCAGCATCTGCGTCCGCGCCTTTCGCTTTTTGAGAGGCACCGGTTACACCGTTCACTTCCCCGCCTTCGGCCTTATAGGCTTGATAAGCGGCATTCACTGCATTGAGGAAAGCACGTGAAGTAATGGTAGAAGCTGTGATGGCATCCACCGCTCCCCCATCTTTGCTGACAGTCAACGGAGCTTCACCCGGATTCATACCCAGAATAGATTTTTTACTCTCTTCGTGAGATACCGCTTGTTCTCCCTTTGCAGGATCATAAGCCCCGAACCATTTGTCGGCCTTAGAGCCCAATCCCGGAGTTTCCGCATGTGCCAACAGGGAGTAGTTATATATTTTTCCTTCGGCATTAAAACCTACCAGCACTTTCAGTTCACCGCCAAATCCCATTGATTTAGCTTCAACGGCCGTGCCCACCAGTTCTTCCCCGTTCTTGGCCGGATAAACGATAAAGTCAACGATCTTCTTTCCGTCTTTCTCGCTGAAGATCGTATCACTTTCCGCTACCGGATTGTTGGTAAATTCAGGAAGAACCTTTTTCAAGGCCTCGTTCAGCGTCTTTGCATTCGCTTCGGCGATAGGGCCTTTCGTCAGTTCATTTACATAAGCCAGCAACGCAACGGAAATAGCAGTCACTCCCGTAAGCACCAGCAACATATTCTTTAAAGATGATTCTAACTTTTTCATTTCTTCTTCGCTACCTCCCCAAAGCGTTTAGGTTTACAATAGGTGTTAATCAGCGGAGTGAACGCATTCATAATCAGGATGGCGAACGACATACCTTCGGGATAGGCACCGAACAAGCGGATAACCACTGTCAGCAGACCGATACATACACCATAAATCAGCATCCCTTTCTTGCTCATCGGAGAAGTCACATAGTCGGTTGCCATAAAGACGGCACCCAGCATCAGACCACCGGAGAGCAACTGCAATACCGGAGATACATATTTTTCCGGATCTGCAAGGTGCATGATACCGGCAAAGATAAACACGGTAGCCAGGATAGACACAGGAATATGCCAGGTGATAATCTTCTTCCAAAGCATATAAACCAGCCCGATCAGCAGAGCCAGTGCACTCACTTCACCCAAGCATCCGCCGTTCTGTCCGATCAGCAAGCTCAATGCGTCCGGAATCTGGTTTAAAGCATCCATAGCCGCGCTCTTATCTGCAGCATGAATCGCCTGTTTCATCAATGCCAGCGGAGTAGCACCGGTGGTAGCGTCCGTATATGCCGTCAACTGTCCGACTACCGGCCAGCTGGTCATCTGCACCGGGAAAGAAAGCAACAGGAACACGCGGCCTGCCAATGCAGGGTTAAAAGGATTGCAACCCAGTCCGCCGAAAGACATCTTGCCTACACCGATAGCAAACAGTGCGCCCAGGATGATAATCCAGACAGGCAAGTTAGACGGTAAGTTAAATGCCAGCAACACACCTGTGATGATGGCAGAGCCGTCGCAGATGGTGGTGGTCGGTTTCTTCATTAAATATTTTCCGATGGCCCATTCGAAGAACAAACAAGCCGCAACGGAAGTAGCCGTGACAATCAGAGCCCCCAGTCCGAAGAAATAGAGAGACACCAGAAAAGCCGGAATCAGTGCGATCAGCACGCCATACATATTTTTCTGTACGCTGTCTCCGCCATGGACGTGGGGCGATAGTGATACGATTAATTTATTTTCCATATTCGTTATTTTTTAGCTTGACGTGCACGAATCATAGCTCCCACTTTGCCTTTACCCAGACGACAATAGTCGAGCAGCGGACGGTTGGCGGGACAAGTGAACTGGCAAGAGCCGCACTCGATACAATCCATGATTCTTTCTTTTTCCATTGTTTCAAAATCTCCGTTTTCGGACAAAGCTCCGAGCAAGTACGGCTCCAGTCCCATCGGACAGGCACTCACACACTTCGCGCAACGGATACAGGTCTGCGCCTCCCCACGTTTGGCTTCCTTTTGGTTCATAATCAGGATACCGGAACTGCCCTTCGCAGTAGGAACCTCGATGTTTACCAACGCCTTACCCATCATCGGGCCGCCGCCGATCACCTTACCCGTATCTTCGGGCAAGCCGCCGCAAGCGTCGATCAACTGCTTCATCGGCGTACCGATACGAGCCAGGAAGTTGGACGGTTTGGCAACCGACTTTCCTGTCACGGTAATCACCCGTTCGAACAACGGCTTATTCTTCTGTACCGCTTCATAAACGGCAAATGCTGTTCCCACGTTCTGCACGACCGCTCCCGTAGAGATAGGCAACGCGCCGCTGGCCACCTGACGTTTGGTGATCGCATCGATCAGCTGCTTTTCACCTCCTTGCGGATATTTCACCTTCAAGGGCACGACCTCGATGCCTGCGTAGCTGGAAGCCACTTTCGTCATCAGTTCGATAGCATCCGGCTTATTATTTTCGATTCCGATAAATGCCTTGTTCACTTTCACCGCTTTCATCAGGATAGAAACACCTACCATGATTTCTTCCGCATGTTCCAGCATCAGCTGATGGTCGGCAGTCAGGTAAGGTTCACACTCTACGGCATTGATTATCACACATTCCGCCTTGAAGGAAGGAGGAGGACAAAGTTTCACTTGAGTAGGGAAACAAGCACCGCCCAGCCCTACGATTCCGGCATCGGCAATCTTCTTCACGATCTCTTCTGCGGAAAGTTCACACTCTTTCACCAGTGTGGTGCTACGGTCGATTGTTTCTTCCCATTCGTCGCCTTCCACGTCAATGAAGATAGCAGGTTTCGCATAACCGCTGGCATCGACTATGGTATCAATCTTCGCCACTTTACCGCTGACTGAAGAGTGAATTGCTGCCGAAACAAAGCCGGCAGGTTCGGCAATCCGTGTGCCCACCTTTACCACATCCCCTTTCGCAACGATCGGTTTTGCAGGTGCACCGATGTGCTGCCCCAGCAAAATAACAGCCTTTGCAGGAACTTCCGCTGTGATAATGGGTTGATGTGCCGACAATTTATTTTCGTGTGGATGAACTCCACCAATTGAAAATGTCTTTAACATACAATTCTGTATTTTATTCTGTTATTATTCTGTTACTTTTGGAGCTTCTGTTGTCTTTGCAGCAGCAGGTTTCGGAGTAGCCGGAGCCTCTTCTTTCGGTTTCCGCGGAGGGAAATTCAATTCGATAATGGTATTCTGCGGACAAACTTCCACACATTTCCGGCAAGATTTGCACTTGTTCGGATCAATGTAAGCCAAGTTGTTTTCCAGCGTGATAGCTTCGAACGGACAAGTCTTCACACACTTGCCGCAGCCGATACAGCCCACCGCACAAGCCTTGCGTGTCACAGCTCCCTTGTCTTTATTCACACAAGAGATATACACACGGCGCGATTTCTTTCCTTGCGGACGGATTTCAATAATCGCCTTCGGACAAGCCTTTACACAGGCACCACAAGCGGTACATTTCGCTTCATCCACTTCCGGAAGTCCTGTTTCAGGATTCATGTGGATGGCATCGAACTGACAGGCAGCCACACAGTCGCCGCATCCCAGACAGCCGTAGCTGCAACCCGTTTCCCCGCCATACAGCGAAGCAGCGATAGCACAACTCCTCGCACCGTCGTATTGGTTAATACGCGGACGATTCGCACACGTTCCGTTACATCTCACCACTGCTACCATCGGTTCAGCTTCTCCGGCTGCAAGCCCAAGGATATCAGCAATCTGTGCCATGACGGGCTGTCCGCCTACGGGGCAGAACTTGCCATCCAGCGAACCGGCTTTGACGCAAGCGTCGGCAAATCCGCTACAACCGGGGTAGCCACATCCACCGCAATTAGCCTGGGGAAGCACTTCTCCCACCTGGGCAATCCGCGGATCTTCATACACGGCAAATTTCTTGGAAGCCACATAAAGAATAGCGGCTAGCACGAGCGCTATAGCTCCCAATGAAATCACTGCAATCAGAATCAAATTCATAATGTTTTTAGTTATTTATTGGTTTTATAGTAAATGAAAATTGTTGTTTGAGTCGCGTTTTGTTGAGCCATAAAACGAAATAATAAGGTATAAGGACAGCCAGAGAAAGAAGAGCCGCATACAGTTCATTCCCCATCAAAGCCATCAAAAGAAACAATGAGAATATAAGAAGTACGAAAGGAAGTACAAACGCCAACAATACCGCCATCATGCCCATCGACGTTTCGCCGACCACCATTACCTTCTCTCCCACCTGATAGGAAGAAGCCGCCGTATCTATGATATCTATGATTTTGTCCTTACTATCCGCCGAAGAACAATGTCCCTTTGCGCCACAAGCCGCACAAGCCGATGTCTGGACAATCCTCACCGACAGATGAGAACCCTGTATGTTTTCCACAATACCTAGATGCTTTATAGTATTATTCGTCATTCTGCAAACTCCACATTACAAATCGCGGCAAATTTAATCATTATTTGTGAACTACGAAGCATTCCTCAAACTTTTTCTACATAATAAAATGTTATTTTTTGCGTTTTCGTTATCGCACACGAAAAAGGTATGGCTACTATTTGATAGATTTCAAAAATGACAAATAGACATCTTAAACAAAAAAATCCCGGCCGTTTTATTTATTCAGCCGGGATTTTCTATCAATTATTTCACGGATTACTCCACTATCCTCTTCTTGTAGTAGCGCAGATACATTCTCACCAACGTATTCAAAATCTGTTCAATCTCCTCTTCGTTGTAGGCATTCAAACAGAGATTCATTACTTTTATATAATCGTTCAATGGGAGATTTAGCCCTTTTTTATGCCATTCAAAACATCATGTCCCATACCTAGGGTCTCGCAGACATACTCATTTCTCAATTTCGCACGTTTAAGCAACTCATTAATATAAGCTCCCAAATCACTGCAACAAACCGTTTTCTTTTTCATCTTTGTTTTTTGTTGTTAAATACACACTTCAATAATTAATTATTTTAACTTTTATCCTCACATATCAGGGTAGAGTCTATTTTGTTATTACTACTTTCATGCCGTGTTTTGGCACACACTCATATTTTTTGCAAAAGTAAACATTTTAACTTATAACAAAAAGAAAATGATATCAAACAACTACAGAATGTCCTATTTCATGCCACCGATCGCTCCTATCAAAGACAAACAAGGCCGACTGATGACTCCTCCCACACTTATCCCTTTCTGCGAAGTCTCCCTCGAACAAGTTTTCCAAATGATTACCTGCAACGAGAATCTCAAAACCCTGACCGAACAAGTACGGAATGCCGCGGATATACGAGCAGCCAAAGCGTCATTACTACCGTATGTGACTCCCTGCGGCACATTCACCCGCCGCAGCAGTAAGGATTTCGTCTCCCCGTCCCACCTGGTGATAGTAGATGTGGACGGCCTCTGCTCCTATCAGGAAGCAGTGGAAATGCGCCGTATGCTCTATGACGATCCTCTCCTGCAACCTGTACTCACCTTTATCAGCCCCAGCGGACTGGGTGTAAAGGCATTTGTTCCTTGCCATTATTCCTCCACGACAGATGATGCCAAAAATATCACAGACAACATGAGTTGGGCGATGCGGTACGTAGAGACGGCATACAATACGGTAACAGCGGTTTCTTCCGAAACGAAACCCAAAGTAGACTTCTCCGGCAAAGACCTCGTGAGATCCTGTTTCCTTAGTTATGACCCGGAAGCATTGTTCAGAAGAAATTATAAATTATAAATTATCAATTAAAAGACATGACTGATATTGAATCTTTACGCCGTCTCACCGAAGCAGTTGAAACGGCAGGAGCGGATATTGCTCCCACTTATCTTGAATACGTACAATTGTCATTCGCCATCGCAACGGATTGCGGTGAAGCAGGACGTGAGTTTTTTCACCGCCTATGCCGGGTCTCTCCCAAGTATCAGCGCGAACATGCCGAACGGGTATTCTCCAACGCGCTCCACACCCAACGTGGAGAAGTGCACCTGGGCACGGCTTTCCACCTTGCCGAAGCGACGGGAGTCGCCATCAGCTATGTGGAGACAGTGGGGACAGTGGGGACAGCCCCTCAAATTCTCACACAGGCACGCGCGTATAATAAGGTGGCAAATGAGGAAACAGACGAAGAAACGATCACGGAAGAAAAAGAAGAACTGCTATCCGGTAGCGATCCGCAACACCCGCTACCCACCCTGCCGGAAGCAAACTGGCCGAAACTCCTGCAACGTATCATCAAAGTAGCGAAAAGTGAGATTCAACGCGACATCATGCTGATGGGAGCATTCACCGCGCTGGGAGCTTGCATGTCGCGCCACGTGCGATGCCTCTATGGCGGCAAATACTATTATCCCAGCCTCCAATGTTTCATCGTAGCGCCCTCTGCTTCCGGCAAAGGCATCCTCTCCTACCTCCGCCTGCTCGTGCAACCCATCCATGACGAGATTCGCGCGAAAGTGGCGGCGCAAATGAAGATCTATAAAAAAGAAAAGGCCGAATATGACGCAATGGGAAAAGAGCGGTCGAAAATGGAAGTCCCGCAAATGCCCCCTAACAAGATGTTCTTGATTTCGGGCAACAACACCGGCACAGGCATCCTACAAAACATTATGGACTCCGAAGGTACAGGACTTATCTTCGAGTCGGAAGCCGACACACTGTCCACCGCCATCGGATCGGAACACGGCCATTGGAGCGACACGCTGCGCAAAGCGTTCGACCACGACTTCTTGTCCTACAACCGTCGCGGTAACCAAGAATATCGGGAAACAAAAAAAGTCTGCCTTTCGCTCCTGATGTCGGGCACCCCACTCCAGGTGAAAGCCTTCATCCCGACAACGGAAGACGGAGGATCCTCCCGCCAGTTGTACTACTACATGTACGGAATCGACAAATGGGTCAGCCAGTTTGTAGACGACGAAACAGACTGGGAAGAGGTATTCAACGCTCTGGGACTGGAATGGAAAAATCAACTGGACGTGATAAGGGAACATGGCATTCACACGCTACAGCTCACGAGCGGGCAGAAAAACGAAATTGACACCGTCTTTTCGGAGTTGTTCGATCGTTCGAGCATAGCCAACGACAGAGAAATGTATAGCTTTGTGGCGCGTATGGCTATCAATTTGTGCAGGATCATGTCGGAAGTAGCTGTGTTGCGCGCGCTCGAACACCCGAATCCCTACAGCCTCCAAATTTCCTCCTCCTCCCCCTTCACACCCGACAAGTCCATTCCTTCGGACAACCGCAAGGACGGCATCGTCACCCGCTGGAACGTATCCATCTCGGCGGAAGACTTCCACGCCGTATTAAATTTGGCGGAACCTCTCTACTGTCACGCCATGCATATCCTGTCGTTCCTCCCCAACACGGAAGTCAGCCACCGCCCCAATGCCGACCGGGATTTTCTCTTCCAGCAACTGGGTAAGGAATTTACCCGCACGGAGTTGCTGGAAAAAGCAACGGCTCTGGGTATCAACAAAAGCACCGCCATCACCTGGCTGAAACGTCTCACCCGACAAGGCAAGCTAATCAGTGTAGACGGCAAAGGGGCTTACGCGCGTGCGTGTGTGTATGAGTGAAACGGGGGAAAGTGTCCCCACTGTACCCGCCTTACTTACTGTAATCGTTTGGACTGGTACATTCATTTTGATTACCGCATCCGTTTTTACTGCATAAAGCATCGCTTTAGGAGGTGTAAAGCTAAGCTTTAGACATCGTAAAGCGGCGCTTTATGCACCGTAAAACGCCGCTTTATTCAAGGCTCTCCCAGGGCATCTACAATCACTCTTACTTCCAACGGTGTGAATGAACGTCGCTTTGATTCATAGCCTAAGTCGTACAGGCGTTGCAGAAGTCCGGGACATAGAGAGATCCATTTCTTCATTTTTCGATAAGCGGCAATATCGGTAAGTTCCGGAGAATAGAGTTGCGCCAGCTCCATGCGCCCGTAGGCACGTATTTTGAATTCGTTCATAATGGATAAGTTTCTGATTTACAGTTACAAAAATAGCAAAATATTTCTACATAGCCAACGCTTTTTCATTGAATAATCGATCATAATTGCACACAACCGACAACAATCGTACGCAACTGTGTACTATTGATTTTCCGGAGTTTGAGGGTGGTATCTTTGTATCGTCGAAAGGGAAATAATTCCCCGGACACGATGTTTAACCCTTTAATTTATTGTTTTATGATTCGTTACAAGATTTATCAGAACCAGCAGAAGAAAGGCTTGAATGCGGGTAAGTGGTTCGCCCGTGCAGTAAGCGACGAGACGTTTGATTTGGCAAAGCTGGCCGAGCATATGTCGAAGCACAATTCACCGTATTCCGGTGGTGTCATCAAAGGTGTGCTTTCGGATATGGTAGATTGCATCAAGGAATTGTTGCTGGATGGCAAATGTGTGAAAATTGATGATCTTGCCATTTTTGGGGTGGGTATTCGCAGTAAGGCGGCTGATACGCTGGAAGAGTTTTCGCTGGAGAAGAATATTACCGGTATGCGTCTGAAAGCCCGTGCCACCGGTAATCTGTCGACCAATAATCTGAAACTCGACAGTCAGTTGAAGCAGCAGGCGGAATATCAGAAACCGACAACTGCCGGAGGAGGTTCTGATTCGGGTGACAACCCTGATCCGAAACCGGATGGTGGCGGCGAAGCGCCTGACCCGGCTGCCTAAAAGGTTCACCACAGAGGACACGGAGGACACTGAGTTTTTTCACCACAGGTTATTTCTTTCCTCTGCGTCCTCTGTGTCCTCCGTGGTGAATGGTAAAAACTATTATCAATTTATTTAAAACTTCTTATTATGAGTAATTCATCATCTCCCCGCTCCGTATGGAGCTTCATTATCAAAGTAATCATCACCGTTGCCACCGCTATCGGGGGCTTGATCGGAGTACAAAGCTGTATGTAACCCCATGCGGACTATTACATTAATTATCATTCATTGCAGTGCCACGCCGGAAGGAAAATCCCTTTCGGCGGAGGCTTGCCGACAGGATCATATCTTGCACCGTGGCTTCCGTGATATTGGCTATCATTTTTACATTACTCGCGATGGGGAGATCCACCGGGGACGTGCTTTAGAAAAGGTTGGAGCACACTGCCGGAATCATAATGCTCATTCGATAGGTGTTTGTTATGAAGGAGGATTGGATGCGGGCGGAAAGCCGAAAGATACGCGTACTGTGGAGCAAAAAGGAGCTTTGCTTGCTTTGTTGAGGGAGTTGAAAAGGCAGTTCCCGAAAGCGTTGATTGTGGGACATCGGGACTTAAATCCGATGAAGGAGTGTCCGTGTTTTGAGTGTGTGAAGGAGTATTCACAAGTATAAGCTAATAAAAAACGAATGGCTGACAGGATTTGTATTGTCAGTCATTCGTTTTTCTATTTTTTCAATAATAAACCGGATTTATTCGTATTGCCAAATATCATCCATGGTAATAGGCACATAGGCACCATCTTTCATCTCTATAATCACAGAAGGTTCATGCACAACAAGAGTATGCCACACTCCGACAGGCACTTGAACACCATAAACACCTTTCATGGGATTCAAATCATAGCGACCACATTCAATCCCTTTCTCATTATAAAAAAGTTCTGTGACATGACCTCTAAGTAAAATTACGGTCTCATTAGTTACTGTGTGGCGATGAATAGGAACCTGTGTTCCCGGTTGCAAGGCATTGAGCATACGCTGTGAAGTGTCTCCATTGCCATTACGCAAATCGAGATTGACACGGCGTCTCTCATTAGTTTCGGCCTTCGACAATAATTCATCAAGCAATTTATCATTAATTTCCATCATTCCTTTCGTTCGCTTTTGCACGCAAATACTCTTCGTGCAGATGATAATACTTCTTTTTGAATAAGATATAGGCTACACACAGCAATACCAATACCACCACGAGATACAAATATTTGTTCACCGGCAGATAGATGGCACCCAAGGAAATTACCAGCTGCACAACCATGTAAATGGTGGAGACTGTCACATGCTTAATATGCAGCTCATTAGCCATCAGTTGATAGGCATGTTTGCGATGAGGTTTACCAATATTCTCATGCAACATGATACGATGGCAGATAGTAAGCACACTGTCCACCCCATATACCATCAACAGCAGAATGCCCCAGTAGTTTCCAGTCTTTATAATATAAGAGCCTAGGAAATAGAGTAAAATAAATGCAATGGAGACACTGCCCACATCACCAGCAAAGCATTTTGCCTTGGTACGGAAGTTGAACAAGCAGAATACCAATACACTCAACAGAGTCACAATAATAAAGTTGTTGTCGGTGTATTCCCCCTGCATATTCAAGAGCAACAATGGAATCAACACTGCCAATGAATAACCGCCGGTGATACCATTGATTCCATCCATAAAGTTATACGCATTGATAATGCCGGTACATACTATGAGCGCAATGATAACCACACACCAATACTCGGGCAGCAAAATACCCCACTGGTAGAACATGAGTGTCATGGCGACAAAATGCACAATCAAGCGAAACTTATTGGGTACCGAATGAATATCATCCGCAAAACTGATGCCCCCCAACATCGTGAGTCCTAACAGGAACCAAGGACATGTAAAACCATAGAAGGCAGCATAAAGCCAGGCTCCAAACAAGAAAATAATACCTCCGCCACGCAACACAATAGTACTGTGCGATGAACGCAAGTTGGGTTTGTCTATAATGTTAAACTTGTCGGCAATCTTAAAATAGACCCATTCAAGAACAAGCAATAATACTGCTATTAACAGATATACGACCATACTTATTTTGTATTTGCAAATGATTTAATGGTTTGTGTAAGTCCTTCTTCGGCACGTATGGGCATTTTATCTATACCCAGTGCCTTTTTTATTTTAGCATTGCTCACCACATAGTTTTCGGTTAGCTTTGTCAAACGCTCCGAGTTTAGTGGCAGGTGCAACACATCTCCCACCTTCGCCATGCCGTTCATCAGCCCCTTAGGTAAATGCCAAATATGTGTTCTCTTACCCAACGCATTGCAAATGATTGCAATAAGCTCGTTAGTTGACAATGACTCATCATCTCCCATATTGTAGATGCCACTCTGAACTGGCTGGATAAGTAACTTTTCAATGGCAAAGCAAAGATTACCAATGGAAGTAAAGCAACGGCGGTTCTCAAATGCCCCCAACGGCCAGGGTACTCCCCTTTTCACCACACCATAAAGCAGGTTGAGATTGCCTTTGTTACCGGGACCATGTATCATACAGGGACGCAGGATATACACTTGCTTATCTGCGGCTAGATGAGATAGAATATATTCTTCCGCCTTGATTTTGGACTCACCGTAAGGACCTACAGGATTAGGAACAATATCCTCAGTAAGAATATCGCCCGGAACAAAATCGGCAGCAGCCTTTACAGATGAGAAGAAGATGAACTTCTTGGCAGATGATTTCAGGAACCAGTCATAGATCTTTTGAGTGAGACCAGTGTTTACCTTAAAATAGACCTCTGGTCCAGAGGTATTCTTCAAATCGTGTGCCTTGCCAGCAAGGTGGATGATAGCATCCACTTGTGGAACCTTATCTTCATCAAGGTCTTTCCAAGAAAAGGTTTTGCCCACACCTTCCTTTTCCGGAGAAACAATGTCTAGGCCATAAATTTCATGATTCCGCCCCATGGCTTTAACAAGATTACTTCCTACAAAGCCGTGGATGCCGGTTATAAGTATCTTCATATTATTCTTTTGTAAAAATCAATTCAAAAACTTTCACAAAGTATTTCAATCCAAGCAACGGCATACATGTCCATATTCCATTTTCACGACACGCGCGGACAATCTCCTTGTTCAATACCCAGTTACTTTTCCAGTTAGCAGTACTTTTACCTCCTGTACGCATCTTCATGAAATCCAAATGCAAATACTCCGACTTCAATTTATTTGAATAAAGGAAACGAGTCAGCAACTCGTAATCAGCCGCAATCTTGTAGTCATACTGATAATAACCATACTTCTCAAAATTGTGCTTATAGGTATAAAACGAAGGATGTGCAGGCATAAAGCCAAAGCGGAAACGCCAAGGTGCAAAGTTTTTCGATGAATAATAGCGTACTGTCTTATCCAAATCACCATCATTCACAAAGCGGACATCACCATACACAACCTCGATGGATTTATCCTGTTCAAAAGCCTCTGCTACCTTCGAGATCACATCGGTACGATGGAAGAAGTCATCCGAATTGATGATACCCACAACGTCACCGGTAGCCATTTTTATGCCTTTATTCATGGCATCATACATACCCTTGTCTTTCTCTGAGAACCATTTCATGCGACCATTGAATTTAGGCTCATATTCTTTGATAATATTTACCGTTTCATCCTTAGACAAGCCATCGGCAATGATGTATTCCAAATTCTTATAGTCTTGCTTCAGCACACTTTCAATGGTATCTTTCAGAGTTTTACCAGAATTATATGTTACCGTAACAATAGAAATTTTCACTCCCATAGTTTTTTATGTTTCTTTGTACAATATTTATCAACGTATTAACGTCAATATTTACTCCTGTCTATAGTGGCAACGTGCGTGTTATAGCTTTCTGTCTTAAATCTGAACTCCATAATGACTACGCAGATGCTCTCTTATCTTCTCAGGGTCGTTCCCACAAGCCTTCTTTATCTCAAAAACCTTTGCATCGCACAGTGTGCGATACCACCAGCCCTGCAGGAAGTGCCACAAGAATGCCTCCTTACCCTCAAGAAAACCCAGTTTGAAAAAGTAGCGATAGCAGAAATAGGCGAATGAACGCCAAAACAGAGGTTTCTTTGCATAACTATGCTTACGCATACGCTTCGCGCGAGCGTCATCCGTAATCTGTTTACTCTCGTCACTCTGCGCCACACCAGAAAGAGCAAACTCAATGTCCAACAAGTCTACCGCCTCACGAATGGCATAACCTACATGTTTCTTTGTCCACCACGACAAGTCGTTCAAGTTATCATCAGCAAACTCTCCATCAAAGTCCACCGCTTCACCTCTCAGCAACTGTATATGTTCATCCATCAATCGTACCTCGCACTGCGCAGCACCATATACAAACAGTCGCATCTGTTTTATTCGAGGCATACCACGTTTAATAATACGCCCCAAGAACACACGACGCAAGAAAATGCTACAGCCAGTCACATCCTCTGGTAATAAAGGTAACTTCTCATACATCTCCTGCTTCAATTCCGCGGTTATATACTCGTCAGCATCCAGTCTTAATATCCATTTCGTCCTAATAGGCGCATTCTCCAAAGCCCAGTTAAACTGCTTCGAATAGTTGTTCTCCCACTTATGCTGCAATACCTTCACTTTCGGGTACTGCACAGCCATCTCCAGCGTCCTGTCCGTTGAGTAGCAATCTATGATATAAATATCCTTCGCCACATCACATATCCTGTCCAAGCACCGCTTGATGTGTATTTCTTCGTTATATGTCAGTATGATTACCGACAAATCAAGTTCGTTCATTTATATCTATATTTATTGTATTCTTCTTCAGGTAGTCTATCACCTTTTATCTCTGCTGGCCAACCAAAGGCAATAGTATTCTCTGGTACATCTTTTATCACCATACTACCTGCACCAATGCAAGCAAACTGACCGATATTTACACCTCTAAGCAAACTACCACCACCAATAAAAGCTCCAACACCTATATGTAAAGGTTTGTCTTGAAACTCAAAACCACGGCTACGTATATCATGCCCACCAAGTATCATCTGCACAGAAGTACTAATACCTACATGTGAATCAATATAAACATGAGAAGTGTTGTGAATAATCACGAATCTATCTATGCTAATATGTTCTTCAAGATGCAAGCGCCAAGGAAAAAGAATTTTGACAGTATTATTGATATAGCACTTCTTTCCAATTTTTGCACCCCATAGTTTCAACAGACTTGCCCTGAAAGCATAACAAGGTACTGGCGACCATTTAAACAGCGTCTCGTTTACAAAAGCCCAAGACCACAAGCCAAGTTTAGTCCATATTGTATCGCCATTTTGCGACTGTACATTTGGCTGATACCAAAGTTCTTTTGTGTTATTCATATCGACCTCCTTTTTTTATAAAACTAAAAATAAGAGACCGATAATCAACATATCGAATTATTCCCATCTCTTATTATCCCTCACTCCTCTTCAATACCTTAGCAGGATTCCCCCCCACAATTGTCCATGCATCTACATCTTTGAAAACGCAAGCCCTTGCTCCTACGACTGCGCCCTCGTGTATGGTAACCCCCATACCTACAAACGCATCTGCCGCCACCCATGCACAATCTTCTATTACAATAGGAGCAGTTATTAGGCGTCTCAAAGGGTCTGTAATATCATGGCTTGCTGTACATAGATATGCCCCTTGCGAAACTGTTGCATTATTACCCAGTGTAATCGGAGCCACATTATAGCAATCTACTCTCGAAGCCAAACAAGCATACTCCCCCATAGTAAGAAATGGAGGATAATACACCTTAGCATTTGGATGAACTGCCGCTGTACTTGCAATCTTTGCACCGAATAAACGGAGTAAGAAGCGCCGCCAACCATTACCCATCCATCTTGGCATTGGGCGAGCAAAAATAGTCCACACGATCTCCCAAGCCATTCTTAGCAGGCGATTCTTTCTACTAAGCGAGTTTTTGTACTGCGACAAGTCTATCTTTGCGTCCATTATACCTCCCTCCAAGTTATTATCTTATGCTTCGACTCTCGCACCAACGTAGCAAACTCAAGAATATCGTCATACTCATGTTGACGCCATTCTTCGTAATGACCAGGATGAACACCCACCTCTACAGTGGCATCATCAGGCAACTCATCAATCATATTCAGCACTCTCTTCGCCCAATTAATGTCCATATTATTGGCAGACATATAAAACGCATCCGTAGTTTTGAAGTTACGAACAATATACCAATCGAATAGCGTATTCAGTACCCTCACAGGCCCCCACTTCTGCGGATTGATAAACAAGTTCTGCGAGCGACGCACCTTTAACGTTGGTATCGTCTTCCTTATCTGCTTTAACGCCCTTAGAAATGAAGGAAACTTATGTAGATGACCATGCGAATCCAAATGCGACAATATCACACCGCCATCCTCAATTATCTTCACCTGTGCCTTTATCTCATCCACAATGTCCTGTGTTTTGTGTTTGAATGCAATCGACTTCTTACGAGTGATATTCGATTGTTCAAACACCCCATTCACCAACAAACTCTCGCACTGCGTAGCAGGCTGCAAACCATCTACAAAGGTCAAATGCACACCATAACTAAACTCCGGATGTACCTTAGCATACTCTATGACCATTGGCGCGCACTCACAAGTAGCCATTATAGTAGCAGATGTCAAGACCCCACGCTCAAAGCAATCTATCGTTGCTAGCGTAGTATCTTTATCATAACCGAAATCATCGGCATGTAATATTATCTTTGCCATATTTATTCCTTACCTTCAACTACCTCTATTATATTTTCATCTATCATCGTAGACCCAATTACCACATATTGCATCTGGAGAATATCGTTATCGTCTACCATATTCTCAAATGGCATCTTATGAAGCTCATCGCACAAAGGCATATTTCTATCAGTCTTCTCCACCCTGATAGAAAGTACTTCATCCGTAGCCATTGTACTCGTGAAGTAATTAAAGAGAGCTCGCTCTATCTTCTTCTGAGCCACGCGACAACTCATCACAAAGTCAACCAATTTCCATCCGTTCCTAGTCTTTTCAAAACAGCAGAAACCTACGATACCATAGTTACCATATTTATCACTTACAATATATGCCAATGGCCGAAATGCCTCGTTCTTCACTGCATCAGCAATATACTGCGCATCGTGTCTATTACGAGAAATATTGTACTGATTAGAACGCTGCAAAAGTTCAGCACAACGAGTAATATCCTCATCTGTTGTAGGTTTAAACACATGCATCTTCAACTCGCATTCCCTCAAAAAAGCATTGTAATCGCCAGCCCAAGAAGAAAGAATATTCTTACGTTTCGCCTCTGTCATGTATGACTGCCTACGCTTCTTCGACTCCTCAGTAACAGGTATATCAAATTCTGGATATGTAAGTAACTGCTTTATCTCCGTAACATCATACTGGCGAGTCTGAGGAAGAGCTGATTTCACTTCGTTGCGCTCAAATATAGAGTCATCAATCAATGCGAAGGTATCTATATTGATATTGAGTTCCTTCGCCACAGCTTTCATACTTTGCGACTTACGTCCCCAGTTAATTGCAGGATAAATGAAGTATTCGCCTATACCAAGACTCTCAACCTTCTGCCATGCAATATCAAAATTGTTCTTACTTGCTATGGTTTGGATAATTCCCATCTCATCAAGCTTCTTAATAAGCGAAATGCTATCTTGCTTAACTACTACACCATCTGGTCCAGCATCACCAATGACACCTTCCCATAGCGTATTATCCAAATCCCAAGCTACACACTTGATTTTCCTAGCCGGTTGCTTTGCCTCAACCCTATGTTTGAGCAACACAAAATCAAGTATTTTAAATGTGAGCACACCTTTCTCTCTACCGTCAAAATACACCTTTATTCTACATCTGTTCTCGTTGGAAATATTCATCTCCATCAACGGGGTAAAATCCTCATTCCAACCGGGACTCAGCATAAGCGATTTGTGAAAAAAAGTCTTTTTTGCCTCATTATCCTCATATATCTCTATATGAATCTTACGAGACTTTAACTCATGATTATATATTGTAGCGAGGAAACCATCCGCTGTTTGTGTATCTTTGCGATACTTAGAGTAAAAATAGTAGCGCTCCCAATACTGCATAAGGAAACGAGAAGGACGTTTCCATTCACCCCAATGTACTATACGAGAAAACATCTCAAGAGCATTAGCTATACCATTAAAGCGCTTGTCTATATTATTCATCTTTTGCAGACAGATACAACCAAGATATTTAGGCAAATCACCTTCCAATTTCGCCCATTCACGAAAAGATATAGTAGCGCCACGAACTTCGCTATCCGCAAAATCCACTGGTTCTATACCATTATCAAAACGCATACAACGTGAATCTCGCCTTGCCTTGAATTTAGCACAATTTTCATAGCATAGAGGCATTGCACACTCCACGCAATGCTCATCCCAAAGTATGGGCACAATACCTTCTACCACATATTTTGATCTGTAATTGTTTATCGTTACATTATGTCTTTTGTCGTTCCAAATATAGTTGTACATAATTTATACTTATCTGATATTTTTATTAATATCTATTTGTGGGCATAAATAACAATTCGTATTCATACAATATCCACAAACTCAGGCTTATCACCGCTTCCGAGAATCCAAGCATACAACCCACTCATCATTTCAGCAACTCTTTTTGCAGTATATTTTGTCTCGACAAGTCGTTTACCATTATTACCCATCACTTCACGTTCTTCCGGAGTAAGAGCCAGCGCCTTCTCAATTACCTCTGCAATATTTTCCACACTCGCAGTTATCCACCAACCACAGTTATAGTCGTTTAAGTCCTCCCATGGCGTCGTCAGATTTGCTATCACAGGTGTCCCTACCGACAGCGCCTCGGTCACCGTCATACCAAAGTTCTCAAAGTTGCTCACCAAGCACAACGCCCTCAACGATGCCAACTCATCAAACTTCTCCTTACCATTCACGAAACCGCGGAATGTCACCTTACCATACTTGCACTCAGCAGCTTTGTCCCGCAGATACTTTTCATACTCAGGCGTACCGCAGCCTATCAACACCAATTCTGCACCATCCACTTTCTCGCCAAGCACTCGCCAAGCCTCAATCAACACATCCACACGTTTCACTGGATGCAAACGCCCCAAAAAACCTATACGCTTCCTATCATGATACTCTTTTATCTCACCAATCCACTGCACACGAGGCATAGGGTTAGGTATAACCGCTATCGGTCCCTTGTACCCAAATCTGCGGATATGCTCCGCCTCCGCCTTGCAGGTGGCATGCAGGCAGGCCGCACTCGCAATGTCCTTCTCAAACCACAATTTCAGTAGGGGCCACTTCTTTCTGTAGTTACGTTTTAAAGCATCACCTATCAGCATTCCATGAGGTGTAAGCACGAAAGGTATACTCTTCTCCCTTGCCACTTTGGCACTGATATGGTTAGTGTACGACCACAACCCATTTGTATGGATTATGTCCACCTCTACCTCACGCAGAAACTGCGCCATATTCTCCGACAACCCTACGGGTGTCCGCGCATCATTCATGAGAAATGTTGCCCAAGATTCCTCCACCCCTAAGTCATCCCCCCACTGGAGGGTCACAAGCTGCGCCTCCACATTAGTTCCCTGCAAAGCCTTCAGCAGGTCGTATGTGCAGGTGGAAGACCCACCAGACGCAGCACTAAGACCATTAATTGTTTGTAATATCCTCATTGTTCTATATTTTCATATCCGCTTCAATCGGTTACATAAACCTAACAAGTTATTAATGTTCTAGAAAACTATCTACCACCGACAAGTATGTTGTAAACTTTCGGTGTAATATTCTGTAAAAACTTGGCTATACATATAGCCAAAAGATACATGATAAACGGATTAATTAAAAATAGTATAATTATCACTAGCTCAGATTCACCCAACACCCGTATTGGAATCTTCTTGATGATATTGAGCACTGGCTCATGAAAAAGAAATACAAAGAAACTATATCCACACACAGCCTTCGCAAATTTCGTTTCAGCCAACAATCTACCTTTAGCGATATAGTCATATCCACGCCATATAGTCACAAGACCAGTAACACCAAGCACTGATGTTAACCCAAAATTATACTCAAAGTTTGCTTCTATAGGCTGAGCCGCTAAATATCCACACATACCAAAGTATATAAAAGCGCACAGCACTACCGTCTTCTTATTCAGCACTCGTTCTACATCTTCAAGCGAACTCAGTGTCGCCACACATCCACCAATCACGAAGTAGAAGAATCCTACGAAAGGCAAAAACTTAGTAGTTACTATTGCCACAGGCATTGCCCACCATCTAAGATATCTAAGTGCTAAATACACCAAAGGTGAACAAGCCACGAACACTATCAAATCTCGTAAAAACCACAATGGAAATGATGCTGGCTTTATTAACAGATAATATCCCCCACACCAAGGTGTGGCGAAATTTGCCAATATGTCACTATTAATGAATGACGATACCCCAGGTACAGTACCTAATACCAAATACCACAGCACAAAGATGACATTCCATATCACATAAGGCACAACAAGCGAACGAACCCTCTTCTGCATCTTAAGCAAACAGTCCTTCACAGCCACAATATCATTGAAAAACAAGAATCCTGACATTGCGAAGAACAGCAGTACCGCCACATTCATCATAGCACTTGTACCCATAAATCGTTGTACCACATACGATACCGCATGGTCATTCCCCTCCAAATAATAACTATGTATGTACAATACCATCATTATTAAGACAGTATTCAGTACTGTTATCTTGTTACTATTGTACTGTGAAATCTTCATTATTCCGCTTCTGACACAGGTCCTTCTAATATTGTTATCTGTTGACCAGCGAGTATCGCCTCACACAACTTATACAGTTGCTTAGCGGCATTGGCTGGGCTCCAAATATCATGTATCGTCTTATACGCCTCAATACTCATATTTTCACGTTCTTTAGGATGCTTAATGAGCCAAAGAACCTTCTCAAACAAATCATCCTTCTTCTTAAGATCAAAAGAGAAGCCATTCACTCCATCCTTAATCAAAAAAGGAGTAGAACCCGCCTCTATAGAACTGACAGGGCAGCAACCACTGCTCATAGCTTCATTTAGCACTGCCCCCCATCCTTCGTTCTTATCGCTTGTAAAGCAAAATATATCATGTGCACGCATTGCTTCCATCACTCCACTATTTGGTACTTGCCCTAGCAAATGCACATGGTCTTGCAGCCCTCCCTTTTGTATTTGAGAAGCAATCTTTCCATATTCTGGTCCTACGCCAATCATATCGATTGAAAAATCAACATCACTACTTCGCAATAGAGAAGCTAGTGGAAGCATCCGTTCCGGATGCTTCCATCGTAAAAATCTTGCTACCCACAAGATTTTTACAATGGAAGCATTCCGCTTCGTTTTTTGAATATTTTCAATATCTATTTCAGGGACTGCAGTAAAATACCCCCATTTAAAGCATTTATTCCTAAAAGAAAACAATTTACTAAAATCACCTGCTGCATAAGCACTACTACACAATGCATACACAGGCTTATTATGACAATACGTATGGTAGAACAACTGCTGCTGTATAAGATTAAAAGACAGAAGATTGAACAGGCCCTTCTTCAGCCAACGCTCACTATTCACAAACGTTAGTTTACCTGTTTTTACTCGCTCTTTCAAATACATAATAGGTGCAGCCCCATATATCATCACATCTGCCTCACGAATAATATGCAAAGCAGCATTAACCGATGTCCGACCATTAGCAGTACGTATTAAGTAAGAGCGCTTAGCAAACTCATCATTGCTACCGCCTTTACTCTGATCATCTCCTGCCTCCTTGGTCTCGATAAACCAAAAGTTCTGACCGCAAAGTCGGTGCAACTCATCAGCCACACCAACTTGATGTATATTTAATGCAATTGATACAAATGCTATTTTCATTTAAACGTAAACTATTTTATGAGGTTAATTCTTATAAGAGCCACTATCCTATTAACCTGCTCACCTATTTTTTGAGCATCCCAATATTCATAAAGTTATTGTTTAGCTAGTAGATTTTCACACATGGCCTTCCCCAAAACACCTTTATAGATTCTAGCATACGCTGGATTCAAGACTTCTTGTGAAATGTATTCTTTCATAAGAATTACCGATATTTAAATTTATAATATAACAGCCAAGTAAACAACGTAATCTTTTGAAGTCAACCCCTGCCTTTCATAATATTATAATCTTCGCATTGTCCAATCATCAGCCAAAACATAAGAAATAAAAAACCACCAGCATATAAACCATATCCTTCAAAAGTAGCATGAATAATCATTGCAAGGAAAAGACACATTCGTATTTTGGCTTTTGCACTCTCATCTCTACGCACAGCCTTATAAGCAGCCAACAAAACCATAATGTATGGTATCAAACCCAATATACCTGTCATAGAGAGAACTGATAGATGTGTAGATCCAGATTCTACACCACCATATGAACTATAATCATCAGTATTCTTTGTGTCAACAGCGCAGAATCCTATACCTGTTATTGGATGTTCTTGAAACTCTTCAATACGAGCTTCCCATTTACCTTTACGACTGCTCAATGTTCCTCCCATTTCTACATTTCTTTGTTGTTTCTCCATCAAGCCTCCACCAATCTTCTCTGCCATTGGTGCACCAAATATAAAAACCACTAAGAGTAAGCCTATAAGATTTTTTCTGCTACTACCCCCATCCTTCCTAAAGAACAAAGAGTAAGCAATAGGGATACCCAACGCAAAAGTAGATGCGCGACTAGCTGACAAAACAACAGTTGCAGTCGATATAAAAAAAAATAATATATACAATTTCTTTCTTTCTACCATGAATGAGTTGAGAAATACCATCGCCACTAATACAGAACAAGGACCAAGTAACATAGAGTGTAAATATAATCCGCCGAATATACCGGCAGATGATAAGTCATGCAACTCATTTGCCATGGTACGCATATAGTTTATACCTAAAAAATAACAAAAAAATGATCCAACAGTTAAGAGCGTTAACAAAGCCAATATATTCCTAGTTATAAGAGCTCTAAAAGTTACCGCTCTATCAGACGATATACATGGAGAACACAGTAATGATACCATAACAAACAAGCCAAACCTCACCTTAGAGTTGAACATTGGTTCTTCTGCGAACAATGCGCTAAGTCCAAACGCTACGAATAACGCCACATACATTCCATTCACCTGCTTCACTCCACCCAAGAGTACATATAACAGACAAATACTACAGATAGGTAGATAGTATGAACTTACCGGAAATGAAATGAATCCAACCACCACACTTACCGCCACTAGAGAGAAAATCCATGCTATGCATTGACACGACTTCGTTGCCTCTAAATGAGCAAACACTGGTAGATTCTTAAAAAATGTCATGATTTTACCATTTATGATATCATTCGTACTTTTATACATTTAAAAGGAAGCGCAATACTATATTAAAACATAAACTATTAATCTTAAAGAAGCCATAACCTGCGCCCCAATAATATCTACGACTTTTAACAAACAAAACACTTCTACTTGATATAATTAATGTATTTCTTCACCAATTCATTTATATCATACGGATATATAAGTGTCTGTTTTTGACGATGTTTCTTGAAATGAGCAATATTACTTGCTAATGTTACGTAGTCATGTGGCTCAAACAGCCACATATCCTCCTCTTCAGAAGCAATATATTCTGCAGCACCTTGATGCTTACAGATCATAAAGGGTACACCGCATGCAGCGGCTTCTGTGCATACACAACCGAAGCCTTCAAAATAACTTGGTTGAACATACAAGTCTATCGAGTTATAGAATTCTAATAATTGAGAATGGTGAACTTCGGTTCGCATCTCAACTATTTCATTGAGACTATTAGCATCGATATAAATCTTACATTCGTCATAAGTTACACCAGTACCTATAATAATTAGTTTGATGTCTGTTATTCCATCCTCCAACAAAACTTTCACTGCTTTAAGCAATGTGATATGATCTTTCCAATCCACTAAATTGCCAATACAACCAATAGTAAAACAACCTTCTGTCTTTAGGTCTTTATTTACAAAGAATTTGTTACAATCCACTCCATTATACAATATATACGAGTCTCTAATATTGGGTTTTTTCATCCTTGCAACCACACTTAAAGCATTCTTATAGCTATAATAATATAGGTGTTTAGGCGGATCGGGAAAGTTATATAGTGAGTCTTTAACAAACTTACTTATGCAGAGGTGCAAATCAACTCGCTCAAACAAGTCTATGTTTTTCTTTGCCCTATACTTTGCATTCCATGATTTTTGCGCCCATTTACCATTTCTTATTGTGAATGGGTCTGGATCATGATGTTGAACCACTGTCTTTATATTCAGATTATTCTCTTTTAGTTTCAGGGCATAAGTTGCAAACTGAGCAGTATGCCCGTGCGCCACCGCAACATCATTCACATCAATGCCCAACTCCCTCACACGTTTCATGAATAATCGTGCATTGATACCATTGAAAACACCATGCATAATGTATGAAGGAGTTTCAATATTTTCAAAATAATGAACTTTCACTCCACCATACTCATAATCTTCCTTCTTACTTCGCCATGGTTTAGGTGTAAAAACAACAACCCTATAGTTACTATTTCGTCCTATAGCCTTAATTTGGTCATAGACGTATGAACCACGAAAACTAGTATGAGTAGGGAAGAAAGGTGTTATGCAGATATATAATTTCTGTTCCATTTTATGCTAAACGAATTTCTTGAGAATTTTCTTTAACCCAAGTGGTAGAATACGAGCCAATATATGTGGTTTAACGATTCCCGGCTGCTTATAATTCACCAAAGATGGTACCTTAAGCATCTTATAGTTATTAGATGTTATAGCATTAGTGAATACATACTTATATCCTACCCCCTGACTGTCCATGGAAAAATTGTTCTCAACCTTAACTCTTGCAGCTCTACCAATCTCCTCTCTCAAATCCACATCAATAGCTAATCTGTAAATTTTTTCTGCAAAATCATCTATATTATTTCTCTCGCAGAGTTCACCTTCTTTACCTTCTTCGACAATCATATCAGTGACATCATGTAGTCGAGAAGCAACGCAAGGTAAACCAACACACATTGCTTCTACTAGTGCTAAACCGAATCCTTCATGGTTTGATGGCATTACCATAATATCATGCTGTAGAAGCATTGTTGGTATTTCATCAGGGTTCAAGCATCCCTTATACAACACTACATCTTCCACCTCATTTTTTTTAAGAAGTTCGTAGAAACGTGGCTCAAAGCCCCAATGGAAATACCCATATATATTCCACTCAAACTTTAAACCTTTCGATTTTAATACTTTTGCGATTGGCGCTATTTTGTCACACCCCTTTGTTACATCCTCTACACGCCCAAAAAAGACAATCTTAACCACTCCATCATCAGCATAATCTTGCTTTGGAGTGAAACGTTCTACATCTACAACATTTGTTATACGATAAACTTTTTGCTGCTCACTACTTTTTAACTTTTTACGTATTTTGTTCTCCACTTCCCAGCTAACTGGTATATAAGCAGAAACTCGCTTACGATACGCAAAAGCTGTTTTCAATGCTGAAGGAGTGATAGAGTGTATAGAAACAACAATACGGATATCTTTGCGCAGAAAAGGCAGTATGCAAGCCCAGTTTGGACTACCAAAATGCGAAAATATATTACAATCCAAATCTTCGTTCACCACCGATATCATTTTCTCGATAACGTCCTCAACCTTCGGTTCTACTTTGCCATCGTGAATGAATATCGGATGAAATTCTTCTTCGTAGCCAGGAAGGTTTATATCATGCCAAGCATGAATAGGTTGCACCTCGATGTCCTGATTCTTCAAAGCACGCATCAAAGTTGTGGATGCAGTGCCCATTCCATCTTGTTTTATATCATTAAAACCAAAAATTACTTTCATCGTATTTTACCTTTTATATATTTTAGAGGATTGACAACAAAACGCATGAAGATATTAACTAAACAACTGCCATCATTATGTGTCATCTTACTTAATTCTTCAAAAAAATCTATCTTAAACTGATTTTTGACGCGTTGATATTCCCACGCATCAAATATCTGCTTGACATACATATTAAAATCATCAGGCTCGCCGGTATTCTCACCCGGGTTCTTCAAGTTAGCAAAGACATTCTTCCAACCCACTAGAACTGCTTCATCATTGAAATTATCCAAAGAATCAATAGCTTGTTGTCCCAAATCTAAACGATAGTTTTCATCGCGAAGCAATTTTTCAATTTCCGATACAGCTACCTTCGTATTGTGTTGCTCAACCTCAATTATACCTCTACCATCTCTTACCAATTCCAAAAATGGTATGGAATACATTACTGTAGGTACTGCATGTGACTTTGCCTCTATTATTACCAAACAAAAAGACTCGGTAATAGATGTCAGCAGATGAACCTTAGCCGCTGCGTAATGCTGACTAACATTCTTTTCATTGGGATAGAACTGTACATTGTTTTCAATATCCAATTGTTGCAGGGTATTCTTAGTAGAAACGCTAAGTTTTGGTCCAACCACCCTAAGGACAACATCAGGAATCTTCCGTTTAATTTCTGAAACAATCTTAAACGCTTCATGCATTTGTTTTGCTTCCACCTCACGACCTACCCAAACGATTACATTCCCTTGAGATTTAGACTCAGAGCTTTTTGCTGAAATCTCAAATGGATTCTGTACATAAAAAGCATTACATCCCAATGCTCTCCACCATTTAGCATCGGCTCTTGAAACTGTTACAACCGCATCACACATTTGTCCTATCTCACGATTTATTTTATAGCAGCTCCATGCATCATTAAATATAATTGGAGAAGGAAAAGAGAAATGAATGGTCAATATAACCTTCGCTCCAACCTTATGTATTGCTTGAATATCTGACATAGTAGAAGGAAACGTTGCACCATTGATAAGAATAACCTCTATACCGTTGGTCTCTATAGCTCGCTGAAGATTTATACTTCTCTGCGCATCCTGTGCTACTACAATCTTATTAACAGATACAGTATCAACACAGCGGACAATTGGAACATCAGTGATAATATGACATTTATATCCAGCATTTTTAAAAATCCTCAATTGCTGAATGATGACGGATTCTATTCCACCAATAAACTCTAATGTTGGGTAATAGATAGCGATATTCTGAAATGTCATGTTTTTTACAAGGTTACCTTTCTTTTTCCTATAAGTATAGGACAATAGTTATTAAAGAAATAGATACATATGGTTGACATAAGCACAACTATAGCATAACCTAGAAATCTGTTTAGTCCATCTTCAATACAAGGCTTTACTATGTTCACATACCAAAGTAGATGTGTCAAATATACAACAATAGAATTAATGCCGTAAAACTTCCACAGAGTAGAAAATTTGTTTTTTTCAATGCTATGGCTAAATAACATCACTAAAAATATTACACACAGATTAAATATTGGCATGTAAATTGGCGCAAGGATATTCTTGCCACCGAATAATCTACGAAAACAGAGTTCGTTAAATTCTGGTGTGCAAACAATAACAACAAATACAGTTGCAATAATAGCACTAAAGATACGTACATATTTCTTCTTGAAATCTGTTATCAAAGTATAGTCTTTACCCAATAAACAACCAAGCTCAAAATACATCCAAAATATCAAAATGCTTGATAAAGCAAAGCATGGAATCTGGTCTAATTTATTAGCATACATGTAGTAGCCAATAGGATATATTAGCATCGTAATCAACATGCCAGCCCATTTTCTCTTTAGCCACCTTACAATGACATAATGAGCGCAAATAAAAATAAACATTGCCTGCAAAAACCAAACAATGCTTCCACTATATGCGCTTTGCAGTTTATCAACTATAGTCCCTTCAATGAATACACTGTCTTTCTGTAGAAATCTTACGATTAAAACTATAAACATGAAAGTTATCGCAGGCACCAATAGCGTAAAAGCCTTATTCTTCAACCAAACTCCAGTTTTTTCTATTGTTGGTTGCTTATACAGCGTACCTGAGATGAAAAAGAAAAATGGCATCTGAAAACAAGGCCAAATATACATAGGCATTTCCATGTGCATCCATACTACCCACAAAATAACAATACCTTTAGCAATATCTAAAAAATTATATCTTTGCTGTTGCATAATAACGCTTAGCTTTTATTTAGGAATTGAGGGAACACTTCAAAAGGGGCTACGCTTAAAAGCTCGTTATGGTCAAATAAAATACATTCGTACTTTTCCTTTGCATTACATATATCGCTAATTAATGTTTCAGTTGTTGTATACAATGGTTTCTGGTCAGTTCTATGTACAGATGAAAAATAGTCGTAGTATTTGAAACGATCTCCCTCAATATCTTTTGAGAATTCTATCCACACATTAGGTATGCGATATGCGTCTGAAATTATCATTCCATGAAGAGAAGAAGATACGATACATTCGCATTCACAAATACTATCTATAACCGAATGCCAATCATCGTAGTTTGCCATACTAATAATTGTGCAGTCGCCCAATGCTTGTGCGATTTTCGTAACCACTTCTTTATCTTCGTCCACGTAGTGGGGAATCAAACCGAATTTGTATTTCTTCTGAGAATTTGGCTTATAGATAATAGGCAAAAGTAGAGCAGGGTCACCATATACTTCCGGGCAATCAACACCTTGCTCCATTAACTTTTGTCGTGTCTTTAGACCTCTTACTGCCGCAACTCGCTTGGGCTTTTGCTCTAATAATCTATCACCATACATCAACCCACTACCCCAAATCACAGCATTCGAATTAGAACAAGCATTGATAATAGAGCCAATACAGAGAAAATTCTCATCTTTACCTTGAAAATAGACATTTTTGTAATTAAATATCCTCTTACCTGTCAAAGCCTTGATTAGATAGAAATTGATATCATCACCAAAATTAGCATGCATAACTTTATCCCTACTTACGAAAGCATAGCCAGCTATCAAAAACCTTTTATTTGATGGTGTCAAATGATATTGTATAGTTTCCCATATACGGAGAAATAATAATTTTATAAGAAATCGCATTATACTAATCTTATTATACGTTGGTTCTCATCTAATATTGTTTGTCCGTTTTTCTTTAACGTCAAATAAATTTTATTCTCTTTACACAAACTATTGTATTTTGCCTCGTCACGTTTCTTTATTTCCTTTGCGGGATTACCTCCAACCATAGTTAAAGAAGCTACATCTTTTGTCACAACAGAATTAGCAGCAATTATTACACCGTCACCTATATGGACTCCCGGCATTATTGACACGTCTGATCCAATCCAAACATTTTTACCGATTCGAACATCTTTTACAAGATATTTATCATCATACGGAAGCATTTCTCCATCCCACTGATGATTAGCTGTATGCACTCTTAAGCGTGGTCCAATAATAGTTCCAGAGCCAATAAATAGTTTACCTCTCAATTCCATCCAAGAATTAGGGCCAATATAACAGAATTCATTTTCCTTAAGATCAAGTATGATATGATCAACATTTGATATATCAAAAGGCAAACATATTTCCAAACCTAATTTCTGCAAATTGCACTGCTGTTTTTCTTGTTCTTGATTTATAAGATATGCAACATAAATCTTTTTTAATATACTGAAAAAATTCATCTTAGTCTATTCGCTAATGATTTGATTTTACTTAATAGAAATTGTTTTTCATTCTTGGATAACCCCAATATATAGCAACACAATATCGTCCAACTGATAGATATTCCAGATATTATTAGAAAACGAATAATCCCAGCTTCAAGCAAGTAAAATATACATATTGGTAAAGTAAAAGACACTATTGCAACTTTCATAAATGGCCACAAACAATCTTTAAAGTGCTGTTTTACTGAAAAATGCATCAGTCGTTTTACATTGGCATATCGTATGAAATTTTGTGTGAAGAAAATTATTATAAATATCACATAAGAAGCCCAAACAGGAGCTCCCATACGAAATGCTCCCCAGCATATTGGAAACACCATTCCTGCATATAAGGCAGTATCAATAGAATATCGTTTTATATTTCCATTTGCTTGAACTAACTTCAGAAGATTTGAGCCTGATGTAACTGTTAACGATTCAAACATAGCCAACCGAAGAAATAATGGCGCTAATGCAGGAACGTTATCCCCCAACCACAAATGTAATATCATTTCTGATTCCATACATACAGGTACTACAAAAATATACATCAAAAGCAGAGTAAATTTCGTTGCTCTATTTACTAATAATACAGCATATTCTACATTTCCTATTGCATAACTCTTGGTGATTTGAGGTGAAAAAGCAGTCGTAAAATTACCAACAAAACTCTGTACAGCCCCATTTACAGCTGTTGCAATATTTCTAGATGCATTATATGTAACACCAAAAAAAACATTAATCAACATATTTACCCCTTGAGTACTAAACGTCCAAGCACCACTGTTAAGTATTGTCCAACTACTAAACACTGTAAGTTCTTTCAATAAACCTTTATCAAATGTTCGTAGATGATATGTAGCTTCACTAAAATTGCGTTTACAATATATTGCATAAAAAGATTGAATAACAATAGCCACAAAAATTTGTAAAATTGCAAACAATATCAACCGATCACCATTATAAATTTGAATGATAAAACAAACGGCCAATCTTAATATAGCTTCTGCAATACTTACATATGCAAAAGCAGACATTCTTTCGTGAGCAACAATTGTAGCATTAAAAGGCGAACTTATTAATGAAATGGCTAATGATACAATTGAACATTGTAAAACCCAATTAGCTGCATACAATCTTTCAACAGGTATATTCGCTTCAGAATTTAAGAACCATACTCCAATTATTTCTAAAATTAAAGCTATTACTACAGATAATAATATCTGTGCATTTATAGATGTTGAAAACATTTGTTTTAGTTGGCTCTCATCTCCTTTTCCTAACGCAAACGTAATATAACGACTTATTGCTACAGACATTGCAACAGTTAATATTGAGCTCATACCTACTATGCCACCTATCGCTGCGTTTATTCCATAGTTCTCAATTCCTAAGGCTTGAAGCATTACACGACTTGTATATAATCCCACAATCATCGTAATGAAAGTACGGAAGTATAACAGCATCGTATTTTTCGCTATACGTTTGTTATTTTGTGATATGTCGTTTGACATGAATTTAATAAGAAAATATTAGTTATTTTGCTCTTTTAATAACCAAATTAGAATCTTGATATTTTAGATGATGGCATTTACACACAATCTTCTTAGAACTATCCCCCTTGCCTTAACCTTGTTAGGTTATGAAATTTATGCACGAAAACAATCATATGTTTCTCACAAAGCAACATCGACTTATTCAACCTGAGTATCTAGTCATTTACATAAATATATTCCTTCTAAAATTGGCAATATTTACACCTACTGTCATTATTCTCTTCACAAAACATCAACAAGTATTAATAGATAATAATATCCCCTCCCCCAAAATATCCAGCCCATGTATATTCAAAGAATTAGCGGAACAATATATTTTTTACTCTTCTCTCACCTTATGTTCTCCATAGCCATAACCATAGCCATAACGTTTTCCATAACCATAATACTTACCATATTTACCATAACCATAGTAATAACCATACTTCTTCTTCTGAAGATCCAGACCATTTATAGCAATACAAATATTAGGCAATTTATTACTTTCAGCAAGTTCGTTAATCAAAGTAAACTCAGCCTTACGGGTGTAATCAGCACGACATACATAGACGGATAAGTTCGCTACACGTCCTATAAGCAAAGTATCAGTCACCATACCTACAGGAGCCGTATCCAATATTACGTAATCAAAATTCTCCTTCAATATTTCAACAGCCTTTTCCAACCCGTCACGAGCCAACAACTCTGTTGGATTAGGAGGGACAGTTCCACCGGGAAGAATATATAAATTCCTATTTACATCAGAAAGCTGTACTAAATCCATCAGGTTTATAGCAGGATTAGTCAGAAATTGAGTAATACCATGCTCTTTCTTAGGTATGTTGAAGACCTTATTCAATCCCGGTTTACGAATATCAAGACCTACAATCACAACCTTTTTCCCTAATAAAGAAAGACTGATAGCCAAATTGGCAGAAACAAAGGATTTACCCTCACCACTGATAGTAGAAGTCACCAAAATCACATTCTTACCATTTTCAAGCATAAACTGAAGATTGGTACGAACATTACGGAAAGTCTCACTCATAAGATTGTTCTGATTCTCAAATACAGCAATGGATCCATTCTTTTCATCTGCTAAAGGAATATCACCGATAACAGGGAGTGAAGTCAATTTTTCAACATCAGCACGACCTTCTATCTTGAACTTAGTCAGACTTATTAAATAAATGATACCTACCGGAACTCCTATTCCCAATATCAAGGCTGCCAGATAAATTGTCATCCACTTGGGAGAAACCGGACCGCCATCCGCCTGTGCTTCGTCAATAATTTTGGCATTGTCGGCCATAGCTGCCAAAACAATGGCATTCTCTTCACGCTTCTGAAGTAACATTAGATATAACCCTGCTTTGATTTCCTGCTGACGGGCAATGCTTACAAACTGACGTTCTTGGGTAGGGGCATCACTGATACGACGGGAATAACGGCTTGCCTCACGAACCAAATCAGCTCTGGTAATCTCCAATCCCTTCAACGTGGCATCCAAAGTAGTCTGTACATTGCTGCGCATTGCACGGATGCTAGTATTAAGATTTACAATTGCGGGATTGTTTTCCGTTGATGTGCGCAACAAACGATTCCGTTCAGCTACCATTTCATTATATCGGTCGATTGCTCCGGCTACTCCTACATCCTGTAGCCCTACATTGGCAGGCAACACTTCATATTCATTTCCTTGCATATATCTTAGCAAGTCCATGATAAGATTAATCTGTGTCTGATTTTCTACGCGTTTCTTCTCATATTCAGCATTACCGGTTAAGGCTATTTGTGCTTCACTACTTAAATCCGTAATACCGGCACTACGTTTAAAATTCTCCAATTCCTGCTCCGTACTGCCTAATTCCTTTGAAATAATACTTATTCGTTCATCTATAAATTCTGCCGTTTTCTGCGCTACTTCATTCTTATCATTGTTGGCATTGATATTATACACCTCAAGCAACTTATCGATATAGTCTTTACCACGTTGAATATTAGAATTTTGAAGTGAAACGGTCACTACGGAAGTCGCTTTTGAAGTAGGAGTTATTGACAGAGAGGCAGCATATCCTTTCGCGACAAAGAATGGCTGATTGATAAAAGCTATGATATGTCGTTCTTTCGTCACACTCTCCGGACGGACCGAGGATAAGGTGTCATTATTCACAAAAAAAGCTACTGTCCCTTCATCAGTCGGGAATACAGCCGGTAATTTTTCAAACTCTTTCTGATATTTTTTTTCTCCTACGGTAATCTGTGCAATCATCGCACCTGTAGGCTGTAAAACCATATTTACCTTCATTGTCTGCGGAAGTTTATCCGCTTCCTGCGGAGTCAGGCTTACCAATACAGGAGAAGTGCGATACAGTTCTCTTTGGGGAAACTTATCTTCATCCATATAAGTTACAAAAAGCCCCAAGCGATTCACAACTTCTCTTGCCAAAGATTTCGAATGAAGGACTTCTATTTCATTGTCTATATTACTTGACGATGAGATAAAACCAGTCATCCCTATCTTTTCCAGTTCAGAAGATACATTTGCTCCCCCACCCTTTTTTTCATCCTTCATCAAGACAGTGGCGGAAACATTATAAATGGGGGTTGTCAAACGTAAATATCCCCAAGCACAAGCAATACAAATTATTATCGAACCAACAAACCATGGCCAATGAATCAGATAACGAAACAGAATTTCCTGAATATTGTTCTGTTCTTCAGACTGTACTCCGTGCTTTTCCTTTTTTTCCTCAATCATACGATATTATCTAAATATTGTAACTAATAAACTCGCCAATGATACTAGAATAGAAGTAGCAGAGAACCAAAGACTTGTACTGTTACTGATATCCGAATTGCGGGCCTTCGCCTTGTTAGGAGTCACATATACAATATCATTCTGCTGCAACCAATAATAAGGGGAAAGGAGGGTTTCAGCCTTATTCAAATCCAATGTTATGATTTCCTGTTTACCGTCAGCACTTTCACGAATCAACTTTACATTGTCACGAATTCCATAAATAGTCATATCCCCCGCCATAGCCAAAGCTTCCAACAGATTCACTTTCTCATTGCTGATAGTAAATGTACCGGGACTGGCAACTTCACCCAATACTGAGATTTTATAGTTGACCATGCGGACTGTGACAATCGGATTTTCTTTGATGTAGGGTTTAAGTTTTTCCATCACCATTTGCTCTACCTCTTTTTTAGTCAGTCCCCCCACTTTCAGTGCACCTAAAACAGGAAAATTGATATTTCCCTCATTGTCCACTAAATAAGTCTGTTGGGATGATTGAGAAGCGCTTTGTGAATTTCCGGCAGTCATACCGGCAGAACCAGCTCCCGTCAAGTTGAATGGAGCTGCCAATTCGGGATTGGTACATGATACCACGACAGTAAGCTGATCTTTCGGCATTATCTTGGCATCATACAGAGTTTCCTGTTGAACAGCCTGCCCCACCACTTCCGGATCTTGTAGATAGGGAACTTTTTTATATGCCTGACAGGAAGCAAGCAGAAAGATCGCTATCAAACAAGAGAGTATTCCCTTGACTTTTTTCTGCATACTTGTAGCAATGTAAAATGATTTATTCATAATATATTCTAGTTTATTTTTCTTTATCCAACACTTCGAATCGTGGAGAATTCTTTGACTTGAATTCCGGCACGACTTTCTTCATCAATCTGACGGTATCCATAATCTTTACTGTACGCGACAAATTCTCAAACTCCGCATAAGTATCAAGGATATCTGCATATTCATACCGACGTACCTTAGCTATCATAATTTTCTTGTTTTCGGTAGGAATCGTATTTTCTTTATCGCTCAACACCTCTTCATAAAGTTTCTCACCCGGACGTAATCCCGTAAATTCGATCTTTATGTCCTCACCCGGACGATAACCAGCCAATTCAATCATACGGGTAGCCAAATCAACAATCTTCACGGCTTTTCCCATTTCAAAAACAAAGATCTCATTGCCCTCTCCCATAGTAGCAGCCTCCATCACCAAACGGCAAGCTTCAGGAATAGTCATGAAGAAACGGATGATATCAGGATGAGTAACAGTGACAGGACCGCCATTCTCAATTTGTTCCCTAAAACGAGGAATGACAGAACCATTACTGCCCAATACATTTCCGAAACGTGTCGTGATGAATTTGGTATGACCTTTCACTTTTCCCTCACGAATAGCACATCCCAGACTCTGTACATAGATTTCCGCCAAACGTTTGGAGCAACCCATTACATTGGTAGGATTCACGGCTTTATCTGTAGAAACCATAATCATTTTTTCCGCACCATATTCCACAGCCATGTCAGCTACCTGTCGGGAACCGGTTACATTGACAAGGACAGCCTCGCAAGGATTTTCTTCCATCAACGGTACATGTTTGTAAGCGGCGGCATGAAAGACGATTTGAGGATGATAAAGATCGAACACCATACGTACACGTTCTTTCACACGCACATCACCGATTACAGGAATAAAATCTATAGCAGGATAATTTTTCTCAAACTCAAGACGGACATTATGCAAAGGAGTTTCTGCAGAGTCGAACATGATAAGTTTTTGAATTCCCATCTGCACCAATTGACGGCAAAGTTCACTACCGATACTGCCTGCCGCGCCAGTCACCAACACCACTTTGCCACGAAACTCTTCCGCTACCTGACGAAGATTGATGTTGATTTCAGCACGTCCCAGCAAATCTTCAATTTTAATAGGGCGTATCCATTGATGAAAGTTTCCGTCAGAGTCCGCTTCGCTGATAGTAGGAGCTATCAATGTTTTAAGTTTATTGCTTTTGCAATACTCCAAAAGGCGGTTTTCCTCTAAACGGGTGTCTTCATAACGGGCAAACAGAATTCCCTTAATACCACGCTTCCGCATGATATAGTCAACATCCGACTCATTTTCAAAATAATAAATGGGAAGATCCGCCAATCGACGCCGGCTGTTGTTTCTGCCATATACATAAAAGCCTGCGACCTTATAATGTGCACTATCCCTTAGACGTAGTTTCAAAGCTACACTCTCTTCATCAGTACCATAAATAAGAATACGGATGTTCTTTTTATTCACCCAGTCCAACAAAAAATCATAGACGATTATCAATGATACACGAAAGGTTGTCAAGAGTACTAGAGTCAGTAGGCCATCAAATAGAAGATAAGATATTTTATAATTATATGGCAATTGAGTCCCAGATATAAGTCCAAAATAAACGATTGCCAAACAAGCTATTTTGAATAATACGGCACACATAATACGCCAAAGTTCACGCGCTTGTGAAAAACGAATCGTATTACGATAAGTATGAAATAATAAAGCTCCTGCAACACTTGCAACCAAAGAGACACAAGCGAATTTGCAAAGCATCCAATCGGTCATTGGAACATGTGCCATATAATGAATGACCACATAAGCTACCAATGAACATAATACAGAAATTGCCGTGTCAATACCTAAAATAGCCCAATAACTAAAATAGTTTTTACGAGCATATTGCACTATACCCTTCAATGTCTTTTCCATTATAGTATAAAGAATAAATTATATTTCGAAAAATTGATTTATCTGATTAATTACTATCAGTACAAGAGGGGCGATACGTACATACGTCTTTCCACTATATCCTTTACAAGATATAATTCATAATACTTTCATGGATTTTTCATTTTTTTTGAGAGAGGTCATCGATAAATATATCCACTGTTTGGTTACCGATGTCAGATAGACTGTCTGCTATTTTGCAGGCTTTCATTACATTTTTGCAGTAAAATCCCCATACCCCTAAAAATAGATTGATTACTCAATCACGTAAATCCCCATTTTCAGATACCGGTTCTACACACCCCACCGGTATATCTACACATGCGCACCCCAACATCGTTAATCGGACAGCGACTTTCGATTTCCCATTTACATTCACTAATTCCCCTTCCAGTCCTGCCAATGGTCCTTTGATTACCCGTATTTTTTCTCCCGGAGCTAATGGCGATGTACTCATGCTGATCGTCTCATCCGAGTAATCGAGCATAAACTTAAATCGCAACATTTGTTGGTCAGGAATAACAGCCGGAGTACTCTCCCCACGTAATACCATATAACGGCTGATAGAAGATAAAGTCAGGACTTCTTTTTGTTCTTGCAGATCAACGTGAACAAAAATCATCATCGGAAGTAGTACCCGGTCGACAACCTTACGACGGTCGCTCCATTGATGGACTTCTTGTTGAATTGGAAGGAAATTTTCGATCCCCATTTTCGTAAGCCGCTCACTCGTTTTTTTCTCGTGACAGATGCGTACAATGGCCACTAACCAACGTTTTGAGCGCGCTACGCTGCTGCCAATCACATCTGTTGGCAGAGTTCTTTGATCGTCATTTTTCTTAATGATCATGTATTTTTACCCCTCATTTTCCATCACCTTTTAGGCAATGGATTGAATTCGGTGGCAAAGATAGATAAAATTATAAATAATAAACAAGAAAAATGCTTTATTTTTCCACACAAATCTCAATACTTTACAGTCCGAATAAAGCAAGCGTCACAATTACTACCATCATCCGCATCTGCCGCACCATTCAAAAAACCTTCAAACCCCATAGTAAAATAGTTTATATCAAAAGCACTTGATTCATTTACATTCTTTATTTCACTCTTAAGCAATCTGTTACGACAATGATAAATAGCACCAGGACGCTCAAACAAATCATAAAATAACGGCAAATATTTTATATTTCCAGAAGGGTCATTCTTTGTATAATAATCAGAACGTCCTGCATAACGTAGCCTTCCAGCTTTATCGTTTGGATTACTTTTAGTATCCGGACTTCCTATCCGCCTTCCATAACCAGATTTACCAACCGGAAGAAATATATTTCGTCCATTATTTATATTATAAACAAAACATCCACGCATCCCCTTCACGGAAGACTTTGGATCTTCCCCACGGTCATATCCCCAAGCTATATCTACGGATGATTGCGTTTCTGTAGCCCCATCCCCATAAAGCACACCATACCCCTTATTAATATTACTATGAATCGAGGTGGATTCCAAAGTATAAAAATCCTCAATCTTAGCAATACGTTCATTATTTCCTGCAATACTCCATCCTGAAACAAGACTATTGTTCGTCAATGACGGCTGAAGACCTTCCCATGACAACTCTGACTCTGCCGTTTTCCCTTTCTCTAATACTGTGAAATTTCCATCCGGACCTTCACCAAACTTAAACCCAGCCCGCTCATTATTGGAAGCAAGAATTGCCGTATAATTGCCACGGCGAAATAACGACCCTTCTTCCAAAGGAGAATTTGTGTAGACAGGGGTATCATTAGCGTCAAAACGATAAACATTAAAAGAAGTCCATGCCGGATTCGTTTCACTCTCCGTATTCCCATTCAAAGTAATAGGTGCATATCCCTGACGTACAAATATAGAATGCTCGCAAGTATAATTGTGATAACGTACACGTACAATGGCACAACGAACTTCAGTTTCTTTTATAGTCCCGTTAAACTTTATTTTAAAATCTATCAAATGTTCACTTGCACCTTCTATTCTTTTCGAATCAGTATTCACAATCCCTTCGCTCCCTTCAGAAGTTGCTTCCAATGATATAAAGTCATCTCCACCCTCCATTATCTCCGCTCTCCACGCCCCCTCTGATTTGAAAGTAACATAAGATGTTTCATCTTCTTTTGGTAGACGCATAAGTGTCACATGGAAATCATCCTTCTTGCCTGCACTACGCCATACCCCCTTCGGATTCTCTATACGACGTACCTGTATCATATCAAGATAAACCGGCTCCCCCACTTGATTTCCCTTGTCATCCTCTATTGTAAACTTTATCTTCTCCTTACGAGGATATGCTACATACGGATTATTACCAGTAAAGCCAGTTTTTGTAACAAGTTCCTTAGCACGAGTATATAATGGTATAGTAAAAATATGTTCACTTCCCTTGTTTACTATCGTATATTTGCCATCAATATCATCTCCTCCACTACCGTTCTCAATCCACGCATATTCTCTTTTACCCCTGTTTTTTCCATCAATCATTCCCTTATAATATTTATAATTGTAATACGAAGCATCAGCAGCATCAATTTGCCATGATGCTTTATCCGCCCATTCAGGGTTTTCAACCTTTACAACTGAAGTTTTTCGCAAAGATAAAAAACTGTTCCAAGGACCATCATTATAAATTTCACCCGTATAATAAAAACCGTTAGTAACCCAAGGAAATGCAGTTGTTCCATTTCCCCATGGCTTCCAACCTGTAAAATCTGGATCCACTTCATCATCTTCACCGGAAGAAGGGCGATCTGCACCATAGCTTTTAGTATTCTTTGCTAAGATTTTTGCCACAAGCTTATAGCCTTCTTTCATCTCTCCAACCACTTTTACCGTAGTCATCATGTCCTTATTATACAAATAAGAAATGTACTGTGGAGTAGTCACATGGATGCCGGGCGGCTCTTTATATTCGATGTGCCAGTCGGCATCGTTACCGTAGCCCTTGAATTTAAGGGTCAGTTTGTAATGAGTATTGCGTTCGGCATTATAATCTGTTTTTACATCTTTTCCAAGCATAAAGCGAAACTTGATCGGTCCTGCCCCCAGATGTTCGTCCAAAGCCGTACAACGATAATAACCACTCACCTCCACATACGTACCGTAAGGTTTTTCATCTTTCCAACCGGAACCCGGCTCATTTTCATCCGGATTGGGCTTCCATATCGAATGGCCACCATCGTTCGACTGATATTTCAACTTTCCTTTCCCCTGCATATTCTCATAAAAAAACAGAGACTTTGCTGTATGGGCATGACGATTGGTGATAATATTGGAATCGTCACCATCCTCTCCCATACCCAAATAAGGATGCTGTGTTTTACACACATGTTTATAGTTTTCCGGAGTGAGCGTTTGAAGATCTTTATCCGGGAGTTCTTGAATAATGATGGATTTACCTTCTTCAAGCAAACCGTTAGAAGCGGAATAACGTACAGAACGCTCAAGCATCCTATCATCCCATTTTGTTTCTTCAGCCATATAGTCACTCAACGGATACACTTTGCTTACATCAGCCTGTCCGGGTGTATTCGGGTTGCCTAATGCGCAGGTTTTAGGTATATCTTTTATTACAATATTTTCAATATATATCTGTACATTTTCATAAAGGCCGGTACCGTCGAATGCAACCGTTACCTTAGAAGCTGCACGACGCAACCAGCTATGGAGTTGCACACTTGGAGAATTTATAGTGACAGGTTGGTCATCACTCGCATTACGATCCGGCTTAAGACTAAATATACCAAACATTTCACTATTCTTTGCTATTTCATCCTCCCAGGTAAGAGAAATTGATTTCAGTCCTGCACGGGTCTTTATCGCATCAGAATAATCTCCCAGATCACCCATATTAGCTACCGCATAGACATAGTAGCGTCCTCGCTTTATCGAACGAAGCTTAAAGGTGGCCGAACCTGTCTTGTCGTCCTCAAACTGACTTCCGTCATCATTTTTATCTTCGTCAATACGATTGTCTTCTAATTTATAGTTCCAATCGGCAACATCCGGATCGGGCGTCACATCATTATTGTAAACGATATAATTATGAACTAATTCGCCTGCTTCATTATAGAACAGCATACAAAGCGAGTTGATATTCTGAATGGCATCTCCATCATCACCACCCGTTTCTTTTTGCGCTTCTCCGGCACGAGTCTTGCCTAGTAATGCATTCTCCTGATCAAAACATAAGGATACAGAAATGACAGCATCTCCTTTGCCAATTTCTTCTGTCATGAAATAATCATCCCGACAACTTGTCGTCAGTACGAATTGCAGCATAAGCAAAACAAAACAAAATAAAGTTGTTATCTTTCTCATACGACACATCATTTTCAGGTTTAATTGTTAGAATCAGATTTCGGATCCAGGCCAAAATCGGGTTCAAGTTCGACCTCTGCATAGGGTACTACCTGTACATGAACATCTATTTTATCTATGTACGTTTTCGTCACGTTGAATTTATAATAATAATTGCGATGAATGTCGAAAGGTGTACCTAATGCTACGTCTTTCGGTGCATTATCATAATATTTAAAATCAATAGTATGTATTTGATCGCTCTCGGCAAATTTCAAGTGAATCTCGGCTGCATCCACAGCTTTGTTACCGTTGAGAAGGTTTTGATATTCGGGAATATAGAGCACAAAACGAGTTCCTGTCGACAGTTCCTCGAAAGGCAATTCTTTCTCATCACTGTCGTTCTTGCCATCCGGCAAATGCAAGTCGTCTACATAATCCTTGTCATAATCCCCCTTCACATAATCGCTTTCCACGAATACATTATCCGGTGCACAATATCCGCGGCTATTGTAGCGATGTAGCGTAACAGACTTTAAGGTGTAGTCGGAAGTATTGCCAGAGGCTTCGGCAACAGTATAGTTAACTTCCACTTTCGCCATCGCACGAAGCATATGGAGCGTGCCTAAATAAGTGCACATATTAGAGTAGAATTTCACGTTCTCGAAAAGTTTCACGCCATACATAGGAATGAGACAATCTTCTGAAAGATGAAACAAAGAAGGAGTAACATACGAATATTGACTGCCCGGGCTTATACATATATCTTTGATGGTAGTTTGCCCAACAACCATTTCACTTTCTTGGGGATATTCCCTCCAGTTGGCAAGCATCACGACCTTGAATGTAGAAGGAAGCGGTTTTCTAATATTACCCACTACATCATAATACTTTGAACGATAACCGGCATTGCCCACAAGCATAATACCTTCCAGCTGAAGAGTAGAAATATATTTATTATCTTTATCGAAAAAGAGGATACGAAAGTCTTGATTCTCAAAATTGATGTAATTTTCAAAATCCGTTTCCATCCCGTTGTCATACCCGTCCCGACCGGCCCTTGTCACTGTTCGGGTATCAGAGAGTTCATCAAACGCAATATGAAAACCTACCTGAACAGTCTCCTCTTCTTCATACCGGTCTGTTGAAAGGTATTCTCTCTCTGAACTGCACGATAAGAACAAAATGCAGACAGAGAAGAACAAGCAAGAAAATGACAATATGCTTTTACCTTTTCTCATCATATACATGTTTTTAAATACCGGTCTCTTGAAGAACAACTTTCCAAGAATTTATGTAAATATAAGCATCCATCCAACGGTCTCCTTCATCTAAAAAGAAAACCATATTATATTCATCTTGCCGGTCGAGATATTCCTGATCGTCCATTCGACGATTGTACTCTCCTTTCACCAGCAAAGCATAATCTATCAGTGGAATAGAAAATACTGTTTCTCCCTTATCGTTCGTCACTTTCAGGCGGGGAGCTTTTTCCTTAACCAACCTTGCAGTAGTAAGTTCTGCGATAGCAGCACTAAATGAAGATACTGTCCTGCTATCTACATCATCAATGCCTGCCGTTCCCGAGTCAGTATGCCATGCATAGTATGTCACGGGTTCATCAGATAGCAGCTTATTATCCCAGTTCATCACCCCATTTTCATCAGTTATGGAGAACGTAAATTTATCTTTATCGACAGGCTCGCCCGAAAGATGCTGCAATACAACACGTATATTATTAGTGTTTTTAACTAACGGAACGACAAAAGTATGTGTACCTTCCTCACTGCTGAAAGTCTGTTTTTCCAAATAGCCGTGATACAGCCTATTAAGGTCTTCTTTGACATAAGCTGTTCCATCAAGCTTGTGCTCGCGCTTCAATGAACAAATCAGGTCTTCCTTACGAGATGAGACAGGAACGGCAAATGAATTGCCTCCTGCCAACCCACACCATGCCAACAGGCTATAACTACCCGGAGCCACGTCTACTTCCATTGCATATCCTTCTTGTGCAAGAGTTTCCCCTTGCTCTGAACCTTGCCACACTACATTATTCTGTTCATCAAGGACATAAAGTGTAACCGAATTTACCTCGTGTGCAAAAGCATCTGCAAACTTCATATTCATATCATAACGGAACTTGACATGATAATGCACAGAGCAATCTCCTTCATCCTCGTAAATTCCATCGCAAGCTGTCATTACAAAAAGAACAGACAGCAGCATAAGCACTGGCAGTGTTGTTGTTTTATTTATTTCTTTCATATAAACTAATGTATTCATCGTTTATATACATGGATTATTTCTCTCGTTATATATATTGTCTACGAACATACATCCGTAGTGAATTTTCATTGTTAGTGGGAAAATAGACAACTTTTTGGCGTCACATTTTCCAAAGCCGCCCTTTCTTTGTACCGGAACGGAAGTACTTTTTCTTGTTAAATCCCGGAGGAGCAGGAATTAAAGCCTTTTCTCCTCCGAGATAAATTTCTATTTATGTGTTAGCAATAAAAATTACAAACCGACATTCTGATTAACAACTTTCCAAGAAAGGATATTAATTGTAGCACCTACATAGTAGTTTTCTTTTTCATCATCTTCACTAGGAACAATTACTTCATCCGGATCATAAACACCCTTACCTAAGTTTTCCAATTTGTTTACTGTAAGTGTGTAGTAGTGATTACGAACAACGCCGTAATTAGCTTCGAATGTTTTTACTTCTTTATCTCCGATTGTTTCAGTTTCGTTATTCAAGTGTTCAATAGGAATATTATAGTACATCAAACCACCTTTATAACCAATTGCAGGATCTTGGTTTTCAAAGTTCTTAAATGATAAAGCTGTATTTATAACGTCAATATCACTCGCTTCAGCAGATACCATTTTTTTATTCGCATCCTTCTTATAAAGAGTTGTAATAGCAACTTCTGTTTCCTTAGTAAGCGCTACTTTTACCTTACCATCACCCATGTTAACCAACTCTACATAAGTATCATTGATTTGCTTGTATTTTTCATCGTCAGTAGCACTTTCATCTACACCATCAACTTTATAATACAAATTAATTTTTTGTGTATTAAGTACATAATTGAGATATGATTTTCTCAAATAAAGCAGACCGTTAAAACGAACTAAATCATCACTTAAATCATTACCGTCCTTATCACAAATACGAGCCACCAAAATTACACTTGTACGAGCTGCACGAGATACAGCATAAGCAGCCGTATTTGTATTTTCAGCACAATAAGCAACATCGGCACCAATTACTCCATTACAATTGTTTGCAGAGATGTAGTTCAAATACTTTGAGTTATTTGAATTATGAAATACCTTATTGCCATCTTTATCTATTACTTCACCTGCTGCAACGTCTTCGGCAGACTGTGCTGAAATCTCATGACCATAGGCAAACGACGTACCCCAATAGCTACGGAAATATTTGCTCGCATCCCAATCGAACCCTACAAAAGTTGTCTTATCTCCTGAATTTGTACTCTGCCATGCTGTGTTGATACCTTTCAGCAAATAAGAATCTTTTGCTGTAGCATTCAAGCCCCAACCAACAAATTCTACATAAATATCAGTTGCCCCAGCTTGAATTTTATCGCCAGTTGTACCCTCACCTGTACTTGGGAATACAACTTCTCCCTCATTATTTTCTTCACCTGCGATAGAAACATTCAATTTGTAGAGAGGCACTTCCTCTTCCCCTTTCGTATATGAGGAAGCTTTTTCAAGCGTTGTTTTCAAAGCAACTTTTGCAGCCAAACGTTCTACGTAAACTTTCACAATTTGAGTCTCTTTCAACTGCTCCGTAGACTTAGCAAAATTTTCTGTAGACAAAACTGTTACACAATAGTATGGAGTACCATCTTCTCTGACATAACTTGTCGTACTCATAACAAAATTTTCACCATTTTTATAAACGCCTTCCACATCACTGTTCAAAGCCATCAAATTCTTCTGTGCTTCGTCCAATGTAGCTCCTGCCTCAAAATTATCAGGTGCATTCAATACAGTAAGCATATATTTCGGAAAATTTGTTTCTGTAAGACCACGCAAAACAACAACTGTCTTACCATCAAATTCAATGTTATCCGGATTTGGATCATGAATATTTCCGCCATCCCATACATCATTTTTCAAAACAAAAGCACCCGTTGCATCATAAAAATAAAATTTGGCATTCTTCACTTCGCCTTCTTTCGTATTCTTATCAGCAAATTCAAAACCTGGCGCATCATCTTTAGTCGTAGCTCTCGTCAAAGCACCCGCTTCCGAAATTTTCACGTTGATATATGCTTCTCCATTAGGAAAAAGAACAGCATTGTCACCCTTGCCATCCGTCACATCTTTACTTTCATCGGAACATGCACATAATGCCATACATGCAAAAATTCCCCAAATAATCTTCTTCATTTTCATAATTAAAAAATTAATAGTTATTATAAATCTATCTTCTAATCTCTTGATTTTAATCCAGTCAACTAACCTTATTAATCTCGACAGCTTCCTTTTTATAATAATGTTAATGAATTAATTTATTTTTTTGCTTTCTCTATTTTATCTATCTCAATAAGAATTATCTCCGCTTCCTCTACTCCCATCGCCTTCGCATCATTCAGGAACCTTCGAGCATCATCATACTTCCCTACTCCAAAAGCATATACCCCACGAGCATATACCGCCTGTGACGAATCTCCCGCTTTGGAAAGATAACGCTCTGCGCTTTCAAAATCCTTACGCTGCATAGCAGAGTTTGCAGCATTCAAATTGGCAATCTCATCATCGGGATACATTCTCACGGCCGTTTCGAACACCTCATTAAACTCTGCGCTTCCCGGTTCGTATGTCCGCGCCACGAGATAGAACTCATTAAGACTAAGTTTTTGCGGTTGTGTCCGCATAATACGTTTGATTTCTTCTACATCACTGAAGCTGCGGATAATGTAATCTATGCGATAGTCAGTGTGGCGTAAAGCCGGATAACAGTTTTGTAACAAGAAACGGTATTCTTCCGGATAAGTCCGCTTGATTTTTGCTTCCTTAGCATCCGGTTCCATGTCACTGTCAATCATTGCCAATATTTCCGTACGATGTGTAAGGTTCGTTTTCTCAACATACCGGCGCAATCCTCCCCAATCTTCCGGTTCATAGGCGGTAGTTATTACACTATCCCTGAAATGGTACAGTTGATTGATGTAACTTTTCAATGCCGCTGTACGACCTATCGCCAAATCACGGTTATGGGAGTATGGACTTTCAGGTGAAGCGTAACCTTTAAGCCATACCGAAGTGATGGTTATATCTCTATCATTACGGACAGAGTCAATAGAAGCCTGAATTTTACCCAACTCGGAAGTATTCCGACGATATTCGGGATATATAACCGTCTTGTCGACCGGGAAATCGATAAAAGCCGAACCGGAAAGCGAACGACTTTTGACTGTTTCTGCCTGTGGGTATACATAGAGCAACTGTGGAGAAAGCGGTTCTATTTCGGCATATCCGCCCAACGGCTCGATACATTCCGCTAATAGTGTACTACAACATCCGTAATCACTACGATACAGTTCCAGTGCAGAACCGTTCATCCATTTGTAATAAGGAATAATAGCATGATACGCCACATCTTCTGGTCTGGAATGTGCTTTGAATGTCATCTCTTTTTTGCCGGAGAGCATACTTTCACCATTACGCACATAATAATAATAACGACGACGCCCATAAACTCCTACCGAAGGAAGCTCCAACGTGTCCGTAGCGCACACAAAGCGAGGAGTGAGCAGCACTGCTCTATTGCTCTCCACATCAAGAGGAGACAGCCCCATATTCATATCGACTACTATATATTCACCGTTCCGTTCAATTTTAAGGTTATCTGTTGTCACTCCAATTGTTTGCTGGGCATTCAGCATACAGCCAGCTCCCAGCAATGCTGTTATAATAAAAATAGTTCGTTTCATAACTAAACGCTTTTAGAATAAATAAACTAAATTCACTGCCGCTTTAGTGAGACCAAAATAGTTATGCGGCTTGCTCTCCTCCACTTTCTTTCCACACCCGGCGCACCTGAAACGGTCATATCGGGTATAGGAATAACCGACACCTATTTCAGCCTCGATATTCCAATGACGCCCCAAGATCCAAGCATAACCATAAGCAACACCGCCGCCAACAAACCATCCTTGATAGCGGGTGTCCTTAAGAGTTGAAAAATCTGTGCCCAGTAATTTGAAATCAGTGTCAATACCACCTATATTATATTGTCCACCGTGGAGATGAGCTCCGACAAAATGACCTGCAAAGCGATCGCAAAACCAGTAGCGTGCTTCAGGTTGTACCGCCCAGTGTTTCCACCGGCGATTATGCGATAAGGTCCATGCGTTAAAATCTCCGGAAATATCCAATGTCCACCGAGGTGCAAGTCCTACCTCGAAACCGGTATTTACATTCATGAAAACATCGGACAGGATATTGGTCTTTAGCGCCACTTTCTGCGCATTAATTGTATAAGCCACGCCATTCATGGCTACTATCAGAAAAAGAATCCTTAGTTTCATCATTTATGTGTGTTCCTATGCCAAATAATTGTTACTATTTCTCTTTAAGCATTACCCCAAACAAACAGCAATAAACAAATTAGCATTTACTGATATTCTAAAAATATATCTTGATCTTTATTTCCCCTGCAAATATGTTTATACCCCAATTCTATTTGCTTTATGGCTTAATCCAATACTTCTCTTATCAAGAAAAGTACCGACAACAATACTGTCTGATACTGATACTTTTGGATTATATTAAAGTGCTTTTTCAATTAACATTTTACAAAAAATGCTAATATTTTTTGTTACAGAATAAAAAAAGTTGTTGAATATAATGCTGTATGGCCGTTTTTTTATAATTTTGCATCAAATTAATACTTTTCTTGATAAGAAAAGTACCGGCTCAATAATATACGCTCATTTCTTTTTTATCATTATAAAGAATTGATAATAAGATTATTAGCATTATCCACAGCTGAAGTATCCAATGATGCAAGATAAATTTTTGTAGTATTCTCCGAGTCGTGTCCCATAGCCTCGCTAATAACAGAAATAGAAATATTTTTGCTTCGGGCTATACTGGCCCAAGCATGGCGGGCAACGTATGTTGTCAGTGTCACATTCAAATTCAACAGTTCTCCAATCATTTTTAATTTCCTGTTTATCAAATGTGCCGCATTTATATATTGCCGCCTTTCATTTTTACCTATATCTTTTATTATCGGTAACAGATAAGGCGTATCTACCGTATTATACTTGTTAACGATTTCTTGCATAGGCTTTTCCCATTTGATAAAAAGCTGCTGATTCGTCTTGTGACGCCGATATGACAAGATGCCATTCTGAATATCTTTCTTTTTAAGGAATGCTATATCTATAAACGACATTCCACGAGTATAAAACGAAAACATAAAGATATCCCGAGCATACTCCATTGAAGATGAAAATCCCAGTTCCAGATCTCTTATCTGGCGAATAACTGTCATTGACACAGCACGCTTCATTGTCTTGTCAATCCCAGTATACACATGTTTGAACGGACTACGCTGTACCGTCAACCCCTTGTCAACAGCACGGTTATATATCGCACGCAAATTTCTCATATAATACGAAGAACTGTTGGGGCATACTCCAGTTGATTTTAAAAATGTTTCATACTCAACCATAAAAGCAGAATCCACTCCTTCAATAAGAATATCACCACGGCTTCCCATGAAACGTTCGAAACTATTTAAGGTTGCCCTATAGGTTTCAGCGGTACGTTCTTTACCTATTTGCTCCAACTGCACAATAAGATTCCGCCCAAATGACAGGAAACCGTCAACAAGAGGTACTTTATAGGCTTTCACTACATCGTCTGACGTAAAAGTATCCGCCGACCGCTCAAACCGTCGAATAATTTCTTTAAGCCGGGATTGATCTTCTAAAATGCATTTTCTTAATGTAACAAGATGACGTGCACGAACTTCGTTATCAGTGAAGGTAATAACCGAAGAAAATCGGTTATCCCATTCCGACGGGAAAATCTTGTAACACGTGCTTATCCGCTTCACGACTCTATTATGAGTCACTTGATAAAATAAAGTCCCCTCTTTTTTACAAACTGAAGAAGGACGAAATTTCACTTTTACTGTTGCCATATAAGTTATATTTTGAATTATAAATTAGTGATATAACAAATATATGGATCAAAAAAAGAGACTGAATAACATTTTATTGTTAAACAGCCTCTTTTATTTCTTTGGGGAAACTTTAAATTTCTTACCACTTATAATTAATACCGAAACTAAGCAATTCTTTCAACTGGAAGAAGCTGTCTCCTTCAGTCGGTTTCGAACTGTCGTCAAAACGGGTATGTATATAGAGCTTAGTAGAAAGATAACGGTTCAACACAAAATTGAATGTATTCTCCCACTCTATACGTGCCCAATGGTAGTTGGTCAGACAATTGAGACGGGATTCTAAAGTCACTGCAGAGATGATGGTCCAGTTGAATGTCGATTGCAGCTGGGAACCGAAGTCATTTTTAGAACATTTGCCTTTGTCCAAACCGAATTTTGTTTCATCCACTTCCGAGCTACCAATATAACGTAAATTATAAGTTAACGGTGCCATAAACACGGAAAGATTAAATTTCTTCTTAGTCAGTTTGTAGTCCATACCGACACTGACCGCCAAATCTGCCGGAGACATGAAAGCCGAAACCAATTCTTCACTATTAGCTTTATAACCATTAAAGAACTGCGTCTTGAACTCGGAAGAAATGGTATAATACCAGTTCTTGAAAGCTCTCAGACCTAATTTATTATACAAGCGAAATTGGTCGGTATTAAAAAGATATTTATGGTATTCATCTGACGGAGTGGAAGTCATACCGACTTTAGCTTCCAACTGGTTTTCAAACAGTACTTTTTCATTGTCATTATAGTTGGCAAAAACCTGAAAAGTCGCTAATCCGGAAAAGTTGCTTTCCCCTCCCTTATACCAGTTGTCCGACAGGTGGTTCTGACTGATCTGCAACGACCCGTTACCTCCCGTAACCCACCAGTTAGGTCGACTAATCTTCATATTGGCCTTTCCTACATTATCATCCATATTTTCCGGTTGAAACAGATGAACAACAGTTGCTTTCGGAGATATTTTCGGCTTCACATCGTGACGGAACACATCACGGCTCATGATGCGATCTTCTGTAGTTACAACCAAATCCGGATATGCCAGATACAGATCCATCAACGCACTGTTCACTATTTTACCGGCACGCTGGGTTTTGGTAAATGCCAAGGTATCGTATGGCAGAAGTTCTGTTGTCAGTTGAGGAGTAGCATCCAATTGTATGGGTTTCCATTCCAATTTCGAATATTGTGCCATCGGGGCATAATAATACGCCACAGGTGTAAACAAGCGGAAATAATCGGGATCAGACGGAATATAACGTGGCGGAACGGACAAGTCGTTCAAATAATCTAATTGTGCAACATACTTATTATATAAATAAGAAACGGTATCCAGTTTCGGAGTCGGACCAGACAGATTAAGTTTTAGCATCAAATATTTCTGAAGTTCTGCAGAAAGGGTATCTGCCCTCACGACTCTGGCTTTTGCCACCACTGTTGAAGATTTAACCGTTTTGGCAGGTTTGATCGCTGCAGGAGCAGGCTGCAGAGAGTCAGTCGGAAGTGAAGCGGATTCGACAGGCTCCTGTGCAAAAAGCGATAACGATAAGATTGACAGGATAAACGCTGAACATAAAGTAGTAATTCTCATCATATTTGTCTATGGTTTAGGCTGCAAAGCTACATTATTTTGTTTAGAAATCATAGGATTCTTTCAAAATTGCATTTTTTAATAAAATTGTAGAGACGAAAGTCTGCAATCTTCCCCTTTTTTTTATAATTTTGCGCTTTTTAAGTTCGTAAGAATACTACTAAGTAACAATTATTAAAACAGTTATAGCTGTGGGAGAAACAAAGTATATTTTCGTCACCGGTGGTGTTGCCTCTTCTTTAGGAAAAGGGATCATCTCATCATCCATCGGTAAGTTGCTGCAAGCAAGAGGTTATAATGTAACCATCCAGAAGTTTGACCCGTATATTAACATCGACCCGGGAACATTAAATCCTTATGAGCACGGGGAGTGCTATGTAACCGTAGACGGACACGAAGCCGACCTCGATCTGGGACACTATGAGAGATTCCTGGGAATACAAACGACAAAGGCGAACAACATTACTACGGGACGTATCTACAAGAGCGTCATTGACAAGGAACGCCGTGGAGACTATCTGGGTAAAACCATCCAAGTGATTCCTCACATCACAGACGAGATCAAACGGAATGTTAAACTGCTTGGTAATAAATACAAGTTTGATTTTGTGATTACTGAAATCGGTGGTACGGTAGGTGACATCGAATCACTCCCCTACCTCGAAAGTATCCGTCAGTTGAAATGGGAACTCGGTAAGAACGCTCTTTGCGTACACTTGACTTATGTTCCTTATCTTGCTGCTGCCGGAGAATTGAAAACAAAACCGACGCAACATTCTGTAAAGGAACTCCAAAGTGTGGGTATTCAGCCGGATGTACTGGTTCTGCGTGCCGAGCATCCGCTAAGTGACGGATTGCGTAAGAAAGTGGCACAATTCTGTAATGTAGACGATAAAGCTGTTGTGCAGTCTATCGACGCGGAAACAATCTACGAAGTACCTATCCTGATGCAGGCACAAGGACTGGACAGCACTATCCTCGAAAAGATGGGACTGCCGGTAGGAGAAACTCCGGGACTCGGCCCATGGCGTAAGTTCCTGGAACGCCGTCACGCCGCAGAGACAAAAGATCCGATCAATATTGCACTGGTTGGAAAATATGACTTGCAGGATGCTTATAAGTCTATCCGTGAGGCTTTATCACAGGCAGGAACGTACAATGACCGCAAAGTGGAAGTTCATTTCGTAAACAGCGAGAAGTTGACAGACGAAAATGTATGTGAAGCTCTGAAAGGTATGGCGGGTGTAATGATTGGTCCGGGATTCGGTCAACGGGGTATTGACGGCAAGTTTGTCGCTATCAAATATACACGTACACATGACATCCCGACTTTCGGTATTTGTCTGGGTATGCAATGTATTGCTATCGAGTTTGCCCGCAACGTACTGGGATACGCTGATGCCAACTCACGTGAAATGGATGAAAAAACTCCGCATAACGTGATTGATATCATGGAAGAACAGAAGGCAATCACCAACATGGGTGGTACCATGCGTCTGGGTGCTTACGAATGTGTTTTGCAGAAAGGTTCTAAAGCATATCAGGCTTACGGACAGGAACATATTCAAGAACGTCACCGTCATCGCTATGAGTTCAACAATGATTATAAAGACCGATATGAAGCTGCCGGCATGAAATGTGTAGGTATCAACCCGGAATCGGATCTGGTAGAAATTGTTGAAATCCCGGCTTTGAAATGGTTTGTCGGCACACAGTTCCATCCGGAATATGGTAGTACGGTACTGAACCCTCATCCGTTGTTCGTCGCCTTTGTGAAAGCTGCCATCGAAAACGAAAAAGCAACGGTGAACGGCTAACGATATGTGGTAAACAACCGGTAGTTTGTAATTTATATAATTTGTAATTAAAATAAGAATGGATAAAAACACCATCACAGGTCTCGTTCTGATAGGTATATTATTGGTAGGATTCAGTTTTTTGAGCCGTCCAAGCGAGGAACAGATAGCTGCACAAAAGAAATACTACGATTCTATTGCCGTGGTACAGCAGCAGGAGGAAGCGTTGAAGGCTAAAACGGAAGCTGCACTGGCTAACAGCCAAAAAGAGGTGGCAACGGCTGCCGATTCTTCTGCTTTGTTTTTCAATGCCTTGCATGGAACCGACTCTAAAATCAGCATCCGGAATAATGTAGCGGAAATCACTTTCACAACCAAAGGCGGACGTGTCTATTCAGCCATGCTGAAAGATTATATGGCACAGGACAAAAAGACGCCGGTCATGTTGTTCGACGGTGACGATGCTTCGATGAACTTCAACTTCTACAACAAAGCAGGAGCCATCCAGACCAAAGATTATTTCTTTGAAGCGGTGAACAAGACGGACAGTAGTGTTACAATGCGTCTGGCTGCGGATAGCGCAAGCTATATCGATTTCATCTATACACTGAAACCGGATAGCTACCTGATGAACTTTGAAATCAAAGCGACAGGCATGGAAGACAAGTTGGCAAGCACTAAGTATGTGGACATCGACTGGTCACAACGTGCCCGCCAACTGGAAAAAGGATTCACTTATGAGAATCGTCTGTCGGAACTGACTTATAAAGTAACAGGTGACAATGTAGACAACTTGTCTGCTGCCAAAGATGACAGTCAGAATTTGCCGGGACGCATTGATTGGGTAGCTTTCAAGAATCAGTTCTTCTCGTCTGTATTTATCGCTGAACAGGATTTCGACAAGGTTTCCGTTAAGTCAAAAATGGAACAACAGGGAAGCGGATATATCAAAGATTATTCTGCTGAAATGAATACTTTCTTTGATCCGTCAGGTAAGGAACCGACAGAGATGTATTTCTACTTCGGTCCGAACCACTTCAAGACGTTGAAAGCGTTGGATAAAGGCCGTGACGAGAAATGGGAGCTTCATCGACTGGTTTACTTGGGTTGGCCGCTGATTCGCTGGATTAACCAGTTTATCACGATCAACGTATTCGACTGGTTATCCGGTTGGGGATTGAGCATGGGTATCGTTCTGTTGATTCTGACTATTATGGTAAAAGTGCTGGTTTATCCGGCTACCTGGAAAACATATATGTCTTCTGCCAAGATGCGTGTATTGAAACCGAAAATTGACGAAATCAACAAGAAATACCCGAAGCAGGAAGATGCAATGAAGAAACAGCAGGAGGTGATGGGCCTTTACAGCCAGTACGGGGTAAGCCCGATGGGCGGCTGTCTGCCGATGTTATTGCAGTTCCCTATCCTGATGGCTTTGTTTATGTTCGTGCCGAGTGCTATCGAGCTGCGTCAACAGAGCTTCTTGTGGGCGGACGACCTTTCTACTTATGATGCGTTCATCACGTTCCCGTTCCATATTCCGTTCCTGGGTAACCATCTTAGCTTGTTCTGCTTGCTGATGACGGTGACCAATATCCTGAACACAAAGTACACAATGTCTATGCAGGATACCGGAGCGCAGCCACAAATGGCAGCTATGAAATGGATGATGTATCTGATGCCGATTATGTTCTTGTTCGTCTTGAACGACTATCCGTCAGGTTTGAACTATTACTACTTCGTGTCAACGCTGATTAGTGTGGGGACTATGATTCTGCTTCGTAGAACGACCGACGAGGTCAAATTATTGTCTATTCTTGAAGCGAAAAAGAAAGACCCGAAACAAATGAAAAAGACCGGATTTGCTGCTCGCCTGGAGGCGATGCAAAAGCAACAAGAGCAATTGCAGCAGCAAAGACAGAATAAAAAATAAGGAGTAATTCCCGAAATCTATTCTAAGAAAGCCGGACACCCAATTTTGGTTGCCCGGCTTTCTTTCTCTAAAAAATAAAATAGGATGAAAACTAAATATTCGTATAAACAAATCTGGACGATTGCCTACCCTATCCTAATCAGCCTGATTATGGAGCAGATGATCGGTATGACGGACACGGCCTTTCTGGGACGTGTAGGTGAAATCGAGCTGGGTGCTTCTGCTATTGCAGGTGTATATTATCTTGCCATCTTTATGATGGCATTCGGTTTCAGCATCGGTGCACAGATATTAATAGCCCGTCGCAACGGAGAAGGAAACTACAAGGAAATCGGCCCGATTTTCTATCAGGGCGTTTATTTCCTGCTTGTAATGGCTGTGATCTTATTTACGCTCTCCATTGTATTCTCACCCCATATCCTCAAAAATATAATTTCGTCTCCTCATATTTATGATGCAGCCGAAAGTTATATTCAGTGGCGTGTGTATGGGTTCTTCTTCTCCTTTGTCATGGTGATGTTCCGCGCTTTCTTTGTAGGCACGACGCAAACCAAAACATTGACGTTGAATTCGATTGTGATGGTACTTTCAAACGTGGTGTTCAACTATATCCTGATCTTCGGTAAATTCGGTTTCCCGCAACTGGGTATTGCCGGTGCTGCCATCGGTTCTTCACTGGCCGAAATGGTATCGGTGATTTTCTTCATTATCTATACGTGGAAACGGATTGACTGCAAGAAGTATGCATTGAATATACTGCCCAAATTCCAAGGGAAAACATTGAAACGAATACTGAACGTCTCCGTATGGACCATGATTCAGAACTTTGTTTCCTTATCTACCTGGTTTATGTTCTTTCTGTTCGTGGAACATTTGGGAGAACGTTCTCTGGCAATCGCCAACATTATCCGTAACGTGTCGGGTATCCCGTTCATGATTGCGATGGCATTTGCAGCTACTTGTGGCTCACTGGTAAGTAACCTGATCGGTGCAGGCGAACAGGATTGTGTACGGGGAACTATCAGGCAGCACATTCGGATCGGATATCTATTTGTATTGCCGATTCTGGTATTCTTCTGCCTGTTTCCGGATCTGATTCTGCGTATCTATACGGATATGCCGGATTTAAGGGCTGCATCCGTATCTTCACTATGGGTATTGTGTTCCGCTTACCTGGTGTTGGTGCCTGCCAATGTTTATTTCCAGTCGGTATCAGGTACGGGAAATACTCGAACAGCACTGGCTATGGAACTTTGTGTATTGGTTATTTATGTGGCATATTCTGCATATTTTATCCTGCACCTACGAATGGATATCGCATTTGCCTGGACGACGGAATGTGTGTACGGTACTTTTATACTGATATTCTGCTACTGGTACATGAAGAAAGGAAACTGGCAGAAAAAGAAGATTTAAATCCTTTTTTCACTATCTTCGCAAGAAAATAAACATTTTATAAAATATATGAGACAAGCTAATTTATTTATGATGTCGGCAGCAATGTTATTAGCTGCCTGCGGAGGAACCAAAGACGCAGGCAAGACAGATCAGGTGCTTATCGAGAAATCGGACATAAAGATCGAAGGGAAGCGCATGACTCCCGAAGCACTTTGGGATATGGGACGTATCGGCGGATTCGCCGTATCGCCCGACGGAAAGAAAATTGCGTATACGGTAGCGTATTACAGCGTACCGGAAAACAAGAGTAACCGCGAAGTTTTCGTGATGAACGCAGACGGAAGCGAAAACCAGCAAATCACTCGTACCCCGTATCAGGAAAATGAGGTGACTTGGATTAAGGGAGGCACCAAACTTGCATTCTTAAGCAATGACAACGGAAGCAGCCAGCTTTATGAAATGAATCCGGATGGTAGCGGACGCAAGCAGCTGACCAGCTACGACGGAGATATCGAAGGATATTCCATCTCACCGGATGGCAAAAAACTGCTATTTATTTCACAAGTAAAGACGAAAGAAAGCACCGCTGATAAGTATCCGGACCTGCCGAAAGCCACCGGTATCATCGTTACCGACCTGATGTACAAGCATTGGGATGAATGGGTGACGACCGCTCCGCATCCTTTCATTGCTGACTTTGATGGTAACGGTATTTCCAATATCGTGGATATCCTGAACGACGAACCGTATGAAAGTCCGATGAAGCCTTGGGGTGGCATCGAACAACTTGCCTGGAATACAACCTCGGACAAAGTGGCTTATACTTGCCGCAAAAAGACGGGACTGGAATATGCGATTTCTACCAATTCGGATATTTATGTATATGACCTGAACACCAAGAAAACGGAAAATATTACTGAAGAGAATAAAGGATATGATACCAATCCGCAATACTCACCGGACGGCAAGTATATTGCCTGGCAAAGCATGGAACGGGATGGATACGAAGCGGATCTGAACCGTCTGTTCATCATGAACCTGGAAACCGGCGAGAAGCGTTTTGTGAGCAAGGCATTCGAATCGAATGTAGATGCTTTTGTCTGGGGAGCAGATGCAAAAGTGATCTATTTCACAGGTGTATGGCATGGAGAGTCGCAGATTTATGCGCTTGACCTGACAAATGATTCGGTAAAGGCTATTACTTCAGGAATGTACGATTACGAAGGGGTAGCTCTTTTCGGAGATAAGCTGATTGCGAAACGTCATTCAATGAGTATGGGTGATGAGATTTACTCTGTGGCACTGGATGGTTCTACCACTCAACTGACACAGGAGAATAAACAAATCTATGACCAGCTGGAAATGGGCAAAGTGGAAGGTCGCTGGATGAAAACAACAGATGGCAAACAGATGTTGACATGGGTGATTTATCCTCCACAGTTTGATCCGAACAAGAAATATCCGACTTTGCTGTTCTGTGAAGGAGGTCCGCAGAGTCCGGTAAGCCAGTTCTGGTCTTATCGCTGGAACTTCCAGATTATGGCAGCTAATGATTATATCATCGTCGCTCCGAACCGTCGCGGTTTGCCGGGATTCGGTGTGGAATGGAACGAACAGATCAGCGGCGATTACGGTGGCCAGTGTATGAAGGATTATTTCACTGCTATCGATGAAATGGCAAAAGAGCCGTATGTGGACAAAGATCGTCTGGGATGCGTAGGTGCCAGCTTCGGAGGATTCTCCGTATATTGGTTGGCCGGACATCACGACAAACGGTTCAAAGCGTTCATTGCTCATGATGGTATCTTCAACATGGAAATGCAGTATCTGGAAACTGAAGAAAAATGGTTCGCCAACTGGGATATGGGAGGCGCATACTGGGAAAAACAGAATCCGGTGGCACAGCGTACATTCGCCAACTCTCCTCACCTATTCGTAGAGAAATGGGATACTCCTATTCTCTGTATTCATGGAGAAAAAGACTACCGTATTCTGGCTAATCAGGCAATGGCTGCTTTTGATGCTGCCGTGATGCGTGGTGTTCCCGCAGAGTTGCTGATTTATCCGGATGAAAACCACTGGGTATTGAAGCCACAGAATGGAGTTTTATGGCAACGCACATTCTTTGAGTGGTTGGATAAATGGGTAAAGAAAGCGCCGTCCAAATAAAAACGGTACATATTCCTATAAAGTAAAAAGAAGGCTCTGTTCTCAATCTACTTGAGTTCAGAGCCTTCTCCATTACATTCAACCAAAATCCGCTAAATTTTACCTTGAGTAAATATTTTCAATTTCTACAATATACATCTTATGGAAACCTCCATGAGCACCACCATACCACTTTTCTATTGATTCTTTATCCAGAAAACATTCCGGTTTGATAGCGTCAGCATAAAGTTTCTTACATTCCAAGCTCAAACGTGCCTGTTCGAACAGGACATTACCTTTTTCTGTAAATACAGGTTTCAATCCGGTTTCTTTTACTTTATCTATATTACGTCCCGACTTGGAACCACAAACCGCATGAATCTTCTTATTTTCTTCTCCTAAGAAAGAAAGTGTCAGGTGATCGTTCTCCTCTACAAACTCGTATGTATACCGTTCGGGACGGATAAAAACGAAAGCAACCGGTTTATTCCACAACCAGCCGATGCCACCCCAACTTGCTGTCATGGTGTTAAACTTCTCTTTTGTTCCCGCCGTTACGAGCATCCACTCTTTTCCGATTGCTTCGAAAAAGTTTTCTTTCAGATCTTTTACTTCTAATTTCTTCATCTCTTTATTCGTATCTAAGTATTCTTATTTCTGTTTCCTCAATTTCACGATCTCTCCCAAATAAGGAATTTCCACAGAGATCTTCCGTTTCTTTGCTTCTGTTGCAAAGACTTTCGGGGGATCATGCAAAGGCTCGTCAGACAAATCGAATGTGCCATAATGCATGGGGATAGTAAGTCCTGCATGCATTTCTTCGGCAGCAGTCAAAGACTCGTGAGGCGATATATGATTGGGACGCATAAACCAGCGAGGTTTATATGCCCCGATACCCAACAAAGCGTAATCCGGTGCTCCGAACAGATCGGGAATCTCACGAAAGTGGCTGGAATAACCAGTGTCACCACTATAATAAAGGGAGATTCCATCTCCTTGCAGCATGAAGGCTCCCCACAGTCGCTGGCCGCCATCGCGTACGGAACGTTTGCTCCAGTGTTGTGCCGGTAGAAAAGTAATCTTCAATCCCTCATCTTCCATTTGTTGATACCACCCGGCTTCAATCACCTTCATTTCAGGAAACCATCCCTGAATCAGTTCACCGGTTCCCAATCCACAGAATAGTTTCATTTGCGGGTTATTCCTCAATAGGCGGGCTATACTCTGCTTGTCCAGATGATCGAAATGGTCATGGCTGACAAGTAGATAATCAATCCCTGTAAATATGTCAGGATTAGCGGGAAACTCGCTCTGCCTCTTCACAAAAGGAATACTTCCGAACACTGGATCGAACATGATCCGTTTACCTGCTAATTGCAGAAAGAAAGAATTATGTCCGAGCCATATCAGGGAATCTCCTACCACTGCATCCAATGAACGGAGATAACAAACTTTTGGATCCCATTTCACCGTTTTCTTCTCCTTGCGTTGGGGGTTGGGCGAAAGACGCCATTTCAGTACACTCCCCATCCCCGGACGGAAGCGATGCTGCCGATTAAAAAAACGCCCGCGCACCATCGGATTTCCTCTCCAATAAGGGTTGACTGTCGCTAAACGTTCGTTTCTCCTAAAACATATATGTTCACCCATTTTTATTTCCTGAATACGTATTTACAAACTTACTAATAATTTCTCGATTTACGATGAATTAGAGTAAACAAAAAATGTACCCCGGACACACTATCGGGGTACATTTACTTATAAAAGAATAAATATTATCCTTTTTTATATAGAATGAGACTTCGTTAAGAGCAGTGCAAGCCATACAAAGGCAGTTGCCAGCCAAGAGCTGAAAGATTAATAATCATTATGACTGCACCCAATATCCATAGAATCAATAGCGACCATTTCAAGCCTGCTCCCATCGGCGACCAATGGAATAACTGCCGCAAGATAGTATACAAGAAAGCTCCTAATGGAATACCGATGAGGGCAACTCCGGCAATCGTACCCAGTAGTGTCATCATTGGCGATAAAGAAGTAACCGGCATCCAGTCAATGGCAGGCAGCATCTGGTAAAGTAATGCTCCTCCGCTAACAGCCACGGCAATTGCTGCAAACACCAGCGCTACTAGTACAACGGCCAATACAAACAAGACAGGACAGCAGAGAATGACAAGAGCTACCAGAAATATTTTAAAGAGAACGGCAGCAATGGAAACAAATACATCACCTATCTTTTGAAGAAAGGTACGAGGTTTGCCGGAATTCATATAGTTATTGACTCCGTCCGCTACGCGTTCGAAACCGTCTGTCACTGTTTTGCCAATATTCTCAATGGTCACCGCTTCTCCACGCATACTCAATTTTTCTGCAGCAGTACGGGCTTCCGGAATAACAAGCCATCCGATAATATAAAGTATAATCATCGGGCAATAAGGTACAAACACCAGGATAATCATCAGTATACGTACCAATGTAATGTCCCAACCGAAGTAAGCTGCCAATCCTGCCGCTACACCTCCCAACAATTTATTATCCGGATCACGGAACCAACGGCGTTGAGCAGAGTTTTGTGTACTGCCTTGATTAGCGGACGATGTTTGTTCCGTTCTTTTCTGTGAGTCCATATCCTCATCAGCAATTCCAAAGTCTTCCGGTTTGCCGACGCGGGCGATGATTTCTTCCACATCCGAAACTGTGATGACCTGTTTCCCTTCATTTACTTTTTCGGCAAACAGTTCGGCAATACGCATTTCAATATCGTTTACGATTTCTTCCGCACCCTCCTGTTTACGAAAGTAATGTTTGAGGTTAGACAGATAATTGTCTAACAATCGGTAGGCGTCATCATCTATATGATAGACAATTCCTCCTAAATTTATGGTCAATGTCTTTTTCATTTTTATTTCTTCTTTTTCGGATTATCTATTGGCAATATGATTCACTGTTTCATTAAGTTCCTTCCAGGAAATTTCAAGTTCTCCCAAAAAGACTTCTCCCTGTTCGGTCAATTTATAGTATTTGCGGGGAGGTCCTTGGGTGGATTCTACCCATTCATAACTTAACAAATCGTCATTTTTCAGACGGGTAAGCAATGGATACAAGGTGCCTTCCACTACAATCAGTTGGGCTTCTTTCAACTTTTGAATGATATCAGAAGCATAAGAGGGTTCCTTGTGTAGCAAAAGCATGATGCAATATTCAAGCATGCCTTTCCTCATCTGTGATTTTACATTGTCTACTTTCATTATTCACTTCTTTTAGATGGCACAAATATATGCATTACTTTAGTACCTTGCATTGCAAAGTACTATAAATTAATAATAATTAAAACATTAGAGAGTGTACTCCTTATTATAAAAAGAAATAATGGCTATATTTGTGCCTATTAAACCAAGAATAGATAATAGATATGTTTACAATTCGAAAAGCAACAGTAGCCGATTGCGAGCTTATTCATAAGATGGCAAAGGAGGTATTCCCCGCCACCTACAAGGAAATTTTATCTCCCGAACAACTGGATTATATGATGGACTGGATGTATGCTCCTTCCAATGTGCGCAAACAAATGGAGGAAGAGGGACATGTGTACTCCATTGCTTATAAGGAGAATGAACCATGCGGATATGTTTCCATTCAACCACAGGAAAAAGATGTATTCCATCTTCAGAAGATATATGTTCTCCCCCGTTTTCAAGGCACGCATTGCGGCAGTTTTTTATTTAGGGAAGCCATCAAGTGTATCAAAGAGATACACCCGGAACCTTGTTTGATGGAGCTCAACGTAAATCGTAATAATAAGGCTTTGCAGTTTTACGAACACATGGGAATGAGAAAGTTACGGGAGGGTGATTTCCCGATTGGTAACGGATATTACATGAATGATTATATTATGGGATTGGATATTTAAAAATTAGGGTAATAAACGGGTTTTATACAAACCGTTTATTACCCTAATTTATTATTAGATCTCAGGCAAATACCTGCCTTATTTTAAGCTACTTTTTCAAGCTTCTTCATGATAGAGAATATGAATAGAGCTGATAACAGACAACAAGCAATCAATACGCTCCATACCATCCACAGTTGCATATCACCCCACAAATAACCAATAATAGCAACCAGATAATTTCCAATAGCTGTAGCTACAAACCAGCCTCCCATCATCATACCTTTATACTTGGGTGGCGCTACTTTTGATACAAAAGAAATACCCATTGGTGAAAGTAACAACTCTGCAAAAGTCAATACCAGATAAGTAGAAATCAACCAGTTGGGAGAAACAAGAACATCCGGATTAATACCAGCCGTTTCTACTGCTTTCGGAGTAGGAAGGCCCATGGAACCAATGGCTAAAATCAAGAAGCCACACGCTGCAATCACCATACCAATACCGATTTTGCGCGGTGCAGAAGGTTCTTTTTTCTTTTTAGCCAAATAACCAAAGACAGCCAAAGACACCGGAGTCAGAGCCACTACAAAAAATGGATTAAACTGCTGGAATATTTGAGGAAGAATTTCTACGGTTGAATCCATAGAGCAATAGCTCCACACTAATATAGCAAGAGAAGCCAATACGACAACACCGGCAATGGCTTTTCCACGACCAGTTTTTGACTGGAATAGAGAGAATGCGCCATAAACAGCAATGATAACAAGAACCAGATTCCAAACATCGAATCCAATACGATCAATTCCTGTCACAGATTGAGTAGTGTAGTCACGTGCAAAGAATGTCATAGTCAAACCATTCTGGTGGAACGCCATCCAGAAAAAGATAACCACAGCAAACACAAGCAACAAAGCAACAATACGTTCTTTTGTTTGTGCCGGAGTCAATTCCGGCTCATTATAGTTATTTACAGCCTTAGCTTGTTTTGAGTTATAGTCTGCATGCTTAAACATGGAACGGCAACAAATATAAATTGCCATTGAAATAATCAAAGAAATACAAGCTACGGCAAAGCCATAGTTATATGCCTCTGACAGTTTCTCGATATAAGTACTACAGAATGCAGCTGTATCACCGGCAAAGCCTTGCGCTGCCTGTAATCCACTAAGGGTAACATTACCTTCCGGAGTAATAGTCCCACCAAGAAATTGATGCGCCAATGAAGGTATTTGAGCATTATAGGTAAATCCTGCGCCACTTAAGATATAATTAGTCACTTTGGTAGCAGCTGTCGGAGCAAATAAAGCACCCACATTGATTGCCATATAAAACAAACTGAAAGCAGTATCACGCTTTGAGCTATATTCCGGAGAATCATAAAGATTACCTACCATTACTTGCAGGTTTCCTTTAAATAAGCCGGTCCCGCAAGCGATCAGAAACAGTGAACCAAACATCATCATCTTGCCTGTAAGATTCGCTGCTGTAGGAATAGCCAAAAGCAAATAACCAATAAACATAACAACGATACCCGTTGTTACCATCTTACCATAACCACATTTATCAGCCAAAATACCACCTATAAGAGGCATAAAATAAACTGCTGCCAGAAATGAGCCAAAAATAGTAGAAGTTTCTGCTGCCGTGTAACCAAACTTCGCTTGTAAGAAAAGTGTAAAAATAGCAAGCATCGTGTAGTAGCCAAAACGCTCGCCCGTGTTAGCCAAGGCTAAAGCGTATAGCCCTTTCGGTTGTCCTTCAAACATATAAACAAGAATATTAGATTAATAAAATTGATATTTTCTGCAAATATATACTTTTTTTAATTCATTCAAAGAATATGTAGTCATATTTACTCTACAAATAATAAGACTTACTCCTCAAATAAACGACAAATTTCCGCTCTGGATTCACGAATCAAATCTTCCGGTGCTATTTTTATCTGAAGTCCCCGTACACCGGCACTTACATAAATATACGGAAATTGTTGACTGGTTTCATGAATATAAGTAGGAAAATGCTTTTTCATACCGATCGGCGAACAACCTCCGCGGATATATCCGGTAAGTGGCAGAAGTTCTTTTACGGGAATCAGCTCACACTTCTTGTTACCCGAAGCTTTAGCCGCCAGTTTCAAGTCAACTTCATGTTCTCCCGGAATGACACAGACAAAATATCCGCTTTTATCGCCATGCAGAACAAGCGTTTTAAAAACCTGCTCGATGTTCTCTCCTAAACTTGCTGCCACATGAACAGCACTCAAGTCGTTTTCATCTACTTCGTAGGGAATTAACTCATAGGCTATCTTAGCCTTATCTAACAGCCGTGCGGCATTTGTTTTATTGATTTTCATTTTCGTTGTATTTATAAGTTCTGTATCTGATAAATAAAGAATATGATATGATAAGTGCCAACTCATCGAAGATTGTCCGATAAGTTGGCACTCTATGATTTAAATTAGAGCCCCAGCTCTTCGCGAAGAAACTTAGGTGTATATCCTTTAGAGCTCTTCGCAACTTCTTCCGGTGTTCCGTGACTAAGGAGTTCTCCCCCGCCCTTACCACCTTCAGGGCCCATATCGATAATATAATCCGCCATTTTAATCACATCCAGATTGTGCTCGATGACGATAACAGTATTACCTTTATCTACAAGCTTATTCAATACTCCCATCAATACACGGATATCTTCAAAATGAAGTCCGGTAGTCGGTTCGTCAAGGATATAAAGAGTTTTGCCCGTATCTCTTTTTGATAGCTCCGTTGCCAGTTTCACACGCTGGCTTTCTCCACCGGAAAGAGTGGTAGAAGATTGTCCCAGTTTTATATATCCGAGTCCGACATCCTGCAAGACTTTAATCTTATTCAAGATTTGCGGCACATTTTCAAAGAATTCCACAGCACGGTTGATCGTCATGTCAAGTACATCGGCAATTGATTTTCCCTTGAAACGTACTTCCAGTGTTTCCCGGTTATAACGTTTACCGTGACAAACCTCACAAGGCACATATACATCAGGAAGGAAATTCATTTCAATCGTCTTATAACCATTTCCCGTACATGCTTCACAACGCCCACCTGCAACATTAAAGGAGAAACGTCCCGGTTTATAACCGCGAATTTTAGCTTCCGGCAGACCTACAAACAGGTTACGGATATCAGAAAACACACCGGTATAAGTCGCAGGATTGGAGCGCGGCGTACGTCCCAAAGGTGATTGATCCACATCTACTACCTTATCTATATTTTCCAGCCCTTCAATCGAATCGTATTCCAAAGGATCTTGTAAGGAACGATAGAACTTCTGTGAAAGAATCGGCTGCAAAGTTTCATTAATCAAGGTGGATTTTCCACTTCCTGATACACCAGTTACGCAAATCAGTTTACCTAACGGAAATTCAACATCTACATTCTTCAGGTTATTCCCCTTCGCTCCTTTCAGCCAGATAGATTTCCCGTTTCCTTTTCTACGCTTGGCAGGGATTTCTATCTTCATCTTCCCATTCAGATATTGCGAAGTCATCGTATCTGTATTCAGCATTTCCTGCGGGGTTCCGGCGAAAACGACTTCGCCTCCGAGACGTCCGGCTTTCGGACCCATATCGATGACATAATCGGCAGCCAGCATCATATCCTTATCATGTTCCACTACAATCACGGAGTTCCCCATGTCGCGGAGTTCTTTCAACGAGTTGATAAGACGCAGATTATCACGTTGATGCAGACCGATACTCGGCTCGTCGAGAATATAAAGTACATTCACTAATTGCGAACCAATCTGTGTAGCCAAACGGATACGCTGACTCTCACCACCGGAAAGACTAACAGAGCTACGATTCAATGCCAGATAATCTAACCCCACGTCCAGCAAGAACTTCAAACGAGTGCGAATCTCTTTCAGAATCTCCACCGATATTTTCTTCTGCTTATCGGAAAGGAACTCATCCACCTTCATCAACCAGTCGTACAACTCGTTGATGTCCATATTCGCCAACTCATTGATATTCTTATCATGGATACGGAAATGCAAAGCTTCCTTATTCAAACGAGCCCCTTTACATTCGGGACAAACCGTTGTTTTGGCAAATTGTTCCGCCCATTTCTGTGCTGTTGCAGAAGCATCCTTTTCCTGTAACATCTGAATATACTTCACCACTCCTTCGTAAGTAACAAAGTAATCGGAGGAAGTACCGATCAACGAACTCTTGATTTTAATCCGTTCATCAGAACCGTACAAGACTTCATCAATCGCATCGTCCGGCAACTCCTTTATCGGAGTTTTCAGTGTTGCGTCGTACTTTTCGAGCAAAGCACCGATTTGCCAGAAAATCATCGCATTCTTATATTTTCCCAAAGGTGCTATCGCTCCTTCATAAATGGAAAGTTCACGATCGGGAATCACTTTGTCCACATCAATCTGATTGACTACTCCCAATCCCTTACACTTCGGACATGCTCCTTGCGGTGAATTGAATGAGAAGTTATGCGGAGCCGGTTCACGATAAGACAATCCGGTGACGGGACACATGAGCCGTTTACTATAATGACGGATGCTTTCAGACTGGGCATCCAGAATCATCATCAACCCGTCTCCCTGACGCATAGCGGTTGCCACACTCTGTTTCAAGCGCCGGTCATCTTTCTCCGCTACCACTAATTTATCAATAACCACTTCTACATCGTGATTCTTATAACGGTCGAGTTTCATGCCATGCGTTATTTCACGCACTTCACCATCCACCCGTACATACAGGTATCCTTTTTTACGTATTTGTTCGAAAAGTTCCCTGTAATGTCCCTTACGTGAACGAACTAGCGGAGCCAGCAGATATATTTTCTTTCCTTTATAATCTTTCAGAATCAAGTCCAGAATCTGCTCTTCGGTATATTTCACCATCTCCTCACCCGACAGATACGAATAAGCCACTCCCGCACGGGCATACAGCAAACGGAGATAATCATATATCTCCGTAGTCGTTCCTACAGTAGAACGGGGATTTTTATTCGTTGTTTTCTGCTCAATGGAGATAACCGGACTCAAACCAGTTATCTTATCGACATCCGGACGCTCCAGATTGCCCAAGAAGTTACGGGCATACGCTGAAAAAGTTTCGATATAGCGACGCTGTCCTTCGGCAAAAATCGTATCGAAGGCTAAAGAAGATTTTCCACTACCGCTCAATCCGGTGATAACAGTCAAACTGTTACGGGGAATTTCGGCATCAATATCCTTCAAATTGTGCACGCGCGCACCGTACACATTAATATATTCTGTTTCCTGCATATTCATATCCTTCCATAAATGTTGCAAAATTAATGTTTCCGCCCGAAATATGCTCCTAAAAAAGCACAATATTATTTTCTTAACTCAAATCTTATGAAGATATAGGGCATTATTTGTACCTTTGTTCCTTGATTTCAAGAACCAATAGTTATAATTTGATGAAACCGATAAACCGTATATTCTTATTTTTGCTTTTTATAAGCGTTTCATATGCTATCAGTTATGCACAAGAAAACCAATCCTATTTCTTGCATACCATCGAAAAAGGACAAAGTTTATACTCCATCTCCAAGATGTATAATGTCACTACATCAGACATCATACGTCTGAATCCGGGCTGTGACGAAAAGATCTATGCCGGACAGACAATCAAAATTCCTACGGGAAAAGAGAGTCAGAAGGGAGAAACATTCCATACGATTCAAGCCGGAGAAACACTATACAAACTGACAACCATGTATAATGTATCCGCCAAAGATATTTGTGAAGCAAACCCCGGTTTGAGTGCCGAAAATTTCCGCATCGGACAGGTTATCCTGATTCCGCAGAAAAAAGAAGAGCAAACTGCCACTCCAACGCCTACTGAACAGACCACCATTCAAGGCCCTGTTGTTCCGAGATGCAAGGATATGCATAAGGTAAAGCGCAAAGAGACTATTTTTAGCGTGAGCCGTGAATATGGAATCAGCGAACAGGAGTTAATTGCGGCTAACCCGGAACTGAAAAAAGGCATGAAAAAGGGACAATTCCTTTGCATCCCTTACCCGGCAGCAACGACCGTGCAACCTACACAGAAGGAAGATCCTTACGCTATTCCTCCCAGCAATAGCGAGCTTTTCCGCAAAAGTAAAGAGACTCCCCAAAAGCTGTCTACCATTAAAGCAGCCTTATTGTTGCCTTTTCAGGAAGACAAACGCATGGTGGAATATTACGAAGGTTTCCTGATGGCAGTAGACAGTCTGAAGCGTACAGGTATTTCTCTTGATCTATATGTATATGATTGCGGAAAAGACCTTTCTACATTAAATACGATTCTTGCCAAGAACGAGATGAAAAGTATGAATATCATCTTCGGTCCGATGCATCAGAATCAAATAAAGCCATTGTCCGACTTCGCAGAGAAGAACGACATACGCCTGGTGATTCCTTTCTCTCAAAAAGGAGAAGAGGTATTCAACAATCCGGCAGTTTATCAGATCAACACACCTCAATCTTACTTATATTCAGAGGTTTATGAACACTTCACCCGTCAATTCCCCAATGCAAACGTTATCTTCATAGAACCGGTGAGCGTTGACAAGGAGAAAGCGGAATTTATCAGCGGCTTGAAACAAGAGTTGAAAAGCAAAGGCATCTCTATGAAAACTGTCAGCGAAAGCGCAACGAAAGAAACGCTGAAAGCAGCGCTCCGCAGTGATAAAGAAAACATCTTTATTCCGACATCAGGCAACAACGTCTTACTGATTAAGATACTTCCTCAACTGACGCTGTTAGTCAGAGAGAATCCTGCAGAGAATATTCATCTGTTTGGCTATCCGGAATGGCAGACCTATACCAGAGATCATCTGGAAAATTTCTTTGAGTTGGATGTATATTTCTATTCTTCATTCTATACAAATACGTTGTTCCCAGCAGCTGTGCAGTTTACCAACGCTTACCATAAATGGTATAGCAAAGACTTGGCAAGCAAATACCCTAATTACGCAATGCTGGGTTTTGACACCGGTTTCTTCTTTCTGAAAGGATTATCACTTTACGGCTCGGAACTGGAAAACAATCTGCCTAAAATGAACCTGACTCCTATCCAGACGGGATTCAAATTCCAACGTGTGAATAACTGGGGAGGATTTATTAATAAAAAGGTGTTCTTCATACGTTTCACTAAGAATTTTGAATTAGTAAAACTTGACTTCGAATAATACGAAAATGATAAAGATAAAACCATTTTTGATCGCAACACTCCTACTTACAGGATTTACCCTTCCTGCCGCTGCCCAAATCGGGGAAGCACGAAGCAATTTATCGGTAGGTATCAATGGAGGTGTCAATTTAAACAGTGTTTCTTTTACCCCCACCATCAAACAAAATAGCTTGATGGGAATTACCGGAGGTTTGACCGCACGCTATATATCCGAGAAGTATTTTGCCATGATTTGTGGTGCACAAGTCGAGTTGAATGTTTCGCAACGAGGCTGGGACCAATTATTTGAAACAATATCACTGGACGCCAACGGATATGAAGTCACTTCGAAGGACCCTACTAAAACTTACACCCGCAAAATGACTTATATAGATATTCCTTTCCTCGCTCACCTCGCTTTCGGACGAGACAGAGGATTGCAATTCTTTGTCCATGCAGGTCCTCAAATCAGCTTTCTAATCAGTGAATCGGAAACAATAAAAGGTATTGACATGAATAGCTTATCTGATACACAGAAAGCCCTATACGGAGTTAAGATTCAAAATAAATTTGACTATGGTATTGCCGGTGGCGGTGGTGTAGAACTGAGAACAAAGAAAGCCGGTAGCTTCATCGTTGAAGGCCGCTATTACTTTGCCCTGTCTGATTTTTACAGCACTACTAAGAAAGATTATTTCGCCCGTGCAGCACATGGTACAATTACCATAAAGCTCACATACTTATTTGACTTGAAGAAATAAAATCCTCCCCCTCTTCCCCTTCTGGGGGAACATCTACAAAGCATCGTTTTATAGCTACTAAAGCATCGCTTTACAGAGCAAAAAGCATCGCTTTAACCCTTGTAAAGCGATGCTTTTCATTTATCTTATAACGAATTGTCCGAAAGGGAGAAATGTCATCTCAACCTATCCGCAGCCTTTACCATCACCTCATCCCGTCCGATAGCACGGATAGCCAGTATATTCAGGATGATAGAAACAAGCGGCAAACACAATGCCCAGCCTATACGGAACATATTTTCATCATTCTTCAATGCAAAATAAAAAGCAAGGGCAGCAACGTAATAACCTACCAATAATAAGCTATTGAAAATTGTCATGCGAATCTGCAACATACGGTTCTTGTACAAAAAGATAGTAGCCACAGCTACGATGGTGCTAACCATCAGAATTCCGAATAAGCCCCATGTAGACTGAATAGCACCGTTTACTTCCAATCCTAATGCCTTAAAAGGATGTTCTCCCATTGCATCAATGAAGTAGCCCATCGGCAAACACATGGCTGTAATCAGCAATCCTGCAACAATCAATAAATAAACAGTTTGAATTCGTTGAATCATAAGTATTCTAAATAGTAGTTGAGTTAAACAATAATAGCCAAGCAATAAGGAGTAGGGATAATCATCCCACTTACTACTTGACTATCAAATTCTTCGTCAGAAAATAAATTACTGAAGTTTTTCTTTCTCCTTAGCCGGATTTCTATAATATATTTTCCCTTCGATGTATTCTTGCGTAGCAATCAAGTCCGGTTTCGGCAATTTCTCATAATAACGAGAAATTTCGATTTGCTCTCTATTTTCAAACACTTCTTCCAAATTGTCATTGTAAGAAGCAAACTCTGCCAGTTTCTTAGAAAGATCGTTTTTGATTTCTACACTGATCTGATTAGCACGCTTACCAATAATGGCAACTGTTTCATAAACATTACCTGTATCAGCACAGAGTTCCATCATGTCACGGGTTACTGTTGTAGCAGGAGCATTCGTTTTTTTGTAGTCCATAAATCTATTTAAATTTAGTCTTTAATTACTTTTTGTGATTCATTGAATATCTTCTCGGCTTCTTTCAAATATTTACTTTCAGGAAATTCATTCTTAAAAGCGTAATATTCATCAATCGTTTCGCGGTAACGATCCATCTTCTTGTCCTCAACGCTATAGATAGCCATTTCGTGTCTTGCACGCAGAACCAAAATGGAAAGTTCTTCACGATAATCAGTATAAGGATAATCCTTCAATGCATTTTGAGCTGTGATTACACAAGACTCATAGTTATTGCCCAAATAATTACCCAGATTATAATATAGCCTTGCTGAATAAAGCTCTTTCAAAACCAGTTTATCCTGTAAAGCAAAAATCATATCCTGTGCTTCCTGCTTCTTTGTGCTGTTCGGGAAATACTCCATGAACATCTGCAGCTGCTGGATAGCCTGATAAGTGCTTGACTGATCCAAACGTGGTTCCGGAGTATCCAGGAATAAAGCCTTACCTGCATGGAAACGTGCCAGTTCGGTAAAAGTACCACGAGGATATGTATTGAAATAGGTGATAAATGTCTGGGCAGCTGTCTGATAATCTTTCTGATTATAATAGCTCATTCCCAACATATACAAAGATTCTTCCGCTTTATCAGTTCCTTTCAGAATGGTTATTAACTCATTCAACAACGTGGCTGAACGATTATACTGTCCCTTCGCAAAATAGTTTTTGGCGGCTTCGTACTTGTATTCGTAATCGGTGCTTTTCAGCAATTTATTATACTCTCCACATGATGTAAGAGTAGCCGCCGCAAGCAAAGTTATAATGATATTTTTCTTCATCCTATTTTAAAATAATGCGCAAAGTTACTTATTCGCTGGGAATTTAGCAATTAATCTGTGTTTTTTAATACATAAAAGGCGTTAAACATCGACAAAAGGAGAGAAAATGACGTCGAATTGCAAACGACAAACTATAAACAGCAGATTATAAACGACTCGCAATAGTGACGGTATGTGTTCGGGATAGTGACGGTATCGTTAGCATATACCGTCGCTATCTTCACCGGATAGCGTCACTATATTTATAGTAAAAACGGTAAGCAGTTGCGTTGTCCTTGAGTTGGATAACACAACTGTTTACCGTTCATTATTTATTGCTCACTGTTATATTTACAGTTTATACAAGTCACTTGCAGCCAATAGATCGACTTTCTTATCTTTCAGTACCTCGATACATTTATCCAGGTTGCTGGGGCGGATCACTACATTTGCAATATGGTTATTGGCAAACGAATACATATATTCAATAAATACGCCCTCTTCTGATAAATATCCCAGCACTTTTGCCAAAGCACCCGGCACATTGGGACAGCTTATACCTACTACATCAGTCACATTCACTGCAAAATGATTATCTTTTAAAGCTTTGTATGCTCTATCCGGATCGGATACAATTCCACGCAAAATACCAAAATCAGCATTTTCGGCAATGCACAAGGCAGAAAGGTTGATATTTTCTTTCGCCAGCACTTCAGTCACTTCCGTCAAACGGCCTGACTTATTTTCCAAAAAAATAGAAAGTTGTTTTGCTACCATCATTGTTAAGTATTAAGTATTAAGTTTTAAGTATTGGCATCAAGTTTTAAGTTTTAAGTATTAGCTATGCAGACATATGCCAATGGCTGCGATAATACTTGATACTTAATACTTGTTTCCCAATACTTATTTACATTTTTCTGTTATCAATTACACGTTTCGCTTTACCTACGCTGCGTTCAATGCTGCGAGGCTCTACCAGTTTCACGTTGACTCCCAGTCCGAGTACGCTTTGCAAACGTCCTCCCAGTTTCTTCTTCAAAGCCAGCATTTTGTTGATCTCATCCGAATAGAATTCCGGACGTACTTCAACCTGGAGTTCCATTGTATCGGTATTGTTTTCACGACCCACTATCAACAAATAATGCGGTTCAAACTCTTCCATTTCAAGAATGACTGATTCAATCTGCGTCGGGAATACATTCACACCGCGGATAATCAACATATCATCACTACGTCCCAAAATACGATCCATACGTACCAATGTACGGCCACAGGAGCATTTATCATGATGCAAAGCCGTCAAATCACGCGTACGGTAACGAAGCAACGGCATACCCTCTTTGGTTAAATGAGTGAATACCAGTTCGCCCGTTTGACCGGATTCCACCGGTTGCAATGTATTCGGGTCGATGATTTCCGGGAAGTAATGGTCTTCATTCAAGTGAGTCCCGTGCTGACATTCGCACTCGTACCCGACACCCGGTCCGGCAATCTCACTCAATCCATAAATATCGTATGCTTTGATTCCCAACTTTTCTTCTATCTCATGACGCATATTTTCCGTCCAGGGTTCTGCACCGAAAGCACCGACTTTCAGTTTGAATTCTTCACGTGGTAAACCGGAATCTTTGATAGCATCTGCCAGATAAAGCGCATAAGAAGGAGTACAACAAAGCACTGTCGATCCGAAATCGTGCATCAAGGTTATCTGTTTTTCCGTGTTGCCACTGGACATCGGAATAACAGAAGCACCGATATTTTCGGCTCCTGCATGTGCTCCCAATCCTCCCGTAAACAGTCCGTATCCATAAGATACCTGAAAAATATCAGAACGTCCCGCTCCATAAGCGGTAAAAGCACGCGATATACATTCCGCCCATGAAGCCAAGTCCTTACGGGTATATCCGACAACCGTGGGTTTTCCGGTTGTTCCGGAAGAAGCATGAATACGTACAATCTGGCTCATCGGCACGGCACAAAGTCCGAACGGATAATTATCTCTTAAATCATGTTTCGTGGTAAACGGCAATTTTACAATATCATCAATCGTATTGATGTCATCGGGAGTAATCCCCATTTCCTGCATCTTCTTTCGATAGAAAGGTGTATTGTGATAGACGTAATCTACAATTTTCTTGAGTCGTATGCTTTGAATCTTGCGAAGACTTTCGCGGTCCATACACTCAATGCTCTCATTCCAAATCATGTGTTTCCGGTATTACTAGTTGTATGAATCTGTTTTTTGATATTAATATGTTGCAAAGTAAAGGATTTATTTGGAAAAATGATTTGTTATCTCGATTATTTTACCGAATATTGCTCCACTTTTTAGGATTTAACTATGAATTATGAACTAACATCAGCTTACAAACCTACCGGAGATCAGCCGGAAGCTATAGCACAACTTACTGAAGGGGTACTTCAGGGAGTTCCCGCACAGACTTTATTGGGAGTGACCGGGTCAGGAAAAACATTTACCATTGCCAATGTGATCGCCAATATCAATAAACCCACCTTGATTTTGAGCCATAACAAAACACTGGCTGCCCAGCTCTACAGTGAGTTTAAAGGATTTTTCCCCAATAATGCGGTAGAATATTACGTTTCTTACTATGATTATTACCAGCCGGAAGCTTATCTGCCGAGCAGTGATACATATATAGAGAAGGACCTCGCCATCAATGACGAAATCGACAAGCTCCGACTCGCTACCACTTCCGCCCTGCTCTCCGGGCGAAAAGACGTGGTAGTGGTTTCTTCGGTATCTTGTATCTACGGTATGGGAAATCCTTCGGACTTCTACAAAAATGTCATCGAAATAGAACGGGGACGGATGATGGACCGCAATGTGTTTCTACGTCGTTTGGTAGACAGCTTGTATGTCCGCAATGATATTGACTTGAACCGTGGAAATTTCCGGGTCAAGGGCGACACGGTGGATATTTATCTGGCTTATACCGACAACCTGCTCCGTATCACCTTCTGGGGAGATGAGATTGACGGTATCGAAGAGGTAGACCCCATCACAGGAGTCACTATCGCGCCATTTGACGCCTATAAGATTTATCCAGCCAACCTGTTCATGACTACCAAAGAGGCTACTCTCCGCGCTATTCATGAAATAGAGGATGATTTGACCAAACAAGTAGCTTTCTTCGAATCTATCGGCAAAGAATACGAGGCCAAGCGATTGTATGAGCGAGTAACTTACGATATGGAGATGATCCGGGAATTGGGACATTGTTCCGGAATTGAGAATTACTCCCGTTATTTCGACGGCCGTGCTGCCGGTACCCGCCCCTATTGTTTGCTCGATTTCTTTCCGGATGATTTCCTGATCGTTATCGACGAAAGCCACGTGAGCGTACCCCAAATCCGTGCAATGTATGGGGGAGACCGTGCGCGAAAAATCAATCTTGTGGAATATGGTTTCCGATTGCCTGCCGCTATGGACAACCGCCCGTTGAAATTTGAAGAGTTTCAGGAGATGGCAAAACAAGTAATCTACGTCAGTGCTACACCGGCGGATTATGAATTGATTCAGTCGGAAGGTATCGTCGTGGAACAGGTGATTCGTCCTACCGGTCTGCTTGATCCTATCATCGAAGTGCGTCCGAGCCTCAATCAGATTGACGATTTAATGGAAGAAATCCAGCTCCGTATTGAAAAGGAAGAACGTGTACTCGTCACTACACTAACCAAACGAATGGCAGAAGAACTGGCAGAATATCTTCTTAATAATAATGTGAGATGTACCTATATCCATAGCGATGTCGACACACTGGAACGTGTGAAGATTATGGATGATCTCCGGCAAGGAGTTTATGACGTACTTATCGGAGTGAACCTGCTTCGTGAGGGTCTCGACCTTCCGGAAGTGTCTCTCGTCACTATTCTCGATGCAGACAAAGAAGGGTTCCTCCGCTCCCACCGTTCGTTGACACAAACTGCGGGACGTGCCGCGCGTAATGTGAACGGTAAGGTAATCATGTATGCTGATAAGATGACGGATAGCATGAAACTGACGATTGATGAAACGAACCGTCGCCGCGAAAAGCAGTTGGCATATAATGAGGCAAACGGAATTACCCCGCAACAGATTAAAAAGGGCAGAAACTTGTCTGTATTCGGCAATGCAAAAGAGGCAGATGAACTGTTGAAAGAAAGACATGCTTATATAGAACCTTCTACTCCGAATATCGCCGCAGATCCGGTAGTGCAGTATATGAGTAAAGCGCAAATGGAAAAGAGTATCGAGCGTACCCGCAAACTGATGCAGGAAGCAGCCAAGAAACTCGAATTTATCGAAGCCGCACAATATCGTGACGAATTATTGAAACTGGAGGACTTGATGAAAGAGAAATGGGGATAAAATTCCCCCATTGTTCACCTATCATAGCCTGATTGTTAAGGGTTGAAACTCTTAACAAACCTGTAACTTCGTATTTAGTCTATTAATTAGTGTTATAAAAACACCTGTTAAGGGCTGATAATTTGCAAAGTTACCGGAATCCCGTATCTTTGCACTGTGTTTTTCATAGTATTAGATTTAAGGTTAACAAAGGTTGGAGCAAGGCGTTGCTCCTTTTTTTATGTCTATACGCCTCAGCTGGAAAGATATAACGGAAACTCTCTAAAGAATAAATAAGGAGGATTGCAGATATAGACTGATCGTTCATTACGACTGAATCTATTCCTGCAATCCTCCCCATTTTTTATAGTTGGATTACTCCTACTTCAAGTGATGATAAATCAAAGCGCCTTCTCTATGGCATTTTTAATCAACGGTTCCATAATATCATATCCCTCGCTCGTCGGATGAACTCCATCTTTAGTATATTGAGGATTCAAGGCCTGGTTTTCGTCAACCACCATTGCTTTGTAATAATTAACAAACGGAATTTTATTTGCTTTTGCATAAGCCTCTATCCGGTCATTTAAAGATTTAATTTTCTGCGGAGCATCTTTTATTTCCATTCTCCACTTAAATGCTGCAGCAGGCAATACGGAAGTCAAAATTACTTTTATTTTATTTGCTTTCGCCAGTTCCGCCATAGAAACGATGTTTCCGAATGTATAATCTTCATTATAAGCTTGTGTATTTTCAGCGACATCATTTGTTCCGGCATTAATCACCACTAAAGCAGGAGAAAGATTAATCACATCTTCTCGAAAACGTAACAAGAATTGATAGGAAGTCTGCCCACTGATTCCACGGCCAATATAACCGTTTGATTTGAAAAAATCCGGATGAGTCCTTACCCATCCTTCCGTAATGGAATTTCCCATAAAAATAACCCGTTTGTCTTTCTTGGTCGCTTGTGGAAGTGCAGCATTTTCTTTTGAATAACGACGTAGATTAGCAAAATCATTTTTCTGTGCATAGCTTTCTCCTATCGAGAAACTCAAGCAAACAACAGCCAATAATATCCATTGGCCCCATCTTCTTTTATCCATGTTTATATTAAGTATTAGTAATATAATATTTTATGCAAAGATAAAAAAAACTCCATATATAGGCATCCAAAACAACAAATAACCGTTAAGTCGAAGGAGTTTTTTCTTAATCTATGTTATATAACATGCGTTTTTTCTTGGATTATTTGCTAATTCCATAGCAGTCCGTATCTTTGCACTGTGTTTTTCATAGTATTAGATTTAAGGTTAACAAAGGTTGGAGCAAGGCGTTGCTCCTTTTTTTATGTCTATATGCTTGATTTCCTAAAAAAGAATGGTATTTTTGTAAAGTCACAATTATTATCCGAAACATGAAACGCAAACTACTTTATACCACTCTAATAATAGCTATCCTGTGTGTAATCAGCATAATTGTATGTAACAGGACAATCAAGAAACACACAGTCTCCAAACTATATACGGAAGTAAATACTATCCCCTCCAACAATGTAGGATTACTTCTCGGAACTTCTCCCAAGTTGAAAAATGGAAATAACAATTTATATTTCGATTATCGGATTCTTGCAACAGTAGAGTTATATAAAGCCGGGAAAATTAAATATATCCTCATCAGCGGCGATAACCGTAAAGAGGATTACAATGAACCGGAAGAAATGAAGAAAGCACTCATGCAAAAAGGTATTCCTGAAAAATCCATTTATTTAGATTATGCCGGATTCCGGACTCTCGACTCTGTTGTACGTGCCAAAGAAGTGTTTGGACAAAATCGTCTGACCATCATCTCCCAACGCTTCCATAACGAACGAGCAATCTATCTTGCAGAGAAAAATGGAATAGACGCCATCGGGTACAACGCCCAAAATGTAAATGCTTATGCCGGACTGAAAACTAACATCCGGGAATTACTCGCAAGAGTCAAAATGTTTATAGATTTAGGTATAGATAAACAACCTCATTTCTTGGGAGAGAAAATAATAATTGAATAAGCGAGATATCTCCGATGCATGGAAGTGAGTTTAACATATCCTGAATAAAAAGTGATATACGTTTCTTTATTCCCAAATATAACTCTACCTTTACTGAAAAATCAGAATATGGCAAAGATTACAGTTCAGAAAACAGATGTTACTATCCTAAAAATCAACGATACAGATTACATTTCCTTAACCGACATAGCTAAATACAAGACGAGAGATGCCAATGCTGTTATTGCCAACTGGCTACGTAATAGAATGACCATTGAATATTTAGGATTATGGGAGATATTGTACAACCCCCATTTTAAACCCCTCGAATTCGAGGGGTTTAAAAAAGAAGCAGGACTAAATGCGTTTACTCTTTCCCCTCAAAAATGGATAGAAACCACCTGTGCTATTGGAATTATATCCAAATCAGGACGATATGGAGGCACTTTTGCTCACAAAGACATTGCATTCAAATTTGCAAGTTGGATTTCCGTTGAATTTGAATTATACATAGTAAAAGAATTCCAACGTCTCAAAGAGCAAGAGCAAGCTCAACTTGGTTGGTCGGCAAAGCGAGAATTATCTAAAATTAATTACCATATTCATACTGATGCAATCAAACAGCATCTTATCCCTCAAAAAATCACTTCACAGCAAACATCTATGATTTATGCCAGCGAAGCTGATGTCCTTAATGTAGCCATGTTTGGAATGACAGCCTTAGAATGGCGGGATACACACCCTAATTTAAAAGGAAATATCCGCGATTATGCCTCAATCAACGAACTTATCTGCTTATCAAATATGGAAAACTTAAATGCAGTTTTCATAAACGAAGGTTTGACACAAAAGGATAGACTCATCAAATTAAATCAAATAGCAATTCAACAAATGAGCATATTAGAAGATATTAAAAATAAAAAGTTATTGAAATAATTTATGGAACAACAAATTCAACTCAACGATCACAACAAGCAGGAATACCCTCCTATGCATACAGCAGAGCATTTACTCAATGCAACCATGGTGAAAACCTTTGGCTGCCCACGTTCTCGCAATGCCCACATCGAAAGGAAAAAGAGTAAATGTGACTATATACTTTCGTCATGTCCGACAGCGGAACAAATCCAGTCTATTGAAGATAAAGTGAACGAGGTAATCAGTCAGAATCTACCTGTGACTGTTGAGTTTATGACTCATGAACAGGCCAAAGACATCGTAGATTTAAGTAAGCTACCTGCCGATGCAAGCGAAACTCTTCGCATTGTCCGCATTGGAGATTATGATACCTGCGCCTGCATCGGATTGCATGTATCCAATACTTCTGAAGTGGGTACCTTCAAAATCATTAGTCATGATTATGACGAAGAAAGGCAAACACTAAGAATAAGATTCAAACTGATCGAGAAGAAGTAAACAGGTTATCAAATTAATATCTATCTTATATAAAATAAATAAAAACAGAATACATTTTGTCACCTGTATTGCAAATTTGGCACTATTACAATGACAAATAGACAATTTTAGTCTCCAAAATCTCTTGGCATAAGGTTTGCATTTATAGAAGCGAACAACGGTTCGAGAGCGGACGATGGAAGGCGGGATAACCGATACCATCGGAAGTGAAAACGCCGAAGTTCAAGATTTATTAATTGAATGTTTAACTTAAAGATAGGAGACTAAAATTATGATGCCTGTTAGAAGAACTCAAAGTTGGTTACCAAGTATCTTTAATGATTTCTTTGATAACGATTGGATGGTAAAAGCAAATGCTACTGCACCTGCAATTAATGTTTTGGAAACAGAAAAAGAGTACAAAGTGGAATTGGCTGCTCCTGGTATGACGAAGGATGATTTCAATGTTCGCATTGATGAAGACAACAACCTCGTTATCAGCATGGAGAAGAAGACTGAAAACAAGGAGGAAAAGAAAGACGGTCGCTATCTGCGTCGCGAATTCTCATACTCTAAGTTCCAGCAAACAATGATTCTACCGGACAATGTGGACAAAGAAAAAATTGCTGCATCCGTAGAACATGGCGTTTTAAACATCGAACTTCCTAAACTCTCTGAAGAAGAAGTGAAGAAGCCAAATCGGCAAATCGAAATAAAGTAATACGGTAACCACTTGCTGTTCACCGGAAACGGTGATGAGAAGTAATAAAACAGCTCTTTCCCTGAAAGGGAAACGAGCTGTTTTTATATTATTATTGCAGACAACGCCTCCTTATCGCCCTTAGTTATTCTTCCGATAACTAATCACTGCCCAACTATTAAACACTACTGCAAAAAACAACAATACTCCAAACTGCGGCAGTAAATCAAAGAAACCACTCCCCTTCAAATACACCATTCGCATCACTTCCATAAAATACCTCAAAGGATTGAGCCTGGTAATTATTTGAGCCCATTCCGGCATACTGCTAATAGGAGTAAACAAACCACTCATCAAAATTACAACCAACAAACAGAACCACATAACAAACATAGATTGTTGCATCGTTGCCGAGTAGTTGGAAATAACAAGTCCGAAACCGGACATTACCAAAACGAAAAGAACTGCGAAAAAGTAAATCAATAGAAAATGACCGACTGGCACTATGCCATAAATTAACCAAGCTAATATGAAACATACAGTCAGCACGACAAAACCAATCAACCAGTAAGGCAAGAGCTTTGCCAAAATAAAGACAAATTTCGAAACCGGAGTCACATTAATCTGCTCGATTGTTCCTACTTCCTTCTCACTAACTATATTCAATGCAGGTAAGAAACCACAAATCAGAGTCAATAACATGACCATCAATGCCGGAATCATATAGAGTTTATAATTCAGATTCGGATTAAACACCCCTTGCGTATCAATGCCTATCGAAGGGAAAGCACCGGAGACTGTAGCAGTCGCAGGATATTCAGAACGCAGTTCGGCTGCATAATCATTAACAATAGAAGATAGATACGAACTCCCCAGCCCTCCTTTTGTTCCATTCACGGCATTGGCTGCTATCAGTATGTGGGTATCTTCTCCATTCATCCAATCCCGTTCCAGATGCCTCGGAATTTCCATCACAATATCCGCCGTTCCAATTTCAATATTCCGTAGACCTTCTTCATACGAAGCCGGCACTTCCACCAGACGGAAATAGGTAGAGGCGGCAATCTTATTGACCAAACGTTGTGAAATAGCCGAATGGTCATTATCCACAATATTCAGCTGTATATTCTTGATTTCCAGATTTACCGCCCAAGGCATCAGCAGCATAATCATGCATGGAAATACAAGAATCAATTTCGGAAGAAACGAATTGCGAAGCAATTGTTTAAACTCTTTTTCTATCAGGAACTTTATCATAAATAATCTTCCATTTATCAATCTGCCCATTAGCACACTTGTATAATATTCATACAATCAATTGGCATATCGACATATTATTCCAATCTATACTTAAATTTCTTGATACTGATCGTGATAAGTACCGTCGCCATCAATAACAAGATACCAATCTCTTTATACACCAATGCAACTGGTACTCCTTCAATCATCAGTTTACGCACAGCCTGTATATACCAACGTGCCGGAAGTATATCCGAAATCCATTGAAGTATCACCGGCATACTCTCTATAGGGAAAATCATACCCGATAGAAGCATCGTGGGCATCATCAGCATCAATCCGGAAACCAGCATGGCGGCAACCTGTGTACGTGTGACTGATGAAATCAATAAGCCCAATGCCAAGGATACGAAGATAAACAGCAAAGATACCGTGATTAACCAGAACAAACTTCCTACCACCGGAACATCCAATACAAAGACCGAAAGCAAAAGGATCGTTATCAGATTGACGAACGACAGCACAAAATAAGGTACAGCCTTTGCCAAAATAATAAATAGCGGCTTCACAGGTGAAACTAATAATACTTCCATCGTGCCTGTTTCTTTCTCACGAACAATGGAAATCGAGGTCATCATGGCGCAAATCAGCATCAGAATCAAGCCCATCACTCCCGGAACAAAGTTATAAGCACTCTTCATCTGCGGGTTGTAGAGCAATTTGATATCAGGAGTCAGGCGGGCAGCCGACATATTCGGAGGAATCATCTCCTGGCCTACCATAGAAACGATTCCTGTCGCATAATTAACTTGCGAAGTCGACATATTGGGATCTGTTGCATCTACTATCAGCTGTACACGAGCATCACCTGTATAGAGATCATCCGCAAACCGTTCGCTAAAGACAATCGCCATATCAACTTCATTCTTTAAGAAAGCAGCTTCCATTTCCCGGGGCGAATGAAAACGTGCAGTAACGGTGAAATACTCACTGGCATCCAAACGATCAATTATTTTTCGCGTTACCACATCATTCGAAGGATCGAGTACCGCCAACCGAACATTTTTCACTTCCGTAGTGATAGCAAAACCGAATAAAATAATTTGCACGACCGGCATCCCCAACAAAATCAGCATCGTTCGCCGGTCACGGAAAATATGATAAAACTCTTTCTTTATAAAAGCTATAAACTGTCTCATAATCAATCTGCTTTGCGCACCGCACCGCGGGCTAATTTCTGAAAAACGTCATCCATCGTTTCCGCACCGAATTGTTGTTTCAGACGGGCAGGTGTATCAAGTGCTTTTATCTGACCGTCTACCATGATAGATATCCGGTTGCAATATTCCGCTTCATCCATATAATGGGTAGTGACAAATACGGTAATACCCTGATCGGCTGCCTGATAGATCAATTCCCAGAACTGCCTTCTCGTAGCAGGGTCTACTCCGCCGGTCGGCTCATCCAGAAAAACGATTCTCGGTTCATGGAATATTGATACTGAAAAAGCCAATTTCTGTTTCCATCCCACCGGAAGGCTCTTCACCAGAGTATCCCGTTCGGCTGTAAGCTCCAAACGATCCAACAATTCTTCTGTCTTCCGTTCTATCTCCTGTTCCTTCATGCCATAAATTCCGGCAAACAGACGGATATTCTCCCACACTTTCAGATCTTCATATAGCGAAAACTTTTGGCTCATATAGCCGATATTTTTCTTTACTTGTTCGGCCTCCCGGTAAATGTCATATCCTGCCACCTTTCCGATGCCTGATGTCGGTTTACTTAATCCGCAAAGCATACGCATAGCTGTCGTCTTTCCTGCTCCATTAGCACCCAGAAAGCCAAATATCTCGCCCCGGTTCACCTGAAAGGAGATATGATCTACTGCGGTAAAATCTCCAAAACACTTTGTCAACTGCTTCACTTCAATGACCGGAGCTACTTCATGCTTCACTTCCTCCCGCTCCAAGGAAGGAGGGCAAAGGATAGACGCAAATTGATGAAGAATACGTTCGGGAGTATCAATGCCATGAATCTGTCCATGATTGATGAAAGCAATCCGGTCACATTGCCGAGCCTCATCCATAATGGGAGTAGAAACGACAATGGTAATACCCTGTTCACGCAAATTTCGGAGCATTTGCCAAAATTCCTTACGTGACACAGGATCCACTCCGGTAGTGGGTTCATCCAGAAATAAAATATCCGGTTTATGAATCAAAGCGCAGCTCAATGCCAGTTTCTGCTTCATACCACCTGACAAAGCTCCTGCCCTTCTTTTCCTGAACGGTTCTATCTGCTGATAGATATCTTTAATTAAATCATAATTCTCCTGAACTGTCGTATGGAACACGGTAGCAAAAAACTCCAGATTCTCTTCTACAGAAAGATCCTGGTAAAGTGAAAAACGACCGGGCATATATCCCACTTTCGTACGAATCTGTTTATAATCCGCTACCACATCCAGCCCGGTAACCATGGCCGTTCCTTTATCCGCCAGCAACAAAGTAGTCAGAATACGGAATAAGGTACTCTTACCGGCACCGTCAGGCCCTATCAGGCCAAAGATTTCTCCCCGTTCCACAACGAAAGAAACTTCTTTCAGCGCTTCCACCTTTCCATAGTTCTTGCCGACTTCTTTCACAACCACTATGGGTTCTCCCTTTGCCATTCCCTTGCGTTTAATTTTTAATCATTAATTTTTCAATGTCACTCCTCCGTACATACCAATCTTCAATGCTCCGTCATTCTTCACGGCAATTTTCACTGCATATACCAGATTAGCACGTTCATTTTTCGTCAAAATCGTTTTGGGAGTGAACTCCGAACGGTCGGAAATCCATGTCACTACCCCCGGATAAGCTTTCTGCTCCGAGTTTCCATAATCAGCATACACAGTTACCTTATCTCCCAATTTCACTTGCGACAACTGTTCGGAGGTAATGTAAGCCCTCAAATACATGCGATCCACTTCAGCCACTTTAAACAAAGGTTTGCCTATCGCCGCCAATTCACCGGCTTCTGCATATTTTGCCAATACTGTACCTTCGATAGGCGACTGGACATGACATTTAGCTAACTGATCCTCCATCTGTGCAACCTGTATGGCAACCGAATTTCCTTGTTCTATCAGGCTATTTGTACTATTCTGCAATGATGATTCCTGTGCGACAAGCTGCCTTTCAAGCAATTTGACTTGTGCATCCCAATCGTCCAGCTGTTTCTGATTCGCCGCTCCTGCAGCAAGCAGATTTTCCACGCGTTTCTTTTCACGTTCAGCCGTTGCTATTTGCTGTTTGGTAGCAGCTATCTGTTTAGCAAGATCCGGACGTTGGCTTTCCACTGATTTCATACTGGCTTCCAGTTGTAGTTTTTTCAAATACAATTGTACCGTATCCACCAGTCCAATCTCCTCACCTGCTTTCAGTCTTGTCCCCTCTTCTACCTCCAGTCGCAACAACTTTCCGGCAGCTTCGGCAGAGACTATCACTTCCGTGGCTTCAAACGTACCGGTTGCATCATAGCTGGGTATTCCCTTACCACAAGCAGCCAACATTATCAATGCCACTCCATACATTCCTATTTTTGTCATTCGTTCCATATCTAAAGAAGTTATATTAATCATTCGTAGTATATTTCAATTGATAAATTCCCATTAACCGTTGAATTTCATGCAACGCTTTCGACTGACGTGCCAAACTCTCATTGGTCAATTCCCGAAGCATCTCGGTCACCGTCAATGTTCCATTCGCCACTTTGGCTTCTGCCGATTTACGAATATTGGTACGCAAACGGATAATCTCATCATCATCCTGCATTTGCTTTTCCAATGATTGGATAGCCTGATCCTGTTGTGTCATCTCCAATCTTGTATTAAAAAGAAATACATCCCGGTTATTATCCAATTGCCGGCGTTTATTTTCAATTACCTTCCGGTCATTCTTCAAGGTGTATAAACTACCGAAATTCCATGAAAGGCGAACACCCGCAATATAGTAAGGAGAAAATTCATTTTTCAGCATATTCAGTCCGGGGTTTCCATAGGCTCCCTGCACAAACAATCCGAACTGTGGAAGATGACGCACATTCAAAGCTTTCTCCTGTACTTGTAATCCGACTCCTTGCGCATTAAACAAAGACAATTCCGGGCGACGAATCTCACTGACAGCCGAAACCTCATCTTGAGGAACAGGTTTCTCCAAAACCGTTTCCTGTGGCAACTTCTCTCCTACCAGAAGTGAAAGCATCTTCAAATATGCCATACGCGATGAAACCAGTTCTACTCTTTTCTGCTTTGTGTTCAGCTGTTCCACTTTCACAGCATCCAAATCGGCCTGATTGGCAATGCCATTTTCTACGTAGGCAGCAATCTGGCGATAATTTCTCTCCAGTTCATCTTGCAACAATGCATTCTGTTTCAACTGCTCATCCAACAAAAGAATTCCAAAATAAAGGTCATTTACACGACTATTCAGCGCATACATATCCACATTCAGCTTTTCTTTCTCTATCTCCGCTTCCGCAGTCGTTTGTTTCTTCTGCATCCGGATTCCTCCGCCATCCCAGATTTTCTGTTGTAACTCCAACATCACCTGATACTGATCTTTCGGCAGTCCTTTCAAATCCACTCCGGGGAGCTTCACCGGAATTTCTGTTACCTCACTCTGATAAGAAGCTTTAGCCGAAAGGGCAAACTGTGGCAAATATCCTTTTGCCGCATTCTCAAGATTATATTCCTTTGTTTTCTCCACCAGACCATACTGATGTACCAACGGATAATTTTCCTGCGTCTTCCGTTGGCATTCTTCCAACGTTATCTGCGCATTTATTCCCGATACAAACAATAAAAAGGAGAAACTGAAAAACATTCTTTTCATACACATCATTTCTTTAATTTCTTCAAAAGACAAAGATAGAGATTTCAAAGATACATTCACATTCCGATAGTTAGTAAAAATATCCCAATAGTTCGATAAAGAGAAAGAATAAAAGGCTATTTGCTGATTTTTATTATCTTTGACGGAAAAAACAGATAGAGATGGAAAAGAAAATACCATTGAATATAGGTCTCGAAATCTTAGAAAATCCGGATGTCGTCCGACATAACGAATTCCGTTACATATCTCCGCATTTTGGATTCGTAAATAGCTTCGCCCAATTAGAATCCAATCTTATCATACTGGGCCAGCCTTATCGTATCAAAGAAGGACGCATCGCAGTCATCAAACAGGGATATGCACGCGTTTTAATCAACCTGATAGAAGAAACCTTTCAGCGGGACAAGCTACTATTAATTGTTCCGAATTCCATTCTTCAGATTATAGAAGTCTCTCCGGATTTTGATATGCAGATGGTAGCCATGGACGCAGAATTTCTTTCTATAGCCGGAAAAGACAATTTCTTCACTCATCTTTCACAGTTACAGAAAAACCTCATATTATCTCTGACCTCACATGAGTACGACTTGTTTAAGAGTTACTTTGCTTTAATATGGAATATATTACAAGAACCGACATTCCGACGGGAAGCTATTCAATATCTACTGATCAGTATTCTGTGCAATATAGAATATCTTGTCAAAAACAGCAATCAAAAAGAACAGAGCTGCCAGACACATCAGGAAGAGATTTTCCAGCGTTTCATTTCTTTAGTCAATGCTTATAGCAAGAGAGAACGTAATGTTAGTTTTTATGCGGATAAGCTATGTCTCACTCCCCGCTATCTTAACACTATCATCCGCCAAACCAGTCAACAAACAGTAATGGACTGGATAAACCAGTCCATTATATTAGAAGCTAAAGTATTGCTAAAACATAGCAATCTGCTTGTTTATCAAATTTCTGATGAATTGAACTTCCCTAATCCTTCTTTTTTCTCGAAGTTCTTTAAGCGAATGACAGGAATGACACCACATGAATATCAATTCTCGAAATAAATTTTATTTCGAGAATTCCTTAATTCTTTGCTCTTCTTCCAGCTTGCAGATCAATAATGTGTTATCTTTCTCTGCAATGATATATCCATCCAAGCCTTGAATGACTACTCGTTTTTCTTCGCTGGCATGCACAATACAATTTTTACTTTCATACAAACGGATATCGGTTCCTACGGTTGCATTTCCAGACTTATCCTGTGGAAGCAAACCGCGAAGTGCTCCCCATGTACCCAGATCTGACCAGCCAAAAGAAGCGGGAAGTACATAAATCTCCTGTGCTTTCTCCATCACTGCATAGTCGATAGAAATGCTTTCGCAAGTAGGGAATAACTTCTTGATCGTTTCATTTTCTTTCTCTGTATAGAAATCGGGGAAAATGCGATCGAAAATTTGTGCGATGCCCGGAGCATATACACGCAGCACGGAAGTAATAGTACGCACGTTCCACACAAAGATTCCCGCATTCCAGAAGAAATTGCCTTCTGCCAGATACTTTTCGGCAGTCTCTTTATCCGGTTTTTCCTTAAATGCATCTACAGTGTAAATCTCTTTATCTGTCTGGAGCTGATCAGCAGCAGCAATATATCCGTATCCGGTTTCCGGACGAGTTGGCCGGATACCTATCGTTACAATGGCGCTGCCATCATCTGTGAAACGAAGGGCTTTCTCCATCACTCTACGGAATTCTCCCGTATCAATGACTAATGCATCCGAAGGAGTTACTACAATGTTAGCATTCGGATGTTTTTTCTTGATCTTCCAGCAAGCAAAAGCAATGCAGGGTGCAGTATTGCGAGCACAAGGCTCCGCCAAAATATTACTTTCCGGAATTTCCGGCAACTGCTCCCGAACAATATCAATGTATTTTTCAGAAGTTACGACCCACATATTTTCTTTAGGGCAAACACCGTCGAAACGATCTGCCGTCAACTGAATCAGCGACCGGCCACATCCCATTACATCAATAAATTGTTTAGGACATTCCGGAGTGCTCATCGGCCAGAAGCGGCTCCCTATGCCACCAGCCATTATTACAACATGATTATCCATACCTGTTATTCTCCTGTTAAAAAAATATTCTTTAAAATAGGTGTGCAAGGTACGCTAAAATGTCCAAAACAGCAAATAAAGATAAGAGTATTTGTAAGCTCCCAATAAAGTACCAATATTTATTATGAAGAAGTATTCAATATAAAAACGGAAGACAACAAAAGTGCTATCTCCCGTTTTGAGTTGTATATTATCTAGTGATAATATCATTTCAAATATCAACGATCTTCACAGACAGTTGATATAATAGAAATCACATCGGATTTACACCGACATGAGGGCGTTGATCAGGAATACACCGCCGTATATTTCCTGACCACAAAATGTAGGGACTTCATGTGTGTAGCATGAAGTTAGGGACCTACATGTTCCATCTCACTTTTGTGTAAAGTATTAAAAGTACTCTATGACATTATTAACTTAAAAAATCTTGGTCACCAATAAATCTTACCTATGCATTCTGCATCGAAACCCATTGACCGCTATATTGAATTTACTCTTCCTTGGTATGAGATTGTTCTCCATATCCATAACCGTAGCCATATCGCTTACCATAACCATAGTACTTACCATATTTACCATAACCATAATAATAACCGTACTTTCTTCTCTTTAAATCCAGACCATTGATCACAGTACATAGGTTAGGTAATTTATCTTTTTCAGCAAGTTCGTTAATCAAAGTATATTCATTCTTGTGAGTATAGTCTGCACGACAGACATAAACTGATAGATCAGCCACACGTCCAATCAACAAAGTATCAGTTACCATACCAACAGGAGCGGTATCCAAAATCACATAATCAAAATTCTTCTTGAGCGTTTCAATCGCTTTATTCAATCCATCACGGGCCAACAATTCGGTCGGATTAGGAGGAACTGTTCCACCAGGAAGAATATAGAGATTCTTACTGACATCGGAAAGCTGTACCAAATCCATCAAATTCTTTTCCGGATTGGCCAAATATTGAGTTATACCAACTTCTTTTCTCGGAATATTAAAGACCTTATTCAAACCCGGTTTACGAATATCAAGACCAACGATTACTACTTTCTTCCCTAATAAAGAAAGACTAATAGCAAGATTAGCAGAGATAAAAGATTTACCTTCACCGCTGACTGTAGAAGTAACCAGAATCACCTTCTTATCATTTTCAAGCATAAACTGAAGATTCGTTCGGATATTTCGGAAGGTTTCACTCATCAGATTATTTTGATTCTCAAATACAGCAATAGCTCCCTGTTTTTCATCAGTCAATGGGATATCACCAACAATAGGTAAACTCGTGAGCTTTTCTACATCAGAACGACCTTCAATCCTAAACTTAGTCAAATTGATTAAATAAATGACACCTACAGGAATTCCGACACCTAGAACTAAAGCAATTAAATAAATCATCTTACCTTTAGGTGATACAGGAATTTCATCAGCAATAGCATCATCAATTATTTTAGCATTGTTAGCTGTAGCAGCTAAAGTAATAGCATTCTCTTCACGTTTCTGGAGAAGCATCAGGTAAAGCCCAGCTTTAATTTCTTGTTGTCGAGCAATACTAACATACTGACGTTCTTGTCCAGGAGCATCACTGATACGCCGCAAATAACGATTTGCTTCACGATCCAAATCTGCTTTTGTTATAAACAACCCCTGCAATGTACGTTCCAAAGTCACTTCAACATTGGTTGCCATAGCACGAATACTTGTATCTAAATTAATGATAGCAGGATTATTTTCAGTAGAAGTACGCAATAAACGTTTACGTTCTACCAACATCTCATTATAACGTTCTATCTGAGTCACAAGTCCTACGTCGCGCAAACCTATATTACTAGGAAGTACCTCATATTCATTCTTCTTCATATATTTGCGTAAATCCTCCACCAAATTAATTTGTGTCTGATTCTCTACACGTTTTTTTTCATACTCCGCATTTCCTGTTAAAGCTATTTGCGCTTCACTCATTAAATCAGTGATTCCCGCATTTCGTTTAAAAGCTTCTAAACTTTCTTCTGTACTCCCTAATTCTCTAGAAATAATGCCAATACGTTCATCAATGAATTCAGCTGTTTTTTGAGCTATTTCATTTTTATCATTATTTGTATTGATATTATACATTTCCAAAAGTTTATTGATAAAATCCTGCCCACGACGTAAACTCGAATTTTTCAAAGATATTACTGCAACAGAAGTCGTTTTTGATGTAGGTTCAATAATCATATTTGTGCAATACCATCTTGCTACTCGTAAAGGATGATTTATTATAGCTTTTATATTACGCACTTTTTCCTCTGAATTAGCATCCTCTATATTTTTAGATACTAAAACAGAATCAGGTGTCTGAAAAAAAGCCAACGTACCTCTATTAGTAGGAAAAACAGCTGGCAATTTTTCAAAATGTTTCTGATATTCCTCATCCTCCACTTTCACACTCACATCTAAGCTCCCCTGAGGATGCAATGACATTTCTACGACAATAGGTTCATCTAATAGCTCTGCTTCTTGAGGAAGCAAACTTACTTGTACAGGAGAGGTTTTATACATATCCTTAGCAGGGAATTCATCCTCATCTTTATACAAGATATATAAATTTAAGTCAATAACAACCTCCTTTGCTATAGTTTTAGAGCGTAAAACTTCAATTTCATTATCTATATTTTGAGAAGAAGATATCAAACCATCTAATCCCAAATTTTCCAATTCTGATGCCATACCTGCTCCACCTCCCTTTTTATCATCCTTAATCAAAACTGTAGCAGAAATATTATACACAGGAGTAGCCATATGAAGATATAACCATGCTCCAAACAAACAGATAAGTACTGCTCCTAAGAACCAAGGCCAATGGATTAAATATTTAAACAGTACTTCTTGAATATCTATTTTCTTTTCATCTGCTTCTTGCACTGAACCGTATGTATTTTCTTCTTTCATCCTCTCCTATCTTATTTTAAAATATTAAACAATAAACTAGCAATAGACACTAATATAGAAGTAGCAGAAAACCATAAGCTTGTGCTACTCCCAATATCTGAATTACGAGCTTTCGCCTTATTGGGAGTCACATAAACAATATCATTTTGCTGTAACCAATAATAAGGAGAAAGAATAGTCTCTGCTTTATTCAAATCAAGAGTAATAATTTGCTGTTTTCCATTGGCATCTTCACGTATTAATTTTACATTATCACGAAGACCATATACGGTCATATCACCCGCCATAGCCAAGGCTTCCAATAAGTTTACTTTTTCATTAGAAATTGTAAAAGTGCCTGGACGAGCAACTTCACCAATTACAGATATCTTATAGTTTACCATACGTACTGTTACAATTGGAGGCTCCTTCATATAAGGCTTTAATCTATCTATAATCATTTGTTCAGCTTCTTTCTTTGTTAATCCACCAAGACTTAGCTCTCCTAATACCGGGAAAGATATTTTTCCTTCATTATCTACTAAATAAGGCTGCAATACAGGTTGAGTAGTAACATATGAAAAATTATTTGCAGCCAAACTGCTTGGACTAGCCACTATAAGATTAAAAGGAATAGCTAACTCTGGGTTAGTACATGAAACTACAATAGTCAATAAATCCTTTGGCATAATCTTAGCATCATACAAATTCTCTTGTTGAGTTGATTGATTTACAACATTTAAATCTTGTAAATATGGAACTTTCTTGTAAGATTGACATGCTACTAACAAAAAAGATAATAGTAACCAACACATTCTCTTGTTAAGTCTTCTCATAATTTATTTTATTTCTTTCTTTAATTTCGACTAATTACCAAATTAACACTAATATGCTTCTTTTTCTCCATGAATAGCATTATATACCGTCTTGTACATAATATACAAATCCAATAAAAATGTCCAATGCTCAATATACCAGATATCACGCATCACACGACCTTCCATCTGCCAAAGCTCTTTTGTCTCACCACGATAGCCCGTAACCTGTGCCCAGCCTGTTATACCCGGTTTAACAAAATGACGAACCATAAACTTGTTTATTAATTGAGAATATTCTTGAGTATGCTTTAGCATATGAGGACGTGGACCAACAATAGACATATCACCTTTCAATACATTGATAAACTGGGGAAGCTCATCAATGCTAGTCTTTCTTATAATCTCCCCTATCCTAGTTTTACGTGGATCATGCTCTGTAGCCTGAAGAGTATCACATTGAGTGTTTACCTTCATCGAACGAAACTTATAACACCAGAACTCTTTTCCATCTTCACCACTACGTTTCTGTTTAAAAAAAATAGGTCCCGGAGAACTCATCTTGATAGCAATGCCAACAATTATATAGATAAATGGAAAAACCGTACATAAGAATAATGTAGAACACACTATATCAAAAGTACGTTTTACTATACGGTTCTCAAGCAGTTCTAAAGGTTCACGACGAATAGATAAAACAGGGACATTTCCCAACATTTCAAAATACATCCTACGTTTCAAATAGTTGCGAACATTCGGAACACTGAAAAAACGAACTAAATGGTTCTCACAATAATTAATGATAGGAACAATTTCAGCACTACGAGCGGAAGGAAGACTACAATAAAGCTGATCTACTTTACCTGCATTCTGCTCCAAGAAACTATTTACCTCTTGAGGATGCCCTAAATATGAAATATCACTTGGATAACGATCCGAAGGAAAATCCTCAAAATATCCAAGAACACGATAACCCGAAGTGGGATCATCAGTCATTGCGTGATAAAGCTCCTGCATGTTCTCATGACTCCCAATTAATATCACTTTACGGACATTTCCTCCTTGCTTCCGATAAAGCTCCAAAAAATAACGAAAAGCTAAACGATAACTTACTATTACCACTATCAGAACAATATAAAATAAGCCAAAAAGTCGGGAATGAGAAAACTCAAAATGAAAAAGTAATAAAAGACACACCGAAAGTAAAACAAAAGGAACCATATTACGCAAAACACGAATCATGATCTGTTCAGGACGGACCACCGAACGATGAAGAATGACTCCAGAATGCATATTACAAAGCAGATAACATAAAGTTATCAAAGCCATACCTTGAAGTATGGAACCACAATTTTCGCACCAAAAACGGCTACCCAAGAAAAGTTCGAATCCCCATAAAAGCAGGTTCAGCAAAATAAGATCCCCTAAAAGGACACAAGATTTTAGGACTTTGTTAAAACGTTGGACTTCCTGCATATGTTTAGTTATGATTGATGTAAATTAGCTATAATACCACCCATATGGATGACAGCAAAAAAATACTGTACTAGAATGCATTACCATATATTTTTTAGTTCTTACCTAAATATATAGACTATTCCCTATTCATCATCTCCTTCATATGGAGCTTCTTTACGAACTTCAAATCATGGGAAACCATTATTCTTATTAGTTCTTCAAAAGATGTTTTTCTTGGATTCCAACCTAATAAAGTTTTAGCTTTTGTAGGGTCACCCAATAGCTGTTCAACCTCAGCAGGGCGAAAATATTTAGGGTCCACTTCAACTACAACTTTACCTGTATACTCATCAATTCCTTTCTCATCCACACCGCAACCTTCCCAACGGAGTTTCATTCCCATCTCTTTAAATGCTAACGTAGTAAATTCACGTACCGTATGATACTCTCCCGTAGCAATCACAAAATCTTCAGGTACATTGTATTGAAGAATTAACCACATACATTCTACATAATCTTTGGCATATCCCCAATCACGAAAAGAGTCCAAGTTACCTAGATAGAGCTTATCCTGTAAACCTTGTGCAATACGTGCAACAGCTAAAGTTATCTTGCGCGTTACAAATGTTTCACCTCGTCTTTCGCTTTCGTGATTAAATAAGATTCCATTCACTGCAAACATTCCATAACTTTCACGATAATTCTTCGTTATCCAAAAACCATATTGTTTAGCTACTCCATATGGAGAGCGAGGATAAAAAGGAGTAGTTTCTTTTTGGGGAACTTCTTGAACTAAGCCAAATAATTCTGAAGTAGAAGCCTGATATATTTTCGTTTTCTTTTCCATAGCTAAAATACGAACTGCTTCTAACATACGAAGTGTACCAATAGCATCGGCTTCCGCAGTATATTCAGGAACATCAAAAGAAACTTTTACATGACTCTGTGCTGCAAGATTATATATTTCATCAGGCTGAACTTGCTGAATGATGCGAATTAAAGAACTGGAATCAGTCATATCACCATAATGAAGATTCACCAAACGATCCTTTTTCATATCACGTACCCATTCGTCTAAATAAAGATGTTCGATGCGACCTGTATTGAATGATGAAGAACGACGAAGAATGCCATGAACCTCATACCCTTTTTCTATTAGAAACTCCGCTAAAAATGATCCATCTTGGCCTGTAATGCCAGAAATTAATGCTACTTTTTTCATAAAATGTCTTACAATCAATTATGTTCCATAATTATTCCATTTTTCTCTTTCAATATGTTCCATAAAAACAAAGTATTTCCTATTATATATCTACGCCACATCCTTTTCGGTTCTTTTAGCAAACGATATGCCCATTCTAATCCATTCTTTTGCCACCACTGAGGAGCCCGCTGTACAGTCCCTGCAAAAAAATCAAATACAGCTCCAATCGTACCAATATGGCAATGGACATTAAGTTCATCCAGATGTACATAAGCCCACTTTTCTTGTTTTGGTGCAGTCATACCAATCCAAAGCAAATCAGGATTAACACTATTTACAGTATCAATCATAGCCTTATTATCTTCTTCACTAAATTCTTTTTTATATGGAGGAGAATAAGTTACTATTTTAATATTAGGATAAACTTCTTTAGCCTTCTCTCTCACTAATTCCAGTGTTCTCTCACTACTTCCTAAGAAAAAACAAACCCCACCTTTGGCATTCAACTTATTCATTTCATACTGAAACAAATCCCAGCCAGCAATGCGTTCTATTTTTTCTCTCCGCAAAAATTTAAAAGCCAACACCATACTAGCACCATCTGGAATTAACGCCCCACCATTCAAGAGTGCTTCCTGAAAAAGAATATCTCTCAACGCTACATTATATGAATGGGCATTAATTGTATTAATTAATAGTTTGCCTTCAGGCAACAACGATAAATCCTTCTGATGTTTCAGAAGGGAAACTGTTTTAAGACGAAGTTCCATTATTATATTAGAAAAGTAATTATTTGAATAGCCAAAGTACTTAATACATTATACAACCAATAATATTTCAGAATTTGTAAGTACTTTCAAAATATGTATTACCTATGTGCAAATATACATTCAACAATATAAAAATATATATCGCACTTTTATAGAGATAGACTATTAATTATGATCATTTTACCTCATTATTTTTCCAATAGTCAAAATAATGAGCTCCTTCATTCCGCAACCACTCAACAGTCTCTTTTACATTTTCTGTATAGTTTTGATTAAATGCACCAAATAGATGAATTGTAATATTACTAGGTGCATAAAAATCCTCAATCATATTATGATATCGCATTGAATAAAGAGGAAAATTGAATCCAAATTTACGAGCAATATCTCCCACAATCGCTCCGATAAAAAAGAAACACCTAGGTATACGCTTTATTTTTTTATTCGTAATCTCTAATGAAAGAGTATTCAACCAAACATATGAATCTATAGGCATATCTCCCAAATAGTATGTTTTTTTATCAATCAACTCATCAGATGCATTCATTATAGCATCTAGTTGCTTAACTAAGTTTTTCACATAGGCATATGTTCGTATAACAGGCCTTTTACTTGGATGAATATAGAACCCTTTAGCAATCATCTTCCATAATTCGTTAGGATAACGCATATGCCAAGGCCCCCAAACATTACATGGACGAAAAATTGTCCATTTGCATTTCATATTAGCCCCTCTTATATATTGTTCATCTATCATTTTACTAATTCCATAAACTGTATGAGGAGCATAATCATCATCTTTCATACTAAATGGTAATTCTTTACTCTTATAGACATATTGTGTTGAAGCAAAAAGTGCATGTTTAATAAAATCATGTTTTTTTATTTCATTAACAACATTCTCCGTACCCTCTGTATTCTCAATATAATCCTCTAACTTATCACTTAAAGTATCAGTACGAGCAGCCAAATGGATTACAATAGTAGGTCTATACTTATCAAAAGCTTCTGCCAACTTTCTTTTGTCCATTATATTACCTTGAAACCAATATTTTTCTTGATCTTTTTTAGTTGCCTGCGTCTTGTCATAATTGATAAATTTATAACCTTTCTTCTCAAATAATTCAATCAAATTAGTTCCAATAAACCCCGAGGCCCCTGTAATTAGAATAAAATCATTGTTAGTTACCATACTGTATTTTTATATATTATTCAATGCTTCCTCCATTCTAGTGATATATTTAGACAACACATATTCCTCACAAAATATTTGTCGACTTTTTTGTGACATCGTTTGTAATAAGTTACGATTTGTATATAAAAGTTCAAGTGCTATTGCAATCTGTTCAGAGTTCTGTACATCCACCAAATAACCATTTACACCATTCTTTACAACACTTTGTATACCGCGCCAGCGTGAAGCAATAAGAGGCATTTGATACATCATTGCTTCTAACAATACAATACCAAATGATTCTGATGAAAAGAAACTTGGGAAACAAAACACATCTGATTTTAAAAATAAATCATGCTTATCTTTTCCTTTTACAATCCCTTTATAATGAACATTCTCCATCAAATTATATTGATCGACTTTATTAAAAAAAGTTTTTCTATATTCCTCAGATTCAAATTTTCCAGCCAAATAGAAATCTATATCCATCCCTTTTTTTTGCAAGAAATAAATAGCATCAAGCACATATCCTTCACCTTTGGTAGAATTTAACAGTCCAATAAATAATACCTTTAATTTTCCTTTTGAAGCAAATGTTTTACGTTCTTCTTTCACATTATTATCAGGAATGCCCAATGGAATAATTTTATTTTTTCGAGCTTGCAAATACACACCATCATTAGGGTTGAACTCTGAACTAGTAATTGCCAAATAAGGCTTCTTCAAAATATTATATGAAATCGTACGAAGTAAAATATTATATTTAGGTAGTTCCTCCGAAATGCCTGATGCATGAAAATGAAAAACATTTTTTTTGAAAAGAAATCTTGTAAATCCCAATATGATAACATCTCTTAAAACTGCTATTTTAGGAGTACTACTAGGAGGATAATACATAACATCAATATTGTGTCTAAATTTCATTATCCAAATTCGATAAATGATAGTGAAAATATGTAATATCTTATGAACCGAAAGCTTTCCACGAGCATCAAATTCACGAGAAAAACACATCCTGACATTATACATTTTAATATCAGTATATTGGCTATCAAGCATATATTTAATCATAATAGCTTGCCCCCCATAGGGTGGCGGCGTTTGACCTACAACTAATATCTTTTTCATCCTCTATCCATAAATTTAATCAATGGCCAAAGAGACTTATGATGTCCTACGGAACGCATTATATACTTAAAAAATTCCTGAAGAATGTTTTTTATTGTAATTTTAGCATCAAAAATTACATCATATTGTGGAATAGGTTTATTCAACAATTTTCTGAATAGAAAATTTACTTTAATCCCCGCACCTTTCTTATATATCTTCGAATATATTTGTGAAGAAACTAATGTATCAATAGATATTGGCGTAATCACAATATCACCGACATAAAAACAGCCTTGTAAATGCCTCCCCCATTCACCGCTTCTTGTTATAAGCGAACTAATACCTATTGTATCATGCTTAAAAGGTTCAATATGAATATCTCCAAAACTAATATCTGCTAATTCTCCAAAATGGTCCGTGCATAAAATACAGCGATTGTTAACAAAAAAACTATGCGTACCATGCCAATATTTTATATAAGGTACCTTTTTAATGACCACTCCTTTTTTATCTGCAATTTTCATATAGCCCAAGCAACCGTCATCTCTAAAAGAAAAATAGCTAACTTCTTTCCTATTAACATTATAACGATATAAGTAATAATCTATTGAATGTTTTGTTTTGTTTAAAGAACAATATATCGCAAAATACCCAATAATACATCGACTTATTTTCTTTGATTTTTGAGCCAATTTTCGAAAACCTTGAATCTGACAAGGTAACCCCACTAACACCAATCGCTTATCCACTTTTTTCAATTGACTTATAATTTCATCATACGAAACGACTACATACTTAGAACCGCGACTTTGCATAATTTCCTCTTTTGTAGTAGCAATAAAAGGATAAGGACACAAAGGATCATCCTTTTTATAGCCAACAACCACAGCTCCATCAATAATTTTCCTATCAAGTAGATAAAGAAGAAACTGGGTTACCATTCCTCCTGAAGCTGAATGATATCGAATTTCTTCATTTGTACTATAACCAGTATACGTATTTAAATAATACCCACAATATGTATTTTTTTCTATACCTCTCGTAGTAGCAAATAAATCTTTTGAATACTGGTTCAACTGAATTCCAATTCCAGGACATACACTGATGCACTGCCCACATTGTATACATTTTGTTTCATCAACAACCGGTAAGTTCCTTTCTTTACCATACTGAAATGTTATACATTTCTTACCGCATACTCCTTTGCATATGCCACAACTAGTACACAATCCATTACTTGTTACATACGAGATATTTTTTTCTCTACTCATATTATCCTACCTAGAATAGTTCTCAAATAATTCAGTGATGCTTCTCGGAAAGGAAACAATTTCAAATCAACAGCCTCAAAATCTATTTCTTTTTTATTCAATAATATTTCAATTGTATCCTTACTTGATACACGTCGTTCAGTCAAATCCAACACACCAAGCAACGAATCAATACGAGAATTCGTTGATTTCTCTTTTATATTTTCAAAACGATTAAAAGTAAAGAATGCTTTATGAAAAAGGATAGAGAATACAGAAGCATGAAAAGAATCAGTCATTATATATTCTGCATTCTTTATTAATTCCAGAAAATCTAGTGGATCCACATCAAATGGGGTATAGTCCCCATAATTACTATCTGAAGAAATGTATTCATCAATATGTAATAAAGTAATAATTTTATATCCAGTAGTCTCTTTAAGCTTTAAGACAAGTTCTCGCTGTTCCGGATTATCCCCTATAAAATAGCAAAATATATATTTGAATGGATATTTTGTTTTTCCTGGCAAAACCTGTAGCCAGTCTTCTTTTGATAATAACATTGTAGGATCACATACCATAGGAGGCTTCTTCCCTGTTAAATCATAGATAATGTCTACACCAGCAGCCTCCCGACAAGAAAGATATTGAATACGATTGATATATTTTCTATAGGATTCTTTATAAGACTTCGGTATTTTTGAGACACCGAAGCTAGGAGCATATGCAGCTTTTATTATTTTATCAGGAACAAAGTTTAACGTAAAAAAATTCATATAAAGATTCATAGGATGCCACACTTGGTCACTCCCTAGAAGAACTATGTCATAATTATAAGCTTTCCTGTTAAGCTCGCTCAAAGAAAATAAAACATCAGAAAATTTTAAATTAGTACTAATAAACTTACTGAAAGCAATATTTCTCTCTTGTAGCAAGTGTGAATATTTTCTATACAAAAAAGTCAATGTTATTTTCTTTTCAATAACTTTAAATCGCGTTCGCATATACTCTTTATTACGCAAACGTCTGATTTTCGAAAATTTACTTTCATTATATCTCACAATTTCGGTTTCTACTCCCAAATTATTTACAATTGTTTGCAAAGCAAATGTTTGTAAAATACTACCATAATTATGATTTGTAACACAAACTAATCCTATTTTACCCATTTTTCAATCATCTTTCATTAATAAGGCGAATAATTCTATTTCGTAGATAATTTAAATTATTCCTACAAATAAGTAAATATATATTACACAACAACAATCCACAAATTCTTATTTTGAAAACCCCTTTCCCTATAAATAATGAAGAAAGAAGAATAGCTAACTTACGTTGCTTACACCATTGTTCAATTTCTTTTTTTTCTAATCTTGTCAATTCTTCTTGCATATTACAATAGTTCGTACTTATCTCATCTAATAATTCAAACGCTTTCCGAATCAACACTATATCCTTACGTTCACTTTTCTGTAAAATGACTAAAAGGACTTCTTGTTTTACATCAATATTTAAAACTCTCTTAATAGATGACTTTGATAGAGCCAATTGTCGTTCCCATTGCACATCTGCAAACGTATGACAAATACTAGTTGCGTTATCTCTATAATTAAAAAGATATTCAGGTATCATATGAACTTTTATACCCGAAAATAACATACGGTTCCATAGTTCAAAAGCTTCAATATGGTAAAATTCCGATTGATCACTATACTTATACGCCTGAAGAATATTAGCTCGAAACATAACTCCTGGATGCAAAATTGGAGGTTCAAATAATGAAACAAAGCGGCATGATAAATTCTCTGTACAAGAGAAATAACTTGAATGACATAGAAACTTTCCTTTCGAATCAATATTATTGGGAAAACATGAAACTACATCAACACTTGGATTATTTTCCAAATACTGAATTTCTTTTTCAAGTCTAAAAGATAATGAAATATCATCAGCATCCATACGCGCTATATATTTCCCCAAAGCCAAATCAATACCTTTATTCAGAGTTTTAATGAGTTTAAGATTCTCTTCATTCTTCACATATCGAATACGAAAATCAGAATAAGACAAAATAATCGCCTCAGTATTATCTGTACTTCCATCGTTAATAATTATTAATTCAAAATTATGATATGATTGATTTAATATGCTATCAATAGCATCTCTAAGATAAAGAGAGGCATTATATGCGGGCATTATAACAGAAACTAGGACCTTATTATTTTTCATTACTTATATAAATATTTACTCTTAAACCAGATACTAAAATTCGCAAGTGATATTTTTTGAGCCTTTTTCCAAGAAGAATGTTTCATAGAGTTAAGTAATGATAAATCATCAGCTAATAACTTTATTCCATTCGTATAGTCAAGTAAACTCTCACAGAAGACAGCATTAGTCTCGTCACAATAATCTCTTATTGAACCCACATTAGATACTACCATAGCCAAACCCGTTGACATGGATGTCACAATAACATTACTACCGATTGTATCCTCCATTACATTCAATGAAATATCACAACTCTGCATTATATTACGAAGCTCATTTTCACTAATAAACGGATGTAAAATCACATTATTCATATCGGCAAATAATGCATCCAATTTATTTCGTCCCATTAGAATATGAAATTTAATTGTTGGAGTTGCCTGTATAATCTCCTTTAGCAGTTTAAAATCTCGTTTAAGACTACCCATGAAAATTACAGAAACTTCACGGCCATCTTTTGGTTTCCAATAATAAAATTCATTATCAACATAATGATATATAATTGTTATTTTATCAGATACTACACCTTTTTTTATCAAATAATCTTTCAGACTTGAACCAAAAACTAATAATTCATCAATATATCCAATATGTTGTACCATTATAGACGAATCCGGGTATTTATTATTTAATACACTTGGAACAAAATGAGCTAAGCCAACGATATATAGAGTTGGATGTAACAATCTTATTATTCTCGCCCACGTATTTAATTTGGACAACTCATTTTCTAAATACTCCATAAGAAAAACTTTATCTCCCTTCCTCAATATGAATAATAAAAATATTAATTTCATAAAAGTGATAAAGCGTACTACATACTTACCCAAATGAAAATGAAAACAAGGAATTTTTACTAATCTTGTCTCATCTGGAAAAGACTTATTCAATGAGTTTGCCAAATAAGCCATACCAGCATGATTGCCTTTTGTACTCCCCCATTCTACATAGATTAAATAAACCATAGATATAATATCATTATTTGTATCCCACCTATTTTATTGTATAGAAATTTACTACCCTTCTTTGAAAAAAAGGATTTCTCTTAAAAATTTCCGGACTATAGTACCAAAGATTTAAAATAACAGATTGTATAAGATTACTTTTTGATAATATTTGTTTCATCACAAAGGAATCATTAGACTTATCATTATGACATAAATATTTATAAGAGAAAATATAATATGATAGAATATATCTCTTTTGTGATTCCACACACTGATCGTCAAGATACACCACCATATCTTTTATAATAAGCCATCGACTATTACTTTCTCTCACTTTATTGATGTTGGTAGTTATGGTATTAGGATTAATATAATAAACATAAGAACTCAACTTACTAAAAGCCATAGTTCTTACATATTTTGCTAAAAAAAAAGTCCAATGTATATCTTCATGTATAATATTTTCTTTAAAAAAAAGATCATGTTCAAGTAAAAAAGTTCTTTTTATCAACTTATTCCAAGCTGTTTCTGCTATAAAACCACGAGTCAACAAGCTATCTTTTATCCAACACTTATCATCTGTATAATCAGGTAATAAATCACACTTTAATTCCAGATGTCGTTGCATAAAATCACTACCTCTAACCAATACATCTGCTTGAATCAATTCGATCCCTTTATATCGTTCTATCAACTTCAAGAGACCTTCCATACAGTCTGCAGTAATTTCATCATCACTGTCCAAGAAATATACATATTCTCCTATTGCTTTTTTTATACCTGTATTACGAGCAGCTGATAAACCTTTATTCTCTCTGTGTTCCACCAGCCTGAAATTAATATTTCCCTGATAATTGGCTAACAAATTCTGTGCAATCTTAATACTATCATCTGGGGTTTTATCATCAATAAGAATACATTCAATCCCCTTGGTATTTGTCTGGTTCATGACAGACAAAAGACAACGTTCAATATACTTACTAACATTGAATACCGGAATAATAATTGAAATTTTTATATCATCCATTTTATTATAAATAAAAATAAGATACTACACTCTTTTCATAGCAAATAAAAACAACGATTTTGCAGTATCTGGAAACTGTCTATTTTATCATTGAAGACATAACTAGCAACCTTTCATTCAAGGAACTATAATACCCTAATTTATAAAGCATTATAAACAATAATAGAAAACAATAATCATCCATTCCAGACATATTTGAAGCACTATTTGCAAGAAGCCACCCCAAACATAAAAAGAGTATATATATAAAATATTTATTCTTTAGGGATTTAAGTATTATTTCAATGTACAAAGAAAGATAAGTTATCACACCCCAAATTCCCTTACCAATAAGTAATATAAACCATATAGATTCAGCTCCATAAAGAAATTCAGAATGCTTTTCAAGATCAAATGATATACCTATACCAAGAAAAGGATTTCTCGAAATTAAAAATAAAGTATACTCAAGTTGTTGAATACGTAAATCCATTGATGACCCCTGCAAGTCAGCTCCGCTGTCTGCAAATATAGAATTGACCATTGAGTAAATATAATCATAGAGAAAGCAAAAAGCAATTGTAGCCAACAATAGAACAGGTATCCCAGCTCTTTTTATTAATTGTTTGCTCAAAAAAATAGGAATTAAAAAAATGATCATACTGAGCAAAGGAGTACGGGACATAGAAATAATAACTCCAATCATTAACCCTATAATAATCAATAAATTTATTTTAGTTTTTTGATAATGTATATAGAGGAAACAATAGAAATACAATAATATGGAACAAATAGAACCAAACACAATACTATGAGGAAAGAAAGATTGTGTCCTATGCATACCCTCTCTAAGATTTTCACCTGTAGCAAAAAAAGCGTTTTTTATAGAAAATGATTGTACCAACTCTCCTAAAAAATTAACTCCAGCCAGAAATTCTACAAAAGCATTAACCAACATTGCTAATACAAAAACAGTCAAAGAACTTATTACAATTTTTAAGTCCCTTACACCTGAAATTATTTTAAACAAAACAAATGAAAAGCCTAATGTCGGAGTTAATTGAAATATAAAGCTCTTTATATGTAAATCTGGGATATTACAAAAAGTATATATACTTGTTGCCAGTAAAAAGAAAGAAAAATATAAAGGAAATGGCTCCTTTGATTTCTTCATATTTGAACTTTTAAAAAAATAAATTAGTAGTACAACCAAAGATATAATTCCATCAAAAGAAATATCTGATATCAGCACAACACTTTTTATAAAAAATAATTTAAAAGGAGCATATACTAAAACTGTCTTTTTAAAATTGGTAAATAATCCAATTATCAGAATAATAAAACACACAAACAGTATGACATTCATCTTACCAAAGCTAAGTTTATATAATCAGCACTCTCCTTTTGTATCATAGCTATATATTTGTCATTCTGCCTCACATCCATTCCCATAAAACTTTTATCTCCCCTCATATCATCTATAGTCAATAGCCTATCCAATTGATTGAAATCAATCAACAAGTTCAAAATCCGACTTCCTCGATTGTTATCAGGAGAAATATATACATTGAATGCTACTCCAAAAATTAATGAAAAAACAGAACCATGAAAAGAGTTGGTAATTACATATTGAGCATTTTTAATTAACCACAACCATTCTTGAGGACCTATATTCAAAATAGTCTCATAATTAAGATTAAAAGCATCTACAGGACCATGTCCCCATACTACTAGCTTAAGATTCTTTTTTTTACTTAAATTTATTGCATAAGAATATAATTCTTCTATATAACTTAAAGTAAATAAAAAAATATAATCTTCTTTTACTTCTTCTTTATAAGATGCTAAATTGGACCATTGTGATTTATTCAGAAGAAAAGTAGGATCAGCTATTTTATAAATTGTTTTATCTACTAAAGTACTAACAAAATCTACAGCTGCTTTTTCTCGAAGTGATATATAATCATAAGTCGACAACCATTCTTTAAATTTCTTTGTAACTCTTTCAGGTATATCCGTCACACCAATGCTTGTTGCAAAGGAAATTTTCTTACCTCCATTTTTCACAAAAGTCAAGAAGAATGGTTCTAATGCGTATTTTTGAGTTGGATTCCAAAGTTGATCACTCCCTGTTATATAAAAATCAGCCTCTGGTGGTGTATCATATAATTGTTGAATAGAATAATACGGTTCAGTATATTCCATTAAATTATTAAAACTGAAAAAACGCTTAGACGCTTCTTCCAGCTCTATCTTATACCTCTTATTAAAATTGTAATCTGCATCTTTTCCTAGTACACGGAGGAGAAATGTTTTTAGGGGACGTAAATTATATCGCATTTTTTTATATAAAGACATTTCTGGCAAAGCGACAAATGGATCAAAGCCTTCTGTATAAACAAATTCCTTATGAACAGGTCTATATAAATCAATGATCTTACAGTCATATCCTAGATCTACCAAATATTTATATAAAGCATATGCTTGAAGACATGCCCCAAAATTAGGAGCTTTTTGCACGGTTATTATTCTAACTTTTTTCATATACAATAATACATATAACTATAGTCCAATCCATTAACTTACGACAAGAATTGAGTATAAGTTTTCCAACTATTACGTTTAGAGTAATTAACCCTAGCTACATTTTCCATATAGCCTATACCAATAATCATAATAGGTACTTCCTGCATAGGTATTCCAAGCTTTTTACATATTTTCCTTCTTGAACTCATATCAATTGCACCTGTAGTCAGTGGGATAGTACCTATTCCTTGAGAATGAAAAGCATATATTAAATTCATAGCATATAACCCTCCATCAATATAAGATTGGTTCCATTCCTTTATATAACGTTTTTGGTTTATCGTAATATAAATAACAGTATGCATTTCTGATATAAACCCTTTACATCCCATTTGTAAATCTAATAAATAATCTTTCTTCTCCCCATTAAGAATATACACATGCTGTGGTTGCCTATTACAAGCAGTAGGAGTCAATTCCGCTAACTCCAAAGCTCTTTCAATCATCAGAATATCAACATCCTCTTTTCTAAAATATCGATAAGAATGTCTACTACGAATAAAAGACACATAATCTATCGATTTCACTTGTTGACAAATTTCTTCACAATTAATTTCTGCAACTCCACCATTCTCTAATTTCAAATCAAACATACTTACCAATGAAGTATAATTATCAATAATATCTTTAATGTTTAAATTATCACGATACACTTCAATATAGAAATTTATTATTGAACAACATTGATTTAAAAAATCCACATCACCAAAGCTTGAATAATACAATTTCAATTTATCAATTAGAGTCATTATTTTATCATGTGCAAAAGTTTCTTTAGGATTTCTATAAGAAAATCCTTTTTCTATAGAATGAGCTATTATCAATAACTCCGTCTCTATTTTTTCCTTATCTATATCTTTACGAAAGTATGCATTATACTTCAATAGAGAAACACTTTCCTCTACTACATACCTGATGAATATCGTCTTTGACCACAATATATATTTTACCCGGTTGACAATTCGCCTTATTAAACTATCCTTCTTCATATTAAAGTATTTCCGACATAAGTAAACTATCTCTATTTTCTTATTCTAAGCTTGTTCTTTATTTCTTTTATCTTTTGAATAACAAACAATCTCTCATAATGAGAACACCCTACATAAAAAATTGCCAATATAGAACAAACAAAACTAGTACCTATAACAACAATAAACCTGACATATCCAACTGGCATCTGGCTGTAGATAAATACTGGGAATATTGCTGACAATATACTAACCACCAATATATTCAAATAAACTTTTTTCAAATACAGTTTCGACGAGAGTCCAACCATACCACGTAACATCCAAAGCCGAGCAATCAAGCAACACTGCGATATAATTATTGCCACAATTATAGTTATCTCTGGAAAACCTCCCCACCGAAGTAAAAAATAGGAAATAGGAAAATTCAACATTTGTAGTCCTCCTACAAATATTTGATAATTCCTGATTCTACCTGTTGCTAACATAGCAGTTATCAGCGGACCTGATATTGATTCTGACATTGCAAAAATAAGCACCAACCTAACAAAGTTTACAGAATGTTCTGGAACAATTTTTAGCCAAATCAATAGAATGCTATCAGCCTCAATTATAACAGGAAGAGATAAAGAAAATAACATATAGAAAGCTAATCGCGAGCCTTGATAAAGTAATGTCATCATATAACCTCTATCACCAGAAGCATAAGATTTAGTAATCTGCGGATTCAAAGCTGTCATAAAGTTCGTAACAAACCCCTGTATAGCAGTGTTTACTTGAAACGAAATTGCACGTGCGGCATTAACTACTGGACCGCAAAATATATTGATAACAATATTCACACCTTGATCTCTCAAAACTGCAGAAGAAGCTCCTATAAAATTCCAACCAGCAAAACCTAACATTTCAGTTAAGATTTCCTTATTATAATAAAAATGGCATGTACATTCTTCAAATTTTTTTTTGCAATAAAATCCATAAACTAAACGTATTATTATCGATACAAGTAATAATAACACCGCGTAAGTAGTCAGTTTATCGAATGAGGATATACATAAAAGAAAAACAATGGCTAACTTCAATGAAACCTCCAAAATACTAACATAAGCAAAGGCTTTCATATGTTCATGTGCTATAATTACAGCATTGTAAGGTACACTAATAAGATTCACTACAAAAGTTAAAATAGAACATTGCAACACCCAATTAGCAGCAACTATACGCTCGACAGGAATATTCATTTTATTGTTCAAGAACCAAACGCCAATGAGTTCTGAAAAGAGAGATATTACCAAAGCTAAGATTATTTGTATAGTAACGGCTGATGAAAAAATAACTTTCAATCTCTCTAAATTATTCCGTCCCAATTCAAAAGTAATAAAACGACCAATAGCTGCAGATAATGAACTGGAAATTATAGCAAACATTGCAACAACTCCACCTACTACATTATAAATACCAAAATCTTCTACCCCTAATGTATTTAGCACTACACGACTAGTATATAAACTTACAGTCATAGTGAAAAGCATTCGAAAATAGAGCAATAAAGTATTTTTAGCTATGCGCTTATTCTTTTCTGCAATATATGTCACACACCCTCCTTATACATAAATTAACCAACTATTACTACATGAAAGAAGATACTTTTACTCTTTCTTCATAATACTATCTCTATTTTCAAACAATACATAATAATAAGCCGTATTTACACTATCAGGCAAAAAATAAAATTATCCCAATAATTTAAGATGATGGTGATTTTATATTTTCACAAATACTTAATAATACTAAAAACCACCATGACTACTTTGTTTTGCATTGTGAAATATAGCAATATTCATATTTTATTGCCTTTCCCCTATCAACTCCACATACCCAACCGGCATATCCGCACAAGCACACCCCAGCATATTTAACCGGACAGCAATCTTACTCCTGCCATCCACCGTGACAAGTT